>ENA-OUQL01000006-OUQL01000006.1-human-gut-metagenome-genome-assembly--contig:-NODE-6-length-425021-cov-18.2898_pt1 | contig 425021 bp, 389 predicted proteins | sample MGYA00237945_ERZ548829 | MGnify/ENA primary metagenome ERZ548829 (study PRJEB26490, sample SAMN05194708) | human gut metagenome | biome: terrestrial biome; feature: human-associated habitat; material... | reverse complement strand
TATCCATAGGATAAAGCGTTTTCATATCGACCTTTCCTACGGGAAAAGAGAATTTTGCTCTGTTGACCGCAACACCGAGCAAGCTGCCTGCGACGATGATGTGATAATCCGGAGCGTTCTCGCAAAAATATTTGAGCGAAGTCAACGCCCTTTCGCAGAGCTGCACCTCATCAAAGACTATCAGAGTTTTTTCCGTTACGATGGTCTGACCTGCGATATGAGATAAAATAGGTATGAGATAATCGGGGCTGATGTTTTCCTCAAAGGTTTTGTTCAGCTTTGGATTGGTTTCAAAGTTGAAGTATGCCACATTTTCGTAATGGGTGCGCCCGAACTCCAGAATGGAATAGGTCTTTCCGACCTGTCTTGCGCCCTGTAAAATAAGGGGCTTGCGGTGAACGCTTTCTTTCCACGCTTCCAAGAAGCCCATAATCTTTCTATACATAAGCAGTCCTCCTTAAAGGTACTGACCATAGTATAGCAGATATTCGTGTAAAAATCAATGAAATTTCCTGTATTTTTCGCACTAATCAACATGATTATTTTCGTCAACCTCTCACAATGCGACACGAACACCGCAATTTCTGCATTTTATCCCTCTCCAAACTTAGTAGTCATCAGCTTGTAAAGCTCGGTATTGCAGGGGAACTTGTTGACAAACGGCACAGGAGAACTGCCGACCTTGAGAAGCCCATGTCCTGCGCCGCCATTCGTGATATAGCTGATCTGAAGGTCGGAGATATTAAGAAGCTTGGTTGAGCATGAAGCTTGCGAAGTCCACCGTTTTTGTCACCCATTCTTGCAACACGAAAAATGAGTATACAAGAATTTTAGGCATAAAAAAAGAGCCCTATGGCTCAAATGTTAAAAATATTAAATAAGTAATTGTTATTGATTATCTTCAATTCTGTGATATTTCCTTACTTTTTATGATTTAAAAGAAGGTATCGTTTTATTCACTCCATGCTGTGGAGGGAAGTCGATCACTTGCTCTTTTAATGAAACCTTTTTTGAAATTTTGTCGATAAACGGAATTTTTACATGCAAACCAGTTGACCAAGTTACATGATATGTTCCGAGTCTTTCAATTACATATGCGTGTGCCTGCGGTACTACCTTGACATTGCTTACGATTACTATAAGCAGGATTAAAAGGATAATTCCTAAAATAATAAGTCCTAACATTATTTACCTCTCATTCTGTTACGGGTTCTACTATGAGCTTTACGCCCTCGATTGCAAGAACCTTAACTTTTGTTCCTTTTAAAAGCGGTGCTTTGTCGGACTTTACCGTCCAAGTTTCCGCACCAACCTTTGCCTGTGCTGTTTCGTCAATATCGGTTAAATCAGTCAGCATAAACCCGACTTGACCGATGTGGCTCTGCGTTCGTTCCCGTTGTTTTATTACGCTTTTTAAAGCGTTTTACAAGCGGTCGTGTCACAATAAGCGAAACAAGTGACACTGCAAGGAACACCGCCGACTGGATTGTTATGTCGCTTGTGAATATAGTTGTTATGGCTGCACAAACCGAGCCGAGAACGAACCATATTGAAACAAGCTGTGTTGTAAAGCCTTCGCAAAGCAACATAAATATTGCAAAGCCTATCCACACTATCGGCATATATTGCTCCATAGAGCTGTCACCCTCCTTTTCGCATAATTTTAACACAATATTATATATTGCTATTTTATGCGTTAACTGATTATTTTGTATCTATATTCCGTTTTATCCTTACAATTTCATGTAAAAAGGGCATAAAAATACCGACAAGTATTAGCATAGAACACCATTACTTGTCGGTAATAATTTTAATATCACATTCCTTGTTCAAAAATATAGAGGTACAAATCTTCAAGGGTTGGGTTTGCAATTGTTATTTTATGATTTTCAGGGGGATTATCTGTTACTAATCTTACTACGATTTTATCATCATTATGACAGAGATTTGAAACTCGGTAATTATCCTGAAAATATTTTAATTCTTCTTTTTCGATTTCCGTCTCAACTACCTTATTTGCAATTTCATTTACAAGATTTTGGCAGGTATCGTGTGACACAAGTTTTCCCTGCTTTAGAAGTATAATCTCTTTAGCAATGAACTCAATATCGGACACAACATGAGTAGAAATGAGCACGATTTTATCTTCTGCAATTTCACTTATAAAATTGCGGATACGAATTCTCTCTTTTGGGTCAAGGCCCGCAGTCGGTTCATCAAGAATCAAAATTTTCGGGTCATTCAAAAGTGCCTGAGCAATCAAGGCTCTCTGCTTCATACCGCCCGAAAACGAGCCTAACTTTTTATGTGCGGCATCTGTCAGATTAACCGTTTCAAGAAGTGAGGTTATTTTTTCCTTAGCCTCCTTCTTTTTTAATCCCTTTAATGCCGCCATATACCACAAAAATCGGTTAAGAGTAAAATCATCATACAGACCTTGTTGCTGCGGCATATAACCGAGAACGCTCCGATAATTTTTACCTAATTTTTTAATATTTTCTCCGTCATACAACACTTCACCTTTATCTGAATTCAGATTATCGGTAATGATATTCATAAGTGTTGATTTACCTGCACCGTTAGGACCAAGAAGTCCATACACACCCGGAGTAAGCGTAACGGTAAAATCATCAAGTGCTTTTACCGCTCCTTTTTTATAGACTTTTGTAATACCTTTAACCTCAAGCTTTGGCATTTATTCGCCTCCATATTCTTGTTTCGGTAAATTTTAATTTAGAAATTTCAAGTGTGACAATTGCAATTAAGATACTCAGCAAGCAAGTCATAACGATAGCTATAATATGGGAATTTACAACCCAATAACCTATTCTTACATTTTCAATCGAATACAAAGCAAGCAATGGTAATATAACTAAAACAGTTGAAACCACCATTGTAAACATACTGCTACGGGTAAAAATTGAAACTGCTGTAATAACAAATGTTACTGCTGTTGCAAGCAAAAAGTAACAAATGAGATTGACAACTACCGCATTTATCACACTAAAAGATGTTTCTTGAACATCTTCAAAAATACATACTAAGGGCGTATTCAAACTGTTCGCACCGTATGTATTTATAAATCTTACAAAATACGGCACATACAGAGCTGTAAATGCTATTAACAAATATATACACTCCACTACTATTTTTCCAAAAAACAGTTTTGTTTTACCGTTTTCAGTAGTACGAATAAGGTTGATCATACCATTTTTATACTCGGGTGAAAATACATAAGGAACACCTATCACAAGAACAAGGCAAAGCAAAGCAAAATCGTTCCATTCCCTTGTTTTACTTGAAACAAAACTTTTATAGATGTTTTCATCAATAAATTTTGCATCTATGCCCTTTTTATCTAGTTCAAGGAGTCGATTGTATTGTTCGATTACTCTTTCAAATGCAATCCCTTTGCTGTTTAAAATATTTTCAATCGACTTGGACATAGCCTGTTTTGCATTTTCGGAAAGCTCACTATTTTCAGCAATTTCGCCCATGCGTTGTTGCAAGTTGTTAAAATAATTTTGCTGTTTCAAAATATAGTTTTCCTTTTCCGAAGTTATGTCACCCTCAAGATATTCCATATACGCTTTGTAGTCAGCATCCGAATTTTCTGAATAAGGGTAACGAACCGTTCCGAACGATGAAATAATTGCAAAAAGCACAAACAAAACAATCATAACAGCCATTTTATTTTGAATAGTAAATTTAAAAACTTCGCCTTTAAAAACGCCGGTACTGCCGTTTAATGTAAAAAATCTTGATTTAAACTTTTCAAGCAGTCTTGAAAAAATGCCGGCAGTCTTCTGTTGATTGCGTTTGCAAAATAATATGCAGGAAAACACCGTACACAAAAGAAATACTGTACCAAAAACGGCAAATGCAATCGGAATCGAAGTTACTGCATTTGAAAAAATATTAAGATTCAGATAACTTCCAAAAAATTCCCCGCCGTCAAGAATATAGAAAATATTAATGTACTTTAAAAGGTTCAAAAAAGAGTTCTGTCCAATCAAGGTATAGAGCAAATACTCTGCACCAATTATTACGAGCCCTGTAAGATACATCGTTGCAGAACTTGAAAAGATAATAAATACAAGAGCCAAAAACGATGAAATAACAAAAGTCCCCATTATTTTTGCAAATGCAAACAAAATCAAAAATTGACCTGCTGTAACTGTAAGGGTACAGTTGCGAAACTCGGAAATTGATTGAATATTTACGCTTAAATCGGTACTGCCATACAGGAAAGTGTTTATGATAAAATTGCAAAAAATGAATAATATTGATACAACAGCTGACAGTACAAAAAGCAACATGAATTTTGAAATTATAGTTTTGAATCTGCCGAATTTTGTACATCGTACCAACGAATACAGTCCTTTTTCACGCTCATATTGAAAAAGATAAACGCAAAGCAAAAACACAATGGCGATTATAAAAATATCGGTTAAGCTGTATTCTGTTGTTGCAATAAAAGCATCAGAATTTACAAGGCTTAGCTTGGTGTTTTTTAACCCTGAATAATCGTTGGATGTTTTGTAAAGATTTTTATATGAAAAAGAATTTTTATCGCCAAAAATTGAAGAGGACGACTGCGCCTTTGCCCTGTCATACATTTTGTCAATAAAATCCGGATAGGAATTTATATACTCAATCTGCTGCGAAATATCATAGAGAAAACTGTTTTTCCAAAAGTTATCTCCGCCTTTTTCACTCATTTCAACAGCCTTTTGATACGCATCCGGATTACTCTTTCGATACTCATCAAGTTCATATGTGTAATTTTCAATAAGTTCCTCGTTATCAGTCTGTGCAAGATTTTCAAGTCTGCTAAAAATTTCATATGCAAGCAGTTCATTGTCAATCTGCTTTTCAGCGTCATTCAAAGACATTGAAGAATAACTATTGAGCATTTTAGCATACTCATTGGAATAAGTGATTCTAATGCTGTTTTCTTCGGTATTTTGCGATGAATATAATAAAAAGCCGTTGATTGCAAGGCAGAGCAATAAAAAAACAAAAAATATTTTTTTATTAAGTATCTTTTTCAGTTCATAAATAAAGAGTTTCATAAATTCATCTGTTACTCAAAAGTATAAATTTCATCGGCATTTTCTGTGTTATTTTTATCAATATAATAAAGTGTTTTTTCTTCTTCGTTGTAATCAATAAAACAACTGCTGTCAAAACCTATTTCGGCAGTAAATTCAAACGGCATTTTCTTTAAAGTTGCCTTATAGCTTTTATCACAGAAAATCAACTTATCAGCCTCATTATCATCATTAGCAGCTGAAATTATCAGATTTTCACCGTCATTTGTAAAAGGAGTGTAGTATTGATAACCTGCAATCAAATCAGAACAATCAAGAATTTTCTTTTGATTTTCTCCGTTAAAACCGCACTCATACACCTTACTTCCGTTTGCGAAAATAAGCTTATCATTGAAAATTGTAAACATTGAATTTATATTTACTTCCAACTTTTCACTGAGATTTTCCCATTTATCGGTCTGTAAATCATAGTTTATCAAGTAGCTGTTTTCCTTGGTACCGTCAAGCTTTGTTATCCATAAAAAAAGATGATTGCCGTAGAATCTGGTGTCACATACACTCATACCATTAAGTATATCGTATTTATAGTACGGCAGTAACTCATCTGTGTTTCCTTTACCATCGGCAGAAACCTTGTAAAGTGCCATATTACTGCCTTCTGCCGCTCCTTCGTTATCTTTTTTACTTCCGTCAAAATAAATATATCCTCTGTGAATTTTAAAGTCCCAAATTGTATAATCCCTTGTCGAATATAAAACCTCACGATTTGTTCCGTCAGTTGAAATTTTGCAAATTTCATTTAATTCATAAGTTACACCGTCTTTGTCGGTTTTATCCTCGACCGATTGAAAATAAATGCAGTCATTGTAGTAAACAAGACTTCTGAAATATGTATTTAAAAATGCTGTACACTCTTTCTTTTTCTCAAACGAGGTTTCTTTGTCATGCATACAATCACTTCGATTGCACAAAGGTTGACAACTATGCGTTTCCTTATCAATCACATACAAAAATCCGTTATCTGAATTTAAAAAGTAAATGCCCGTATGAGTATCTGCAAAATAGAGCTGACTGCCGTACCTTATAAAATTCTCCTGACTGTCCTGATTAGGAACATATGTATCAGAACTGTCGATACTCATTTTTTGATTACATCCGCACAAAAAAACAAATGAAATCAGAAACAAAAATGCAGTGTATTTTTTAATCATAATTTTCATATAAACACCTCAGAGCCCACCCGCTACATTCGGGTGGGCTCACAAACTTATGCTGTTTTGCCGACTGTAGCAGATACAGTTGTTGCACTATCAAATTGAGAAATACATTTTGAGCCTACTAAAGTATAATAACCGTTTGTAGTAACCGTAAGGCTCTTGTTATTATCAACGCTATCATACGAATTGCACGATAACTTCACATAACTACCGGATTTGTAATATCCATACACCCAAACCTTTATTGAACACGGTCCGCCATTAGTAACACTTCCTTTTCCACTAGTTGTGTTACCGGAATATGAAGCCGTTGATGATACTGTATAACCATTACTCATTTCTGCATATCTTGTACTGGAAGCTGCGCTAGCGCTTATAGCCGCAACTGATGAAAAAGCACATATTGTAGCTAACATTGTTGTTGTTATTTTTCTTATCTTGTGTTTCATAAAGAGTTCCTCCTTTGTTATGTTAAAATATTATTAATATAATTTTCAGTTGAAACAACGATTAAGACATTAAACCATTGGACTTACCTCCTTTCATACTTATTTTAATTGCTAAAAATTTTATTTAAAAATATTAATACTTTAACTGTCATTTAAACACAACATACTGAAATAAGTTTTAAAATTGATTTTATATTTTTAAATCAATTCGCTACTTCTGTAATTTAAAATTAAGCAGTTTCCAATATTTTATATTTGCAATATAGCTTTGGTATTGTAATTACATTTATTAATCAATTTATCTATCTTGTAAGACAATTTTAACATATCAAATATATAAACGCAATGATTTTTAGATATTATTTGTTACAAAATTTCACTATATGTTTTTGTGCAATATGACAGATTTTATTTAAAATAATGCTAATTAATATCGGTACAAACAGACCAAATATAAGATATACAAAAGCCCACTGTTGCAAACCGTTTGGGAGATAGTAGTACCATATACTTGATTTAAATGATGCAACATTAAAGTCACCAAACAATGCGCCTGAAGTAATGCGGCTTAATCCGTAGAATACAAATTTTAGGCACATAAAGCCTACAAGCTGATTTACCATAATTCCGTATGTGTTGTCAGCTATAAGCCTTACAAGCTTGCTGTTTCCTATGGCAGGTACAAGTAATCTTGAAACTCTCAGCCAAAATGCAATTGCTGTGATTGACGAGATATACGGAATTATAAAACCGTTGTTGAATTTAGTAAATGACGACGGAGTGTACTCCAAATCTTTGCAAAAAGTTAAAAGTATCAGCTGTACAGCAAATATAATTGCAAAGTACGCAACATTATTGAGAGTGTCTTTCTTTTCAAGCACAGCTTTATAAAAGCGACCGAATTCATAACATGGCAGGAAAAACATTGTTCTGACAAGAAGTTTCACTATACCGTTAATTGCAGTCGGATTTTCTAGTGCAGTGTTAATTCCTATCATTCCGATTGCGAGATACACTATCAAAACTATAAATTCATTGTCAAGATGAATCAGTTTCAAAAATTTTCTGAACAGCACATTTATTATACAAACCAAAAACAGCGGATACACAAACCATGAACCGAGGTTATATTGAAAAGCCTCACCGTCAACAAACGGCATAACAAAAAGATTGTATAAATCAGGCTTTGCACCTATAGTAAATCCAAACAAACCGAGAAATGCAACCATACCACCGTAAAATATATTCCACAAATACGCAGGAATAAGAAGCCGCTTTGTTCGTTTCCATATGTATTTTCCGACATTTTCTTCATAATCGGTTTTGTAAAAATATCCCGATATAAATACAAACAGTGCCAAATTATACGAATACGGCGGAAACCAGTTATAAGCAAGTTCCATTCCGCCATGATAACAATGTCCGGAAACTATAATGATAATTCCGATTGCCGACAGAAGCTTGAATTGCAAATTCACCCCTCCGTCAGTATTAACGCTACGCAAATTTCTACCCTTTTTCAAAATTCAACTCTCCTTAATTTTTGATTTATATTAAAAATGTTCACTGATTTTTTATCCTATATTTTGTTTAATCATATCTCAAAACCATACTGTAAACTTTGATTGTGCAAAAACTGTAAAAAAATCGACAAAAATTGTACTCTATAATTCTTATTTACGGAAGTAGCTTTAAGCCTTATTAGCTTTAAACCTTATTTAAATTTTTTGATAATAAAAGTTTCAAATTCCTGCAACACAAGGCCAAAGTATAATAACGGAATTAACGCAAATACGGCTAAAACATAAAATTCAATACAAAACAAAAATGCTATCCTTTTTCTTGGCATAACGCCTTAAAGAAAGGATAGCATTTTTTAGAATATTTGATTTTAATTAGGTAAAAATAGTGGGTTTTTAGGTAAAAATTCGGTTGTCTAAAATTACCGAAACTATGAATTCATTATTCTTCTCCAAAATAACTACATCTCCCCCATACTTCTCGGCAATACTTTTTACTATAGAAATTCCCTTGCCGTGATTTTTCTTATCTGCCTTATCAGTATGCAACAAAGGATTTTTAGACAATACAGAATCAATAATTTTATTTTTGCATTTAATAACAGAATAATCGCCTTTATGCTCTGTACTGAAAATAATTTCTTTATTCTCAATTTTATTTTCAGACAGATACGAAATAGCGTTATCAAAAATATTTCCTATTATCGAAATCATATCTGAAGCGTTGCTAAACATTTTCAAGTCATTTGCAATGCTTAATTTGACCGATATTTCATTGCTCCTTGCTTTTTCAATTTCAACATTCAAAACGGCATTTAATAAGTAATTTTCAGTATTTACTACAGAACCGATTGAAGAATATTTATCGGTCAAATTTTGGCATATTTTATGTGCTTCATCTAATTGAGTGTTTGAAATAAGATTATCAATACACAAGAGATTGTTCTTCATATCATGTTTTATCCTTGAAATTTTTTCAATTTGCACATTGCTTTGTAAAATGTTATGTTCATAAAGATTGATTTGCTGTTCCATAAGCAAAAGTTTTGTACTTGCTTCATTTTCCCTGCTTATTCTTGATACCGCATACCATACTATTGCAGTAACAGTAATCATACACAGGCATATTACAGAAAGATACACCATTATATTAGCCTCATATTTCGTGATTACCATAATGTAAAAAGTGCAGTAAACGATTAACAAAACTATAACAGGAAGGATAATAAAAGCTATAACATCTGTTATTTTTCTTAAATTGACTTTATGATTTCTAAATTTTACAAGCATTGAAAAAACTAATACATCAGTCAAATTGATAACCACTATACAAATATATCTGTAAATCGTAGGTTCAGTTACCAATTCATAGTGTGTATATCCTGTAAAAAAGCTTACAAAATAACTGAAAGCAAAACTTATCACTGTGTTAATCAAAAAGGCAATCAAAGGCATAAATATTCTGCTAAAAATATTGCCACGCAAACATAACAGAGAGTAAATTTCCAGTACTGCCAAAAACATTAAATCATTTATTATCATATAGTATTCTACAAGAGATGAATACAACAAAATGCCAAACATTACTGTACTGAACAGTAAAAAGCAAATTACATTTCTTTTTCTGTTATCGGGTTTCTCCATAAATAGATATAAAAATCCACAAAACATCAGCGGCTGAAATAAATCAGTCACTATTTCAATAATAATATCCAGCATACTCTTTTTACCAACCAATCACAATTATTTGCTCTTACTGTATTTTTGCAGTTTCTTTCACACTTGTTAAAGCATAACTGACATCTAAAATTACCGTAACTGTAAATTCATTATTCTTCTCCGAAATAGCTACATCTCCCCCATACTTCTGGGCTATACTTTTTACTATAGAAATTCCTCTGCCGTGATTTTTCTTATCTTCTTTACTTGTGTACAAAGTTGGATTAGTCTGCAAAACTGAAGAAGAGCAATAATTCTGCACATTTAAAACTCCGTACGACCCGTTTTGAAATATGCTTATCTTTAATTTTTTATTTTGCTCTTTTGCAAGTGCCTCAACAGCATTATCTGCAAGATTACCTATTAGAACAGCTAAGTCATCACCTGCCACAAAACTTAAATTATCTTTACAATCTACGCTGAAATCAATATCATTTTCAATTGCTTTTTCATATACAACATTTAATATAGCATCCAAATAAACATAACCTGTTTTACAAAAATGGACATTAGCAGAAATATTATTATTTACATTATTGCACATTTTTTTAGCTTCATCATACCTTTGCCCATCAATCAAATTTTCGATGCACAACAATTGATTTTGAATGTTATGCTTAACATCAGAAAGATTTTTCATATATTTTTCTGAACTTGTCATTTGAACATTATACAGCTCTTTTTCTTTATTAAGCAAAAGATTTTCATTTTCCAAAGAATAATTTTTTGAAAGACTTTTAATAAGATAAAAATTTATAAATGTAAATGAAAGGATTATTATTGAAACCGCTCCTAATACAATACGGTCAAAATCAGACATATCAGCGTTTGAAGATACCAAAAATGTCAGCAAGCCTACAGCAATACTCAACAAAGGAATTACAAGAGTAATCAATATTTCTTGTTTGTGAATATGGCTTAACGAATTTTTGAAAAGATTATAAATTATAAATAAAACAATTACAAAAATCAGATTTGACATTAACACATACATATAACGATATTGGGAACTCTCTGTCATAAGATAATTATAGTCACAACTGATAATCGCAGAAAAGATATAATTAATTCCAAATGATAATACTGAATAAATTACATTCAAAATAACAGGTGTGAGAATTTTAACAAAAATTCTGTCTTTAAAAAACAAAACGCAATAGGGAATCATAATTGCAAAAAACACAACTGTTTCTATGTATGCAAAAGACAGGTACAACCAATTGATCAAGGTAATCGACAAAAACATCAATAATGATGCAACAAAAAAAGCTATTCCCTCACAAATCTTATTGCGTGATGGGGTTAAGAATTTATAACAAAATACAGTAAACATTACACCTTGAAATAAATTCACAAATAACTCAAAACCATAATTAAACATTTATATCCCCCAACCATTTGAAATATTTTTTCTTTACATCATCTCTGTATTTTTTATTGAGAGGAATATTAATATCATTTTGCAATAAAATACAATCCGTAGAAATATATTCAACATACTTATTGTTTACAGCATAACCAATATGCGGTCTTATAAAGCCATATTCTGCGATATTTTTAAATTCTGTATTCATATCACTTCTGACCTTATATTCTTGATTTTTAGTATGATACACAACATAATTTTTAATTTTTTCAAGATAAATAATATCACCAATAACAATCGGAATATCTTTTCTTTCGGTATGCAATACTATAGTTTTATGTAATTCTTGAAAAGAGTTATTTATACGATTAATACATTCGTACAAATCAGATTCAATTTTACTTTTTCTTATAAATGAATAAGGAAAACTTTTTAAAGCATCAAACACAAGCTCATCGTGACTTGTGACATAAACAATAAAAGGTATTTCAGCTGAACCTTTCAATTCATTTATCCGCTTGGCTGTAGCAATACCGTCAATTGACGGCATTTCAATATCAAGAAAAATCAGATGATACTTGCTGTAATTTTCAAGTATATCAAATCCGTTTGAGTATTTGTCAATTTTAAATTCCAAATTAAGCTTTTCACATACCGCTGTTATTTTGTTAATCAGACTTTCAACAAATACAATTTCATCATCTACTACCGCGATCTTTAACATATCCTCACCACCATTTTAATTCTAACAAATATTAAAATGTTTTTCAATACACTCTTAAACAGTCAATCATTTAAGAAGTAACTATCAATTTTATAAGTCAGCAAGTTATTACCGCCGTTATCTCTGTACATTTGCTAGGGAAAAGTGATTATTTTTTCAAAAGTTGGTGTAATGAAAATTTTGAATTTGATGCGGAGGGTAAAGAAATCTATCCTAAGCGTATTTTAATATAAAAGCAAAAACAGCGCTAAGAAATATACGGTAATGAAAAATGCAGTTTGTAAAAACAGCCGTACAAGAGGAATATCCCGGCTTTACGGTGCAAACAGAACAGGGCGATTTTCAGGCAGAATTGTACATAACCGCTAAAACAGAATATGTTTAAGACGGTGTAATACTGTAAAACATGAAACATCCTCATAGATTAAAAATCAAGGACCACCCAAGAAAAATAGGCGGTCCTTGATTTTAGAGAGATTTTATTTTTAAAAGGAGTTAGAAATTAGCTTATTTTATTTGTTTATACCAAAAATATATTTTGTAGTTTGTGTATAGTTTTCGTTTGCTTTTAATATTGTCGTAGGAAAATTCTTGTGATTTACAGCATCGGGAAAGCCTTGGGTTTCAAGACAAAACGCCGGATTTTCTCCGTATGTTGCTGAATCCTTTCCCATATTGGACAAAACATCGACATAATTTGCTGTATATACATGAACACCTTTCTGAGAAGTATAGCATTTTAATGTGATTCCGCTATCAATACCCTCAGCTTCGGCCGCAAGCACAAATTCTTCATCAGAATGATTCAGCACAAACATATGATCAATACCGTTTGCAAAACCAATCTGCTCGTTTTTTCTGTCAATACCATTTCCAATTAACTTGGGTTCGGTAAAATCAAACGATGTATTCTTAACGGGAGTTATCTCTCCTGTGGGATTGAGGTTTGAATTTATCGGTATGAAGAAATTTGCATTTATTTTCAGCTTGTGATTTTCTGTAACTTTACCGCTTTTATGTCCGTTAAGATTGAAATATGAATGATTGGTCAGATTACATATTGTGTCTTTGTCGGAAACTGCCGACCATTTTATCGTAAGTACATTTTCATCATCAAAGGTGTAGCGTACAAAGACCTTCATATTTCCGGGATAGCCCTCATCACCGTCGGGACTATCAAGCATAAATAGAACTGTATTGGGAACTTTATCATCAACTACCGCAAGCCACACTTTGCGGCTAAAGCTGTTAAATCCGCCGTGTAGATGGTTACTCCCATTGTTTACAGGGAGCTGATAATCTTCTCCGTTAAGAGTAAACTTGCCGTAAGCAATTCTTCCGCAACATCTTCCGACAGTAGCACCGAAGTATGTTCCGTCAAATTCATAACCGTCAATGTGCTCATAGCCGAGAACTACATCTCTAATACTACCGTTTTTGTCGGGAACTTTTATCGAAACGACACTTGCGCCTAAATCACATAATGTCACGCTTGCTCCGCTGTTATTTTCTATTGTATAAAGATGAGTGTTTTCACCTTTGGATGTAGGTTCAAAATTCACTACCCTTACCTTTGACATTTTAGCACTTCCTTTACTACAGCGTCTTTATAAATTTATCAAAAGCCTTTTGTCCTTCAGGAGTTCTTTTAAATACACCTGCATCCAAAAGAACATTAAGAAATACCTTTCCTATCTCATTTTGAATTATTGAATCAATATTATTTTCATTGATTTCATCATACTGCGAAACAAATTCATTTACCCACTCGGAATGTTTGCTGATTTTCGGAATTTCACTTACATCCTTGTGATTAAGAATAGCATCCTTTAAAATAGCCATTTCATCTTTAAGCCTTGAGGGCAATACTGCAAGTCCCATAACTTCAATAAGGCCGATATTTTCTTTTTTAATATGATGCAAATTCGCATGAGGATGAAATACTCCCAGAGGATGCTCTTCACTTATAATATTATTTCTGAGAACGAGGTCAATAACAAATTTTCCATCCTTTGTAAAAGCAATCGGAGTAATAGTGTTGTGAATTTCACCGTCTGTTTCGGCAAAAATGCCAACATCTGCGTCCGTGTACGCTCTCCAACTCTTTAGAATATGAGAAGATAATGAAATAATGCTGTCCTTGTTTTTACCTGTCAATCTTACAACTGACATAGGCCACTTTACAATTCCGCACTCCACATCATCAAATCCGTTAACAATAAACTTTCTTTCAACCTCTGCCCTATTAAGTGCAAAGCTGTATCTGCCACCCTGAAAATGTTCATGTGTAAGTATTGAACCGCCTACAATCGGCAAATCAGCATTCGAACCGATTATATAATGCGGAAACTGTGAAATAAAATCAAACAGTTTTCTGAATGTGGAATCATTGATTACCATTGGTGTATGCTCACCGTTAAATACAATACAATGTTCATTGTAATAAACATACGGAGAATATTGCATAAACCAGTTATCTCCGTCAATGGTGAGCGGAATAATTCTGTGATTATCTCTTGCAGGATGATTTACTCTTCCGGCATATCCTTCATTTTCCTTACAAAGCAAACATTTCGGATAGCCCGACTGTTTTTGAAGTTTTGCCGCTGCAATAGCTTTCGGATCTTTTTCAGGCTTTGAAAGATTTACAGTGATATCAATATCACCGTATTCGGTTGATGTTTTCCACTTTAAGTCTTTCTTAATACGATATCTTCTTATATAATCGGTATCGCAGCTGAATTTATAGTAGCTATCGGTTGCAAGTTTAGGAGAACAGCTATAATTCTGCCAAAATTCTCTTATTACTTCTGACGGTCGCTTAACAAGTGAAGCCATAAGTTTCACATCAAATAAGTCGCGATATGTTACTGTATTTTCGGGAATGATTCCTTTTTCGTATGCATAATCAAGAAGTCCCGACAAAATTTCTTCAAGAGTATCCTCGTTATCTGCTGTAAGGCAAGTACAACTGTCATCGGGTTCATCCATATGGAACAACGATAAAAGCCTATTTTGCGTGTAGATTATATCCTCTTTTTCAATAAGCCCTGTATTTATTCCGTATGAAACAAGTCGTAATATTAAGCCGTAAACGCTGTTCTTCATAAATACCGCCTCACTTATTATAGCCGTTGGGATGTGTTGAATGCCATTTCCACGCTGTTTTAATAATTGTTCCCAGATCATCATACTCAGGCTTCCAGCCAAGTACAGTTTTCGCCTTATCGCTTGATGCAATCAATACAGCAGGATCGCCGCTTCTTCTGCTTTCTTCAACAACCTTAATGTCTTTCTGTGTAACCTCTTTTGCTTTTTCAATTACCTCACGAACAGAAAAACCTACACCGTTGCCAAGATTGAATATATCACTTTTGCCGCCCTTCATAAGATATTCAACTGCAAGAATATGAGCCTGTGCAAGATCAGTGACATGGATATAATCACGAATACAAGTTCCGTCAGATGTGGGATAATCAGTACCAAAAATACTTATGTGGTCACGGGTACCCTGTGCCGCTTGAAGAATAATCGGAATAAGGTGGGTTTCAGGATTATGTGCCTCACCGATTTTTCCGCTGATATGTGCTCCGCATGCATTGAAATATCTGAGAGAAACATATCTTAAACCATGTGCTTTTTCAACCCAATAGAACATTCTCTCCATGGATTTTTTTGTTTCTCCGTAGCAGTTTGTCGGATTTGTCGGATCGGTTTCAAGAATAGGAGTTCTCTCAGGCTCACCGTATGTTGCCGCTGTTGATGAAAATACAATCTTATCAATTCCGTGAGCAACCATTGACTGAAGCAAAACCTTTGTGCCGTTGAGGTTATTATCATAATATTTGAGAGGGTTAGTCATACTTTCACCGACAAGTGAATTGGCTGCAAAATGAATTACAGCATCAATGCCTTTTTCTTTATCAAAAACGCTGTCAATTTCACTTCTGTTTCTGAGATCACCTTTATAAAATTTTGCTTTGGGATGAACCGCCTCGATATGACCTGTTTCAAGGTTATCGAATACAACAACCTCATTACCGCTTTCAATAAGTCTGTAAACTGTATGCGAACCGATATATCCGGCACCGCCTAAAACAAGAATTTTCATTTTGTCCTCCTTAATATAAACAAAACCTACACAATTACATTACTTTTATTCCGCCGTATTTTCTCACTTTGAGAACATGGCATGAGTTTTCTCCGAAAATTTTATTTATAAATTCTTTGTAATTACTTACAAAATCATTTTTGACAAACGCCTGAATTGTACCTGCAAATCCACCGCCGTGAACACGGCACACGCCGTAATTGCGAAGAAGGCTTTCGCTGAGTGCAAGGGCTACCGAGATGTTCTGATGTTGAATATCTCTTGTTGTATATACATTCTGAAGATACTTAAACGATGAATTACCGGATTTTCTGATTGCGTCAAGAAATTCAACAAACTTACCGTTTTCAAGTGACGAAACGGCATTTTTAACGTTATGCTCCTCATTAAAGAAATGAATTGCACGAAGTACCGGTCTGTCGCCAACAGCCTCACGAATTTCGTCAAGGCGAATATAAAATTCGTTTGAATCACAATCTCTCAGATAATCTTCTCCGAGAAAATTTGCAACCTTTTTCATTTCCGAGGGAATCATAGCATAATCATCTGTAAGATCAACATGATCGCCCTTTGTGTCAACAATACAAAGACTGTAATCATATTTTTCAAATTCGGTAGGTACTTTCTTAACAATTGGCTTTGTCGGATCTTTAAAGTCAATGTTAACCATTCCTCCGACTGAACAAGCCATTTGATCCATAAGTCCGCACGGCTTTTTGAAAAACACATTTTCAGCATACTGAGAAATCTGAGCAATCTCAACTGAATTTATTTTCATATCATTATATAAACCGGAAATAATAGTTCCGACAACTACCTCAAAAGCTGCTGACGATGAAAGTCCTGCACCAACAAGTACATCACTTGTTGCATAAGCATTGAATCCACCAATTTTGTATCCATGATCCTTAAGTCCACGAAGAACACCTCTGATGAGGCTGACCGTTGTGCCTGCCTCATCATCATTAACTTCGAGGTCATTTATATTGAGAGTAATCATATCATAACCGTCAGAAACAAATCTTACAACATCATTGTTATTCTTGGCCGACACAGCAATAGTATCAAGATTAATTGATGTTGCAAGCACCATTCCGTGCTGGTGATCTGTATGATTACCACAAACCTCACTTCTGCCGGGAGCACTGAATATTGCTACTTTATCAGGGCAAAAAATTGTTTCATACTGCTCAATTGCATGAACATATCTTTTTTTCTGATAATCAATCATTGATGAATCTATATATATATCAGTGAAAAGATTATCAAATTCGCCGTTTGTAATTTTTTCAATTGCTGTTTTAGTATCAATCATTTTATTTACCTGCCTTTTCCGTAACTGTAGGAAGGAACATAGAAGGCTCTGTGTTACCGCTTTCATCAAGCTGTTGTGTCATATCAATCTTGCCTTCTCTTCTTGCACTGATTGTGTTTATAACCTTCTTCATCATACCGTCATTGAGTTTATATTTCTTTCTGTAAACAACATAAGCAATAAGCATACAAACCGCAGGAACAATGCACATAAGTGTACTGATTGATGCTACTGTTTCAAATGACTGTTCCTGACCCGGAATATACTGTGTGCTTCCAAGTGCCGCACCAATACCGAGTGCTGTAAGAGCCGCTGTAAATTTTACGATAAGCGTCTGGAGTGAGAATACAACGCCTTCATTTCTTGTTCCAAGCTTAAATTCACCGTAATCAACAACATCTGCAAGGAATACTGTTGCACAACCAAGTTCAAGACCTGTACCAAGTTTTACAATAACACCTGAGATTGATGTGAGCACAACATTGTGCGGAGCAAAAATACCTACGAACAAAAGCATTACAAGACCAAATGCAGGTAAAAGACACGCAAGAAGGAACGAAGTTTTTCTTGAAAGAAATTTTGTAACCTTAGGAAATACGATAAGACCTACAACCTCTGCGATTGATGCGCTGATCATAAATGATGACATCATTCCTGCATTGCCGCAAACATATTTGAAATAATATGTAGCAACACCCATAATGCACTGAATGCCGATGTTGTAAAGGAAGATAAGAGTTACCGCCCAACGAAGTTGATCATTCTTACCGATGATTGAGAAAATATCTTTAAACTTAACTTTCTTTTCCGGAACAGAATCATCTCTCTTTTTCGGAAGATTGATTACTGTAATACCGATTGTAAGAATAAATACAATTGCAATTATGATTGCAAATCTGTGATAACCTGCCTGATTTGTTGTGCCACCCCCGAGAGCCTCAATAATTTGAACACCAAAGCCTGCAATAACAAGTGACTGTCCGATACTTGCAAAGATTCTCGGAAGTACCGAAACTTTTTCTCTCTCCTCAGGATTTGAAGTGAGGTTAGGAATAATTGACCAATAAGGAATATCCATAATTGTGTAAGTCATACCCCAGAGTATGTAAGCTGCTGTTGCAAATACGCAAAGACCAACGCCATCGAGGTGGAAGTCTGTGAATAAAACAACAAATACAATTGAATTAACCAGCGTACCTATTACAAGCCATGGAATAAATTTACCCCATCTGCTGCGTGTGTTATCAACAATCATACCCATAAACAAATCATTAAAGGCATCCCATAACTTTGCAACAAAGAACATTACGCCGATAAATACCGGGTTAACCTTGATGATGTCTGTGAAATAAATCATTGAAAATGTGGCAATCATACCATAAATCATATCTTTGCCGAGGGCACCTAAAGCAAAGGTGTATTTGATTCTACCCGGGATTTTGCCATCAAGTCTTGGTTGTGATGATGTCTGTTTCATAATTTATCCTCCTTTTAATTTTAAATGAAACGCCGTGACAACCTGCACAAAAGATTTCGTTATTATTTAATAATAATGTTTCTTTTGTTTTTGTGTTAACTAAATTATATGTTTTGTTTCGTAAACTGTCAATAGTTTTTGGTAAACATTTTTGCTTTCTCTGTTTTTCACTAAACACGACTTGATTTTTTAGTAATATTTCACTATAATGGTAGTGAGGTGATTCAATTGGCTACAATCAGAGATGTTGCCAAAAAGGCAAATGTATCAGTAGCTACTGTTTCAAGAGTGCTTAATAACGACACTACCCTCAGCACCTCACTTGAAACAAAGCAAAAAATATTTGCAGCGGCTAAAGAACTTAATTATGTAAAGAAAAAAAGGGTCACATCAGCACCTTCATGTCGCATTGGAATTCTACAATGGTTCTCTTCCAAACAGGAAATTGAAGATAATTATTACTTTTTGATGAGACAGGGTATCGAGGACTACTGTTCAAAAAATAATATAAGTATTGTACGAACATTTAAAACAGACAATGACTATCAGAATGTACTTAGTGATGTTGATGGCATAATCTGCCTCGGAAAGTTTAGTAAACAAGAAATAAAATCACTGCATTCTTTGAATAATAAAATTGTTTTTCTTGATATGACCGTTGAGAATATTGAAATCACATCCGTATCGCTCGACTTTCGTCAGGCAGTGTCCGATGCAATTAAATATCTATATGATTTAGGCCATAGAACAGTTGGCTTTATCGGAGGCATTGAACAGCTTGAGGACGGAACGATATTTCCTGATAAACGACTCAACACTTTCACAGACATTTGCGATGAACTAAACATTAAATATGATGGGTTTATTATACAGGACAAATTTTCAACATCATCCGGTTATAAAATGATGTCAGAAATGATCAGCAAAGGGAATCTCCCCACAGCTATTTTTGCGGCAAGTGATCATATTGCAATCGGTGCAATGAGAGCTCTGCAAGAAAACGGTTACAAAATTCCTGAGGATATTTCTGTTATGGGATTCGATAACACGGAGCTTTCGGGATATACAAACCCTCCGCTCACTACGGTGAACGCACCTGTATATGCAATGGGTATTTACGGCATTAGATTTATTTTGAATCTGATGAAACCTAAAAGCACCGATTATTATTCTCCTATGCGTGTCTATCTGCCTTGTCCAATAAAAGTTCGCAACTCATGTGCAAAACCTAAAAGTTTATAATTATTATCGTTATCAAACGATTGTATGCTATAATAAATTATAATTATAACTTCACAAATGATAGATTAAGCCGGAGAATTATAATTCCGTTAATGAATTATAATAACTAAAAATTCATTTTGCACCCCTGGTTTGCAGTTCAAAAAGAAAAACGGCTCCCCGGCTTAGCTGCCCATGCCATCTACTCAATCAGCACCGGCAAGCTCGAAGGCTTCAACAACAAGATCAAGGTCGCTAAAAGAATCGGCTACGGTTACCGTGACGACGACTTTTTCTTCACCTTGATTCGCTATCTTTCTATTCCATCTGTCCGTTCACCATCCCACAAAAAATCGTGATGAACCAAATTTAAGGAGCTGTGAAGAAATGAAGTTTAAGACTTCGTTCTTCGCAGCTCCTTTGTTTTTTGTGAAATAGTAATGCAATTGTTAAAAAGCATACTTCCCTGAATATTGTTCAAAGCAAGCATTTGTTTCGCCCTACTCGATTAGCCCCAACATAACCGTTGAAAAATCGGGCAATAGAAATTTTGCATTTTACAAATCTATTACCCGACCTGAATTTTAAATTTTAAACTGTCAATTTTTATTTTGCTAAAAGCTTAAATCCCATAATAACAACACCTAACACCACGAGGACAATGCCTGTTGCACGGTTCAGGGTTTTGGGCTTAGCTTTGTTTGCAAAGACGGCGGCAATTCTCGCCCATATAAGGGTGAACGCTATGCAGAGAATGAACACAAACCAATCGGGTGTGCCACCAATCATAAAGTGCGAAGCTGCGCCTGTCAGGGCGGTGAATGTCATAATGAATACGCTTGTGCCGACAGCGGTTTTCAATTCATAATTCAGCACGGTCGTCAAAATCAAAAGCATCATCATTCCTCCGCCCGCACCTATAAATCCGCAGATAAAGCCGATTAACATTCCGCAGATTACAGACTGGATTGCCCTCTTTTTTGCCGACACACCGAGCATAGCTTCTTTAGTTGTCATAACGGGACGGATGATAAATTTTATGCCGAGCAAAAATGTCATAAACACGGAAAATCCGCCCATTGTAGCTGATGGAACAATGCTTGCAACATAACTGCCGACAATCGTAAACGCAAGCACACTCACCATCATAATCAAACCGTTTCTGACATCAAGATTTTTATTTTTATGGTATGTATAAGCCGAAACTGCACTCGCCAAAACATCGGACGAAAGTGCGATTCCGACTGCCATATACGGATCCATATTAAGAAAAGTTATGAGCATCGGACTTATTACAGCCGCCGCACTCATTCCTGCAAAACCTGTTCCGAGACCTGCGCCCATTCCTGCAAAAAATGTAACTAAAATTGTAATAAATATATCCATTTAATTTCCTCTATAGAATAATATAACTAAATTAAGATTATTTTAATTTTGCCGTTTCATAAACAAAAGCCGTGAAATCAGCATTATTACCGCAGTTCCGACAAGTATCTGCAACGGGTACAAAAGTACGCTTTCACTCGGAATAATCATACTCAAAATTGTCAATGCTCCGGCAGGCGGAATATACATTTTTGTGCAGTAAACAATTACAAGCATTATCGCCGTGGCTGTCAATGCGGCAACTGTCAACGGCAATCCGAGAGTCATATTCAGCACATATCTTGAAACCGCTCCGACAAATGCACAGACTGTTATCAGCAAAACCGCCTTTACCGGCTTGTTGCGAGCCTTATTTTTCGGACGGGAAAATTCCGTAAATGCCACAAGCAACGGCGGTGCAATTGCAAATTTAAAGCCCGACCAAATTGCGAAAAATCCCACAACGGCAACGCAGATTGTTCTTACGGCTGTGTCAATCACATCGCTCTTTGCATGCAGGTTTACCGACTGAAAATCCTCTTTATCTCTTATTTTAACTTTCAAAAGAAATCTGCGGAATAATACAACCGCAATTGTCAGCAAAAATGCGGCAATCGGGTATATAAAGCTCTCGGTCTGCATCATAACGGGCAATACAATTGCCGAAATCATCGGTGCAAATGTTGTTCCCGAAAACATAAAGAGAATTTGTGCAAATACAAATGCAATCATTCGGCTGTCATTGACTTTCCAACCTTGCTTTTGTGTAACCATATAACCAATTGCCAGTGCCGTTATTTCAGGAAAGATTATCTCCCCCTCACCCAATATTTCCGCAACAAAAGTCATTATACCGACAAGTATAAGCGTTAATACATACGGTAATGCTTTTTTAAGTGCTTTTGTAAAATTCAGTTTCCTCATTTTTTATATTTCTACCCACTTTTCATTTCAAACTAACAGCACTATTGTATCATAAATCTGTCAGCATTAACAGACAAAATTTATTCACAGATTTTTCCTTTAACAGCGTATCTGTCATTATGCGTGGATATGCAGGTCTTGCAAAAAACGCTGTACATATTGGAGGTTCAGTATATGATAAAAACGGCGCAGAAATTAGCGGCGTTATTTAAGTCACCTACGGTTTAGGTATCAAAATATAAATATTTGTACAGCAAAGCCTCCTGCAACTGCTTAAATTTTACACATTACAGGATAACGGGTGTTGTACAATAACACTTGATGTTATTGTGCAAATCCTTCTACTCTCTTTGGGGTAATTTTTGTTATCTCGTGTCTGTATTTTTTAAACTCCGAATAAAACTGCCGTTTTATTGCCAAAAGCCCGATAAAAACTGGACTTTTGGGCATAGAAAAAACGACCTAAAAGATTGCTCTTCAAGGTCGCTCAAGGATATTAAAATTTACACATTACAGGATAATGGGTGTTGCACAATAACAACAGAAATTATTCCCACTCCTAAGTACAAAACAGACTTTAACTGTTTTTGCTTAGGAATTTTGACTTGATTTGCTTTAATTTGGTACAGATTATCTCAATTCTACGAGGTATTTCTGCTTTTGCTATCAAATAGCTATCACTTGGATGCTATCAAGTTCTCCGTTCTATTTAGGTAATAAAAGGATAAAAATGATTACGCTAATTCTAATACTTCATCTACTTTATTGACAAATTCTGAACTCTTTGCTACACGTCCATTTCCACCATTTTCTTTATATATATTATAAATTTTATCTTTGACTTCAGAGATGACATCATCCGTTATGCTGTCAATATCAAGGTGTTTAATATCCGCTATTGTAATATTGTTTTTCTTTATACTATTTGCAACAACGCCATATAATAAGTAAAATAAAATATCACTTTTTTCAGCTGAAGTATATTGAATAGTTCTTTTTAAATTTTTTTGTACTTTTTTACCCAATACAGCACAGCGATAAAATACATCCAAATCTTGATTTTCAATATACAGTTTATTATATGAATCGTCATCAGTAAGTATAGTTGAAGGACGGGCTCTTGCATAATCAGGTTTTTTTAAAAACAAAGTGATTAAGCATTGACCCAAAAACGAAACTCCAATAATTTCGCTTGGTTTCTTTCCTTGATTTTTGTAGTAGTTTTTCCTACGATCATAAAACAAACCTCTTCCTTTCAAATACAGTTCAATTTGAAGGTGAATTGGATCTGTGACTCTAAGCGATGCTTTTGGAATATTTGTTTGATTATTAGTTGCAAAAATAATATTATCTCGAGACTCCTCACTATCGGGAACTATAATTCTAACTAATACATTTCTTGTTTCAGAATCAAGCAAATTTAAATTATTTTTAAAATACAAATATATTTCATTTGAGGTTTGTAAGCCATTTACAATTTCAGGATTTGTGAGTTGTAACTCCCTGTTATTTACTAACATTGCTTCAGAAGTAAGAATTGTAATACCGTTATTCAGCCACCAAAAGTCCTCTGATTGACCAGTTTCCAATGTTTCTCTTATACTCGAATTAACGTTATTCCTTCCTTGGTAATCACGTACATTCGCTTCGAAAAATTTTCTTCTTAAAATGTTATCTTCTGAAACAATAAAACGATAATAATCTTTGAGTGACACGAGTCCAACATAATTTTTGTTTTTACCTAATGCAATTGGGACTTCAGCTAAAGGTAAATTTACTATCGTTTCTGCTGGTGTATTATACTTATCGTATAACTCTGCTGCTCCAACAAACTCTATATTCACTTTAGCATTAGGAAACAGTTTACATACTAATCCCTTTAATTCTTCTGCTTGTTGCTTAACATTTGGGTGCAATTCTTCAGCATATGATACATAAATATATTTAAATTCAAGTTTAACTCTACTCCTTAATAGTTTTGTGTATAAATCTCTAAAAAAGCCAAATGATTCTCTTACATCATCATTATATCGAGTCGTAAAATCACTTAGAGAATTAGATAAAGACAATAAATTATTTGAAACATCTTTCCATTTTTGTATAGCACTTTCTTTAAATGAAGTTTCTCTTTTTGATTGAATTATTACCATTTCGACCTTTGATTCTTTTGATGGTATGATAGAATCTATTTGGTCTGGTAATACAAGATTTTTGTTCAAAAAGATGTAAATACTATCACATCCTCCATCTCCACTTGATCCAACAATTCCATTTTCAATTTCATCATCACTCAAATCATAATCTTTTAATATCTGTGATGAAGAAAAGTACTCAAAAAAAGAAGCTTCGTCATCATATTCGTCAGAGTCTCTAAAACTTTGAGCAACACATTCTTTGATTAATATTTGACTATTTGTAAGTTGTTTATCAGCCATTTCATATACCTCATAATTTTTATTGTATTTTTAAACTGTTATTTATTTTAATATTATACCACTCATGTGGTGGTAAATTCGAATTAAATGCTGTTTCAAATAAAGAATACAGTTCCTTATATGTTTTTCTGTTGGAAACTATTTTCTTTAATTCAGATGTCTCCAAAGGAATTATTTTCATTCCTGCTATAGACTTTGAATAGTCTTGTGGATCATAAAACGGCATTGTTTTTTGCTACGAAAATCAGAAATAACATTTATGTTGAGATGCATTTTCAATATAACTATTCTACAAATATATTTTGTCTATGGTATCTCATATTAACCATCATTTCGTTTGAAGGGTTATTAACATATATCTTATTTGTGTCAATATTGATTCTAGAAACATTTTCACAACTTAGTTTATTAGATATCAGAATCTTCATATTATCATCAAAAGTAATTAACCCAATATCAAAAAGCTTATCATATAATGGGGATAATAATAGTCCGTTTTCCGAACTTAATCGTTCGTAATTTGAAGCTGAACGCCAAGGCTTAATATGGCTTGCTAATAACAAACGGTTATCATTAATTCCGGTGATTATACAATGCTCATATTTTTGTATTATCCTATCTCTGAAGATTCCTTGCCCAACTCTGGATTTTATTATCATTTCTTTTTCTGTATTTGAAATATCTGAATTTGCAATCATTTTCAGTTGTCGATCGATTATAGGATTATCATATTCTGAAGAATCAAATTTTTTTAATTTCCAGTAACCCTCACCCAATCCATACACTGAGCAAAATAAATCTTCGCTTCCTCTGTAAGATTTCGTCTGGATACAATGTCTTTGTATTGTTGCCCTTACATTATCTTTCCAATTAGGGTTGGAAAAAATATAACTCAATCGTCCTTCCTTCTCAATAACATCATATATTTCATTTAACGATCCCATACCGTTTAATTTATTAAGTGCTGATATAATTGATGAAAGATATGTTGTTCTTTCCATTTATAGTATCACTTCCATCTTTTCAAAATCTTCATCAGTGGCTTTTCGTAAAACCCTCATCTGTGATTCACCATTATACCACTTTTTTTCACTATGCCTTATAGCGTTAATTTGCCAGCCGCTGGTAATTATAGTTTGATGATCACTATTCCATTTTACAACATATAATGTTTTGCTAAAATTTTCTTTCATACATTTACCTATTAATTTTTACAATTTTTGTTTTATATTGTAACTTATATTTATTACCTAAGTAACGTCTATTGTTTATCAATGAGGTTTTATATGTTGTTTCAGTTGCTCTCATTGTAATTCCTCCGCTGATTTATTCTAACTTAATTATAAATTAAATATCGTCCATTAAATCGGACTGGATTCAAATATCTTTAAAAAACTCGGAAAGTGATACATCTAAGCCGTTTGCGATTTTTTCAATATTGACGATTGAAATATTGCGTTAACCGAGTTCAACGCTTGCAAAATAAGTTCTATCCATACCTATTTTTTGAGCAAATTTTTCTTGACTCAATCCGGTACGATTTCTTAACACTCGTATTCTATTACCAATTTTATCTGTAATCATAATGCACCCTCGATATTAAATTGCACATATCGTAGGCTATATTTATACAGTTTAATTATATGTTTAATCCGCAAATAAGTCAACTGTTTTTAAGCAAAAATAAAAAGAGCTATCAGACTTGATGTCTGATAGCTCTTAGTTTTATGTGAATATTTTATTGTTGCCGTTGCCAAAATACTGCCATTTGGGGTTGCAAAACTCTCGAATGCCTTGTAAATATGGCGTTTTCCGAGTTTGTGTTGTTATTGTGCAAACCCCTCTACTCTCTTTGGGGTAATTTTTGTTATCCTCTATCTGTATTTTTAAACTCCGAATAAAACTGGAATTTTATTGCCAAAAGTCCAGTGTTTATCAGACTTTTGGGCATAGAAAAAACGACCTAAAAGATTGCTCTTCAAGGTCGCTCAAGGATATTAAATTTTACACATTACAGGATAATGGGTGTTGCACAATAACATGTGAAATTATTCCCACTCTACTGTTCCGGGGGGTTTACTTGTTATATCATAGACTACTCTGTTGACATGTTCTACTTCGTTGATGATGCGGTTGGAGACTCTGCCTAGGATTTCGTAGGGGATTTTTGCCCAGTCGGCTGTCATAAAATCATCGGTTGTAACGGCACGGAGAGCGATGAGTTCGTCATATGTTCTTGCGTCACCCATAACGCCAACAGTTTTAACACCCGGGAGGACTGCGAAGAACTGGCTCATCTTATCTGCGTAACCGCACTTATCCATTTCATCACGAAGAATTGCATCGGCTTCCTGAAGAATACGAACCTTTTCGGCTGTAACTTCACCGATTACACGCACACCGAGTCCCGGACCCGGGAACGGCTGACGCCATACGAGGTCGTGCGGAAGTCCAAGCTTCTCACCTACTACTCTTACCTCATCCTTGAAAAGGTCTTTAAGCGGTTCAATTACACCTGCAAAGTCGATATCTTCCGGGATACCAACCTGATTGTGATGTGTTTTGATTTTTGCGGCATCGCCTTTACCGCTTTCGATACGGTCGGGATAAATTGTGCCCTGTGCAAAGTAACCCTCGCCGTAGCTTTCACGGATTTTGTTCCAGAACACCTTATAGAATTCTGTGCCGATGATGTGGCGCTTTTCTTCGGGTTCTTCAACACCTTTAAGCTTTGCAAGAAACTCCTCCTGACAATTGATGCGGACAAAGTTCATATCAAAAAGCTTTGTAAAGGTCTGCTCTACAAAGTCGCCCTCATCTTTTCTCATAAGTCCCTGATCAACGAAAACGCAGGTAAGTTGTTTACCGACTGCCTTACTGAGAAGTGCTGCGGCAACAGATGAATCTACACCGCCCGAAAGTCCGAGAACTACACCCTTATCACCAATCTGCTCTTTAAGCTGTGCAACAGTTGTGTCGATAAAACTTTCCATTTTCCATTCACCCTTACATTCGCAAACATCGTAAAGGAATGAACGGAGCATATCTTTACCGTTATCTGTATGGTTGACTTCGGGATGGAACTGAACACCGTAAAACTTTTTTTCAGGACATGACATTGCGGCTACGGGACATACATCCGTTGTAGCTGTAATGCTGAATCCTTCGGGAACTTCATTGATATAGTCACGGTGACTCATCCATGAAATTCCTTCACTCTTTACGGATTTAAAGAGGATATCATTGTTATTATATCTTGTAACTGTCTTGCCGTACTCACTTGATGAATTGTCTGTAGCCGAAACAACATTGCCGCCGAGTGTGTATGCCATAAGCTGACAACCGTAGCAAATGCCGAGAATCGGGATTCCGAGTTCAAAAATTTCAGGAGTATAATGCGGTGATGACTCGTCATAAACGCTGTTAGGACCGCCTGTGAAGATAATACCTTTTGGGTTAATGTCTTTGATTTTCTGAATATCAACGGTATAAGGAAGAATTTCGCAATACACATTGCACTCACGAACTCTTCTTGCAATCAGCTGATTGTACTGACCGCCGAAATCAAGAACAATGACAGTTTCTTTTGTAGCATTGCTCATAGTAAAATTCCTTTCAAATTTAAAGAATACCGCACAGAGCTTGTGCGGTATTCAATTAATATTTTAATTATCTGTAAATAATATCGTTTCTGGAAGGACCGTTTGAAACCATTGTAATCGGCACACCGATAGCCTTTTCGGCAAATTCAATGTATTCACGGCATTCCTTAGGAAGCTTGTCATATTCTGTAATACCTGAAATTGAACACTTCCAGCCCTTGAGCTTTTTGAGGATAGGTTTGCATCTTTTAAGCTTTGTTGTTGACGGGAAGTAGTCAATTTCCTTGCCGTCAAGCTCATAACCCACACAAACAGGGATTTCATCAAGATATCCGAGGACATCAAGAACCGTGAACGCAACCTGTGTTGCACCCTGAACCATACAACCGTAGCGTGTTGCAACGAGGTCAAGCCAACCCATTCTTCTCGGTCTGCCTGTTGTTGCACCAAATTCTCCGCCGTCACCGCCTCTTCTGCGAAGTTCGTCAGCCTCATCGCCGAAGATTTCAGAAACAAATTCACCTGCGCCTACTGCACTTGAATAAGCCTTGACAACTGTGATGATTTCTTTGATTTCATACGGAGGAATACCTGCGCCTACAGCACCGTAACCTGCGATTGTATTGGATGAAGTAACCATAGGATAAATACCGAAGTCAGTATCCTTGAGTGAACCAAGCTGTCCTTCAAGAAGAATATTCTTTCCGTCTTTGAGCGCATTATGAACAAAAGTGAATGCGTCACCGACATAAGGAGCAAGAAGTTCCTTATATTCCATTAGCTTGTCAAAAACTTCCTGTTCTGTGATTTCGGGCTTGTTGTAGAGGTTTTTCAGAGTTGCATTCTTGATTTCAAGAGCGTGTCTGATTTTCTCTCTGAGTGAATCTGGATCATCATAAAGTTCATTAATCTGGAAACCGATTTTTGAATACTTGTCAGAATAGAACGGAGCGATACCGCTCTTTGTTGAACCGAAAGAATTTTTGCCGAGACGCTCTTCCTCATAGCAATCAAATGCTACATGGTAAGGCATAACAATTTGTGCTCTGTCAGAAATAATAATGTTTGGCTCGGGAACTCCGCGATCTTTGAGGTGAGCCATTTCCTTAACGAAGTTTTCAACGCTGAAAGCAACACCGTTGCCGATTATATTGGTGATATTCTGATGGAAAACACCCGAAGGAAGCTGGTGAAGAGCAAATTTTCCGTAATCGTTGACTATTGTATGTCCTGCGTTTGCACCGCCTTGAAAACGAATTACGATGTCGCTGTCGTTTGCGAGAACATCGGTAATTTTACCCTTGCCCTCGTCGCCCCAGTTGGCACCTACAATTGCTTTTACCATTTTACAAAACTCCTTTTTGCAGACTCACGGTCTGCTGTAAATAAAATATATACTTGAACCAAAGGTTCGATTAAATCAGTTTAATTAAACATTGATTTCAGGCTTGTCAGACTCAACATCTGCGTACTTTTCAAGAACAGGCTTGATGCACTCGTTGAGGAAGTCCTCTGTCTGCTCTTTTGCTCTGCCTGTGTAGTTTTCAGGCTTGAGAATTTTTTCAAGCTCTTCAAGAGTAACACCGAATGCATCATCTGCGGCAATTCTTTCGAGAAGATCATTTTCGCCGCCTTCAACTTTGACTACTCTTGACGCAGCCATTGAATGCTCACGGATTTTCTCGTGAAGCTGCTGTCTGTCAGCACCACGCTTTTTAACTGCATCCATCATAATATTCTCTGTTGCCATGAACGGAAGTTCTTTTCTGAGTCTTTGTTCAATTACCTTTGGATAAACGACAAGACCGTCTGCAACATTTGCATAAAGTGAAAGGATGCCGTCAACTGCGAGGAATGCCTCCGGAACGCTGAGACGCTTGTTGGCGGAGTCATCAAGTGTTCTTTCAAACCACTGTGTGGCAGTTGTAAAGTAACCGTTGAGAACATCAACCATAACATATCTTGAAAGTGAACCGATACGCTCACTTCTCATTGGGTTACGCTTATAAGCCATAGCCGATGAACCGATCTGACTCTTTTCAAACGGCTCTTCAACCTCTTTGAGGTGCTGAAGAAGTCTGATATCATTTGAGAATTTAGCGGCTGACTGAGCAATTCCCGCAAGAACATTGAGAAACTGTGAGTCAAGCTTTCTTGAATATGTCTGACCTGATACAGGGAAACAAGCCTTGTAGCCCATTTTTTCTGCAATCTTACGGTCAAGCATTTTGCACTTTTCGTGATCTCCGTCAAAGAGTTCAAGGAAACTTGCCTGTGTACCTGTTGTACCCTTTGAACCGAGAAGCTTAGCCTTTGAAAGCTGATACTCAACATCTTCAAGATCCATAAGGAGCTCCTGAAGCCAGAGAGTCGCTCTCTTACCTACTGTTGTAGGCTGTGCAGGCTGAAAATGAGTGAATGCAAGGGTTGGAAGAGCCTTGTATTCATCGGCAAACTTTGAAAGGTTGCGGATAACGGTGATAAGCTTATTTCTGATAAGCTTGAGTCCTTCTGTCATAATGATGATATCTGTGTTATCACCGACATAGCAGGAGGTTGCTCCGAGATGAATAATGCCCTTTGCGTTCGGACACTGAACACCGTAAGCATATACATGTGACATTACATCGTGACGAACAATTTTCTCTCTTTCCTGTGCAACTTCATAGTTGATATCATCAGCATGAGCCTTGAGTTCGTCAATCTGCTCCTGTGTAATTGGGAGTCCGAGTTCTTTTTCCGATTCTGCAAGAGCAATCCAGAGTTTTCTCCATGTTCTGAATTTTTTATCCGGCGAGAAAATGTATTTCATTTCCTTGCTTGCATAACGGGCTGACAAGGGTGATTCATAAGTATCTTTTACCATTATTTACATCCTTTCAATTAGTTGTCCTTTTTATTGTTTTCATCGAAGTTCATTCCGCCGCGTTCCTTGCCCTTAAAGGTTTCTTTTGTGATAGGAGCGGGGTAATTACCCGTAAAGCAACCGTCACAAAAGCCTACGGGAGCGTTGTGAATCATCTCACGAAGTGACTCAACAGGGAGATATCCGAGGGAATCAGCCTTGCTGAGCTTTGTGATTTCTTCGATTGTATGGTTGCAGGCAATAAGTTCTCCTCTTGACGGAATGTCTGTACCGTAATAACACGGCCACATAAACGGAGGTGAACTGATACGCATATGTACCTCTTTTGCGCCTGCCTCTTTGAGCATTGTAACAATTCGGTCAACAGTTGTACCACGCACAATACTGTCATCAATAATAACAACTCTCTTGCCTTTGATTTTGTCGGCAATCGGGTTGAGTTTAATTTTTACGCTTTTCATTCGTTCCTTCTGACTTGGCTTTATGAAGGTTCTGCCGATGTAGCTGTTCTTCACAATAGCCTTTTCATAAGGAATTCCGGATTCTTCGCTGTAACCGATTGCGGCATCAATTCCCGATTCGGGAACACCGACAACCATATCAGCCTCAACAGGGTATTTCCTTGCAAGAATTCGTCCTGCCTGCTTTCTTGCCTCATAAACGCTTACTCCGTCAATAAAGGAGTCTGAACGGGCAAAATAAATATACTCAAAAATGCAAAGTGCCTTTTTCTTGTCACCAAAGTCGGGTTTCATACTGCGGACACCGTTTTGGTCTACAATTACGATTTCGCCCGGTTCAACATCACGGACAAATTCTGCACCGCAGGCATCAAGAGCCGCACTTTCACTTGCAAAAACATAGGAATCATTGTACTTGCCCATACAAAGCGGTCTGAATCCGTGAGGATCACGAGCCGCAATAAGCTTTCTCGGGCTCATAACAAGGAGCGAATAAGCTCCCTCAATTACCTGCATTGTTCTTGCAACGGCATCTTCAACAGAATGACATTTAAGTCTTTCACGGGCAATTACATAGCAGATAACCTCGCTGTCGATTGTTGTCTGAAAGATTGCGCCGCGCTGTTCAAGACTTCTGCGGATTTCAAGCGCATTGGTAAGGTTGCCGTTATGGGCAATTGAAAGCGTACCCTTTACATAACGCATAACAAGCGGTTGTGCATTTTCCAGCACAGAACCGCCTGCAGTCGAGTAACGGACATGCGAAACCGCCATTTGTCCGTTGAGAGAATCAAGAATTTTGTTGTTAAAGACCTCGGTAACAAGGCCCATATCTTTGTGATAATCAATTACACCTTCGTCAGATACAGCGATGCCGCAGCTTTCCTGTCCTCTGTGCTGGAGAGCAAGCAAGCCGTTATAACAAGCGTATGCAGGGTTAATTGTGCCGTCGCTGAATATGCCGAATACTCCGCACTCTTCGTGCAGACCTTCTTTTGCAAAATTATCGAAAGAAAATTTCAAGGTGCCACCATCCGATTAATCAAAATAACTATCCAAAGTTTAATTCACATATCTTAATTCAAAAATTCACAATGTAGTTATTATGCAAGACCTACACGCTTCATCATTTCGGCATAAGCCTCTTCAACACCGCCCATATCACGACGGAAACGGTCTTTGTCGAGTTTTTCCTGAGTATCCATATCCCAGAAACGGCATGTATCGGGAGAAATTTCGTCAGCAAGGAGAATTTTGCCCTTATATCTGCCAAACTCAATCTTGAAGTCGATAAGATCAACCTTGCACTGCTTGAAGAATTCAATCATAATCTCATTAATCTTGAAAGCCATTTCTGTGATTGTGTCGATTTCTTCCTTTGTAGCAAAGCCTGCTGCGAGGATGTGATATTCATTTACCATAGGATCGCCGAGTTCATCGTTCTTATAGCAGAATTCAAGAACAGGAGTCTTCATCGGTGTGCCTTCGGGAAGACCGAGGCGCTTTGAAAGACTGCCGGCAGCTTTATTTCTTAAAATCACCTCGAGAGGAACAATTTCAACCTTCTTGAGGACTGTATCTCTGTCGTTAAGCTCTTCAACAAAGTCTGTTGCAATGCCGTGCTTTTCAAGAAGCTTGAACATAAAGTTTGACATACGGTTGTTTACAACACCCTTGCCAACGATTGTGCCCTTTTTCTCGCCGTTGAATGCAGTTGCGTCATCCTTGTAGGAAACGATGCAGAGATCGGGATCTTCTGTAGAAAATACCTTTTTAGCTTTTCCTTCGTAAAGTAATTCTTTCTTTTCCATAATCAAATCCTCCATAAAGATGCGGCTTTGCGCCGTAATTAAAAAACAATACAAGATACATTATAATATATAAATCAAAAATAAGCAACCGTATGAGAATTAAAAATAAAAAAATTGACGAATTTTTTTAAAAATTGCCTGTATCAAAAAATTATGAAACAAAAATAATCTTAAACAGGGCATTTTTGCAAAAGGAAAAGGAACAACACGGCGTGGGTTGTTCCTTAGAAATTATGATCAAAGTCCTAATAAATCTTTCTTTTTAGCATCAAACTCTTCTTGTGTTATTGCTCCCATATCAAGCAAACCTTTCAACTTTTTAACTGCATCGATTTTTTCATCATAAGACATTTCACATTTATTGTTAGGATTTAATTTTGGAACATCTTTGCCTGTTGCAATTTCGACAACATCTGCTACTGTCTCAATTATTCCTGAATTGTTAGATACCGATTCAGCATTTTGTCGACTCTTTGTTCCACCTAAAATCGACTTAACAACACCATTTTCCATTACTCCAGAAATTGTTCCTATCGTATCTATACCAAGCGTATCATCGACCAAACCGATAGCACTCTTTATTTTTCCAGCACCACGAGCAGAAACAGTCTTTCCTGTCACAGATTCTACAGCCTTAGTTACAAATTTGCGAGCTAGAAACATAGATTCAAATGTTAATTGTAGTTCCTTATTTATAAGAGATACAAATACATCATTAGATTTTTGTTTAATTTGCGGTTGGTCATTATATAACTTAATATCAGATGTTGGATAAACTTGCAAGGAAAATTCAGGCTTTTTAAACATTTTCTTTTTTGTTGTTTCAATAACAATATTATGGTTTGTAATTAAAATTACATTTTTGTCTTTATTTTCTTTTAAAGAAACATCACTTTCAAACAAAGCAACTTCATCAGGCTCTAATTTGTAGCATAGCATAAAAATACCTCCACTTTTTATTTTTTGTTTATTTTAATATATTAATATCATAAAAAAGATGAACAAGCCTTATCAAAAGTATGTGTTCAATATAACATTTTTCAATCGTTTCGATTGGAGGTCACTGACTACCGCTACAATACGGCAATTACTTTGTGACGCATTTATAAATCTTGATTTATCATACAGTTATCCAATCGTTTTTTGTTTATTTCTGAATATAAAAAGAATTATAGGTCTTGAAAGTCCGCAGGTTAGGACATTTACTACTGTGAGAACATCCGAATATCTGATGTTAAGATTTTTGAATATTTTATCCGAAATAATTACATCTATCACAAATGAGGCAATGACACAAGCTAACAGGGCAATCAAGCCGATGATACCGATTTCCAGTTCAAAGAAGAAAAACAGAACGGCAACGGTTGCGATTGAAAGGTTCAGTACACCTTCAATTATGCCTAAAGCCTTATTCCCTGCAATTTTACCGAGGAGATATTTATTATAAAACGGAATCCACGCTGTACCGCTGTGCTTATAGTACAAGTTCTTGCACATACCCATTGCCGCAATACTCTCAAAAACATAGCTTACTGCAAAATAAATAATCAGCACGGCAATTACTGCTATAAAGAACATATACATAGCCGAAAGCATTCCCATTAAAAGCATAACGCTTATTCCACCCATAATTATCGCCCTCCGAAATATACTAAAAAAGGACACTAACTCTATGAGTTAATGTCCTTTTGGTGCCGGTGACCGGACTTGAACCGGTACGGTATCGCTACCGGCGGATTTTGAGTCCGCTACGTCTGCCAATTCCATCACACCGGCAAATGCAAAATATATTATACAATACAAATCAGGAAAAATCAAGTTATATTTTTAAATTTTTTGCCTTAATTACTACGCTGTAAATAGAGGTGAATCAATTTGTGTGAAAATACAAACGTTTTTTCTTCTTTGGCGTTGATTTTGGGTGAATTTATTATACTGTATTTTAAAGTTACTTTTTGTCGGATTACATCATTTTAATCATGCAAATACTTTATACGGATGTTTTAATCCTTGAAAATAATATGCCTCTATGTTAGAATAGCTTTGAGGATGTGATAATTTGATAAATAACCAGTTTTCGGGTAATAATATGCCGTTTTACGACAATAACCTTAATTATAACCGCAATTTCAAAAAAGAGTTCCAGTATGATAATCTCAAGCAAAGATCAAGCGGTTTAGGTTTTTTTGTATTTGCGTATTCGCTTACAATGACAGTAAGCGCAATGATAGTTGTAGAAGTTTTCAAGGCTTTTGGTTCGGCAAAATATATTTATTCTGACAATTATTCAATACTGACTTACTTTATGGATATATTTATTTCCGTATTTGCCGTTGTTGTTCCTGCATTTTTTTATATAAAGCTTTCAAGAAACAGTTTAAATGATATTATCAGCACAAAATATGTAAAACAAAAAAGTATGATACCCATTCTGTTTCTCGGAATGGGGGGTGCGATGATTGCAAATGTTGCCACGAGTGTTATCGCAGACAACTTCTCGCTTTTCGGAATTGAAAACACATCTTCGGGATTGACAATCGGAGATTCAAGTGTTTTGAGTATTGTTCTGAACATAATTTCAACAGCAATCGTCCCCGCTTTTGCCGAAGAATTTGCTTTCAGAGGAATAGTTATGGGTTCTCTGAGAAAGTTCGGTGATACAACAGCAGTTATAGGCTCTGCAATTTTGTTCGGTGCAATGCATCAGAATATATCACAAATTCCGTTTGCGTTTATTCTCGGACTTATTTTTGCGTATGTCGATTGCAAATTCAATTCGATTCTTCCGTCAATTGCAATCCATTTTCTTAATAACCTATATGCTGTTTCCATGAGCATTTTAAGAGATGCAAACATTGTTTCCGATTATGCGGCAACAATAATCAGTTACAGCCTGATTATTTTCTTCTGTATTGCAGGCTTTGTTTCATATATCGTACTTGCAAAAAATGATAAGAACTTTTTCAAAATGGCTGATAAGAAAGACGGAATTGTAAGTGAACTTAGCTTAAAAGAGAAAATGACTGCATTTCTTGTGAATCCCGGTATCATACTTTCACTTGTACTTTTTCTGATAACTACAATCACAAATTTAGGATTAATTAACAATGGATAAAACTTTATACTATATGCAAAAGGCTATTGAACAGGCTGAGATTGCCTCTGCAGAAAACGAAGTTCCCGTCGGTGCGGTAATTGTCAGAAATGATGAAATTGTTGCCACAGGAAGAAATCGCCGTGAACAGGGTAAGAACGCTCTTCTTCATGCCGAAACCGACGCAATATACAATGCCTGTCAAAAGCTTGGCGGTTGGAGATTGTGGAACTGTGAAATTTATGTAACGCTTGAGCCTTGCCCTATGTGTGCAGGTGCAATAATCAACGCTCATATTCCAAAGGTATATTACGGCGCATACGACTTAAAAAACGGCGCTTGCGGTACAATTACGAATCTGTTTCAAATGCCGTTCAATTTCAAGCCTGAATCAGTCGGCGGTATTATGCAGGAGGAGTGTTCAAAACTTCTCACCGACTTTTTTAAAAACTTACGCAATAAAAAATCATAGCAAAAATCCCGCTTACAAAAGCGGGATTTTTTATTTGCTGTTATAATCAAAGCAACAAGATTATATTATTTTTCATCTCTTAAAATCTTACTTGCCGCAAGCATTACACCGAGCTTACCGCTGTGGAAGTTAAGACTTCCCTGCATCCATACTGCATACGGTTCACGCAACGGTGCGTCTGCAGAAAGTTCAATAGATGAACCGAGAGTAAATGCGCCTGCCGCCATAACTACCTGACTTTCGTAGCCCGGCATATCCGACGGAATCGGAGATACAAAGCTGTCAACAGCCGAACCGCTCTGAACACCCTCGCAAAAGCGGCATACCTTTTCTGCATTACCGAGCATGATAAGCTGAATGATATCTCCTCTTGCATCATTGTACTTAGGACTTGTTTCATAACCGAGAATTTCAAAAAGTGCCGATGCAAATACTGCAGTTTTAAGTGCTTCACCCGTAACATGAGGAGCATGGTACGCACCCATAAAAAGTTCTCTGTTTGCGTTAAGGGTAGCACCGATTTCCTTGCCTGTACCGGGAGTGGTAAGTCTGTAGGCACACATCTCTACAAGTTCTTTCTTACCTGCAATATATCCGCCTGTGGGAGCAATACCGCCACCCGGATTCTTGATAAGAGAGCCTGCCATCATATCAACACCAACCGACAAAGGTTCAACCTTGTCAATAAATTCACCGTAACAGTTATCAAGCATAATAATACTTTCGGGCGAATTGGCTTTTGAAATTTCACAAAGCTTTTTGATTTCTCTCCATGTGAGCGTAGGTCTTGTACTGTAGCCTCTTGAACGCTGTATGTAAACCATTTTAGGCTTTTTTTCTGCAATGTCGCTTGCGATTTTGTCATAGTCAAGTGTGCCGTCAGGATTAAGTTCGGTCATTTCAAAATTGATTGAAAAGTCCTTGAGTGAACCGGGATAGTCACCCTCAATGCCTATAGCAGAACGGATTGTATCATACGGCATTCCTGTTATGGAAAGCATTGTGTCCCCAGGTCTTAAAACGCCGAAAAGTGCAACTGTAAGGGCATGAGTACCGCTTACGAAATTATGACGGACAAGTGCGTCTTCTGCATCAAAAACATAGGCATAGACCTTGTCAAGAGTCTCTCTGCCTGCATCGTCATATCCGTAGCCTGTAGAACCCCAAAGGTGGCTTTCACGAACATCTGCAAGCTGAAAAGCCTTTATCATCTTCTGCTGGTTGTATTCCTGAATATTGTCAATCTCCGCAAGCTTGTCCTTGCAAAGCTCCATTGCCTTTTCGGATGCTTTTATAACTCTTTCATCTATATCAAAAAAACTCAAATATATCACCTTTCAAAATAATATTCCTGCCATGATCCGCACTGTTCAAAACCGAGATTATTATAAAACGACTGATTTGCATTCTTGGCTCTGTGAAGATACACGGTCTTGTTCTCGGCAATCAGTCTGTTGGATATGTACTTTACAACAGTTGAACCGTAGCCGTGCTTTCTGTAGTCGGGATGACATGATACCGCACCCAACACGGCACCGTTACTGCTTTCGGCAACGGTCATAGCCATTGCAACAAGCTTTGTACCGTCATAAACTCCGTACATTCTCGTTGCATTATGACGAAGCTTGTGATTCACATCAACATAAAAATCATCAAACGGCGGCGGAACAAAATTTTCATCGGCACAGCTTACGATGAGATTATAAACCTCTTTAATATCGGGAACAGCAAAATTTATACTTTCGTCAACATTTTGAAACGGTTCTGATTTTTTCAGAATAACACCTGAAACGGATTTACTGCCGTATAAATTAAGGTTAAAATCTCCGCTGCATATTGCACTTGACGCACCCGCAACACGCATAAATGACGAAACTTCTTCAAGATTTGTTTTATCTGTGAGAAATAAAATGAAGTTTGTTCCGCATCGGGAAATTGCACCTGTACATTCATCTGTTTTATCGTCAATTATCGTCCAGTAGTCAACGAAAGCAAGCGATGAATCGTAACTGTTGTACTGAGAAATTATTCTGCACGCAAACGGATCTTCCGACGACAGGTTCATAATTACATTTATATAATTTTCATTGGCGGTTACTATCATTCAGACCGTCTTTCCTTTCGCTAAATTTCCGCCCGCAATATAATCGGACAATACTTTTGCAAGTTTTAAAACACTTTCACAATCATCAAGGTTTGCTGCAGTTGAAGGAGCATGAATATACCTTGACGGAAGTGATACCGCAAGAGTTCTCACTCCGCCTCTGCTCTGATGAATTGCACCCGAATCATTACCGCCTGCAACTGCTCTCTTATACTGAACAGCTATGTTATTCTTTTCGGCAAGTTCAAAAGCGGCACTTATCATTTCTTTATCATAAACTGTCGCCCTATCCATTACGGTAACCGTTGCGCCTTTTGACAAATTGCATACCTGATGAGATGCATCAACCTCTGCAACATCAGCGGCAGTTGTGCTTTCGATAACAAGAGCAAAATCAGGATTAACCGTAAAAGCCGCAGGTCTTGCACCACGCAATCCCACTTCTTCCTGAACAACAAATGTAAAATACATATCATATTCGGGTTCGGATTTCATGAGATTAATAAGCACATAGCAGCCGAAACGATCGTCAAGTGCCTTTGTAACAACAGTTTTGCCGTTAATCTTAAAGTCGCCCTCAAAATTAATGCCGTCACCGTAGTTTACATATTTAAGCGCATCTTCCCTGCTTTCGGCACCGATATCAATGTACATATCATTCATTTTCGGAACAGCAGTTTTTTCATCACCGTTTGTAAGATGAATCGGTTTCACACCGATTACACCGTTAAGACCGTTTCTGCCAACACATACACGCTTACCGGGAAGAACTCTTCTGTCAATTCCTCCGACCTCGTCAAATTTAAGGTAACCGTCAGATGTTATATCCGTTACCATAAGACCTACTTCATCCATATGTGCCGACACCATAAGTTTGCTTTTTGCAGACTTTTTTCCCTTTTTAAACACAATAAGGTTGCCGAGATTATCTGTTTTAATATCATCGGCACAGTCTTTAATCTCGTTAATTATAAGATTGCGAACATTCCCCTCATCACCCGAAATACCGTTGCAAAGGCAAAGCTGTTCAAGCAATTTTATGTCAATCATTGAAAGCACCTCCGCATTTAATGTATTCGGCAATAAGCTTTGCCGTATTGTCAACATCAGCTACAGAAATAACTTCATTCTGTGTATGCATATATCGCTGTGGGATTGATACAACAGCAGTTTTTACACCTTTTCCGCTGATTGAAATATGGTCTGCATTTGTACCTGTTCTGCCTGCTATCGGTTCAAGCTGATACGGTATATTTTTATTCTTTGCAACGCTTTCAAGCGATTTGCTCATTTCCTTGTTGAGAATTGAAGAAATGCAAATCATTGGTCCTTTGTCGAGTTCAACCGTAGAATAGAACCCCGAAACATCCGGCTGAGATGCAAAGCTTACATCAACAACAATTGACTCGTCTGCTTCAACTGTAAAAGCACCTGTTTTAGCGCCTGTGCCAAATGTTTCTTCCTGAGAGCTAAAAAGGATAATTACTTTATAATTTGTTTCATTGTCTTTCAATAACTCTGCACACTTAACAAGTGATGCAACACCGCATCTGTTATCAAGGCAAGGCGCAACAATTCTGCCGTTCAAAAGATTTGCCGGCTTTGAGGCAAATGTCAGCATATCACCGAATGAAATGAGTTTATTAACTTCATCATACGGCAGACCGAAATCAACCCAGATTTTGTCGGTTGGCATAGCCTTGTCCTCTTTTCCGTCGGAAAGATGAGGAGGCATACAGCATACAACACCTGTTACATCAGGATTGTTCTGCAGACAAAGCAGAGTATCGGCAAGAGTTCTTGCGTCAATTCCTCCGCACGGAGAAGCTTTTACAAATCCGTTTTCATTTATTTCTGTAACCATAAATCCTATGCGGTCAATGTGAGCGTCAAGCAATATGGTTTTATCTGAATTCTTGTTACCGCAAACAGCCATAAGACTGCCGTTTGATATCTTTATGTCATCCGTGTAGTCTGATAAAAACTTTTCGGCAACAGACAAAGCGGGTTCTTCCCTGCCCGACACACCCATTGCACAACAGAGTTCAAAAATAAGTTCTTTTGTGTTCATTGTATATCTTACTTCAAAGCGTTCACAATTGACTTGAAGTGATTACCTCTTTCTTCAAAATTCTTGTAAAGTCCGAAGCTTGCACTTGCGGGTGAAAGCGAAACAATATCCCCTTTTGTTGAACGCTCACGGGCAACAGCCACAGCCTCTTCCATATTTGTTACATTGACAATTTCAATTTCATCTGCATCATAGTTTGAAGCCTCTTTAACGGCTTTTTCAATTTTCGGGGCAGTATCACCGAGAAGAATAAGGAGTTTTACTTTATCGTTGATTACGGGTCCGAGCGGCTCATACGGAATATGCTTATCATATCCGCCTGCAATAATGCAGATTTTCTGCTTGTAAAGTGAAAGTGTGCCGAGTGCGGTTCTTGTAGGACTTGACGCAATTGAATCGTTGTAATACTTAACACCGTCAACCTCTCTTACAAACTCTGCACGATGAGCAACACCGCCAAAAGTCTTTGCAACAGCTGTCATTGTTTCTGCATCAACAAGTCCCCACACGGCTGAAATAGCGGCAAGATAATTTTCTACATTATGCATACCCGGAATTTTGATGTCATGAATGTTCATAATATGGGTAATTTTTCCGTAGTCATTATAGCAGATTGTATCGCCGTCAAGAAAAGCACCGTTTGAAACATTTTCTTTTACGGAGAACTTTGCGAGCTGACCTCTTACGCTGTCGGAAAAGCCGTTTGTAATCTCATTATCAAGGTTGAGAACAGCCTTTGAAAAAGCATTCTGATGAAGAATGATATTTTTCTTTGAATCAATGTACTCCTGCATATCCTTGTGTATATCAAGATGGTTGGGAGCAAGGTTTGTTACCACGGCAATATCCGGACTCTTTCTCATAGAGATAAGCTGAAAACTTGAAAGCTCAACTACTGCACAGTCATCGTCATTCACGCTTTCAATCTCAGGAAGAAGCGGCTTGCCGATATTACCTCCGAGATGTACATTAAGACCTGCCGCCTTTAAAAATTCCGAAATAATCGTTGTTGTGGTTGTTTTGCCGTCAGAACCTGTCACAGCAATAATTCTGCACGGGCAAAGGTCGAAGAAAACTTCCATTTCGGATGTAAGAACAACGCCCTTGTTACGAAGTGCAACAAGCTCATCCTTATAAAAAGGTGTGCCGGGACTTCTGAAAACGATATCGGCATCAATCTCGGAAAGATAATTTTCACCGAGTAAAAGTTCTGCACCGTACTCTTTAGCCTTAATACCGTTCTGTCCCAAATCTTCAAAATTCTTCTTATCGCAAGCAGTAACTTTTGCACCCTTTTCAACAAAAAGTTTTATAAGCGGAAGATTGCTTGTACCGATTCCGATAAAAGTAACTTTTTTCCCTTTTATACTGTCAAAAAATTTATCAGCCATAGCATTCATTGTAAAATCCCCTCTGCAATTAGTATTTTATGCCATTTCAGTGACTTTATGCCATACCATATAATTATACATTTTAACGGAAATAATTTCAACCGTAATACACTGATATTGCAATAATATTTTCAAAATGTTAAAATACGGGAGGTGATGTTATGCTGTACGATTTTATAATTATCAATAAAAAAGATAAAACTCCGCTTTACAGGCAGATTTATATGTCGGTCAGAAAATCAATTGAAACGGGAAGTTTGAAAAAAGGAACAAAGCTTCCGTCAATAAGGCGATTAAGTACCGACCTTGATGTTTCAAAAACTACTGTCAACGGAGCGTATGAGCAGTTGTGTGCAGAGGGATATATATCAAACAGGCCACGAAGCGGATATTATGTTGAGGCACAGTTCAGCGGTACACCGTCAAAAAGCGATAAAATGTCTTCAAATATCAACAAAACAAAAAGATACTATGAATATGATTTCAGCAGTAAAAGCATTGATGACGGTATAATCAACATAAACGAATGGAAAAAATATGTTAAAGAGGTTTTAAATCAAAACTATCTGCTCACTTCCTACGGTGAAGAACAGGGTGAAGAAATTCTGAGAAATGCTCTGCAAAAATACAGCCTCGGCACACGGAGTGTAAACACCTCATACGAAAATATTATCGTCGGAGCAGGTACTCAGACGCTTTTGCACATACTCTGTTCACTTCTCGGCAATAATAAGAAAATCGCACTTGCGGATTACAGCTACATTCAGAGTGAATATGTGTTCAACAGTCACGGTTATGACATCAAATATTTCAGATGTGATAAATACGGAGCCTGTATTGATTCACTTGAAGAAATCAAGCCCGATATAATTCTTATAAATCCTAATTTTACCGTAAACAGCAACATTACAATGCCTGTTACACGCAGACTTGAGATAATCAAATGGGCAAAAGAAAATAATGTTTTGATTATTGAGGACGATTACAACGGTGAACTTCGATACAGTACGCACCCTATGCCGTGCGTACAGAATTATGATACCGAAAACACGGTTTATCTCGGCTCTTTTTCAAAGATACTTCTTCCCTCTGTCAGAATCAGTTATATGGTTCTTCCGCAAAAACTCACAGATGAATACAACAAAATTAAAAAATACACAAATCAGACAGCGTCAAAAACAGAACAAATTGCCCTTGCAAAGTATATTAATAACGGTAAGCTTGATGTTCATCTGAGAAAAGCAAGAAGAATTTATCTTGAAAAAAGCAACCTTATGCTTTCAAACATAAAGAAATATTTCGGAACCTCCGTTAAAATTGTGTTTAACGAAACTTCGCTTTATGTTTCGCTGATTTTTAAGGATAAAACGATTGACGATTCTGTTATAAAGAAAATTGACGACGCCTTAATTAAAACTATGCAGTTCAACAAAGCCGAAAATATGATTGTGTTAAGCTTTTCGGGAATAAAAGATGTAAAAATTGAAAGCGGAATAAAATTACTTTATGAAACAATTTCAAAATAGCATAACAAAACGGGACTGAAAACAGCCCCGTTTTTCTGTATAATCAGTTTTCACAACCGCATTTAAAAGAAGATGTATGAGAAGAGTCACGGTCGCCACGGTGTATTGCGTTCGGCGGAAAGAATGAGTCTGTAGGAAAATCAATTTTACTGAAAACTTCGCACGGATCATCGGGCGCTGACGGACATTCCTTGCGGGGAACACAAAAATCATAGGACGGAATCATAATCTGTACATCTCTTTCAAGCCTTGTAATCGTAAAAATACCGATTGTAACAAGCACTCGCTGTGTTTCAGGCTGTGCAGGTTCTCCGTCAAGGTAATCAATAACACAATTCGGAAATGTTCTGCAAACAGTTATCGGATTCGCATTATTGTAATCCTGTAGATTTGCAGACAATGCCATTGGATTTGAAATTTGAACCGTTGCTCTCGGCAGGCAATAGGGATATTTGCACGGACAATCCGAATCTGATGTATCGCAAACAACATCCTTGTCACTGGAGAAAGACTTTACGCAGCCTTCACCGCCGTAAAGCACAACTCTTTTGCCGTACATTGCAAGACCTGTGACAGTTTCGGGAATCGCACCTGCGGCTGTATAGGCTTCAACGGTGACGGCAAAATAGTACATCATATCAACCGAATAAAAGCCACGATGGAACGCAACAGGCTCAACATCTACCGTAGATGTAATTATGCGCACATTACTTATCTTTACGGAACAAGCCCCATCAATAATTTTCTGGTTTGCTTCGGTAAACATAACAGGAAGATTCGAAAGGCAATCTTTTGCTCCGCAACTGTCATAGATTCGTGAAACATTGATACAAACAGGTTCACAACCGTTAGTTTGCTCGCCGCCTTCGGTGCATGCATTTTCCGAGGAACAGAAAGGTACATCTGACATAAAAATAACCTCCGTAAAAGTATTGACAGTTCAATTAATGCACTGTAACAATACATTTTATGGAGGTTTTGATTTTTGGTGATTAACAGCCGAAAATTAACCGTAAAACGGAGCAAGTGTTTTATTAATGTTATTAAACAGATTAATCGGACTGCTGTTTGAATAGTTTGAAAGTGCTATATAAATTTGATTTTCGTCTTTGGTAAAAACAAGAGCGGCATTATATTTGTCTATTTTTCCTGTGTGAGAAACCGCATTACTTTCTTCTGATACAACAAAACCGTAACCATAGTTACCCTTGTACGGCGTTGTCATTTCCTTGAAAGATTTTTCCGAAATGAGCTTGTTTGTACAAAGAGCGTCAACCCATTTGAGTAAATCGGGAACATTGGAAATTAAACTTGTTGCAGAATATCCTACTCCGGGATACAATGTCCACGCATTATCGTAAATATCCTGATATCCTACAGCGAGCTTATCTGTGCCCTCAAAGCCTGTGTTCATCATTCCCGACGGTTTAAGAATATTCTCTTTAATATATTTTTCGTACGAGGTTTTGCTGACCTGTTCGATGATATCACCGAGAAGAAAATATGCACTGTTTGAGTACATATACTTCTCATCGGGTTCAAAATTAAGTTCCTGATCAAGTATCCAGTCCATTACGGCTTTTTTATTTTTCTTTGCGGAATTTTCGGCCGAAACCTTAAATTCAATCTGAGATTCGTTGTATGCATATGTATTTGTATCGCCGTCTTTGTTGATGTAATCCTTTATGCCCGCTGTCATTGTAAGCAGGTTTTTAACGGTGATTTTTTTGCCGTATTTATATGACGGAAAATATTTGTCGATTGTATCATCAAGTGAAAGCTTTCCCTCCTCAACAAGCTGCATAACCGCAACAGCAGTAAACTGCTTTGTGAGCGAAGCAATTCTAAAGCATGTGTCCGTAGAATTCTTTGTGTGCCTGTCCTTGTCGGAAAATCCGTTAGTGCCGATATACTCAAGAGCATTTCCGATTTTGAGATAAACCGTTCCCCTGAATTTGTTATCGGTTATTATTGCATCAAGATTTTCGGAAATATCGGAAGATTTTCTTTTGAGTTCGGAATAGTTCCATGTGGGTTCTTGTGTCTGCTCATCGGAGGTTGCCGCCTTTGTTACAGGCTGTGAGGCAGCCACGGCGGTTGTTTTCTCGGTAGCAGATACAGAAGGCTGCGTGTCTTTTCCGCAACCTGTAAGGCACACAGAAAAAGCTGTCAACGCAGAAATTGCAAGGCACAGAACCTTTTTTGATGATATAAGCACTTTAATCACCTCAGATTTTTTTCATATTACTGCAATAGTTCGCCATAAGAGTTTTTGTGCCGGCTTTGTCAAAGGCAATTTCAAGCATAGTATCATTGCCCATTTTCTCGGCTTTCATTACCATGCCCTTGCCGAACACCTTGTGCTGAACACAATCTCCTACATTGAATACAGCACCGCTCTTAACAGGAGGTTTTGTAAATCCAAATGATTTATTCGGTGAATACGAGCTACCCGATGATTTGCCGACAGAAACTTTTTCACCTGTTCCCGATGCAAACCCGGAAGACGCCTGTGTGAACATCTGCTTTCTTCCGCCGCTGTATTCAAGAAGATTATCGGGAATCTCGTTTAAGAATCTTGAGCCCTTGTTGTAGCTTGTTGATCCGAACAGCATTCTCGAATTTGTTTTCGTAAAATAGAGAATCTCCTTTGCTCTTGTAATTCCGACATAAGCAAGTCGCCTTTCCTCGTTGAGTTCGTCGGGATTCATCATTGTTGCAACGGACGGGAACATTCCTTCTTCCATGCCTGCGATGAACACAACAGGAAACTCAAGTCCCTTTGCCGAATGTAATGTCATCATTACGCAGGTATCTGCATCTGCATCGTAGTTATCAATATCAGTCTGGAGAGAAATTTCTTCAAGAAATGCAGAGAGGTCTGCCTCATCGCCGTAGTCCTCTTCAAACTTGACGATATTTGAAGAAAGTTCTTCAATGTTTTCAATACGAACTTCAGGGTTGTCCTTTTCGGTTTTAAGATACTGTTCGTATGATGTATGTTCAATCACAAGGTTATATAATTCTGCAAGAGAATATTCACCACTCTGCTCGGCTTCAATAAGTCCGTCAATAAGTGCAACAAAAGCTTTGAGCTTTGCAGAGGCACGAGAAAGCTGCGGATAGTTTTCCGCCTCCTTGATTACATCGTAAATGCTTTCGCCGAGTCCTGCGGCAATGTCTGCGGCATGGGAAACGGTTGTCGCACCTATTCCCCTTTTAGGAACATTGATAATTCTTGAAAGTCTGACATCATCATGAGGATTATTTATAACCTGAAGGTATGCAACCATATCACGAATTTCTTCACGGTCATAGAATCTGTGACCACCGATTACACGGTGCGGCACACCGCTTCTTGACAAAGCCTGCTCAATTGCGTTTGACTGGGCATTCATTCTGTAAAGAATTGCATAGTCGGAATATTTTCTTCCGTCGGCTACACCGTCAAGAATAGTCTGAGCAATGAAATTAGCCTCGTCACGCTCATTCTCGGCTGTATGTACCTTAATTTTCTCGCCCTGACCGTTTTCGGTCCACAAAGTTTTACCCTTACGCATTGTGTTATTTGAGATGACCTCGTTAGCGGCATTGAGGATATTCTGTGTACTTCTGTAATTCTGTTCAAGGCGAATCATCTTTGCGTTCTTAAATGTATTTTCAAAAGAAAGAATATTTTCGATTGTAGCACCACGGAATTTGTAGATACTCTGGTCATCATCACCGACAACGCAGATGTTTCCGTATTTGCTTGCAAGCAGACTTACAAACTTATACTGCACCTTGTTAGTATCCTGATACTCATCAACCATGATGTACTTGAACTGATTTCTGTAATAATCAAGTATATCGGGTGCTGTTTCAAAAAGCTTTACGGTATTGCAAAGCATATCGTCAAAATCCATTGCATCGGCTGTTTTAAGCTTTGTCTGATAGATTTCATAAACCTTTGCAATCTGTGCTTTTCTGCTGTCAAATTCAGCCTCTTTACGCATTTCTTCGGGAGTAAGCATTTTATCCTTAGCCTTTGAAATTTCGGAGAGAATTGATTTTACAGGCAAAGTTTTTTCGGCAATATTGAGTTGCTTTAAAATATCCTTGACGAGTTTTTTCTGATCGTCAGTCCCGTAAACTGTGAAATGACTTGTATAACCGATTCTGTCGCCGTATCTGCGAAGGATTCTTGCACAGGTTGAATGAAAGGTAGCCGCCCAGATGTCGGCACCGCCCTCGGGAACTGCCGCACAGATTCGTTCTTTAAGCTCTCCTGCGGCTTTATTGGTAAAAGTAATGGCAAGTATCTGCCATGGTTTACAAAGCTCACACTGCAAAATGTAGGCTATTCTGTTAACAAGAACAGTTGTTTTGCCCGAACCGGCACCTGCAAGTATGAGCAAAGGTCCTTCTGTGCAAAAAACAGCCTGTTTCTGCATATCATTCATATGTGAAAAGTTTTTTTGAATCTCAGTCTGTACCATTTTTAACCTGCCTTAAAATATTGCAAAAGAAAGGGGCGAACGATGTTCGCCCTCAGTAAATTTTAAATAAATTATTTAATGCTGTCATTAAACATTTTAAGCATATCAAATGCCTTTTCGCCGATAATCATTGTAACAAAGTTACCGTCTTTTGTAACCTTACAATTTTTCACCATATCAAGCTTTTCAGCCGAATAGGAAGCGTTCTGCTGAAAGATTGAATTATAGCGGTTTGTAAGAGCAGTTTCAACTCTTGAAGCAGCATCTGAATCAGTTGCCTCAACAAGAACTACCTCTGTATTTTCGCTGTCTGTATCAGACTTACCGACCTCAGCGGCAAACTGCTTGATATCGTCGGCATTGATATTGTAATATTTGTACATATCATCCTTTGTTTCATACTTTGTTGCATCTACGCTGTACTCGGAATTCATCTTATCCATAAGATCAGCAAGATTAACTTCCTTTGCACCGCAACCTGCAAATATCGAAAGGCAAAGAACAAGAGCAATTGCAAGCGAAATTACTTTTTTTATAAAATTACCTCCAAATTTTAAAAAAAGAAAATGCGCCGAACTTAAAAAAGTTCGGCGCTAAACTGGTCGAGGTGACAAGATTCGAACTTGCGACCCCATCGTCCCGAACGATGTGCGCTACCAAACTGCGCTACACCTCGAAATAAAAGAGCCCCGAATAACTTCGGGGCTGTGGCTGTGGAATAGGGATTCGAACCCCAACAAACAGAGTCAGAGTCTGTCGTGCTACCGTTACACTATTCCACAAGATGTAATTGCTACCGAACTTGCAACGATATGAATTATAAGACATATCGTTAAAAAAGTCAATACTTTTTTTAAAATTTTTTCAAAAAAGTTTTCAGACCTTCAAAACAGCCGACAGCAACAGGATTTTTGACGAAAATATTTTAAAATTATTTTCGTCTGATCCTTATATCTCTACCCAAAAAATCAAGCTGACGGGCATTTCCGCAGATTCTTGAAACAAATCTGTCAGTATAATTCTCCTGCAAATCTCTTATTGTCAGATTTGTATTTATAATTACGGGCTTGTTTGACAACATCCTTGAGTTAAAAATGTTGTAAAGCTGTGATACAGAAAATTGAGAATGAAATTCCGTTCCGAGGTCATCTATAATAAGTAAGTCGCATTCAACAAGCATATCAAATGTTGAATCATCTTCCTTGTTTGAAAAATATATTTTTTCAAGCTTTGAAACAAGTTGCGGAGCAGACGCATAAATTACACCGTAACCCCTCTTTATTGCCTCGTTTGCAATTGCAAGCGACAGATGAGTTTTACCGAGTCCGGTTGCGCCTTTCATAAGTATACTTTCCGAATGTGAGTTAAAGTTATCGGCATAATTCTGACAATATCTTAAAACTCTGCTCATATGGTCGTAAGGAGATACCTTAAGCTTTGGATCAACAGTCTTGTCATAATATTCAAGATTAAAGCTCTCAAATGTAGAAAGTGACAGCGGAGCGTTTCTGTTAAGCTCGGCACATGCACAGGCTATGAGAGCAGACTTCATGCATGAACATCTGACAGTTTTGCCGTTTATGTCACAATAGCCCTTGTCATTACATTTCTTACAAAAATAATCGGGTTCAAAATAATTTTCGGGATAACCGTTATCAGTAAGGATTTTCCTGACCTCTGCCTGCATTGCAAGATTCTGATCACGAAGCTTTGAAACGGCGTCCTTCACATCTCCGCCCGCAAGAACTGCTCGGGCTGTTTTGATTCCGCCCACGGAAATCTGTTTTTCAAGTTCTTTCACACGGGGGAATTTTTTATAAACCTCTTCTTTTCTTCTTTCCGCTGCCTTTTCGGCGTTAAGTCTGCGTTCATGTAATGTGTCCGAAGCAGCCTTATAAACACTATTGCTGTATCCCATACCAACCTCTTAATTAAAAATTATCAAGTGAATTAAATTTGTCGAGTTCATTAATATCATAAGATGACGACTGTTTCTGCGACGGCTTTGACGCTGATTTTTCATACTTATGAAGTTCGTCAAGCGTGTGCAGATTGCTTGCATTCCAACGCTTTAAGATTCCGTCAATGTAGCGAAGATTCATTGTTCCCTTTGTATCAACGCATCTTTCATACGCCTCTCTGAGCATTTCGGGCGAAAACTTCCACTCGCTTACCCACTTGTCACCGTATTCAAGCTGTTTCTTTGTAGGAGAACCGACATTTTTAAGTCCGAATGCTTTTGAAACAATTGAAAAGTTTGCCGTTGTTTTTTGAATCTGCTTAATCTTGTTATCAGCCGCCTCAAGCGAATAAACACCATCATTTGCCCATTGAATACCGATATTTTCAATCGTTCTGATATTGCCCTTATCAATGCTTGCACAATAATGTATAAGCATAAAGATAACATCAAGCGGAAGTCCGCAGGTGTCCTTGAGCATAAGCAGAGTTGCAATATCGGAATTCGAAAGAACTTTTCCGAGTGTTGTCTGCGTTTCTTCAACAAGCATTTTTAATTCTTCATCAACCGCAAGCCTTTGTGCCGTAAATACAAAATCAGGCTTTTGCGGTCTTGTAGCCGTAAAATGTTTTTGCGGTTCTTCTGCGTTTTCCTTTGGTGACTGTTCTGTTTCCTGTTTTACAGGCTCTTGAACCGCTTGAACAGGCTGTGGCACTGTCTGTTGTGGCTGTAAAACAGTCTGAACAGGTTGCGGTGTCTGTTCCGTTTGAGCAGGAGTTTGCGGTGCAGGAACAAATTCCTCGTTATTTTTTACGGGAGTAAAGGTATTTTCAATTCGATTAAACACACCCATACTTACCCAATAGTCAAGCGCCTCGGGAATATCGGTTACATTGACACCTGTTGCCTTTGAAATTTCAGTGTCGTCAACGGAACGACCGGCATTACGAAGGACAAACAAAAGGACTTTAAGCTTTACGCCGTCAGAAAATTTTAATCCTTCATCGACTACTTTGGAGGGAACTGCAAAAATTGAGTTCCATGCTCCCAAATCTATATTAATTGACATTATATCCTACTTTCTGTGATTTGCTTTTTGTAAATGTCTGTTACAATATTTATAATAGTTTCATTCTCTTAAAGTAATGAAACACCTGCACTTGGATTTCAATTAAAACAACGCTCTGCTTTCCTTCAAGGAGCAATGTTTGTAACAAAGTGCAATCTGTACTTAAATTATAACATAGATTTTCAATTTTAAAAACAAAAAAATAAAATTATCTGGATTTTTTTCTGTTTCTGTGATAATATGATTTCAAATTATGAAAAGAGGTATTACAATGAAATATTCATATTTCCCTACGGGAGTTTGCTCCAGACAGATTAATCTTGAACTTGATGACAACGGTAAAATCACAAGCTGTGAGTTTGTGGGCGGCTGTTCAGGCAACACTCAGGGCATTTGTATGCTTGTTAAAGGTATGGACGCAAAAGACGCTGTTGACAGATTAAAAGGCATTGACTGCCGTGGCAGAGGCACATCCTGCCCCGATCAGCTTTCAAAGGCTCTTGTTGAAGCATTAAAACTTATCTAAATCATTTTTGCGTATAAGTTTAATTATTATTCCGATAAGGAATTTTACTGCATAAGAAAACGCAATTACAAACAAGGTAATCACACTCATTATTGTTATGATAATGAACAAACACAACATAAAAACATCCTTACAGATTTTTAATTTCATTATATCTGCAAGGATGTTATTTTTTTGGTTTATTATGTAGTACAGAGCAAAAAATTATTTAGAAAGGAAGTAATCCATCATTGTGAAACCTTTTTCAATATAGTTGCCTGTCTTTTTAGCCTCTTCTTCACAGAATTTGCTTACGCCGCTGTCAACTTCGTTTTTGCTGTCATAGATAAGATAAGGAACAGGATTTGAAGTGTGCGTGCGGATAGAAAGCGGTGTGGGATGATCGGGACATACGAGTACGGCAAAATCATCAAAAGTTCTGAGAAAATCGGTTACAGGCTTGAGAATATGCTCATCAATGAGTTCAATAGCCTTTACTTTATTTTCAATCTCTCCTCTGTGACCGCATTCATCGGGAGCTTCAACATGGATATATACAAAATCCGCACCGTTTTTGAATTCATCAATTGCGGCTTTGCACTTTCCGTCAAAGTTTGTGTCAATATAGCCTGTTGCACCTTCAACATCAACACTCTTCATGCCGGCACAAATTGCGATACCTTTGAGAAGGTCAACAGCAGAAATCATACTGCCCTTTTTGCCGAACTTGCCGAAGAAGCTGTCAAGAGCGGGTTTTGTACCCTCGCCCCAGAGCCAAATTGAGTTAGCAGGACGAAGTCCTTTTTCAACTCTTGCCTTGTTTACAGGATGATCTTTGAGCAAATCATAGCTTTTTTTCATCAAATCATAGAGAGCGGCAGTATCATCACCCTTTGGAATGTATTCTTTAATCACACGACCTGAGATATCGTGAGGAGGTGTGAGTTCGCCCGGATGTGGATTGCCGTTTTTCCATACAAGACAATGACGGTATGCAACACCCGAATAGAACTTGAAAATATCGTTGCCGAGCTTTTCCTCAACATAGTTGATAAGTTCTCTTGCTTCTTCTGTTGAAATGTCGCCTGCACAATAGTCAACCATAGACTTGTCCTCGTAGTTTTCTTCATCGGACAGAGTTACAAGGTTACATCTTAATGTTACATCAGTGTCTTTAAGGTCAATACCGATACTTGCCGCCTCAAGCGGAGAGCGACCGCTGTAGTAAACAGCCGGTTCATAGCCGAGAACTGAAAGGTTTGCAACATCGCTGCCGGGTTTGAGTCCTTCGGCAACAGTTTTAACCATTCCGACCTCGCCCTTTGAGGCAAGGTAATCCATACAAGGCTTATCAGCCTTTGCCATAGGAGTTGAATTATCAAGCTGTGCGTTTGGCTCATCAGCCATACCGTCACAGAGCATTACTAAATACTTCATACTAATTCATAGCCTTTCCGTATAATATGAAATTTATTTCTGAAGTGTGCCAAGACTTGCACACTTTAAATATGCGTTGATAAAGCCGTCAAGATCGCCGTCCATAACAGCCTGAATGTTACCTGTTTCAAAGCCTGTTCTGTGGTCTTTTACCATTGTATACGGCATAAATACATAGCTTCGGATCTGTGAACCCCAGGTAATTTCCTTTTGAACGCCCTTGATGTCCTCAATCTTTTCAAGATGCTCACGCTCTTTGATTTCAACGAGCTTTGAAATAAGCATATTCATAGCAACATCACGGTTCTGATACTGACTGCGCTCAACCTGACTGGCAACAACGATACCTGTAGGAATATGAGTAAGACGAACAGCAGATGAAGTCTTGTTGACCTTCTGACCGCCTGCACCGCTGGCACGGTAAACATCCATTTTGATATCTTCTGGCGGAATGTGAACCTCTGTATCTTTTGCAATTTCCGGCATAACCTCAAGAGATGAAAAACTTGTGTGTCTTCTGCCTGCCGAGTCAAACGGAGATACACGAACAAGACGGTGAACGCCTGCCTCGCTCTTTAAGTAGCCGTAAGCATTTTCACCTTCAACAAGAAGCACGGCACTTTTAAGTCCTGCCTCATCGCCGTCAAGGTAGTCAACTTCTTTAACCTTAAAGCCGTGAGCCTCTGCCCAACGGGTGTACATTCTGTAAAGCATTTCTGCCCAGTCCTGAGCCTCTGTTCCGCCCGAACCTGCGTGAAATGTAAGAATTGCGTTATTTTTATCATATTCGCCTGTGAGCAAGGTCTGCAAACGCTGTTTTTCAAGATTTTCCTTGACAGCCTCAACTTCACTTTCTGCCTCTTCAAGAAGAGATTCATCCTCTTCCTCATTTGCAAGTTCAATCAAAGCGTGAGTATCCTCGTATTTGGCAACAAGACCTTCGTAAGCCTCAACCTTGCCCTTTAAAGAGCCCGTACGCTGTAAAACCTTTTGTGATTTTTCCACATCGTCCCAAAATCCCGGCTCGGTTGCCTTGAGTTCAAGCTGTTGAATCTCCGAGAGCATGCCCTTCATACCGAGTGCATCGGACAAATCGTCTATTTCAGGCTTGAGAGCCTGAAGCTTTAAAAGTAATTCCTCAAACTGTACCATAAACATGTACCTTTCTGAATATAGTTTATCCTTTCACAATTTAATATTATAGCAAAAACATCCACAAAAGTAAAGAAAAACAGCTATTTTATTCATAAGTAAACTTATACACAAAAACAAGTTGCATTTGTCAATACTATTTGTTATAATTAAAGTGTATAGGTACACCGTATCGTGTATCCTTTGGAGGTTTATAATGGAATTTACAGAATACAAATGTCCGGTATGTGACAAACAGTTCAAAAAGGGTGACGATGTTGTAGTCTGCCCTGAATGCGGAGCACCGCATCACAGAGAATGTTATGAAAAAGAAGGTCATTGTCATTTTGCAGACAAACACGGTGCTGATTTTTCTTTTGAAAAAGAACAGCTTGAAGAGGCCGAACAACAGGCAGAGCAGGACGCTAAAGACGGTGTAGTTCTTTGCAAGCGCTGCGGAGCGGAAAATCCGAAAGAAATGTTCTATTGCTGCAGCTGCGGCGCACCGCTTTACGGTGATGACAAAAACAATCCGAACTTTCAGCAGAATCAGAATAACGGTCAGCCAAACCCGAATTTCAATCAGAATCAGGGTATGCCGCCGTTCGGGGTTCCTTTTGGTCAGGCAAATCCGCAAATGGCTGCCGCTTTTGATCCTATGGCAGGAATGAAGAGCGACGAACCGCTTGTTGACGATATCACTGCAGGTGAAGCCGCAAAATTCATTGGTAAGAACACCCCTTATTATCTGAGGATTTTCAGCTTTATCAATAAGTTTAAAAAGAGCAAATTCAATTTTTCCGCATTTATTTTATCAGGAATATATTTTCTGTACCGAAAAATGTACGGCTTAGGCGTATTGTTCTCAGCTCTCGTACTCAGTTCAATGGTAGGTTCTGCTTATATTTCATCGCTTCCGGCATGGAAATCTATCTACACAAGCATATTACAGGCTCAGCAATCCGGACAGGTGCTTTCGCTTAGTAATTCTTTCGGACTTTCACCGACTGAGTTTTTACTGTTTCTCTCTCCTCTGCTTGCAAATGCGGTTTCACTTATAGTAATGGTTATCAGCGGTTTAATTGCAAATAAATGTTACTACAATCACTCTGTTAAGAAAATTAAAAAGATAAAAAGTACAACAAATAAAGAGCTTTTGAATGAGGCACTCGAAACAAAAGGCGGAGTAAATCTCCCGATTGCTATTTCTGTAGCTTTTGCTTTCCTTGTTGTCAATTATCTGCCGATGTTCTTAATGTAAATGACAGAAACACCGTAATAAATGTATAGAAACATAATGAGTAAAAAGTTTAATGAGAAAGAAGGAATATTATGCGTATAACAAAGGCGGTTATCCCGGCGGCGGGACTCGGTACAAGAGTTCTTCCCGCAACAAAAAATATGCCGAAAGAAATGTATCCTATCGTTGACAAGCCAACTATTCAGTTCATAGTTGAGGAGGCTGTTGCGGCAGGAATTACAGATATTCTCATCATCACAAACCGTGGCAAAGGACTTATGGAGGATCATTTTGACGCTTCTCCCGAACTTGAAAGTTTGCTTGAAAAGAGCGGCAAAACAGAATTTCTTGAAACAGTCAGAAATATTTCAAACCTTGCAAACATTTCTTTTATCAGACAGAAAGAAATGAAAGGCCTTGGACATGCCGTTCTCAAAGCAAAATCTTTTGTAGGCAATGAACCTTTTGCCGTTATGTACGGTGACGGCGTTATTACAGGCAAGGTTCCTGCAATCAAACAGCTCATCGATCATTACGGTGAATACGGTGAAGGAGTTGTAGGCGTTAAAAAGGTTGACGCCAAAGACATTCACAAGTACGGTTCGCTCAAAGTTGAACATATGCACGACAATATTTTTGCCTGTACGGACATGAAGGAAAAGCCGCAGACTCCCGAAGAAGTTCTTTCACTTTATTCGATTCTTGACAGATGCGTGCTCCCTGCTGAAATTTTCGGAATTCTCGAAAATACAAAACCCGGAATCGGCGGAGAAATTCAGCTTACAGACGCAATGAGAGAGATTGCAATAACAAAAGGAATGACAGCCGTTGAGTTTGAGGGCAAGAGATACGATATGGGCAATAAATTCGGAATCTTGCAGGCTCAGATAGAAATTGGGCTTGAACACCCTGAAACAAAAGATTTATTGAAGGATTACATAAAAAATCTTGCAAAAACTTTGTAAAAAGGTATTGCAATTTTCAGAAAAGTGCAGTATACTGTGCTACAGTTAAATATTGGATTCAAAAAAACAAGGAGGGTTTCACATCATATCAGTGCGAAATCCTCTTTTTGCTTTTAAGAACCATTTTAATTCTTTGTTATTCAATTGTTATTTCATAAGGGCAACAGTTTTCATATATATAGTATGATTTGAATCCGGCTTTAAAAGCAAGCTCTATTCCCTTTTCAATATCTCTGCCGACATCATTTATATTATGTGCGTCACTTCCGAGGGTTATGTACTTGCCTCCAAGGTCGTGATAGCGTTTAATTTCATCAAATGCAGGGAGAGTTTCACCGAGTCCCTTGAACAGTCCCGAAACATTAATTTCAAGCGCCTTATCCTTTTTAATAAGGGTTTCGTAGATAAGGTCAATCTTATCTCTGTACGGTGAAAGATTCGGAATAACGCCCGTATCACGCTTAATATATCTCAACGGATATGTAAGATGTGCAAGAGTGCAAAAGCTGTCAAAAGAGGCGGTTTCGAGAAGTTCATCAAAGTACATATCGAGAATTATATGTGCATCTTCTTTTTTGAAATCCATATAATAAAAATCCGGTCTGTTTCTCAGGTTATGCACGGATGCGATTATTATGTCAAAATCTCCAAAACAAAGTGCTTTTTTTGTACATTCGTCATTGTGCATCGGCTCACCGAGTTCAATGCCTCTCAGTATTTTGATTTTGCCCTTGTATCTATCTTGCATAATCGAAGTTTCATAATTCGATTTTGGAATTAATTTGCTGAAATCTCCGTACTCACTTTCAGAGCCGAGCAAAATCTCGGGAGCTTCGCAGTGGTCGGTGATTGCAAGTGCAAAAAGTCCCTTATTACAGGCACTGTTGCACATTTCTTCAACTGTATTTTCAGCATCAAAAGAGTTGCTTGAATGGGTATGAATATCACATATTTTCATTAGTAAAACACCTCACAAAAAAGATGATAACATATGAAAAAATTTTTTTCAATATTGCACTTTACTTTATTAAAAATTAGTTATATAATATGCACAAATAAAGAAAAGCAGTTTTATGCAGAATTCCAACGAAAATCTGCATAAACAGGAGGTAAAAAATGAAGGCAGTTATCACAGTAATCGGTAAAGACAGCGTTGGAATCCTTGCAAAAGTTTCAGAGGCCTGTTCAAAGGCTGATGTTAATATCGTGGAAGTAACACAGAGTGTTCTTCAGGATATGTTTGCTATGATTATGCTTGTTGAAATTGACAAATCCAACATCGGATTTGAGCAGCTCCGTACAAACCTCAAAGCAGTCGGAGAATCAACAAATACAAAGGTTCATGTTATGCACGAGGACATCTTTAACAGCATGCACAGAATTTGATCAGTGCTACCGAATTGAAAGGATATACATAATATGTTAGAAACAAGAGATATACTTGAAACCATAAATATGATAGACAATGAAAACCTTGATGTAAGAACAATTACAATGGGTATTTCATTGCTTGACTGCATTGACGAGGACATTGATAAGGCTTGCACAAAGGTTTATGACAAAATCTGTCGAAATGCAAAAGACCTTGTTAAAACAGGTGAAGACATCCAGAAGGAATTTGGTATTCCGATTATACATAAAAGAATTTCAGTTACCCCTATCGGTATGGTAGCCGCTCCGTGCCAGAGCAAGAATGTTGTCAAGTTTGCCCACACTCTTGACAAAGCCGCAAAGGAACTCGGCGTAAACTTCATCGGCGGTTATTCCGCTCTTGTTCAGAAGGGTTTTGCAAGCGGTGACTACGCTCTTATCGAGAGTATTCCACAGGCCTTGAGCGAAACCGATTTCGTTTGTTCATCCGTAAATATCGGTTCTACAAAAGCCGGCATCAATATGGATGCTGTTAAGATGATGGGTAAGGTCGTTAAGCAGGCTGCAGAAGTTACAGCCGACAGAAACTGCATCGGTGCCGCAAAGCTCGTTGTATTCTGTAACGCTCCCGAAGACAACCCGTTTATGGCGGGTGCTTTCCACGGTGTCGGTGAAGCCGATACTGTTATCAATGTCGGTGTATCGGGTCCCGGCGTTGTAAGAGCCGCTCTTGCAAAAGACGGTGCCGGAAAAGACATCACGGAAATTGCAGATATGGTTAAGAAAACTGCATTCAAAATCACCCGTATGGGACAGCTTGTTGCAAGAGAAGCAAGCAAGCGACTTTGTGTTCCCTTTGGTATTGTTGACCTTTCACTTGCCCCGACACCTGCTGTCGGTGACAGTGTTGCATATATTCTTGAGGAGATGGGACTTGAAGTGTGCGGATGCCACGGTACAACCGCTGCACTTGCACTTCTTAATGACGCTGTTAAAAAAGGCGGCGTTATGGCTTCTTCCCATGTCGGCGGTCTGAGCGGTGCTTTTATCCCCGTTTCCGAGGATGCAGGTATGATTCATGCCGCTACTGAAGGTTACCTTGATATTACAAAACTTGAATCAATGACTGCCGTATGTTCGGTTGGTCTTGACATGATTGTAGTACCGGGTGACATCACTCCCGAGGTTATCTCTGCAATTATTGCAGATGAGGCTGCAATTGGTATGGTAAATACCAAAACAACTGCGGTAAGACTTATTCCGGCTATCGGAAAAAGTGCAGGCGAAGAACTTAATTTCGGCGGACTGCTCGGCAGAGGTCCCGTTATGCCTGTAAGGAAAGGTTCACCGGAGGCATTTATTAAGCGTGGCGGAAGAATTCCGGCTCCGCTTCAGGCGCTTAAAAACTGATTTTTCACGGGGGTGGTTTTATGGAGAATATGATTAAAAAAATCGTTGATGCCGACAACGAAGCCAAAGCCATGGAAAAGGATACTCTTGAAGAAAAAGAGGAACTTTCCAAAACTATTGAAGCCGAAACGAAGAAGATTTATGACGACTTCATGGCAAAAGCTGAAGAGGTTGTGAAACGCAACGACATTCAGGAAACAAAGAAAGCCGAACAGCAATGGGAGGAAATCCAGGGCAAGCACAATTCAGTGCATATCAAGCTTGACTCTGATTTTAAACTCAACTGTGACAAGTGGGTTGACGAAATCGTCAAAAGAACGGTTGCACAGTAACATTCCATTTACTGTTTACAAGGAGGTGTATGCGGATAATGTCAAAAACTTCGTTTGCAGTTCTGACAAAAGCAAGGTCAAAGTTTGGCAATAGACTTACCGAAAAGGATTACCAGAGTTTGCTTGCATGCCAGAGCGTCGGAGAGATTATGTCGTATCTTAAAAATAATACGCATTACTCCAAGGCTCTGACGGATGTCAGTGAGCGTGAAATTCACAGAGGACGGCTTGAGGCTCTTTTGAGGCAAAACCTTTTCTATGAATTTGACTCTTTGTGCAGATACGATTCGAGCGTAAGCTCGGGTTTGTCATCGTACATTATCTCGACATTAGAGGTTGAGCAGATTATAAGATTCCTTATCCTGCTCAGTTCAAACTCGACTGACAAGTTCATCTATCAATTCCCGGGGTATATTTCAAAGCATACGGAAATAGATGTTAACAAGCTTGCCAACGCAAAAAATTATGAAGAGTTTCTGAACGCCACACAGTCCTCCCAATTCTACGATATTCTCAAGCAATTTTCTCCTGATGAGAAAAATCGACTTCCAATATCGGACATTGAGAACAAGCTGTATAACTTGGTGTTCGGAAAACTGACAAAACTGATTAAAGCTACAACAAAAGGACAGGAAAAACACGAGCTTATCAATTTTTTCTTTACGATTAACGATTATAATATTTTCTCGAGAATTCTGAGATTGAAAAAGTATTATAAGCTTTCTCCCGATGATATCAAAGCAAACCTCTTGCTTGATTACACAAATCTCAGCGAAAAGACCGTTGACATGATGTGTAAGGCGGAATCTTCGGGTGAGATATTCTCAATTATGCAGAATACGCATAACGGAAGATTGATTGATAAAATCGGATATGTTTATGCAAGCGATATTTCACCGAGAGTAAAATACAGGCTTGCAAGGAAAAATATGCACTTTTCCAACAACCCTTCGGTTGTAATGATTTCATATGTTTTTGTTGCCGAAACAGAGCTGATGAATATTGTCACTCTGATTGAGGGCACAAGATATGAACTTGACAATAAAATTACACAGTCATTGCTCATTAAATGATTATTTGACTGTCAAGAAGAGGTGATTATAATTTGGCTGTTTCAACCATGCAGGCCGTAAGCATTATCGGACTTACAAGGGATATTGATAATGTAATATCGGTACTTGGTGAATCAGGTGTGTTCCATCCCGATGATGTTTCATCTTTCTACAGCAACACAAAGGATTTTACACATCTGCAATCAAAAAACATCTATGCTGAACCTCTTAACACTCTTAAAGCAACATTAAGCCTTACAAAACGCAAGTTTAATCTTGTTGATGTAAGTGACTTTAATCCGACCTTTAAAGAAATTGAGTTGTTTACAAATCAGATAAACAGCGACATTGAAGTTCTTGCAGATGACAGGCTGTTTGTTGAAGAGCAGTTGATGCAGGCAAAGGAAAATCTTGTTGAAACAACACACTTTGTCGGACTTGGGGTTGAAATTGAAAAGCTTTTAACCTTAAAGTATATCAGTTCACGCTTTGGCAGATTGCCTAAGGAAAGCTTTGAAAAGCTTTCAGCCTATAAAGATAATCCTTATGTGGATTTTATTGTCTGTTCCGAGGATAAATCACATTATTGGGGCGTTTATTTTGCTCCGATTGACAAAACCGAGGAAATTGACAGAATCTTTTCAGGATTGTACTTTGAAAAATGTGATGTTCTCGGAGTTAATGACACACCGAGAATTCATCTGAAAAAACTTGAGAGCCTTATTCCCCATCTTGAGGAAAAGCTTAAAGAAGCTCAGAAGCGAGTTGACGATTATGTTGACAAGTATGAGGTTAGAATCTGTAAATATCTTTCTAAGCTTGAAGAGCTTAATCTTTATGCCAAAATCCGCACAAAAGCATTGCAATACAGCAAAAGCTTTATCATTGTAGGTTGGGTTCCTACAGAGGACGCTAAGCCTCTCAGACGCAGACTCAAAAAAATTGCCAGCGTCAATGTAGATTTTTCAGACGGCAAGACGGAGATTGCAAAATCGCCGCCTGTCAAACTCAAAAACTGTTTCCTTGCAAAACCGTTTGAATTTTACACGGAGATGTACGGTGTTCCGAAATATAACGAAATTGATCCGTCACTCTTTATCGCTATCACTTATGTCATTATATTCGGCATAATGTTTGCTGACCTCGGTCAGGGCATTTGTGTATCAATTGTCGGTGCGCTTATGTGGAAAATCAGGAAAATGAAAATCGGTAAGATTCTTGTGCCGTGCGGAATTTCTTCTGCGATATTCGGCTGTGTGTTCGGAAGTGTGTTCGGATTTGAGCATGTCCTTGATCCTCTTTACAAAGCACTCTTCGGACTTGATGAAAAACCGATTGAAGTAATGTCATCAGGCTCAATTGTAATGATTCTTCTTGCGGCTGTTGCAATAGGTATTTCGCTTGTTGTGGTTGCTATGGGACTTAATATTTACAGTTCCTTCAAGCAGGGAGATGTGGGAAGAGCCTTGTTCGGATCAAGCGGTTGTGCAGGTCTTGTATTCTACTGTTCAATTATTTTCGGTGTTGCAGGACAGCTCGTATTGGGTCTGCAGGTATTTTCCCTTGCATACATTCTTTGCCTTATCGTTCTCCCCTATCTGCTCATCTTCTTTGGTGAGCCTCTCGGACTTCTTATTGCCGGTGAAAAAGACTGGCAACCCGAAAGCTGGGGCGGATATATTCTTGAGCATGCTATCGAGTCAATCGAATTTTTGCTTGAGTATGTTACAAACACGGTAAGCTTTTTAAGAGTCGGTGCATTCGTTCTTGTACACGCAGGTATGATGACGGTTGTTTTCGTACTTGCCCAAACAGCTCCCGCAGTAGCATACTGGCCCGTAGTTGTTTTAGGTAATGTTTTTGTAATGGTTCTTGAGGCGCTTCTTGTTGCAATTCAGGTGTTAAGACTTGAATATTACGAGATGTTCAGCCGTTTCTATTCCGGTGAAGGCAGACCTTACGAACCTGTTAAATTAAATATTGATTGATAATTTTTTGGAGGTATTATTATGTTATTCAATTTAATTATGTTAGCTGTTCCGGTAGTATTCCTTTGTGCATCTGCAATTCTTGCAGTAAAGGCTTTTGAGCATGGAAAGAACAGAAAGAAAACAGTTCTTACTCAGATTTGCTCATTCGCTGCTGTATTTGCATTCTGCATGGTATGCCCTATCGTAGCAAGCGCTGCTACAGGTGACGCCGCTGCAGCTACATCGGGTATGGCTGACGGTCTTGCATATATCGGTGCCGCTCTTGCAACAGGTCTTTCATGTATCGGCGGCGGTATTGCCGTTGGTAACGCTGCTCCTGCCGCTATCGGTGCTACAAGTGAAGATCCTAAGGCATTCGGTAAAGCAATCATCTTCGTTGTACTTGGTGAAGGTATCGCTATTTACGGTATGCTCGTTTCAATTCTTCTTATCTTTGCAAGATAATTTAAGCGATTTAAGTTTCGTTAAGGATTGATTATTATGAAATTTTTTCTTATAAGTGATAATGTCGATACCAAAATGGGTATGAGATTTGCAGGTATTGAAGGCGTAGTTGTTCATCAGGAGGATGAGGTACGCAGTGAGCTTGAAAAGGCTGTGAACAGGGATGATATTGCAGTTATTCTTATTACGGAAACACTTGTTTCGCTCTGTCCCGACCTTATTTATGACCTCAAGCTTAACCGCAAACAGCCGCTTATTGTTGAAATTCCCGACCGTCACGGTAACGGAAGAACCAAGGACAGTATTACAAAATATGTTCAGGACGCAATCGGCGTAAAGCTGTAATTATCACATATCTGAATTTATTCAGGGAGGTTATTTTTAATGGAAAACTCCAAAAACAAAACAGATAACTTTCTGAAAGCCATTAAAAAATATGCTGATGAACAAAGAAGTGCCATGCAGACAGAGGTTGCTCAGCTTAAAGAAGAAAAGCTGAAAGAGGCAACCGAAAAAGGCAGACATGACAGCGAAAAATATATCAAGGACAAACTTGAAGAATCAAGAAACAGACAGACGGGTATTCTTGCAAAGAAAATTCAGGAAGGTCAGAAAAAACTGTTTCTCGAGAGAGCTGAAATGACTGAAAGCGTATTTAAAAAGGCTGAAGAAAAGCTTGTTGAATACACAAAAACATCAGATTACTCAAACAGCCTTGTAAAAAGTGCAAAGGAAGTTGCTAAGCTTTTTGCAGACAACGACTGTGTTGTTTATGTCAACGAAAGAGATATGAAGAACTCAGACAAAATCAAGGCAGTTTTTGCAGGAAGCACCGAGGTTGTTGCCGACAAATCAATTAAAATCGGCGGAATCAAAGGCTTTTGCAAGGCAATGAATATTGTTGCCGATGAAACTCTTGACAGCAAGCTCTATGCACAGAAAGAATGGTTTATTGAAAATTCCGGACTGAGTGTGCTTTAATCTTGCTGACTGTTAATTTCTTTTGAAAGAGATGGTAATAATATGGAAAACAACAATGTTATATATGGAATAAACGGACCTGTTGTTACCGTAAAAAATACCGACAGCTTTGAGATGATGGAAATGGTTCATGTAGGCAAGCAAAAGCTTGTCGGTGAAATCATCGGTATTACAGACGACATCACAACTATTCAGGTTTATGAGGAAACAACAGGACTTAAACCGGGTGATCCCGTTGAGGGCACCGGTGCTCCTATGAATGTTCTTCTCGGCCCCGGTATTATTGACAACATCTTTGACGGTATCGAAAGACCGCTGAAGGCTATTGAAGAAGAAGCAGGTGCGTTTATTAACCGTGGTTCTTCGGTTTCTGCTCTTGATGACAAGAAGCTGTGGAATGTTACAATGAAGGTTAAAGTCGGTGACAAACTTGAGGGCGGTCAAATTTACGCTACTCTCCCCGAAACTCCTATCATTGAACACAGACTTATGGTTCCGCCTGAGCTTTCGGGTGAAGTAGTAAAGGTTAATCCCAACGGCGAGTACAAGCTCTTTGATACAGTTGTTGTAATCAAGGATGACGAAGGCGTTGAACACAACCTTACCCTTTGTCAGCAGTGGCCAATTAGAACTTCCCGTCCTGTTAAGGAAAGACTTACATCATCTGTTCCGCTTATCACGGGTCAGAGAGTTATTGATACTCTCTTCCCTATTGCAAAGGGCGGTACAGCAGCTATTCCGGGCGGTTTCGGTACAGGTAAAACAATGACTCAGCACCAACTTGCAAAATGGTGCGACGCCGATATCATCATCTATGTCGGTTGCGGTGAGCGTGGTAACGAGATGAGCCAGGTTCTTGAGGAATTCTCAGAGCTTATTGACCCAAAGTCACAGCGTCCTATGACCGACAGAACCGTACTTATCGCCAACACATCAAATATGCCTGTTGCGGCTCGTGAGGCTTCAATTTACACAGGTATTACTCTTGGCGAATATTACAGAGATATGGGTTACCATGTTGCCATGATGGCTGACTCAACATCCCGTTGGGCTGAGGCTCTCCGTGAGATTTCAGGCCGACTTGAAGAAATGCCTGCCGAAGAGGGTTTCCCTGCGTACCTTCCTTCAAGACTTGCCGAGTTCTATGAGCGTGGCGGTCGTGCCGAGGTTCTCAGCGGCGGCGAAGGTTCTGTAACGCTTATCGGTGCGGTTTCTCCGCAGGGTTCAGACTTCTCTGAGCCTGTAACACAGAACACAAAGCGTTTTACAAGATGTTTCTGGGCTCTTGATAAGGCTCTTGCTTATTCAAGACATTATCCCGCCATTAACTGGATGGACAGCTACAGCGAGTATTTTAACGACCTTGATCCGTGGTTCAGAGAAAATCTCGGTGAGGATTTTATTGAATACAGAAACAGAATAAGCGCACTTTTACAGGAAGAAAGTTCACTTATGGAAATCGTAAAGCTCATCGGTTCGGATGTACTCCCCGATGACCAGAAGCTTGTAATTGAAACAGCAAGAGTAATTCGTGTCGGTTTCTTACAACAGAACGCTTTCCATGCCGATGATACTTATGTTCCGCTTGAAAAGCAAAAGCTTATGATGAAAACCATTCTTCATCTTCATGCCAAAGCTAAGGATATAGTTGCTCAGAATATTCCGCTTTCCAAGATTCTTAACCTTGGTCTGTTTGATAAGCTTACAAAGATGAAGTATGATATTCCTAACAGCAAGCCTGAAATGTTTAACGATTACATTAAGGAAATTGACGAAAAGCTTGCTGCAATTTCTTAATAAGGAGGGAACGCAATAATGATTATAGATTATGTAGGCGTTAAAGAAATTAACGGCTCTCTTATAGTTATGGACGGTGTTAAGGGCGTTTCCAACGAGGAAATTGTTGACATTCGTCTTGATAACGGTACAATGCGTCAGGGTCGTGTCGTTCAGATTGAGGGCGAAAGAATAGTTGTTCAGGTTTTTGAGGGTACAAGAAGAATCAGCCTTAAAAACACAAGAACAAGACTTACAGGTCATCCTATGGAGATGCCTCTTTCCCCTGAAATTATCGGCCGTGTACTTGACGGTGCGGGCAAACCTATTGACGGACTCGGAGATATTTTCCCTGTTAAAAAGGCTAATATCAACGGTACTCCTATCAACCCTGTTTCCCGTGTTTATCCTAAGAACTACATCAACACTGGTATTTCAACCATTGATACGCTTATGACTCTTATCAGAGGTCAGAAGCTGCCTATCTTCTCCGGCTCAGGTATGAAACATAATGACCTTGCCGTTCAGATTGTAAGACAGGCTAAAATCAGCGGTGCAAACAGCTCTAACTTCGGTGTTGTATTTGCCGCAATGGGTGTTCAAAAAGATGTTGCAGAATACTTTAAGAAGAGCTTTGAAGAAAGCGGCGTACTTTCAAGAGTTGTAATGCTTTTGAACCTTTCAAACGATCCTATCATTGAAAGAACTCTTACACCGAGATGTGCTCTTACAATTGCTGAGTATCTTGCATTTGAGCTTGATATGCACATTCTCGTTATTATGACCGATATGACATCTTATGCCGAGGCTCTTCGTGAGTTCTCGTCATCAAAAGGTGAAATTCCGGGCAGAAAGGGTTACCCCGGCTATCTTTATTCTGACCTTGCATCACTTTATGAGCGTGCAGGTATGATTAAAGGTCACAACGGTTCTGTTACACAGATTCCGATTTTGACAATGCCTAACGACGATATTACTCATCCTATCCCCGACCTTACAGGTTACATTACAGAGGGACAGATTGTTCTTGACCGTTCACTTCAGGGACAGGGATTGTATCCGCCTGTTAATGTTCTTCCTTCCCTTTCCCGTCTTATGAAGGACGGTATCGGTGAGGGTTATACAAGAGCCGATCACCAGCCTCTTGCAAACCAGCTTTTTGCTTCTTATGCAAAGGTAATTGACGCAAGATCGCTTGCATCTGTTATTGGTGAAGAGGAGCTTTCTCCTACTGATAAGAAGTACATTGAGTTTGGCAGATTGTTTGAATCAAAGTTCGTTAATCAGGGCTTTAATGAAAACAGAAGTATTGAACAGAGTCTTGACCTTGGTTGGGAATTGCTTTCAACATTGCCGAGAGCAGAACTTGACCGTGTCGACGATGCTTTACTTGATCAGTACTATAAGGGTGACAAATAATCGTTTGAAGAAAGGAGTGTGAGCATTTATGGCAGTACAGACAGTACCTACCAAGGGTAATCTTATGAATACTAAGAAATCCCTTGCACTCGCCAAAAACGGCTATGAACTGTTGGACAGAAAGCGTAACATTCTCATCAGGGAAATGATGACGCTTATCGACCATGCAAACGCAATCCAGCAGAAAATTGATGACGCTTATGCAGAGGCTTACACAGCACTTCAAACGGCAAATGTTACCAACGGCTTTTGTGAAGATATTTCTAACGCTATTCCCTATGAGAACGGCTTGAAGCTTGATTCAAGAAGTGTTATGGGTGTTGAAATTCCGATTCTCACTATTGAGAAACGAGAGGACCATAACTACCTACACTACGGTCTGCGCACAACAAATTCGGCAATTGATAAGGTTTATACGAAATTTACCGAAGTTAAAAATCTTACAGTTGAGCTTGCCGAGATTGAGAACAGCGTTTACCGCCTTGCCGATTCAATCAAGAAGACTCAGAAGAGAGCAAACGCTCTCAAGAACATTATGATTCCCCGTTTTGAGGAAACAGTTAAGTTCATTTCTGACGCACTTGACGAAAAGGATCGTGAGGAATTCAGCCGACTCAAGGTAATCAAGAAGAAAAAGCAAAAAGATGCTGCTTTGAAAAAAGCTAAAGAATTAAGTGCTGAAAGCGCATAAATTATCAGCCCGACCGTAATTGGTCGGGCTGTTTTAATGCAAATACAGAAATAAAAAACGGGTTGACAAGTTTTCAGCAAGTCAATCCGTTTTTGTTTTTGATTTTTATCACTTTCGGTCAAGTTTTCTTCTGTGCATTTTCTCTTTTGTCTTTGTACCCTTAGCTTTGAAAATAATCAAATATCCTGCAAGAAGTGCGAGGAATGTTGTCTGAGTATAGAACAAGGCGTAATCTCCGCTTGAAAAGCCCTTGCCGTGCTTTACTGGCTTGTCCTCGGGCTTTTCTGTGGGAATAGGCTCAATGCCGTCATAATTGCCCGAAATCACCGCCTCATCGGGCGAAGACGCCGCAGATACACTTACACAAAAGGCTGATGAAAAAGTCATCAGAACAGCCATTAACAAGGTGATTATAAATTTAGTCTTTTTCATGATATTTCCCTTTGAAAAATTAAGATTTAAAATAACTACAGTTAATTGTACCACAAGAGAAATATATATGCAACTGCTCTTTATTCTTCTGTCCAAACCTCTTTTGCCATATTGAAAGCCGCCCAAGCTTTTGGCCATCCTGCATAGAATGCGGAATGAGTGATGATTTCTGCAATTTCTTCCTTTGTAATGCCGTTGTTTTTGGCTGACATAAGATGATACTTAAAAGAAGAATCTACAAGTCCCTGTGACATAAGTGCAACAACTGTAACAAGTGAACGGTCACGAAGTGAAAGTTTGTCTTCCCTACTCCACACTTCACCGAAAAGCACATCGTCATTAATTTCTGCAAATTTCGGTGCAAACTCACCGAGTTTATCTCTTCCTGCTGTCTGTTTTACCATTGATATTAACTCCTAAAATTCGTTTATAATAGTTATTTTTAAATTATTTAAATCAAAGCGACTGCATCTTCTGCAATCTGTTCGGGTGTGAGGCGGTTTTCTTTGAGGACATCGGCAGGATTATATCTGTCAAGGAATTCCTTTTTAAGGCCGAAATTGATAACCTTTACATCTGACGGACCGTAGAAACGGGCAATCTTCTCACCAAAACCACCGTCAAGCACTCCGTCTTCAAGTGTCACAACAACATCATGGTCTTTCTTGAGGCTTTCAAGAAGTTCTGTGTCAACGCCTGTAATGTAGTAAGGATTGATAAGAGTAGGCGCTGTGCCTGTTTTTTCTTCAATAAGCTTTGCAGCCTGTTCGCCCATTCCATAGAATGAACCGAGTGCGATTACGGCAATCTTACCGCCCTGCTGAGCAACTTCATATTTATTAAGTTCTGCAAAATCCTTTGTGCAAGGCTTGCCTGTTGAAACCAATTCTGCAACGGGAACACGAATTGCAACAGGGTAATCTGTCTGCTCAATGCTCCAGTCGAGGACTGCAAGGTAATCTTCCTTAGTTGTCGGAGCGATATAAACAAGGTTAGGAATGTTTGAAATCATGGGAATATCAAAAATTCCGAGGTGTGTAACATCTGTCATACCGTTTACCGACGCAGTCTGAACAAGGATTGTTGCAGGGTTTGAGTCAAGGCACAAGTCCTGTGAAAGCTGATCGTAGGTTCTCTGGATGAATGAGCTGTAAACATTGAATACGGGCTTGCCGCCGTTCTTTGCGATAGCAGATGCCATTGCAACAGCTGTCTGTTCTGCGATGCCTACATCAAGAAACTGTCTGCTGAATGCTTTTCTCTCATCAGGAGTAAAGCCGTAAAGTGCCGGAGTGCCGGCTGTAATCGCCACAACTGACTTGTCAGACTTCATCTTATTTCTAAGATAATCTGTTGTAATTGAGCTGTAGTCCTCCTCCTCAGGGAAATTAACAGTAGTTTTGCCTGTTTCAATATCAAACGGCATACACCAATGCCAGCTTTCTTTGTCGGTTTCAGCAGGCTTATAACCTTTACCTTTAAGAGTGTTAATATGAACAACAACAGGATGATCAATATCTTTTACAGACTTAAAAGCCTTGATAAGCTCTTCAATATTGTTGCCGTCCTTGACATATACATAATCAAGCCCCATTGACTTGAAAAGGTTACATTCAGCCTTGCCGTCTGTGTCACGAAGAAGTTTGAGATTTTTATAAAGTCCGCCGTGATTTTCTGCAATTGACATTTGGTTATCATTTGCTATAATAATCAGATTTGAATCCATTTCACCGGCAACATTAAACCCTTCAAGAGCCTCACCGCCACTGATTGAGCCGTCACCGATGAGTGCAATAACATTACCCTTGCCGTTTGTTACATCTCTGCCCCTTGCAAGTCCGCAGGCAAGGCTGACAGAGGTTGATGTATGACCGACAGTAAAAATATCGTGTTCGCTCTCTATGGGGCTTGCATAGCCTGTTACATCATCGTAATGCTCCTGTGTAATATATGCCTCTTTTCTGCCTGTGAGGATTTTATGAGGATATGACTGGTGTGAAACATCAAACACAAACTTGTCCTGTGGTGAATCAAATACATAATGAAGGGCAATTGTTGCCTCTACAATACCGAAATTCGGGCCGAAGTGACCGCCGTGAACACTTGCACGGTGAAGTAAAGCGTCACGCATCTCCGATGCAAGAGCGTTAAGTTCATCAATACTGAGTTTCTTAACATCCTGCGGTCCGTTTATTTTTTCAATATACATCGTAATCAGAGCTCCTTATCATATAAATTTTAAATATAAATCAGAGATATCTCTCTTTAGCTATATTATATAACCTCAAGCTAACTTTAGGTCAAGAGATTTTTTGAAAATTTTTCTTTTGCATTCTTTTTATGTATATCGTTGCAACGCAATAGCATAACCCTCGACAGGTAACTATAATATTGAAACAGGCACTTACATAATTGCAAGTGCCTGTTTCATGGCTGAGCCGGCGGGATTCGAACCCACGGGTGACGGAGTCAAAGTCCGTTGCCTTACCGCTTGGCGACGGCTCAGTATATATTCTACTTTTATTGATTATTAAAAAAACAAGCCGCCAAAGAATTTCTTCAGCGGCTGTTGGTGACCCATCGGAGATTCGAACTCCGGACACCTTGATTAAAAGTCAAGTGCTCTGCCAACTGAGCTAATGAGTCAAATGGGGTGGAATGCCGGATTCGAACCGGCGGTCTCCAGTGCCACAAACTGGCGCGTTAACCAACTACGCTAATCCCACCATAAGTGGCGCGCCAAAAGGGACTCGAACCCCTGACCTACTGCTTAGAAGGCAGTTGCTCTATCCAGCTGAGCTATTGGCGCATCAGTTGCTGACCTCAGTCAGCCTTTATATTATACCCATATACGGCATATTTGTCAACACTTTTTTGAATTTTTTTCATATTTAATTTTTAAAAAGTTTTTTTCGGACAAAATCCGCCAAATTACGGCTTTCCGTATTTCTGAGCAAGTGCAAGATTCCTGTAATCGGGTTCAGACGAAACCTCTCTTATAAGCTTTACAAACTTAGGAAGTTGATACCGCTGATCTTCACTAAGCAATTCAATTTCTATTGTTGCCCTGTCATTCCAGAACGGATAAACATCAAGTTCGCAGTAGGTGCTGTTGTCAACAATGCAATATCTGTCTTTACTGATGATGCCTGTAACATACTGCCTTTGAGCAAGGTACGAGTCGTATTGTTCTTTTGAAATATAATTTTCAATTTCAATCCGCTTAATATCCGATATTTTGATTTTTACAGTTTTAATATATACAGCCTTGTCACCCTCTCCCCTTTTGCGGATTCTGAAATATCCTTCCTCGGGAGTAGTGAGGTATGCCTGTGTAATAGGAATTCTACGACAGGTTTTTATGCTGTTCAAAAATTCAATATCAGGATATTCAATCAAAAATTTTCTTTCAATTTCAAGTGGTTTCGGAATTCCGAGAAATGCGACAACCTCCCTCAGAAGTCTTTTCATCTTAGTATCAAAGTCGGTCGAATTATCAATAATTCTCAGATGCGGTGTGCCCGTCCACACAGCCATAACGTCTGTGTCAACTTCTCTTGCTTTTTCAAGACTTTCTTCTCTGCGGAAAATATTGGTTTCTTTTCCGTAATACTCTTCTGCACCGTCTGCGGAAGTCACAAGATGAAATACTGCGTCATAAGAGCTTCGTATTACATCTTCATTCAAATTGTGGATACCTGCATACTTTGCAAACTCATCTTCCGTAACATATGCTCTGCTGTCAAGCAATCCTCTGTCAAAAAGCAAAACCGCCTTTTCACAATCCATATTTTGGGCAATTTGCGTTTTTTCATTCTCCTCAGCAAGCTGAATTTCAAACAGTTCTCTGTGAAATTCATAAGAGCCGACATTTTCGGGGGTTTTGCCCTCACTAAACAATCTGCTTGCAACCTCACCGATTGTAATTGTAGGAATATTAAGCTTTTTAAGCTCTTCGCTGATATATTTTAATGCGGAAGTCTTGCCGCCGCAAGGTCCTCCCGTCAATACTATTTTTACAACTTCAGCCATAAAATCACCCATGTAACTTATTAAATTAAGTATATATCCCAACAGCAATTTTTTTATTCTGTAGAAGAACATTGTTGTTTGTTTTGCCCTTTAAAAGATAATATCGGCAAAATGAAAGTTTCTTATGCAGTAAAATTCATATTATACATTAAAAAGCGTATAAATTATCATAAAAACGGTGAAATATGCTGTTATAACATTGACAAGTTGCGTGTTAAAGTGCTAAAATATGTGTATAACCAATGAGGTTTTTTCTTATATTGAAAGGAAGTATTTATGATGGAAAAGCAGAATATTGACTGGGCAAACATTGGCTTCGGTTATATGCCCATCGGTGAAAGATTTGTAGCTAATTATAAAGACGGTAAGTGGGACAACGGCAGTATGACAGCCGACACCACAATTACTATCAGCGAATGTGCAGGCGTTTTGCAGTATGCTCAGACTTGCTTTGAGGGTATGAAAGCGTACACTACCTGTGACGGCAGAATTGTTGTGTTCAGACCTGACCTTAACGGACAGAGAATGGAGGACAGCTGTAAGCGTCTTGAGATGCCTGTATTTCCAAAAGAAAAGTTTGTTGAGGCTGTTTGCAATGTTGTTAAGGCAAATGCCGATTATGTTCCTCCGTACGGCACAGGCGCAACACTTTATATTCGCCCGTATATGTTCGGCAGCGGTCCTGTAATCGGTGTTAAGCCGTCGGCAGAATATCAGTTCAGAGTATTTACCACTCCTGTAGGACCTTACTTCAAGGGCGGTGCAAAGCCTATTACAATTAAGGTTTCAGACTTTGACAGAGCTGCTCCTCACGGCACAGGTCACATCAAGGCAGGACTTAACTATGCAATGAGCCTTCACGCTATTGTTACCGCTCATGCAGAAGGTTTTGACGAAAATATGTATCTTGACGCCGCTACAAGAACTAAGGTTGAAGAAACAGGCGGTGCTAACTTTATTTTTGTAACAAAGGACAACAAGGTTGTTACTCCAAAGTCTAACAGCATTCTCCCCTCAATTACCCGCCGCTCACTTATGTATGTTGCTGAGCATTATCTTGGTCTTGAGGTTGAAGAAAGAGAAGTTTACTTTGATGAAGTTAAGGACTTTGCAGAATGCGGTCTTTGCGGTACAGCTGCCGTAATCTCACCTGTCGGCAAAATTAACGACCACGGCAAGGAAATTTGTTTCCCGAGCGGTATGGATGAAATGGGTCCGATTACAAAGAAGCTTTACGATACACTTACAGGTATTCAGATGGGTAGAATCGAAGCTCCCGAAGGCTGGATTAAGGAAATCAAGTAATCAATTTTATACATATAACAAGACGGTCTGCAAGAACAGACCGTCTTTTATTTGCAGTTTTTAATTATATTGTTGTAGGCAACATCCACGGCACACTCATCTATATTGCAATGCAACACATAAAATTTTGTATGACGAATAAGATTATCGAGATTTGAGAGCAAAGACATTCCGTCTGACTTATTCACAAATTTGACAGTTGATTTATAGAGTCTTTGTACAATCTCATTTGTGTCGGGAATTGTAACAAAATTATCGTCTGAGCGTTCTATGAATATTATAGCGCCTATGGGAACGGTTTCGTTGTTAGCAATTCCGCTTCCGCCGTCAAACGGAGTTCCGCAGCATAGCGGGACTTCGTTTTTAATTTTCACAACAGGCTTATCGTCATTGAGAATATGAGCTTTTGAGCCGAATCTTTTCAGCCACATCTTTGTATGAGTGGATTTGCCGACGCCTGAATCGGCGGAAAACAAATACGCTTTTCCGTCAAAAACAAGTGCTGAGGAATGCACAAGCATAGCGCCACGGTGAATTATTTTGCGGTTAAAAATTGACGCCGTTGCAAATTCTTCGGCTTCATCAATGGTTGAACCTTCAACCATACGGCTCAACAGGGAATTTAAGTATGAGTCTGACGGTATTGCAGAAAAATCTGCACTTCTCTCCCCTTCATACAAAAACGGTTCGCACAATTTTTTTAAGTAATCAAATTTTGGTTCAATTTCAACGATAAAATCAGCAATTAAATATTTTGGCAAAGCGTCCTCCGAAATAAAACAGACTCACAAAAAGTGAGCCTGTTTTTTATTGGTTAGTTTAAATGAACGATAAACTTCTGAATTTCCGTTGCGTCAACTACCGTGATGTCACCGTCGTTGTCATAATCGGCAAGATGTTTTTGCTCTGCCGAAAGTTCAACAATACCGACAACATACTTCTGGATAAGAGTTGCATCTAAAATATTAATCCCGCCATCCATATTAACATCACCAACATCATAAGCAGAAATGCCGTTAAACGGAATATTGTTAGCCTTTGCATATTTCTCGGCATAAGAACCGTAACTGCCCTTGATTGTTACAGAAGCAGTTTTTCTGAACGCAGACCTGGAAATTTCAGTAACAGAAGACGGAATATAAACAGACTTCAAAGATGAACATTCAGAAAACGCATAATTACCGATTTTGTTTACTGTGTCCGGAATAACAATAGATTCAATTGACGAACACTTATAAAACATCTGTGCGTTTATCAAAGTTATTTTTGAATTAAGATCAACTGATTTTAATGAAGTACATCCTTGAAAAAGGCAGATACCAACATCCGTACAATTTTCAGAAAGCTTTGCAGACAAAAGATTTGTTGCGTCTGCAAAAGCACTATCGCCAACCTTAGTAACAGTGTTTGGCATGGTTACAGAAGTTATTGTTGTATTTTTTGAAAAAGCAAAAGAATCAATTCCTGAAACGGTCTTATCCAAAATTGTTTCGGGAATAGAAACATTAGAACTTGAATTATCATAATCAGAAACGGTAATAGTGCCGTCACTATTTTTTAAAAATATGAAATGATCAAATTCATAATAAGTTTCTGCAAAAAATGTTGTAATACCAATTACAGCTAACAAAACCACTGTAACGGAACACACAAGAATTTTTTTGAAATTTTTCATAATAATTCCTCAATTGTACATATGGGGCAAACGAAAAACATTTGCCCCATAAAATTTTAATATTTAACCCTGATAACCAAAGGGATCTTCACCGTTACCGGGAATTTCACTGCCCTGTTCAGTAAGCGTTTGCTCCGGATCACCACTTTCTTTCACCTGAGTAAGTATAGATTCGAATGAGAACTTTACAATTTCGATTGCAGGTTCGTTATACTGCTTTTTCATAAATATCTACCTCCCCGCAATTACTTATCTGTATTTGTCTCAGAGTTGCCGATGTCATAAAGGTTAAAGTAAACTTCGCCGGTGATTTTGAAAGTATTAGCAACAGCATTACCGCTTTCGTCAACCTCATACACATAATAGTATGCCTTCATAACATAATTTCTGTATGCCTGAGTATTCTTAAACTTAACATAGTAGTCAAGTCTGTTCTTATTGTTATAACCTGAATTATTAATTTCAAACTTATAAGCAATATTGCTAACGTTCTCTGCATTTTTATACTTCACGCTGGAAGAATTACCTGTGGCAAGGTTTTGAATCTCATTGGATGAACTATTGAATTTAATATCTGAGTAATCAACAGTAGAACCTACAGCGCCAAATGTACCGCCGTTTTTAACTTTATCTTTTGTAACTTTAGCATTCTGATTAAGTTCTACGATGACACCTGTTTTGTATTTAGATGACTGATTAAGAAGTTCAGCGTCAGGTGACATAAATGCAACTATAAAGTCAGCATAGAGATAGTCGTAGTTAATACCTGCCTCTGTGTACTGCTCACGAGTATATGTCGCATTACCGATAGAGATATAGGACTCACTCGTACCACCGTAAACAGGTGTTACAATAAAGTTGTCAGTAACTCTGAGATTAAAATACTGTGAATAGCATCTTGCAATTTCACGTTTTGTATTATCAGAAACTACAGACCAATAGAGGAACTTTTTGCCGTTAACTTCTGCTGCTGTTTTGTAGAAGTCGCCTGTATCACTATTCTTGATATAGGAATTCAAAGCGAGCTCGTCGATGTATTCAGGTGCAAAGTCGGTTTCATTATCCTTATAATACTTTAAACTTACTTTAAACTTCTTATCGGTCTGAATACCGTCGAGAACTACATTTGTACCGTTAATTGTCGTAGTCTGCTGTGCGATACTCCAGAGACAATCTTTATGAAGGTCATCAATAGCAGGAGCATTATCCATAATAAGTTTCTGATGATCATGGTTATTAGGATCAATAATATAAGCATTTTTAGCGGTATTATAATAATTATCGTCAAGCTTAACCTTTACTGTATAAACTCTGTCCTGATCAAAACGGTTCTTATATCTGTAGTTAAGCACAGCATCACCTGTTACAGGAGAAATATCCGAATAGTAGTTAAGAGCCATAGTAACCTGGTGACCGCTTGAATCGAACAAATCGGAGGGTTTCACAGTAAGCGGAAGTTCAACAGTTCCTGTCTTTCCTACATAACTATCCTCTTCACCACCAAACGGCTGATACTTGCCATTTTTATCCTTATCATAGAAACTGTAAAATGTATTATTGCCTGCACAAACTGTTTTGAGTTTAATACTAATGGATTTATCACTCTGTACAATCGGAATAGTGATACTGCCTGTCGTATAATCATATGTAGTTGTTTTACCATCCTTGTCAGTAAGGTCAACTTGTATATAGTATGTGCCACGACCGCCAAGTTTATCGGGACCGTCATATGCTGTATGCGAAAGTACAAGCTGACCGCTGCCGATTTCGATATATCTTGCAACAAACTCTGTGTAAGCACCTGTTACAAGCTCAATTTCAGACATAGCGTCTTTATCGTACTCAATATAATTACCGTCTGCGTCTATTGCATACCAACCTTTGAATAACCAAAGGCTTGAAGAAGATGCGGTAAGAACAGCATCTGTTGCGTTCAACGGAAATTCATATGATGTTGCGTCATTAATAGCAGCTTTAACACCTGTTTTCTTTCCTATAAAGCCGGTGTTTTCAGTATTTGTGTTTGTGTCCTTTGTAAAACTTGTACCGTGGTCTGTACTGAATTCTACGCTTGTTTTGAGTGTTACCTTAACATCGTCAGCCTTAGTGTAGTACCAACGACCGTCAACACGAATACCGTCGTTTGTGGAGTTGTTAGAAGTTGCCGCAGTCATTTCAGACTCATAACAAATCTTAGTTTCAGCACCCTTATAATCCTTGAGGGCATTCCAAATTGTGTTTGTGCTGCCTTCGGCAACATCCTCATCAGTTAAAATAAAGTCATTAGGGTTGCCCTGTACAATAAATTTACCATCTTTATCGAATACATACCACTCGGTTGACCAAACGCCTACTGTAGTTTGCTGGTTACCTGTTGAAACAACATATAACTTTTGAGTCTGTACAGGGTCAAGATCGTAACCAAGAACATCTGTTCTTTTATCTGATTTTTTATCTGAGAAGTAATTGATGAAGTCGTCCCAGCCATTATGAGCTTCCCCGTAAGCTGAAATGTCGATTTTTGTGCCGGTCTTATCAGGAGCATTAGTCGCATTTTTAAGAAGTGAAGACTGGTTTGAAGTACCTTTTCTGTACTTTACATCGAACATGATTGTATCATAGCCCTGCTCTGCAAGTACAGCAAAGTCCTTATAATCATATGACTGGTTGTTCGCAACTTTTCCGTCAGCACCTTTTGCACCCTTGAGAGTTTTATGAAGGCTTTCAAGACCGTAGCTGTTAATTGTCATACCTGAAACAGAATATGGCTTAGTTTTGTCATTGCCATAACCAAATTGTTTTTCTCCGTTAGCGTAGTAATACTTTGGAACTTTGATATAGAAAAGTCCGTCCTTGTTTTGGAGCATTGGCTGTCCCGGGTAGGCTGACGCATTAAATGCGTTGTCATTGGCAACTAAATCAGATTTGTAATAATAGGTATAAAGAGCTACCGTATCGCCCCATTTACCTTTAAGCTCATCAGCGTTTACATAGAATGTGATGTAGTCGCCTGCCTCTTCAATTTTAGTGTTGAAATAAACAGGTGTGATTTCAATATCAGTATTTGTACCATCTATTGTATAGCTTGCAGAATAAACACCGGGTTCGGTCTTCTGTGCAGGAACAGTTTTACCATTTACGCAATAAGCATAAACATAGTAGCCTGCTTCTTTATAAGCTTTATTAACGGTTGTCTGAACAGTTATGATTGAACCTTTAACAGCCATATATTTTGTATAACCGGCTTTTTCCGAACCTGTTGAATCAATTACACCGCTTGTAACTTTTGTTACACCATAATCCTGTGTACCGTTCGTGGCAATAGTACCGTTTTTAGCAAATATATTTACTGCATTTTTAGGAGCCTCTTTGAACTTAGGCTCAGCAGAGTATGTGATTTTCTTTGAATTTAAATCAAGATTGTTTATATTAATGGTAAAGCCGGTAACATCACTATCACCGTTAATGTAAACTTTTGCAAATTTTACACCATATGAGCCACCAGCCGGTTGTTGTACATTCGCGTTATAGTTATCAAGAGAGAATCCCTTATCACTAACATTAATAATTTTAATATTTTCACTACTATCATTAATTATACCGGAAGTATTATTTTCTTTAGAAAAAATGATAAAATACTCCTTATCCTTGGGAACATCGGCTGCATTAAAGGCTGCGTAGTATTCACCCTTTTCATTTTCATAAAGAGGAACAGATTTATAATTTCCTGTTTGGAATGTCGGGTCTGTGCCACAGAGAAGATAATAGCCTGACGGAGTGACGGTTACTTCTTCAAAGTTAGCGGTTACGGTTGTGTCAGCTGTAATCTCAAGAGAAAGTGAAGGTTCGGTACGAGTTTCTGGTGTGCCATTATTAACCGTTACAGTCCAGTCGGAAAGAGCGTAGCCACTGGTTGGTTTTGCAGTGAATGTTACTGTATCGCCCTCGGTTACTTTTGTATCGGAAGTGAGTGGATTTGTTCCGTTGCGTTTAGCGGAAACAGTACCGAATGTTGGGTCGTTTGAATTGAATGTTACTGTGCATGTTTTTGCTTTACGGAATGTTACTTCTTTTACGGTAACATTCTGAGCAGGCATTGTAAATGTTGCGTTGTTGCCACTTACGGTGGTTTCAATTGGAGTACTACCGTCTTCACCCACAACAGTTACTTTGTCAAGAACTTTGCCAGTTTCAGGAGTTGCAGTAACAGTAACCTTTTCGCCTTTTGCAAACTCTGTCTTATCAACAGACGCAATTGACTTTATACTATCTGCTACAATAACATTGTATTTTGTGGTATTTTCCTCTACCCAAACACTTGGTGCATTTTTATCAGTCTTTACAATATAATGAATCTTGTATGTGCCTGGTTTACTAAAAAAGAAGTCGTTACCTTGACCTGAATTTTCGTATGTGTTATACGCTGTAACTGATGAATTACTCGAAATAATATCATATGTACCTTCGTTCGGACCATAATATTTGTCCGAACCATTATCCAACTTAATCAGCTTAAAATACTTACGATTATTTACATTTACATCATCATCTGTAACAGTAATTATTTTACTATATGAACCGTCTGATTCAGCGGTATCGAATTTTAAAGCACTATTATAACCTTTCCATCCCTTAATTGCTGACAGATCACCTGTAAGTCTGTACTCGGGATCAATAGCGGTAGACTTGAATTTTACATATACATTAGTATCTGCATTTACTGTTTCCTCATAATAAGTCTTAGTGCCGGCATCAGTAATTGCGTTTTTGCAGTCAGCATCTCTGTACCAACCCTCTACTGCGTAGTCTTCGTTTGGGGTTGCTGTGAAAGTTACAGACTTGCCCTTTTCAACAAAAGCAGGTGATGTACCGATTGAAGTTGAATCAGCATATGTAGCTTTAACAGAACCCATAGCTTCATCATTTACACCATAAGTTACAGTGTATTTTGGAGCTTCTGCGTTAACAATCCATGTTTTTAAATTATTAGCATCAAACCAAATTGTAAATTTAGATGTTGCATTACCTACCTTACAACCAGGTTTATTATCCCAATTATTAACATTATTGTTGACATCTACTTTGTCACCGTCAACATTTACAGTTTTACTCTCAGGATATGTTTCCCAAGCTGCACCGTACTGTATGCCATTATAGCTAAATCTAAAGCGGAAACTGTTGTTATAAAGATTACTATCTACAACATAATAAAAACAATCAGATTCAGCATCATATGTCATTGAAAAAGATGTTGTAGAGTTAAGAGGATCTCCACTTGTTCCATATAACAACTCAGCCTTAGGAGTAGTTTTAACAGTTACTGTTGCAGTATCTGAAACAGAAGTATAGTTATCAGCTGAAACAGATACAGTATAAGTAGTTGTTGCCGAAGGAGTAACGTCAATTGATGCAGTAGTATCAGAAGTTGTCGCTGTACCAACAGTTTTGTTACTTGCATCAGTAAAAGTATAAGTTACTTTATCAACACCTGCTGCTTTTTTCGTCAAAGTTGCAGTAAGTTTTGTACTGCCACCTGATGTAACAGTTGCAGGCGAAGCTGTAAGTGATACGCTTTGTGCTACTGAATTAGAATCTGAATAAGTGCTCCAAGTATAACTATTACCGTCAGCAGATACTTTAATCAAATTTTGTTCATTTTCCGGAACTGTAACTTTCAAAGGTTCTTTCTATTGGTTGTTTACACATGCCTTACCTAATGAACCATTTCCTGGTTTATTAAAATCCATATCTGATTCAATTGTTGTCGTAAGAATATAATCATTAGGTACATTGCCTTTGCTAAGATAATCCCACTTCCAATTATTACTCTGAACTTGACTTATATAATTTAATTCGGTAGGTTTACACGCTGAAAAATCATAATATAACTTTTCACCTTTTGGGATAATACCATCCTTTGCACCTACTGCATTAACTGTTGAAACAGTGCCGATAAGCATTGTTGACAGGAGCATCATTACCGCAAGGATGACGGAAACAGTGCTTCTGCCTAAATGAGAATTTTTGTTTTCATAAATATTACCTCCATAACCGAATATTTTGGTTTTGGTTAGGTTCGGGGTCGACCTTTACCGCCTGACCAACGGTGAAATATAATCGGCAAAGCCACGGGATTTTGTTGTTAATTTACAAAAAGTGCCGTGTCTTTAGCTAAAAAATGTGTCCTTGAGCTTGTTTCAGTCAAAATGTGAACACTAACCCATATTCTTTATAGTAGATTATACCATTTTAGATTAATTTTTTCAATTAGGTTGCAATAATTTTATTGTGTTTGTTTAATGTGATAGTTTTGTGTTTGTTTTTACATTCAGTTTTGCCGTTTTGACAAGATATTTTTATGTTATGCACAAGTTATGGTGCGTTTTTTGTAGAATTCGTCTATATATCGGTGTTTTTAATTATTCCGATTAAAAAATCGTTATGCCATGTGTTACAAATTTGATAATGTTATTTTGCTGAAAGTTCAATATTTGAATGTTGTACAGTAACATTATAAAATCAGTTTGACGGAAAATTTTCCGCCTTTGCGTGACGGCATTCCAACGGACACCGCTACAGGTAACCGTGCATAGTTTAATATACAAATAAAAATGCCCGACTGCGGTGTCGGGCATTTTGTTTGAGATTATATGATTTTTGATTATTTATCCTTACTTAAAAGCATACGGTCATTTTCAAGCTTTGAACCGCTTGCTTTTTCAAACATCTCGAGGAGGTGTTCAACCGTAAGATTTTTCTTTTCTTCGCCTGAGATATCGAGGATAATTTTGCCGTCACTCATCATAATAAGACGGTTACCGTGAGTAATTGCGTCATGCATATTATGAGTTACCATAAGTGCCGTAAGGTTGTTTTCGGCAATGATTTTGTCGGAAAGCTCAAGCACCTTTGCGGCTGTTTTCGGGTCAAGGGCGGCTGTATGTTCGTCAAGCAGGAGAAGCTTTGGCTTTTTGATTGTTGCCATAAGGAGTGTTATTGCCTGACGCTGACCGCCTGAGAGAAGTCCTACTTTTGATGACATTCTGTCCTCAAGTCCGAGGTCGAACTCTGCAAGCATCTGACGGTAACGAAATCTTTCGTCAGCCTTTACGCCCCACGAAAGTCCTCTTTTTTTGCCTCGTCTTGCGGCAATTGCGAGGTTTTCTATAATTTCCATATCGGCTACCGTGCCTGTCATCGGGTCCTGAAATACTCTGCCGAGGTACGGCGCTCTTTTATGCTCGGGCAATGCGGAAATATCCTTGCCGTCAATGAGAATCTGACCGCAGTCAACAGGCCACACGCCTGCAATTGCGTTGAGTGTTGTTGACTTGCCCGCACCGTTACCGCCGATTACCGTACAAAAATCGCCGTCATTGAGGGTGAGATTAACTCCGCAGAGTGCCTGCTTTTCGTTTACTGTGCCTTTATTAAAGGTTTTCCATACATTCTTGATTTCAAGCATTATTAACCCTCCTTCTGTGCGTTTTTAGCATTCATTTTTGCAACTTTCTTGAATGAAGTCTTTCTCTTTTTCTGGAGATACGGAACTGCAAGGAAAATTGCAACGATAATTGCCGTGAAGAGCTTTGTATCGTCTGTCGGCATCTTGAGCCAGAGTACGATGCCCATTGCGATATAATAAAGAATACCGCCGACAATTACAAAGAGCATTCTGATGATGAAATTCATGTGCTTGCGGAAAATTGCCTCACCGAGAACTTCACCGATGATTACAGCGGCAAGACCGATTACGATTGCACCTCTGCCCATGTTGATATCTGCAAAGCCCTGATACTGAGCAAAAAGTGAACCCGAAAGTGCAACGAGTCCGTTTGAAAGTGCAAGGGCAATTACCTTTGTAAAATTGATGTTAATGCCCTGTGCCTTGCTCATTGCAGGGTTTGAACCTGTTGAACGGATTGTTGAACCCTGTTCCGTGCCGAAATACCAATACATTGCGGCAATTACAACGGCACAAATTCCAAGACCTACGAGAATTGCCATATTTATATTGCTTGCAGAAACAACAAGAGTATAGTTTCTGTAGCTGATTGGGAGGTTTGATTTTCCCATAATATTCAGGTTAATTGAATAAAGAGCAATCTGTGTGAGGATTCCTGCGAGAATGTCGGGGATTCCGAGAAGCGTGTGAAGAAGTCCCGTTACAAGACCTGCCGCAAGACCTGCAAGGATTGCTACGATGATTGTTGCCCAAACGGGACAGCCGTTGATGAGCATAACTGCGGTTACTGCACCGCCTGTTGCAAATGAACCGTCAACGCTGAGGTCGGCAAAGTTCAAAAGCTTAAAGGTGAGAAATACACCGAGTCCCATAAGTCCCCAGATTATACCCTGAGCAATATTACCAGGAAGTGCGGATAAAAAGCTCATTGGATTAAGAGAACCGAAGTAGTTTGCTAAAAAATCCATAAAAACCACCTATACATAAAATATCGGGGTGTCGCTTGCACGGCACCCCTGCCAATATTATTTTTCCGAATATGAATTATTCTGCTTTGATTTCTGTGTAACCGTCGGGAACTTTGATTCCGTATGTGTCACAACGATCTTTGATATATTCTTTTGTTACATTCGGAGCGGCCTCAACCTTCATCTTTGTGATGTCCTCGCCATTTACAAGAATGTTGTAAGCCATTTCGCCTGTTTTTCTTCCGAGTTCATCATAGCTGATTGAAAGTGTTGCAACACCGCAGCCCTTGCAGATGCCTTCTTCGCCGGCAACAATAGGAGTCTTTGCTGCTGTGGCAACATTGTCGATGATACCTGTGTTAGATGCCGCTGTGTTATCTGTCGGGATGTAAAGAACATCGCTCTCGTCACAGGCAGTCTTTGCAACTGCGGCAACATCGTTTGAATCTGCAAATGAATATGATTTTACAGTATAGCCTGCATCCTTGAAATAAGGAGTGATTGTGTCGCTTTGATACTTTGAGTTAGCCTCAGCCGAGCAGTAGAGAATTCCGACATTCTTTGCATCGGGGAAAAGCTCCTTGAGCATTGCCGCCTGCTGATCAAGCGGAGCAAGGTCTGTTGTACCCGAAACATTCATACCCGAAACGCCGTTCCAATCAGACTTGTCAAGCGCTGTGCCGTAGTCTGTGATTGAAGTACCAAGAACCGGAATATTCGGTGTTGCCGTGTATGCTGCCTGAAGTGCGGCAGTACCGTTGCCGAGAATAAGGTCATAGTTTGAAGAAACAAACTGGTTACAGATTGTAGCGCAAGTTGCGGAATCGCCCTGAGCGTTCTGCTCGTCAAACTTTACATTGTCTGCACCGAGTTTCTCAGTAAGATAATCTTTAAAGCCTTTTGTTGCGGCGTCAAGAGCCTCATGCTGAACAAGCTGACAGATACCGATATTGTAAACCTTACCGTCCGTGCCTGAATTATCTGCCTTTGAGCTTTCTGCAGAACCGCCGCATCCTGCAAATGCGAGTGACATAGAAGCCGCCGCAAGAGCAACTGCGACAATTTTTTTAGCTTTTTTCATTTTAATTTCCTCCTAAGCTTTCAGCACTTTCACGCTGTAAAGCATCATATACTTCTGCACTTTTATGCAATAAAGTGTTTTAACAACATAAATTATAATACAAAAAAACGAAATTTTCAATAGCTTTCACTAATTTTTATTACAAATAGCTGAAATAAAAGTTTATTTTTGGTTATTTTGCCACCACATTTTCGTCACCAAGCTGATATTTGAGTTCTTTTATCATTACAGGATTGATATCAACCCACATTGACGAGGGGGCTTTCACCTTTCTTTTAGTGTCGGTAAGATAGAAAATAACAGGCGTTCTGCCGTCAAAAATGTCAAGAACACGCTTTGCACGGTTGTATTTGTCGGTATTGAGGTCATCAATACGCAAATACAACGCAGAAGGCTTTTGTGTATCATTTTTCACGGCTTGCATCTGATAATTTTGCGAAAAATGTTCTGTGTTTTTTATTGCAACAGGGTTATTTTTGCAATCCTCGTTTGTACGGGCAGACGCTATGGAATCGCAGATGATTTTCGGCTCTTCGTTTTCTTTTAAATTGACAGTTCCACGGAACAGCAACGCTCCGCCTGCACCGAGGAGGGCGGAATATTTTTCATATACATTCGGGAAAATCACGATTTCAAGCATTCCGTATCTGTCCTCGGCATTGACAAAAGCCATAATCCTGTTATTTTTTGTGAGCTGGGTTTTCAGCTTTGCAACTATGCAGACAAGGCTGACTTTTTTTCCGTCAAAATACATACCGCTGTCATTATTGATTATATCGCCCGTTTTGTCGGCATGGATTGCTTTTGAAAAAGTTGTGTATTCATCGAGCGGATGCCCGCTGAGATACATTCCCGCAATTTCGTTTTCCATATGCAAAAGTTCAGAAACGGAAAATTCGGGCAAATCGGGAATTTTGGGCTTTGATGATTGAGCATCAACTTCTGCGTCATCAAAAAATGACATCTGACCGCCCGCATTTCTTCTGCTTTCATACTCAACATCGTCAAGAACGGTTTTACTGATTGCGAGCAATTGTCTGCGATTTGCTCCGAGTCCGTCAAATGCACCGCATTTTATCAGACTTTCAATTGCTCTGCTGTTCATATTTCTGCCGTAGAGCCTTTTGCAGAAATCGAAGAAATCTTCATAAGGATTGTTTATGCGCTCCGAGATGATTTCATCTATGAAATTTCTGCCGAGATTTTTAACGGCAAGAAGTCCGTAACGGATATCGTTTCCGCTGACCGTAAAATGAAGATTGCTTTCGTTGACATTTGGCGGAAGCACTCTGATTCCAAGTCGTTTGCACTCAGTGATATATGACGCAAGTTTATTTTGATTATCAAGAACACTTGAAAGCAGAGCCGCCATATATTCACGGGGATAGTGGCATTTGAGCCATGCAGTTTTGTAGGAAATGTTGGCATATGCCGCCGCATGGGATTTGTTAAATGCGTAGTGTGCAAAGCTTTCCATTTCATCATAAACGGAAATTGCCGTTTTTTCATCAACCCCACGGCGAATGCATCCTTCAACTATGATATTTCCGTCATCATCAGTAAGACCGTGAATGAATATTTCACGCTCCGACTCCATTACGGCAAGTTTTTTCTTGCTCATTGCACGGCGCACTATGTCCGCTCTGCCAAGACTGTAGCCTGCAAGCGTTCTGAAAATCTGCATAACCTGTTCCTGATAAATTATGCAACCGCTTGTAACTCCGAGAATTTCCTTTAAAAGCGGATGTTTGTAACGAATATGCGACGGATTGTGACGACAGTCAATATAAACGGGAATGCTGTCCATAGGTCCGGGACGATAGAGTGCCGTAACGGCTATAAGATCCTCAATTCGCTCCGGTTTTAGCTGAGTGAGAACATTTTTCATTCCTTGGCTTTCAAACTGAAACACACCCTCCGTGTATCCTTTTGAAAACATTTCAAAAACTTTTTTATCGTTTTCATCGACCATATCGGGATTATAGTCGGGATTTTTATGTTTTATCTGCTTTTCTGCGTCATTGATTACAGTTAAGTTTCTGAGCCCGAGGAAGTCCATTTTTAAAAGACCGAGTTCTTCAAGCGCCGTCATGGTGAACTGTGTTACAACATTATCGTCATTTTTTGACAGCGGAACATAGTCGCTGACGGGCTTATCGGTGATTACAACACCTGCGGCGTGCATTGTTGCGTGACGGGGCATTCCCTCAATGCTCATTGCAACATCAAGCAGTTTTTTTATCTGCGGATCGTTATTGCAGCGACTTCTCAAATCGGGACTCAGTTTCAGCGCTTCCTCGATTGTCATATCATGTTCCATAGGAACAAGCTTTGCAACAGAATCTACTGTCGCATACGGAATTTCAAGCACCCTTCCGACATCTCGGATTGCACCTCTTGCCGCCATTGTACCGAACGAAATTATCTGTGCAACATGATCTTCGCCGTATTTACGCACAACATAGTCGATAACCTCTCCCCTGCGTTCCTTACAAAAATCGACATCAAAATCGGGCATACTGACTCTTTCGGGATTGAGAAATCTTTCAAAAAGAAGATTGTACTTTATCGGATCGATTGCGGTTATGCCTATGCAGTAGGCACAAAGTGAACCTGCACCCGAGCCTCTGCCGGGTCCGACAGGAATTTGGCATGATTTTGCGTAGCTTACAAAGTCATTTACAATGAGGTAGTAATCTACAAAACCCATTTGCGACACCGTGTTGATTTCATATTCAAGTCGGTCAATCAGAGCTTTGTCGGGATTCTCGCCATAGTGTTTATAAAGCCCCTCATAGCATTTTCTTCTGAAATAATGCAGATGATCTTCATTATTAGGAACATCAAATCTCGGAAGCTTGCGTACACCGAATTCAAAATCCACATTGCACATATCGGCAATTTTCTGTGTATTGTCGATTGCTTCGGGGTAACTTGCAAACACCTCACGCATTTCATCTTCTGTTTTAAGATAAAATTCCGAAGTTTTGAACTCCATTCTGTCGCTGTCATTGACTGTTCGGTTGGTCTGAATACAGAGAAGAATATTGTGAACCGTGCTGTCCTGTTTTTCGATATAGTGACAATCGTTTGTTGCAACAATGTCAACACCGATTTCACGGGCAATTTTTATAAGGCTTGGAATTATCCTTTTCTGTTCCTCAATTCCGTGGTCTTGAAGCTCTATAAAAAAGTTCTCACTCCCGAATATATCACGGTAAAATTCTGCCTTTGACTTTGCACCGGCATAATCACCGTCAAGGAGCTTTTGAGGAATTTCACCCGCCAGACAGGCAGAGAGGCAAACTAAACCCTCATGATACTCGGCAAGGAGTTCATCATCAATTCTCGGCTTTGTATAGAATCCCTCCGTAAAACCCTTTGACACAAGCTTGATAAGATTCTGATAGCCTGTATGATTTTTGCAGAGCAGAACCATATGATAGTATTTTCCGTAGGATGTGGTCTTGTCAAAACGGCTTTGCGGTGCAACATACACTTCACAGCCGATTATAGGCTTTATACCCTGTTTTTTGCATTCCTTATAAAAATCGACTGCACCGTACATTACACCGTGGTCGGTGATTGCGAGTGCAGTCATTCCTTTTTCTTTTGCGGCTTTTGCAAGTCTGCTCAGACGGCAGGCACCGTCAAGCAGACTGTATTCTGTATGAAGATGTAAATGTGTAAATGCCATTTTACTCACCTGTTGCTTTTGCCTTTATTTCACCGTCTGAAAAACGGAGTGTAAATTCATCTCCGCTTTTCAGCATTTTTGCGGAATTTACCGTCTTACCGTCTTTTTCGGCAATCGAATAACCTCTTGAAAGAATTTTAACGGGGTTGAGTCCTTCAAGTTTAGCGGCTGTCTTTGTGATGTCGGCAGCCTTTTTATTTATTGTTTCCTGAACAAAATGCTGTATTTTCGTTTTGCAAAGTTCAAGAGATTTTTCATATTCAAAAATTCTCTGTTGCGGTGATACTACGGACAGTCTTGTTTTTAATTCTGTAAGGGCATTATATTCCTGCCTTAATTTCAATGTTGCCATTGACGAAACATACTGCTTTTGCGATTTATAGTAATCAACAAGCTCCGCAGTATCGGGAACTGCAAGCTCTGCCGCCGCAGACGGAGTCGGCGCTCTGAGATCGGATACAAAGTCACAGATTGTAAAATCGGTTTCATGACCGACAGCGGAAATTACCGGAATTTTACAGTTGTAGATTGCATAAGCAAGGTTTTCATCATTGAATGCCCACAAATCCTCAATTGAACCGCCGCCTCTGCCGATTATGATAACATCACAGGCGTTGTATTTATCAAGTTTCTGTACGGCGTCAATAAGTTGAGCGGGAGCATTCTCGCCCTGAACAAGTACGGGACACATAATTATGTCGGCAGACGGAAATCTTCTTGAAAGAATGTTGCGGATATCCTGAACTGCCGCACCTGTGGGAGAAGTAATTACACCGATTGAATTCGGAAACGGCGGAATTTTCTTCTTATGTTCGGGAGCAAAAAGTCCTTTTTCGGCAAGCGACTTTTTAAGTTGTTCATATGCAAGCGAAAGCGCACCTATGCCGTCGGGCTGCATATCTTCAATATAAAGCTGATACTGACCTGTGGGTTCATAGACTGCAACTCTGCCACGGCAGATTACTTTCATTCCGTCGGTCGGTCTGAACTTTAAATTACGGGCATTGCCGGCAAACATTACCGCTCTTATAACAGATTTTTCGTCTTTGATTGAAAGATAGATGTGTCCGCTTCTGTAGTGGTCGGTAAGGTTTGAAATTTCACCCGTAACAAAGACAAAATTCAGCCTTGCGTCATTTTCAATAATTGACTTTATATAGAAATTCAGTTGTGAAACACTTAAAACTCGTGGTTTGCTAAACTCGGGTGTGTACATCGTTATACTTCCTGTATCCTAAATATGCAATTCCTGCCGAGTTATCTGCCGAAAACTGCGGCGGTGCGAATATTGCATTATATTTTTCTTCAAAAGAATTTTTGATTATTTGATTTGACATTACTCCGCCTGCAAAAAGCAATGGAATTTCTCCGTATTTTTCAAGCAGTCCTTTGGTCATTTCGGACAAGGTCTGTTCAATATATTTAAGACAGAATGCCGAAACATATTCTGGAGATTTGCCTTCGTCAATCAACTTTTTGGAAAGATTTTCAACTCCGCTCAGGCAACAATCGCAACCCTTGAGAGTTGGTTTTACCTTAATTTTTTCTGTATTTTTAAGGGAAAGCTGTTCAAGCTGAGGACCGCACGGGAATTTTAAACCTAGCATAAGTCCTGTGCGGTCAATCGCCTGTCCAGCATTAAGGTCGAGTGTGTGTGCCGCAAGTTCAACGGAAAAGCCCGTGCCGAATCCTTTGGCAAATACTGCCTCGGTTGTACCTCCGCTGACATGGAAAGCGATAAACTGCTTATCAAACAAATCTGTTCTCTGCGAGCCGAACAATGCCGCCGAGATATGTCCCTCCTGATGTGAAAATGTGTAAAGAGGGATTTTCATTGCGGAAGATAAAATTTTTGCCGTGTTCTCTCCAACGGTGAAACACGGCATATATGAGCCGTCAACAGGTCTTGGACGGCTTGACGCCGCAATTGCGGCTATTTTGCTTGTATCAACATCTTTCAAAAGCTCTTCAATAAGCGTGTGCAACTGTGCTGTGTGGTGAAATACAGCGTCACTCTGACGAAGTCCGAGCTGACCTTCTTTTACGGGAAGAAGTTTTTTCTGCTGAACCATTTCGCCCGTTTTGCTGTCGTAAAGGGCGGTTGATGTTGTGTAATTTGAAGTGTCAATTCCGAGAAAAAGGCTCATATCACTTCTCCGACTTTCCCGAAAATTCACGGGAATATGTGCCGAGAATACCGTTTACAAATTTGCTCTCGTCAATTGTATATTTCTTGGCAAGTTCAACAGCCTCGTTGATTGAAACGCTCTGCGGAACATTGTCGAGATACTTCATCTCATAGATTGCAAGGCGGAGAATAGCAAGCGACGGCTTTGAAATTCTTGAAAGAGTCCAGCCCTTTTTCAGGTGGCTTGCAATGATTTCGTCAATCTCCTCATGCTTGTCCTCAATGCCGGAAACTACAGCCTGAGCATATGCGCAAACACCGCCTACAAACATTTCCGAATTATCATCTATTGTTTCTTCAAGAGGCTCATCGTCAAAAGACTTTGAAAACAAAAGCATAAAAGCCTGCTCTCTTGACTCACTTCTTGTGAGATTAACCTCTTCTTCAAAGATGTCACTTGTTTCAGCGTCATTTACTTCAATTTCATTTAATTCATTGTTAATTTCGTTATTCATAATAAACCCAACTTTTCGTTAAATTACAATATCACTAAAATCATATCATTAAGATTCAAATCAGAGTAACTCCCTAATTTACTTACAAGATTATACCATAACTGAAAATGAATGTAAACAATAATTAACAAAGATGTCCGTTAAAAATCATTTACTTTTTTAACTTTCCTCGCAACCGAATCAGGTTGATTTTATGCACAAAAAAGCAGAGGACACTATGCCCTCTGCTAATTTTATGCCCCTATTACCGATATATCGTCATAATCGACCTCATAATGAGTAACCACGGCATCGTCAATAATCAGAACAGATGTATCGTCAAGCTGAGATTTCGGAACAATTACCGACACACCTTGATCGCTTATATAGCAAAGGCATTCTGAAAATCCTTTTGCTTTGACAATACTTTCAATGCTGTCCTGAATTGTAAAGGTTTTGAGAAGCTCTTCAACATTCTTTTCAGCCTCGCTTTTGTCGGCATCAGATGAGCTTTCAAGATTGAAAATTTCTTTTGCATCATCAATTATTTTATCCTGAGTTGCCTGCCGCTTTGTCCTTTCGGCTGAAAAATAGCTTTTGCTCTCGTTTGAAAGTGCCGCCGTCTGCTGCACCTCATCATCCGACGCCGAAGCGGTTGCACTGACATATGATGCCGCTCCGAGTTCTTTGGCACTTTGAGGAGTTTTAGCTCCCGAAAGCTGCCAGTTTATGTACACTGCTGCCGAAAGTGCAAGCACAAGTGATGCAAAAACGATATATTTTTTCTTAGATTTCATATTACTCCCGACCTTTATTCTGATAATTTTGTAATACATACTTTTGCTGTTGAAATATCAAGCGCTTTTGTTACTGCATCGGTGACACGCTCAACCACAACAGGATCATCACCGCCTTCACACACAACAAGCACTCCTCTTATCAAAGGTTCAATTTCCTTTGTTTTGGTGGTGCTGTTGTCAAGATAAACATATTCAACGGAATTTTCCATTGTGAGCAAAACTTCCGTCTTGCCTGCTCCCTCAATTTTTGAAATCACCGTCTGCAAATCAGTTTCTGTTTTGGTGCTGTATGTTTTTACGGAAAATGCCTCATCTCCTTTTCCTGATGTCAAAGAACCGAAATCAACCCAGTTTGAAAGAAATATTAAACCAATACCGATAAGACCGACAACGATTATGATATTTCTTATTTTTTTACTGTCGAGCATTGATTTCAGCTTTGAACTTGTTTTTTCTTCCATAATTCACTCCGTCATAATGTTTGGTGTAATTCCGAAATTGTCATAAACAATTGACGATACAAGATTTGTGTACCGAACAAATTCTTTGTCTATATATATGCTGATTGACGCTATGATTATGCCGTTGTTTTCAACTCTGCTCAAAATTATGTCACACGATTTGATTGTAATATTATTCTGTAAAAGAAGATTTTTTAATGCAGTTTCAAGATTTATCTCCGTCTGCTTTATAACGGCATTGCTGTATGCCTCATCATCTGTCGATATTTCTTTAACAGAATTTTGATTTTTCTCAATATCGGTATTAAATGACGATACGGCATTTTTTACGGGAACAACCATACAGCAGATAATAAAAGCGCCTAAAACAAGGCTGATGATTTTCTTTGTACTGCCGTCTGTTACGAAAGTTTGAACAAGCGAGCATATTAACGCAGACGCACACATTACAACAACAACCGTAAAAAGTCCGCTCATGATGAACCTCCGCCAAGCATAATTACCGCCGCCGTTGAAAGAATGTAAATTGACATAATGCACAGCAAAACGGCTATGAGAGTTGAAAAGACAGACGATATGTTTTCAAGCAGTTTTGCCGGACCGTTTAGATTGAGAACCTCTGCCGTTGATTTGCCGATCCAAAGGGTGAACATCCACATTACCCCCTGTAAAATCACAGGCATAAACACAATTGTAACGGACAGAATCACTATTATTCCCATTCCCGATTTCAAAAGTCCGATACTGCCCTGAACTACCTTGTAGGCATCCGAAAGTGCCGAACCGACTATCGGGATAAATGAATTGAGAGTAAACCTTACAGCACGGGTTGAAACATTGTCAACCGAAACGCTTATAAGCTGTCTGAATGTCAGCACGGCTGTGAAGATTGTCATAGCAAAGCCCAAAAGCCACTTTACGCTCTTTGAAATCATTGACATAAAACCGCTGAGATTTACGGACGGCGATACGGATGATGTTATTGACAGACCGAGGAACATATTGAGCAGAGGAACGATTATTTTTGACGAAAGCTGTGACACACCCTCCCCTGCCCCTATCATTACGGCATAGTATGATGCCGAACCTGCCACAGAACCAGAGCTTGCCATAATTACAGCCATGACAGGAACATAGGCAAGCATTATATTTGATGCGGTGCAGATTACCGAACCCGTTGATGCGATGACTCCGACAGCCGGGACTACTGCGGCACAGGTTATACAGAGCGTTGCGGTTATATTCAACGAGTTTGAAATATCACAGGAGAGCGAACCGTTGTAGGCGCTGATTACGGAACAGAGCAAAAGCAGGGCGGTTATATTGACAAGACCTTTGAGCGGTGAAGAAATGTTGCCGAGTGCAAGCGAGAGAATTTCGCCCATTACATTTTCAAAAGACAGGTTGGCAAGCTTTGAAAAATCCCCCAAATCAACGCCCATATTCTGAAGGCTTTGCTTTATATCGTCGGACAGCGAATCAAAAACATTTGACATATCATAAATCATTTCACCTTCTTCAGCGTTTGCACAGACACATGAAAGGGCGATAAGCACAAACACGACAGTAATTATTACAACACTTTTTTTCACTTCTTCACCTCAATTGCCTGCAAGTGACAACACGGTTTTTAAAATATCCGAATAAAGCGGAAGTGCCGTTACCGTAACCATAATTTTTCCGGCAAGCGAAACATTTGACGCAAGCGACTGACTGCCCGAATCCTTGCAGGTATTCACGGCGAACTCGGTGACAAGGCATATTCCGATTGATTTCAGCAGAATTACTATGTAGTCAATGCTTATTCCCGATGACGCTATGATTTGATTGATTGTTGTAACGATAGCCGAAACCTGAGTAAGCACGCCGATTAAAATAATAACGGAACAGCTTATACCGAGCATTACGGAGATTTCCGCATTTTTCGGTTTGAGCATTACGCAGATTATTACGGTCACAACGGCAAGCACGGAAATTGACAGAATATTCATATTAAAAACCGAAAAGCTGTTTTATTGTGTTGAACAGAGTGCTGATTTGCGTTATTATCAGCGTCAACACAACTATAAGTCCGGCAAGCGAGGTCAGCATTGCCTGCTCCTCTCTACCGCTTCGTATGAGAAGTTGGGTAAGAACCGCAACAATTATGCCGACAGCGGCAATTTTGAAAATAAGCTCAACATCCATTACTACCTCTAAATCATCATAAGGGCGATTGCACTTCCTGCAAAAAATCCCATTGTTTTATATAGCTTTGATTTTTTTGTTATGGCATCAAGGGCTGATGAAAGCTGTTTTGAAAATGACACCTCATAGAGTTCAAGATGTTTTAACTGCCCCTCTGTATCGGTTTTTCCGAGCTGACCTCCGAAATCGTTCAGCATTGAAATGTCGGATCTTGAAAGCGGTATTTCAGAAGATAATTGTTTTACCCTTTCAAGCCACAATTCGTCAAAAGGTCTGTCACATTCTGAAAAAAGCAATAAATCAAGGCTTGAATTTTCCGCACAGGAATTAACCAGAGTGAAGATATCATCACCGCTGTAGCGAAGATTTGTTGCAAGCAATGATATAAATTCCGTGAATGATTTCAGAAAATCTCTGCGTTTGTATAACCTACCCGACAAAACAAAACCTATCATTGTACCCGTGCAGACAACAAGCAAGCATCCTATGAGTTTAAACGGCAAAGTTGTCACCTACCTGCGATATTTTCACAATTTCACCTGCGTGGGTTCGATTTGACAGAAACACAAGCGTTTGAAATGCCCCTGTTTTCATGAGAGAAACCATGTTTGCTTTCTGTTTCAGTTCATATTCATTTGCACAATGCGTTGATGAAATTATCCGAACTCCGCAGTTGACCGACTTTTCAACGGCATAGATATCTTCTTTTGAGCCGATTTCGTCGCAGATAACAATTTCAGGAGCCATACTGCGGATTGCGTGAAGCATTGCCTCGCTCTTGTTATATGAATCATAGACATCGCACATTCCGATATCATTCTGAAATTTACCCGATGCCGTGCCTGCAAGCTCTCCTCTTTCATCAATCAGGGCAACATTCTTCTTGCCCTTGGTTGACAAAAGTCTTGCAAGGTCACGAAGTACGGTTGTTTTTCCGCTGCAAGGTGCTCCGCATATGAGAACACCTCCCGAAACGACAATTATCTTATTATAAAGAGAATCCGCACAACCCTTATGCTCCCTTGCAATTCGGACATTGATTGAGGTTATGTCACGGATATTCACAATTTTTCCGTTGTTTACGACCGCTGTTCCGCAGATTCCTGCCCTGTGACCGCCGTACATTGTGACAAAGCCGTTTACAATTTCGTTCTGTCTGTTATACACGGAGTAGTTGCAAATGTTGTTGAAAGTATCGACAATATCGGCTTTTGAAACAACAAGCATTGCACCGTCAAGGATTGTGTTGCTAAGTCCGCCGTTTTGCGTTAGGTAGTATGTATTGTCAGGACAAACAAGTGCAAGCGGTCGTGAAAGCCTCAGTCTGATTTCCTGAACAGAATCGGCTAATTTAGGTGCAAGCGGTAAAAGTCTGCGTGAAATATTCTTGCAAAGGCAGTTGAGTGCCGCCGTAAATCTCTTTTCGTTTTGTTCAGTAAGCATATTTTAAATTCCTCCCAAAAGAGTTTGTACAATAAATACTATGCAGACAAGCACAGTCATATGTCAAAAGGGCAAAAAAAATCCCCCGACATAAATCGGAGGATTGAAAATTGTTTTATTTGCTTTTTATTTCACTAAAGATAGCAGCATATTCTTCGTTAGTGTAATCACCTGTAAAATTAATATTGCCGTCAGTAATTTCAACATTTATATACGGGTTTGAAACCGTCTTTCCGTTAATAACAAACCGAACAGCAGAACCGATATTATTTTTAGTGTAGTCTGCAAACTTATCAGTTCCGTCAGCTGTAAGTTTCATATTTAACACCATACCGTTAATATCATCAAGCAAACACACATACTCGATTTGAGATGACTCAATAATAACTTTATTTTCGTCTTCATTATCACGGATTTCTACATTTGTCGGATTATAAATTTTCGGCAATTCAGCATTTGTTGTCTGAACTGTTTCATAAACCGAGGTTGAAACCTGAACAGTTGTATTTTCAGCAGAAATATCATTACTTTTTACATTTCCGCTGCAAGCAGATAATGCAACAGCAAGTAAAGTTACGACAGCTAAAATCAAATATTTTTTCAATTTAAGTACCCCTTTCGTTATAATTATATAACAACATAAACAGTGTCAAGTATTTATTGTAGCTATTCCATTGACAGCATTTCTTTTAATTCTTCTTCGGAAATTATTGCAACGCCTAAGGTTTGGGCTTTGGTTAGTTTACTGCCGGCATCTTCGCCGGCTAAGACATAGGAAGTCTTTTTTGAAACTGACGAGCTTGTTTTGCCGCCGTTTTGTTCAATGAGTTTTGAGGCTTCACTTCTTGTCATTGTGGGAAGTGTGCCTGTGAGGACAAAGGTTTTGCCTTCAAAAAGACCGCCCGTGTTTTTCGGCTGAGAGGGTTTCATTTTCAGACCGAGTGATTTAAGGTCTGCTATAAGCTCCTTTGTGCCGTCAAGTGAAAAATAATTTTCAAGGCTTTCTGCCATAACAGCACCGAAACCGTCTATTTTTTCAAAGTCCTCAGCCTTTGCGTTCATAATATCGTCAATTGTTGCAAAGTTTTCGCAGATTATCTTTGCGGCTTTAAGACCTATGTTACGGATTCCGAGAGCAAAAACAAGCCTGAAAAGTTCGTTTTCTTTTGATTTTTCTATTGAAGAAATAAGATTCTGAGCAGATTTTTCAGCCTTGCGTTCAAGGCTTGAAATATCTTCTGCTTTAAGTCTGTAGAGGTCGGCAGGAGATTTTACAAGTCCTTCATCTGAAAGCTGTTCAAGAATTGCAGGACCGAGTCCGTCAATATCCATTGCGTCACGGCTTACAAAGTGAATAAGATGTCTTGTCAGCTGTGCGGGACAGTCCGTGTTTGTACAACGGATTGCCGCCTCGCCCTCATCGTGCGTAACGGGGTTACCGCATGACGGGCATACTGACGGAAATTCAAACGGCACGGCATTTTCAGCGTGTTCCTTAACTGACAGAACTTCGGGAATAATCTCGCCTGCTTTTCTGATTATAACCGTGTCTCCTACGCAAATACCTTTTTCGTCAATAAAATCTTTATTGTGGAGTGTGGCACGGCTTACTGTTGTTCCGGCAAGAAGTACGGGTTCAAAGTTGCCTACAGGAGTAAGCACACCTGTTCTGCCGACATTGATTTCGATATTGAGGAGTTTAGTAGGCTTCTCCTCGGGCGGATACTTATATGCCTCCGCCCATTTGGGATATTTTGCGGTACTGCCGAGAAGTCGGCGGCTTGCAAAGCTGTCAACCTTGACAACAGCGCCGTCAATTGCATAATCAAGCTCTCCACGCATATTTCCTATGCGCTCAATTTCCTCAATCACCTCGTCAACATTATCGTAAACGCTGTAAAATGCAGTCGGAAAGCCGAGTTCCGTAAGATAGTCAAGTCCCTGAATATGGCTTTCAATCGTCATCCCTCTGATTTGCTGGATATTGAACACGAATATATCAAGACTTCTCTGAGCGGTTATTTTTGCATTTTTCTGACGAAGTGATCCTGCGGCGGCATTTCGTGGATTTTTAAAGGTTTTTTCCTCGTTTTCTTCCTGTCTGCGAGTAAGTGCATCAAACGACTTGAACGACATATACACCTCACCACGAACCTCGAGATATTCGGGTGCATTCGGAATACGCTTTGGCAGACTTTTAATTGTCATAAGATTTTCGGTTACATCTTCACCGACAGAGCCGTCGCCACGGGTTGAACCTCTTACAAAAACACCGTTTTCATATTCGCATGATACGGAAAGACCGTCAAATTTAGGTTCAACAACATAGCGTACATTCGGCACGGTTTCTCGCACTCTTGCGTCAAATTCACGAAGCTCTTCGTGTGAAAAACTATCGTGAAGGCTTTCCATTACAACCTCATGAGTAACGGGAGAAAACTTTTCTCCTGCATTACCTCCGACACGGTTTGTCGGTGACATAGGAGATTTGAGTGACGGAAATTCCTTTTCGATATTCTCAAGTTCACGCATGAGCATATCGTAATCGTAGTCGGAGATTTCCGGATCATCCTGATTGTAGTAAAGGTTGTTGTGGTATTCAAGCTGTTTTGTAAGCTCTTGGGCACGATTCTGAGCTGTTATAAAATCCATTTTGGTTTCCCCATATCATAAATTTATCGGTAAAATAAGTATCTGCACCTGTGTTTAAATTATTACCTGTTATTAACCTGTGAAGTTCCTTTTTCACGGAGGAAGGTTGATTCAAGGTCTGCAAGGTGAAGCTTTACGGCAAGCGGATACTTGTCATAAGCCTGACTGATTGTGTTGCTGTTTTTGTCACCAAATTCACCCATATGCCAACGAATTGCCATAGCCTCATCAATTTTAAGGTGCATTTTGCGTTCAATGAGAAAAACAGACTTTTCACCGTGACCGTAGGGAAACGGATCTTCAATTGCATAATACGGCACTTTTTCCCACTGACCTGTTTTTTCATTCTTAACATTTCTGCTTGAAACCTTGTAGAACTGAGCCTTGCACAAATCGTGAAGAAGTCCGCAGATTGCAAAACTTTCAATATTGTCGGTTTCTTCATCATAGTGCTTTTCCATCATTGTATTGAACACGCTGACGGAGTGCATTACAAGACCGTTTTCACAGGCACAATGATATTTTGAACTTGCAGGGGCGGTAAAAAAATCGGTTCTTTTGAGCCATTCCAAAAGCTCGTCAGCACCCTGTCTTGTGATATATTTGTTGTAGATTTCAATAAATTCTTCCTGCGGCGTCATATTAATCCTCCTCATATTATTGTATTTTTAAAAAGGCAACAGCAGATAATCTGCCGTTGCCCTGCATTAAAAGTTCAAAAGATTTACTTTGCTGAAGTTGTAGCTGTTTCCGTAGCCGCCTCGGTTACTGGTGCTGTAGTTTTTGCCGAATCGTCATCCTTTGTATAGAGAATGTCATTAAGCTTGAGTCCGTTGCTCTCTACGGAATAAGCAACATCCATTTCAACTTCATCTGTGTAATAGTACTTGATGATGATTGTGCCGTTCTTGATTAAGTAAGTACCGTCAACATTGAGTGCGTCTGACTGGTTGATTTCAACAGTACCATCATCATTGAACTTGTATGTCATCTTAGCGTAACCGTTATCATAAGTCCATGAACCTGTGATTTTCTTGTCAGCCTTGAAGTCCTTATCAACCTTCAATTCAGGCTTAACCTCTGAACCTGACTTGAGTTTCACCTTGTTGGCAGCAGTTGAAGTTGAAAGCTCAAGAGTTCTGCCGGAGAACATATTACCCGAAACAGCGTAGTTACAGCTTGTTTCATTGCCGTTAAGCGTCATGGCAAGTGTCTGTTTACCCGAATCATCTGTTGAAACCGTGTATGTACCGTTCCAAACCATTGAACCGATTCTGTAATCAAGAGTATTGTCACCGTTAAATGTGTAGTAAACATCAACCTTTGACGCCTCGTCGGATGATGCTGAATTGCCTGTTACATCAACAGATTCAATCCATGTTCCTACAATGCTTGTATCAAAAAATCCTTTGATTACGAAAAGAGTAGCTGCCGCAACCGCAACAATTACGATACCTATAATGATAGGAAGCTGAATAATACTCTTTTTCTTTGGCTGCGGAGCAGTCACGCCGTTTTCGTTTACAGGTTCTGTTTCAGCAAAAGACATTTCTTCGCTTTCTGTGGGCTCATCTGCAACGAATGTTGTATTTTCTGTTGTTTCTGCTGTTGTATCTGTGTTGGTATTCTCTGCCTCATTTTCAGAAGTAAGAATTTCTTTATTCTCGTCCAACTGTGATACCTCCTTAAATTTTGTCATCGCTTTCTATCATACTATAAATATGAAAGAAAATCAACTGTTTTTTATGCCGTTAAAATGTAATGAAAATTATTTAAAATACATATAAAGTTCGCATTTAAGCGTTCCGTTATAAAGTTTGCGGCGTTTGTCAGCCTTTCTGCCGAAGATTTTTTCAAAATCGTCATCGGGGCTTATAACGGTGTAGCTTTTACCCTTCATTCTTTTAAAATGTTCACCCATAACTGCATACAGCTTTTCAGCTGATTTTACATCAAGTAATCGTTCACCATATGGCGGATTTGTGATGATTGTCTGAAAACCGTCCTCAAGTTCAAAATCTTTAATATCACGGTTTGCAAATGTTATTCTGTCGGCAACTCCTGCAATTTCTGCGTTTTTCTTTGCGATTGCAAGGGCTGAATCATCTATATCGTAACCTGTTGCCCTGAATGTTGCGTCGTGTCTTATTTTCTGTCTTGCATTTTCTCTTGCTGTTTCAAAAACATCTTTCGGAACACAATTCCAATGTTCACAGGCAAAATAACGGTTAAGTCCCGGGGCAATGTTAAGTGCTTTCATAGCCGCCTCAATGAGAATTGTGCCGCTGCCGCACATAGGATCGGTTACAAAGTGGTTTGCCCTTACTCTTGAAAGGTCAACCATAGCGGCGGCAAGTGTTTCTTTTATAGGAGCATCATTTGAATCGGCACGATATCCACGCTTGTGAAGTCCTGCGCCCGAAGTGTCAAGCATAATACTGACCTTGTTGCGAAGAATGAGAAACTGAATCTGATGCGGAGCACCTGTTTCATCAAACCACGGGAGCATATATTTTTGTGAAAGGCGGTCTGCGACTGCCTTTTTAACGATTTTCTGACAATCGGGAACGCTCATAAGATCGGAATCAAGACATCTTCCCTTTACGGGAAAAGCCTCGGAAATTCCGATATAATCTTCCCACGGGATAGCCTTTACGCCCTCAAACAAATCGTCAAAGGTATGAACCTCAAATTCCGCAAGAAGAATGAGTATTCGCTCCGCATAACGGGAATTTATATTTGCAAGTGCAAGTGTTGACCAATCGCCTGTAAAGGTAACTCTGCCGTTTTCGGCATTGACATTTTCAACACCGAGATATCTCAGCTCATTTGCACAAAGACCTTCAAGACCGAAAATGCATGGAGCGGAAAATTTCATAGTCATATTTATCTCCTGTTTTATTGATACACAAATTCTATTAAGACTGAAAGACAAAAAAACAGGGTATCGGAATAACCGATACCCCTTGCTTTTAAAAAATTAATCGGTTGTCGGCTCGAGCACACCATAGTTGCCGTCTGCACGCTTGTAAACAACATTGATTTCATCTGTCTCGGAATTGATAAACATAAAGAAGTTATGGTTTACCATATTCATTTCAAGAATAGCTTCATCAACCGAAATCGGCTTTACAAGAACATGTTTTTTACGAACTACGCTGTATTCATCGTCCTCCGGTTCATCAGTCTGAGCTGCTTCCGTGATTAAATCTTCAATACCGGCGGATTTAATTTTCTTTTCAAGCCTCGTTTTATTCTTACGAATCTGACGCATAAGAATGTCGCAAACCTTGTCAAGAGCGTCATTCATTTCGGGCATTGTGCTTTCGGCACGATAAATCATACCGTTGTCACGGATTGTAATTTCAACAGTCTGACGGTTCTTTTCGAGGGTGACAACTACATTGACAGAAGCATCCTCCGAGAAAATACGATTAAACTTTGAAAGCTTTTTCTCGCATCTTTCCTTAAAGTTATCTCTGAGGTTGACTTTTCTTGCTGTGTAGGTGATTTTCATAAAATCTGCCTCCCTTATATAATTTTTTATTTTCTGCCGTTGCCGTTGCCTCTGCGGCTGTAGCCACGGCTTTCTCCGCCACGCTTAAGATCGGACATCTTATCCTCGCTTGTCTGCTTGAATTTTGACATCATATCCTCAAACGAAGAAGGAGCATTTCTGCGTGAACTCTGCCACTCGTAATCACCCGGTGAAGTTACGGGCGGAGCAGGCTTGTATGGCTCTCTGCTTCTGTGATTCTGTCTTTGAGGTCTGTCAGAGCGTTTTCTCTGCTGTTGCTGTTCTTTCGGGAGAGCCTGTTTCATTGACAGACTGATTTTTCCGTCATTAAGAGCAAGCACCTTAACCTTTACTTCTTGTCCTACTTTTACATAATCACTGATTTCATTGATGAAGGTAGGTGCAACCTCCGAGATATGTACCATACCGGTTTTTGAATCTGGCAAATCAACAAATGCGCCGAATTTTGTAATACCTGATACTTTGCCTTCCAGAATCATTCCGACTTCAATAGCCATAAAAATTTATTACCCCTTAAAATTATTTCTACCCTTTTATTCTCCGGCAACATTAATGAAAATTCTTTCACCGTCACCGACATAGCCTAATTCATCCTTAGCTATTTTTTCAATATATTTTTTAAGATCGTCACCCTTGTAATTCTGAACCTTTTTCAGATACTGCGACTGAATCTCAACCACGCTGATTTGCTGCTGCAAATCCGTAAGTTCTGCCTTTTTCTCGGCAATCTGAACATTCTGATTGATAATTGTAATTACGGCATAAAAAACAAAACCGATAATTGCGAGATAAATCAGAATATATCTTCCTTTTTTACGCTTTTTCGGAGTTATCTCCTTTATTGCGCCGTCTTCTGTCTGCCGAGAAGCCGCAGTGCTTTCTTTTACTTTCTTTGTGCTTTTTTTCATCTTCAAAACTATCTGCTTTCTCTGCTGAATTATTATTATCGTTTCTAAATATACCTTTATTCTTACCCTCATTATACAATATGTTGTTGCTGTTTTTCAATAGCTTTTTCAGATTTTTTTTAATTTTTTGCGAAATTTTCACACAGACACTCTCCGTAAAACGAATCATCGGACAATATACAAGCGATAAAAGTCTGCCGAGGGTTAATCGACAAATAACAAAACCGAGAAATGAACCGACCGTTACAAACACTCTGAAAAATCCCAGCATATATGCAACGGAAAAAATGAACAGATTAAGTGATACAATAAAAACATAAAGAAAGTCTGTAACAAAAACCGACGCTTTTCCTTTGCAAAGCGTCATTCTGATTATTTTAAATATATCATACAGCAATCCTGCCGCCGCTCCGAATACAAGTGAACAGAGAAATGCGGTTGACTGCTGTGCAAAAGTCAGCTCCAAGATTACACCTACTTAAAGAGTTTTGAAAGTTTGGATTTTGACGCACCGTTGCCGAGGTATTGCATTGCGTTAATTTTTCCGTCAATTGAAACATCTCCCGTTTCAAGGTTTAACTTATCAATGTGCAGATTTTCCCCTTTGATTACAAGGCACCCGCAGGAGGTTTTTACCGACACCGTTTCCTCGTTGAAGCCCGACACATCCTCCGTGCCTGTCATAACAAGCTTCCCCCTGTTATCAAGCATAACCGTATGATTCTTAGCCTTTGGCATTTCCTGCATAAAAAAACCTCCGTATAAATTATTTGTCAGTAATTTATACGGAGAAAAAAATAAAATTATTCTTCTTTTTTTGAGATTTTATGTATAACAACATAGTGCATCAGATTGCCATCAACAATAACATGAGCAATAGCAAGAAGAGGGAATTCAGAGAAGAACGCCTCCTGATTGCCTTTTACACCCTTTGCCGTAAAACCAAGCACCACAATCAGTTATATCACATTGTTTAACACAACAATATTTCATAGTTTAATACCTCAACTTACGATTTATTTATATTTATTAAGTTGATAATTATTCCTACTAGTAAACCTGATGAATGTCGTGGTATACACATATTCTCCTCGTGTGTAGATTATTTTAACGAATTTAAAAATTGGCATACCGAAATAATGAACAATAAAGTCATTATTACGAAAGAGCCATTGGGTATATTTATCTGTGTGTAAAACTTCATTACAATAATCCCAATGTAAGTAATTACAGATAATATTGCCAATATTAAATTAATTGTCTTATTCATAATCTACTCACCTAATTTCATCCAAAGTAATATTTTGTGTTTTAATTTTGGTAAAAAATCAGACTGCCGCCTCATACATTGTTGCCGCATCTTCCTTGCGAACAACTTCTTTTACCTCTGTAACCTTAACCTTTACACTTTTTGAACCGAGTGTGATTTCGATTACATCACCGACTTTTACATCATAGGACGCACGGGCAACCTTGTCATTAACTGTGATTTTGCCTGCGTCACACGCCTCATTTGCAACTGTTCTGCGTTTGATGAGTCGGGATACTTTTAAATATTTATCAAGTCGCATATTATAAACCCTTCCGATTTTTAATAAAAAATTTTTAACAAAAAAGGGTAATGATACAGCGTACCATTACCCGAAATATAAAACAAGATTACTTGTTTACTACATCCTTAAAGCCCTTGCCTGCCTTGAATGCAGGAACCTTTGAAGCAGGAATTTCGATTGATTTACCTGTTCTTGGGTCACAACCTGTTCTTGCATTTCTCTGACGCTGTTCAAATGTGCCGAAACCTGCGATCTGAATCTTTTCGCCTTCAGCTACTGTATTGATGATTGTGTCAATTGTTGAAGAAACTGCCTTTTCTGCATCCTTCTTTGAAAGTCCGCTCTGCTCGGCAACTGCAGCAATAAGTTCTGTTTTGTTCATAATAATAAACCTCCAATTAATAATTCTTAGATAATTTAACTTCATCCCAAAGGGAATCGAGTACAGATAACGGTGCCGTTTTCATATCTATTCCACGCTCGTTTGCAAGCTTTTCAACAGACGAAAAACGGTCGGTGAATTTGTCACAGGCATCGTAGAGTGCGTGTTCGCTGTCAATGTTCAAAAATCTTGCAACATTAACTGCTGAGAAAAGCACATCACCGAGTTCTTCACGCTGATTTTCAACATCATTGTTTTCAACAGCGGCTTTAAGCTCTTCACATTCTTCAAAAAGCTTATCAAGCGCACCGTTTACATTTTCCCAGTCAAAGCCGACCTTTGCGGCCTTCTGCTGGATTTTTGTACTGCGCATGAGTGACGGAAGTGCCTTTGACACGCTGAGAATTGCCTGTGTCTGAGTTTTCTGGGATTTTGTTTTCATCTTAATGGCATCCCAGTTTTTGAGAACCTTTTCGGTAGTGTCAGCGTTGACATCACCGAAAACATGGGGATGACGGATAATGAGCTTTTTGCAGATTCCGTCACAAACATCATTTATATCAAATGTTCCCTGTTCACTTTCGATTTCCGCATGCAGAGCAACCTGCAGAAGAACATCACCGAGTTCTTCTTTAAGCAAATCGAGGTCGTCTGTATCAATTGCCTCAACAGCCTCATAGGTTTCCTCAATAAAATTTGAGCGGATTGACTTGTGAGTCTGTTCTCTGTCCCACGGACAACCGTCGGGTGCACGAAGGATTTTTACTATCTCAACAAGGTCATTAAAATTATAATTTTCTTTTTCTGTAAAGTTCATTCGTGACATCTCCGATAATCTTATTAGACAATGCAAATTTTATCTGAGAAGCGGAAACAACCGCAACAGATATATATTTTACCTAATTAATCCTAATTTTTCAAGTGTTTTTGCAATTTTCTCACCTTTCGGCAAAAATTTCAGTTCTGTTGCCGTAAAAGCACGCAATATCAACAATACAGCAATATAAACGATAACCGCAACAAAGATTGCAACTGCAAGCGAAACTGCTATTGACATTCTTGCAGAGCCGATAATGCTTTCCATAAGGTGATATGTGCCGAATGCCGAAGCGGCACTTGCAATCGCACCGATAAGCGGTTTTACTGTTGTACCGAATAAATCAGGCTTGATTTTTGAATACTTGATAAGCAGATACATACCTACGATTGTCATAATTGCATAGGTAATCATTGAACCGACAGTTGCACCCTGAACATTGATTTCCGGAACGCTTACAAACATCCATGTAATGCCGATCTTGACAGCCATACAAACTGTGTATAGCTTCATCGGGAGGTCAACTCTGCCGATGCCCTGGAGCATACTGCATACAGGAGTTGACGCCGCACCGAATATTGTTGTAACACCCATGATGAGGAGAATTCTTCCGCCGACATCCGTAATAAGCGGATCGTTATACACAAGTCCCATAATCGGGAACGAAAGTGCCATCATACCAAGAGCCATCGGGAATGTAAAAAGCATTGTAAGGCGGATGACAGTTTCGATTGACTTTTTGAGTTCGTCCTTGTTGCCCTTTGTCCATGCACTTGTTACATTCGGCATAGCACTTGAACCGAACACCTGTGTTACGGCTGTTACAAGCTGAAGAAAAGTGAGAGCGGCTGAGTAGCAGCCCCAAAGGCTGGTGTGGATTGTCTTTGTGTCGGCATAGAACATATCGGCTGTAAAATACTTACTGTACTGTGCTTGCAGAGCCTGCGGATTAGTTTCAATCATATTGAGGAGTACACGCTGAACAATTACCTGGTCAATAAGCGAACCTACGCTCATAATGAGTGAACCCATTGCAACAGGAATGGCTGTTTTGAGAATTTTGTTAAAAGTTTCTCTTTTTGAACGAGCCTCTACGGAATTACGGTAGTATTCTTCCGGAATTCCGTCACCCTGAATTTTAAATTTGAGAATGTAGAACACAAATGATGCGGCGCTTCCGAGGGTGATACCCATAATTGCACCGGCAACCGAGAATGAAACGATTGTCTGATAAGCCTCGGTTTGATTTGCAATGTAAAGTCCGAAAACCGTGCCTGACTCAGCATAAGAATTCATACCGAGGTGCGCAATGATGTAAGCGAGGAATGCACCGATAAAGAGCTTGATTGTTGCCTCGATAATTTCCGAAACGGCAGTCGGGAACATGTTGCGCTGACCTTCGTAGTATCCTCTGTAAATTGAAACGAGGCAACCGAATAATACCGTCGGAGAAAGGCAGAGCATACCGAGCAATGAATACGGTGACTCAATAATCTGAACATAGATAAAGCTTGCACCAACAAGAATTGCAAATGAAAGAATGCCGACAATAACGAAGAAAGGAATTGAAACCCTATGAATTTGTTTTACATCGTTAAATCGTTTTTGTGCCGTACTTTCAGATACAAGTCTTGAAATTGCTATCGGCAGACCGCCCGTTGCAACCGTGAAAATTACGACAAAAATTTCGTAGGCATTACTGTAAAGACCCAGACCGAAAGATGCAAAATTGACGGTTTCAGTTCCGCCTGCAACAGCCTGTTCAAAAGAAACACCGGAGAAAATACCTGTAAGAATAACCTTGTCAAGAAGTCCGAAAACCTTGACAATTACCATACTTAAAGTAAGAATTGCCGCACCTTTGACAAAGGTTTGAGAAGCGTCCTTCTCAGCGTTTGCAACGGCATTGTATTTTTTAGTTTTTAATTTAGACAAAAATAATCACCCATTAATAAAAAATCAAAGTGCAAAATCCTCATCAGTATCGTCAATCTTGATACCGCAGATGTTGCAGAATACAGAATTTTTAGGAATAACAGCATTGCATCCGGGACATCTTCTCTGATCTTTTGCCACGGCAATATGTTCGTTTACAACATCAAGATTATCTTTCAAATCGGAAATTTCCGAAACGATAAGCTTAATCTGCTGTGAATTGTCTGTTCCGTGAACCTCAGATTTGTATGTAAGAGCACCGAGTTCACGAAGCTTTTTGTTGATATCGCCTCTGATTTCAGCGGCAGTAATCTTGTGCTTTGAAACATCATAAACTGTTGACGCTTTCTGCGAAACAGCAGATGCACAGGCTTTTGCATTGACAACTACATCGTCAAAAATTTCATCAAATTTTCCCATATTAATCCGACCTTTCTTAAAATTATCTCATCAGAAAAACAAATTATGAACAAGAATTCTGTTTTGTTCAATATATGACAATTTCACTTCCGTATGCAATCACATATGTCGTATTATAACACCGTTGACAACATTAATCAACTGTGTTATTGACCATAAAACTGCATTATCCCGGACTTTCTTTGAATAAGTTCATCAAAACGGTCAATGTATTCGTACGGATATTTAAAATTGAATATTCTTTCGAGATAATCGGGATTGTTGCGTTTCAGTTTTGTAACACCTCCCGAACCGCAGGCAAGGATTGTGTGGGTTTCGTCCATAACATAAACATTGTACAGGCTTTCAAAGCCTTTTTTTGACCAGCCGACATTTTCAAGATTACCGACCATTCTGCTCTGGCGATACATATAGTACGGAATGTACTCGTTTTGTCCGAGAATATTCTGAGTGTAAGCAAGCATTTCTCTTGCATCTCTCGCCTGTTGCAAATCAAGCGTTACTCCCTCGGTTGTAAGCCGTGACGCTCTTTTCATGCACAGCGTGTGAACCGTGATACATTCCGCATTCAGCCTGACGATTGAATCAAGTGAATTTTTAAAGCTTTCGGGGGTATCTGTCGGCAAGCCTGCAATGAGGTCTGTGTTGATATTATCAAAGCCGCATTTTCTTGCAAGCTCAAAAGCGTCAAAAAACTGCTGAGCAGTATGCTTTCTTCCGATAGTTTTCAGCACCTCATCGTTTACAGTCTGCGGATTTATGCTGATTCGGTCAACTTTATTTTCTTTTAAAGCAAAAAGTTTTGCAATGTCAATTGTATCGGGGCGACCTGCCTCGACCGTAAATTCACGACAGGTTGACATATCAAAGCTATTGTTTACTGTTCTAAGCACCGTGTCAAGCTGTTCGGCACTCAGAGTAGTGGGAGTGCCGCCGCCGAAATATACGGTTTCAAGCCTTAAACCAAGCTTGTTTGCAATTTCGGCTGTCCGTTTAATTTCTTCGCATAATAGCTTTGTGTACGGTTCAATCAGCTTTTCAGCTCTTTCGATCGACGCCATTACAAACGAGCAATAACTGCACCTTGACGGACAAAAAGGGATTCCGACATAAAGACTGAACGATTCGGGTTTTGAAAGTTCAAGAATTTTTCGTTCGTTATGCTCGGTTTCCCTTGACAATGCTATTTTTTCGTTGCTGACAAAAAAGTCTTTCTCAAACTTTTTTACAGCCTGTTCTTCATTTGATTCTTCGGCAAGTCGTCTTAAAAGCTTTACGGGGCGAACTCCCGTAAGTATTCCCCACGGCTGTGTAAGTCCCGTAAAATCACAAAGGAGTTTGTACAAAAGCTGTGCCGAAACAAGCTCGTTATCATCATCCGTAAGCTTTTTCACAGCTGTTTCGGACTTATTAAAAGAGCCGATATTAACCGAAATTGTGATTTTATCCGAAACCTCCGTATAGATATACGGAGGCTGTGGTTCAGAAAAATCTCTTATTACCGTTATTTTTTCATTTGGAAAGAAAAGCCTTGTAAGATTTTCAAGTTCAAAATGAAAATTGTGATTTTTTACATATAAATTCATATTAAAGAATCCTCATCAGCGGATTGTATTTTCTCTCGTGGTCAAGGGTTGTTGTCGGTCCGTGTCCCGGAATTACACGGTAATCACCCTCAAGATTTTTAAGCTTTCTGATTGACTTTGCCATTTCGGCATCGTCACCTGTGGGAAAGTCTGTTCTGCCGTATGATTCGCAGAAAAGAGTATCTCCCGAAATAATCGTGTCATCAAAAATATATGAACCGCAACCGCTTGTATGTCCCGGCGTGGTGATATATTTGATTTCAGTGTTGCCGAGCATGAAATTGTCACCGTCTTTAAGCAGAATATCGGCTGAGAACGGTTTGAGTGAAAGTCTGTGCTTTTCGGTAAGATTGAGTGTAGGATTGCTGAGAAATTCGTTATTCTTCTCGCCCGTAACAATTTTTGCGTCAAACTTTTCCGCAAGCTGTTTTGCATAGCTTATGTGATCGTAGTGACCGTGTGTAAGAATTACATATTCAAGCTTTCCGCCGTTTTTCTCAATTTCAGAATTGAGTTCTTCATTCGGTGCGCCCGGATCGGTTACAGCCATTTTGCCTGTTTTTCTGTCTGTAAGCAAACAACAGTTTGTCATAAGAACCGTAACATTAAAAATTTTTACATCTATCATATTTTCAAATCCTTTGTGTTGATTTCAATAGTAACGGGACCGTCATTAACAAGCGAAACCTTCATATCGGCACCGAAAATTCCCTTTTCAACACGCTCAATTCCGTTATCGTGCATTTTTTTACAGAAATATTCGTAGAGCGGATCGGCTGTGTCAGGTCTTGCTGCAGCCATAAAGTTAGGGCGTCTGCCGTGTGAGCAGTCGGCGCAGAGGGTAAAGTTTGAAATTACAAGCACCGAACCGTTTACATCGGCAAGAGCAAGATTCATTTTATCATTTTCATCCGTAAAGATTCTCAGACCTGCAATTTTTGTGGCAAGTGCGTCCGCCTCTTTTTCGGTGTCACCGTTTTCAACTCCGATAAGAATAAGAAAACCCGTACCGATTTCGCCCACGGTTTTTGAATCAACCTCAACCTTGGCCTCGGTAACTCTTTGTAAAATTGCTTTCATAAATTATAACCTCAATTACAGTCTTTTTACTTCGATTGTTCCGTTGATGTCAGAAAGCTTTGAAATTACACCACGGAGGTGATTTCTGCCCATTACATCAATTGTTGCGGTAACTACGGCAGTGCCGTTGCCAGCCTCTCTTGAATTAAGCGAATGTATAAAAATGTGCATATCCGAAAGCTTGATTGTAACATCTGCAAGAAGTCCTGTTCTGTCGGTTGCGGTAATCTGGAGCGTACTTCTGAACGCCTCTCCTACCTCGTCCTCCCAGTAACAGCTTACCCATCTTTCGGGTTCTTCACTTTTACTGATATCTTTCGGAACATTTGTGCAATGTCTTTTGTGAATTGAAACGCCGTAGCCCCTTGTAATATAGCCGATAATATCGTCACCCGGCAGAGGATTACAGCACTTTGAGAATTTTACAAGAACATCGTCTGCACCCTCAATTACAACGCCTGCGGATGCCTTCGGTCGCTTTACGGGTGCTTGCGGAACATCAATTTCTTCAATATCTGACGCATATGCTTTCTGATATTCTTCTTTGAGTCTTGGCATTATCTTCCAAAGCTGAATACCGCCGTAGCCTACTGCGGCATAGAAATCATCCATGGAATTATACTGCTTTTTAATCATCAGTTTCTGGAGAAAATCGGGATATTCTTCTTCGGAAAGATTGATGCCGTGGCGCTTGAACTCCTTGTCAAGCATCTGCCTGCCTTCGGCAATATTTTCATCACGCTTTTCATGCTTATACCATGAGCGGATTTTTGATTTTGCCGATGCGGTCTTACAGATATCAACCCATCCCCTGTTTGGGTGTTCCTCTTTCTGGGTGATAATTTCGCAGATATCGCCTGTTTTAAGCTTATAGTCAATCGGAACGATCTTTCCGTTAATTTTAGCACCGACCATTCTGTGACCTACCTGTGTGTGAATAAGATAAGCCATATCAATCGGAGTTGAACCCTGCGGAAGATTGAACACATCGCCTCTCGGACTGAACACATAAACATCGTTTTCCGTAAAATCGTTTCTGATATTCTTTGCGATGTCGGTAACATCTTCTGCCTCAAGCTGATCAAGAATCATATCCTTGACCTTTTTGATGTTCTCCTCCATTTTGTCATTATTTTTGCCACCTGCGCCCATTCCAAGCTTATACTTCCAATGGGCGGCGATTCCGTATTCGGCGGTGTAATGCATTTCCCATGTTCTTATCTGAATTTCAAAAGGAATTGCGTTTTTGTCGAGTACGGTTGTATGGAGCGACTGGTACATATTCGGCTTAGGCATTGATATATAGTCCTTGAAGCGGTTAGGGATAGGCTTAAATATATCATGCACTACACCGAGAACATTGTAGCAATCGGATACTGTATCAACAATTACACGCACGGCAAAAATGTCAAAAATCTGATCCATTGTTTTGCCCTGCATATATGTTTTGCGGTAAATACTGTTAATACTCTTTACTCGACCGCTGATATACACACCGGGGATTGTACCCTCGGTTTTTGCGAGAATCTGATTCTTGATGGATTCAATAAACTTGTCACGACCCTCTTCGGTCATAAGAAGATCGTCTTCGATTTCCTTATAGCCGATTGGATCAAGGTACTGAAGAGAACGATCCTCAAGCTCATCTTTTATGGTTTTAATACCGAGCCGATGAGCAATCGGAGCAAACACCTGCATATTTTCAAGTGATTTATCTCTCCTTTTTTGTTCCGGCATACAATTCATTGTACGCATATTATGAAGCCTGTCGGCAAGCTTGATAATAATTACACGAATATCATCAGCCATTGCGATAAGCATTTTTCTTATATTTTCAGCCTGTTGCTGTTCACGGGTTGAGTACGGGATTTTTGAAATTTTTGTAACGCCGTCAATCAGCTTGGCAACATCCGCACCGAAAAGCTTTGTAACCTCTTCAAGTGTGACTCCTGTGTCCTCTACTGTGTCATGAAGCAATGCACCGCAGACAGAATCGGTATCCATACCGAGCTCTGCAACAATACAGGCTACTGAAACGGGATGAAGAATGTACGGAATTCCCGATACTCTGCGCTGGTCACCGTGAGCTTTTTCGGCAAATTTATATGCCTTTTCGATTTTATCCATATCGTAAGTGTTGGCAGCAGATGCGGAAAGAATCTTTTTCAGTTCCGTAAAATCCTGATAGTGTGCAATATTTGAAAATTTACCCATCAGAATACCTCCCTTAATTTCTTGATAATCGGGGCTGATTCGAGGTCAACCCTACCGTTTACGGGCAGGACTGAAATTTTTGAGGTTTTCATTCCCTCTGAAATTTCGATAAGCCTGAGCTCTCTCATGGCCTCAAGTATCACTTTAATTTTACCAAAAGAGAGCCTGTTGTCAAGCATGTGAGCCAAAGTTGCGGTTTCAAAAGCGTAACCGCCGTTGCTTTTCAGATATCTGTAAAGCAATGCAAAATCGTTTCTGTCGGGCATTAAATCCGAAAGCTGTGAACGGTCAAGCTGTTTTCCTCTGCAAAAATCCTCGTAGTTTGTACGGCTGTCAAGGAGCTTTTCGGTATCGCAGTCCGATGATTTTATATCTTTGACAATTACGGAAACAGACACATTTCCGTTGAACTCATTGCGGTCAAGATTTACCGCAAGATCAAGTGTTTCACCGATTTTATACGGAAATTCTTCGGTTGATGTAAAGAATTTCATTGCAGTAATCTGTATGTTATTGCGGGACAGAGTGAGTCTTAAATGCCTGTTCGCCGAAAGCGGAGTAATGTTCTTCAATGTCATATTGTACAAACCGAAAACAGGCGTCGGATTGCCGGCACCGTAGGGCTGCATAAGCGACAGAGAATCAATCAAATCAAGGTTTATGTATGCCGGATTGAGCTTGCACTCAATGTTGATTTTATCATACGGCATCTTGCCGAAATTATCGGCAAATTCGTTTATTTTCCTGCGAAAAGCAGGGATATTCTCAGAATCAAGAGAAAGCCCGACAGCCATAGGATGACCGCCTCTGTGTGTGAGAAGATCCGAACAGGCAAAAACAGCGTCGCAAAGAGGAAATCCCTCAACACTTCTGCCAGAGCCCTTTGCAATATCACCGAGCTTTGAAATGACGATTGCCGGCTTGCCGTAAGCCTCTTTGACTTTGGCGGCAATAAGTCCGATTACGCCCTGATGCCAGTTTTCACCGTCAATTACTATGATTTTATCATTGACAAGCGATGGTTTTCTGCGGATTATTCCGTCAATTTTTTCAAGAATATCACGCTCAATCTCTTGCCTTTCGGAGTTGTCAACGCAGAGCTGCGATGAAATTTCAGCCGCCTCGTCATAATCTTCCGTAAGAAGAAGCGACACCGATTTTTCGGACAAACCGAGTCGTCCTACTGCATTTATTCTCGGAACAATTGTAAATGACACATTTGTTGAAGATACGGTTTTGCCCGTAAGACCGGAATTTTTGATAAGTGCCTGCAGTCCGGGACGGTCGGTATTTGTAATGCTTTCAAGTCCGTGTTTGACAAATACTCGGTTTTCATCCTTCAACTCAACAACATCACCGATTGTGCCGATGCTCAAAAGGTCGGAATAGTTGTCAAGCAAGGTGGTTGTGTCGCAGTATTCGCCTTCAAGCGCCATAATCAGCTTGAAGGCAACACCCACCCCCGAAAGATTTTTGAATCTGCTTTTACAGTCCTCTCTGTGCAAGTCAACTACGGCACAAGCCTTTGGCAACTCGCCTGACGGCATATGGTGGTCTGTGACCACGGTATCAATTCCGAGTGAGCTTGCGTATGCAACCTCCTGTGCTGCCGCAATTCCGTTATCAACAGTAATTATGAGTTTTATTCCACGCTCATTGAGTTTGTCAACAGCGTTTTTGTTCATTCCGTAGCCCTCGGTTTCACGGGACGGAATATAGTACATTGCGTTTGCGTCAATTGTTTCAAGGTAAGAATATAAAAGTGCTGTTGAGGTGACACCGTCGGCATCATAATCACCGTAAACACAAATCGGTTCACCGCAATCAAGCGCCTTGTTAATGCGTTCAACAGCCTTATCCATATCTTTTATTTCAAACGGATCGGCAATGAAAGAATCGTTGTAAAGAAAGTTTTCAATTTCATCTTTCGTTGTAATATTCCGTATCTGAAGCAGCATTGCAACAATTGCAGGCAGCTCATAGCGGGACTGAATCTCCCCCGCCTCAGTTTTATCAAGTTTTGCAACCGACCACAGCTTCAAAATGCCGCTCCCTTTCGTTTGTATAGTTAATTTATATTAGTTATTATACTTTTCAAGCATTGATTCTGCGTGTTTAAGTGCGGCGTCGGTTATATCAACACCGCCGATTATTCGTGCAAGTTCGCCTGCTCTGCCGTTATGGTCAAGGAGAGTTACATTTGTAAATGTTCTTCCTTTTTCAACCTGTTTGCGGATAAGATAGTGATAATCCGCAAGAGCTGCGATTTGTGCCTGGTGTGTCACGCAGAGAACCTGACTGCTTTTGCTGACTTCACGCAGTTTTAAGCCGACCTTTTCTGCCGCTGAACCCGAAATACCTGTGTCAACCTCATCAAAAATGAGGGTATCAACCGTATCCGTGCTTGCGAGAACTGTTTTGATTGCAAGCATCATTCTTGAAAGCTCACCGCCCGATGCGATTTTTGCAACAGGGCGAGGTGTTTCACCCGGGTTTGCGGAGATGAGCAGTTCCATTTTATCCGTACCCTTTGAATTTGGTTCGCACTTTTCAAAGTACGGAACAAGCTCAACATTCGGCATATTCAAAAATGCCATTTCGGATTTTACTTTTGTTGCAAAGGTTTTTGCGGTTTTTCTGCGGAGAGTACCGAGTTTTTCGGCAACCGCAAGCATTTTTTCTTCGCTTTCTCTGCATTTTTCCGCAAGCTCGTCACGGTTGCGGTCATAGTTCATAAGTTCGTCAAGTCTTGCCTGATATTTTTCGGCAAGATCCGAAAGCTCGTCTGACGGACAATTATATTTTCTTGTAAGACGATTGATAAGGTCAAGCCTTTCTTCAACTTCTTCAAGCCTTTGCGGATCGGATTCAAGTGAATCAATGGCGTCGGAAATGCTGTCGCAACAATCCTTTAAATTGTAATATGCATCTGTAAGCGTATTTGCAATTTCTTCATATTCAGCATTATATGATGACGCTTTTTGAAGGGCAGTTGATGCAGAATCGACCGATTCAAGACCGCCGCCATAGTTTTCGTCACCGTCAAGAGCCATTTTAGCATCATTGAGCAGAGAAAAGATTTTCTCAAAGCTCATAAGCGCTGTTCTTTCGCTCTCAAGCTCCTGTTCTTCTCCCTGCTTAACATCGGATTCTGTGAGTTCATTCACCTGATATGAAAGCAAATCAATTTCTTTCAATCTTTCACTTTCGTCCGAATCGGCTGAATTTAATTTCTTTTTGAGAATTTTATATTCATCATAACATTTTTTATAATCAGTCAAAAGCTTTTCACAACCGCCGAAACGGTCAATATAATCAATATGAGTTTCAGGAGAGAAAAGTTCGTAGCTTTCGTGCTGACCGTGAATGTTTATAAGGTGCTTTGAAAGTTCTTTGAGCATTGAAACCGTTGCAGGCTTTCCGTTGATTTTACAACTGCTCTTGCCGTTTCTGTTGAGAGTTCTCTGCAAAATAAGTGTTCCCTCGTCATCGGAAAATCCGAGTTCATCAAGCTTTTCAACAATGCTTTGGTTAATATCGTCAAATTGGGCGCTTACAAAGGCTGAATCAGCCTCGGTGCGAATAATTTCCTTTGATGTCCGCTGTCCCATAATTGCATTGATTGCGTCAATTATTATACTTTTACCTGCACCTGTTTCACCTGTGAGGACATTAAGACCGTTTTCAAAATCTATTGAGGTTTTTTCAATCACGGCAATGTTTTCTATATATAAAGTTCTGAGCATTTCAATCAGTCCTGTCAAATAAGCTTTTTGAGTTCTTCGGTAAGTGACACCGCAAGGTCGGCTGTTCGGCAGGCAATGAAGATTGTATCATCACCTGCAATTGTTCCGACAACAGACGGATAGTCGGCTGAATCGAGTGCGGCACAAACTGCCTGTGCCATACCGCTGAGGGTTTTTATTACAACAAGATTCTGTGCTACATCTATTGAATTTACCGAAGTGCTGAAAAGATTTGAAAAATTGGTACGGATATCGGTTGAACTGCGAGATGCAGAAACATAGCGATATTTTCCGTCACTTCCGAGAGTTTTAACAAGGCGTAAATCCTTGATATCTCTTGAAATTGTAGCCTGTGTCGCCTTGAAACCTTCTTCACGAAGTCGGGTAAGCAATTCGTCCTGTGTTTCAATGGGATGTTCGGCTATAATATCAAGAATTCGTGCGTGTCGCCCTGTTTTCATCAAAAATCCCTCTCTTTCAGTTTTTCATTGAGCAGTTTATAAAAATTGCGGTTGTGGAGTAACGCAAGTTTAAGCTTTAAATCGGATTTGCGGATTACAACCCTGTCAGTTGCAAGAACAGGAACATTTTTTTCACCGTCAATTGTCAGCACACAACAGCATTCTTCGGGGATTTTCACATGAACCGAAAGCTCCGATTCTCCGCTGAAAAGTACGGAACGGGAAAATAATGAATGGGGACAAACGGGAGTCATAAGAATACATTCCATTTTCGGTGCGAGGATTGGTCCGCCTGCCGACAATGAATAAGCGGTTGAGCCTGTCGGAGTTGAAAAAAGCAGACCGTCCGCTCTGTATTTTGAAATTTCGTCACCATCAAGCGTCAGGTGCAAATCAATTGTTTTTGAAAGCTGACCTCTTGCGACAACGGCATCGTTCACTGCAAGATAGTGCTTTGAGCCGTCCTCTTTTATGACCTCAACATCAAGCAAAATTCTCTCCTCTGTTGTGTAATCGCCCGTAATAAGCCGTTCAAGCTGTTCATATTCGTGTGGTTCAACATCTGCGGCAAAACCGAGTCTGCCGACATTAACACCGATAAGCTGTTTATCTGCTTTTGCAGCATATTTTGCGGCATGGATAATCGTTCCGTCACCGCCTACTGTAATTGCCATATCGCAGTATTCAAAAAGCTCCGTAATATTTTTTGAATAATGAATGTGGATTCCCTTAAAATACTGACTGCATTCCTCAATCATAGCAATTTCTGCATTTTTATCAAGAAGAAAAAGAGAAATCTTTTTTGCATATTTAATTGCCCTTTCTTTTGAAAGATTGACCACTAATGCAAATTTCATAAAAGCACCTGCTCATTTTTTGTCAAGAGCGGCATGTGAATTTTCAACAAGCTGCTCGGGTGTTACATCTGTGTATGACTTTGGATCATCACTCTTGCGAAGATGGATAAGGTATTCTATATTGCCTTCGGGGCCTTTGATTGGCGAATAGTCAAGATTAAGCACATCAAAGCCGTTTTCAAGGCAAAAATCAAATATTTTTCTGACAACCTCAACATGGACGGCAGGATCACGAACTACGCCCTTTTTGCCCACCTTTTCCCTGCCTGCCTCAAACTGCGGTTTGATTAGGCAGACAGCCTGTGCGTTTTCGCTCATAAGCTGTCTTGCAACAGGCAGAATCAGCTTTAATGAAATGAACGAAACATCAACCGAGAAAAAATCAATTTCATCGGGGACCTGCTCCCTTGTAACCTTTCTCATATTGGTGCGTTCAAGGTTAACAACACGGGGGTCGTTGCGAAGCTTCCATGCAAGCTGACCGTAACCGACATCAATTGAATACACCTTTTTTGCACCGTTTTGTAGCATACAGTCGGTAAAGCCGCCCGTTGACGCACCGATATCCATTGTTATCTTATCTTTTAAATCAAAGTCAAAATTGTCTATGGCCTTTTCAAGTTTTAAACCGCCACGGCTGACATACTTCTGTGTGTTGCCTCTTACTTCAATTTTAACATTTTCATCATAAGAAGTTCCGCACTTATCGGCTTTCTGATTGTCAACATAAACCTGTCCCGACATTATAATCGCCTTAGCCTTTTCACGGCTGTCGGTAAAACCCTTTTCATATACAAGAATATCAAGTCTTTTTTTCATCCTAATTCTTTTCCTTTAAATTTTTGGTAATGGTGTTCACCATTCCGTCATCATCGAGTTTAAGCTCATGAAGAGCCTCGCTGACAGACATCTGCTTGACAAATTTGTCATTAATAGCCTTTATATGATAATCTCCGCAGAACTGTGTGCAACAGAGTAAATCGGAGAAATTTCTCGCAATACCGCCGTTTTTGATGCCCTCTTCAAAAAACCATACATTATCGAAATCTGCCGCAAAATCAACGGCATTTTCGTCAATCGGTTTAATTCTGCAAAGTTTTAATATGCAAATCTCAACGCCCTGTTTTTCAAGGGTTTCCTTGGCTTTGCAGGCATAAGAGAAAAGTCTGCCGTAGGTTATGAGAAGATTTTTACAATTCGGATTTCCGTAAACATCGTAAGAAAGATCTTCTTCACCGAAATCATCGGGTTTGTAAAGCTCTCCGCCACGGGGATAACGCACAACAGAGAGGCTGTCGCAAATGTAAATTGAGGTTGAAAGAGATTTTCTCATACCGTCAAAATATGCCGGAGAAAAAATTGTTGTGTTCGGAATGGTGTTGAGTATCGAAACATCAAACACACCCTGATGAGTTTCACCGTCATCACCAACAATTCCCGCACGGTCAACCCCGATTACGAGGTGAAGTTTTCCGAGAGCCGCATCATGCAAAAGCTGGTCATAGGCTCTCTGGAGAAATGTTGAATACACGGCAAAAACAGGTCGCATACCCTTTGCGGCAAGTCCGCAACCAAAAGTTACTGCGTGTTCTTCAGCAATACCGACATCAAAAAATCTTTCCTTAAAAAGCCTTGAAAATTCGGTAAGTCCCGTTCCTCCCGACATTGCGGCTGTAATTGCGCAAATCTTTTTATCGTCCTCGGCTAATTCGCACATAGTCTTTCCGAACTCAGCCGAAAATCCCTTGTGACTTGAAAGCGGTTCGCCCGAATCAATATCGAACCTGCCTATTCCATGAAATCCGCCCGGATTGTCCTCGGCAGGCTGATAGCCTTTGCCTTTTTTGGTAACAACATGAACAAGAACGGGAGAATTCACCTTTTTTGCACACTCAAACGCATTTTCAAGCTCATCAATGTTATGTCCGTCAATAGGTCCGAGATAGGTAAAACCGAAGCAGTCAAAAAGAGTGTTTTTGTACACAAGATTTTTAAGTTTAGACTTTCCTCCCTGAAGAAATCTTTTCAGAGGTTTTCCGATAAGCGGAATGTGTGAAAGAATTTTTTCCGTAATTTTCTTGACTCTCATATACCACGGCTGAATTCTTACCGTTGTAAGGTAGCGTGACAATGCGCCTACATTCGGTGAAATGGACATTTTGTTATCATTGAGAACAACAATAAAGTTCTTGTTGAATCTGCCTGAGTTGTTCATTCCCTCAAAAGCAAGTCCACCCGTAAATGAACCGTCACCAATCACGGCAACGGTGTAGCTTTGGTCGCCCATAAGGTGTTTTGCTCTTGCAATTCCGTATGCGGCTGATATTGATGTACTGCTGTGACCTGTGTTAAAATCGTCGTATTTGCTCTCGGCACGCTTCGGAAAGCCTGAAATTCCGCCTTTTTTGCGGATTGTGTCAAACTGCTCGTAGCGTCCCGTCAACAGCTTGTGGGTATATGCCTGATGTCCGACATCCCATACAATGCTGTCTTTCGGCAGATTAAAGCTACGCTCAAGAGCAACGGTAAGTTCAACAACACCGAGGTTCGGTGAAAGATGTCCGCCGTTTACAGACACGGTTTCAACGAGCTTTTCCCTTATTTCGGTACACAGCTTTTCAAGCTGTTCGTCATTAAGCTTTTTGACATCATGCGGTGATTTAATTTTAGAAAGCAGTTCATACTCACCCATAATTTATTTCCTATCCGTATAATTAATATTTGCAAAGAATTATTTATTTCTCTTTGCAAGCTTGTAAGCAAATTCTTCAAGCTCTTTTGTATCACCGTCAAAGCCATGAAGTGCGTTAACAGCTTTTTCGGTAAGTTCATCAACAAGCTCACGGCACTTTTCAATTCCGAGAAGTGAAACATAGGTTGATTTGCTGTTTTCTGCGTCACTGCCTACAGGCTTGCCGAGTTCCTCATCGGAGGAGGTTACATCGAGAATATCGTCCTGAATTTGGAACGCAATGCCGATGCATTCGCCAAATTCAGAGGCGGCTTTAATTTGCTTATCGTTTGCACCTGCGCTTATACAGCCCAGTTCACAAGCCGCTTTGATAAGACAGGCTGTTTTTTTGTAGTCCATTTCACGAAGGACTTCAATCGGAGCGTTTGTGTTTTCGCTCATAAGGTCAATCACCTGACCGCCTATCATTCCTGTCGCACCTGCGTATTTTGAAAGTACGGAAACACCTCTGCAACACGCAGAAGTTCCGCAGATTTTTACTGTCTTTTCGTTTGTAAGGGTTTCGAAGGCAAGCGTCAGAAGGGCGTCACCTGCAAGCAATGCGATATCTTCGCCGAATACCTTGTGGTTTGACGGCTTGCCTCTTCTGAGGTCATCGTTGTCCATACACGGCAAATCATCGTGAATGAGAGAATATGTATGAATCATTTCAACTGCACAGGCAAATGCCGTTGCAGACTCCTCACTTCCGCCGCAAAGGCTGTTAAACGAGAACACAAGATACGGGCGGACACGCTTTCCGCCTGCCTCAAGGCTGTAAGCCATTGCGTCAATCAGCTTTTTTTCACGGCAATCCGTACTCGGCAGACAGCTATTTAAAGCGTTTTCAATATTTTTTGCATAATCTTTAGTCATTGTCATCACCCTTTGAAAGCTTTGAAATTATCTCGTTTATATCAATAATTTTACCCTTGCATTGTTCAAGCTGTTTCATACAATAAGCAAGGAGTTCACACGCTTTTGCGTACTCCTCCATTGTCTGTTCGAGAGTAAGTTCACCGCTCTCCATTTTTGAAACCGTTTTTTCAAGCAGTTCGTTTGCCTGCTCAAAAGTCAAATTTTTATTTTCCATTGGTTTTTACCTCTGTACCTGCATATTCAAGCAGTCTTTGCATACGGTGATTTGCACCGCTTCGGCTGATTGGGGTTGAAAGATTCTGTCCCAAATCACGAAGTGACATATCGGGATTTTCAAGCCTTAAATATGCGATTTCACGCAAATCCTCGGGCAAAGAATCGATTCCGACTGTCTTTTTTATATGTTCGATTGCACTGAGCTGTTTTGCAGACGCCGTTGCGATTTTTCCTATATTCGCAACCTCGCCGTTAATTCTGCGGTTCACATTGTTGCGAACCTGCTTTATTGCCTTTGTACCCATAATTTCCATTGATCTTATCGGTGAGCCTATGTAGGTAAGCAAGTCACAAATCTGCTCGCTCTCCTTAAAATAGACAATGTAACTGCCGCTGCGGACAACCGTTTTTGGAACAAGGGTACATTCGGTTATTTCGGAAAGAATCTTGCACAAATCCTGAGAAAGATTTTTGTGCGGAACACAGAATTCAAGGTGATAGCTTTTCATGGGATCGGATACCGAACCGCAGCTAAGAAAAACTCCGCGCAAAAACGATTGCGAAAGTTCTTCGCTTGAAAGATTTGCCCTGTTGACACGCAAAGTAATCTGACCGTCCGTATGACCGAAATCTTCAAAAATACGCTTGCAATCGTTTCCGTCAACCACAATTATTTTGTAAAGATGGCTGTCGCTTGATTTTGTACGCAAAGCCGATTGTTTTTCAATTATCGGCATATATAAATTCTGCAAAAGAAATATAAGACGATTTCCCGCATAATTGCTTTCTGTTGTGAAGGTTATTTTGTTCGGAGAAAAATTTCTGCTGAATAAAAGCATTCCGTAAAGCTCCGCTTTGAGAGCCTCACGGTCAAACTGTTCAACCGAACAAATTTCTTTTTTTACATCCGAGGAAAATGACATTTCTGCACCTTACCTGTCAATATCTCTGTGCTGAATAACACACCTATAGCCTTTTTCACGAAAGTGGTCGTTCAGCTGCATTGCGATTGTAACACTTCTGTGCTTGCCGCCCGTACAACCTATGCCGACAACAAGCTCGCTTTTGCCCTCTTTGAGATAGAGCGGTACGGAAAAATCGAGCATACTCAAAAGTCGCTTTAAAAATTCGGTTGTTTCTTCACTTTCAAGAACATAGTCACGCACATCTTTGTCAAGTCCTGTAAGATGTTTGAGTTCGGGAATGTAAAAAGGATTAGGCAGACAACGCACATCCATAATGAGATCTGCCTCAAGCGGAATTCCGTATTTGAAACCGAACGACATAAATGTCAGCGTAATGCTTTGTGAAGTGTCTTCCATGAACATTGACATAATTCGCTCTCGGAGCTGTTTGTTTGACATATATGTAGTGTCAATGTTATAATCGGCTGTTCTTTTAATAGGCAAAAGAAGCTCCCTTTCAAGCTCAACGGCAGACAGTACCGAACCGTCCTTGAGTTTATCCGAAAGAGGATGTCTTCTTCTTGTTTCCTTATAACGAACAACGAGCCTGTCCGTCATTGCGTCAAAGAACAATACCTTTACATTTTCGTAATGCATTTTGAAGTGTTCAATCTGGGAACACATTTCCTCAAATTTTTCATTTCCTCTTACATCGACAACAACCGCAACCCTCTTCATTGAATCATCTTCAGATTTGAGGCAAAGTCGGTAGAGTGTTGACAACAAACTTGACGGAAGATTGTCAACACAATAGTAACCGATGTCTTCAAGCACATGAAGAGCGCCTGTTTTGCCTGCACCTGACATTCCCGTAATGATTACAAATTCCATAAAATTACACCTTTTTTGCTTTATAGAAAAATAAGTTCACATTCAAGCTTGTAGCCTGTTTCATTTTCAACAGTTTTCTGAATTTCCGACACAAGCTGTTTTACATCGTCAGCCGTAGCCTTTGATTTGTTGATGATAAATCCTGCGTGCTTTTCGCTGACCTGAGCACCGCCGACTGTTTTGCCCTTGAGTCCGCATTGCTCAATGAGCGCACCTGCAAACGCACCCTCGGGTCTTTTGAACACACTGCCTGCGCTCGGATATTCAAGCGGCTGTTTTGTTGAACGGCGGTTCATATAATCGTTCATTCTGTTCTGAATTTCTTCGGAATCATCTTTTTTAAGTTTGAATACCGCACCTGTGATTATGCAACCGTTTTTGCGGTAAACGCTTGTTCTGTAGCCAAACTCAAGATTCTCCGCCTCTGTTCTGCCGATATCGCCGTTCTGTGTGATGTGAGAAACGCTGTATACAACATCTTTCATTTCACCGCCGTATGCACCTGCGTTCATAAACAAAGCACCGCCGACTGTTCCCGGAATTCCCCATGCAAATTCAAGTCCCGAAAGTCCGCATTTTTGGGCAAACTTACACAGACTTCCCAAAGCCGCACCTGCGCCGCAATAGATTGTTGTATCGTCAATTAATGAAATATTCCTGAAATCACCGTCAAGACGGAGAACCGTGCCGTGGATTCCCTCATCGGGAACCAGAACATTACTGCCGTTGCCGAGAAGAATATACTTTTCCTTGCAGACATCGCATTCCTTTAAAATTTTCATCAGCTGAGAAAGATTTGTCACCTTTATGTAAACATCTGCTTTTCCGCCGATTTTAAATGAAGTGTGTCTGCTCATCGGTTCAAATCGTCTTGCATCACAATCAAGTTTTTGAGCACAGTTATATATAATATCGGTAGTGTCCATTCAATTACCCTCCGTTGTTAGTTTAGAATATGAAATTTCTGTTCCCTGTATTCCGTTACAAAGCGGAATTATTCCCATGTATCAACAATAACCTTTGGTGACGGCGGAAGATCCTCAACAGCCATTCCTAGATTTTTGAGAAGTTCTCTTGCGGCATTGTAGCCCATTTTCTTCTGTCTGTTATTCATGGCGGCAACCTCTATGATTACGGCAAGGTTACGGCCGGGCTTTACGGGAATTGTAAGAGTAGGCACTTCGACACCGAGAATCTTCATGTATTCGTTGTCAAGTCCCATTCTGTCATAAACCTTTGCGCTGTCCCATTGTTCAAGGTTGATTACCATATCAATCTTTTCCTGCAGCTTGATAGCACCCATACCGAAAAGTTTTCTGGCATTGATAATTCCGATACCTCGAAGCTCAATGAAGTGACGGATATTTTCGGGCGACTGACCATAGAGTGTAGTCTGGGCAGTTCTTCTGATTTCTACGGCATCATCGGCAACAAGACGGTGACCACGCTTGATAAGCTCAATTGCGGTTTCACTCTTACCGACGCCGCTGTCGCCCGTAAGCAAACAGCCTTCGCCGTACACTTCAACAAGAACGCCGTGACGGGTGATTCTCGGAGCAAGCTCTTTGTTAAGATATTGTACAAGTGACGCAGTAAGATCCGATGTACTCTGCGGGGTGCTGAAAATAGACACCTTGTGCAGCTTTGCACTTTCGAGAATTGCGTTTGACGGTTCAATATCACGGCAGATTATTACAGCCGGAGGACCAAAGCTGAAAATGGAGTCAATAACCATTTTCTGAGCCTCCGGACCGTATCTGCCGAGATATGAGAACTCTGTATTACCGAGAACCTGAATTCGCTTGTTGTCAAAGAATTCAAGATAACCCGTAAGCTCAAGTCCCGGTCTGTTGATTTCAACAGTTGATATGTTAGTTTCCTTGTAATTTTCAGCGACATAAACTTCGGTGAGGTTCAATGCTTCTGCAATTTGCGACAGCGGAACAGAAAATTCAACAGACATAAATCATCGTCCTATCCTAAATATTTATTACCTTTCACAAATCAGAGCAACCGCTCTGCCGCCTAACAGGCAGATGTATGCTCTCAGGCTATATACTTATTGCTATTATACACCATAACGCAGTTTTGATAAAGTCTTTTTGTGAATTATTTTTCAATTTTTAATAAAATTTTCTCATTTTTCTGTTACTGTTTTAACAATGTCTGCTTTTAATTCTTTATCGGAACTAATATAACAAATACTCAAATAGCCGTTGTTTTTACCCTTAAAATTATTGAATATGGATAAAGATGTTACGGAAAGGTTGTTATTATTATTCTTCAACAGAACAATGTGTTCTTTAACTTTATTCAGTGCATTTTTATCTTTTGAAAAAAGTTGCAAAGTTTTTGTATCCGAAAGGGCAGTATAGGTCAAAGGTGAAATTGCGGTTTCTTTTGAAATATAGTCAATATCGGTTTTGAGAGTTTTTTCTCCGAGATTTGAGTCAATAAGATACAATTCAAGCTTTGAAAGCGTCAGCGCAGGGATATAGGCTTTCTTTGCCGATATTACGGCTTTTTCAAGGCTGTCAGCCTCAACCGAAACACTTTGCACATCCTCGCTGTTCTCAAGCAGATAGAAATTATACACGGCTTTGCCCGATTTGTTTTCTGCGGTAATCGTCTGAACAAGCGAAGAAGTATCAATTCGGTTTGAATTTGAACAGCCGCCTAAAATCAGAACAATTGCCATAATCGACAGTAAAAATAATTTTTTATTCATAAAGCTTTCTCCGATATACAAAAAGATAGATTATAGGAATCAGAAGTGCGGAAATAAAATTGAGTGCAGTCAGAAAAATATTGTTCAATAATAATTCTTTTACAGCATTATAACTATCTGCACAAACAAACAAAACAAACATTATAAGCGCAATTATAGAAACAAAAACAAGCGTTCTTTTTGAAGATGTATTTACAATGCAGTTTGAAACACTGATGAGGACAGCCGTTACAAAAACGAAAATACAGGCAGTTACTGCGGCAAGGTAAAAGCTGTCAAAGCCTTTCATATCACCAAAATATGCGGTTTTTGACAATAGCTGAACAGAAAACGGTTGCTGTGCAGAATATGCACCGATAACAAAATCGGTAAAAAACAAAGTCAGCATTAATGTGCCGAATATAATAAGAGTTGTAATTACAGGTTGTTTTATTGACAGATTTTTGGTGCTTGTGGAATTGAATCCAAAAATAACAGGCAGAAACGCAAAGATTAAACAGTCTGCAACATTGCTCCGAATATTTGAAAAATCGGGTGTAACAAAGGTGCTGTTCGGTGCAAATTCAAAAGATTTTATATTTCCGAAAAATATCACGGCAAAAGCAATTATGAGAAACGCAAACACAAAAATGCTGACTCTTGAAAGCGGATTTATCCCCTTTGACGCACCGTAAACACAAATGCAAAGTATCAAAAAGGCAATCACCTTTGTGTCGACATCGGGATTAACTCCCGAAACAAACATATCGCAGAATCTAATAAGAAAAGAAACGGTTATCACGGTGAAATACATACAATAATATGAAGAAACAAAGAAAAAGCCCGTTTGCGATGTGTTTTTTGCAAAGGCTGAGAAATCAAGTCTTGTTCTGTGCTTTATCGAATAAAAAGGAACAAAACACAACAGCGTGAAAAATATTCCGAATCCGATTGACGCAAGACTTGAAAAAATATTGTCGCTCTGCAAAAAGCTCCGCCCCATTAACAATATCGGAAGTACAGAACATACAAACAGCGAAAGCATAAGTCTTTTTGACGGAAAAGTTACATTTGATTGCATTACATCTCCTCCGTTTCGGGAAATTTCTGAACCTTGATTGTGTGATTTGAAAGCCTTTTCCAATCTGCTCTGACAAAGACATCACGCATACTCCGCCACGAGAACGGTGCAAGCGATGACATATACGGCACGCCGACTGATGTTTTGGAACACATATTGACAAGCACTCCGCAGGTGAGCAGAACTATTCCCCACAAGCCGAACATTCCGCCGGCGATAACGCAGAAAAATCTCAACACCATAATAGGCGGATAGAGTGCGAATGTGACATAACTGCAAATTGCCGCAGTTGCAACAACCATAAGAGTTGACGAGCTGATGATGCCTGCGCTGACGGCACTTTCACCGATTACAAGCGCTCCGACAATGCTGACAGCGTGTCCGAGCGGCTTTGGAATACGCAGTCCGGCCTCTCTCATGACTTCATAGATAAAGGTTATGAGAATAACTTCAAGTGTTACGGGTAAGGGTGTTTGTGACAAAGAATCGGATGTTTTCACGAGCAATCCGGTCGGAAAATATTCGGGATGGAACTGTGCAAAAGCCGTGTATATTCCCGGCAAAAATACTGCTATAAGGAACGAAATATACTTTAAAATCCGTATAAATGCCGCATAATACGGGCGGTTTGAATAATCATCAACGCTTTGAAATTCTTCTGCAAAAAGGTGCGGAATGATTATCACCGACGGTGTTCCGTCAATCAGAATTGCCACTCTGCCCTCCGACAGCTTTCCGCAGACCGTATCCGGCCTTTCGGAAATCCCGACACCCGAAAAAAGTGATTTTGAATTGTTGTCTTCAAGATAACTGCTTAAATATCCCGACGCAAGAATCATTTTAAGGTTGCAGTTTTCAAGCCGTTCTCTGATTGCTTTAAGAATTTGCTTTGACACGCTGTTTTGAAGATAACAAATCATCATCTGCGTGTTTGAACTGTATCCGCTTGTTACGGTTTCAAAAACAAGGTCGGGACTTTTGATTCTTCGTCTTATCAAAGTCATATTGATTCTCAGCGGTTCTGTAAAACCTTCTCTGCAGCCTCTCTGAACTACCTCACTTTCGGGTTCCGAAACACTTCTGAATGAAAAGCCCTGTGCTCCGATTGCAAGCATACGACTGCAACCGTCAACAACAAGCAGGGCAAAACCTGATGTTGAAAAGCTGATTGCCTCGTCAATCGTCGTGAACTCGACAATTTCACTTGATGTCAGCACGGTATTTTTGATAAGGTCAAAAACCTTATCGGGGGATTGGCAGTCAAAATAATAATCGAGCAGAGGATTGATTACAGACAATGCAAGCGTGTCCTTTCCGCACATTCCCTCAATTGTGATTATTGCGGATTTTATACTGCATTGTCCCTTTAGATTCATTTCACGAACCGTAAAGTCTGCCGAATTTTTGAACATTTTCTTCAGAGTTGAAATATTTTCTTTTAATGAATTATACATTTAATCACCGTCTTAATATATCTGCTTTTTATTTTGCGGTATATCGGCTCAAATTATGCAAATATTAGTAACGGTGATGTTATGTTAATTTCAATAATCAGAACAATTTTGCTCTATGCCTTTGTCATTCTGGCAGTCAGGTTAATGGGAAAGCGACAGATGAGCGATATGCAGCCGAGCGAGCTTGTAATCACAATGATAGTGTCGGATATCGCATCAATTCCTATGCAGAACACATCTCAACCGCTGTTGAGCGGAGTTATTCCCGTTGCAATTCTCGTTGCACTTGAAATTACCGCAAGCATTATTATGATGAAGTGGAGCGGTTTCAGAAGTCTTGTGTGCGGAAAACCCGTTATAGTAATTAAAGACGGAAGGATTCTGCAATCGGCTATGAAAAAACTGCGGCTTACTACAGAAGATTTGAGCGTCAGATTAAGACAACAGGGTATTTTTTCAATCGAAGATGTTCAATACTGCATTGTTGAAACAAACGGTGAGGTGAGCGTTCTTGAAAAGCCTGAGAAGAGAAAGCCGTCTGCCGAGGATTTTGGGTTAAAAATTAAGGACAATAAAATTGAAACCGTAGTTGTCAGCAACGGAAAAATTCTTGAAAATTCGCTTAATTTATGTGAAAAAGAAAAGGGTTATGTTAAAAATATTCTGCAAAAGAAAAATATTAAGCAGAGCAATGTTTTTCTGATGACTCTTGACGCACTCGGAAATTACAACATTATAAAGAAGGAATAACAATATGAAAAGAATTTACATTGCACTTTCACTTGTTCTGGCGGCACTATGCTTTGCATCTGTTGAAACAGGATTTATTTCGGGCAAAACTGATTCATTCATTGCAAAAATTGAATGTGCCGACAGACTGATGAGCAGACTTGAATTTGAAGATGCGCTCAAAATATGTGAAGAAACCGAGAAAGAATGGTACGACAATGCCAAATTGATTGACACCATGCTCATTCACGATTATGTTGACAATATCGGATTAAGCATTTCGAGAATGACCGCATTTGCACAAAAACAGAACCGTGATATGTACTTTGCCGAAAGCGTTCAGGCAAAAAAAGAACTCGCCTCCATTAAAGAAAGCGAGTTTCCGTTAGTTGAAAATATTTTGTAATTCTTATACAGAATTATTCTTTTTAATTTTGGAATTGATAAATTCGACCAGTCGGAATATGAGGAAAACGGCGGCATTGACTATTACAACGCTTGCACCTGTCGGGGTATCGCATGAATATGACACGCACATACCGACAAAAAAACAACAAAGTGAAAGCACACCCGAACAGAGAATTACCGACTTGAATTTTTTGCAAACTCTCATGGAAGAAAGTGCAGGGAAAATTATAAGTGCGGAAATAAGCAAAGTTCCCATAATTCTCATACCGATTACAATTGTGAGAGCCGTAAGGAGGGCAATTACCGTGTTATAAACGCCTGTTTTAAGACCGGTTGCCCTTGAAAATGTTTCGTCAAAGGTTACGGCAAAAATCTTGTTGTAGAACAAGATGAATATTACGATTACAACAAGTGCAAGGATTCCGCACATAATTGCGTCGGCTGTTGTAGTGGCAAGAATACTGCCGAAAAGGTATGAGTTGAGGTCGGTATTTACGCCCGATACACTGACAAATACAACACCTATTGCAAGTGCCGTACTTGAAATTATTGCGATTGCCGCATCGCCGTTGATTTTACTGTTCTCGGAAAGTCTTAACAGCAGGAATGCCGCAATAATGATTACAGGAACGGCAACTTCAAGCGGCGCAAGATTTAGTGCCGCCGCTACTGCAAGCGCACCGAAGCCCACATGAGATAATCCGTCACCGATCATTGAATACCGTTTGAGAACGAGCGTAACACCGAGCAGTGCCGCACACAAAGAAACAAGCGTGCCGACAATGAATGCTCTGACTATAAAATTGTATGAAAACATTTCAAAAATCATATCAAACATTTTTAGCACCTCCGTGAACTCTGTGCTGACATTCATCACACGGGCAATCGCTGAGAATAAAGCGTTTGCCGGCATCCGAATGCAGATACTGATGTGCCGTACCGTAGAAATACCAATTCTTTGCAAGGTGCAGAATTTTTGAGGCATTGCTCACGGCTGAATTCACATCGTGAGAAACCATAATAATCGTGATTCCGCTTTCATTCAACTTTTTGATGAGAGCGTACATATCAGCCATTGCCATCGGATCAAGTCCCGTTACAGGCTCGTCAAGAATAATAAGTTTGTGAGTTGCACACAATGCACGGGCGAGCATAACACGCTGTCGCTGACCGCCCGAAAGCTCTCTGAAACATTTTTTGCGTAAATCATAAATGCCCGTGAGCTTCATATTCTCAGCGGCAGTTTTTTTCTGCTCCTTTGAATAGAAAAAGGTGTGTTTTTTATTAAGACAGCCCGAAAGCACCACCTCCTGCACCGACGCAGGAAAGTCACGCTGAATATCGCTTGACTGCGGAAGGTAGCCGATTTCATTCTGTTTTAGTCCGTCACTATAGGTAATCGAACCGCTCAATGGCTTTAAAAGTCCGAGAAGTGCTTTCATGAGAGTAGTTTTGCCCGAACCGTTTTCACCGACTATGCAGATATAATCCTTTTCTTTTATATCGACCGAAATATCATTGACAACGGTTTTGCCTTCATAGCCGAGCGAGGCATTTTCAATTTTAATAAGCGACATCAGTATAACGCCTCCTTTAATGCTTCAAGATTTTGTTCCATTACAGAAATATAAGTTGCACCGTTTTCAAAATCATCCTTAGTGACATTGTGACATGAAGAAAACTGCATCGTCTTTGCAGAAGAATCTTCAGAGATAATCCGAGCAATTTTACCGCTTGAAAGCTCAAGATAGAATACAACGGGTATATCGTGTTCTCTTGTAAAATCAATCAGATGAGAAACAACGGCTGTACTCGGCTCGGTTTCGTGACTGCAACCCGGGAATGCACATTCATATCCAAGGTTGTAGTCGCTTACAAAATACAGAAACGGAAATCTGTCGCCGAAAACAAGCGTATCACGCTTTTTGTTATTTGCAACTTCGGTAAATTTCTTGTCAAGGCTGTCAAGCTGTGAAATGTAATTTGTTTTTCTGTCATTGTAATATTTAGAATTTTTACTGTCAACTGACATCAACTCATCTGCGATTGAGGCAGACATACGCTCCGCATTTCTGATTGAAGTCCAGACATGCTCGTCATACTCCTCCCCTTCTTCGTGATCGTGACCTTCGTCATCATCATCCATATCTTCATGACTGTCGTGTTCATGGTCATGATCCATAGATTGTTCATGTCTGAGAGGAACATACTCCATCATCTTCATCACTTTTACATCTTTGTTTTCAATTGACGAAAGAACTCCGTCAACCCATTCGTCGCTTTCACCGCCGTTGCAGATAAAAATATCGCAATTTTCAATTGCTGTAATATCTGACGGTTTGGGTTCATAACTGTGCGGATCGCTTCCGGGCGAAAGCAACAGGCGAATATCAACTTTATCGCCTGCAAGCTGTCTTACAAAATCATAGTAAGGAAAAATCGTTGTTACAACGCTGATTTTACCGTCAGACTTCCTGACATCTTCAGTTCTGTCACAAGCGGAAATTAATAACAAGCCGCAAATTATCACGGCAGAAAGAAAAATTGAAACAAGTTTTTTCATATATCACTCCAAATAACGCTTAAAAAGTCTTAATACACAAAAGGGATTGCATAAAACATCTTTATGCAACCCCTTTATAATTATTTGCAGAATCGGATAAATTTATCCGAAAGCTGTTTTATGCAGCTTTAGCGGCAAGCTTCTTTGCCTTTTTATGACGCTGCCACATAACCCAAAGCGGACCTGCGATACAGATTGAAGAATAACAACCTGATATGATACCGATAATCATCGGAAGAGCAAAGCCCTGAACAGATGTGATATTGAACGCACAGGCAACAACATAAACAACAAGAATAGCCGAAAGTGTTGTTACAGAAGTCATAATTGTTCTCTTAATACACTTTGTACAGCTGAGGTTGAATATCTTGCCAACATCTGTTTTGCTTCCGACAAGCTTCTTTTCCTCACGAACACGGTCATAGATAACAATTGTATCGTTAAGCGAATAACCGAGAATCATAAGAACAACTGCGATGAAGCTTGCGTCAATCGGCATCTGGAAGATTACATACATAAAGTAAATCATTGCAACATCGTGGAAGAGGGCTACGAGAGCCATAACACCTGCCGAAAGACCGCCGATTTTCTTAAATCTGATTGTTACATAAAGAACCATAAGCACGGCTGCAATTGCAACAGCAGTAAGACACTTGAGAAGGAAGCTGAAACCCATTGAAGCATCAACTGAATTTGATTCAAGACATTTGAAGTTATTGTCCGGATACTTCTTCTGAAGGTCTGATTCAAGGTTCTTCTGAATATCGGTTTTGATTGAATCGTTACCCGAGAACTGAACTGTTACCGTTGTGCCGCTGTCACCCATAAGATCCTGAGCATATGTAGTAGTGATTCTGTCCTCTGTTGTTTCAACCTGAATAAAATCAGTAAGTTCAGACTGATTGATTTCACCGCTGTAGCTGAATTTAAGAGTTGCACCGCCAGAGAACTGAATGTCAAGCTGTGTACCGAAAATAAAGTTACATACGATACCGATAATAATAATTGCAAGAGAAATTCCGAAGAAAATCTTTTTGTGACCTACAAAGTCAATAATCTTGTGGCCTCTGTTATACTTTTCGGCAAATTCCTCATCTGTAAGGGGGGCATTTGAAACTGCCTTTGTCTGAGTTTTATCAGTCATTCTTAGCACCTCCAAACAACCATTTTTTACGCAGGAACTTAAAGCCTGCAACACTTCTGAGCATAATTCTTGTACAGAATACACCCATGATAAAGTTAGCGATTACGCCTACAAGAAGTGTGTAACCGAATGAGTAGATAGTACCTGTTGTAGACTCACCGAAGATGATTGAGAGAATATTTGCAGGACCAAATACAAGCATAAGGATAATTGATACGATAATAACGGTCATATTACCGTCAACGATAGCGGAAAGTGAATTCTTTGTACCCCTTTCAAGAGCACCGTCAAGAGTTCTTCCTGCCTTAAGTTCTTCCTTGATACGCTCGGCAGTAATAACATTACAGTCAACGCCCATACCGATTGAAAGAATAAGACCCGCAATACCGGGGAGCGTCATTGTGAACGATGAGAATACGGGGAAGTAACCCGAAACTGCGGCAATTGCAAGACCCATCTGACCGAGAAGTGAGATAACTGCAACAAAACCCGGCAAACGGTAGAAGAGAATCATAATGATTGCAATAATGATAAATGCGATAACACCCGCATATGCCATTGCAACAAGTGAGTTCTCACCGAGGGTTGCGCTGATTGTGCCGTAGTTTGATGTTTCAAGCTGGAACGGAAGAGCACCTGCATTAATTTTTGATGCAAGGTCCTGAGCCTCTTTAGCTGTAAAGTCACCTGAAATAACAGCGTTGCCGTCTGTAATTTCAGCCTCAACCTTAGGAGCTGAAAGCATAATATCATCCATCCAGATTGAAACCTGCTGGTTTAGATATTCTTTAGTGATGTCAGCAAAACGCTCCTTACCGTTCTTGTCACCGCTGCTCTTCAGCTTAAGCTGAACTACATAGGAATTTTTACCTGTGGTCTTGTCTGTTGTCATACCTGCTGTTGCACTTTCAACATAAGAACCGTCCATAAGGATTGTCTTAGCTGTGTCTCCCGAAGGAGTTTTGTAAACATACCCGCCGTTTGAATCAACATCTGTTGTTTCATGACCGTCTCCGGGACGGAATGTAAGCTGTGCTGTTGAAGAAATCTCTTCGATTGCCTCAATTGCGTTCTGGTCGGAATCTTCCTTCCATGGGAAACGAACAATGATTCTGTCGCTTTTTGCATCCGCATAAAGCTCATAATCTGTGATACCCTGAGATACCATTCTTAATTCAATGATTGACTTTGCAGACTCAAGCTGCTCGTCAGTTGCGTCAACATCTCCTGCCGGTTTGAATGTTGCTTCAACACCGCCACGGATGTCAATTCCCCATCGTATATCGCTGATGCCCTTTAATACTGTTGTTTTGTTATCGCCGGTGTAGTAGGAAATACCAAAAATCGCAGTAAATGAAAAGGCAAGTATCAGCAAAGCTACGACAAAGAATACAGGCTTTGGAACTCTTTTCATGCCTTTGAAACCTCCGTTAAATAATTGGCTGTGATTTTATTTTGCTCAAAAGTCAAAATAACTCTGTCACGAACATCCAATCACAGACCGTAACAGAGTTATTATAGAATTTTTTTAGGAAAATGTCAATGGATACGGAAATATTTAATAAAAAAAGAATTGAATTTATCAAAAAATACATTCTAATGTCATAAACTGCATACAAAATTCTTCCAAAATCCAACTGACAAACCAAATTTTCAAATGATGATTACTTGTTTAGAATCTTTTCGCAAGCCGCAAGCCTTGCACAGATACAAAAAACATCCATAGCAACTTCAAGCTCGTGGTTCGGAGGGAAGGTCGGTGCAATTCTGATGTTGGAATCCTTTGGATCAATTCCGAGCGGATATGTTGCACCTGCACCCGTAAGAACAACTCCTGCCTCCTTACAAAGAGCGACTGTTCTCTTTGCCGTGCCTTCAAAAACATCAACGCTTACAAAGTAACCGCCGTGCGGCTTTTTCCATGATGCGATATCAGCAGGCGCAAGTTCTTTGTCGAGAGTATCAAGAACAATCTCGAATTTTGGTTTAAGGACAGACTTGTGCTTTTCCATATGTTTAAGCACGCCGTCATAATCCTTGAAGAATCTTACATGACGGAGCATATTAAGCTTATCATAGCTGATGATTTCGTAGTTATATTTTTCACGGAGAACCTTGAGGTTGTTCTCAGATGCAGCCATTGCGGCTACGCCCGCACCGGGGAAAGTAATCTTTGATGTTGAGCAGAAAAGAATCGGGAGGTCTTCATTACCTGTCTTTTTGCATTCATCCATAATGTTGAGCAAAACATCAGGTGTGTCGCTGATTTCATGGATGCAGTAAGCATTATCCCACATAATTCTGAAATCCTTAGCGGCAGGCTTTAAAGCGGCAAAGCGCTTAACAACCTCATCGCTGTATGTGGTGCCGGCAGGGTTTGAATATTTCGGAACGCACCAAATACCCTTGATTGAGTCATCCTCAGAAACGAGTCTTTCAACCATATCCATATCGGGACCGTTGTCGTCCATCGGAATCGGAATAAGCTCAAAGCCGTAATACTGAGTAATGCCGAAATGACGGTCATAACCCGGTACCGGACAGAGGAATTTTCTGTTCTTTACTTCATACCATGGTTTGCAGCCCTCAACAGCGGGAGCTGTCATAAAGCATGAAATTGTATCAAACATCATATTAAGGCTTGAAGAACCGCCTACAATAACATTCTCTGCATCTACACCGAGAATATCCGCAAAAAGCTTTCTGCACTCTGTAATACCGTTGAGAAGTCCGTAGTTGCGGCAATCCATCTTATCCTCACCGATAAAATCGGATTTGCTGTTGATTGTATCGAGCATAGGTAAGGAAAAATCAAGCTGTTCTTTGCTGGGCTTACCTCTTGCCATATTGAGGTTAAGTCCCATACCTTTAAACTCCTCAAATCTCTTTACGAGATTGCCATACTCTTTTTCAAGTTCCTGCTTACTCAGTTCAAGATAACCCATTTTGAATAACTCCTTAAAATATTATTGCAAATGCAATTTAAATTTCTAATATATTTTACTCTATTCGCCCAAGAAATGCAAGATGTTTTTTGCAATCTTGCATTTTTATTTTCACAAAAAAGAACAGACCTGCAACAGTCATTTTTGGTGAAAGTTTGCAAGTCTGTGATTTTGTGTTATTTTTATTGAGAATGTGTAGTTTTGTGCCAAAGCACAAAATTGGGATTAATAATACTGGTAGTAGTAATAACCTTTCTTTCTTCTCTTTGAATCATAAGTACAACCTACCTCAATCAGACCGAGTACAGTTGAATCGGCAAGCTTTACGCTGTCAAGAAGGTGCTGAAGGTCACCATGAGTTGTTGAGCGTTCACGAACAACTACAATAAAGCCGGCAATCATATCCTTGAGAAGCAGAGCATCGGCAACCACACCGATAGGAGGCGTATCAAAAATTACATAATCATAATCTCTGACAAACTGCTCATAAAGTTCCTGAAATCTGGTACTGCACATAAGCTCAGAGGGGTTTGGCGCAACCGTACCTGCCGGAAGAATGTCAAGATTCGGAAGAACATCATGCTTAACAGCCTCGTCAATTTCAATCATTTTACCGATTACATTGGTAAGTCCCTTTTTATTGTCAAGCTTAAAAATGTTGTGAACATTAGGACGGCGAAGGTCGCAGTCGATAAGGAGAACTCTTTTTTCCATTTTTGAAAAGGAAATTGCAAGATTTGCGGAAACGGTGCTCTTGCCCTCACCCTTTGAGTAACTGGTTACGGCAAAGCATTTTTTTCTTTTGCGGAAAGCGAGAACATAATATTAGTTCTTGCAGCCTTATACGACTCAACAATTGCAAACTTGCTCTTATCGGAAAGAGAAAAATTCTGTCCGTTATTTTTTTTATCGTCTTTCTTTTTAAATAATTTAAAATCAGAAGCCATAGTTCCTCCTTAACCCTGGTTCTCAAAGTCGGGAATTTCGGCAAATATAGGAATACCGTAGATATCCTGAATATCGTCCTCAGACTTGATTGTTGTGTCGATAAGTTCAATAAGAATAGAAATAAGGCAGGAAGCAATTAATCCGATTGCCGCGCCTATAAGCATATTCTTTGTGTTACTCGGTGCATACGGAGCCGAAGGAACCTTCGCCTGACGAAGTGTTCCGATCTGACCGTAGCTGAATTTTGAATTATAAACCTCAGCCGCTTTTTCGGCAAGCTGATTGGCAACATTGGCACACTTCTGTGCGTCTGTACCGTCCACTGTAATTGTGATAAAGAAAGTACCGTCGGTTACATCAACATTAACCGTGCAACCGTCATAGAGTGCTGTCATCTCATCGGAATTTTTAAAGAGTGTAACGCAGATTTCAGCAAGATTTGCAGAGGCGGAAATATCAGCAGGATATATCTTCTGGTTCTCCTCATTGGTTGTCTTTTTGGCAGTATCATCGTCAGCCTTTTTAGGTGTCGTACTCTTGGTGTCGGCATTGGCATTTGCTCGCTGTGACGAACTGTAGTTCTGTACATAAATCATGGTAGATGTGCTGTACATCGGCGCAATTACAAAGCGTGAATACATAAAGAACAGCAGTCCCATTACAACAGTAGCAAGAATAATAAACTTGATTCTGTGCAAAAGGACGCCGACAATTCGCTGAATGGTTACATTCTTTGCCATTTATATAGCCCCTTTAATTCGTATTAAGTATTAAGAAAACATACCGTAAAGCAAAAAAGGTGTTTTTACGGCACTGATTTACATATTCATATTTCATTATATCTTATGTATTCTCAGCAATAATTCTATCATAAAATATTGATTGAAATAATTTATTTAATATTATACAAATTTTTCATTGTCGGAATCTTTAACAGCAAAAATAAAGGAAGCCGTAAAGACTTCCTTTATCATAGTTTATTAAGTTACGGTTATCAGCCTACAACATTAAGAAGTACGCCGGCTGCAACTGCTGAACCGATTACACCTGCAACATTCGGGCCCATAGCGTGCATGAGGAGGAAGTTGCCGGGATTTTCAGCCTGACCAACCTTCTGAGATACACGGGCAGCCATCGGAACGGCGGATACACCTGCTGAACCGATGAGCGGGTTAACCTTACCACCTGTTGCCTTGTACATAATCTTACCGAAAAGTACACCGAATGCAGTACCCATACAGAACGCAAGAAGACCGAGAACGATAATCTTGATTGTGTCAAGAGTAAGGAAGTTCTGACCGGATGCGGTTGCACCTACAGTTGTACCAAGGAAGATTGTGATAATATTCATAAGCTCGTTCTGAGCTGTTTTGCTGAGTCTTTCAACAACGCCGGACTCCTTAAAGAGGTTACCGAGCATAAGCATACCAACGAGCGGAGCTGCGTCTGGAAGGAAGATTGCGATGATAATAACAACAATTACCGGGAACATAATCTTCTCAAGCTTTGAAACGGGACGAAGCTGTTCCATAACTACCGAACGCTCTTTTTTGGTTGTGAGCGCCTTCATAATAGGCGGCTGAATAATCGGCACAAGAGCCATATATGAATATGCGGCAATTGCGATTGAACCGAGAAGATGCGGAGCAAGCTTTGTTGTTACATAAATAGCCGTAGGACCGTCGGCACCGCCGATGATACCGATAGCACCTGCCTCTGCCTCTGTAAAGCCGAGGAAAATAGCACCTGTAAATGTTAAAAAGATACCAATCTGTGCGGCAGCACCGAGAATAAGGCTCTTCGGGTTAGAGATGAGCGGACCGAAGTCAGTCATACAACCGATGCCGAGGAAGATAAGAGGCGGATAAATGCCGAGCTTAACACCCTGATAGAGGTAATAAAGAAGTCCGCCGTATGTCGGATTCTCAATATAAGTTACTCCGTCAATCACCGTTTTGGCGTGTCCCGACACCGCAACATTCTGTGCGGTACATTGAGCCTCTGTCAAAAGCTGTGTTGTAGGCGGAGCCATAATGCTCGGATAAAGATTAACAAGCAGCATACCGAATGCGATAGGAAGGAGCAAAAGCGGCTCATACTGCTTTTTGATTGCAAGGTAAAGCAAAACGATTGAAATACCAATCATTACATAGTTCTGCCAGTTAAGAGTTAACAGACCCGAGTCTTCAAAGATACCGACAACGGCATCTACAAAGCCTTGTAAAATTTCCATTAGATAACATCCTTTCCCTTAAAACTTTGCCTTAAAACGGGCGGGTATTATCAAGTACACCGGCTTTTGCCCATGCGGAACGACCGCCGTCTGATGACTTTTTAATACTCTTGATTCTTGCTTTTTCGGAAGAGCCGTACATAGTGGCAACTGCTGCGGAAATTACGGCAACAACCTCATCGGAAACACCGTCTGTCTGAGCAGGAGCGACAGGAGCGGCAACAACGGGAGCAGGAGTTTCTGCTACGGTTTCAGCCTTTTTCTCTTTGCTCTTTTTGCCGGCATTTTGAGCTTTCTGAATGATTGCGCCGTAAATCTTGATTATGAAAATCAAGAGAATCAGCATTGCGAATACAACAACAAAACCTGTAAGAACAACTTTTGCAGAGGCAATACCTTTTTCGGCAAGGGAAAGCTCCTCTTTAGCCAATAAAGCTACATCGGAAAGATTCATAAAACAACCCCCATATTTGTCATTTGCATATAGGAATATTATACTTTATTCCCGAAACATTTTCAATAACAAATATGGGGCGAATAATTTTTTGGCGATATTACCAATTTATTTATTTGTGTGCCTGTTAATTTGTGAATTAAAGCTTTGCGATTTTATCGTTATTTGTCGTTACAGAATTATACATATTAATCCGTTACAGCCGTCATTGATAATTTTTTCAACAGTCTCCCCTATCCGCCTTCTGGCATCGGCAGGCATTCTGTACAGCTTGTTGTGAAGTCCCTCATTAACGAGTTCGTGAACTGATTTTCCGAATATATTACTCTCCCAGATTTTTTCCGGATTTTCGTCAAATTCTCTGAGAAGATAAGACACAAGCTCTTCGGACTGCTGTTCCGAACCGACAATCGGAGTTACCTCCGTCTGCGTAAAAATCTTCATCATATGAATTGACGGTGCGCTTGCTCTCAGCTTGATACCGTATTTTCCGCTCTGCTTAATAATCTGCGGTTCGTCAAGGGTAAGTTCGTCAATTGTCGGCATAACAATTCCGTAGCCCGTTTCCTGAACCTGTTCATAAGCCTGTGCAATCTTGTCGAATTCTTTTTGTTTTTGCGAAAGAGTTTTTATGCAGTTCAGAAGTTCGTACTCCTCGGTTATATCAAGCCCTGTTTCTTCCGAGATAACCTTGTAGAAAAGTTCGCTTTCGATAGATACGGCCATCTCCGCATATCCTTTTCCGAGGTCAAGACTCGTAACCTTTGCCGATGTGATGTACTCGCATTGCTCAATATCAGAGATTATCTGCTGAATTTGCCTGATTTTCTCAATTTTTGCGGCATTTTTCTTTATTGAATCAAATACAACCGATTTCAGCCAATGGTCTTTATCGAGCTTTACAACCCATTTCGGAATGTCAACCTTGATTTCACGGATTGGAAATTCAAACAAAAGCTGTGCAAGTATCCTTTTGATTTCGGTTTCGTCAAGCTCCATACAGCTAACGGGAATTACGGGGACCTTGTATTCGGCGGTCATTTCGTTTGACAGGCGAATTGTTTCATCTGCCGTAGGGTCAACTGAATTGAGAAGTATAATGAACGGTTTATTGATTGCTTTCAGCTCATTAATTACTCTTTTTTCACTTTCAATATAATCTTCTCTCGGGATATCACTGATTGTTCCGTCAGTAGTGATAACAAGACCGATTGTTGAATGGTCGGTAATTACCTTTTTAGTGCCTATTTCTGCGGCGTCATCAAAAGGAATCGCCTCGTTTGACCACGGAGTTTTTACCATTCTCGGTTCGTCCTCTTCGCTGTAACCGATTGCGCTGTTTACAATATAGCCTACGCAGTCAATCATTCTCACATTGAGGGTTGTGTTGCCGCCGAGATTGATTTCAACGGATTCCTCGGGAATAAATTTGGGTTCTGTGGTCATTATGGTTCTTCCTGCCGCAGATTGAGGAAGCTCGTCAACGGTACGCCTGTAAACTGCCTCGTCACGAATATTGGGCAGGACAAGCGAATCCATAAACCTTTTTATAAATGTTGATTTTCCCGTTCTGACGGGACCGACTACTCCGATATAGACATCGCCGTCGGTTCTTCGGGAAATATCCTGATAAACATTTCTCTCTTCCATTTTTTATACCTCCCTATATTCTCGGAATCAACAGCATTTTAGGTGCGTCGAGCACCTGATTTTCAGCCGAATTTTCCGAAAGCAGCAAATCAAGCTTTGTGTTGTGGGATTTAGCAATATCCCAGAGCTTTTCTCCCTTGTCGGCAAAGTATAATGTCAGCGCACAATTTTCGGGAGGTATAGGTTTATCCTCAAAAACATTTACATTTTTTACGGTGTTTACTCTGTTTTCCGAAAAAACAGCACCGCAGATTTTCAGCTCACAACGAATTTCTATGACATCATCCTCGGCAAGTCTGTAGCTTATACTTGCTGTCCTTGTACCGAAAATTTTTGCACAGGTGCAGTCTGTCTGCGGAATAATATGCTCATAATCGGCTGAACGCTCAATAAACACAGGCATATCTTCTCCGTTAAGTGCCAATATGCATATGTTGATTTTTCCGCTTATAACCATACCTCTGTCATCGTGTGAAGCCTCGGCAGTAATTTGTTCTGTGAAAATATCGAGAATTCGTGAGATTTTTCCGTCATCAATCTTAACGGACATTTTTTCCATATGAGGTTCATTAATCGGAACAACCTCGCCCGTAATTTTTAATTGTTCAAACTCCGGCAACGAGGAAAATTCTGTTGAGTAGGCGTCACATACAATTTCCTCCTCACGGGTTATATAGCCCTCCTCCGTAACGCAGAGCTTAACTTCAAGTATCACCGACGGCTTTTCGGAAAGCATATCATTTTTCAGTCTGATATCATACGACATAACATCGCAGGAAACACAGTTGATTGTGTTTTCGTCAATTCCGTCACAATCTAAAATTTTGTTGAACGGCAACAGATAGTCAAGCTTTTCAACTTCTCCGCTCTCTGCGTTTGAAAGGTACAAAAGCTTGAGATTAAGTTCACCGTTGAGCATAAGCTTTCCCGTTACAGCCTTAGCGTCAATCACTCCGACGCTTACATCGCTGCGGAGAACGGATTCAATCTGCGGTTTTTCGCCTACCGAAATTTCTTCGCAAACAGAAAACTGCTCCTGGCAGAAGGATTTAAGATCAGCACAGGTAACGGTCTTTCGGTCGGTTTCGATATTATCGGAAGGCGTGAAAATGCTCGTCTGAGTTTTTGAAAATACCTTTGCATACAATGAAAACGCTCCGTGCATAACAAGTCTGCGGGGACTTAATGCCCTGCAGTTTATGTATTCCGGCTTGGTTTTTGTGATTATAACCGGATTGTCGGGAGCGTCTTTTACCGAAAAGTTCTGTGAAAAATTCACGCTTTGTTCGCAACAGCGCACGCTTTTCTTTATGTTTTCCACATACATCACATTCACCGTACAAAATCCGTCAATCTGAAGCTGACCTCCGGAAAGGGTTCTGCTCTGAATTTTGGGTGTGAGGGTACATTTCAGAATTTTTTCTATATCCGGACAATAATCGGGCAGAGTGAGGTCAACATCTGCAAGCTGTTCGGCAACCGTGTCAAGCACAGCCGACGGCGTGCAAAACGAGCGGTTTTCCTGATTAAACTCCATATTTTTCTCTCCTTTATGTTTTATAGTTCAATTATATTAGGGAGTGCGGAAAAATATTACCCGTAAGATTAATCATAATTTTATTTTAAAAAATAAGATGTGCAAAGTTTTTTGTAACCATGCACATCTTTGGCTCGAATTTATTGTAAACTATTATCAATAGCAAGATTTTGGAACAGAGTCCAAACATATGACTATTATTCCGACTTGGTTTCCTTTTTGATTCCGTAAATTTTTCTCAAAATTGCCGATATGAATTTTGGTTTCTCAATAAGTACAACTTTCATAATTACCTCCGTACACAACAAATACTGACAACTACGAGTGCGCCTGCCGCAATGACGAGTACCCATTCACTCGGCAGAAGTGATGCACACAGCAGTCCCAGTCCAAAGCATACTGCAGATTTTATTCTCTGTGTGTAACAATTCACTGTATCACCCTATATCAGAATATACACAAAATCAAATTATGTGCAAAAGCGGTTGAATTATTTTTAAAATTGATATAAGATAAACTGAGAAAACAATTACGGAGAATTTTACAGACTATGAGAACACTTGAAATTAAAAAGAATGACGCAAATCAGCGACTCGATAAATTTTTACAAAAAAGATTCAAAACTCTGCCAAAGTCGCTTATGTACAAATATATAAGAAAAAAGTGTATTAAGGTAAATGGCAAAAAGTGCGATATTCAGACTATGCTCAAAGAGGGCGATGTGCTTACCTTTTATATTAAGGACGAATTTTTTGAGGCATCGGAGCAAAAAAGCTATGAGTTCATGAAAGCACCGAAAACCTTTGACATTGTTTATGAGGATGAAAACCTTATACTTATAGATAAAAAGCCGGGTATAATCGTACACCCCGACAAGAATTATCACTTTGATTCACTTGTTGCAAGAGTTCAGCACTACCTGTATGACAAAGGTGAATATAATCCCGATGAAGAAAAAGCCTTTGCGCCTGCACTTGTAAACAGAATTGACAGAAACACGGGCGGAATTGTTATTGCGGCTAAAAATGCCGACAGCCTGAGAATTTTAAATGCAAAAATGAAAACAAGAGAGCTTGAAAAATACTATCTCTGCCTTTTATACGGAAAGCCAAAAAGGGACTGCGACACACTTCACGGCTATATGACCAAGAATGAAAGTAAAAACAAGGTTACTGTTTTCAAAAATGAGGTTGAGGGTTCAAAAGAAATCAAGACAAAATATGAAATTCTTGACTTCAACGGCAAATTCAGCCTTGCCGAGGTTGAACTGCTGACGGGCAGAACTCATCAGATAAGAGCGCATATGGCATCAATCGGACATCCGCTTGTGGGCGATACAAAATACGGCAAAGGCAAAAAAGCACCCGACAGCATTAAGTATCAGGCGCTTTACAGCTATAAGCTGAAATTCAATTTTGAAACCGATGCAGACATTCTTAATTACCTTAACGGCAAGGAATTTAAGGTAAACGATGTATGGTTTGCAAAAAACGGAAAGATAAATTCAGATAGATAAAGGCGGTCAATAACCGTCTTTTGCTTTGCAAAAACAAAAATTTTAATCTTCTTTAATACACATAAACGCACTCATTGTGCCTCTGTGACCTTTGGTGGCACGGTGACTCCATAAGAGGTCGCTGTTGCAATTGGTGCAGACATCAGAAACTGTTATGTTTTCATTCTTTACACCTGAAGCAGTAAGAATCTGACGGTTGGTTTCTAAAAGGTCAACCATATATTTTCCGTTTCCTTTTTCAAAAACAAACTTTGAGCTGTCAAGGTCTGCAAGATTCAGAAAATGTTCTGCACATGGGTAGTCAACCTCATAGCAACAAACTGAAATTGCGGGACCGATTGCAGCTTTGATATCGGCGGGATTTGTGCCGTAAAGCTCAGTCATTTTCTCAACAACCTTTTCCCCTATTCTGCCGACAGTTCCCCTCCAGCCGGCATGGGCAAGTCCGATTGCCTTATTCTTTGTATCGACAAAAAACAGCGGTGTGCAATCGGCATAGTAGGTTACGAGGGTTACTCCCTTTTCATTTGTAATCAAAGCGTCAACGCTCTCCATATCACGGGGCTTGTAGATGCCTATGCCCTTTTCGGCAGATGTTACCACTCTTACAACCGTGTGGTGATCCTGTGCCGAGGCTACAAGACTTTCGTAATCAAAGCCTGCACTTTTGCAGAATCTTTTGTAATTTTCGGTTACGCTGTCGGGATTGTCACCTCTGTTGAATGCCATATTCATTGATGTAAATTCACCCGTTGACACACCGCCGAGTCGGGTTGTGAATGCGTGATTGATGAAACTAATTTCTGATAAAGAATTATATGTAAGATACGGAACCGTATCAATGTTGTTGAGCTTCATTGTTTTTGAAAAAAATTTCATAAGTGTTCCTTCCATATTCTATAATAAGATTATTTTTAACCGATTAATTGCTTTGTCAATATTTTCCGACAAAATATTATGCTTGAAACACGGCTGAGTTAATGATATACTATATTCATTCAGAGGTGTTGATTATGAAAAAAAGTTTGTTTGGCAAGAATATTCCTGTCAACTGTTCATATTGCGAATACAACGGAATTGAAAATGATATTATGTTCTGCAAAAAGTCAAAGCAGGTCAAAGACGGAAAATGCAGATCGTTCAAGTATGACCCGTTGTTGCGTATGCCGAATGTCACGGTTTTTAAGACAGATTTTTCGGCAAAGGATTTTAAACTTTAATCCGCCGTATTTTTATTATACAGGAATGAATTTTGTTAATATTCCTTTTCAGAATTAAATTACACATTCAAAAGAAAAAGCTTTACCGTTTTTTGGTAAAGCTTTTAGTTTTGCAGTCTTTATAAATTTACGCCATCTGAAAATCACGAATATAGCTTGTGATAGCCTTTTCAATGATTTCCTTAGCCTTGTCAACACCGTCAGTTTCGGTTACCGAAGTAACCTTGTCAGCCTCAAGTGTTTTGTAAACCTGGAAAAAGTGCTGAATTTCTTCAAAATAGTGTTTCGGAAGTTCACTGATGTCGCTGTAGCAATTGTAGTTGGGATCGTTAACGGGAACTGCAATAATTTTCTCGTCACAGCTGTCGTTATCAACCATATTAAGAACGCCGATAGGCTTGCATTCAACGAGCGTCATCGGCTGAATTGTTTCACTGCACAAAACAAGAACATCAAGCGGATCGCCGTCATCTGCAAAGGTTCTCGGAATAAAGCCGTAGTTGGCAGGATAGTGAGTTGATGTAAAAAGCACACGGTCAAGCTTGAGCATACCTGTTTCTTTATCAAGCTCATACTTGTTTTTGCCGCCCTTTGAAATTTCGATTACTGCATAAAACTTGTCTTTTGTAATTCTCTTCGGAGAAATGTCGTGCCAAATGTTCATAATTTCTGTCACCCTTCTTAACCTTATTTTTATATATCCTGTAATACCCTGTGAATCATTACGCTGTAATCTAATTATAAGAAACCTGTCAAACTTTGTCAAGGAATTTTTGTAATTTCAATCAAAATAATTCAAAATAAATAATTCTCGGTCATAATTATTCAAAGATTATGACTGAGTTTGATTATTTAAGTGTTTTAAATTTTAAGTGTTGTCATAAACCTCTCGCCTGTGACCTATAGACAAAGCAAGAATAACAAGTTCTTCGTCTTCTATAAGGCAGAGCAGTCTGTAATCTCCGATACGATACCGCCATTGACCTTTGCGATTTGCCGTGAGAGCTTTTCCCTTTACTCTGGGGTTTTCACAACCCGACAAATTCTTTTCAATCCACGCTTTAATCATCTTCATGGTATATCTGTCGAGTTTTTTAAATTCTTTTTCAAATCTCGGAGTGGTTCTTACAACATAACTCATATGTCAAGTTCCTTCCAAAAATCAGAGATTGGTCTGCTTTCTTCACCGCTCTTTTTGTATTCATCATAAGCGTCATCAAAAACGGCAAGGTCATATTCTTCTTCGATTTTTTCAAACAAAGCCTGTTTAAAAGCCTCTCCGAGTGATATTGAGTGCAACCGAGCATAGCTGTCTACTATTTTCTTTTCCTGTTCTGTTAATCTGATTGAGAATGCCATAATACTGACCTCCTTGTATAGTACATTGTACTACATTATTATTTCTTTGTCAATGAATTTTATTCGATAAAAGTAAAAGAACACGGCAAAATCAATCTGCCGTGTTCAATGTTATTAAATTTACTTTCTCACATTTTCAACAATAACTTTTACAAACTGAATTATAAATGTCGGGATGAATGCAAGGAGGGCTATAAAGCCTGCCTGTGCACCTGTGAGTGCGGTAACGCTGAAAAGCGGCTGCATAAACGGAACAAACAATACAAATGCGAGCAGTAATGTTCCGACAAAGAAAGCACCTATGCTTGCCGCATTTGAAAAAAGTCCGAGTTTAAAGATTGAATGTGTACTTCTGCAATTAAAGCCGTGGAACAGTCTTGCGAGCGTGAGTGTTGCAAATGCCATTGTGCTTGCAACGGCTGGGCTTGTCTGAAGTCCGATGTAGAATGAAATGAGCGTTACAACGGCAATCAAAGCACCCTGTCCGAGCATAAGAGCAGAAAAGCTTTTTGTAAGGATTCCCTGTTTCGGATCACGGGGTTTCTGTCTGAGCAAATCTTTTTCGGGCTTCTCCATACCGATTGCAATTGCGGGAAGTGAGTCTGTAAGAAGGTTAATAAACAGAAGGTGAACCGCCTCAAACGGTACGGGCAGAGCCATGATTGAACAGAACAACACGGCAAAAATGCCTGCCATATTACCCGAAAGCAAGAAAAGAATTGCATTTTTAATGTTGCGGTAAACATTTCTGCCGTTTGCAACCGCCTTGATAATTGTAGCAAAGTTATCATCCTGAAGAATCATAGATGCGGCGTCTTTTGAAACTTCGGTACCTGTGATACCCATTGCAACACCGATATCCGCTTTTTTGAGAGCGGGTGCGTCGTTTACACCGTCACCTGTCATGGAAACAATGTTGCCTTTTCTTTGCCAAGCCTCAACGATTCTGATTTTGTTTTCGGGAGAAACTCGTGCATAAACAGAAATTTTCTCAATTTTTTCGTCAAGCTCCTTATCGCTCATTGCGTCAAGCTCAAGACCTGTAACTGCGATGTCGCCTTCATTGAAAATACCAATCTGCTTTGCGATTGCACTTGCTGTGATTTTGTGGTCGCCCGTAATCATAACAGGCTTGATTCCTGCACGGATTGCATCGGCAACAGCCTGTTTTGACTCCTCTCTCGGAGGATCTATCATTGAAACAAGTCCGATGAATGTATAATCATTCTCTGTGTCAACCGTGAGAGCCTCATCAGATTCCTTGTATGCAAAGGTGAGAACACGGAGTCCCTGTTCGGAATATTCACGGTTAACTCTTGAAATCTCAGCCTTATCTTCATCTGTAATCGGACGAATACCGTCTTTTGTTGCGATACTTACGCAACGGTCAAGAATTGAATCAAGCGCACCCTTTGTGAGAATATGATTTACACCGTGCATTTTGTACTTTGTGCTCATCATCTTTCTGTCGGAATCAAACGGAACCTCCTCAACCCTTGTAAGGACATCCCTAAGCACATTTTCGTCAAGTCCGATATGCTGAAATGTTTCAAGCAAAGCGTACTCGGTCGGGTCGCCTATTCCCTTTCCATCAACGATACTCGAATCGTTGTTTAGAACCATATCGTAAAGGAGATGACGGTGGCTTTCAATATTAAGGTCGAGCTGATCCTCAAGAATACTTTCGCCGTTCACATAGATTTTCTGAACAGTCATTTTGTTTTGTGTGAGCGTACCCGTCTTATCGGAGCAGATTACAGACACACAACCGAGGCTTTCAACAGCTTTCAAATCCTTGATAACGGCATTTTCTTTTGCCATTTTTTGCGTACCCATTGCCTGAACAATTGTGACGATTGAGCCGAGTGCCTCAGGGATTGCGGCTACTGCAAGTGCAACGGCAAACATAAGAGAGTTAAGAACCGACATTCCGTTGAACATACTCAAGCCGAAAACTACTACACAGATTGCCATAATAATAACGGCAAGTCTGCTCGAAAATTTATCAAGGCTGAGCTGGAGGGGAGTTTTCTTGCTCTTTGCCTGATTCATAAGTGTAGCAATTTTACCGATTTCTGTGTTCATGCCTGTTTCCGTAACAACGACAATTGCTCTGCCGTATGTTACAAGGCTGCCCGAAAAGACCATATCAGTGCGGTCGGCAAGCGGAACTTCCTTTTCAATTGTCTCCACACTTTTGTCAATATTTGTAGATTCACCCGTAAGCGAGCTTTCATTTACCTGTAAAGAATAGTTATTTATTATTCTACCGTCTGCAACAACAAGGTCGCCTGCCTCAAGTACAACAATGTCGCCGGGAACGATGTTTTCTGAATCAATTTCAATTTTTCTTCCGTCACGGATTACCTTTGCCGAGGGTGACGAAAGCGATTTAAGGCTTTCAAGTGACTTTTCTGCCTTAACATGCTGAACCGTGCCGAGAATAGCGTTAAGTGTGATTACCGCAAAAATTACGATTGTGCTTTCAACACTTCCCGAAAACATTGAAACGATTGCCGCAATTATAAGGATTATTACCATAAGGTCGGCAAACTGACTTAAAAACACCTGAAAAACAGATTTCTTTTTGCTTTCTTCAAGCACATTTTTTCCGTGTTTTTCAAGAAGGCTGTCAGCCTGTTGTGACGAAAGTCCTTCGCTTGTGACACCGAGCTTGTCAAGAGTTTCGCTCTCGGTCAACTGATACCAATTTTTCATAATTTTCTCCTCCGTTCGGATTGCAGAATACAGACAGACTGAAAAAGCAAATAAAAAAGACCTTTATTGCAAGGTGCAACTCACCCTACAATAAAAGTCTTGTCCTTTAAGATATAACCGATACCAAAACGGTATGTACTGACGATTAATATCACAGATTATCTGCGAACTACTCCCCTTTATCTGCAACCATTCTATCAAATTTATTCCTCATTGTCAACAGAATTTTCCGAAATTTTGTTGATATCATCATTTTCGGCAACAATTTCATCTGTGACAAGGTGTCTTTTGCGTTTTTTGGGTTTACTGCAGGTTGCAAATATTATGCCCAAAAATGCAAGAAAAGCACCGCTGCATGAAAAGACTGCGGAAAAATACGGGCGTTCAAGGGCATATGCAACAATTGTTGCAACAATGAAAAGCACTGCGGCAACAAGCATTAATATAAAAGCGGTTTTGTAAAGACCGTTCATTTTTCTTTTCATAATCAATCACCAAGATTGTTTGCAATGTTTGCAAAATCTTCAAGTTTAAGCTGTTCCGCCCTTGCATTCAGAGGAACGGAGGAATTTTCAAGAATTGCGTTGACCTCTGCCTTTGGCAGAGAAAGTCCCGATGCAAGAGAATTTGAAAGTGTTTTTCTTCGCTGTGAAAAGGCGGCTTTTACAACCTTAAAAAACTTCTTTTCGTCATCAACCTTCACGGGCGGTTCTTTGAGAATGTTAAGTCTTAAAACAGCCGAATCAACCTTTGGAGCAGGCATAAACGAGCCGGCACTAACCGAAAACAGCATTTCGGGTTCTGCGTAATAGTTGACCGATACCGTTACCGCACCGCTTGCACGAGAACCCACCTCAGCACAAATTCGCTGAGCCGCCTCTTTTTGAACCATAACCGTGATTGAACAAATCGGCAGTCTGTCCTCAAGCAATTTCATAATTACGGGAGATGTGATGTAGTACGGAAGATTTGCGCACACAACAACATCCATATTCTGAAATTCTTCTTCAATCAGCTTATGCAAGTCAATTTTAAGAATATCATCGTTTACAACTTTAACATTGTCGTGTTCGGAGAGTGTTTCTTCAAGAACGGGAAGAAGTCGCTTGTCAAGCTCAACCGCTACAACCTTGTCGGCAAGTGAGCAAAGCTCTGTTGTGAGAACCCCTATTCCGGGACCGACTTCAATTACGCCAACTCCCTCTCCTGCACCCGAAAGCTCTGCCATTCTCGGACAAACTGACGGGTTTATAAGGAAATTCTGACCGAGTGACTTTGAAAAAGTAAAGCCGTGTCTTGAAAGTATATCTTTGATTGTACCTATATCTGATAATTTTTTCATCTTAATATGCGAAGCCCTTTCGGATATTTATTTTTCAGTCTTGAATTTGACGCTTTGCCAAAGCCTGTTGTGATTCCGTTTACGCAGACAGCCGTATAGCCTTTGACATCCTGTGGCACGGCAATTTCCTCACCGTGAAGATACGCTGCAATTTCTTTACTATTCACATCAAAATCAACTGCGGATTTACAGTTTTCCTTTTTAGCTGCCATAAATGCACTGTGATGCGGTTCGATTCTGTTCTTGACAATTTCGCCGAGAATAACTCCCGCACGGAGAATCTGCAAGCCTTTTACATCAAAATTATAATTCTGTGGAAGAACTATAATTTTATCCTTTATAACCTCAATATTTTCACCGAACGGTCTGTCGATAAAAATACTATCATAAAAATCAAAAATTTTCGAGTCAATTTTATTATTCTTTTTAGGAATATTATAATTAGAATACGGCTCGCCCTTTTTGTGAAGCTTGGCGGCAAAATGTCCTTCTCCGCCGTCCATCGGGAAAATTCTTCTCGCATAATCAAGCGTAGGTCTGCCGAATGTTACGCCCGAATCAACAAGTTCAAAATCGGGATTTTCTGCAAGGAACCGAGAAATTACGCCCTCGTTTTCTTCCTTTGAAAAAGTACAGGTTGAATAAACCATATATCCGCCGTTTTTCAGGGCATCCTTTGCACTGTTAAGAATCAAAAGCTGACGGGCGGCACAACTCTTTACATGCTCAATGCTCCATTCACGCTCCGCATCATTCTTGCGGAACATTCCCTCACCGCTGCAGGGTGCGTCAACAAGAATCCTGTCAAAACGGTTTTCAAGCCTTTTGCAAAGTTCATCGGGACGGCAGTTTGATACAACTGCGTTTGAAATACCCATTCGTTCAATATTCGATAAAAGAATATTCGCTCTGCTTCTTACAATTTCATTGCTCCACAAAAGTCCTGTTCCGTTAAGTTTAGCGCCGATTTGCGTACTTTTTCCGCCCGGAGCGGCACACAAATCAAGGACATAATCGCCCTCATGAACATCAAGCATTGTAACTGCCGAAGTTGCAGACGGTTCCTGAACATAGAACGCTCCTGCATGGTGCAGAGGATTGTTGCCGATTGACTTAACATCGGACGGAATATAGAAGCCCTCATCGCAAAACGGAGTTTTTTTCAGTTCAAAATCAAGAAGTGAACAAAGCTTTTCGGGCAAACATTTTAAGGTGTTGACACGAAGTCCCTTTATGAAATCGTCACTGTTGTAAAATTTTAAAAATTCGTCAAATTCATCACCCAGAAGTGATTTCATTCGCAATAAAAAATCATTCATGAATAAACAAGCCTTTTCGGGTTAATAATAGTTTTGTAAAGGAGGTGTTGAAATGAATTTCAATCAGAATCGGAACAACAATCAGAACAAGAACGAGCAGAACAGCCAGAATAAGAATCAGAACAACAATCAGAATAAAAATCAGCAGAACAGCCAGAACAAAAGTCAGAACAATTGCAGATGATTACATTCTGAAGTTCTCCCAAGCCGTGTCTTTTGATGCGGCTTTTTTCTTTATAGGAATTAATAGCCGTATTCTTCGCCGATGATAATAACCTTGATTCTGTCAACATGTCTTTGCTGAGCGGATACCACATAGTTACAGCATATTCTTGTGTCACCGTGACAACCGTCACAGAGCTCGGGATTTTCTTTTCTCAATGAAACACATTCGCCTGTTTTTCCGCAGGGGGTTTCAATGCCGAGTCTGATTGTATTCTGCGGAGCGGCAATTGTTTTAACTCTCTTGATTGCCTCGTCAATATTCTTTACAATTTTGTTGATACCGCATACAACGATAACGCTTTTCGGACCGTAAAGAAGTGCGGCAACACGGTTTGAGTTGCCGTCAACATTATAAAGCTCTCCGTTTTCGGTAAGAGCGTTTGTGCTCATAAAAAATGTGTCTGCCCTGAAAGTCTGACGGTAAACCTCTTCAACCTCGGGACGAGTCATTCCGGGTGCGGAACGGTCAAGAAAATTGTAATCGGGTGAATTAATTATCTGATAAATTCCCGTTTCGTCGAGAGTTTTTGAACCTCCGCATGAAATTGTTTCGCCCTTTTTAATGAGTGTTTTTACAAGTGCCTGAGCCTCTTCCCTGTTTTCGCAAAAATAAGGTTTCATCTTGTTGCGTTCAAGATTTTTCATAACTTTCTCAACTTTTGCTCTCATTTCATCAGTCATAACAATTTCTCCGTTTCATAATTTCATAAAGTAATTAGGCAAGTTTTTGCATTAAATAATAGTTCTTTAAAAGAACAATATCCGTCCCTACGCTTGACATTCTGCCTACGGTTACAATCTGCTCACACATAATAATTGTGATATCATACACTTGCCAACATTTTCACCAAAATCATATGTAATCATTATACAATACAAATTGAATTTTGAAAAGAAAATTATTTGTCAACGGCACGGGTTTTGCGAATAAAATGATAAGAGAATAAATTTAGGAGAGATTTTATGCCGTCAGTTTATCTTTCACCGTCATTGCAGGAGTACAACCCTTATATTGACGGAGGAAACGAAGAATATTATATGAATCTTATTGCAGACGCCATGGAGCCTTATTTGAGGGCAAGCGGAATAGATTTCAGGCGAAACGATCCCGATATGACGCTGCGTCAGGCAATTGCAGATTCAAACAAGGGCAATCACGATTTGCACCTTGCAATTCACAGCAATGCCGCTCCCGAGGGTTCGGCAGGCAGATACACGGGTGCTGACATTTATTACTATCCGACAGGCAGTAACGGCAAGCGTTTTGCTGAAATTCTGCAAAAGAATTACAAGGATATTTATCCCGAACCGAACGATGTTGACATAATCCCCACCACCTCACTTGCAGAAGTCAGGCGAACAAAATCACCGTCGGCATTGATTGAGGTTGCATATCACGATAACCCCGAAGAAGCTCAATGGATTAGGGACAACATTAATGCAATCGGCAGAAATCTTGCAAAATCAGTTGCCGAGTATTTTAATATGCCGTTTGTCGAGCAGTAATTTAATTTTGACAAAGAATAAAGGTCAACACGATTATGTGCTGACCTTTTGTTATTCATCAAAATATGCGTTTAAAAATAATCAGGTCTTTCGCTCATATTGTTCCTTTCATTACATTTCAATTAGATGTTCACAACATTCGGAACACATATTTCTTTTAATATTAACTGTTTGCCCAACCGCAAATTTCAATTTGTTTTTATACAACTTCAATATCATTCATCTCAATACTGCCCCAGGCTTTTTGCCAGGTGTTTTGGTATTTATCGGGTTTTCTTCTTCTGAAAGTCAGACCGTCTGCAACCTCTAAGGTTTCAAAGGGGGCGGCATCGTTCTTTCGGCTGTAAAAAACATAGCGTGTATAGTATCCGCCACGGACAATTTTCGATATATCTATTTTCAATTTTGCCGTGTGGGTTTCGCCCTTTTTTCCCGAATAGAAATTTTCAACCACAAATGCGGTAACAGGATATCTTCGGTAATCGCTCACTTCAACACGCATACAAAGATTTTCAATATCAGCCTTGTTTTTCCATGTGAGTTCAAGCAGAATCTGCTCGTCATCATAGAAAATATTATCCTCTTTGCCGTTATATCCGGCAAATTGCAGACAAAGGTCGTTTCTGTCGGCATGATGCTTGTGTTCGTTTCCGACATATTCAATGGCACGGAAATTTTCGTTTGCACTTCCGAGATAGATTTTTACAGCGTCTTCAACATCGCCGTCAAAAACAATTTTGCCGTGGTCAAGAACTATGCACCTGTCGCAAAGGTCACGAATAGTATTCATATTGTGTGAAACATAGAGGACAGTTCTGTCCTCCTCGGTTGCAAGGTCACGCATTTTCCCGATACACTTTTTCTGAAAGTGCATATCTCCGACAGCAAGCACCTCGTCCATAATCATGATTTCTGCATCAAGGTGTGCCGCAACAGCAAACGCAAGCTTTACGAACATACCCGATGAATAACGCTTTACGGGCGTGTCAATGAACTTTTCGCACTCTGAAAATTCAATAATACTGTCTATTTTTGAAGTGACCTCTTTCTTTGTCATTCCGAGGATTGCACCGTTAAGGTAGATGTTTTCCCTGCCGGTAAGCTCAGCGTGAAAGCCTGTTCCGACCTCAAGCATACTGGCAATTCGTCCCCTGAAACGCACTCTGCCGTCTGTCGGAGAGGTAATTCTGCATAAAACCTTTAACAGAGTTGACTTGCCTGCACCGTTAGCGCCTATAATTCCTATGCGTTCTCCACGGTTTACCTCAAGGTTCACACCGTCAAGTGCTAAAAATGTGTCGTCTTTCGTATATTGTTTGGCACCGATTCTCTGATTCGGATCTTCTTTACCTCTTTTTTTTGCATACCAACTCTGCAAATCATGACGGAGAGTTCCCGAACCGATTGCACCGAGTCGGTATTCTTTTGAAAGATTTTCAATTTTTATTACGCAATTTTCATTCATTTCAGTCATGACATCATACCGTATCTATAAAATTCTTTTCTACCCTATTAAAGACGATTATTCCGAACAGAAGAACTACTGCCGTAACAGCAAAGCTCAATATGAGATATTGCCACGGAAATGTTCCGCTGCCTAAGAACCCGTAACGGAATGTTTCAATTAGCGGAGCAACAGGATTTAAAAGTGCAAGCGGACGGAATGAATCCGACACCTGAGAAACAGGATAAACAACAGGAGTAATATACATCCACAATGTTACTCCGAATGAAACAAGCACACCGAGGTCACGGTATTTTGTTGTTACAGACGAAACAATCAATCCGCAGCCTGTGCCTAAAAGTGCCGAAGAAAGCAGAATCAAAGGCATAAGCAATGCGCATAAATTCGGGTGAACATTTGAACCCGTAAACATATATATAAGAACAAGTATAAAGAACATTACAAAGTTAATCAAAAAACCGATTGTGTTGTAAATTATATTTGCGCACGGCATTACGAGCCTTGGGAAATACACCTTGCCGAACAGCCTTGCGTTGCCGATAAAGGTTGATGAACTGCCGTTAAGACAGCTTGAAAAAAACGACCACAAAATATTGCCTGCCATAAAAAACAGAAATTGAGGCATTCCGTCAGTTGAGATATTGGCAATCATACCGAAAATTACGGTAAAAACAAATGTTGAAAGGAACGGCTTTATTATTATCCACAACGGTCCGAGTACGGTTTGCTTGTAGAAATTTTTAAAATCACGCTTTACGAACAGCATAACAAGGTCACGGTACTTGCGGACATCACCGAGATTAAGCTCAAACAATCTGCGTTTTGAAGTAATATCGGTTATTTCATTATTTTTCAAGCCACATTCCCCTTTTGTCGGTATTTCACATACAAAAAATTTTAACACATTTATATTTTTGTGTCAATTCAGGTTGATTTGCAGACATAATAATGATAAAATAAATTAAGTTTATTTACGAAAGGAATTTGAAAATGACAAAAATTAAAAAGATTTCGGCAATTATGGTTGCCGCAGTTATTCTCTGCACATGCTTTTTAATGAGCGGTTGCGGCGGTAACACAGAGAGCAGTTCTTCTGAAAAAGCAACTTCTGCAGTTTCAAACGAAGAAACAACATCCGCAAGCACAGACACAACCGACTACAAATCAAGCTACACAGCTACTATTGATGTTAAAGACTACGGTAAAATTGAAGTTGAGCTTTATGAGGAGCTTGCTCCGATTACAGTCAAGAACTTTGTTGACCTTGCAAAAGACGGCTTTTATGACGGTCTTACTTTCCACAGAATCATTACCGGCTTTATGATTCAGGGCGGTGACCCAAAGGGTGACGGTACAGGCGGAAGTAAAAAAACAATCAAGGGCGAATTTGCTCAGAACGGTGTTGAAAACAACCTTTCACATACAAGAGGCGTTATCTCAATGGCTCGTTCAAATGATCCCGACAGTGCAAGCTCACAGTTCTTTATTGTTCAGGCTGACAGCACATATCTTGACGGTCAGTACGCTGCATTCGGCAAGGTAACAAAGGGTATGGATATTGTTGATAAAATCTGCGAGGACACACCTGTTACAGATTCAAACGGTACTGTTGAAAAGAAAAATCAGCCTGTTATCAACTCAATTAAGATTGAGGAAAAATAATGAACGGTATAACTGTTCTTGTTGATGCGGATGCCTGCCCTGTTGTAAAATCGGTTGAAAGGATTGCAAAAAGTCACAATGTTCCCGTTGTGCTTTTATGTGACACAAACCATGTTCTAAAGTCAGATTACAGCGAGATAGAAATTATCGGTGCAGGTGCAGACGCAGTTGATTTGGCGCTTGTCAACCTTTGTAAAAAGGGCGACATTGCGATAACTCAGGATTACGGAGTTGCGGCACTTGTGCTTGGAAAGGGTGCGTACTGTATTCATCAATCGGGAAAAATTTTCTCGGATGATAACATAGGCGGTCTGCTTATGGACAGGCACCTTGCCAAAAAGGCGAGAATGTCAAACGGCAAGCACCACATTAAAGGACCGAAAAAGCGTACAAAACAAGATGACGAAAACTTTGAAAAGAGCTTTGAATCTTTGCTTGTAAAAGTGTTAAATAATTCTAATCAGGAATAATAATTATTTTTCTGCATATACTTGAAATGCACAGAAATGTGTGCTACAATAATTGTAGGCAAAATGATGTAAATAGTCCATTGGGCAAAACGAAACCCTCGAAGCTACCGACTTCGAGGGTTTCTTCATAGGTTGGCTGTTGAAGTTACTATCTATCCAACCACTTGCAAATATAGTAGGCAACTACACTTGCTCCAACAGATAGTAAAAATGATGTAAAAAAATCCATTAGGTTACACCTCCTTCCTGCCGGAAAGAGTCAACAGCACAGTCAGTATATCACATTTGTTGAAATATGTCGATATATTTTGACACTCATTTACAAACAGAACACCCCGAAGAACTTAATCTTCGGGGTGTTTTATGTTTTACCGTAAGTATTTTTGCAGTCGCATACTCGGGCAAAATATGATATAAACGATTCAAACTATCTTCCCGACCGCACCTAACAGCTATTAACTTTTCACTCCTCACTTCCAACGGTATCCGTTGGTTCGGTTGATTTGACTTTTTTCTGATAGGTGTCAATATTAAAAATGCCGAGATTTTGTTTCCATTTCAGGATTCGCTTTACGGATGCGTCAACCTGAGCTTCGGAAATTTCACCGTTTTGAACAGCCTCAAGAACTGCGGGATATTGGGTATCGACAGATGAACAACAGAGCAAATCGTTACCGCATTTTGCCGCTGTGACTGCTGCCGCTTCATCTCCCGTAAAGTCCGTGATTGCGTTCATGATAAGGTCATCGGTCATAATTACACCGTCAAATTTGAATTCATTTCTGAGAATATCATGCACCTTTTGTGAAAGTGACGCAGGATATTCGCTGTCCATGCAATTAACTATGTTGTGTGAAACAAGAATACAGTCGGCACCGGACTCAATTCCCTGATAAAATGGTTTAAAATCTGTATTTTCAAATTTTGAATAGTCACGGTCATCGTATGCAATTCCCGTGTGTGTGTCGCTGTTATTGCCGTAACCGGGAAAATGCTTCAGAACCGTGCCGAGCTTTTTTGATTTGCTTGTTTCAACAACGGTTCGCACATATCTGTTTTCCATATCAACATCCGAACTGAAAGAACGGTCATACATAAAGCCGTATTCATCCGAGGTCATATCGCACACGGGAGCCAGATTCACATTGATTCCGAGTGAAAGGAGTAAATCCGCTTTTTCTTCTGCATCCTGCTTGACAGCATCCCAACCGCCGTCTGCATAAGTATCTTTTGGAGAAAGAAACGGAGTTTCACGGAGGTTTGGGTTACTGCTGACACGCACAACCGTTCCGCCCTCCTCATCAACGCCGATTAAAAGCGGAATATCCGCCTCATTCTGATAGCTGTGAATATCGTCAACAACTTCATCTTTGGTTTTACCGTCAAAATCTCTGCCAAACAGGATGTAACCGCCGATATTGTACTCGCTGACCTGTTGCACAGCGTCTTCATCGGGGCAGCGTACAAAAAACATCTGCCCCACCTTTTCTTCAAGCGTCATATCAGATATGAATTTATCAAGCTTTCGGTCATTAATTTCTTCGGCTGACATTGTTGTCGGCTGAACAGTTGTCTGCTCTGCAGGCTGTGATTTTTCGGACTGACTGCTGTTTTCGGCACAAGCCGTCATTACAAAAGCCATGCATAATGTAAGTAAAGCAAATGAAGTTATTTTTAATTTTCTGTTAAATATTTTCATAAACGCCTTATGCTTTCTGCATTTTAGTCAGCGCACTGCTTGTGACATATACAAGGCACCTTACCGTTACACCGTTTGCCGTGGTACACGATACTGTGGTTTTGCCCGTTTTGTTGGCTGTAATTTTTCCGCTGTTTTCATCAACAGACGCAACAGTCGGATCTGTTGACGAATAGGTTGTTGAACAGGTCGCCTCACCGTCTGCTACAGAAAGATTCAGCAAGCTTGAATTACCCTCTGAAAGTGAAATTTTATTTTTGCCAAAGCTAACCGCCATTGCAAGAAACTTTACATTCACATTCACATTTTTTGTTTTACCGTCAGATGTCGAAATTGTGATAACCGTATCGCCTATGCCCGTGGCAACAATATTGCCGTTTTCATCAACAGAGGCAACTAACGGGTTACTGCTTGAATAGCTGACATCTATATCTCCCCTCAACTCCGTAATTTCGCTGTTAAGGGTGTAACTTTCAAAAAGTCCCATAGAAATGTCACTTTTCGGCAAAACAAGTTCAGACTTGCTCTGTACTGTTTCGTTAAGCTTTTCGGCAACGATGGGACCGTATATCTTCATATTGGCATATGCAAGAGGGTGAATCCCATCGCCTTTTTTGGTTTTTGCATTATATCTAAAATACTGTGTTGTAATTTCCTCATTATCACCGGTAAGCTCTGTTTCTTCCGAAAGGTCAACATAGGGAATTTCCCACTTATCAAGTATATTTTTCATTAAAGACCAATACTGTGACTGTTTTATTCTTGTTGAGCAATTGTGACAGAGTACGAACAGCTTAATTGAGTCTTTATAATTCTTGTCAAGAAAATAGCAAATACTTTCCAACGCCCCTGCTGTGGTGTATTCATTGTATTTTCCCGATTTATTATTTATATCGGTCATTGCACCCATTTCAACGTTTTTGAACAGGTCATTAAAACCACCGTCAAGCAGAATAACATCGTAACTGCCTTTCATTTCACGGACACGCTCAAGGATACTTCTGTGGTCTGTGCCGATAAAATCCTTTCTTATTGCAAGAGTTGTGCCGGGAGTGGCCTTGTTGGTCATTGTCATATTATATTTTTCGGCAACATAATTGCAGAAAGAATATGTTGAATTTCCCATTGTGTTCGTACCCGAACCGTAGGCAACGCTGTCGCCGTCACAATACATAGTTCTGCCCGAAAGGTAGTCGGGAGCAGAATACATAGCCTTTGCACACGGAAAAAGCTGTGCGTAAAATTCGTTGCCGACAGCCTGCAAAATAAGATTAACATCATTTTCCGTGATTTTGCCGTCATCGTCAACATCGGCAGCCGTCAGCTCTTCCTCGGTCGGAACAGTGTCGATAAGGCTTTTGGCAAGCTTTGCATCAGTTGCATCAACAGTTCCGTTGTTATTAACATCGCCGTAAATCACATTGCCCAACGAAACAAAGTTTAGCGAATTATCATTGCAATATTTTTCTGCGACAGTCCCCGAATAGCCTTCAAGAGTGAATGATGAATCGGTTGAATACTGCTGAGTGCTTATTGTCTGCTTACTGTAGGTGTCAAAAACGCCCTTTTTGGTTGAACAGCTTACCGCAAACGAATCATCGCAAATCTGCGTTACGGACATTGGAATGCTCACGGATTTAAGATTTTTACAATTCATAAACGCACCGTAGCCTACAGTTTTTAAACCAAAATTCAGGTTGATTTTTTCAAGGCTTTCACAGCCGTAAAAAGCCCACCATTTGATATTTTTTACTGTGTCGGGAATTGTCACTTCCTTGATTTTGCCTGAATAAAAAGCCGTCCTGCCGATTGAGGTTACAGGCTTTGAATCAATGCTGTCGGGAACAGTCACAACTGCATTCTTGCCCGTATAACCGCAGATTTCGGCTGTGTTATCGTCAAGAATTCTGTATTTAAAGTTTTTGTATGTGTGTTCATCGGTTGCGGCAAAAACGGTTGTACCGACACCTGCAACTGATGAAACTATTATTACCGTTGAAAGTAAAAATGATAAAGTTTTTTTGAAATTTCTCATTAAATTGCTCCATAAATCATTATTCCTATATTCTACTACAAAATGCAACATTTTGTAAATAGGCAAACAACCCAGAATTACCAAAAATAAAAAAACAGAGGAACAACATTGAAAGCAATTCAAAGAATGCTCCGGTTAATCCTCTGTATCCTTTATATATTTTTAAAAAAATCAGCCTGCAAGCACAAGCGGAAGAACATCGTTACGGTCAATGTGAAGAACAACCGAAACCTCGTCACAAACCATTTTTTCAGCTTCTTTAAGAAAACGCTCGTCAGTAATGTGAAGTCGTCTGCCCTTTTTGAGCTGGAGCTTACTGTGGAAGTGCATTCTCCTGATAAGCTCAACAAGCTTCATACAATCGCCGCCCGAAATAATCTCCTTGATTTTTTCACATCTTTCGGCTTTATTGTCAATCCATATTTCATTATCGGTTTTCTGTGACAAAATATCTTTAATTTCATCCGAAGAAAGGACAACACGCATTCTTGACACAAGCATTTCATTCTGAGTCGGAACAAAAAGCGTTGAAGAATCCGAGCAAACAGGTTTTAAAACATAGTATTCAATAGAATCCTTTCCGATTTTTTTCGTTGTAATTTCGGTAATCTCACAAACTCCGTTTGAGCCGTAAAGAACAACCTCACCAATACTGTACATACTCTCACCATCCGTATAATCGCATCATCTTAAATCTCAGATAAACACTGAGTTCTTACAGTATTATTATACCACTTTTTGCATAATTTTGTTATAGGCAAAATTACCGAATTTGACAATTTTTTCACTGTGGGAAATTAGAGCATATTCTACCAAAATCCGTTAAAATAGAATTGGTTTAAATCCGAAACAGGGTACAAAATACGCTCTGCGGATATTGTACGAAAAGGCTCTTGGAAATGCAAGGCATTTTAATTGGAGGCGTCGAGGAATTTATGCCTATTGACAAACACATTTAGATAATTTAAAAGGTCAAAAATGTTATTGTTCGGTATATATTTTAAGTTGATAAAAATGTCTGAATCACAGATATTAAATACAATTAAAGGCACGGCGGGTGTTACTGCAACAAAACAAGCGACAGTTTAATTTCTGTCGCTTGTTATTACACTTTATTCTGTTTTTACGGGTTGCCACATAACTATTGACATTAAGTCATAAATGTCAATTCATCAGCAAAAGTCGTTTTATAACGGTTACGGATTGTAGGCTGACCAGTTACCGTTTGAATAAATCTTGCCGACATTCACCGTGAGATCAGCAGTTTGATTTGCACCATTGTTGCTGAAAATCACATTTGTTGCACCTGTCGGCACGGCTATACGGTAGACACCGTCACCGACACTTTCCATTGCTTTTCCCGGCCATTCACCTGCCATATCGGTTGCATCACTGTTCCAGAAGTATGCATGGGTATAGCCCTTTGCATAAACATATGACTTGCCGACTGTTGTCGGTTCGGTTGTGGGAGCAACCGTTGTGGGCTGTGTTGTAGGTACTGTCGGTTCTGTTACGGGAGCTGTTGTGACCTCTGTTGACGGTTCCGTAACAGGCTCTGTTGCAGGAGTTTCCGTTGTTGGTTCGGTTGCGGGGACTGTCGGCAACTGACTCGGATCAACATATGTACCGCAGTAACCGCAATTTTCAAACTTTGCAACATAGCATTGAATCAGGGTTGCGTCCTTGATTGAGATTGTGTTATCCCTGTCAACATCTGCCGCAACGAGGGAATTGTTTGTAAGATTTTCAAGCTTTACGATATGCTTTTGAACGAGTGTTGCATCGCTGACATCTATTCTTCTGTCAAGGGTTGTATCACCCATAAGAATCATATTATCGGGTATATCCGTGTTGTAATACTCGAACATATAAGTATTGTTGAAGTCGTTGTAATCGTTTGCCTTTGAGATTACCCTGACTGAAACAAAGCCTGTGTCATCAACATATGACTTATCAAGCGGAACAGTTATCGTAACGGGGGTATTCTTTGAAACAAAAGGAATGTTCTGTGTGAAGTAAACCTCGTTTGTGTTTCTGTTATAAACCTCAAGAGTTGCAGGAGAGTCATAGCTGAATCTGTTGTACACAACAGCCTTGATGAAGTTTTCGTCGCCGTCAATATACTGTTCTGCACTGACCGCCATATCGGTATAACCGAGGGGGATATCATATGATGAAGTGTACTTTGCCTTGCTGTCTGTTACGGTAATTGTTATACAACGGTTTACAATCTGTTCGGGTGCTGTGAACGGAACGCTGAACTTCTCGCTTGCACCTGCAGAGAGTGATTTATCTGTTGTTGTATATGTACCGAGTACAGTACCGTCATAGTTCTTTACCGTAAAGGTGAGGTTGCCTGTCGGTTCAAAGCTGTTGTTTGTTACAGATACATCTGCTTTGGCTTCCTTGCCTGCGTTGATTTCGCTGTAGTCAACGCTTGCATCTGTAATTACAGGTTTTGAAACAGAGTCGGCAATTGTTGTAACAAGCTTTGACTCTGTGTTCATATCGTCATCAATTACCTTTGAATCGTAATATGTGAATGTAAGCTTGCCGTTAATGTACTCCGGCTCAACATTTTCAATGTAGTTGTCGGATGAAACAAGTGTTACGGGATTTGACCATGTACCGCTTGCCGTGTCAAGATAGAGGGCATTGATTTTGTTCTTGCTCTCTGTGTAAACGATTGCACAGTTGCCGTTTTCATCGTTTACTATTTCAACACCGTTTGCAGCCGAACCTGAAATGTTGCAAATCTCCGTTTTTGCCTGAGACTGAACATCATACTGCATGAGAGTTCCGTTTTCGTACCAAACTACAACGGATTTGTTAAGAACTTCGCCTGTTGAGATTGCAGTTTCAACATTTTCTGCAATTACATTTGTTTCGCCTGTGGCTGTGTTGCAGACACAGATTGTCTTATCGTCTGTTGTCGAAAGGTCACCGTCTTTGTCACAGGTGTAAACAACATATTTTGACTTTGAGCTTTCGATAATATCACAGTTGATTACCGTGTCAACATTCTGTGCAACAGCCTGTGGCTGTGACCATGTTCCGTTAGCAAGACTGCTCATCATAATTGAGTTGGAGCTGTCATTAAAGAACGGATTGTTTGAAGAACTGTTCATCCAAATTGCTGTGGGAACACCGTTGATGTCTTTAAGAACAGGGTTTGCATCGTATGTACTGTTGTTTGAAATGCGTGTAAAGTTTTCAAACTTGTTAGACCAAAAACTGAACTTTGCAGAATATACATCAATATTCTTTACTGTATCGGTAATTGAAGAATCTTCCGAAAGCTCTGTGTTACTCTGGGCATAAACAAGATAAATCTGATCTCCGCTTACTGCAAGTGAGTACGATATATCGGCATTTTTGTTGTCATCAAGCTTTGATGCTTTTGACCACTTGCCAGTTGTTGAATCGTAAACGCTATAGTAAAGTGCGAGTGCATTTGCCGAATTTGTTGCACTTTCGTCAACACTCTGGTAAACCATTACCGCCTTGTCACCGCAGGCTGCAATCTGTGGCTTTGATGCGGAGTATGCATTGTCAAGCAATGCCGTATTGCCGTTGCCGGACTCTATCTCGTCATTCCAACCCGAATTGTAGGACAGCAATTTATCATTTATGTTGTATTTGTCGGCATCATATGCCGCTGCAACAAGTTCGGAATATGCTTTGGCTTTTTTATTTGCATCTCGGTCGTAAATAGTCGTGCTACCCGACACAATAGGGAATTTTTCGGAATAGAACAACAGCTTGACATACAAACCAACTTCACCGCTCAATTCAACGGTTCTCATTTCAAATGTTTTCCAGATGTCAATGCTAAAGCCTAATTCCGCACTACCGTAAATTCCGGCTGAAAGGCAGTTGACACCAATGCCTGCCTCCAAATCAACTCCGAGGTCGATTTTTAAATCCAAGTAGTCAAAGCCATAGGTGTTGTCCTCGTTGTTATATGCAAAAGATGCCTCTGCACCTACACCAAGGCTAAATCCTACTTTCATATTGACAGGAATCCAAGCTATAAAGAATTGACTTTCATATTCACATGCAACAGACACACCGATAAACAGCTTACTCTTTGCAAGCTCTAATCCGCCGTCATCTCTTACATTAAATTCAAGAGCACCCATAAGTGAGAAATCAAAGGACGGGTTCTTATCGAACTTAATTCCCTTAGCCTTGCTTGCGAGAAGGTCTTTGTACTCACTTCTGCATTTTTCGACTACTTCGGTGAATGCTGTGTGTCCTTTAAGGCTCTCATAGTCCGTATTATCGCTTGAGTCATCCTTTTTGGTCGGATCTTTCTTTTTGATATTTCCGTTTTCAAGTTCCTTTTCAATGTCAAAGTTGACACCAACGGTAACTGTACTCTCAGATCTGTTATATTCATAAGAAAGTCCGAGTTTATCTGTGAACTCAAAATCGAACGATACACCGTTGAGCCAATCAAAAGAAGAATCGCTGAAGAACAGTGAACCCTTTTCGGGAAGTTTTACCGAGATATCGTCAGTAAACACTCTTAAGGAATTGATATTGAGTTTGGTCTTTTCAACTTTGCCTGATTTTAATGTTACATACATATATACAGAGTCGCCATCTGTGAAGTCCGAGGCTGTATAAGTATTTGTATAGATATATTCAGATGAATTTACTTTTCTGCTGTTTGCAGTTAATGCTTTGTCATTCTGAACAATATCAATTTTGGAAACCTCGCCGTAGATTTTTGATGAGAATGTTATATTTGCGACACTGCCGTCTTTATTCTTAGCATTTGTTCTGATTGTTGCCTTTGAATTCAGAGCGTCTTTGCCGTCAACATTGACATTGACTACGGCAAATTCACCAACACGGTAAAGCTTAACATTTGTGTGACTGCCGAACTGAACTCCCTCAAAGTACATATCCGTATATGAGTAGTAGCCGTCAGCAGTAACTTTTAAGTAAGCCGAGTCGAGGTCTTTTCTGTCCTCTTCCTTGATGATAACTCTTCCTTCGCCGTCGGTTTTATATATAAGGTCGGAGTTAAGTTCAACGGTTGCACCCGATATCGGGTTGCCGTCCTTGTCCTGAACATAGAATACATACGCTCCGCCCTCCTCGGGAAACTTTTCAAAATACTTTTCGAGGAAGTAATCTACATCGTGAAGCGAAACCTTTGCGTTTGCACCCATTGACGAAACATCGTCAATTATGTTGTCAATGTACTTGTACGAACCGCCAAGCTTTGCATAGCAATGGTAAACAAACTTTTCATTCGGATTAAGTGTTGTTCTCTGCTTATCCATTTCATATGAAGTGCCGTTTGCATCAACATATTCATCGCAGTAGGACTCGTTGAGTTTTTCCCACTTAAAGCCCTCAAGAGCAAAGTCACCCTTGTTTTCAACAATGATATTGTAGAACACTTTACCGCCGTAGTTATGATTTGCTGCCTCAATGTCAACATCAATTGTTGACGCATCGTGAACCTCAATCGGATTATCGGCTACGAATTTTGCGGAAATCGGTTCGTTGAAATATGAGAGCATTCCGAGGAAGTCGGCTGAGACATCATATGTACCAGCCTTGTCACCTCTGAGAATCCACTTGATTGTTTTCTGAGTCTGTCCCTTGATTTCATCAATATAGACAGAAGCCTTTGGTTCTGACGAATTTGTCTTTACAACGCTGAGGCCGTCAGGAACATTAAGTGTAACCGTGTTGTCAAGCAAGCTGAAATCACTTGACGCATGATTGATAATGTGAAGTGATACGCTGAAGAATTCTTTGAGATATGAGAACTCAACAGGAACATCAATATAAACGATTGTCGGATCTTCAAGACTTGATGAACCCGAACCTGAACCCGAACCTGAACTTCCGCCTGAACCGCTGATTACACAAGGAGTAAGTTTTCTTGTGCCTGATGATGTTTTCACATAAATCGGGTCCGATTTTGCGGTTTTACCGTTCCAATAGATTACCGAATGAATCGGTTCACGCTCATAAACGAGAGTTACATTGATTTTTACAACATTTCTGTTTTCGGCGGCATTGATGTCGATGCCTGCCGCAACAATTTCATCAAATGTCATTTTGTGAATTTCAAATTCACCCGTAACAATCGGTTCGTTTACAAGAACGAGTGTTACACAAGTTTCCTTGCCTGTAACAGAAATATTCTGCTTAACGGGGAGGTAATCTTTTTTGTATGAAGATACAATGTGAGTACCAATCGGAGCTTCAAACACGGCAAGACCGTTTGAATCGGTAAATGCGTGCTGCTGTTCTTCCTCACCGAGATCCATATAAGCGTCTGTGTTTGGAAGAACATTGCCCTTTTCGTCTTTAAGCAATACATTGACTGTGCCGACAAGCTCTCTGCTTGTAACTGTAATTTCCTTTGTCAGCTTGGCTGTGTTGCCGTCACTGTCAGTTACGCTGACAGTAACCTTGTACTTGCCTGTCTTATTGAAAATATGGAGTGTTTTGCCCCTTTCGTTCTTTACAACGGCTGTGCCGTCACCAAAGTCAAAGCTGTAGCTTACAATTTCGGTATCATCTGTTGAGCCTGTTGCGTCAAACATATACTCACTGCCCACTACAACTGTTGACTGACAATCGAGTACGGGAACGGGAGCAATTATGCCCGACACCTTAACAAGTTTGCTTTCGGCACTTGATGAGTTTTTAGCCTTGTCAAAAGTCTCAATCTTGTAGATTACGCTCTTGTCGGAAACGGCAATTTCATTATCGTTGTAGGCGTATGAATTCTTTCCGCTTTCAGCCATTACGGAATCGTAAAGCACATATGACTTGTCATTTGCACGCTGTCTATATATATAGAAGTGAGAAAGATCATCTGCATCACAAGACCATGTAAGGTTGAAGATATTATCGTCTTTTTCAACAAGCTTTACATCCTTAATTTCGGGAGCATCCTTGTCAATTGTGTAGGTTGCGGTTTTTTCATCAGCCTGATTGCCCGATGAATCGCTTGCCGTAACCTTGATTGTAACCTCTGTGCCGCTGTTAAGCTCATCAAGAGGGAGAGCAACCGTTGCGGTACAGTTATTCTTTGAGTTACCTGCAATTTCTTTGATTGTCTGATATGAACTGAAAAGTCCGTTTGTTTTATACTCAATTTTCAGGTTGCTGAGTTTTGCATTATCCGATGCGGCAACCGTGACGGAGTTGTTGTTATTACCTATTCTTGTGCCGTCAACAGGTGAGAGATCATAGATAACAGGCTTTTCGGTATCGTCCTTGACTTTGCATGATACTACCTCCGACTGTTTGCCGACATTGCCCGCAAGGTCAACAGTCTCAACCTTGTAGTAGTAGGTAGCACTGAAATCTACATTTTCATCATATGTATTGACAGTCTTTATATTGTTTTTCAAAAGGGTAAATTCACCGTCAGCGCTGTTGCTCTTGTACACTCTGTAATAAGCAAAGCTGTTGTCGTCTGTAATTGCATTCCACGAAATGTTTACGAATGACGAACCTCCCTCTGTTTCACCCGATGATGCCGTAACACCTGTGGGCTGAATCGGAGCTGTTCTGTCAACAACATATTCGTAGCAGGTAAGGTTTTTATCCTCGGTCACATTGCCGTAGCTGTCATAAACCTTTGCCCTTACAAAAACAGAACCTTCCTCATAGTTTTTGAGGTCAAGTTTGCAGTCGAATGTGCATTTTGCAGACTCACCTGTTGCCTTTATTTCGGAAACCGTTTTCCAGCTTTCCTTATCTGTTGAAGTCTGGATTTCGATTGATTTTACTCTGTAATCATCTTCTGCCGTGAATCTGAGGTTGATTTCGGATTTGAAATAACCCGGATCGGGAGTAATTTTTGTTACCTTTGGACAAATTGTATCCTTCAAAGTTGTAACTGTGATTTCTTCCGAAGGAGTGCCTCGGTTTGAACGCTTGTCATAGCCGATTACACGGTAAACATAATCGTGTTCGGGAGTAAGACCGCTGAGGTTTACACCGAGGTTTGTGCTTGTTCTTGAAACGCTCTTCCATACTCCATCAGATTGTTTGCATTCAACAACGAAGTATGAAATATCATCGTCCGAAACATCGCTCCAAGAAAGTGTTGCCGTTGTGCCGTCAACTGCAATACACTTGACATTCTTGACCTGTTCGGGACCTTGATTGTCGCACATATATCTCTGTTTTGGAGAATAGGTGAAGTTTCCGACAGCGTCATAAATTTTTGCAACAACATACACAACGCCGTTCGGCATTACTGTCGTGTCGATGTTCTGCGAGTAAGAACTGCCGTTATGCTCGTCAATAAGAGTCCAGCTTTCAAGAGGAGCTTCGGGATCGGTTGAGTAGTAAAGCGCTGTTTTTGCAACACCTACATTATCGTTGCCGACTACCGAGAACGGCTGTTTGCCGTAGATATAGTTGTTTGATGCAGGAGTCATCTTGATAAACTGCGGAGGGATTGTATCATTAATCAATCCTGCCGAAACGATGTCATATCTAAGACTTTCCTGTCCGTAAGAGTCTGTACCTACAATATAGTAATAGTATGTAACATTTTCTTTAACTTTTTTATCATTATAGCTTGTTGTGTCACGATTTCTGATTTCGCTTAAAAGTTCAAAATCTGTTTCGTTTTCTGCTCGCTTGTAGATTCTGTAAATCTGAGTGTCATACTCAACGGAAATCTGCCACGAAAGCGAGATGTAGGTTTCCATAGGAGTTATGGTAACCTCGTCAATAGGTGCGGGGTGAGTTCTGTCAACATTCACCTTGATGTCTTTGTAGCTCTGACCGCCGTCCTTGTCTGTGAACACGAAACGGAGAGAATATTCGCCCGTTACAACATTTCTAAGCGACCAATAGCCTACATAGTCAACACCGTTTGACTGAACATTTGCATTGCAAGCAGACTTCCACTCCTTGCCGTCACGGCTGAACTGAAATTCGCCCTTACCGCCTGTTTTTGAAAGGCTGCTTTCCATTGTTGCGGTAAGCTTAATTTTGTTAAGACCGCCGATATCGGTTTTATTGTTCGGGAGAGTAATGCTCTTTACGGAAGTGCAGGCAGGAGTTACGCTGACTGTTTTTTCCTCTAAGATGATACCCTCTTTGTCAACGGCAACAACACCGTAAACATATTCTTCACCGCTCTTGAGGTTGATGTCGGTGTAGGTCTGATCTGTCGTTTCATCATACTTTGCACCGTTTTTATAGATTATGTAGTGATCAATAGCGTCATAGCCGTTCGGCTTTTTCCACGACATTGTAACGCTGTTGCTCGAAACAGCCGACGCCTTGAGGTCAACAACATTATAATTGTCACGAATAAACTTGATGTCAACATTGCCCATGCTCTTAGCATACTCATGACCGTATGTGTCTTCGTAGCAGTAAACGGTGAGATCTTTGTAACCTGAGAAAGCTGATGAGTCAATGCTATTTAATCCTTTACCAAGCACTAATTGTTTGATATTGTAATCATAATAAAAAGCACGATAGCCAATAGTTTCAACATCGTTTCCGATATTTACAGTTTCAAGTGAAGCACATTGCTGGAATGCATAACTATTGATTGTTTTGACACCTGACAATTTTACTGTTTCAAGTGAAGTACATTGCAGGAATGCATACATATTGATAGAAGCATCCGTACCTGACAAATCAAGTTCTGTAATGGCAGTATTATAAAATGACTGATCTCCAATACTTGTCAGAGCATCCCCTGTAAATTTCACAGTATTTAATGCTCTGTTTTTATAAAAAGCATAATCTGCAATTGATTTTAATCCGCTGCCGAATTTAACGCTTTTCAAACTGCTTGCTACATACGAGCCCCAATAACCGCCATAACCGTCCGTATAAGCAGAAAAAGCACCATATCCGATACTTTCCAAACTATCGGGAAATTCAATGCTTTCAAGTGATTTACATACTGTAAAAGCATACTCACCAATAGTCTTAACCGAATTCTTTGAAAAATCGAGTTTGTTAAGTGACTGACAACTAAAGAACGCAGAGTTGCCGATTGATTTTACTGCATTACCAAAATCAACCGTTGTCAATACAGGACAATTGTTAAATGCGTAGTCGCCTATTGTTTTTTGTACTGTATCGCTGTCCTTAAATATTACTGTTTTAAGTGATTTACATTCTCCGAATGCACTCGTACCGATTGTCTTTACATTCTTTCCGATTGTTACTTTTGTAAGGTTTGGAGAATTGTCGAATGCATAAACGGCAATAGTTGTAACCGTGTCGAGAACTGTAAACTCACCCGAACGATTTTTAGGATACAGCACAAGTGTTGTCATATCCTTGTTGTAAAGAACACCGTCAACAACTGTGTAATTTTTGTTATCCTCCGCAACAGTAATTTTTTCGATTGCATTTGAGTCAAGAAACGCTGATGATGAAATTGAAGTACAGCCACTTCCGATTGATACATTTTTAAGCGATATGCAATTTCCAAATGTAATACCATTAAGCTTAGTTACCTTATTTGGAATATCAATATTTTTTAAAGCAACACAACTTTGAAATGCTCCGCTTTCAATGGTTGTCAGATTTTCTGATAATTCAACAGAAGTAAGTTTTCTGCAATTATAAAATGCATACTGACCGATTGTTTTCACACCTGACAATTTTACTGTTTCAAACGAATTGCAGTTATCGAAAGCATACGTACCGATAGAAGCATCCGTACCTGACAAATCAAGTTCTGTAATGGCAGTATTATAAAATGACTGATCTCCAATACTTGTCAGAGCATCCCCTGTAAATTTCACAGTATTTAATGCTCTGTTTTCGTAAAAAGCATAATCTGCAATTGTTTTTAAACCGCCACCAAACTTCACACTTTTAAGGTTACTTGCAAAATATGAACCGGTAGTTCCGTAATCGTAACATGAAAACGCATAACGACCGATACTTTCAAGGCTATCGGGAAATTCAACATTTTCAAGTGATTTATCAATCATAAAAGCAAAATTTCCGATTGAAGTTACCGCATTACCGAAGTCAACATTTGACAATGCCTGACAATTATAAAATGCATAGTCACCAATTACTTTTTTCTCCATTGTGCTGTCCTTAAACACAACATCGGACAATGCACTACAATCACTGAAAGCATAAGCACCTACACTTTCAACATTTGCTCCGATTGTAATTTTTGTAAGATTAGGGCAACTGCTAAAAGCACGGTCGGCAATCGAAGTAACGGTATCAGGAATTACAAATTCTCCCGATTTGCTCTTAGGATACAAAATAATTGATGTCTTTTCCTTATTGAGCAACGCTCCGTCAACGCTTGAATATTTTTCATTGTCTGCCGACACGGTTATTTTTTCAAGAGCAGTTGCATTATTGAATGCAGTTGCCGAAATTGTTGTACAGCTCTTACCGATTGACACACTCTTGAGTGAACTACAATTTTCAAATGTATTATTATCTATTTTTGTCACATTGTCGGGAATTGCAATACTCTGTAAATTACCGCAATTATAAAAAGCATATGAACCGATTGAAGTAAGCTTATCAGTAAATTCAAGTTTTGAGATCTTTCTATCATCATAGAATGCATAGTTACCAATTGTTTTTAAACCTGTACCAAATTTAACACTTTCAAGATTACTTTCCTTATATGTTCCGCCCGTTCCGTCTGTATAAGGTGAAAAAGCAAACTGACCTATGCTTGTAAGACTGTCAGGAAACTCTAAGCTTTTAATTTTACTGCAAACAGTAAATGCATAATCCCCTATTGAAGTTACTGCATTACCGAAGTCAACCTCTGTCAGAGAACCACAGTAATAGAATGCACGCTCACAGATTTTTTTATTTGCAGTATTACTGTCCTTGAATACTACAGTAGCAAGCAAATTACATTGATTAAATGCATACGGGTTTACCGTTTCAACACCGGAACCGATAGTAATCTTTGTAAGCTTGTTACAATTTTCAAACGCAGCTTTTTCAATTGAAGTTACTGTGTCTGGAATAACATATTCACCCGATAAACTTTTTGGATAACAAACAACGGCTGTTTTTTCTTTGTTATAAAGCACACCGTCAACACTCGTGTAATTTTCGTTATCTTCAGAAACATTAAATTTTACAAGATTGAAATCCTCTGTAAATGCAGACGCTGTAACAGAAGTACAACCCTTTCCGATTGTAACAGTTTCAAGTTCTGTGCAATCTTTAAAAGAGTTATCACCAATTGTCGTTACACTATCAGGGATTTCAATATTTTTTAAAGCAACACAACTTTCAAATGCGCCGCTTTCAATGATTGTCAGATTTTCTGATAATTCAACGGAAGTAAGTTTTCTGCAATTATCAAATGCATTCTGACCGATTGTTTTTACACCTGATAATTTGACTGTTTCAAGCGAATTGCAACGATAGAAAGCATATGTACCGATAGAAGCGTCCGCACCTGACAAATCAAGTTCTGTAATGGCAGTATTATAAAATGACTGATATCCAATACTTGTCAGAGCAACACCTGTAAATTTCACAGTATTTAATGCACTGTTTTCGTAAAAAGCATAATCTGCAATTGATTTTAATCCGCTGCCGAATTTAACGCTTTTCAAACTGCTTCCTACATACGAGCCCCTGTAACCGTTTGTATAAGCAGAAAAAGCACCGTATCCGATACTTTCCAAACTATCAGGGAATTCTATGCTTTTAAGTGATTCACATACTGTAAAAGCATAGTCACCAATAGTCTTAACCGAACTCTTTGAAAAATCGAGTTTGTTAAGTGACTGACAACTATAGAACGCATAGTTGCCGATTGATTCTACATACTGTCCGAAAACTACGGAGGTGATTGACTTATTACGGAAAGCGCTGTCGGCTATCGAGGTTACTTTCTTATTGTCAATTCTGTCCGGAATGACGACATCTGTGTCGCTGCCGATGTAGCTCAGAATCTTAACCTTTGAATACTCATCAATCAGCGTGTAGGTGAAATCATCGGTTGTGTAGGTTTCCCGTGTGCTTGCGCCTGTTTCCGAAGAAAACATTTCAGCCGCTTTTACATATGCCGTGTGAAAAACCTCGCTCGGCAGGATTGTAAACACGCTGAAAACAGTCATAAACACAAGAACAAAGGAAACCGCTCTTTTGATTACTCTCTTCATGTACTTCTCTCCTGAATTTTATATTTTTGTAATGTTCCTTGTTCTGCATAAATCAGGTCTTAAATTCCGTATTCAGGCTTTATGCGCATAACAGGACAGCTTGAAACGCACACAAAAGCTTTGCACAAAAAATATGTTGTTGATTTACGGCAGTAAAAGTCATGAGATATTGCATACTTATGCTTTATATACAAAGCACTAAACCATTCCGCAAAAGAATACAATATTTCATCGGACATTACACATACAACTTAATCATAACAATTCAACACGCTAAAGTCAATGAATCTGCACATAAAATCTTAACCAATTTTTCACGCTATTTAACAACATAAGGCTGACAATATTACCAATCGACAATCTTATAACAAATGATGTGCATCTTTATATTTTTCACTGTATAACCGCATTCTACAAGATAAATGACGCATAACAAACAAGATTTCAGCAAAATATTTTTGATTCGGACAAAAATAATCCGCCTCCGATCGAAATCAAAGGCGGAAAATGATTATTTATGAATTTTTTTAAATTGAAAACTTGCTTGAATCATATTGATACAGGCTGTGTTATAAAGCCTTCGCAAAGCAAATGCTTGCCGAAAAGTGAAATGACCGACAACAAGCGTCGGTCATTTTCGGGGTATATTGGGTTATAGAAGGAATATATCAATATGAATGAACGAAATAAGCATTGAATACAGGCAGAAGAAAGAACTTTTCACGACTAATTTCAAAACTCCAAAACAAATTACCTAAAAACAAATCTGTTTCAATGCTTATTCCGTGGGCATCAACTTTAGCTTTATTGTACAACAAAAGAGTTTTAAATTCAATTGCATTTGCAACGGAATTAAATCTTTGATGTAAAATATCCTTTGGAATTTTTATCTAATTGTTACAAAAATAACAATCTCAACCTTTACAGAACAAAATTCGCCATCTTTTATGTGTAATTATTGAAGCTATAAATATATATTTATATCCTTTTATTATTGCATTTATGTCAATTTATTATGATATTATCCAAGAATTTCGTCAGAAAGTTGTTCAAGCTGAGGAATATTTTCTTCTTTCATGGCAGAACGGATTGTCACAACAGTAGGACAAATTTCAACATTTTTCATTTCTTCAAGATATGTTCTCATTGTCTTTGCGGCTGAAGGAGCCCAAGAGCCGTTTTCAACCATAGCAACCTTTCTGTTCTTGTAGCCCTTGATTTTAAGGTGGTGCAGAAAATCGTTCATTATCGGGAACACGCCGCCGTCATAGCTCGGTGCGATAACAACCATTCTGCTGAAACGGAATGCGTCCTCAATATCCTCGGCAAGGTCTGTGCGTGAAAGGTCAGCAATCGAAACCTTTTTGTCGGTTTTTGATTTGATGATTTCACAAAGCTTTTCAGCTGCCTTGGCTGTGTTGCCGTGAACCGAACAATATGCAATGAACACACCGTCGGTTTCAGGCTCATACTTGCTCCATGTATCGTAAAGACCGATGTACCAACCAAGATTTTCGTCAAGAACAGGGCCGTGAAGCGGGCAGATTTTCCGAATATCAAGCTTTGCGGCTTTTTTGAGAAGATTCTGAACCTGAACACCGTACTTACCGCAGATATTGAAGTAATATCTTCTTGCCTCGCAAGCCCAATCGTCCTCCTGAGCGTCAAGTGCGCCGAATGTGCCGAAGCCATCCGCAGAGAAAAGAACTTTTTCTGCGCTTTCATATGAAACCATAACCTCAGGCCAATGAACCATGGGAGCCATTATGAATGAAAGCTTGTGCGAACCGAGTTCAAGTTCGTCACCCTCTTTGACTGTAACGGTTTTATCGGCAAAATCAAAATCTGGAAAAAACTGTGGGAGCATTGAAAAAGTCTTTGCATTACCAACAAGCTTCATTGACGGATATTTCTCGGAAACAACCTTAATATTTGACGCATGGTCGGGTTCAAGGTGGCTGATTACAAGATAATCGGGCGTTCTGCCGTTAAGCTCTCTGTCAAGATTTTCAAGCCATTCGTCAGTTTTTCTCTTGTCAACCGTATCCATAATTGCAACCTTTTCGTCAACAATAAGATATGAGTTGTAAGAAATTCCGTTGGGAACAAGATACTGACTTTCAAAAAGGTCGATTGTCTTGTCATCAACGCCAATGTATTTTATAGAATCGGAAATTTTAACCTGCATTGTATTCTCTCCTTTATAAATCTGTGTCCGTATTTGTCGGAAATTTTGGCTAAGTCAATTATACTATGTTATCAAGTTGAAATCAAGATGATTAGGATAATTTAAACACTATGCAAATTTTGTTCATGTGTCTGATTGTATATGAAATTATTTTGCTATTGATTTAAAAGAAAAGCGATGATATAATATTGTTAAAGAAAAATACAAACGGGTTGTTATTATGGAAGTAAAATATTCAAAAGCTGCACTCAAGTTCCTTGCAAAATCCGATAAAGCAACAGTTAATCGTATCAGAATTGGAATTGAGGGGTTAAAAATTAATCCTCCTAAAGGTGATATAAAATTAATGCAGGGATTTGATGACGGCAGACAACGATTAAGAATCGGTAAATACCGTATTATTTTTAAAAGGTTACTTGACGGTACTTATGAAATAATATATATTATGGATATAGGTTCTCGTGGAGATATTTATAAATAAAAGGAGTTGCCGTATATGAGTACGAAAACAGCTGAAATTGCTAAAATGATTGATATGCTTCCCGACAGTGACAAGGAACTTGCCTACGAATTGATTAAGAAACTCGTACTTGCTTGGGATCCTGACTACACAAAAGTTACCGAACAGGAGTATAAAGATATTACAGAAGCGGAAAACGGTGACTTTGTTTCCGAAGACGATATTGATTGGGATAATCTTTCAAGATATGCAAACTAAATAATTGCATTAATTTAGCGGTGGCATTGACCACCGCTTTTTATTTTAGTTTTTAATATTTTGAGTGTATGACATTTACCCACCAAAGCATAATTTTCAATTTTCCACTTTCAATTTTCAATTAACAAAACAGTCCCCTTCAATGCATTTGCAAATTGAAAGGGACTGATTGTATAAATATTAAAAAATATTAGATTTCAGACTACAAAAATTACTTTCTGTTGTTTCTGTTAAAGCCGCCTCTGCGGTCATTGTGAGGTCTGCGTGGACGAGCTGCTCTTTCTGCGTCAATGTCGTTTTCGGGAACAAGACCGTCAACATCAATAAGAACCTGACGGCGAGAGAGGTTAAGTCTGCCCTTATCGTCAATTTCCATTACCTTAACACGGATAATGTCGCCTACATTAACAACATCTGTTACATTCTCTGTACGCTTAACATCAAGCTGAGAAATGTGAACAAGACCTTCCTTACCCGGAGCGATTTCAACGAAAGCACCGAAGTCCATAATACGGGTAACCTTACCGAGGTACATTGCACCCGGCTCAGGATCAACAGCGATTGTGTTGATGATTTCGATTGCACGCTTACACTTGTCGGAATCAATACCCGAAACAAATACCTGTCCGAGTTCGCCGTCTTCCTCAATGTCAACCTTAACTTCGCATTCAGCCTGAATTTCCTTGATAACCTTACCGCTCTTACCGATAACCTCGCTGATTTTGTCAGCAGGAATTGTTGTTGTGAACATCTTGGGAGCGTACTTTGAAAGCTCTTCTCTCGGCTCTGCAATAGCCTTGAGCATTACTTCATCAAGAATGTAGTTACGAGCCTTGTGAGTCTTGGCAAGAGCCTCTTTAACCATTTCAGGAGTAAGACCGCTGATTTTGAGGTCCATCTGAATAGCTGTGATACCATCATGTGTACCTGCTACCTTAAAGTCCATATCACCAAAGAAGTCCTCAAGACCCTGAATATCAACCATTGTCATCCAACGGTCGCCCTCTGTGATAAGACCGCATGAGATACCTGCAACAGGAGCCTTAATCGGAACACCTGCGTCCATAAGAGCAAGAGTTGAACCGCAGATTGAACCCTGTGAAGTTGAACCGTTTGAAGAAAGAACTTCCGAAACAAGGCGAAGTGCATACGGGAATTCTTCTACCGAAGGAATTACAGGAACGAGAGCTCTTTCTGCAAGAGCACCGTGACCGATTTCTCTTCTGCCCGGACCACGGCTTGGCTTTGTTTCGCCGACTGAGTAGCTTGGGAAGTTGTAGTGGTGGATATATCTCTTTTCTGTTTCACCGTCAATGCCGTCAAGGAGCTGTTTGTCGGAAACAGGACCGAGTGTTGCGATTGTGAGAACCTGAGTCTGTCCTCTTGTGAACATACCCGAACCGTGAACTCTCGGAATTACGCCAACCTCTGATGCGAGAGGACGGATATCGTCCATTCCTCTGCCGTCAACACGCTTCTGCTCATCGAGTAACCAACGGCGAACAATGAACTTCTGTGTCTTATAAAGGCACTCGTCAATGAGAGCTTCGCTTTCTGGATAAATCTCGTCAAATTTTTCATGAACTGCCTCATAGATAGGCTTGAGTCTTTCGTCACGAATTCTCTTATCATCTGTATCAAGAGCAACCTTAACATCTTCTTCTGCAAATGCCTTGATTGCCTCAAACATATCATGGTCGGGTTCAAGACTTGCAAACTCAAACTTAGGCTTGCCGATTTCAGCCTTGATTTCCTCAATAAAGCTGATAATCTTCTGGTTAGCCTCGTGACCTGCCATAATAGCGTTGTACATATCGTCATCAGATACGCAGTTAGCACCTGCCTCGATCATAGCGATTCTTGTGCTTGTTGAGGCAACTGTTGTTGCCATCTGAGAAACCTTTCTCTGCTCCTCTGTCGGGTTAATGATGTACTCACCATCAATCATACCTACCGAACAACCCGAGATAGGTCCGTTCCACGGAACATCAGAAATTGAAATTGCGATTGAAGCACCGATCATGGCAACAATTTCAGGCTGACAGTCGGGATCAACGCTCATTACCGTACAAACGATTGAAACATCGTTTCTCATGCTCTTGTCAAAAAGAGGACGGATAGGACGGTCGATTACACGGCTTGTGAGGATAGCCTTTTCCGAAGGTCTGCCCTCTCTCTTGAGGTAAGAACCGGGGATTTTGCCTACTGCGTACATCTTTTCTTCATAGTCAACCGAAAGCGGGAAGAAATCAACGCCCTCTCTTGGCTTTTCTGATGCTGTAACAGCAACATGAACTGTTGTGTCGCCGTAGTGAACAAGACACGCACCGTTTGCAAGCTGTGTCATCTTGCCTGTTTCAACCTTTAAAGGTCTGCCGGCAAATTCTGTTTCAAATACTCTGTATTTGTCGAATGTCATAAGTCGATTCATTTTAGTAAAATCCTTTCCGAAACATAAGTTTCACATTTTAAATAAAGTTCAAATTTATTCAAACGGGATTTTACGCCGATTTAGCAATAAAACCATTAAACAAAACTGACAAACACACAAAAGCATATGTTATTTAATCGTTTTACCGCTAAAAAACAGCAAATAAAAATCCCGCAGAAAATCGAATTTAGGGCAAGCTTTCGCTTGCCCTTGTGTACTTAAAAAATTACTTACGGATACCGAGTCTTGCAATGATAGAACGATATCTTTCAATGTCTACCTTTGTGAGGTAAGCGAGAAGGCTTCTTCTCTGACCAACCATCTTGAGAAGACCTCTTCTGCTGTGGTGATCCTTCTTGTGAACCTTGAGGTGCTCGGTAAGGTCATTGATTCTCTTTGTAAGAAGAGCAATCTGAACCTCCGGAGAACCTGTGTCGCCTTCGTGAGTTGCGTACTCAGCCATGATAGCCTGCTTTTCTTCTTTAAGCATTAAAAATTCCACCTTTCAAAAATAGTCGCCAACATCTCAGGGCAGGGCTGTGAAAATCCGACAAACGGCATACTCCCTGTTCCGAGACACGGTCATCTGTTTTATATTATCACAATCAAAGTCAAAAGTAAAGTGTTTTTTACAAAATCTTCTTTGCTTTTTCATTGTAGAGCATATCTATATATTCACAAATTTTCTTCTGATCTTCTTTAGACATTGAGCGATATCTTGCAATGATTGCTCTTTCGGAAAGAGTCAGTACATTGAGCGTCATGTCACCGTCGGCAACTCTTCTTTCAAAATAATCTCTGTTGTCAAGAATTGCGTTATAATCGATACCGAACATTTTAACGATTTTTCCGAGAAGCTCGTGGCTTGGTTCGGAAACTCCCGTTTCATATTTTGTATAAGTTGTTCTGTTTATCTTTAATGCGTCCGCAACCTGCTGTTGGGTAAGTCCGCACTGAATTCTGTAATAACGCATTCTGAGTCCTACCGAAGCGTCGATATTACTGCACTTTCTTTTGGGCATCTTCTGCACATCCTATCACATAAAAGTATTTCCGCTTTGCACACTGCGATTCAATTATAATACTTTTAAATAAAATATTCCACAAATGTGATAACACTTCACTAAACAAAAATCAGCATAATTTTTGTGCATTATTTTGTATTCATAAATATTTTTTTGATGAATTATATCTGCATCTATTATTATTGATTCGTAAAACTTTTATGCCTCTATTCCGGTTTTTGTAAACCTCTTTTTCAAATTTGGTATTGAAATCTTTAAATTTTTGATGTATAATCATGTAGCGGAAGTTAGTGTGTATATTTTATGCAATTTCTGCGTTCTGTATTTTTGCTTTATTACAGCCGAACAATCAAATAATTAAACGCTGGAGTAGCGCAGTTGGTAGCGCAACTGATTCGTAATCAGTAGGTCGAGGGTTCAAGTCCCTTCTTCAGCTCCATAACAAAAACCGCATCAGAAAGCCGTTTTCAGGCTCTTTGGTGCGGTTTTTATTTGTTTATTTTTACAGTAAAATATTGCTTAAATATTAGTCAAATGACAGTCAAAAAGCAGCAATCACATCAATCACACATATATACCTAACACATTATGCATATAAAACTAAAAGCACCCTGCATTTTGCAAAGTGCTTTAAAAATTACTCTTTCGTATCCGTTTTAGCCGGATTTTTAATCATTCTGCCGTTGACGAAAATGTAGTCATCATCGGAGTTTGCGTTTTCGACTGCTTCGGTTTCACGCTGAACTTCTTCTTCCGTAAGGACATACTGCACATTATCACCTGTAAAGTAACCGACAGACTCCTGCACGCCTTTTGCGATTACGGATACTATTATATAGGTTGCAATCATCGGGTAGAAAATTACCGAGAGAGTAACTGCAATAACAAGCATTGCACCCTTCGCATAGATTACTGCGAGAAATACTGCGAATGAAACTATTACGACAAGCACAAGTGCGACAATATTTCTGAGAATTTTACCGAAAATCAACAGGAGTGAATTTTTATAAATGTCACGGAGTCTGAGGTCATAGGTAATTGTTAGCAGGGGTACATAGAACAGCATAATCAGCATTGCAATTGAGAACACTATATATATGGTAAAGACAGAGCCGTAAACGATGTCTGTCTGAGCAAGTGTTCCGTAATAGAGAATTGCAAAAAATGAACATGCTACTATGAGGTAAGCGACAAATCCGTTGAAAATTGATTTTTTCAGATTTTCACGAAATGCCTGTACAAAAGTTTTGAAAACATTTACATCCTCTTTTTCAACCGAAATTTTGCGGATTACCATTACAAGTCCGGAATAGAACGGCATTGCGGGAATTATACCCAAGCTCCATAATATTACATTGTTGAATCCGGACAGAAAGCTTATGAGAATGAATATTCCGGAAAATACGGCAAACGGAATTGAGTACATCAATCCCGCAAATAACAGCTTAGGAAATCGGGTGAAAAATCGTGCAAGGGATGATTGATTGAAATTTTTCATAATTGCTAAATTAACCTTCTTATAAAAACAAATTTGACATAATCTTAGCACAAAGCGCTTGTCATTTTCAATAGAATGACCATATTTGACAGGTTACAATATTGTAACTTTAATGTTACTTTAATATTTCTTATTTGACAAATAAGTCAAAAAACTCAGATAATATGCGGTTGTTTTTTGTTTGATTTTGAAATTACATTTGGTCAATACCTTCGTTTTGACTAATCACAGAGAAATTTTTTAAAAAAATCTATTGTATTTTCATAAATAGTGTGTTATGATTGTGGCAATAGAGAGAACACAGAATGTTGTTCTCTCGCCAATATCCGGGTTTAGCGGATAAATATTTTTAATTAAGGTGAAAGCTATGAAAAAATCAACAATCAAAAGAGCTGCAGCTCTTGCAGTTGCAGGTATGATGACTGCTACTGCTCTTGCAGGCTGCGGCGGTTCTTCATCATCAGGTTCATCAAAAGATGATTCAAGTGCAGCAGGCAACGCAAAAAACGGTAAAGTTTACTATCTTAACTTTAAGCCTGAGCAGGACAAGGATTGGCAGGCTCTTGCTAAGAAGTACACGGAAGAAACAGGTGTTGAGGTAACTGTTAAGACAGCTGCCGAGGGTACTTATGAGTCAACACTTACAGCAGAGATGGACAAGGACAACGCTCCTACACTCTTCCAGGTTAACGGTCCTGTCGGTCTTGCTAACTGGAAAGACTATTGTGCAGACCTCAGCTCATCAGAAATTTATAATCAGCTTACTTCAAAGGATTATGCGCTTGAAGAAGACGGCAAGGTTTACGGTATTGCTTATGTAATTGAAACATACGGCATTATCTACAACAAGACTCTTCTCCAGAAGTATTGCGATTCTGACTTTGCTTCGGTTAAGAAAATTGAGGACATCAACAGCTTTGAGAAGTTAAAGACTGTTGCCGATGAAATCCAGAAGAATAAGGATAAGCTCGGCGTTAAGGGTGCGTTCACATCAGCAGGTATGGATTCTTCATCTGACTGGAGATTCAAAACTCACCTTGCTAACCTTCCTATCTACTTTGAGTACAAGGATAAGGGCATCAAATCAACAGACGCTATCGAGGGTAAATACCTTGAAAACTATAAGAACATTTGGGATCTCTACATCACAGATTCAACATGTGATCCTGCAGACCTCGCAAGCAAGAAGGGTACAGACGCTGAAACTGAGTTCACATCAGGCGAAGCAGTATTCTTCCAGAACGGCAGCTGGGAATATTCAATAGTTACCAAGGCAGGTATGAAGGACGACGAACTCGGCATGCTCCCGATTTACATCGGCGCAGGCGATGAAGCTAATCAGGGTCTTTGCACAGGTTCAGAGAACTACTGGTGTGTAAACAACAAGGCAAGTGCTGACGATCAGGCAGCTACTCTTGAATTCTTGAACTGGTGTGTAACAAACAAAACAGGTACATCTGCTCTTGCTGACGATATGGGATTTGTAATTCCTTTCAAGAATGCTAAGGAAGCAACCAATGTATTTGTTAAGATTGATAACGAGCTCACAGCAGCAGGCAAAACTCCGGTAAGCTGGAACTTCACAACAATGCCAAGTGAAGATTGGAAAAACGGTGTTGGCACAGCTCTTACACAGTATGCAGCAGGTACAGGCGACTGGGACGCTGTTAAGACTGCATTTGTACAGGGTTGGAAAACAGAATATGCAAAGGCTAACGGCTGATTGTAAAATTTCTGTTTTAATTTAACAGGTTCGGTAGGGGGGCGGCATTCCGCCCCCCTTTCTTATGAACGGAAAGGCAAAATATTATGTTTAGAAAACCTAAAAGAAAAATTTATTTTCTTATATTTGTTCTTCCTACTCTTGCTGCTTTCCTTATAGGTTTTGTATATCCGTTCTTTAACGGCATTTACCTTTCATTCTGTAAATTCAGAACAACAAGCGACGCAGTATTCATTGGGTTCGGAAACTATGTCAAGGCCTTTCAGAATGAGGGCTTTTTACATTCATTCTGGTTTACGGTACTGTTTGTTATAGTATCGGTTATACTCATTAACCTCATTGCGTTTTTTGTGGCGTATGCACTCACGCTCGGAATCAGGGGCTCAAATGTATTCAGAACTGTTTTCTTTGTTCCTAACCTTGTAGGCGGTATCATTCTCGGCTACATCTGGCAGTACATTTTTAACGGTATTCTTCAGTATTACGGAACAAACCTTGCGCTTAACGCAAACTTCGGCTTCTGGGGACTTGTAATTCTTATGTGCTGGCAACAGGCAGGTTATATGATGATTATTTACATTGCCGGTTTCCAGAGCGTACCTCATGATCTTTATGAGGCGGCTAAAATTGACGGCGCAGGCAAAAAACAGTTGCTTACAAATGTAACATTGCCGATGATGATGCCTTCCATCACAATCTGCACATTCCTTACACTTACAAACTCATTTAAGCTGTTCGACCAGAACCTTGCCCTCACAGGCGGTGCTCCGGGTATTGTATCACAGGGAAGCGGTACAATGGTTTATCAGACAGAAATGATGGCTCTCAATATTTACAATACATTCTATGCAAACCAGAATTCTCGTGGCGTAGGTCAGGCTGAGGGCGTTATCTTCTTCGTAATTGTTGTTATCATTGCCCTTATTCAGCTTTACTTCACAAGAAGAAAGGAGGTTCAGCAGTAATGGCAAAAGTTGCAGCAAAGGCTAAGGATAGGCCTGTAAAGAAAAAACAAACCGTAGGAATGAAAATTTTAACAATTCTCTTCTCTATTGTGTCAGTATTCTATGTTGCTCCCGTTTTCATTGTACTGATGAACTCCTTTAAGAGCAATGCGGCAATCAGCCGTGCAATCTTTGAATTTCCGAATGCAAACAGTTTTCAGGGCTTTCAAAGCTATATGACAGGTATGTTCCACGGCAACTATCCGTTCTGGAAGTCAATTGTATGGAGCTTCTTCATTACAATCGGCGGTGTTGTGCTTATTCTTTTCTGCACATCAATGTGTGCGTGGTACTTGCAGCGTTCAAATTCTCGTATATGCAAAATCATCTACTATTTCTGCATTTTCTCAATGGTTATTCCTTTCCAGATGGTAATGTTTACCCTCTCAAAGACAGCCGACAGTCTCAAGCTTACAACTCCGTGGGGTATTTTGATTATATACCTCGGATTCGGAGCAGGACTTGCGGTATTTATGTTCTCGGGATTTGTTAAATCAATTCCTGTTGAAATTGAGGAAGCCGCCGATGTTGACGGAGCAGGTCCTTTGAGAACATTCTTCGGTATTGTTCTTCCGATTATGAAACCTACTTTTATTTCGGTTGCAATACTTGAAACAATGTGGATTTGGAACGACTACCTTCTCCCCTATCTTATTCTTGATATGGATTACAAAACTATTCCGATTCACATTCAGTATCTTAACGGCAGTTACGGTCATACGGACACAAGTGCTATTATGGCGCTTATCGTTCTGAGCATCGTTCCGATTATTATTTTCTACTTTGCCTGCCAGAAATACATCATCGAGGGTGTTGTTTCAGGTGCTGTAAAAGGTTAATCTTTCTTTCATTTTATTTTCAAAAGACGGCTGTGTACATTATGCTACACAGCCGTTTTTTCTCTTGTGTTTTTTCTCTCGTGTTTTTTTCTCTCGTGTAGACAGTTTGTATAATGCAAAACAAATTATGCCCGAGCGTAACATTGCAATTGTCTGTGTAATCCAACCGTATGAGCGTTCTTTGGACTCCCAAAAGTAATGATGCAATATGTTTTTTGATATTACAAACTATCTACACGAATTGGGTACGGCGGCTCGCCGTGTATGATTGTTCTTTAATGGAATTATATTGTAACAAAAAAATCGGGCAATCGTGATGACTGCCCGATATGCGGAAATTTTATGTGTTAACTTTTACCGTAAAAATCAGATTGACTGAAGAACAGGCTCACCGTTTTCGGCTGTAAGGTGCATTGCAGTAACACCGCCTGCACCTGCCTCAATCATTGCGTTTGCAATTTTCTCCTCAACCTCTCTGCGAATTGTGTTTCTGAGGTCACGAGCACCGCTTGCACCGTTACATGACTTTTCTGCAAGGAGCTGACAAACCTTTTCGTCAAATGTGAATTTGATGTGCTTTTCCTCAAGAGTCGGTACATACTCAGAGAGCATAAGGTCTGCAATCTTTACAAAATCGTCCTTTTTAAGGCTGTTGAATACGATAACCTCGTCAACTCTTGCGATAAATTCGGGACGGAGGAACTCAGAAAGTGCCTTCATAACCTTTTCTTTTGAGGCATCTTCTTCAGTCTTGCCAAAGCCTAATGCGCTGTCCTTTGATGCAGAACCGGCATTTGATGTCATAATGATAACAGTATTTTCAAAGTTTACTGTTCTGCCGTGAGCGTCTGTAACTCTGCCCTCGTCAAGAATTTGGAGCAAAATATTGAGAACATCGGGATGAGCCTTTTCGATTTCATCAAAGAGGAGAACCGAATAAGGTCTGCGGCGAACTTTCTCCGTTACCTGTCCTGCCTCATCGTAACCGACATATCCGGGCGGTGAACCGATAATTTTAGAAACCGAATGTTTCTCCATAAATTCACTCATATCAAGTCTGATGAGAGTTTCGGGAGTATCGAAAAGTTCCTTGCTGAGAACCTTTACAAGCTCTGTTTTACCGACACCTGTAGGACCTACAAAGATGAATGATGCAGGTCTGCGGCGAGGTGAAATCTGAACTCTGCTTCTTCTGATTGCAGATGCAAGAGCCTTTACAGCCTCGTCCTGACCGATAATTTTCTTTTTAAGCTCGTTCTCAAGGTCGGCAAGCTTTGAAAGCTCGTTTTCCTTGATTCTTGATGCGGGGATGCCTGTCCAGAGTTCGATGACCTTGGCGATATCCTCCTCTGTAACCTTTGAAACGAGAGTTTCGGGGTCAATTTCTTTAAGGTCGCTGTCAATTCTTGCAAGGCTTGTGTTGACCTCGGCAAGCTGTTCATAGTTTACCTCATCGGCATTTGTAAGAGCGTCCTTTCTGATAAGAAGCTTCTGTTTTTCATCCTCAAGCTTATCGTGACGCTCCATGCTTTTGTTGCGGAGAGCGGCACAGGCACAGCTTTCATCAAGAAGGTCGATTGCTTTGTCGGGAAGAAAACGGTCTGTTATGTATCTTTCGGAAAGGATAACCGTCTTGCGAACGATATCATCGTCAACAATTACACGGTGATGTGCCTCATAATAGCCTTTTACACCTGCGATAACATCAATTGACTGAGCAATTGTAGGCTCGCCGACCTTTACGGGCTGAAATCTTCTTTCAAGAGCAGAATCCTTTTCGATATATTTTCTGTATTCGTTGAATGTTGTAGCACCGATGACCTGAACCTCGCCCCTTGAAAGAGCCGGTTTGAGGATATTTGCGGCATTCATTGTACCCTCGTTGTCACCTGTGCCGACAAGGCTGTGAACCTCATCAATAAAGAGAATTATGTTGCCGTTCTCCTTGATTTCGGAAACAAGTCCTTTGATTCTGCTTTCAAACTGACCTCTGAACTGAGTACCTGCAACAAGTGAGGTGAGGTCAAGAAGCTGAATTTCCTTGTTTTTAAGTCTTTGAGGAACATTTCCTGCGGCAATGCGGAGAGCAAGCCCCTCTGCAATAGCGGTTTTACCTACACCGGGTTCACCGATAAGGCAAGGATTGTTCTTTGTTCTTCTTGAAAGAATCTGAATTACACGCTCAATCTCGCTGTCTCTGCCGACAATGCGGTCGATTTTGCCCTCTCTCGCCTTGCGTGTGAGGTCTTCACAGTAAAGATTGATGTGCTTTCTGTTCTTTTCTTTTTTCTCTTTTTTGCCCTTTTTATTATTATCCTGATTTGTCGCATTGTTGTTCTGTCCGCCGAACATACTGTTGAAAAATGCAGGGAATGCAGGTGCACCGTGAGAGAAGTCATCATCCTCACTGCCGTCACCGTCTTTAGAAAAATCGCCCATCTGCTCGGCAAGGTTATCCGCACCAAGCTGTTCCATAAGCTGCGACATATCGCCGTCACCCATACTGTTCATGAGGGTGTTCATCTGATCCTGAACATTTTCAAGGTCCTCATCCGAGATACCCATTTTGCTGATAAGATCCTCAACCGGCTTGATTCCAAGCTCTTTTGCACAGGTAAGGCAATAACCTGCCGTCGGGGCGTCTTTGGAATTATTATTTGAAACGAAAACAACCGCAGGCCGTTTTCCGCATCTTGTACAAAGCATAGCATACTCCTTTTTAGGACACCAAATTTCACATTCGCTGTCATGGTAATATAAGAATTATACAACTGTTTAACAAATAATTCAATATTTATTTGTCGGAATTTATTTATTTTTAATGTCAGCTGTCTTTTTAAGTGATTCGTTGTACTCCTTAATCATTGCAAAATAGATTTTGCCGTAACGATACAAAGCGTATAGCATGGATGCGGCTGTAACCGAAAGCAATATCAGATCAAGCACCATATTTTCGTAGGCAAAAAAGGCCTTGAGAAATACGATAAGACATACGGAAAAGTAGAAAATAATTGTTCCGACCTTTCCGTACCAGTTTGCAGAAGGCGGAGTGAGTCTTTTTTTGATTAAATCGGCACCGCCGAGGAGCATAATAAGGTCTTTGACCAGAAGTGTTACAAGAATCGGAAGAACCATAGGCACATAAATCACCATACAGATAACGACCGCAAAAAGCGTTACCTTGTCTGCAATGGGATCAAGGATTTTTCCGAGAGGAGTTACCTGATTGAGTTTTCTGGCAGCCATTCCGTCAAAGCAATCGGAAAGTCCCGACAAACCTATACATATTGCCGCATATATATACTGTTCCGCAAGGAAAAAATATACGAACGGGATTATAAGCACAAATCTTACATAAGTTATAATATTAGGTATAGTAACCAAATCGGATGTTTTAAAGCTCCACACATCTTTTTCTTTTTCCATTACTGTTCCCTCCTGTTTCTTCATTCAGACTGCAACGCTGAAAAATTTAAAAACAGCACCCGAAATCATCGGGTTATTAAGCATTTCGGGATTTGAAAACTCAAGCACTCCCGAAAAGATATTAACGGCAAAAAACACAAGGATTGCCGCCTCCGCAAGTCCCAACACGCCGCCGAGAAGCTTATTAATCTGTTTCACCACGGGTATTTTAAACACTCTCGCAAGTTTTTTTACAAGAATTTTTATAATTATAAAGATAATTATTGATATAACTATACCGATAACCAAGCGGAACATTCCTGTGATAACCGGCTGAATAAGATTTTCTACCGAAGCCGACACCGCCGCTGCGGCAGAGTTCGGAACCTGAAAATCGTTTGTATAGACACTTGAATCCAATCCGAAAATTGAAAGGAAGAATCCGAGCATTCCCATAACCCAGTTTGGCAAAGCCGAAAAACTGTTTGCAATGGCTGAGTTGATGCCCTGGGTGTCAATCATTTGTTGCAGATTTGTTGTTAAGGTCTGCTGAACAAATGCCGTATAAACCCACGATGCAAGAAAATTTGAAATGTGATATGCAAGAAAGCCCGTAAGAGCCAAACCTGCAACATTGAGAATTGTAATTGCTATGCCGCGCTTGAAATCAATAAAAAACAAAAGCGCAAACACGGCAACAATAATTATATCTGCAACCAAATTTATTACTCCTGTTTTGAAGTTTGAGCGGTATCGTCGCTCGATACACTGTCAAGGTCAATAAACCTAATTTGATTTACGCTGAGAATGTAAGCGGTGTAGTCCGAGGCAAGCACAATCTTTTTTGAACCGGTTCCCGAATTTGTCGAATAAAGCAAATCACCATTTTGATTATAACCGTAAACAACATTTCCGTCAAGGATTGCAACCGTACCCTTGTAGACAGAAAGCGAATCGGCTTTGTGTTCGGTATTTATTGTGTACTGTGCCTCGCCGTTACTGTTATAGCTTATGAGAGCAACACTTCTTCCGTCACCGCTCCTTGAAAGAGCCATTGTATAGGTTGATGAATCTGTGTTAAAGCAGTAATTTGAAAGAGTTTTGTCCTCATAGCTTACTGTTTTGTAATTCTTTTCACCTTTTTTAACAATATAGCTTGCCTGTGAGCCCACAAGAACCGCCGTATCTGAGGTCAGATACTTGCAATCAAGCACGCTGTCACCCGAAATTTTGTAGGTTGAAACAGGCTTTTCCTGTGAAAAATCAAGCACATAAACGCCCGTTACCGCCGAACCCTTATCACTTGACACACCTGTGGCAACGCAACCGGAGCCGTCCTTGTTAATTGCTACCGATGTTATATAATACTCAGAAAAAGAATATTTGTAAATTCTGTTATTATTTTTACTGTAGGCATACAGCGTTGTAAGATAACCGTTGTCCTCGGTAACAAGACAGTATGTACCGTTTGAGGCAACATCACCTGTGTATATTTTATTTTCGGCATTGCCTGAGTAAAGCGTTTCGTCAAAACTGCTTATCTCATAGCTTGAACTGCCGATTCCGTATGTGAGAAATCTGTTTTCATTGTTTTTCATTACGGGATTTGAATGTGTAAGCTGAAGTCGTGCAACCTCTGTACCCGAATTTGTAAGGGTTACAAACGAGGTGTCCGACGCATACACGGCATGTCCCTGTGACACTGCAAAGTTGCCCGATGAAACCTCGGAACCGATAATGTCAACGGGATAGCCGTGACCGGCATTTCCTAGTACATCATAAGTCCACCAGTTCGAGATGTTCTCCCATGTGAGCTTGTCACGGTTTGCAAAGGCAAAAACTATAAGTCCTGCAGCAATGGCAATACACGCACCGAGTACGATTTTCTTGACAGCCTGCGGCGACATTTCGGTTTTTTCCTGTTCATAATCGTCAAGAGGCATATCCTCATAGCTCATTACATCTCTGTCGGTCTTATGTGTCTTTCGTTTTGAATAATGTCCTTTAAATTTTTTAAACATCAGCGTTCACTCCTTTTTTGTGAACTGTTGTCATTTTCATAATTCACACGATTCAGGTACAATCCGCAAGCCTGTGCGGTGGGACCCGAATATTTTCTGTTTTTCTTTTCTATAATGGAGGGGATTTCATCGGGAGCAATTTTACCCTGTTGAATCCTGAGAAGTGTTCCCACCATAATACGAACCATATTGTACAAAAAGCCGTCAGCCTCAACCTTCATTGTAACAAGGTCGCCCTCACGGGTTACCGAAAAGGCTTTTACATTTCTGGTCATATCCCCTTTTTCACGGTTATCAAGCGTGCAAAAGGAAGTGAAATCGTGTCTGCCGACATATGCCTGAGCGGCTTTGTCAAGCAGATTTTCGTCAATTTTGTATCTGTAATGAAGTGCGTATCCGTCAAGAAACGGATTTCGCACCTCGCTGTTCCAGATTTTGTAGATATATTCCTTGCTTGTGCAGGAATAGCGGGCGTGAAAATCGGGTGCAACCTCTTTGCAGTCAAGAACCGCAATGCTTAGCGGCAGCCAGCGGTTAAGCGCCGCCTTGAGTCTTTCAGGCTTTATGGGATGCTCTGTTTTAAGGCTGATGCAGTACATATTTGCGTGAACTCCGCTGTCTGTGCGACTGCATCCCTTTACATCAAAGTCATTGCCGATAATCTTTGAAAGAGCAGTTTGAAAAGCCTCCTGAACCGTCATTGCGTTCTGCTGAATCTGCCAGCCGTGGAACTCTTTTCCGTCATATGAAATTGTGAGAAGAAGATTTCTTAAACTGCCGCAGGCAGGAATATGTTGCATAAAATCACTCCGCCGATTAGAAGTGCGACCATTACAAAAGATACATAGTCACGCTTTGCCATATGAATAGTTTTCATTCGTGTTCTTCCTGTTCCGCCACGGTAGCAACGGCACTCCATAGCTGTTGCAAGCTCATAGGCTCTTCTGAATGCCGAAACAAAAAGCGGAATAAGAATAGGGATAAACGCCTTTACCCTCTGAATAATATTACCCGACTCCATATCGGCACCTCGTGCCTTTTGAGCCTGAGTAATTTTGTCGGTTTCTTCAAGAAGTGTGGGAACAAATCTTAAAGCAAGCGACATCATCATTGCAATCTCGTGAACGGGAAAGTGCAGTTTTGCAAGCGGCTTCATCAGTCTTTCGATTGCGTCCGTAAGCTCTGTCGGAGAGGTTGTGAATGTAAGACATGAGCTTGCAAGGATAAGACAGATGATTCTTACCGAAACAAAAATTGCTCTGTTAATGCCGTTTAAGGTAATTTTGAAAATTCCCCATTGTACAAGCGGATCACCCGAACCGTAGAACACATTGAGAATTGAGGTTACTATTATAATAAATATAATTACTTTCATGCTTTTGAAATAGAACTTTGCAGGCACCTTGCTTGCCGCAACAAAAAGTGCGGTAAAAAGCACAACAAGCGCAAGCGAAGCATAATTAAAAGTACAGAAAATAATTACGAGAAATCCGACAAGCATAATCAGCTTTGCACGGGGATCACATTTGTGGATTACGCTGTTCGCAGGAAAATACTGACCGAACGCAACATCTCTTACCATATTTTACCCTCCTTGTCAAGCAGTGAGGAAATACAGTCCATTGCCTCATCAACAGTAAGTATTCCTTCGGGAACATTAAAACCTTTTTCACGCAGTTCAAGCATAATCTTTGTTATCTGCGGTACTCGAAGTCCTATTTTTTCAAGCTCTCGCCCCTTTGAGAAAACTTCTTTTGTCTTATCAAACATAACGAGGTTTGACTTGTTCATAACGATTATCTTATCGGCAACCCTTGCAATGTCTTCCATGCTGTGGGATACAAGGATAACGGTGTTTTTGCGTTCCTTGTGATACTGCACAATCTGGCTCAACAGCACATCTCTGCCCATAGGATCAAGACCTGCGGTCGGTTCATCAAGAACGAGAACCTCGGGATTCATTGCTATAACACCTGCAATTGCCGCCCTTCTCTTTTCACCGCCCGAAAGGTCGAACGGAGATTTTTCAAGAAGTTCATCTTTAAGTCCGGTAAATCTTGCGGCGTCATTTACCGCTTTTTCAAGTTCTGCACCGCTCTTTCCCATATTCGTAGGGCCGAATGCAATATCCTTGGCAACGGTTTCTTCAAAAAGCTGATATTCGGGATACTGAAATACCATTCCGACTTTGAAACGGATTTTTCTGATATCCTTGGGATTTGCCCAGATATCCTCACCGTCAAGAAGAACCTGTCCCGAAGTTGGTTTCATAAGTCCGTTGAGCATTTGAACAAGTGTTGACTTGCCCGAGCCCGTGTGTCCCATAATGCCGATAAACTCGCCTTTTTCAATTGAAAGGCTCAAATTATTGACAGCGGTTTTCTCAAACGGAGTGCCTGTTCCGTAAACATAACTTAAATTTTTCAGTTCAAGCACCTTGCTCATGACAGCACCTCCTCAAGCATTTTTACACATTGCTCTGCATTGAGAGGAAGTTTGTCAAATTTCACTCCGCACCCCCTGAGTCTGTATGCAAGCTCTGTTGCCTGCGGAACATCAAGACGGTGCTTTTTGAGCAGCTCCGCCTGTGAAAAAACATCCTCGGGTGTACCCTGAGTTAGGATTTTTCCTGCGTCCATAACGACAACTCTGTCGGCAAGGACTGCCTCTTCCATATAGTGTGTGATGAGGACAACCGTCATATTCTTTTCACGGTTGAGTTTTAAAAGCGTTGCCATTACCTCGTCACGGCCGTTAGGGTCAAGCATTGCCGTGGGTTCGTCAAGAACTATGCATTGCGGCTGCATTGCAAGAATTCCCGCAATTGCAATACGCTGTTTCTGACCGCCAGAAAGCTTGAACGGAGCGTGTTCACGGTAATCGTACATATCAACGGCTTTGAGGGCATCGTCAACCCTCTGTCGGATCTCCTTTGGCGGTATTCCGAGGTTTTCGGGGCCGAATGCAACATCTTCCTCAACAACGCTTGCAACAAGCTGGTTGTCTGGATTCTGAAGTACAAGTCCCACTTTTTCTCTTATGTCATATGTCTTGTTTTCATCTGATGTGTCATCTCCGTCAACATACACTTTGCCCTTATCCGGCAATAGCATTGCGTTGAGATGTTTTGCAACAGTTGACTTTCCGCATCCGTTGTGACCGAGAAGGGCAACAAATTCACCCTTTTCGATATTGAGAGAAACACCGTCAACCGCATTTTTGTACGGCTGACCGCTTTCAATGTCGGAATATGAAAAGCTGATGTTGTCAAGTGAAATAAAGCTCATTTATTATTTCTCCCATATTGCGGTTGAGCCGCACGGCAATACAAGTCCCGTGTCGCTCACCTTCAGTCCTATTTCATCGCTTGATACTTTTCCGCCGAAGTCCTTCTGCAAAAGAACTCCGAGCAAATACTCCATTACAGCGGGAGAAAGTCCCGTTGTGTAGGAATTGAGAATGAAAAACAGCGGATTGTCTGAGAGAACCTGTTTGCACAGGGTTACGAGTGAATAAAGCTGTTCTTCAAGTTTCCAGACCTCACCGCCCGGACCTCTGCCGTATGACGGAGGATCCATAATGATTCCGTCATACCTGTTGCCACGGCGGATTTCACGCTGTACAAATTTTACGCAATCGTCAACGAGCCAACGGACAGGTCTGTCGGCAATACCGCTTGATGCGGCATTTTCCTTTGCCCACTGAACCATGCCCTTTGATGCGTCAACATGGCAAACGGTTGCGCCTGCGTTCATACACGCAAGAGTTGCACAGCCTGTGTAACCGAAAAGGTTGAGAATTTTAAGCGGTCTGTTTTCGTTTTTAATTTTTTCTGCGGCAAAATCCCAGTTTACTGCCTGTTCGGGGAACACACCCGTGTGCTTGAATCCCATAGGCTTGATGTTGAAAACGAGGTCGCCGTAATTTACAGTCCAGCGGTCGGGAACTTTTTTGTACTGCTCCCAACTTCCTCCGCCACGATTTGAGCGGTGGTAACGGGCATGTGCCGAATACCAAAGAGGATTTTTCTTTTCGCTTGACCAGATAATCTGCGGATCGGGACGGATAAGGATTATATCTCCCCATCTTTCAAGTCTTTCCCCGTCAGAGGTATCTATAAGTTCATAATCTTTCCATTTATCAGATAATCGCATTATGCAAGTCTTTCCCTTACTACCTGTGCGGCTTCTTCCGCAAGGTTCTGAATTTCTTCGAGGTTTTCACCCTCGAGCATTACTCTTACGAGAGGTTCTGTTCCCGACACACGAACAAGAATTCTGCCTCTGTCACCGAGGATTTCGCTAACTCTTTCGATTTCAGCCTTGATTTCCCTGTCTGTATAGAATGAGAGCTTGCCCTCTCTGCTGACCTTTACATTAATGAGCACCTGCGGCAAACGCTCCATAATCTTTGCAAGCTGACTGAGCTTTTCGCCTGTTCTCTTCATAATGCTGAGAATCATTGCACCTGAAAGCTGACCGTCGCCTGTTGTTGCATAGTCAAGCAAAATGATGTGACCGCTCTGCTCGCCGCCGATATTGTAGCCCTCCTGCATCATAGCCTCAAGAACATATCTGTCGCCAACCTTTGTTGAAACAAAGTGCATATCGTTTTCTTCGCAGAACTTGTTAAAGCCCATGTTTGTCATAATTGTTCCGACAACGGCATTCTTTTTGAGTACGCCTCTCTGCTTCATATCATTTGCACAGATTGCAATAAGATAATCGCCGTCAACAAGGTTTCCGTTTTCGTCAACCGCAAGACATCTGTCGGCGTCACCGTCAAATGCAAGACCGCATAAAAGCTTGTGTTCACGAACATACTTCTGCAATTTGCTCATATGAGTTGAACCGCAGTCACGGTTGATGTTCACACCGTCAGGCTCGTCAAAAAGCATATGAACCTTTGCACCCAGCTTTGTGAAAAGCTTTTCGGCTGTTCTTGAAGAAGAACCGTTTGAGCAGTCAAGTGCGATTTCCATACCCTCAAAGTCGCAGTCAACTGCCGAAACAAGGTGGTCAATATACAAATCAGCCGCCTCTGTATCATATGTTACTCTGCCGATATTTTCATCTGTTGCGGATGCATACGGAACAACATGGTCAAGTACGATTTCTTCAATTCTGTTTTCGAGGGCATCGGGGAGCTTACATCCGTCAGAACTGAAAATTTTGATACCGTTAAATTCAAACGGGTTGTGTGATGCGGAAATCATAATACCTGCATCGGCATTGTATTTGCCTACAAGATAAGCAACCGCAGGAGTAGGAACTACCCCGAGAATGTGAACATTTGCACCTACCGAGCAAAGTCCTGCAATAAGTGCGCCCTCGAGCATATCGCCCGAAAGTCTTGTGTCCTTACCGATTAAAATTGTGGGGTGTTCAACCTCATCGCTGATAAGAACCATTGCCGCCGCTCTGCCTATATTCATTGCAAGTTCGGGTGTAAGCTCTGCGTTTGCAACACCTCTTGCACCGTCTGTACCGAATAATCTTCCCATTATATATATTCCTCCGTTAAATAATTTGTAGATTGTAAATTTTCAAAACTGAAATTTTCGGTATAACCCAAGTAAAAACCTTGCACTCTGTTGAATTATACACTCATATTGTGACTGATTTATGACTCCCTGTCACCAAAGAGAGTCGGCTGTGTAGGCTGTGCATTTACAACGCCCTTAGGAAATTCACAGCCGAGATGCTTGCAAGCCTCGGCAGTTATGCATCTGCCTCTCGGTGTTCTGCTGACAAAACCTATCTGCAAAAGATACGGTTCATAGACATCCTCGATTGTTACAGCCTCTTCACCGATTGCCGCCGCAAGTGTTTCAAGTCCGACAGGACCGCCGTTGTAAAAACGAACGATTGCCTCAAGCATTCTTCTGTCGTTGCGGTCAAGACCGAGTTCGTCAATTTCGAGTCTGTCAAGTGCTGTCCTTGCGGTTTCAAGTGTGATGACGCCGTTTGACATAACCTGTGCAAAGTCACGCACACGCTTTAAAAGTCGGTTTGCAATTCGTGGTGTTCCCCTTGAACGGGACGCAATTTCAAGCGCACCGTCATGTTCAATTTTTATTCCGAGGATTCCGGCACTTCTTTCAACAATCTGTGCAAGCTCCTCGGGAGTGTAGAGCTCAAGTCTTAACACCACACCGAAACGGTCACGCAAAGGAGCGGTCAGCTGACCTGCTCTTGTGGTTGCTCCGACAAGTGTAAATTTTGGCAACGGCAGATGATACGAAGCCGCCATCTGGCCTTTACCCGTGATGATGTCAATTGCAAAGTCCTCCATTGAAGGGTAAAGTATTTCTTCAACGGAACGGCTCAGTCTGTGAATTTCGTCAATAAAAAGCACATCGCCCTCGTTAAGGTTGGTAAGCAATGCCGCAAGGTCGCCCGGCTTTTCAATTGCAGGGCCTGAGGTTATTCTCATTGACACACCGAGTTCATTCGCAATGATTCCCGAAAGAGTTGTTTTACCGAGTCCCGGAGGGCCGTAGAGCAGTACATGGTCAAGGGTTTCGCCTCTGATTTTTGCCGCCTCGATAAAGACCTTGAGGTTTTCCTTTGCCTTTTCCTGTCCTATGTATTCCGAAAGTGTTTTCGGCCGCAGAGGGTTGTCGCTCTCTGCCGTATCTTCGGGAATTTCGGAAGTATCGGTTATTCTGTTTTCAAAATCAAATTCATCCGAGAATTCCATTTTACTCATATGTTACTGTCTTCCCATCTGTTTTAATGTGAGCGAAATAAGCTGTTCAACAGGCAAGGCGCTGTCGAGTGTTGCGAGTACGGGCGAAACATCCGAAGGAGAATAGCCCAAAACTCCGAGTGCCTCGATTGCTTTCGGAACATTTCCCGTTGAAACATTCACACTGTTCTGTGCCGCCTGTGCAAAGGAACTGTCCTCCTTAGCCGCTTTTGCAAGCTTGTCCTTGAGTTCAAGAACAATTCTCTGTGCAATTTTTTTGCCTATTCCCTGTGCTCTTGTAATTGTTTTGAGGTCATCGGAGGCAATCGCCATTGCAACCTGTTCGGGACTGAGTTCCGACAAAACCGCAAGTCCTGCCTTTGGACCTACACCGCTTACGCTGATGAGGTTTTTAAAGGTTTCAAGCTCTGCCTTTGTTGCAAAGCCGAAAAGGTCAACCGCATCTTCCCTTACATTAAGGTAGGTGTAAAGCGTTACCTCTGTGTTAAGCTTTACGGCTTTGAGTGTGTTCATTGTTGTCTGGCACATATAGCCGACACCGCCGCACTCTACTACCGCCGCATTTGATTCTATAGCAATAAGTTTTCCTCTTACGGAATAAAGCATATTTAAAGTCCCTTTCCGTACATTACTCTTCTGAGCTGTGAACCTGCCGCCTGTGTGTGGCAGATTGCAATTGCAAGTGCGTCACAGGTATCATCGGGTTTCGGAATTTCTTTCAGCTTTAAAAGCCTTGCGGTCATTTCCATAACCTGTGGTTTTTTAGCCTTGCCGTATCCCGTTACAGCCGTTTTGACCTGAAGAGGAGTGTACTCAAAGATTGGTATTTTAAGTTTTTGTGCCGCAAGCAGGGTTACTCCCCTTGCCTGAGCAACATTGATAGCCGTTTTCTGATTGGTCTGAAAGTAAAGTTTTTCGATTGCAAGGGCGTCGGGGCGACATCTGTTGAGAATAGCATAGGTTTCGTCATAGATGTACTCAAGCCGTTTGTTAAAATCAGTTCCGGCAACGGTTTCAATTGCACCGTAACCGAGAGTTTTATATGTATTCGATTGAAAATTGATTGCTCCCCAACCTACAATGGCATATCCGGGATCAATTCCAAACACTACCAAAACAATACCTCCGAAAAAATCCAAAAATGGCATAATAACATAGCTTAAAACATTATAACACACACAACTTTATTTATCAATAAAATTATTCGTTAATCTGCGTATTCCGCTCAAAATGTACATAAGAAACTTTGAACGGCTGATTTACTCAGTTTTTTGCGTGTTATCGGCACGGCTGAGCGTGATTTTTGAACCGTTGTATGACAAATCAAGCTTTTTTCCGTGGGGAATATATTCAAAGGTGTAGTTTCGGTAAAGTTTCGGCACAAATATGACAAGCGTTGTATCATCGGCAACATATTTTCCGCAAAGCTCCGCCTTGTCTTTTCCGCTCATCATAATAAGGGACGCATTGCCACCGTCAAACGAAAGGCTTATCTTTCCGCCGCCGTCAAGCTCTGCACTCCAGTCTGTGCAGGTAAGCTCGTTTTGATATCCCGATGTGTCGGCACTGCATGAACAAAGCAGAAAACATAAGCAGATTAAAAGCAAAATGACAAATTTCTTCATAAAAACCGCCCTCACAGGTATATGATATTATTACAGATTATTCATGAAATCAGAAAATTAGTACATATACCGTTGGCGGCAGAAAACGAAATTTACAGTTTTGTTATAATTCTTGAAAAGCATAATTATTTTGTGTATATTGTATGGTGTGATTTTATGGAAAATTTTAAAAACGAGAACACGGAGGGATTGTTTTGCAACATGAGATAACCGAAAAGCATAATGTTTTTGAAGAAAACGGAGAGGTTATGTGTGCAGGCTGGGCAAGAACGCCTGTTTTTGAATATAACAGCGAACAGAGCAAAACAAGCGGAAAACACAGCGAAAGGGATTGCTATTTCATAAGCAACACAGAGGTTTCGCTCTATCTTTCGGTTGAAAATTTAGGCATGGAATTTGCGGTAAAAATTGCGGTTGCCGACCTTAAAAGAGGCGGTGTGATTTATGATTGTGTTGTAAAGAAATTTGTTTTCAGCAAGAACGAGCTTCCCGAATCGGGCAGTTCGGGAGAGCTTTTGTACACGGACAAAAGGCTTCAGCTGCAATTGACAAACACACCGAACGGAAGATTTTTAAAATGTGATTTTATCGACTTTGGCGGCATAAAAAATCTTTACTTTAACATTAATCTCAAAAAGACGGCGGGCGAAAGTCTTAACGAAATTGCACCGTTTGAGAGAGACAGAAAATATTTTTATCTCAAACGCTTTGTTCCCAAATTTGTCGCAGGCGGAATTATCCGTGTTGGCGGTATGGAATATTCTTTAAACGAAACAACCACAAACGCTTACTTTGACTGGACACGCTTTTCAAAGCCGAGAAAGCATAATTATCAGAGATTAAGCTCCGACTGCTTTATTGACGGAAAACGCTTTTCCCTCTGTCTTGCAAGCAGAGTCGGTGACAACCGTTACGGCAACGAAAATTGCTTTTTCACAGACGGTCATCTTGTAAAATTGTCGCAGATAAATGTTAAAAGCACAGGCGGAAAGCTTGACAGACCGTGGTACTTTAAGGCGGGATATTCGGCAGTTGACATTACGTTCAAGCCGTTCACCGTAAAAGGCGAGGCTATGGCGGCATATATGGACAAAACAACCGTAATTTTCGGCAGACTCTACGGAGAATTAAAGAGAGTTGATATGGATAAGCCGTTAGTCCTCGATAATTCTCAGGCACACATTGTTCTGACGGAATTTTAAAAATAAAATCGGCAAAAATAAACACGGCAATCATTTCAGATAATGAACTGCCGTGTTTTAATTTTATAAAATAAAGTCGGGAAAACAATGCTTTGCATTAAACAAGCTGTGTTCCCGACCGAAATTTTCAATTTTCCGTTTTCAACTTTTAATTTGTAAAATTACACTTCCCTGTTCGGGTCTGTGTTTTTCTGCTTAACAGGAGCTTTCGTAGCATCTTTGTCGGTAAATCTTGCAAAGATTGAAAGTGTTGTGAGAAAGCAGATGAGAATGTACAAAAGAAGTGCAATTACAGAAGCAAGGCTGATTGTATAGCTTACCATTGTGATAATTGAAAGCACACCGAGCAGACAGCAGATGATTGAAACGATATTCTTCATATTGCGTTCTTTGTCAAGAGCGCAGAAGAAAAATCCTGCAATCGGAATAATGAAGAAAATCGGCATAAAGAGCGAATACTTAAAAACCGCATCATTTGAACCGCTGAGGCCCCATACAGACATAATATCAAATACGGAATAAGAATGGAGTACATTTTTTTCGTCAATGTACTGGAAATACGGCAACGCACAGAGTACGATTTCAACGAGATAAAGCACGCAAAGTGTAATTCTTAATTTTTTTCTTGTTTTGTTTTCGGGTATTTTGAGCATTTTGTTCCTCCGAGATTTTTTTAAAATCATTTTTAAATCATCAATATGTTACATTGTAACACAAATTATTCAGTTGCACAATAGAAATTTTAGTGTTATAATTATGACTAATGTACACAAAACACTGCATTCGTACATTGCTTTATTCTGTGCAAAAAGGAGATAATATAATGGGATATATAAATGAATCCGTAATTTATAATATTTATCCGCTCGGTTTTTGCGGAGCACCAAAGGAGAATGATTTCAAGCAGGAATACAGACTTGACAAAATTTACGGCTGGATTGACCATATGAAGTCAATGTCGGTAAACGCACTTGTTTTTAACCCTGTTTTTGAAAGTTCAAAACACGGCTATGATACTATTGATTATAAAAAAATCGACTGTCGGCTCGGTGACAACGAATCTTTCAAAAAAATTTGCAAAACACTTCACGATAACGGCATCAGAATTATGCTTGACGGCGTTTTTAATCATGTGGGAAGAGATTTCTTTGCCTTCAAAGATGTTCAACAGAACCGTGAAAATTCAAGATATGCGTCTTGGTTTGAAAATGTAAACTTCCGGAACAACAACCCGTATAACGACGGTTTCAGCTATGAGGGCTGGGCAGGTTACTACGACCTTGTAAAGCTTAATCTCCACAATGACGAGGTAGTAAACTATCTTCTTGACTGTGCAAGATTTTGGATTGATGAGTTTGATATTGACGGACTTCGCCTTGACGCGGCTGACTGCATTGACATTGAATTTTTCAAGAAATTAAAAAATGTTTGCAAAGAGAAAAAGTCCGATTTCTGGCTCTACGGCGAGATTACCCACGGCGATTACAATCATTGGGCAAATCCCGATGTACTTGACTCGGTTACAAACTACGAATGCTACAAAGGCATTTATTCAAGCCATAATGACCACAACTATTTTGAAATTGCTCATTCTCTTAACAGACAGTTTGCTAACGGCGGTATTTACAGAAACATCTACACATATAATTTCGTTGATAACCACGATGTAAACCGTGTTGCAAGTATGCTTAAAGACAAAAATCATCTCAACAATGTTTACACGATGATGTATACAATGCCCGGAGTACCGTCAATTTACTACGGAAGTGAATTTGGCATTGAGGGTATGAGAACTGCCTACAGCGATTATGAGCTTCGTCCCTGTCTTGATCTTGATTCCATTCCGAATCCGAACTATGAACTTCTTGAGCATATCAAAAAACTCGGTGTAGTAAGACTTGCACTCGAAGCTCTCAAGTACGGCGATTTTGAAAACATAAATATTCAGAATGAAAAGCTTGTATACAGAAGAAAAACCGACAATCAGACTGTTTTTGTTGCATTCAACCTTACAGACCGTGTTGAAAGAATCGGTTTTGACACAGGCTGCAACGCAAAGCTTACAGATGTTCTCAACGGCAACGAAGTTATTGATGTAAACGGTTACTATGAAATTGAAATGCAGCCGTATCAGTCAAGGATTCTTGTTGTTAATGACGGAAGTTTCAGGGTTGATTTCAATGCAGACAATACAGATTGCAGGGCAGCTGAAATTGACGAAGCTCCTGCAAATGAAGAAACTTCAGTTAAAGCTGTTAAAACAGAAAATTGCTGTGAAAGCAATTCGGACAATGCCGAAAATACGACAAAAGAAATCAAGCCGGGTATTTACCTACATTTCAAGGGTGGCGAATATGAGGTTATCAACTTTGCAACCCACAGCGAAACAGGTGAAAAACTTGTAATTTACAGAAATCTCCACAACACAAGTGAAGTGTGGGCAAGACCTGTCGAAATGTTTGCCGAAAAAGTTGATGTTGACGGCAGAAAAACAGACAGATTTACTTTTATAGGTTGACAATAAGCGTAAGCAAATGATTAAAAAGACCGAATATATTTTTTATTCCGGTCTTTTTTTGTGTAAAAATACTGCTTTTTAATCGTGATGACAAGATTTGACTATATTTTTGCAAATAGTGTGTTGAATAAATCACATAATATGATAAAATAGACATATGTTGTGTTTGACTGAATTTTTGTTTTTTTTGAAAGTAACTTAGGGGGATTGAATATTATGTTGAGGGATTTAAAGCCAACCGATAATGTAGGTGGTTTCGATGTCAGACCCGGCAACTTTCTTTTAAACGGTGCAACAACCGTTTCCGGCGGTGTGAACTTTACTATTCATTCGGTTTATGCCGTTGAGTGTACATTGCTTTTATTCAGACCTTATGCAAAATTTCCGTATGCAAGGCTCAGATTTCCGGATTCTTACAAAATCGGCAACACCTATTCAATGCTCGTGTTTGGTCTTGATGAGATTGATTTTGAGTATGCATATTCCTTTGACGGTCCGTATGAACCCGAAAAAGGCATTATTTTTGATAAAAAGAAATACATTCTTGACCCATACGCAAAGGCTGTAATCGGTCAGAGCGGCTGGGGTAAAAAACAGGAGCATGAGGGTGTTTATAAGGCAAGAGTTGTAAACAGCGACTATGACTGGGGCAACTGCACTCAGCCGAAGCTTCCGTTTGAAGAGCTTATTATTTATGAATTGCATGTAAGAGGCTTTACTCAGGACGGCTCCTCAGGCGTTAAAAACAAAGGCACATTCGCAGGTATCCGTGAAAAAATCCCCTATCTTAAAGAACTTGGCATCAATGCTGTTGAAATGATGCCTATTTTTGAGTTTGACGAAATGGGCTCGTATCGTAATTATGACGGTCGTCAGCTCTACGATTACTGGGGCTATAACACCGTATGTTTTTTTGCTCCGAACACAAGCTATGAGAGCGACCACGAGCATCATCACGAAGGCAGAGAGCTTAAACAGCTTGTTCGTGAGCTTCACGAACACGGAATTGAAGTTATCCTTGATGTTGTGTTCAACCACACGGCAGAGGGCAATGAAATGGGACCGTATTTCTCGTTCAAGGGCATTGACAACAACATTTACTATATGCTCACTCCGGACGGAAAGTATTACAATTTCAGCGGTTGCGGCAATGTTCTCAACTGCAATCAGCCGATTGTGCAGCAGTTTATACTTGACTGTCTGCGTTATTGGGTAACAGAATACCGCATTGACGGTTTCCGTTTTGACCTTGCGTCAATTTTGGGAAGAAACGAGGACGGTACTCCTATGGATAAGCCTCCGCTTCTCAAGAGCCTTGCGTTTGATCCGATTCTCGGCGGAGTAAAGCTTATTGCAGAGGCATGGGACGCAGGCGGACTTTATCAGGTCGGCAGTTTCCCGTCATGGAACAGATGGGCTGAATGGAACGGAAGATACCGTGACGACCTCAGAAGATTTCTTAAAGGCGACAGCCACCTTGCATGGGATGCGGCTCAGAGAATTACAGGCTCAAGAGATTTGTATGACCCTACCTACAGAGGCTACAATGCGTCGGTAAACTTTATTACCTGTCATGACGGATTTACTCTTTATGATATGTATTCATACAACGAAAAGCACAATCTCGAAAACGGCTGGAACAATACTGACGGTGCTAATGACAACAACAGCTGGAACTGCGGTGCCGAGGGTGATACAAACGATTACAATATCAACAAACTGCGTATCAAAATGGTAAAAAATGCTTTTGCAACGCTTATGTGCAGTCAGGGACCTGCTCTTTTCCTTGCAGGTGATGAATTCTGCAACACTCAGTTTGGCAACAACAATGCTTACTGTCAGGACAACATTATCTCATGGCTTGACTGGACAAGAAAAGAAAAGCATAAGGATGTATTTGAATTTTTTAAATATATGATTGCTTTCAGAAAGAGATTCCATATTATTACAGACAGCAGAGGCAAGGCAACATGCAGTTATCCGCCTGTCAGCATCCATTCAAATGTTGCGTGGAGTGCCAAGTATTACGATGATACAAGAATGATTGGCGTTATGTATGCCGGTGTAAGTCTTAAACAACATGGACTTGACGAGTTTGTTTACTTTGGCGTCAATGCTTATTGGGATTATGTAAATGTTGAGCTTCCCGACCTTCCCGAAGGATACCACTGGAAGCTTTATGTAAACACAGGCAACGAGCCGCAGGATGTAATCCTTGAGGACAGAAATGTTATTCTCTATGACAGACGAATTAATATGGCAGGCAGAAGTGTCATTGTTGCTGTCGGAGAAAGATTTTAATTATAAGGACAATTTCTTTGTTTAAGAAAACCGCCCCTACACGAAAATGTGTGGGGGCTTCATGTTTTTATAGGTTTCGGATTGTTGTAGAAATTGCATAAATAAGAAGTTTATTCCTTGAAATATCGGTGAAAAGTTTGTATAATTAAAGCAACAGTATTTTTAAGGAGAATATTTATGCAAAGAGAAAATTTTAAGTCGAGGACAGGTTTTCTCCTTGTAAGTGCAGGCTGTGCGATTGGCATAGGCAATGTCTGGCGTTTTCCGTATGTTACGGGCGAAAACGGCGGCGGATTGTTCGTGCTTTTTTATCTTGCATTTCTTGTGCTTATGGGAATTCCCGTTCTGACAATGGAGCTTGCAGTCGGCAGAGCAAGCAGAAAAAGTGCCGTATTAAGCTATAAAACACTTGAAAAGCCAAAGAGCAAATGGCACATTCACGGTTGGCTGTGCATGATAGGCTGTTACCTTTTGATGATGTTCTACACGCCTGTTTCGGCTTGGATGTTAGATTACTTCTATAAATTTGCAACGGGAACATTTAAAAACGGAATGAACTCAGAACAGGTTTCGGGAGTGTTTAACGACCTTATGGCATCGCCTGTTGAGATGATTATATGGCTTGCGATAATCGTTGTATTCGGATTTTTTGTATGCAGTCGAGGACTTCAAAAAGGCATTGAAAAAGTCAGCAAGGTTATGATGCTTGCGTTGCTTGCGCTGATTATCATCCTTGCAATCAACAGTATGATGCTTTCAAATGCGGGAGAAGGCTTGAGCTTTTATCTTGTTCCCGATTTCGGAAAGGTTAAAGATGTAGGACTCGGCAAGGTAATCACATCCGCAATGAGTCAGGCGTTTTTCACACTCGGACTCGGAATCGCATCAATGGAAATTTTCGGCAGTTATATGAACAAAGACCGCACGCTTTACGGTGAGGCTGTTCAGATTTGTGCATTGGACACTTTTGTTGCAATTGTTGCCGGACTTATCATCTTCCCTGCTTGCTTTTCATTTGGCGTTCAGCCCGACCAAGGACCTGCCCTTATTTTTGTGACGCTTCCGAATGTTTTCGTAAATATGACGGGCGGTCGGATTTGGGGTACGCTTTTCTTTCTGTTTATGACATTCGCAAGCTTTTCAACGGTTATTGCCGTGTTTGAAAACCTTGTTGCTTTTCTTACCGACACATTCGGCATGAGCAGAACAAAGGCGTCAATAATCAACGGAATTATTATGTTCTTTGCGTGTCTGCCGTGTATTTTCGGATTCAACATTTGGAGCGACTTCAACATTCTCGGCAAGGGTGTGCTTGACCTTGAGGACTTCGTTGTCAGCAACCTTCTTCTTCCGATCGGTGCAATGGTTTACCTCCTGTTCTGCACAACAAAATTCGGCTGGGGCTTTGACAATTACTTTGAAGAATGTAACACGGGTAAATGTCTTAAACTTTCAAGAGTGCTGAAGCCGTACCTTAAATACGCACTCCCCGTGCTGATTGTTATTGTGTTCGTTCAAGGCTTTATCGGGTAGGATTAGCAATCCCCTACGGCTCAAATTGTGCAAATTTGTACAATGTTACATTCCTATAAAATAACATATAAAACTAAAAACTGTACAACCATATTCGGCTGTACAGTTTTTTGTTATCTTGTGTTACCTTTTAGACGTGGATTTGTTTTTGTAACATAACCGTCAAACCAGTTGCTACACTTACGCTCGGGCATAGTATGCTTTTGATATTGCAAACTATCTGCACGAATCGGGAAAGCCGACAACCAACTCGGCTATTTACGGTTACAAGAAAGACCCGAACAACAAAAATCATTGGCTGATTGATGAGGAAGCGGCTACAGTCGTCCGCAGAATTTTCCATTTCACAATAGAAGGCTGCGGACCTTATGACATAGCCCGCACGCTGTTTGATGACAAGGTTGAAACCCCGGCTGTTTACTTTACAAAAAAGGAATTGGAATAAGGAAAAACAAAAAGGAGTTTACCCACCCGTTCAGTTGGAGCGGATATGTTGTCCGCAGTATTCTTGCAAAACAGGAATACTGCGGAGACACCGTAAATTTCCGTACGCACAAGGAATCATATAAGGACAAAAGCTCAGTGAAAAATCCGCAGGAGAACTGGCTGATATTCAATGACACGCACGAAGCAATCATTGACCGAGAAACTTGGGAGCTTGCTCAGAAACTGACAAAAACGCCGAGACGTGTTGACACCACCGGAGTGGCGAATCCGCTGACGGGTCTTGTTTATTGTGCCGATTGCGGTGCAAAGATGTATAACCACCGATTTTTCCGAGCTTACTACGCCGATGATAAATGAGTTTATCGACAAAATTTTAGTTCACGCTCCGTATTATATTGACGGAGAACGTATGCAGGAGGTTGAAATCTATCTCAATTTCATCGGCAAGTTTGAAATTCCTCAACCTCAGCTGAGCGAGGAAGAAATTAAGCGGCAGAAGCAGCTGAAACAGCCCGTCTAAAAAGCAGGGAATGCTATCAGTTGATAAAGGCGAGAAAACACAAGGTTGGCGAGCCGTTTTCACTTAGCTGCAAGGGCTGTGACAAGGTATTTGAATCCAAGCACAGCAATGCTTTGCTAAGATTGTGCAGGCTCAGTCAACAGATCACCACCAACCCTGCGTGAAAGGCTGATAATCATCAACTATCATATTCGACACACTCAAACCGGCAAGTGGAGCATAACGGATTATTCAAAGTCTGTAAAGGAAACTTTGGCGCGGTATAAAGCCGCCGTAAAGCAGATAAACGAAAAGAAAAATGAACGGAAGGGACTTCAAAATGAAAAGAAATCCACTTCCGTTTTTAATATCGCCGCACAGTGAGATTGACGGCAAACTGAATGATGAAATCAATGTGCAAGCTGCCCGTGAATATGCCCGCCGCCGTTGCAACCAAACTCAGACGAGAAATACAATGCGGCACGAACACAAGAGAAAAAACAATAGTTTACCGTTAAAAGGAAATTTAAATATTTTTTCAAGCTTGAACAAGAAACGGATTACGACACCTTGCTGTATTGCAGTTTTGCGTTAATCAGATTTTCGTCATGATTATACAACGAGGCAACTTTTCAATGTCCAAGTAATTCAGCACTAATTATGCTAAACCAACATTGTTATTTATTTGACCAATTTAAATATCTTGAATTTAATTAAATTTGACTTCTGACATTATTTTTTGAGGATATAAAGATGATACCAAATAATACGTTCTGTTTCTAATATCGGTGGAATCATAATTGAGAAATTGTTCAGAAGAGATAGGAACGGGTGCAATAAACGTTTTTTGTTCACCTTTTGAAAGTTTAATATACATTCCACAATCATTGTAATACATAACGAGCGGGTAATAAAATTGTAATGAAAAAGCACCTGATTCAATATGAAAAGCTGTTAAATCAACAGTTATTTCATCATCTGTTGTATTGGAAATTATAATTTTTATTAAGCCAAGATTCAAATCTTCACTTTTCAAATAGTCAGAATTTTCTTCCAAATATTCTGATAAATCATCATCATTCATAATGTCCATACGCTTAAGCATGTATGTATCTGTTATAGTGAATTTTGCATTTTGACAAACAAATGAATCGCCCATTTTATATACAACTTTTTCGTTTTGCGGATATTTTGAATTGATACTAAAAAACCTAATGACACCACATATACATAATACTGTTACAATAAGGAGCGTTACAATAACTTTTAAATTATTTTTCTTTCTCATAAAGACTATCTCTCCTGATGATTTTACCCTGCGCTAATTCTATAGTTTCGTCGCAAAGAGCGTTAATCTGATTTTTGTCATGACATGACAGCAACACAACTCTATCGGGAACTTTTGCGGACAAAATCATTTTTTTGACATTTTCACATGAAGCTTCATCCAACGCATTAAAAGGTTCATCTAAAACAAGTATTTGAGGTTCTTCCATCATCGCTGCTGCTATTCCAAGTTTTTGTTTCATACCAAGTGAATATTTTCGGAAACTCTTCTTTTCGTTTGGGTCAAGCCCTACCATTCTCATAGTATCCACTATTTTTTTATCGTCTATTTTCTTTTGTATTTGAGCGAGAATCTTCAAATTTTGAAAACCGGAGTACTCAGAAATGAACCCCGGATTTTCAATTAAAGCCCCAACACTATCAGGAAACGATATGTCTTTTCCTATGATTTTGTTATTTATTTTTACAAAACCACTGGTAGGTAAAATCAGTCCGCAAATTGCACGCATAAGCATAGTTTTCCCCGAACCGTTCTTACCTACAAAACCGTAAATTTTTCCTCCGGAAAGTGATAAATTTATATTTTCCAGTACAAGATTTTTTGATAACTTTTTTGTATAATTACAAATTTCTATATTCATAAATCTCTCCTACTTAAATAATGTTTTTTCTTTTGATAATTGGCAAGCCTAAAAATAAACATATAACGATTATTAAAAAGGCAACCTCCAGTTCTGTATATATTGATATATTATTTATGGCGCAAAAATCAGTTCTTATCAACATTGAAAAGTTAAACGGCAAAAATTCGCTGCAATAAAACACAGATGTGGTCATAAGGCAGACTATCATCAAAAACGCGACAACAGGTCCAAATGTAATACTGATAATTGCATCAAATGTCATGTGACAAGTTGTAATCATCCAAGGTAACAGTACTGAGGAAATGAAAATTTCTGTCATACTTTTTCCATAAGTGCTTAGCTCCAAAAATTCTTCAGTTATTAAACTGTTTTGAGTTAATGAAAAATTACCGGAAAACAATGTAAAAGCTGTCGAAATTACAAAAAACAGTAAATAGTACAAAGTTGAAGAAACAACACACCAAACTATTTTACTCAACCACCATAAATATCGGGATTTTACCCGCAAAATAAAGGTATCGGCACTTGTCTGCAAATCGTTTGTAATGTATAATCCCACAAACAAATAAGGAAGTACATTAAAAGAAAACCACGTTATGGGAATATCTACACCCTTATTTGCCTCCGGATCAAAAGGGTCACATCCGGCAAAAACATTCATAAAAAAATCCAGAACACCGCAGTCTACAACCGAATTATAATCACTAAAATATAAGCTAATATTATGCCAATACACGAAATCAATAAATATGAACAGCAACGCAGCAAAAATAAAAAATTTACGATTATGTATGATTCCCTCTGTTATATCATGCGAAAGCAAACGAAAAAAAAGACGAACTTTCAATTTAAAAAATCCTTTCTTTTCATGAACAATAAATTTAGTACGAATACTATAATTGTCCCAAAAATCAAGAGCCAAAAGTCAATATTCCAATCACCATCAAATGAAACTGCAATACATGTTGTGACCGTCACTAAGAACGGAAATACTTTGTTTATTATACAGCCAAAAGCACATATTAATTCAGAAAAAAATATTGTAGGAATTAAAAGACATACAAAAGTTTTCATCACTACTTTTGCAAAGCCTACATTGCTTATGCATCCTTCACACAGATAATAATAGCTTTCATATGAATTCCAATTAATTACTGTTCGTGAAAAAAATCTCGACATACCAAGAACTGCGACGAGGAATAAAATGCAAAAAGCCACAGAAAAAGCAAGAACTTTCAAACTATTTCTGACAACCAATGTATTTCTAAATCTAAAGCGAATATAGGCATTTGTAAAGTTACTGTTTTTTTCGGAAAATATCGTTGAAAGTAATGCGGCGGTTGGTACAAAAAAGATAGTTGTCGTGTGACCCCCGGCGGCTTCCACAAAATCTGCCATACATATGTTGTCTGTTATATCCATCATATTTTTTTTTAAAAAAGCAAAAAAGTAAAACAATACAAAACTGCAGAGTAAACAGAAAACAACCAAATATTTAAAATATGTCATTGCAACAAAAGTTTTTCTACACGCTTTAAAAAACATCTTTTTTCGCTCCAATAAAATAATACGGAAAAAATGAAAGGCAAAAGAAAATCAAAAATAAAATTGTTACAGAAAAGGTAGTCCCACTTTCACTTGTAGTCGTGACAAGATTTCTGATACTGTAGGCATCAAATCCCAACATTTCAAGACAAAATGATGAAAAAATGTAAATGAAAAAAGGAAAAACAAAAGTCACAAATTTTCTGTTTAAAAAGAATGTAATAAACAATGACAAACTTGCTGTTACTCCCGAAAACAAAAATGTGATAAAAATATATATCGATGTATATAATAACGGTTGCACATAAAATAAATCAGCCCACTTATACGCAGGATATATGTTAGTAAATGTATAAGATGCTTCAGGAAGCATTGTCGGTAAAAATATTGAAGAAATGAGAAAACTAAGAACCATTGGAATAGCAACCACGCAACCACCACTTACGAAAACCGCTATGTATTTTGCTATGAGATAATATTTTTTCTTGGCACGAACGCACACATTTCTTGCATATCCTCTGTTTATATCATCATAAAAGGAACTTCCAAATGGCAAAGTGGCGAGAATTGGAATAGCCATATAAAAAATGTTTTGCTGAAGATAGATATTATGACTGCCAATCCAGTTTGTATATGAAATTTCAAAAAATCCCATTAAATTTTCATCATTTAAAAATTCAGAATTCAACTGCACACAGTATGGTATTCTTTCAATCGAATACCATGTTACCAATGCTAATGAAATTAGCAAAGAAATTAAAAAAAGCCTGTTTTTAAAACTTCTTTTCAGTTCGAATTTAATCATTCCTTGCATTTTATCATTCTCCATTTATTATTCTTCGGATTTGATGACTTGCATAGTTCCTTCTCCTAAAGGATTGCCTGAGAGCACTGTCATCAAATAAAGTTGGTCTTTGTACTCATTAAGTTGTTTGTCCTCAGCAACATATGCTACATTAACATTCAATTTTTTACCGGGTTCAAGTTTTTCTACAAAATAATTTTTTGAAGTCTTTTTCTCACTTGAATTAAAACTTCGTGCTTCGTTATATCCACCGTCTGTACCAAAATGCAAAAGTAAGCTGTTCAATGATACCTCCACATTTTCATTTCCTTTATTCATCATTGTAATGTTAAGCACTACATATGAATATTCATTTGTAATATTTCCTTGGCTATCTTTAATTTCATCCCAGTCCTCAAATGTGTCAAATTCGGGAAGTTCTGCTTTGTTTTTTGAAATGCTTATATCATTTAATTTAACATAAATGCTTGTTCTATCGTCGTACATAGTATCGTATTCAGCACCTTCCTCAAGCAGAACACAACTTTTTGAGCCCAACGCTGAATTTTCTGTGGAAGAGATATTACTTCCATTTGCAACCTGTGTGTTTTTTGCATCAGCATTAGTGTATATATCGTTGATGTCAATAATATCATTTTTTATCAAGTATAAGATGGAAACTATTATAGATGAAGCACAGATGATAATCAAAATAATTACGGTTGTTATTTTTTTATTCAATATATAAACACCTCTATAAGCAACTCCCTACCGCAGTCTAAAAGTCATGCTCTGCGCGCATATATAAAGTCAAAACTTCATTAAAAGGCACAGAGCATAACTTACAAAGCCACAAATATTTTATATGCTGTCAGGACTCCATGCTATGTGGTAACTCACAGCTTCCTTATTCATAATGTAGCCCAAAGTAGCATATTTATAGCCGTCTTCTTTAACATAGTTAGGCAAATAATAATATGTACCCTTTGGTAAATTTTTCATATTCTTAGTTGCCCCATTATAGCTCCATGAACCGTAATATCTGTCTACAGTTTTTACGGAGGAAGTATTCTTATTATTTGTACGCTGAACCCAAGCACTCAGAGAACCTCCTGATGTGCTCTTGTTTTCGCACCAAACAGATGTATAATCTTTCTTCTCACGCCAAATAGATCTGCACGGAGTACCTCCGTTGTTACTTCTCGCACTAATGTTGATAATTGTATCTGAAACATTACCGGCAGAGAATACTGAAAAAGTAAGAGCAGACATCAAAGAAAGAACGACCATACCCAACACAATCATCTTTTTTAGTTTCTTCATCTTTTACCTCCTGTTAATAAAAATGTTAATAAAAAATTAAAAGTTTTCAAAATTTGAAATATTAAAACACCAGACTCACCTCATCTCTATTATAGAATATAGTGGTTCAGTTGTCAAGACAAAAATCTAATCATTTTATAATGAACTGAACCGATATAGTAGAAGTGGTCTTTCATAATATTTATTATCCTGTTTGATAGGTTTTGGAGCAACTACAACCTGTTTACCTGTGATTGTTTCCACCACTTCAATAAAGCTATAACCTTTAACCTCAATTAGATAATTGAGAGCTGTTGTACCTCCAATCCCACGAGAAAACCACATCCATTTTCCGTTTGAAATTTTCAAGCTATCGTGTGTTCGTGTGGCTCAAAGTTTTTAAGATAGGTTAGCAAGTCCATTTTCTTTGCTTCAAGCACTACTTTAGGGTCTATATATGGCACTTATTCATACCTCCATTTCTGTTATTTTATCGCAAAAAGAAAAGCCAAGAAATTTTCATTTCTTGACTTAACTCTTTTGCGTATTATTAAATTGCTTTGTTATTGCGAATATCATTGATTATCTTTGCAATGTTACAAGTTACCTGTCCTGAGCATTGGTGGATATCTTCATTAATTTTGCATTCTTCAACGATTGCAAAATCAACTTGCTTAACCAGTTCTCCTATAGATTTATTTTTCTTTGGATTAATACCAGACACCTGAGTAAACAAATTTCTTATATATCTTTGATTTCCTACCTTTTCGTTAGAAATTATCTCCTTTTCATTTGGTTTAATATATTTCTCATAAGCATCTTTATAATGCAAAAGTAAAAACAATTCAAATGCAGGATTAGATATACCAAGTATATTATTATTTTCTCCAAATGCTACAACTTCATCAAAATCCTTAACTTTTTCTTCGAAAATATCTGCATCAAAAACGATAATCATCCTATCCATTTCAGCATCAAAAGATATATCTGAGTTAAGTTTTTGCTCCTCGGCAAACTCTATAAGTCTTCTGGGGAAAGATATATTCTTATCTTGTTGAGTCTTTTCGAGAAAGCGAATATCAATATTAGGATTAATTCCCAATTCTTTTTTATAGTCAACCAGCTTTTCGAAATACCACGTTTCAGTATTTGCACCTTCACAAATAAAGAAATACTTTCTATAAGGCTCTATAGCCTCATTTGTGTCGCTCTTTCTTTGATTCCAATTATAATAACTTCTTACCGGTGCCATATATTTATTCCTCCGTCAAATCAAAATTAGAAAACACAGGAATTGCACCATAACGCCCCTCAAGATAAGCTTTGCTCAATGTTTTATCATATCTTTCTTTGAACTTATCCAACGAATAAACATTACTTGTGTTATTTCCATCTCTTTCAACAAACCATATTTCATCACGTCTAAAAAGCTTTTGCTCCATAATAGATGCTTCGTGGGTTGTAAACAACAACTGAGTTTTATGGCCTTTATGGAAATTCATAAAAAGCTCAAGAAAATGTTCTGTAAGTTTTGGATGAAGACTTCTTTCTAATTCATCAACAACATAAATAATGTCATCGTTTTTGTTAAGTAACATATCGAGTAAATCGAAAATTCTTCTTGTACCATCTGATTCTTCATCGAAATTAAAATCATAAAATGATTTTCCATGATAGAGTTTCAAAGTAGATACAATCGGTTCATCGTCATCCAAAGTAACAGTAAAAAAGCTTTTGTCAGTTCTCATGGTCATTCGTGCCGAAGAATATAATGACTTGTGAGCCATCTTGTTTCGTATGTCCTTCATAACTAAATCAAAAACCTTAGCCGGTAAAGCTTTTCTAAATTCCTCAAAATCAGTTTTTTCAACTCTAACTTTATCAATACCAGTATCAAAGGTTTTTATTAATTTATTGATTAACTCTAAGGATGTTTCATCATTATAATATTGAAAGTTATCAAAAGAAGTATTAGGCTTAACGATAATTATGTTTTGTGATAACCAACTATAAACCTCCTTGATGAAAACCAGCTTGGAGTCTTCAGAATATTTTTTGTTTCTATTCATTTCCGTAAGAAACAAAATTGATTCATTACCATCAAAATCATCAGTATATGTTTTGAATTTTGCTTCATCAATTTTGTTTAATTTTACATCTTCGCCCAAGTGTGGAAATTTTTCTTCTTCATTTCTTTCAAATAAACATTTTGCATTACCATTTTGATAAAGCTCATATAACCACTCAGATGTGATTCTTCGTTGATTTAATAAAGCCGTAAAACCATAAGCATAGAATTTATCACCAATCGTGAACTGAATTTCAAACGAGCTATTCTTATTTATATTTTCTTCCTTACATTTACAAAACCATTTTGTAGCTACCATAGGAATTGTATCATTAAGCGTACTTTTCAAAAACCAAAAAAAATCAATAAGATTAGATTTACCTGCCGCATTAGCACCATAGATTACTGCGTATTTAAGTATATTCGTACTTTTAATTTTAACCCTATGATCAGTGCCTTTTTGAATTTTTGTAGAAGAAATCATAGTCATCTCTGTTGGTTCAGAAAACGATTTAAAATTCTCAACTGTCACTTTAATAAGCATTATCAATCTCTCCTTCTTATTTAATATTGTAAAGGAGAATTACAAAAAAGTCAATATGTATCCGTTTATTTGGAGAAATTTTCTCTAAATGACCTATTTATCTCGACAAACTTAACCATAGAGCGATTGTTTTTGATGAATTTTACATTTCATCTTGTTCGCTTTCTTTTCTTGTATCTTGTTTTCGATTCACCCTCATCAGGCTCACCTGTAACAATCTCATTTTCTTTTTACAACTATCACCTCTTCTTAATTTTTACTAAAAATTGTTTTTATCACCTCACTTTGGTTATACGGTGAATATGTTATTGGTTTAGCATATATTTTTTGCATAGTGTTATTATATATCACATTATGCAAAGTTGTAAATATAATTTTGAACGTTGTTTTATTTTTGTAAAATCTGGCAATATAAAATACTTATATTTATACAAATTACCTGTTAATAGACTTTTACGACCTAAATTTGGGTATAAAAAAAGAGCCTACTGGCTCGTAACATAACTATTTATAATTCGACATACTTCTTTATGTATAATTTGTTTTGACTCATACGATGGTACACTTTTAGTGAACTACTCACCTGTTTCGGGTTGGATGCTAGATTACTTCTATAAATTTGCAACGGGAACATTTAAAAGCGGAATGAACTCAGAACAGGTTTCGGGAGTGTTTAACGACCTTATGGCATCGCCTGTTGAGATGATTATATGGCTTGCGATAATCGTTGTATTCGGATTTTTTGTATGCAGTCGAGGACTTCAAAAAGGCATTGAAAAAGTCAGCAAGGTTATGATGCTTGCGTTGCTTGCGCTGATTATCATCCTTGCAATCAACAGTATGATGCTTTCAAATGCGGGAGAAGGCTTGAGCTTTTATCTTGTTCCCGATTTCGGAAAGGTTAAAGATGTAGGACTCGGCAAGGTAATCACATCCGCAATGAGTCAGGCGTTTTTCACACTCGGACTCGGAATCGCATCAATGGAAATTTTCGGCAGTTATATGAACAAAGACCGCACGCTTTACGGTGAGGCTGTTCAGATTTGTGCATTGGACACTTTTGTTGCAATTGTTGCCGGACTTATCATCTTCCCTGCTTGCTTTTCATTTGGCGTTCAGCCCGACCAAGGACCTGCCCTTATTTTTGTGACGCTTCCGAATGTTTTCGTAAATATGACGGGCGGTCGGATTTGGGGTACGCTTTTCTTTCTGTTTATGACATTCGCAAGCTTTTCAACGGTTATTGCCGTGTTTGAAAACCTTGTTGCTTTTCTTACCGACACATTCGGCATGAGCAGAACAAAGGCGTCAATAATCAACGGAATTATTATGTTCTTTGCGTGTCTGCCGTGTATTTTCGGATTCAACATTTGGAGCGACTTCAACATTCTCGGCAAGGGTGTGCTTGACCTTGAGGACTTCGTTGTCAGCAACCTTCTTCTTCCGATCGGTGCAATGGTTTACCTCCTGTTCTGCACAACAAAATTCGGCTGGGGCTTTGACAATTACTTTGAAGAATGTAACACGGGTAAATGTCTTAAACTTTCAAGAGTGCTGAAGCCGTACCTTAAATACGCACTCCCCGTGCTGATTGTTATTGTGTTCGTTCAAGGCTTTATCGGGTAGTATTAACAGTCCCCTACGGCTCAAATTGTGCAAATTCGTACAATGTTATATTCCGACAAAATAACATATAAAACAAAAACTGTACAACCGAAAAAGGCTGTACAGTTTTTTATTTTGCGGTAGAACCGCATTACAGAAAGGCTTATTTAATTGAATCAATCCATTTTTGAATTTCAGACTTTGGTGTACGCAGAACCGATTCGTCAAAACGGATATTCATCCCCTGCTTTACATCGGCTGTACCGCAGGCATTTGCAAAATCTTTGAATGTGTGACCAATCCAACCGCCGTTAGTTGCAAACTGATAAACCGTCTTGCCCGAAAGGTCATTTTCCTTGAGAAATGTGTGCATTGCAGGGGCAAAAGTGTACCACCAAACAGGTGTTCCGAGAATTACCTCGTCATACTTGCTAAGGTCAATATTAAGCGGTTTTATTTCGGGACAATATCCGCTGTTCACTTCATCCTGTCCTTGATTTACAACCGAGTTGTAGTCGCCGTCATACGGAACAACAGTTTCGATTCTTGCAATGTCAGCACCCGTGCTTTTCTGAATCATCTCGGCAATGCTTTTTGTGTTGCCACGATAGGAATAATAAACGATAACTTTTTTCATATTCAGAAACCACCTTTCGATTAACCGAGTTTATTATATTCTTCATCGGTTACGGGTTCACACCACTCGTTTGAACATTCTTCGCCCGGCATTTCGGTTGCGATGTGTGAGAACCAGCTGTCCTTTTTAGCACCGTGCCAATGTTTAACCTCGGCCGGAATTACGATTACCTTACCCGGTGTAAGGCTTACAGGCTCTTTGCCTTCTTCCTGATACCAACCCTCACCTGCCGTGCAGATGAGGAGCTGACCGCCGCCGCTCTTTGCGTGGTGAATGTGCCAGTTGTTACGGCAACCAGGTTCAAATGTTACATTTAAAAGGTGAAGTCCGTCCTCGGGCTTTGTGAGTGGATTTAGGTATGACTCTCCGATAAAATATTTTGCATAAGCTGTATTGGGAGTGCCTGTGCCGAATGCATTCTGCTTTTCAAATTCATTCTTGTCTGCAATTTTCATAATATTATCTCCCTGTGCAATTAAATTTTTTTAATCCAATCATTAACAATGCCTTCTGCCTTATCGGCATCACTTCCGAACAAGGGAAGTCCGTTTGTTACGGTTGCACCTTTGGCAGTATTTTTAATATCATTGACTGTGTTTGAAAGTCCGCTTCCCTCGTGAGTGCAGAACGGATGAATTGTTTTGCCCGTAAAATCAAATGCTTCAAGGAAAGTATAAACCGCCATAGGCATTGTTCCGCAGTAGTTTGGATAGCCGAGATAAATTTCATCGTAATCGTCAAGATTCGGCAATGAAACAAGTTCGGGTCTTGCCTTTGATTTAAGGTCTTTAACCGACTGAGCAACACATTCCTTGTAGTTTGCGGAATACGGAACTTTCTGCTCAATTTTAAACATATCGGCTCCTGTGAGGTCTGAAATCATTTTTGCAACCTTTTCGGTGTTGCCGACTTTTACATAGCGGTACTGACCGCCGAAATAATTTTCATCTGCTCGTGAATAAAATGCAATTAACTTTGCCATTGTAAATCTCCTTTGTTTCAGAATTTTTACTATTTTTCAGTTTGTTTTTTACTTTACAGGAATATATTACACCCTGAAGTTGACTTTAAGTCAAGAGGCATTTTTGTTTTTTCGTATAATTTTTAATTAACTGCATAGGTTGCTTTCCGTACAACACTCTTAGCTTAAATATTCTGCTGTTACTTGTGGGCATCCGATGAACTCCTCTATTTAAAATTGCAAAAGCAATCGCTATACTTACGCTCGGGCATAGTATGTTTTTGATATTGCAAACTATCTGCACGAACGGAGAGTTGCGGTACACCGCAAAAAAATACTGTACAACCGAGAAAGGCTGTACAGTATCGGAATTATTCTTTATAAGAAACTATTTCTTTTCAGTAAGAAGCTTATTGAGTTCGTCCATAAAGGTGTTAATATCCTTGAACTGGCGATAAACAGACGCAAAACGGACATATGAAACCTCGTCAATATTCTTGAGCTGATCCATTGCAAGCTCACCGATTTGCTTTGAAGTGATTTCACGGTCAAGGCTTGACTGAAGCTGAGCCTCAATTTCATTGACCATATTTTCAATCTGTTCAATTGAAACGGGACGCTTCTCACAGGCACGGAGAATTCCGCCTGTAAGCTTGTTGCGGTCAAAAACCTCACGGGATTTATCACGCTTAACAACAATTATCGGAACAGTTTCAATCACCTCATGTGTGGTAAAGCGTTTGCCGCATCTCAGGCACTCTCTTCTTCTGCGGATTCTTTCGCCGTCATCGGCAGAACGAGAGTCGATAACCTTGCTTTCTTCATAACTGCAATATGGACACTTCATATGAAAACCTCCGAATAATTATTCCCTAAAATAATTATAACATACCGTTTTCAAATTTCAAGTATAGAAAATTTACAATTTAATTACACTTTTATTGCATCAGAGATTGCGGTAATGCTTAACATTTCTCTTCTTTCTTTTACGCTTACCGTGAATTTTTGAAATAATAAGGTAAATGATGAGAACGAGAATGATAAGAGCGATAATCACGATAAACCAATAGGACTGAAATACTGTGCCGATGATGTTGAACACATAGAGAATTCCGCTGCGTTCAATCTTTTCGCCTGCAACAACATTAACCTCGGCAAGCTTCTGCTTTTTGCTGTTTGCATCTGCTTTGTAATAGATTGTTGCCTTGCCGACTACCGAGCCTTTGTCAAGCGGTGCGTCAACGCTTTCGGGAACATCCTGTTCAATAATTATATTCTCATCTGTGCAGTCTTTCGGAACAATTGCACTGAGGTCGGTTTCGGGATAAAGCAATGTACTGTTTTTGCCCCATGCAAGGTTAACCTTTACTTCGCAAAGCGGCTTTGACGAGGTGGCTACAGTGTTCATTTCAAGACTTGTCAATGCCCAGCGGAAAAGGTCTGCCGCATCGGTCATTGTTGCGTAGTCCTCGGTCACACCTTCCTCATACGGTGCGTGAAGGAGAATTGCCATATATGAATAGCCGTCTGCCGACGCTGTCGTTACAAGACATCTGCCTGCCTCGTTAGTCGTACCCGTTTTGATGCCCTTTGCATACATATAGTAATACTCACCGCCACGGTTGGCATCAATGAGGTAGTTGGTTGTTACAAGGGCTGTATCGTCACCGTCACAAGTGTATGTACAGGTATTTGTGATTTCTTCAAAGCGAGGAAGAGTGAGCGCATAGGTTGTGATTTTGTACATATCACGGGCGGTTGTATAGTGGTCGGGATCGTGAAGTCCGTCAGGATTTGCAAAATGAGTGTTTTCGCAACCAAGCTCCTTTGCCTTTTCATTCATCAGCTTGACAAAGTTATCAACATTGCCTTCACCGATATAATCGGCAAGAACCATTGCGGCATCGTTACCCGAGGGAACCATCATGCTGTAAAGCAGATCGATTGCAGTCATACTCTTGCCGACATGATTTTCAACATTCGCAAGGGAACTGCCTGTGTTTTTGAGAACATCAAGAACCGACTGCTTAATCGGAATTTTTGTATTATCAAGATCGGCTATGTTTTCAACCGCAATTATGTAGGTCATAATTTTTGTTGTTGACGCAGGGTAACGCTTTGAGTCGGCGTCTTTTTCATACACGGTCTGACCTGAATCCATATTTACAAGAAGGATTGAGTCCGACTCGGTTTTTACATCATTAGGATAGGACGCAGCACCTGCCGTTGTGAAAGCGGAACAGATAATGATGCAAAGCATACAGAGAAGTGAAAGTGTTTTGGTTATGGTTTTTCTCATTTACTTAATTCTCCCATTTATAGTTTTTCAGTTTAAAGCATTTTGTCCGCCACGCTCAAACAGGCGGTCTACCTCTGCTTTTAACAGTCGTATTTCATCGTTTCGGATATCGCCGTAACGGTCCATTATGCAGTCTGCAATTTTTTGAGAAAGTTCAAGGCTTTTTGTGTCGGCAAAATCGGCAATTGACATCTGCGGAAGTCCATGCTGTCTGTGACCGAAAAAGTCGCCGGGTCCTCTCATTTTCAAATCTTCATCGGCAATGACAAAACCGTTGTTCGTTGAACACATGACCTCAAGCCGTTCTCTTGTTGTCTTACTGCCCTTGTCGCTGATGAGAATACAATAGGACTGCGAACTGCCTCTGCCAACCCTTCCCCTCAGCTGATGAAGCTGTGAAAGTCCGAATCTTTCGGCATTTTCAATCACAATAACCGTAGCATTCGGAACATCAACGCCGACTTCTATTACCGTTGTGGCAACAAGAACGGAATACTCATTCTCTACAAACTTACGCATAACCTCGTCTTTTTCATCAGACTTCATCTGTCCGTGAACTATGCCGACTGCTATGTCAGGAAATTCCCGCAACATCAAATCTGCGGCATATTCTTCGGCTGACGCAACATCGTCAAGCTCGCCTTCTTCAACAAGGGGACAAACTATATACGCCTGTCTGCCGTGTTTTACTTCACTGCGGATAAAGTCATACACTCCGCCACGCATTGCAGAAGTTCGCAACACGGTTTTCACGGGTTTTCTTGACGGCGGAAGTTCGTCAATTATTGAAATGTCGAGGTCGCCGAAAATGATAAGTCCGAGTGTTCTCGGAATAGGAGTGGCACTCATAACAAGCAGATGCGGATTGTTGCCCTTGCCGAGAAGCTTTGCTCTTTGTGCAACACCGAATCTGTGCTGTTCGTCGGTTACGGCAAGCGCAAGATTTTTAAACTCGGTTTTATCGGTAATGAGAGCGTGTGTTCCGATTACCATATCAATCGAACCGTCTGCAAGTGATTTTCTGATTTGTTTTTTTTCGGATTCCCTTAGTGTGCCTGTCAGCAGACCAACCTTGATATCCGTATTTTCAAAAAGCTTTTGAAATGTTTTGTAATGTTGTCGGGCAAGGATTTCAGTCGGCGCCATAAATGCGGTCTGAAATCCGTTTTTGGCAACCGTGTAGCAGACCGAGGCTGCCACAGCCGTTTTGCCCGAACCTACATCACCCTGAACAAGTCGGTTCAGCGGAGATGATTTGTTGATTATATCGTTTATGCAGTCCGACACCGCCCGTTTTTGGGCATTTGTCATTGTGAACGGCAAAAGCGATTCAAATTCTTTTGAATAATCCTTTGTGATTTCAAGAGAGGTTACTCCTCTGCTGTGGTCACGCAGATTTCTCATTCCGAGGTTCAGCACAACAAGCTCTTCGGTAACAAGCCTTTTTCGGGCTGCTTCAAGCTGTTGGCGGTTCTTCGGAAAGTGAATGTCAAACAACGCCTGTCTGAGTGAGCAAAGGTCAAATCTTTCTCTTATGGCATCGGGCAAAGGATCCTTAATTTTTGACGGCAGCATTGAAAGTGCCTGTCGTACGGCTGATTCAACCGATTTACTCGGAAGTCCTGCCGTTTGTCCGTAAATCGGACGGATTTGTGTTCCCTTGACAGCAGGAGCAAAAGTCGGAGATACAATCTGCATTCCGTAGCTGTCGGATGAGATTTTTCCGTAAAAGAAATATTCTCCGCCCTGTCTGAGCATTGAGCTGATGTATTTATTGTTAAAAAACACAAGCTGAATTGAACCCGTTTCATCATAGACTGCGGTTTTGGAAATAATTCTTCCGCCGCTTATGCGTGTATCATTTACAGATGTTGCGACAACAGCCTTTATGCAGACGGTTTCACCGTATTCAAGCTCGTCAATATGCTTGATGTTGCTCCAATCCTCGTATGTGCGTGGATAGAAATTAATCAAATCTCCAACGCTTTTAATCCCGAGTCTTGCAAAAAGTGCGGCACGCTTTTCACCTATTCCGTTCAAATTTGTAACGGGAGTTTTATAAAGTGATGTCATACCGCACCTCCGTTATACAAAACGGGAGCATAACCGTAAAAATTATGCTCCCTGAAAAAATCCGATTTAAATGCTTATTCTACGCTGAGAATAAAGTAGTAAACAGGCTGGTCGCCCTTTACAAGAGTAATATCGGTTCTTGAACCGAACTTTTCACGAAGCTCTCCGTATGCCTTTTCTGCCTCTTCCTCACTTACATCCTCACCGTAGATAAGAGTAATGAATGAAGTGTCACGGCTGACCATATCCTTTGCAAGCTTGACAAGAGCCTTAACTGTGCTTTTTTCTGTGATTGTAAGCCTGCCGTTTTCAAGAGCGATAATGTCGCCCTCTTTGATTTTCTTACCGCCGAATTCACTGTTTCTTGCGGCAAAGGTTACAAGACCTGTGCCCACAGACGCAAGTGCGTCCGTCATAAGCTGTGCGTTGCTTTCGGCAGAAATCTCGGGATCAAAGTTTAGCATTGCCGTCATACCCTGCGGAATTGTTCTTGTCGGAACAATGATGACATTTCTGTCTTTTACCATCGGGATTGTCTGCTCTGCGGCAAGAATGATGTTTTTATTGTTTGGAAGAACGAGAACATTCTTGGCAGGAGTTGCCATAATTGCCTCATAGATATCGTCTGTACTCGGGTTCATACTCTGACCGCCCGAAACAACATTGTCACAACCGAGGTCTTTAAAAAGGTCTTTAAGACCGTTACCTGCGGCAACTGCAACAAAGCCGAAATCGTTTTCAGGTTCTACGGGAACAAACTTTTCCTTTTCAGCCTTTTTCTTTGTTGACTTGACATTCTTGTGCTGTTCCTTCATATTCTCAACCTTAACCGTGAGAAGCTGACCGAACTCAAGTCCTTTTGAAAGAGCATTGCCCGGCTGTTCCGTATGAACATGAACCTTGATAATCTCATCATCATTTACAACAACTACGCAATCACCGATTGATTCAAGATAACTGCGAAGCTCGCCGATTTCGGTTTCAATCTCGGCATTTCTGCCAACGATGAACTCTGTGCAATATGTGAATCTGATGTCATCATCAAATTCAGCGGCGGCACTTTCAAATGTGCTGACGGTTGCAGGAGCTGTGTCATCGTCAGCTTCAATCATAATGCCGTTCTTAATTACAGAGAGCATACCCTCAAAGATTACGCAAAGGCCCTTACCGCCTGCGTCAACAACGCCTGCCTTTTTAAGCACAGGCAAAAGCTGAGGAGTGATTGCAAGCGCCTCGTTAGCCTTGTCAACGATTGTCTGCCATACAGACACAACATCTCTGTCATACTTAGCGGCTTCGATACCTGCCTCATAAGCCATTCTTGCAACCGTGAGAATTGTTCCCTCTGTCGGTTTCATAACAGCCTTGTAAGCGGCGTCAACACCGATTCCGAGTGCTGCGGCAAGATTTTTGCCGTCAACTTCTTCAATGTCTTTAAGTCCCTGGGCAAAGCCACGGAAGATTAGTGAAGTGATAACACCCGAATTACCTCTTGCTCCACGGAGCATTGCAGAGGCTGTGATACCTGCGGCATCACCTGCACAGGTACCGTCAAAATCTTCAAGCGCTGCAACAGCCGCATTGACTGTCATTGACATATTTGTACCTGTGTCTCCGTCGGGTACAGGGAAAATATTAAGATCATTTATACTGTTTTTTTGGTTTGAAATATTATTCGCACCCGAAATAACAGCCTGTTTGAGAATTTGTCCGTTTATCATTTAGGCACATCCTTTTAATGTACATTTCTTAATCAACTGCATAAGCCGATTTTACACAGACAAACGCAGTTTTACAATAATTCACATTATAACATTATACATTATCAGCTTGTTTTTTGCAATAGTATAATACACTAATTATCTGCAAAAAAAGCCGACTTAATCGGGATTGTTTCATATTTTTTGACAATTGGAAACAATTTACTTTATGCTGATTTGTGTTATTCAATACGCATTGACTCGGCTGAAACGCACTTTCCGCTTTTGTCATCAACATCAAAAAGCGTACATTCCATTTTGCATTCTCCGCTTGCAAGGTCAAAACGCTGCGGAAGCTTATTTTTCAGCTTTGCAATTATGATTTCGCTCTTTACACCGAGAACGGAATGGATTGTACCCGTCATTCCCGTGTCGGTTATGTAGCCGGTTCCCTTCGGGAGAACCTGTGCGTCCGAGGTCTGAACATGGGTGTGTGTTCCGAACATTGCGGAAACTCTGCCGTCAAGGTAATAACCCATTGCCCTTTTTTCACCCGTTGCCTCTGCGTGAAAATCAACAATTATGATTTTGCTTTCAGCCTGTTTAATCATTTTATCTACACATTCAAAAGCGCAATTCAGGTTGTTATCCATATAGGAATTACCCATAATATTTATAATCGACACAATTCTTCGCCCTGTGTCAACATTAATTATACCTTTGCCGGGTGTTGAATTTTCGGGAAAATTGGCGGGTCTGACAATGAAGGGATTTGAGTCAAGGCAGTCATAGACTTCTTTTCTGCGGAAAGAATGGTTGCCGAGTGTAATTGCGTCAACTCCGCTGTCAAAAAGATGCTTTGCAGACACAGGAGTCAGTCCGTTACCGTCAGCGGAATTTTCACCGTTGCAGATTACAAAATCAACGCCTTTCACCTTTTTGAGCGTGGGAAGATTGTTGCGAAGAAATTCACAACCGATACTGCCTACAACATCACCTATACATAAAATTCTCATAGTTATCCCTCCGTTTGTGTCCGATTGCAAAATTTCAGTCGTTCAAAGCAAAACATACAAATTGATTATAACACAACTTTTCTATTCTGTCACATCAAAATCAACCTGATCTGCAATATTTTCGTTAAAAATATAATCTGTTATCACCCTGTAGCTACCTTTATTTTCTTTAACGGAAATTTGTTTTGAAATAACCTTGCTTTTATTCTTTGTAAAAATCTCATAGAGAATACAATCAGCCTTTGCAATCTCCGCAGCCTTGTTTTTACTTACAGAGTTTTCGGTTGTTACAAGTTCACGGTCGGTTCTGATTTTAAGTCCTACCGGCAGAACAACATCATTTATAAACAGATTTTTTCCGTGAACTGTGCTTACAAAATTGTCGTAGTTTTCAAAGGCAAGGTTACAGGGAAAATCAAGCCATAAAAATCTGAAATTTTTTCTGTCAACATAATTTTCGCCAGCGTAACTGTAGGTTACTTTTTTCGGAATTGAAAGCGTTTGCTGTTCGGTAATGTCGGCATAAACCTTTGCGTTTGCTCTCAAGTAACGCATATCGCCCTGCTTGGTTTCGTCAAGCCCGCTGACAAGAATCTGACCGTTCACAACTCCGCTTCCCTTTGTAACAACAGGTCTGCCGTTATATGCCTGAATCCGTGTTATGACTCCGTCCTTAACCGCTTTTACATTGCACGGATTTTTTGAGGTGTCAAGCTTCGGCTTTTTGTAGGTTTCCTTAACTTCAACCGTGACAAGACTGCCCGTTATGTTTATGCTCATCCAGCGGATATCGTCGCATTTCAGCTGAATATTGCGTTCTATCTGATCTGTATCGAGATTGTTTTTCCACACACCGACAGAAATCCCGTTATCACCAAGTAACGATTCAAGATATGTATTGCTGATTTCCTCTGTACCCGAAATTTTTACCGACCAGATAAAATTTGAAAGAAAAATACAGAGAATAATTCCGCATACCGCACCTGCAAAAAGTCCTGTTCTCTTCTTATAGCGGTTAATAATAAACGGCAATCCGTGTTTGGCTGTTATTCTTGTTTTAACCCTTGATTTGCGTGCAAGAATTCTGATTTTTTTGTAGTCAGAAAGGTACATTGAGGCTGATATTGCGTTCTTTTTCGGAACGGGATTCCAGAGATTCACACCGTTTTTTGCGGTTATGTTCATAAATCTTTCGGGAAATTTTCCGCTTGCGGTAAAGTCCACACTTCCTCTGAGAAAGCGGATTATTTTAAGGAGCATAGTTTCACCTCACGAAAGAAAGTTGATGTCGGTTACAAAGCCTTCAATTTCAACGCAGGAGCTTGAGATGCACTTCAATGTCATTCCTCTCCCGCAAAATGAAATTACGGTTTTGCAGGTATTAATTTTTATGCTTTCGCTGTCATAGAGCAAAATTCCCGTTGAACCCTCAACGGTTATTCTGCGGTTTCCGAGCATTTCTATATACGGCATTGTTCCCATATCAAACATCGGAGAAGGCAATCTTTCGTTTTTATCGGCAATTCGTTTCTTCTTTGGCAAAAAAATCTCCCCTGTTTTCGTTTCTCATTTATTTTTATGCAACTGCCGTCATATATATTAATTGGTGATTAATATGTTCCTGAGTAAAAGTGCCGTAAAGGCGGTGAATATTTTTAAAGCAATCGGAATTTTTCTTTTATGCATTACGGCTCTTTTGTTTTCAAAAGAATGTTCAAAGGGTGCTGAAAACGGCATAGGCTTGTGCCTTTCAATGCTTGTACCGTCACTTTTCCCTTTCATGGTGCTTGCCTCATATATTACAGATAGCGGTCTTGCAGAAAAAATCGGCAAACATCTTTCATGGCTGACAAAACCGCTTTTCGGACTTGACGGTTGCTTTGCATCGGCAATAATTCTCTCACTTGTCGGAGGTTATCCCGTTGGTGCAAAGACGGTAAATTCGCTTTATAAAAAAGGTGCGGCAAGTGAAAGTGAGTGTAAACGGGCAGGTCTGTTTTTGGTGTGTTCGGGACCGGGATTTCTTGTGAATTTTATCGGTGTACAGCTTTATTCAAGCATTGAAGTCGGGTTTATTATATTTGCCGCCCAATGCATCTCGGTTTTTATACTTGGATTTGCTTTAAAATTCGTTTACAGAAATAAAGTTGATGATAATTCCAATTTGGAAACATTAATAAGCACTCCACAAAAAGGCGACGCACTTGTAAAGTCTGTTCTTGACGGTGCAAAGGGAATGTTTGTAATCTGCGCATTTGTGGTGCTGTTTTCGGCATTCACTGAGATTTTCTGCTCACACATTACGGATGAAAATATTCAAAAACCGTTTTTGATACTCACGGAAGTTTGCAATGCGGTTACTGCGGTATCGAAAGATTTGCCGATTGAGGTTGTTGCATTTTCGGCAGGATTCGGCGGACTTTGCGTACATTTTCAGATTTTCTCGGCACTTGGAGATATTAAGGTGAATAAACTGTTATTTTTCTTTTGTAGAATTTTACAAGGATTTATCACCGCATTGCTTACGCATTTAGGAATAAAACTTTTCTCCGTCACAACCGATGTTTTTTCAACATCAACGGTTGAAAATTTCAGTTTTTTCGGAGGAACTGCCCTTTCGGGAGCGGCTTTGCTTTTTACCGCTTTATGCTTTTTATATTCACTCAAAAATTACAAACAAAATTGACGGAGGTTACTTTATGTGCGGAATAGCAGGATGGATTGACCACTCACAGGATATGAGCGAAAGAATCGATTTGCTCAACAGAATGTCTGAAACACTTGACAGGCGAGGTCCTGACGAAAACGGTTTGTACATTAACCGAGGGGCGGCGCTTATGCACAGGCGGCTTGTTGTAATTGACCGTGAAAACGGCAAACAACCGATGTCGGTTCGTCACAAGGACACGACCTATGTCATTGTCTATAACGGCGAACTCTATAACACAGCCGAGCTTCGTGAAGAGTTGAAAGCATCGGGTTTTCATTTCAGAGGTCACAGCGACACGGAGGTTGTGCTGAAATCGTACATTAAATACGGTGTTGACTGCTGTAAAAAGCTGAACGGAATTTTCGCCTTTGCAATCTACAACACAAGCGACAAATCGCTGTTTTTGTGTAGGGACAGAATCGGCGTTAAGCCGCTGTTTTACTACGAATACAACGGTGGCTTGCTGTTTGCGTCAGAAATAAAAGCATTGCTTGCAAGCAAGATTGTAAAGTCTCAAATTGACGAACAGGGACTCAACGAAATTTTCTTTTTAGGACCTGCAAGAACTCCTTCGTTCGGAGTTTTCAAGGGAGTATTTGAGCTTAATCCGGGCGAATGTGCAATGTATAGGCACTCAAAGCTTCGCCGAAAAAAATACTACACCGTTGAGGCAAAGGAGCATACAGACAATGAAGTAACTACCATTGAAAAGACGAGATATCTGCTGACTGATGCAATTCAGCGACAGCTTGTGAGTGATGTTCCGCTGTGCTTTTTCCTTTCGGGAGGGCTTGACAGCAGTATAATTGTCAAGACCGCATCAATGTACAACAAGGAACACAAACTCGGCAAAATCAACACCTACTCGGTTGAATACCGTGACAACGAAAAATATTTTCAAAAGAGCAATTTTCAGCCTACTCCCGACTACGAATTTATTTCGATGATGTCAAAAAATGCCGACACAAAGCACAGGGAAATTGTCCTTGACAACACGCTTGTGTGCGACGCACTTTATGAAAGTGTTCAGGCAAGGGATTTGCCGGGGTATGTTGATGTTGACTCGTCACTTTTGCTCTTCTGCAAAGAAATTAAGCAAAACTACACCGTTGCACTTTCAGGAGAATGTGCCGATGAACTTTTCGGCGGATATCCGTGGTATCACAACCATGAAATACTTTTTGAGGATTGTTTTCCGTGGTCAAAAAGTCAGGATATTCGCAGGAGCATTCTCAAGGACGGTGTGCTGAAAAACGGTGAAGAGTATGTCAGACAAAGGTATCTTGACACAATAAGTCTTGCCCCAAAGCTTAAAAGCGACACCGACCTTGACAGGCGAATGCGAGAGATGTTCTACCTGAATTTTTACTGGTTTATGCAATGTCTGCTTGAGCGAAAAGACAGATGCTCAATGTTCAGCGGACTTGAGGTAAGAGTGCCGTTCTGTGATTACAGACTTGTTGAATATGCGTACAATATGCCGTGGGAATTAAAGGCATGGGGCAACCGTGAAAAGGGAATTGTGCGAAAGGCTTTTGAGGATATTCTGCCCGAAGAAATTTGCTGGCGAAAGAAAAGCCCGTACCCGAAAACGCACAATCCGATTTACTTCAATGAGTGTGTAAAAAGGGTTAGAAAAATTCTTAAAAAGCGTTCAATTCTAAACGAACTGCTTGACCGAAAAGGGATTGAAGATATCATTGAAAATCCCGATAAAATCACAAATCCGTGGTACGGTCAGCTGATGAAAGCACCGCAGATTCTTGCGTATATAATCGAACTTGACTACTGGTTTGATAAATATAATGTTGAAATAGTGTAACGGTTATGTTAAAATCTGAGTGTAAAAAGCATTGGGAGATGTAGAAAATTAGCCGTAAACAATATATTAAACTGACCGATTTCTTCAAGAATAACAAATCCGCAAAAAATGTGTTGAAATTCGTATATAAAATTTTTCCGCTGATAGTATTTGCAAGCTATCCGATTTTGCTTGTATATACATTTTTGTGGCAAAAAGATTTGTTTTTAAAGTCGCTGACTGTGCCTGCGGGGGTGTTTTTGGGAATAACACTTCTGCGAATTATCATAAAAGAAGAACGCCCGTATGTGCGGTACGGAGTTGCGCCTGTTTTTGCAAAGAACAGCAAGCCCGACAGTATGCCGAGCCGCCACACCGCAAGCGCATTCATCATTGCTATGGCAATTTTGCGGTTCAATGTGTGGGCAGGAATTGCATACCTCTTCATTGCGGTTATGATTTCCGTGTCAAGAGTGTGTGCAGGAGTGCATTATGTGCGTGATGTCATAGTCGGCGCAGCAATAGCAATCCTCTGCGGAATTGTATTTTTGTTTTTGGTATTTTAATATAAAATTGTGCAGACGGTAACAATGTTACATTCAATCATAATTTTCAATTTAAAAAGCCACAGTAGATTTTAACTTTCTACTGTGGCTTTTTTGTTGGTTGTTAAGTTGTGTAATATCTGTTTATGTAACAGCGATATTATTTTTTGTCGTCTGTTTTTTCTGTAAGGTCGATGATATCGCCTGTGCAATGGGGACATTTTGTGGCTTTGATATCAATTTCACTGAAACAGAACGGGCACTTTTTTGTTGTGGGTGTTTCTTCGGATTCAGGCTTTTTGCCGAGTGACATAACCTTGTTGACAAGCTTTACGATAAGGAAGATTACGAAAGCCATAATCAGGAAGTTGATTACCGCTGTGATAAACTTACCGTACATAATTGTTGCGCCATTGATTGTAACCTGAAACTGGTCAAAGTTGACACCGCCGAAGATACCGAGAATCGGCGAAATGATGTCGCTTGTGAGAGAAGTTACAATTGCCTGAAAAGCCGCACCGATGATAACGCCGACTGCGAGATCAAGCACATTTCCACGCATTATGAATTCCTTGAATTCCGAAAAAAACTTTTTCATTTTGCCCTAATCCCCTTATTTAATTTTCAAAATCAGCCAAGAATTGCCTTATGGTAAACCTTTTTACCCTTTTTGATTACAACATAGCCTTTTTCAAAATCAGACTTTGCAACCTTTGCGTAAACATCTGTTACCTTTTCATCATCAACAGAAACACCGCCCTGCTGAATAAGTCTTCTGCCCTCACCGTTTGAAGGGATGAGTCCGCACTTCTTCATGAGGTCAAGAATCCCGATTTCACCGTCTGCAAAATCAGCCTCTGTAAGAGTTGTTGAAGGCATATTGTCAGTATTTGTCTTGTTGCTGAAGATTGCTCTTGCGGCCTCCTGAGCCTTGTCAGCCTCCTCTTTGCCGTGAACAAGCTCTGTAAGCTCATGAGCAAGAATTTCTTTTGCTTTGTTGATTTCACTGCCCTCAAGCTTTGCAAGCTCATCAATTTCTTCAAGCGAAAGGAATGTGAGCATTTTAAGGCACTTGATTACATCGCCGTCATCAACATTTCTCCAATACTGGTAGAAATCGTAGGGGCTTGTCTTTTCGGCTGAAAGCCATACTGCACCCGACTGGGTTTTACCCATTTTCTTACCCTCTGAGTTGAGGAGAAGGTTGATTGTCATTGCATATGCGTTTTTGCCGAGCTTTCTTCTGATAAGCTCTGTACCGCCGAGCATATTGCTCCACTGGTCGTCACCGCCGAACTGCATATTACAGCCGTACTTCTGATAGAGGGCATAGAAGTCGTATGACTGCATAATCATATAGTTAAATTCAAGGAAGCTGAGTCCCTTTTCCATTCTCTGCTTGTAGCACTCTGCACGAAGCATATTATTAACGCTGAAACAAGCGCCTACATCACGGAGAAGTTCAACATAGTTAAGGTCAAGAAGCCAGTCTGCGTTATTTACAAGAAGAGCCTTGCCCTCTGAAAAATCGATAAAACGGCTCATCTGCTTTTTGAAGCAATCAACATTGTGCTGAATTGTTTCCTTTGTCATCATCTGACGCATATCTGTTCTGCCTGACGGATCACCGATCATACCTGTGCCGCCGCCTACGAGTGCAATTGGCTTGTTGCCTGCCATCTGAAGTCTTTTCATAAGGCAAAGAGCCATAAAGTGACCTACATGGAGGCTGTCGGCTGTCGGGTCAAAGCCGATATAGAATGTGGCTTTACCGCTGTTTACAAGCTCTCTGATTTCTTCTTCGTCCGTAACCTGAGCGATAAGTCCTCTGGCTACGAGTTCTTCATATACTCCCATATTTAAAAATTCCTTTCGATTTTTGTCAGTTAAACAATAATATTATAACATTATTTAATTTATAGTCAACCTTTCAGGCATGAGTTTTGGTGCAAATCTCACCGTTTTCGACTGTTATCATAACGGTTTTATCGCTGTCTGTCCGATAAATATTTTTGCACACGCTGTTAAGCAAGGCTGTTATATAGTAATCGGGAAGTGCCGTATCGTCAGCCGAAACGCTTATTACAGCGGTTTCGGGGCTTGCCTTTGCAAGAAAATCTTCACTTGAAGAATACTTACTGCCGTGGTGTGCAACCTTGAGAACATCGCATTTTAATTCTTTGTCGGAATTAACCATTGATTCTTCCCTTTTTGACGAAATGTCGCCTGTAAAGAGAAATCGCTTTTCGTCATATTGAAGCATTGTTACAAGCGAATTATCGTTTGTGTTGCCGAAGTCCTTTTCGGGTTGATAAAATTTAAAGGTCATATTTCCGATTTCAACGGGTTTGTCTGAAACAGGAATTACGGTTTTTATATTATTTTCTTTTATAGAATTAACAAGCTTTTCGTATTCGGGGGTTTTGTGGTTGTCGGAATATTTTCCGAAATAAACAACATCCGTACCGAATTCATCTATGACATCGGGCAGCGAACCGATGTGGTCGCTATCGGGGTGTGACACGATTACGGCATCAAGATGAGTTACCGAACTGCGTTTGAGATAGGCAGTAATTTTATCGGTCACAAGATTTGTTCCTCCGTCAATCAGCACGCTTTTATCTCCGCATTTAATCAGCGTACAATCAGCCGAACCGACATTGATAAACGAAACAGAAAAATTGGACTCCATATCGGCTGAAATTCCGAAAAATGTATAGACATCGTTCCAATCGGGAATTCCGAGAGGTTTTCCGAATGAAACAAGCAGTACACAGGCAGTGAAAAGTACGCATACCGATATTTTCAGTATGAAAAAGATTTTATTTCTTTTTGTTTTTTCGTCTGTACTTTGCGAACTTATCTTTGCCGTTTTTGCCTCTTCCCTTCTGATTCTGCGAATTGCGGTTGTTGTTCTGTTTTGAATAACCGCCCTGTGTTTGTCCTGCCATCGGAGTTACAAGACATTTTTTATCGTTACCGATTAAATCCCGTCTGCCGGCTTTGATGAGTGCTTTGATTACAAGCGGTTTGTTTTCGGGAATGAAATACTGCAACAACGCCCTTTGCATTGCCTTCTCATTTTCAGACTTCGGAACATAAACCTCTTTGAGAGTGTACGGATCAAGCTCCGTATAGAACATACTCGTCGAAATTGTACCCGGAGTCGGATAGAAGTCCTGAACCTGTTTTGGGTGAATGTTTTCACGCTTGCAGAAAAGTGCAAGTTCTACGGCATCCGAAAGTGTTGAACCGGGGTGTGAGCTCATCAGATACGGCACGACATACTGGTCTTTATTTTCCTTGCCCGTAAAATCGTAGAACATCTTACAAAAACGCTTGTAGCTTTCAATATGAGGCTTGCCCATTTTATCAAGAACCGCCGCCGAACAATGCTCGGGGGCAACTCTCAGCTGACCGCTGATGTGATACTTTACGAGTTCACGGAAAAATTCGTCATTTTCATCTTCAATAAGATAATCAAAACGGATTCCGCTGCGGATAAACACCTTTTTAATGCCTTTTATATTTCTCAGTTTGCGGAGAATGTCAAGATATTCCGTGTGTGACACCTGCATATTAGGACAAGGTGTCGGTGCAAGACATCTTCTGTTTTTACAAAGTCCGAGCTTTTTCTGCTTTTCGCATGACGGAAGTCTGAAGTTTGCGGTAGGCCCTCCGACATCGCTTATGTAGCCCTTGAATCGTGGATTATCAAGAAAACTTTCAGCCTCCTCAATAATACTCTCTTCACTTCTGACGGTTACCGCTCTGCCCTGATGAAAAGCAAGTGAGCAGAAATTACAAGCACCGAAACAACCACGGTTGTGTGTGATTGAAAACAGTACCTCGTTGATACCGGGTACGCCGCCGAGACTTTCATAACACTTTGGATACCAACGCTCATACGGCAGAGAATAGACATAATCAAGCTGTTTTGTATCAAGCGGCTGCATCGGAGGATTCTGCACAAGAATATACTTTCCGTGCCTTTGAATGAGGGTTTTGCCCCTTACTGCATCAGCCTCCTCAAGCTCCCTGCGTGATGCAATTGCATAGTCACGCTTGTCCTCTTTTACACGCTCGTAGCTTGGAAGTTCGACAACCGACTTTGGTACATAATCGTCTGTACGAATTTTATAGCAAACACCTCTGATGTCGTAAAGCGATTCAACAGGATAACCCTCGGAAAGTCTTTTTGCAATTTCAATTGTCTGTAGCTCGCCCATTCCGTACACAAGCAAATCTGCCTTGCTGTCGAAAATAATTGAGGGCATTACCTCATTTTTCCAATAATCATAATGAGCAAATCTTCTGAGTGATGCCTCAAGACCTCCGATTATAATGGGAGAATCGGGATATAGCTTTCTGATTATGTTGCAGTAAACTGTGACTGCTCTGTCGGGACGCCTGCCGTTTTTACCGCCTGCCGTATAGGCATCATCATGTCTTTTACGCTTTGCAACCGTGTAGTGGGCAACCATACTGTCAATGTTGCCTGCCGACACCATAAAACCGAGCCTTGGTTTTCCGAACTGTGTAAAATCATCATCGTTTTTCCAATTAGGTTGTGCAAGGAATGCTGTTTTGTAACCGCAATCCTCAAGAACTCTCGTGATTATTGCCGCACCGAATGACGGATGGTCAACATAGCTGTCACCGCAAACATATACAAAATCGACTTCGCTCCAACCTCGATCACGCATTTCTTTTGCGTTCATCGGTAAAAAAGCCATATTGAACCCTCCTTTATTTATTAATCGGCTCTGTTTTCAAGTGCATTTCTGCGTTCGAGCCATTCGTTGTAGGTCATGAGAACATCTCTCGGTTTTGAACCCTGATGAGGGCCTACAACTCCCATTTGTTCCATATCGTCAATCATTCTGCCTGCTCTTGCGTAGCCGACCTTGAGTCTTCTCTGCAAGAGTGAGGTTGATGCCTGTCCTGCTTCAATTACGCACTTGATTGCCTCTTCCATTTTGCTGTCAATATCAAGACCTTCGTCAGATGATGAATCTGAATCAGCTGATTTTTTGCCCTGAGCAATTTCTTCTGCAGCAATTCTTTTAATTTTTTCTTCGATTTCAGAATTATACTGAGCCGAATATGCTTTCTTTATGTAGTGGGTTACACCCTCGATTTCTTCATCGGAAGCGTAGCAGCCCTGAACACGAATAGGCTTTGGAGCACCTACAGGCGAAAACAGCATATCGCCTCGGCCGATAAGCTTTTCACCGCCGCCTGTATCAAGAATTGTACGGGAGTCTGTGTTTGAACTTACCTTGAGTGAAATACGGCTCGGTACATTCGCCTTGATAAGACCTGTGATTACATTAACGGTAGGTCTTTGGGTTGCAAGGATAAGGTGCATACCTGCGGCACGAGCCATCTGAGCAAGTCGGCAGATTGAGTCCTCAACCTCGCTCGGAGCCGCCATCATCAAATCGGCAAGCTCGTCAATTGCAATTACAACACGGCTCATTTTTTCTTTGGCAACGGGAAGTCCGTTTACTTCAAGAACAGGCTGAACCTCTTCTCCCTCTTCATTAACAACAGGTGGATTTTTCTCCATATAATTCATATTTTTTTCGATAAGAGAATTATATGAATCAATATCCTTACAATCGTATTCGGAGAAAATTTTATATCTCTGGAGCATTTCGTTTACTGCCCATGCAAGCGCACCCGCCGCCTTTTTGGCATCGGATACTACAGGGATGAGCAAATGCGGAATACCCTTGTATTTTGAAAATTCAACCATTTTCGGATCAATAAGCAAAAGCTTTACTTCATCGGGAGTTGCCTTGTAGAGAATACTCATAAGAATTGAGTTTACACATACGGATTTACCTGAACCGGTTGTACCTGCAATGAGCAAGTGCGGCATTTTGGCAAGGTCGGTAACAACAATTTCACCGGATATATCTCTGCCGAGAACGGTTGTGAGCTTACTCTTGCTGTTTCTGAACTTGTCCGAATCAATCAATTCACGCATTGTTACCATGCTTACAACCTTGTTCGGAACTTCAATTCCGACTGCCGCCTTACCCGGAATAGGTGCTTCAATACGAACACCGTTTGCGGCAAGGCTGAGTGCGATATCATCGGAGAGATTTGTAATTTTGCTGATTTTAACACCGGGGGCAGGCTGTAACTCATAGCGTGTTACAGATGGACCTCGGCAGATGTTTACAATGCTTGCCTTTACACCAAAGCTTGTGAGGGTATCAATAAGCTTTTTGGCATTATTCTGCATTTCTTCCATTGCATCGCTGTCATCGGAATTTAGCTTTGGTTTGAGCAACTGAATCGGTGGGAACTGATACTTTTTTTCTTCCTTTTGAGAATTATCGGAACGAACAGCTCTGTCAAGCTGTTCCGCAATTTCATCGCCGGCCTCCTCGCTGTTGTCTTTTTTGCTTTTGAGAAGTGCTTTTTTGACGATGTTCTCAGTTTCGGCATCAGGCTTGACCTCTGTCTGTTCAGCCTTAGAAGCTGACTTTTCGTTTGAGATATCCTCTGCAATTGCAGAAACCGTATTGTCGGCACTTTTGCCCATAGGCTTGCTTGCACGATTGATTATGTTGATGAGATCCTGTGACAGATCCTTGTCTGCGGCATTTTCTTCCTTTGAATCGGCAATATCCGTGTCAATTCCGTTTACTGCCGACTTTGCTTTCTTGACCTTTGTCTTTTTGTCATCAAGCGGAATGTCAATAAAACTTCCCGAGGACTTTCTGTTTTCGCCTTCAAGCGCAATGTCGATATCGCCTCTTTCGGCAAGCTTTCTCTCACGGTTTTCTTCTCTGCGTTCTCTGCGGACTCTTGCCCTCTCCTCACCTGCTTCACGGATATGTACGGCTGTCCTTGATGCCGCCGCTGTCATATCTTTAATAGAAATGTTCGCAACAATAAGGATAAGTGCGGCTGTTACAACAAAGCTTGTAAAAAGTGCGGCTGTACTGCCGAACAGGACAACAAGCGGATAGCCGAGCAATCCGCCGATTATTCCGCAATCGAAAGTCATATACCTTGAGGTGTCGGAGGCATCCTTGAACAGATTGCCAAGACACGCAAAAAAGTTCATATCAGAATATTTTGCACCGCTGCCTGCGTAAATCAACGCCCCGATAAACAGAATTATGACGACACAAAGGAAAAGCTTCAGCTTATAGCGTGCAACCTGTTTCTCCTTTTCGGTCATAACACACAAATAAAAAAGCGTTACGGGAACAAGAAAAATCCCGAATCCGAGAACTCCGAAAAAGAAACTGCGTATCATTGTCCAGACATTTGAACCTTTTATGAAAATTATGCAGACAAAAACAGCCGCAACGGCGGCATAGAGGATTGCTCTTACACGCGGCGAAAGTCCGCTGCTCCTTTTCGGAACAGCGGATGCTTTGGTTCTGCTTGCAGTTTTTGCACCTTTTGATGAGGTTTTTGAAGAAGTCTTTTTTCTTCCCGACGCAGTATTTTTAGTTTTGTCAGCTGTTTTTTTGTTAGCTGCCAATAAAATCACTCCATTTAAAATTTATGCAATTGGCGCACCTGTGAAAAGGTTTACGCCCGTATTCATTTCGATGATTGAAATTACAATAAATGCAACACCGACAACCGCTGTGTAGATTACGAAAATTTCCATTTTGTCGGATTTCAGGAACCACTTGAAAATTACGATTGCAAGATAGCCTACAACTGCGGAAACTGCCATTCCGATAATCAGCGGAATAAATTCAATATTGCTTAAACCTTCGGGTGACTTGATTGCATCCACACCCTCAAGAAGTGCCGCCGCAAGGATTGACGGGATACCGAGTACGAATGTGTAGTCAAGTGCCTTCTGCTTTGAGATTCCTCTCATCTCACCGACCGAAAGTGTTGAGCCTGAACGGGAAAGTCCCGGAAGGAGTGCGGCACAAACCTGTGTTACACCGACAAGGATTGCGTCAACAACATTAAAATTATCTCTTGTTGCCTTTGCATTGCTCTTTGTTGCAAGATGTTTGTGAGTTGAGGCAACACTCTTGCGGTTACGGATAATACCGATTGTTAAAAGTACGCTTGTGAGAATGAGCGAACAGGCAGTTACTATGAGAACAGGACTTGCGGAAAGCCGGTCTGCAAGGTCCTTGAGTTTCATATCTGTTCCGGGGATTGGCAGAAAAAGCAAGAACAGCGGTATAAGACCGATGATGAGCATTACAACGAGATTACGGTTATAATTCATTTTGCTCCATTTGAACTTGCCTGTGAAAATATCCTTGAGCATAAGGAAAAATTCTTTGATAAGATCCCACACAAGTTTGTGGTAGAATGCAACAACGGCAACAAGTGTGCCGACATGGAGCATTACATTAAAGAAAAGATTGCTTTCGCCTGTGCCTGCACCGAGAATGTGCTGTGTGATTGCGAGGTGGCCGCTGCTTGATACGGGCAAAAATTCGGTAAGTCCCTGAACAACACCCTGAATAATAGCATCTAAAATTGACATGGTTATGTATTCCCTCCAAAAAATAAGTTTTCAAATCTTCTCTGTTATTTGTACGCTGAAAAGCCGTATGGGTTGGCATAATTAAGATTTCATACAAATCATAAGCGTCACAATATATATGTATTCGGGCAAAACGCCCGAAATTATTTTTCCTGCTTTTTTGAGCGTGATTTTGCAGACTTTGGCTTGCTCTCTTTGTTTTCTTTAATCAAATCATAAAGAGCGTCAATTGCGTCGGAAACTGTTCCGACCTCGTCAATCAAGCCTTCTTCAACAGCCTCTTCTCCCTCAAGAATAGTTCCGATATCCATTACAAGCTCACCCGTGTTAAGCACAAGCTGATTATAACGGTCTTTTGTAATATTGGAATTTTCGGCAACAAAGGTTGTGATTCTGTCCTGCATACGCTGAAAATATTCAAAGGTCTGCGGAACTCCGAGTGTGAGGCCTGTTGTTCTAACGGGATGAACCGTCATTGACGCACTCTTTGCGATAAAGCTTTTCTTTGCCGCAACAGCAAGCGGAATTCCTATTGAATGACCTCCGCCGAGTACGATGGAAACGGTCGGCTTTTTCATTCCCGAAATCACCTCGGCAATTGCAAGACCTGCCTCAACATCTCCGCCGACTGTGTTAATCAGCACAAGCAGTCCGTCAATTCTTTCGTCCTCCTCAACCGAAACAAGCAGAGGGATGACATGCTCGTATTTTGTGGTTTTGTTTTGTTGCGAAAGAATGTAATGACCTTCAATCTGACCGATAATCGTCAGGCAATGCAACACACAGTCCTTATGAGTCGTGAGAACAGAACCTGTTTCGCCGATTCGGTCTGTTTGTTCTTCACTTATGGGGCTGTCGTTTGCAAGCTTTTGCGGATCGTCATCCGGCGCAGGATTTTTAACATAGTTCCCTTTTTTTGATGAGACTTTTGAAGATTTTGATTTTTGTGGCATTGTATGCACCTCCGAGAATAGTTTCACCAAAATTGCACGCAAAATGTATGCATACAAAAAATAAGACGCACAAGCCACATTGTTCAATTGTAAAAAGCCTTTAGTGCTTATTATACCATTACAGCAAAATTATTTCAATAATTTTATTTCTTTATTTCTAATAAGTAATAATTATTTAAAAGAATTATAGTAGTATTAAAGAAATATTATTCCGACAGAACCTGTCGGAAGTTGTTATGGAGTGATATTCAGTTGACATCTGACATAATTATGGGTGTTGTCATTTTAGTTCTTATTTTGCTTTCGGCGTTCTTTTCGGCGATTGAAACCGCATTTTCGTTTGTAAACAAGGTGCGTGTTCAGCGTTACAAGGATGACGGCAACAAAAAAGCGGCAGCAGCGCTCTACATAATAGAACATTTCGACAATGCCCTTACAACAATTCTCATCTGCAACAATGTTGTAAACCTGAGCTGTTCTTCAATTGCGACTGTGCTGTGTATGAATCTTTTCGGTGACGCAGGCTCGGCAATTGCAACGGGTGCAACAACTTTTCTTGTTCTGACATTCGGTGAGATTGTGCCGAAATGTCTTGCAAAGGAACATTGCGATGCCTTTTCACTCAAAACAGCCGGATTGCTCAGAGGACTTATGACACTTCTTACACCGCTTGTGTGGATTTTCACACGATTCAAAATGATTGCCTTAAAGATTGCAGGCAGCAGCGGTGACGCTCCGTCAGTTACTGAAAATGAGCTTAAATACATTGTTGAGAGCATTGAGGAAGAAGGCGTTCTTGAAGAGAGCGAAAGCGAGATGGTTCGCTCCGCACTTGACTTTGACGAAACTACCGCCGAGGAAATTCTCACTCCGAGGGTTGACATCACATTTATCAGCGTTGATGACTCGCCTGAAAAAATCAAGGATATCATCATTGAAAACCGCTATTCAAGAATTCCCGTGTACGAAGGCACGGTTGACCATGTTGTCGGCATTCTCCATACAAGAGATTATCTCGAACGACTTGCAGACGGTAAAGCGCCCGATGTTAAGGAGCTTATGCAGCCACCTTACTTTGTGTTCAAAACACAACAGCTTTCAAAAATCCTTAATGCATTCAAACGCACAAAAATTCATCTTGCGGTCGTTACGGATGAATACGGCGGAACACTCGGTATTGTTACAATGGAGGATTTGCTCGAAGAAATTGTCGGCGAAATATGGGACGAGGACGAGGAAATTGAGCATAACTACTACAAAATCGGCAAGGGCGAGTTCCTTGTAAACGGTGATATGGAACTTGAAGATATGCTCGGTCTGTTTGATATGGACGAGGACAGTCTTGAATGTGACAGCGTAACGGTCGGCGGTTATATTCTTGAACACGCAGGAACAATCCCCCACAAGCGTGACAACATTGAGGCCGACGGCTTTAAGTTTACCATTATGGAGGTTAAGGATCAGCGTATTTTACGGGTTGTTGTCAAGAAAAGCGACACTTCCGAAGAAAACGAATCCGATGAAAAAAGCGAGAACAAAAAGTCTGAATAAATAAAACATAACAGGAGCAGTATTTTTACTTACTGCTCCTGTTTTTTACTGTATTTTTTTGCAGAGAGAAGTGCATAATGCGCTGACGGGGATACAAAGAAATGCCCACAGGGTGCTGTAAAACGGACAAATCTGCCCTTTTAAATTAAGTCGGCAGTTTGAATAATCCCAGACATTAAGCCTGAATTTCAGATTGACAACACAGCCACAGCAGTATTCAAGTGCGGTAATTATCGCACTTCCCGATATGCATTTTTGCAGCATATTCATTTTTGAAAAGCGCTTGTAAAATCTGAAAAGCGACACAAACGCAGTTCCGCCCGTAACCGCCATTGACCAATGAGTTTTTCTCCGCCACAAAATTTCAAGCAGAGCGTAGCCTGCTCCGCCTATTGAAAAGAGAATGCAATCGTTACGCAACCGTAAACTTTTTTTCATAAGAAATCACCTGTTTTAGTTTTTGCCGAAACAGGTGATTTATTTAACCTATGAATTTTTTATTTTGTCAGAGCATCTCTTTTAGTTCTTCAAGAGAATAAAGACAGTTAATTGCGGTCAAAAATGCGTTTGTTGAAAGATATGACGGCAGACCGAGTTTTTTAAGAATCTTCTTGCGGTTTATTTCTGAATTTTCAGTTCCCGTAAGTCCGAGGACAAATAGATCGGCTTTAGTAATTTTCCTTTCGGGAATATTATTTTCTTCACCGATTATCTCGGCACCGCTTTTGCGGATTGCATTTATTATAACCTCATCGCTGACACCTTCAACACCCAAAAGCCCCTCTTTACCGCCTTTTGCCTTGCGTTTTTCCTTGCCTTTGATTTGAGGAATATAGCAATTTTTAATTTTTGAATTATCGACCGAGCCTTTAAGAAAATTCCTTATTACAAAACCTGCACCGTCGCTGTCGGTCATTATGAGTATTCCCCTTGTTTCGGCAATTTTGCGGATAAGCGACTGCTTTTCTTTGTCGGAAAAAACACGGAAACCGTTGGTTTCGATTATCGGAGCATCTACAATTGATGAAAGCTTTATCTTGTCATATCTACCCTCAACTATGACAGCCTCACGGATTTTGAGCATTAGATTCTGCCCTCCTTTGCAATCAAAAGCAAACGGGAAATAAGCTGTTCAATTAAAAATCTTTGATTAACGGAAACTGATTTCAGCTTTTCGTCTGTTTCAACAAGCACATCAAGGCTTTTCCGAAGTGACTCGGTTGAAGTCCTTGAAACGGAGGTTCTCGCCCTGTTTAACACAAACGCACGATTTTTGTAGGCAAAATCTTTCGCCACGGTTTCTTTACTGACTGAGCATTCATCTGCAACACGCATACGATACGCATCGACATAGGCGGATGAAAGTGCATAGAGAATGTTAATCGGTTCTTCCCGCTGACAGAAAAGTGTGTCAAGCTTTCTGAACGCTCTGTCACCTCTGCCGTTAATAACATCGTCAGCCATATCATATGTTCTTGCTTCAAGGTTTACGGTTGACAAAAGGTCGATATCACTGTCGGTAATTTCCTCACCCTTTGCATATGCGGCAATTTTGTTGACCTCGTTTTTCAGAAGATTGAGGTCATCACCGACATTTGAAATAATCTTTGACGCATTAAGGTGTGAAATCAGCTTGCCGTTTTCGTTTGCCCACTTTGCAACATACTTTTCGATAATTTGTGAATTGATTTTTTCAAAACAGCAGACGCTGCCGATTTTTTCAACACGCTTTATAAGAGCGGTAAAAGAAGTTTTATTCTTTGACGGAACATAAGTCGGCATTGAAATTATGAGAACCGTACCGTCCCATGCTCTGCTTGTTAGCTCTTTTAGAGTATCAAGCCGATCCTTTACCATATTATCAAAGTAAATGTCGGTCACAACAACACAGTTGCGTTCCGCCATAAACGGCATTATTTGCAGGGATGCGGCAAGTTCCTGAAAATCGATGTCGCCGCTGAATGTATGATAATTGAAATCGGACGGATTTTTGCCTGCAACAGCCTCACAAAGCTTTTTTGTGTAACTTTTGACAAACATCTGCTCCGAACCGTAGATTAGGTACACAGGCGAAAAGCTTTTGTTTTTAATTTGTTTTTTCAGGTCTGCTTCGGTGATGCGCGGCATTTTATCCTCCGTTCAGATTGACCGTTATGTTCCTTTCAGATGTTGAAATAACGGTTGAACTGATTTCTTTAATAGAATCATAATTTTTCTTAAACTGCTTTTCCAATCCCGAAAATATCACGGTATTGCATGATATCAAATCGAAATTTTCGGGGACGGAATCGATCAACAAACAATCGGGGTTGCGATACTTTTCGGGCAGATTTGAAAGATCTGCATTTGTCGGCACAAACAATACAGTCATATTTTTCCCTTTTATGAACTGAAACATTGTGTTGTCAACGCAGATTACCTCATCCGTCACCGTATCGGAAAGATTCAGCGTAAAATGACTGTTTCCGCCGAAAGTCTGTCGGCTGTTACCGTCAAAAGCGTTCAAAAGATTTTGCTTTTTAATGTCATTATCATATACCAAAATATTATTTAAGTCAAATTTTGTGAACGTAAAGCGTTCAAGAGAAGAGTATTTATTATTCTGATTCGGAATTATCATATATTCAATATCTGAGTATCTTTCGCTGATATCGGCTGTCACATCGTCTGCGCTTGCTCTGTTGCCTCCGCAAGAAATCACGGAACAGCTGTCGGGGCAGTTGACTGTTGCAAAAACACCGTTGCCGACATTATAGATTTTCATTTCACCGTTATCGGCTGTTAAAAGCACATTGAGCGATGCTCCGATTACAAGGACTGAAATTGATATCGGAACAGAAATTTTGACATAGAATTTTCGATTTATTACAAACAATCCGCCGATTGCGAGAAGTACGCTGACACCTATCCACACAAACCAATAGAGCGAATGGGTTTTAATTGTGCTGAATGGGAGTTGTGAAAAAGTTGAAACCAACCACAAAATTGCCTTTGAACATAATCCCGAAACGAGTCCAAACGGGTATGTAAAAAATGATATAAACGGGCAAATAAAAAGTACCGAACACAACAGAGAACACACCAAAAGTGCCGAAACAAACGGTTCACATAACAGAGAAACAAGTATGACTGTCGGGGAAATTCTGTTGAACGCAACGGCGGTTATCGGCAAAATCCACAGAAATGCAGATACTGAAACCGACAGCATATTTACGCAGATTTTAAACAGCCTTTTGATATAATAGACAACCGTTCCGACAAAACCGTCCTTACGCTTGTTTTGGTAGTGAAAGAATCTCAGCACAGAGCGTTCAATCGGTCTTGACCACAGAATTATGCCCGTCGTTGCCGAAAATGAAAGCAACATTCCGATATCGGCTACCGCATATGGGTTGAAAGCTGTCAGGACAATTGCGGCAAAACCAAGGTTATTCAGCGAGTCGGCTATTCTGAGATTTGACGATGCAAACGACACAATTATCATCATAATTCCGGCACGGACAACCGAATGCGCAAAGCCCGTTACAGCCATAAAAGCAATAACCGTAAATGTGGTAAAGCCTGTTATTATGAATCTGTTCCTTGTGATTCTTCTTATGAAGAATAAAACAAACGAAGCGATTATAACAAGATGCATTCCCGAAACCACTATTAAAAACGAAGTGCCTGTCAATGAAAAATCATCTTTAACGCTTGAATCAAGAGCTGTTTTCTCTCCCAAAAGAACGGCACGGCAGAGCGTTGAATAATCCTCCGGCAACAGCATATCAAGTGAATTTTTCATTGTCATTCTAACCTCAACGGCAAATGAATATAAATCAAACACTTTCTCCCCTGTCGCATCAATTTTGAAGCCGTCATAGGAATATGCTTTCAGAAAAATTCCGTGACTGATCTGAGAGTTTACATTATTCTTGTATGTATGAGCCGTGAAGTTGACCTTTTCAAAAGGCTCTACATCAACATTTGTATATGAAATAATTTGAATTTTCGCATCTGACGGCTGACCGTTGATTTTGTCGGTTTTGATTACGAAACTGCATGATGAATCGGTGGTGATGATTTCATCACAAATATATCCGCTTGCTGTAATTTCTTTATCAGAATAATTATTTATGACCGTGTTGTTAATATATTCAGAATAGCCGATCATATTGCCCGCAGAATATATTACAGCAAAAGCAAATACGCACAGCGACTTGCCGAATGATTTATTTTTCTTTGAAGCAATTAAAAATATACCGACAGCAACGGAAAGCAATCCCAATGAACCGATAATCGCAAAGACAATTTCATTAAAATCCGAATAAAAAACGGCTGAAAGGACAAACAGGAAAGTAAATCCTATAAGTCCAAACAGCCGTTTCATAAAAATCAATCCTAAAAATTATTTTTTACTTAAAGAAAAGCGGAAGTTCGCTGAGGAATATAATGTCATCTCTGTCCTTAGCGTCACCTTCGGCAAGGACTGACGCCCTGCCAACGATATTTGCGCCTGTTTTTTCAACGAGCGTTTCAAGAGCGTGAAGACTTTCGCCTGTCGAAATTACATCATCAACAAGAAGAACTCTCTTGCCGTTGAGAAGATTTACATCATCTTCGCCGAGGTAGAGTTTCTGTTCGTTTTTTGTTGTGATTGAATTAACGGTCACTCCGATAGGATTGCCCATATAAACCTTAACGCTTTTTCTTGCGACAACATAGTTTCTGCAGCCCTGACGAGCCATTTCATAGCAAAGCGGAATACCCTTTGCTTCGGCAGTCACAACAACATCGTGTTCGGGAACACGCTTGAGGAGTTCTCTTGCGGCAACCTCTGTCATCTCAATGTCACCAAACATAATAAATGCGGCAATATCAAGCTTATCGTTTACAGGAAATTTTCTGAGTTCTCTGTCAAGTCCTTCAATATTAATCTTATATGTATCCATTATTGCAGTCCCCTTTTACGCCATTGTGCCATTGAGCTTTTTGCCGCCGAGGATGTGGAAATGCATATGCTTTACGCTCTGACAGCCGTCCTCACCGCAGTTATTTACAATACGGTAGCCGTTTGTAAGTCCGAGTGATTTTGTAATTTCGGGAATTTTAGTGAAAATGTGAGCAATATTGCCGACATTTTCTTCATTAACTGCGTCTGCACAGCAGATGTGTTCCTTTGGAATTACAAGCACATGAACGGGAGCCTGTGGTTCAAGATCATAGAAAGCGAGAATTTTTTCGTCTTCATAAACTTTTTTTGACGGAATTGAGCCGTCAACGATTTTGCAGAAAATACAATCTGACATTTTAATTCAACCTCTCAATATAATTTATTTTCCGTATCAGAAATATTTAAAATATAACAAATATCATACCAAAGTTATTGTACAACCAAATCACTTTTCGGTCAATACTGCCGTCATTTTTTGGCTGTAATTTTCTTTTCCTCACCTTTAAGAAGTCTTTTGATGTTTTCTTTGTGCTTTACAAGAACGAAAACACCGATTAAAAGAGCCGCCGCAGTTGAGAAGATTACATATGTAAGAGAATAATCCTTGTAAATTATGAAGTCAAAGATAAATGTCATTGCAAAGGTGTAGGGCGCATAGAGAATCGCACAGAGAACACTTGCAAGTGATATAATTTTTGAGCAGAGGAAGATAATTAGAAAAGTTACAATAATTGCGATGAATACACGCCAATCCTCTGTCAGCATAAGAGCGGCGGCGGTTACAACACCCTTGCCGCCCTTAAAGTGAAAATACACGGGGTATGAATGTCCGAGAATACAGAAAATACCTGCAACATATTTTCCGCAGTTGATAAGCTCGTTTATAAAAATAGGGCTTTCACCCTGAAATGCAACCGATGCAAACGAGAAGATGAACCCTCCGATAAGCACGGCGATAATACACTTCAGTGCGTCACACACAATGGTGATGATTGCCGGAACTTTACCCACGCTGCGCAGTACATTTGTAAAGCCTGCATTACCGCTGCCCATTTGACGGATATCCTTTTTGCCCTTTGTCACAATGCCTGTGACAAGAACAGCCGTGTTGATACTGCCGAGAAGATACGCAATCAATGCCGAAAGCAGAATCATCCACCAGCAGTTTGCTAAAATTGCCGAAATATGCTCCATTACTTTTCTCCTCTCTCTCTTACCACAATTTTGATCGGCGTACCCTCAAGAGCAAAAGCCTCACGGATTCTGTTTTCAAGATAACGCTGATATGAGAAGTGGAAAAGCTGTGCATTGTTGCAGAAGAAAACGAATGTCGGCGGTTTTACGGAAGCCTGAGTCATATAGAAAATTTTAAGTCGCTTACCCTTGTCCGACGGCGGTTGAACTCTTGTTGTAGCCTGTGCAAGAAGTTCGTTGAGCATACCCGTTCTGATTCTGCGGTTTGCGCTGTCATTACAGCTTATGATATATTCAAACAGCCTGTCGATACGCATACCTGTTTTTGCGGAAATAAATACCTTCGGCGCATATGACATAAACGCAAAATCTGCGTCAAGCTTTTTGCGGAACTCCTGCATTGTCTTATCGTTTTTTTCGACAGCGTCCCACTTGTTTACGGCAATTATACACGCTCTGCCTGCCTCATGCGCAAGACCTGCCACCTTGGTATCCTGTTCCGTAACGCCCTCTGTCGCATCAATCATAATAACGCACACATCACTGCGTTCAATAGCCATTTTTGCACGGATAATACTGTATTTTTCGATATTATCATAGATTTTGCTCTGACGGCGAAGTCCTGCGGTATCGGTAAAGTTGAACTTTCCGTACTTATTTTCAACAAGCGTATCGATTGTGTCACGGGTTGTGCCTGCTATATCAGACACAATACAGCGTTCCTCGTTTGTGATTTTGTTTACAAGAGATGACTTGCCTGCGTTCGGTTTGCCGATTACCGCAACATTGATGATTGTGTCGTCATCTTCCGCATTTTCATCATAATCAAAGCTTGAAAAAGCCTTGTCTAAAAGGTCGCCCGTACCGTAACCGTGAACGGCTGAAACCTCGATAGGATCGCCTAAACCGAGATTATAAAACTCATAGAATTCAGGTGACGGTTCGCCGAGTGTGTCGCACTTGTTTACACAAAGCACAACGGGCTTGCCCGACTTCTGGAGCATCTGCGCAACATCCATATCCGTTGCAACCATGCCCGACTTGCAGTCTGTTACAAGGATAATAACATTAGCCGTGTCGATTGCAAGCTGAGCCTGACGGCGCATCTGCACAAGAATAATATCATCTGATTTCGGTTCAATACCGCCTGTGTCAACAATAAAGGCAGTTTTTCCGCACCATTCCACCTCACCGTATATTCTGTCACGGGTAACACCGGGAGTATCGTCAACAATTGACAATCTCTGACCGATGAGTTTATTGAAAAGCGTTGACTTTCCCACATTTGGTCTGCCGACAACGGCAATTACGGGTTTGTTCATCTTATCAGTCCTTTCCTGCAATTACAGCCTCTACAAGGTCGTTTCCGTTGTTATTGACGGGAACAAGAGTTACACCGAGTTCCCGTTCAACATCATCTGTTGAAACATCATCAAGAAACAAATCGTTTTCAAAACGGAGCATTGATGACGTGATAATAAGCCTGTCACCAAGGTCATCGCCACGGAGCTGATCAATAAGATCACCGCCTGTGACAAGTCCCGATACATTTACTCCTCCGCCGAAAAAGTTGTTCTTAATCGCCCTTGTATTTATAGTTATATTCGGGAATTTTTCGTTAATCATCGACATAATCCGCTTCATGTACGGGAACACTCCCTCGCCGCAGGCAATTGTTACCTTATGGCAAAGGCTTTCGTCTGCGTCAAGCTCTTCAAGCTTCCAGCCGACATCATCGGTCAGATACGCAATCATACCGATTCCGTCCTCAAGAGCGGAAAAGTCCTCATAAAATTCGGGTGACGGGATTTCTCTTTCGGCAAGGAGGTAAAATTCATCACCCGGAAAGAAAATTCGTCTGCCGTGCTTTTTGACGCACTCATCACCCATTTTTTCAATTATATCAATTGTCTGCCCTGCCGTTTCCTTATTATAAGGAACAAGCGGATAAAGGTTTTCACGGTAGCGTGTAAGTCCGACAGGAACAATCGCAGTCATATTAACCCCGAGGTTTTCAAGATCGGTCAATGTTCTGACAAGCTCGTCACCGTCATTAATTCCGGGACAGGAAACAATCTGACAGTTAAGCGTTATTCCTGCGTCTGCAAAGCGTTTGAGATATTTCAATGTATCGCCTGCAAAGCGGTTATTCATCATCTTACAACGAAGCTCGGGGTTTGTTGTGTGAACCGACACATTAATCGGGCTTATGTGCATTTTTATAATTCGGTCAATTTCGTGCTCTGTAATATTTGTCAGCGTGATATAGTTGCCGAACAAAAACGAAAGTCGGCTGTCGTCATCCTTAAAATAGAGCGACTCACGCATACCCTTCGGAAGCTGGTCAATAAAGCAGAAAATGCACTTATTACGGCACGAATGCTGTTTATCCATAAGATAGGTTTCAAACTCAAGACCGATTTCCTCATATTCTCCCTTGGTCATTTCTATGGTACGAACATTTTTGTTCTCATCCTCAATCTCAAGAGTAAGCTTGCGGTTTACCTGATAGAATCGGTAATCAAGAACATCGACAATCTCGTTTGAATTGATTGAAAGGAGGGTCTCCCCTTTTTTTATCCCTGCTTTGTCGGCATGACTGCCGGTTGTGACATCAAAAATTTTAACAGCCACACCTTCACCTCGCAAAACATTTTTACATACACTTTTATTCTACACAAAATACCGTTTTTAATCAACAGGTTTGCAAATTGTTTTTGTATGTACGGTAAAATTTGCAAAACAAAAGGGCGAACAGATAACTGCCGCCCGTAATGTTTGTAATAAAAATTACTGTTCGTCTTTCTTTACAACAACCTGTCTGCCGTTGTACATACCACAGTTTGTGCAAGCCTTATGAGCTGCTGTTAATTCACCGCAGTTAGGACAAGCAGTAAGTTCAGGAGCATTAATCTTCCATACTGTTGAACGTCTTGAGCTCTTTCTTGCGTGTGATGTTTTGTTCTTGGGTACTGCCATTACAAAAACCTCCTTACAAAATTTATCTTAGTCAATCAACTGTTTAAGTATCTCAAGTCTTGGATCCGTTTGACGCTTATCACAGGAACATTCACCGTTGTTGAGGTTTTGTCCGCAAATCTGACACAGACCTTTGCAATCGTCCCTACAAAGATTCTTTGACGGGAGCGAAAGAAAAATGTCAGAAATTACAACATCATCAAGCTCGAGTGTAAAATCAGGTGTTTCAATATAGTCATCATTTTCCTCATCGGCAAGAGTCTGAATAAGCCTGTGTTCAAAGCTCATGTTCATCTCTCTTGTATAAGGCTCACCGCAACGGTCACAGTCACGGCTGTAATCAAAGTGTGCATTGATTACAAGAGTAATCAAACTTGCTCTGTTTGTTGCTTTGGCAGTCACGACAACGGGAGTTTTGAATGGATAAACTCCGTCAACATCAAGACCTGACAAGTCAAGGTTATATTCAACTTGTTTTTCTTCACCGTCATTCTGAAAGACGGATTTAAGCTCAAAAAGCATATCTGCACCTCTTGACAGCATAGACACATATTAAAACGCTGTTTATTATTATACAAAAGGTTTGTCCCTTTGTCAACTAAAAAATACAAGAAAATAGGCTGTTTTTTTCGGGAATTTATGACAATATTCGCTAATTTTCCCATATGGAATTTTGAGCCTGCAAAGTCACTCAGAAAGTTACTTTGCACTTGATTTTCGCTTTTCATTATACCTCTTAAACATATATAATGCAATAATAAATTGCAGTTGACATAAAACGGAATTTGTGATAGCATACTGTGTGGCAGTTCGTAACCATCCTGCCGGAAGGACGCCGATAGGCTGCTCCTTCTATCAAAACTAAGGAGAAAGGCACAGGGCTTTTTACGCCCTTTTTGCACCCTCTTTTTGTGTGGGTGCTTTTTTTGTGCCGGAAAGAGAGTATGGAGAGATACAGTATTATTAATGAAAAGAACAATCGTGAGATTGTTCTTCTGCGTGGAAGCGGTTGCGTTTACAGAAAATGCATCTTCTGCGACTACTACACCGACAGGTGCAGTGACGAGGACGAAAACTTTCGTCTTAACAAATCCGTGCTTGAAAAAGTTACGGGAATTTTCGGTGACCTTGAGGTCATTAACTCAGGCTCGGTTTTTGAGCTTGACAAAAAAACACTTGATTTTATCAAACAGGTGTGCAAAGAAAAAAAGATAAATACCATTCATTTTGAGGCACATTATCTTTATCGGAACAAAATCAGTCAGCTCAGAAAAGATTTTGCGGATTTTGATTTGAAAATGAAGCTCGGTCTTGAAACCTTTGACTGTGATTTCAGAGAAAATGTTCTGAAAAAAGGAATCAAAGAGAGCAGTCCCGCTGTTATTGCTGAGAATTTTGACGAAGCTAATTTCCTTTTCGGAATTAAAGGTCAGACAGCCGAAACCATGCAAAAGGATATTGAGTTGGGATTAAAATATTTTGAACGAATTTGCGTTAACATTATGTGTGACAACACAACGGAAGTTGAACCCGACAAAGCTGTCATAAAAGAGTTTATGCAGAAGATCTATCCTGTATATAAGGATAACCCAAGAACGGATATTTTAATTAACAACACGGATTTCGGAGTAGGTGACTGATATGATTAATGAACTTTTACTTATGTTCTCTGTAGTATTTATCTACGGAGCGGCACTTTTGGGATATGCGCTTTTCGGAAAAGCGGGACTTTACTGCGTTTCAGCCGTAGCAACAATTCTTGCGAACATTGAGGCTTTAATCCTTGTAAACGCTTTTTCAATGGAACAAACTCTCGGTAATGTGCTTTTTGCGGTAACATTTTTGATTACGGACATTCTCTCGGAATGTGAGGGCAAAAAAGCCGCCAACAAGGCGGTTCTTACGGGAATACTCTCATCGGTATTTTTTCTTGTGCTTTCACAAAGCTGGATGCTTTACAATCCGAGTCCGAATGACACGATTATGCCGTCAATCAAGGCGGTTTTCTCAAACACTCCCCGAATGATTTTTGCATCCCTCACTGTTTACGCAATAAGTCAGCTGTTCGATGTTTGGCTCTATCACAAGTGGTGGAAGTTCACGGAAAAGAAATTCGGTGACAAGAGAAGATTTTTGTGGCTGAGAAACAACGGTTCAACACTCATCAGTCAGATTCTGAACACAGCCCTCTTCACCGCTTTTGCGTTCTGGGGAACTTATGATTTCGGAACACTCGTTTCAATCTTCCTTTCAAGCTATGTAATCTACATTTTCACAAGTCTGCTCGACACCCCTGCGGTGTATCTTGCAAGATTTATCCACGATAAAAAGGAACAGAAAAAGATTTCGGAATAAAAACAGCTTAATTGAATATTTTCAATAAAAAGACAAGTCATCGCAATATTTTTTGCGGTGACTTGTTGTGCTTTTTCAGGATTTTGTGAATAAACCATAATATTATGCTTTTTATAATATACAACATTCCGCATTTTTATAGTCATTTTTTAACAATATGTGCGAAATTGGCTGATTTTATCCTGAATCACATAATTTTTTAAGATTTTTATTGACTTTTTCTGTACCAAATAGTATAATGAAGTCAAGTTGAATGCTTAATATTATTTATAAACTTAATTTTGGAGGTAAATATCATGCTTACTAAAAGTGAAGAAGAAATTATGTACTTATTGTGGGACCTCGATGAACCGCTCACAAGCTCAGAAATTGTTAAGAAGGCTGTAAACAAAACATGGAAAAAGAGTTACATTAACCTTCTTATCAATTCTCTTCTCAAGAAGGACATGATTAAGGTTGTCGGCGTTAAGCAGATGACTAAGAACTATGCCCGTACTTTTGTTCCTACAATGACAAAGGACGCTTATGCAATTAAGCAGATTTCGGACAGACCGAATTTTGCAGACAGCGATATTCCGACTCTCTTCTCCGAGCTTATTGAGAAAACCGAAAGTTCAGCTGTTTTTGATGAACTTGAAGCTCTTCTTAAAAAGCGCCGTGAAGAACTCGGTAAATAATTTATGCAAATAAGTTTTTATTCATTCTTGTTTTCTATTGCAATAAGCAGCATTTTTATAGTGCTGCTTTACTTTTTCAGAAAAAAGATTGCTTTTTGTAATTACTGCGGTCTTTATACGATTTTGGGATTGTATGCTGTAACATTTGTAAGAATGGCATTTCCGTTTGAATTCAAATTTACATATACAGTTTCCGATAAAAATGTGTATGCCGCAATAATGGATGTTCTGACTCCCAACAAAGATGTGCTGTTTGTTCCGGAATTCACATGGCTCAACCTGCTTGTAGCAGTATGGATTGTCGGAAGTGTGATATACATTTTATGGGTGATGATTAAGTATTACAAAGCAGTCAAAGCTCTGAAAGCAAATGTTATTGACGGCACACCCGAAATGCAGGCAAAGCTTGACCTCATTTCGCAAAAGTGCGGAATCAGAAGAAAAGTTAAGCTAAAAATTACCGATTGCGTTATCTCCCCTGTTACATACGGATTTTTCAATCTTGTTATTCTTATTCCGAATCGTGAATTTGACAACAGGGATTTTGGATATATCGCAATACACGAATGCTGTCATATAAAGAACAAGGATATTTGGATTAAATTGCTGACGGAAATTTATTGCGGAATCTTTTGGTGGAATCCGTTTGCCCACCTTTTGAAAAAGGATTTAACCTACTGTCTTGAGCTCAGGTGTGACAAGAGTGTTACAAGCAAGCTTAGCGAGAACAGATGTACTGTTTATTACGAAGTTCTTGTAACGCAAATGAAAGCCTATAAAGAACAACAAGAAAGTGAAAAGAGCGACAGGGAAACTGCACTGAAAAGTGCGCTTGTCGGAATGAGTTTTGTAACCAACGAAAAGGGCAAAAAAATTGTAAGCAGAATGGAAATGATTCTGTACCCGAAGAAAAAGCAGACAATTATAAACAATATTGTTACAGCTTTTATGGCATTGCTTATTGTCGGTATATTCTTTGCTTCATACTGCTTTTTGATTGTCCCCGGTTGGGACGCCACATACGAGGATTGTGTAGCCGATCTTGTATCATCGGGCGAATACAACGATAAAGTCGAAGTATATGACGAAACAAATATGTATGTGTATGTTGAAAAAGACAAAACCACTCACCTCATTTTTGAGCCTTACGATAAAAAGAAAGGCATTGTCTATACAAAAAATGATTCTATTATTATTCCATACTCCGAGGTAGAAAACGGCTACTATGATTATTGTCTTATATTAAGGGAGAAATAACAGATGAAAAAGAAAGCCGCAAGAATTTTTACAGCATTTATTATGACAGCAATTATCGCACAAGGAACCGTTATGGTTGCAAATGCAGCAGAAACAGATTCAACCCCCGACAGCATTGCAGTTGTTGAAGTAGCAACTCCCGACAGTTCAGCTTTGGAGAGCGGTGCCGATTCAACTTCTATCCAGCCGAGAGCTGATGTAATTTACAAGAAATGGCGTCGTGGAAGTCACGGACAGCTCCAGTACAGAAGATGGAACGATACAAAGCAAGAATGGGTTGACGACGAATGGATTGACTACAAAGGTTAATCTGCAATAACAACAAAGGCGAAACAGACATAAATCTGTTTCGCCTTAATTTTTTGTTTATTCAAAAAGATTCTGTTCTGACAAGGGAACCGATTCAACATCCTTAAGCTGACGCTGAATTTGACGGGTACGAACTCCGACAAGCTTGTCAAGCTCCTTGTTTGCCTGATCAAGTCTTTGTTGTGTCATTACAAGCACATCATTGAACTTGTCAAACTCGGTCTTTACACCGCCGAGTATTTTCCAAACCTCTGCACTTCTCTTTTGCACGGCAAGGGTTTTGAATCCCATTTGCAACGAATTGAGCAGAGCCGCCATTGTACTCGGACCTGCAATATTCACCTTATACTCACGCTGAAGAACTTCAACAAGTCCCATATTGACAACCTCGCTGTAAAGCCCCTCAAACGGAAGAAACATAATCGCAAATTCCGTTGTGTTCGGCGGATCAATGTACTTATCGTGAATATCCTTTGCCTCGCCCTTTATACGCTGAACAAGTGCTTTTTGTGCCGATTCAATGCGTTGCTTGTCACAGCTTTCAACCGCATCACGGAGAGCAGAATATGTATCGCCCGGAAATTTGGAATCAACAGGCAGATATACTGTACCGGCACCGTCAGCAGGCAGTTTGATTGCAAACTCAACAACATTTTTTGAGCCTTTTTTTGTTGCAATATTTTCCTCATACTGCTCCTTTGTAAGAATTTCGGAGAGAATTGCACCAAGCTGAATTTCGCCGAGTATGCCCCTTGTTTTGACATTTGAAAGAACCTTTTTCAAATCGCCCACACCTACCGCAAGCGTTTGCATTTCGCCAAGTCCCTTATAAACCTGTTCAAGTCTTTCGTTGACAAGCGAAAATGACTTATTCATTTTTTCTTCAAGTGTTTTTTGAAGCTTTTCATCAACTGTCTGTCGCATTTCATCAAGCTGACGGAGATTTTCCCTCCTTATACTTTCAAGCTTTTCGTCAACCGAGCGTCTGATATTTTCAAGACTCTGAACATTGTCGGCTGAAAAGCTGTGAAGTCTTTGTTCAAGCTGAACCGCCCTGTCATTTTGCGACTGTGCAAAGCTTTGCTGATTGAGCAATATCCTTTGAAGTTCGTTCTCCGTTCTGTTGTTATTATTCTTTTTGAGAACTGTTATTAATGTGACAACGCTGACAATGAGCGTTATTGCACAAAATAAAAGCACAATAATCTCGGATGTCGTAAACTGCATATTAAACCTCCCGAACAATAATTCGATTTCACAATTAAATAATATCATTCGGGAGTTTTTCTGTCAACTCAGGTATCGAATATTGTTTCAACCCGTTTCCGACAATTTTCAGGTGAATATACAAAACGGTCGATATGGTCGCTGTCGCAATAGTATTCGGGGCATTTCGGATTATATTTGTAATCAAAGGTGTCAATAATTATCAGTTTGATTTTCATTTTTTCGGGAATGATACTTTTTATGTAAACGCTTGCCTGCTGACCAGCACGGACTCCCTCTTTTGTTTCCGCAAGTCCTGCAAGATTTGGTGTAAGCTCCACAAAAGCGCCGTAATTTTCCACGCTTCGGATAATTCCCGACACGGTTTCACCGGCACAAAACCTTTCGGCATTTTCTTCCCATGTGCCGAGAAGCTCCTTATGACTGAGGCTTATACGACCGTTTTCAACAGATTTGATAACGGCTTTGATATCCATTCCTACAGTAAATCTCTCGGCAGGGTGTTCAATCCTTGAAACCGAAATTGTGTCAATGGGCATAAGTGCAACAATTCCGCAGCCTATGTCTGCGAATGCACCGAAGTTTTCAAGATGAGTTATGCGGGCAGGCACAATATCTCCGCATCGCAACCTTGAAATGTATGCGTCAAGGCATTTGCGTTGTGCTTTTTCACGGGAGAGCATTACAATCGGTTTGCCGTTTTCGTCCTCGGTTATGTCGGTGACAACGAAACAAACGGGACGGTTCACCCTTGAAATCACGGCTATGTCACGAACCGAGCCGTCCTTAATTCCGATTGCGCCCTCCTCCCTTGGAATTATGCCTTTTATGCCTGCGAGGTCAACAATAAGGTTGTGACTGCTGTCGCACACACAAGCCTTTGCCTCAAGAATCTTTTCGCTGTTTTTTGCATCCTCAAGCATCTTTAATGAGTGAAGTATATTTATGTTTTCCTGTTCGGATATAAGTTTTCCTTCGGGTAAATATTCTGACATTTTAAAGCCTCCGTCATATTTAGGTTTACAGAAAATCATATGAAAAAGTTTTCTGTCTTATTACACGAACGCAATTTTTTGCAGAAAAATTTTATTGCATTTGCTACGCTTTCCTTCATAAAAAGCGGCAAACTTGCATTTTTATTTCATTTATGATATAATAAGCGAGAAAAGTACGATGAAATCTGAGCTTTTGTTGAGTGCTTATTATACGAATTTATATCCCCCTCAAATTTTGCCATGCAAAATTTTCGATGGGTGATTGTACCATAATGCACTTTGTGATTATGGTACAAAAAATGTGTGTGTTTTAGAATAAAATCCAGATTAGAAGAGCCGCGGTTGTTTTTTGTAAACATTACATAACAACGAGGCTTGACAGGAAGGAAACAAATCTATGAATACTTACAATCTTAAAAAAATGTGTGCCGTATCGGTTGCATCAATTATGTGTGTTTCTGCATTGGCATTTTCGGGTTGCGGTGATAAGAAGGCTGAAGTCTCACAAACTCCCGACGAAACAACACCTGCAACTACTGCCGTAAGCACGGCTGATGAACCTACCGCACAGAACTATCTTGAAAGCATCGGCATTGATACCGCTACTCTCGGAATCAATCCGAACATTATTCACGATTCAAACCCTGTCGGTTTTCAGCTTGATATGCCGAAGAACGGCGATACAATCGCAGTTGTTCACACCTCATACGGTGACATAACAATGCGACTTTTCCCCGAACAGGCACCAAAGACCGTTACAAACTTTGTAAACCTTGCAAAAGCAGGAAAGTATAACAATTCACTTTTCAGCAAAGTGACAAAAGACTTTATGATAAACGGCGGTTACTGCGGTACAAGCTCGTACGGCGAGGCATTTGAAGATGAATTTTGCGACAGGCTTTTCAATATCAGAGGCGCTGTTGCAATGTCAAACACAGGTGCTGATAAAAATGAAAGTACTTTCTTTATCAATCAAAAAACTGCGGAAGCTTATAAAAATGAAGGTGTTTGGAAAAAACTTACAAGTCAGTGGGACACAATTAAAACTCAGCTTGCAAACTACAAAGATTCAAACCTGCTCAGTGCATTTATTGAGAAAAACAGTACAAAATGCTATGACACAGACAGCGTTCCCGACAGCGTTAAAAAGCTGTATGAGGAAAACGGCGGAAACGCCTATCTTGACGGTGCATACAATGCGGTTGACAGAGGCTACACGGTATTTGCACAGGTAATTGACGGAATGGATGTTGTTGATAAAATCGCCTCGGCTGAGGTTGACAAGGACGACATTCCCGTTAAGAACATTGTTATCAAAAGCATTAAGATTACACAATATAAAGAGGAATCAACAACTCAGGCAGATTCGACATCTGCCAAAAGCGTCACACAGCCGACCACAGTTGGATAAGGAGCGGTTATGAACAGAATGCCCGTTGCAGCGATTATGTATGACTTTGACCGTACCCTATGCACGAAGGATATGCAGGATTACAGCTTTATCCCCCGTCTTAATATGACCGAAGACGAGTTCTGGAAATTTTCAAACGAACTCGGTCAAAGCGAACATATGGACTCAATTCTTGCGTATATGTACGCAATGGTAAAAATGTCCCGTGAAAGGAATATGCCTCTTTTGCGAAATGACCTTGTTGAAATGGGAAAAAATGTTGAGTTTTTTGACGGCGTAAAGGATTGGTTCAAAAGGATTTCCGACTTTGGCGAAAAGCTTGGAATGCAGGTTGAACATTATGTAATTTCTTCGGGTATGAAAGAAATTATTGAAGGTACAGAAATCAGTAAAAACTTCAAAAGCATTTTTGCGTGTGAATTTCTTTACGATGAAAACGGCAATGCCGTATGGCCTAAAACCGATGTAAATTACACCAATAAAACGCAGTTTGTTTACAGAATCAACAAAGGTGTTCTTGATGTTGCAAATGATGTTGACCTCAACCGTTCAATGCCGGAGGACAGCAAACGGGTTCCGTTCTGCAATATGATTTACATAGGTGACGGTCTTTCAGATGTTCCGTGTATGAAAATGATGAAAGCCTACGGCGGGTATTCAATTGCGGTTTACCGAAAAAAGGACAGCAAGGTTGAGGACTTGCTGATGAAAGACAGAGTTGATTTTATCTATCCTGCCGACTATTCGGAAAACACAGGTCTTGACCTCACCGTTAAAAATATCATCAGAAAAATGGCTGTCTGCGGTCTTTTGTACGATGAAAACCATGAGCAGAAAAAAGAAATTCTCGGAAGATAATTTCGGTTAAATAAAAAAAGTCAAGTATCAAAACGATGCTTGACATTTTTCTTTATTTGGTTTAATATAATTGTAGAAGAGAGATACCTGCGATAAGCGGATTCTCACTCTTTATGGTTAGAAAACAACCGCCGGAGCTTCGAAATTCGGGCGGTTATTTTCTTTTTTATTTATGTATGTAAATAAAAAAATTACTTTTTATTGCCAAAGACTTGGTAACAAAGAGCGATAACGCTGACGATTAACGTGCCGAGTAAACATACATCGGAAATTGTCATGGTTATCACCTCCTCTTGTGAGGAGAAACCGCCTACCGTTTAATGCAGGTATCACGGTTTTATTCTAACAGTTTAATTCTTATTTGTCAATTTAATTTTCAGACGGCAGTTCTTTACGGACTGCCGTTTTTTTGCATATATTCTGCATAACCTAAAAACATATCTTCACATCTGTAGTTGGTCTGTATTTTACGAAAAAGACTTGCAATAAAAAAGCAAATCAAATATAATTTAAAGAGAGCGTTGCTCAGATTCAATTATTGTATAAATAATATAACAACAAATTTTAACACAAAGGAACAAATAATGAATAAATTTCAACTTATAACCAATGAGGTAAAAAAGGTAATAAACGGTAAAGACAGGGCGGTTGTCACCACTCTGCTTGCGTTGCTCACAGGAGGAAACATTCTTATTGAGGATATTCCGGGTGTGGGCAAAACAACAATGGCGGTTGCGTTTTCAAAGGCGCTCGGTCTTGAATACGGCAGAGTACAGTTCACTCCCGACACTTTGCCGTCAGATATCACAGGCTTTGCGGTCTATAACAAGGATACAGGAAAATTCACTTTCAACAAGGGTGCTGTATTCTGTAATCTCTTTCTTGCAGACGAGTTAAACAGAACTTCAAGCAGAACTCAGGCGGCTTTGCTTGAAGCAATGGAAGAACGGCAGGTCACTGTTGAAGGCAACACTTTCAAGCTTGAAAAGCCTTTTTCTGTTATTGCAACGCAAAACCCGACAGGAGCGTCGGGAACACAGCTTTTGCCTGATTCACAGATTGACCGATTCACGGTAAGGCTTTCAATGGGATATCCCGACAGCGATGCGGAATGTAAAATGCTGCTTAACAGAAGCGGTAAAAATCCCCTTAACTCAGTAAACTGCATTGTATCCAAAAATGAATTTCTTGAGATGCAGTCGGAGGTTCAGAATGTTTTTGTCAGCGATGATATGGCAAGATATATTGTGTCACTCATTTCGGCAACAAGAAAGCATCCGTTGCTTTCAAGAGGTGCAAGCCCGAGAGCAACGCTTTCACTGACCGATATGGCAAAGGCTGTCGCATTTGCCGAGGGCAGAGATTACATTGTGCCGAGAGATGTGCAGAATATTTTTATCTGCACCGTAAACCACAGGATAATTCTCAACGCAAAAGCCTCTGCATCAAAAAAGAACAGCGAAGAAATTCTGCACGAAATTCTCAGAAAAACTCCAAAGCCGAGGACTTGAAAATGATAAGGAACATAATAATTTATCTTTGTCTGCTGACGGGAACATTTTTGTTCAGCATTTTTTATTACGCCTGGTTCTCATGGTTTTTGTTCCTGACGGTTGTTTCAATTCCGATAATCTCGCTTTTGCTGAGTCTGCCTTTTATGATACGGAGTGTACGCTCCGATATTGAAATTTTTGCAAAAGAAAATGTTTTTATCAAGGATGAGTTTTACATTGCAATATCAGGCAAGAAAAAGGAACCGCTCTTCTGCCCTATGCTCACGCTGAATATAAAATCAACCAACCTTACAGCAAATCTTTCTGAAAACATAAAAATCAGATTTTCGGGTACATTTACAAAGCCGTTAATCAGACAATGCAACAGTCTTACACAGCATTGCGGACAGCTTGACATTGTATGCAAAAACGGTAAAATTTACGATATGCTCGGTATATTTTTCCTTCCGATCAGGATTAAAAAGCGTAGCTTTGTTCGTGTCCTTCCAAAACAACAAAAACCGAAAATTATCCCCGACAGCAGTAATTTCACGGTTACGGGATACAAGCCTAAGCCTGTAGGCAACAGCGAAATTTATGAGCTTCGTGAATACCGTCACGGTGACAGTCTGCGCAATGTTCATTGGAAGCTTTCGTCAAAAAGCGATGGGCTGATTGTAAAAGAACCGAATGTTCCGATAATCAAGAACTGTCTTATAATGCCTTTTTTCGGAGATAATGCAGACGAAAATGATGTTGTTTTTGCAAAGCTGATGTATGTCTGCCGATATATGATTAAGAGCATAGGCATTTGCTTTGCCTGTGACAGGAGCGGCAATCCTTTTGAGATAAGATGCGAAAGCGATATATTAAACTATTTTTCCGCACTCTATCTAAACACAGAAAGCAGCTTTGTTGCCGACACAAATGATTTTCAGCATTACAATATTTTTGCCGATCGTGAGGAGGTTGACTTGTTGTGAAAAGCAAAACAAGCTTTACGATTGACATTCTTCTCTGCATAACATTGATTTCAAGCCTGTTTTACTGTCTTGTCACCTCTTTTGATATAAAAACAGAATGGTACATCATAGTAGTGCCTACGGCAATTTTCTGCACGATTTACGGATTGCTTGCCTCCCTTGTCAAAAAGTCGGGCGTGCTGTTTATCAGCGTGGCAATCACTATGATTGTTTTTGTATTCACTCTGCTGTTTTCACTTGAAAGCATACTTGAGCAATTGAGTTATGTTATTACCCAGGCTTTAAAACTGCTTTCGCAATATCTTCCCGTACAGAACAAAATTATTTTGGGAGATACCCTCGGTACAAGCGCAACAGGACTTTTTGTATTTATTTCGGCAATACTGAGTGCAGTTTTTACAATCAGTCTGATACGATACAAGCGTATTTTGATTCCGTCATTGCTGTCAATGGTACTGCTCGTCCCCTGCTTCATTCTTGTAAACACTCTGCCGTCGCTCGTTTGTCTTTTTATTGCAATTGCAAGTCTTATTGCCTTGTACATTTCAAAGAACACACGCAAATTCAGACCGTCACAGGGCGGTGTGATTGCGGCAATTTCATTCGGAACAGTGCTTGTTGTGATGGCAATTTTGCTTGCGTTCAATCCGATTGAAAAATATGAGCGATTTGACTGGCAGGAAAACCTTTTACAGAGCATTGAAAACAGCTTTAATATTGATGACGGACGCAAAACTACCGCAGAAAAAAACCTTAATGAAATCAAAGGTTCACTTGAAGAAAAAGAAAATCTCAGCGATATTTCTCCGCTGACGCAGACGCATACACCTGTTATGACGGTCACTTCGGCAGTTGGCGGTAATATTTATCTCAAAGGCACAGCATATGCCGACTACAGGGACAATATATGGAGTATCATTTCCGACAATAATGCCGCAAGATATCCGCAGGATTTCGTACCGTTTACGGCAACAATCGGAAACAATGCTTTAACCGATACAAGAGTTCATATGCTGAATAAAAGTAAGATTGCCTATGTTCCCTACTTTTTGGAAAGTCTACCCGACAATCTCAATTTGGTTGCTGATGTGTGCGTAAAAAACGATACGGATAAAAACGAATTTAATTATTCGCACTATCCGTTTTATGCCGAAAACACATACAGATACAATAATTCAGCCGAAGCGGAAAATTACAAAGCATTTGTGTATGACACCTATCTTGAAATTCCGAGAAAAACACAAATTGAATTGCGTAGAATTGCAGACCAAGAGGGCTTTCTCGACTCTGAGCTTACCGTTTCCGAAAAGATTGAAATGGTAAAGAACTATATTTCAAACAGTAAAACCTATTCGTTGAAAACTCCGAAAATGCCGTCGGGCAAAGATTTTGCAACTTGGTTTCTCAACGAGAGCGACACGGGATATTGTGTTCATTTTGCCACGGCCGGTACGCTTATGCTGAGGGCACTCGGGATTCCGGCACGATATGTTACAGGCTACTATGCAACCGCATACGCAAATCAAACCGTTACCGTAACAACCGACAACGCTCACGCATGGGTTGAGTATTACAGCGATACGGCGGGTTGGATTCCGCTTGAATGTACACCGTCATCGTTTCAGCCGGCAAGGTATGTCGGCTCTCAAAGAGCAAGCGGCGGCAGTACGGACACAACTCAGCCAACAACCGTTGAACCGACAACAGCACCGACTGCTCCGACAAACGGCACGGTTTCTCACAGCACAAAGCCGAAAAATGACATTAAATCTTCATTTGAATTTAACGGATTTACAATCGCTATGATGTCATTGGGAATTGTTGCCCTTGCTTTAATCGCAATTTTCTCAAGAAGAATTATTATTATCAAAAAGAGAAAACAAAGATTTGAAACAGGAAGAAACAATAAAAGGGCAATCTGCATTTATAAAGAACTTAAAAATCTCACGAAAATTTCACATATTCTAATTACAGATGAAGTGAAATCCGTGTACGAAAAGGCGAGGTTCAGCAATCACACGATAAGCGATGATGAACTGAAAATTATTGAAAACGCTTACTATAATTCCATTGAAGAAATTTACAATAATCTCCCTCGCATCAAAAAGCCGTATTACAAGTTCATAAAAGCGATAAAATAAGAAATGCTCCCGTACAATACGGGAGCGTTTTTACACAACAAAAGGCTCTTGGAACAACTCAAGAGCCTTAGATTTTGCTTTATATTATTTAAAAAGATTCTTTTTGTCATAATAATCCTTATCGACAAACTCGTCCTTTTCGTCAAGATTGCTGTCACTGCTCTTGAAAAGTCCCGAGCCAAAGCGATAATCGTGATTTGCCATTCTGCGAATTCCGTAAGCAAGAATTGCAACACACACCAAAAACCAGAAAACTAACCAAAACATAAACAACACCTCTCAAAAGCAATACAATGTTAATCTTTTTGTTTAGCTGATTATATCATTGCAATATTATATTGTCAATATATTTTTATTAATATTCATTAATAAATGTAAGAACTTTTCTTACTGTTTCAACACTCAATTTATCAGTGTTGCCGTATTTGAGAAAAGAATTGACATTACCTGCATTAAGGTTCAATTCCTTATAAATGCGGTAGTTTGTAATACACTTTTGCTGTTTAACTTCACAGATTTTTTTATACATCAAATTTTTAATTTTTGTTTCATTATTGTGTTTGTTTAATCTGTAAAGGTAGTTATCATAGATTGTTTTGTACTCGCTTAATTCTTTTTCGGAAACATATTTTTCAACATTATTGTCCGTAATTCCCGAAAGTTTTTCGCAACCGTCATTAAGATAGTCGTACTTTTTAAGAAGTTTATTCTTTAAATTTTTATCGGTAAACATCATAAGATAAAGACATAAAGCATCTTTAAGGCGAAAATTATTTTCGGCAAGTTTTGAAAACGAGTACAACGATGTTCCGACCACTCCCGACAATTCCTGCAGTTGTGAAAGAAGATATCCTTTAAATGTCAACGCTCTCATTTAAACCTCTCCTTGTAATCCTTATAATGTTCTAAAAGAATATTTTTATCAAAATCAGTCAACATTCCATAACAAACATCATCAACAAGTCTATCGAGCAAATCCCAATCTAAGGAATTGTAAACTAACTCATTTTCGATATCCTCTATATCTTTTCCTCGCATTGCACACAATTTTGACACTACCAAATCTTCAAGTGACAGAGTGTAAAAATTAACTTTCTTTGTTGGTATATTAACCTTTACAATTCGTTCAAGATAGTTTTCAGGAAAATTTATTCTATAAGCATTTACATTCATATTTATATTGTACAGTTCTAAAAGCTGTTTTATTTCATCACTTGCATCAATTGAATCAATATCGTGTGTTGATCTGTAAATTTTCTTCATTAATACAAGAGCGCTTCCGCCTGCAATAACACAGGTGTAGACATCATCAGAGGTATCAATCAACGCCATATCTCTATCAACCTGTAAAAGTCTTTCAATAATTTCTTTTTCGTATAAATTCATTGCTACACCTCTTTATATATTTTGTTTTCAATAATAGTATTATTCAATTTCTATTATATTTAAAAAAATTTTTTTGTCAACAAAAAATTGTAATTTACCGACATAATTTTGCAAGTTAGGGTTCGGTACTGTTAATTTTCTTTTTGATATGGTAAAATGGTTGATGAACGGAGGGAATGCGATGTTTAATGTTACAATCCGTCAGGTTGGGATTGAGGAACGGGAAGAAATTATAATTTGCTGTCATGAAATCAGCGACGAGGTTATGTCGCTTGCAAACAGCATTAAGGGGCAGAAAAGTTTTCTTCTTGCATCAAAAGACGGCGAGATGTTCAAGCTTGACACAAAGGAAATTTTCTACATAGAATCGGTTGACAACAAAACCTTTATATACTGCAAAAACAATATTTATGAAACCAAACAAAAGCTGTATGAGCTTGAAGAAATTTTAAAAGGGACAAAATTTTTCAGATGTTCAAAGTCGATGATACTGAATATCGGTAAAATCCGTTCCGTGTCACCGTCTGTCAACAGCCGTTTTGAGGCAAAGCTTGTAAACGGTGAAACGGCAATTATTTCAAGGCAGTATGTGCCGACCTTGAAGAAAAAGCTTGGAATGTGAGGTATTGTTATGAATGATTCTTTAAAAGAAATTATAAAGGAAGTCATAAAGGACTTTTTCATAATCACGGTTGCAATGCTTTTTGTTGTAAGCCTTGCAAATTCAATTGCGTTAATCGAATACTATCCCCCCGATTTTCCGTGGGTTGTAATGGGAACAGGTGCGGTAACTTCAATTCCGACTCTGCTTTTTTACTTTAAAGAAGAACCCACCAAACTGCAGGCACGCATACGAATTGTCATTCATTTCTGCCTTATTCAGGCAATTGTTATGACCGAGGGATTTTTACTTGGTTGGTACAAGAATTTTCCTATGGCGCTTTTGGTTTTTGCAATGGTTACCGCCGTGTATCTGCTGACATTTCTTTTCAGCTACATTACACGGACAAGCACGGCAAAATCAATTAATGAATCGCTCAAAAAATTTAACGCAGACGAGGATTATCAGGACGAATAACTGCATTTTGACATACAAAATCGCAACTTACTCCCCTCTTTTTGCAACACAGCTAAAATTGCTTTTCTTTTGAATTGCAAGGTGCTACTATGTTGACAGAAGGAGGGGATTTTTAATGAGTAACATAATCGAAGTTAAAAATCTTGTAAAGAATTATAAAGATGTTCACGCAGTAAATGATATATCATTCACGGTTGAAGAAGGTTCGTTTTTCGCATTTCTCGGAATTAACGGCGCAGGCAAATCAACCACAATCAACATTCTTTGTACGGTGCTTGAAAAAACATCGGGCGATGTTAAAATCGGCGGATATGACCTTGACAAAGAAAAGAACAAAATCAAGGAGCTTATCGGAATTGTTTTTCAGGGTTCTGTACTTGACAAACAGCTTACCGTTAAAGAAAATCTTGAATCGAGAGCGTCATATTACGGACTCAACAAAAAAGAAATTGCCAAAAGAATTGAAAGCCTTACACAAACCTTTGACCTTTCGGAAATTCTCAAAAGAAAATACGGCACATTGAGCGGTGGCCAGCGCAGACGGGTTGACATTGCAAGGGCGCTTATTAACCGACCGAAGCTCCTGTTCCTTGACGAACCGACAACGGGACTTGACCCGAAAACAAGGCTGCAGGTGTGGGAAATCATCCACAATCTTCGCAAAGAAACAGGACTTACGGTATTCCTCACAACCCACTATATGGAAGAAACAGTTGACTGCGACAATGTGGTGATTATTGATTCGGGCAAAATTGTTGCCAACGATTCTCCGCATAATCTCAAAAAAGATTATTCGTCAAACAGCCTTGTTTGGTACACGGAAGAAAATTCTGAAAACGATAATCTTCTCAAGGCCGATAATCTCGAATTTGAAAGAGTCGGAGATGCATATAAAATCAAAATCAAGGACAGCAGACAGGCTCTTGAAATCACAAACAAACATACTGAAATTGTCGATTTTGAGATTATCAAAGGCAATATGGACGATGTGTTTCTGACCGTAACGGGTAAAAGGCTGGGTGACTGATATGAAATTTCAAAGAACACTTTGCTCATACAAAGGTATGACAAAACGAAATATAAAGGTATATTTAAAGGACAAAACCGCAATTATCTTCTCAATGATGACGCAGATTATCATACTCGGACTTTATCTTTTATTTCTAAAACAGAATTATGTCGATTCAATGACTTCAATGCTTGACGGCTTCAACATCAAAACAGAGGACAATCTGATTAACGCACTTGTAAATTCGTGGCTTGTATCGGGCGTTATCGGTACATCTGTTGTAACGGTTGCAATGAACTCGCTTTCGGTAATGATTTCCGACAAGCAGAACAAGATTGACTACGACTACAACGCTTCTTCCGTAAAGGGCAGTACGGTTGTTCTCTCCTACTTTTCGGGTGCGGTTGTAAACACAATTGTAATCAGCGCAATTTTGCTGACGGCAGGCATCGCATTTTCGTGCATATCGGGTTCAAGCTTTCCCGAATTTACAGAGCTTTTAAAATTATACGGACTTGTGATTTTAGGCTCTGTTTCGGCTGTACTTATTCTTATGTTTGTTGCGTCATTCTTCAAAAAGAATTCAACCTATGCCGCATTCAACACACTTATTTCGGTTGCAATCGGTTTTGTAATCGGCGCATACATTCCCGTCAGCCAGTTTTCGGACGGAGTTCAGACATTTGTAAATCTTATCCCCGGCTCACACATTGCGGCTATGATAAGAAATGTACTTGTCAGCCCGTGCATTAACGATATTTCGACCTCACTCGCAGGAGCAGACCACGGAATGTTTGCCGCTGAGGCAGAAAAAGCGTTTGCAACCAACCTCAACCTTTTCGGAAACGAAGTGGATTTCACATTTATGATGATGTACTCAATCGGTGCAATCTTACTTTTCCTTGTTCTCAACCTTATATCATACAAATTCAGTTCAAAACGCAAGGACTGATTTATGGCAGATAAAAAGCCGACACTTTTCGGAGTGTCGGCTTTTTTATATACAGATTACTTCCAAACTTCTTCTGCAATTTCTTTTACAAGAGCAAGCTTTGCCCACTGCTCTTCCTCGGTAAGCTTATTACCGATTTCGCATGATGCAAAACCGCACTGCGGACTGAGATACAATCTGTCAAGCGGAATATACTTTGCCGCCTCATGAATACGATTGATTACAGTCTGCTTATCCTCAAGAACAGGTGACTTTGTTGTGATAAGACCGAGAACAACCTTTTTGTCACCGCTCACATATTTTAACGGTTCAAAACCGCCTGAACGCTCATCGTCAAACTCAAGATAATAAGCGTTGACATTTTCTTCACCGAAAAGTTTCTCTGCAACAGGATCATATGCACCGCTGCTGAAGTATGCAGAATGATAGTTACCTCTGCAAACATGAGTATTGATTACGAGGTCAACGGGCTTACCCTCAATTGCAAGGTTGTTTACCTTGAGAAGTTTCTCACTGATACTCTTAAAATCTGCATTCTCGCCATAGCGAATTACGCTACCCTCCGCAACAAGAACGCCCCATGTGCAGTCGTCAAACTGGATATTTCTGCAACCTGCATCGTAAAGATCTTTGATTACCTTTTTGTATCCGTTTGCAATATCGTTGATAAGTTCTTCATCTGTCGAATAGAACTTCCTTGTCGTTTCAATATTTGCAGGAATGATGAACTGCTGGAAAAACTGTGCGGGAGCAGGAATTGTCTGCTTTGCTACTGTGTTTTCATCCTCAAGAGCCTTTACAAATTTGTAATGTTCAACAAACGGATGACTGTCAACCGAGATTTCGCCGGAAAGCCATGTATCGTCAATCAAAGCCTGTTCGCCGTGGAATGCAACACCGTTTTCGGTTTTTTTGTGTTCAACTCCGTTAAATCCCCACATGAAGTCAAGATGCCATGTTGCTCTGCGGAATTCACCGTCGGTAATCGCTTTTATACCGGCTTTTTTCTGTTTTGCAACAAGGTCAAGAATAGCCTTGTCCTCAACTGCGGTAAGCTCTTCTTTTGTGATTTTACCGTTTTCAAAATCAAGTCTTGCTTTTTTAAGATAATCGGGTCTTAAAAAGCTGCCTACTGTTTCAAATCTAAATGGTGTGTGCTGTTTACTCATCTTAAATACCTCCGTGGAAATTTGATGAGTTAATTATATTATGAATTCACAGACTTGTAAAATACTTGTTATCAGCCGTTTGCTATTAGTTTTTCTTATATCAAATATGTTTCTTTAAAGCCTCAATATATGCCTCGGCAAGGTTACTGTGCAGAATCTTTTTATTTTCGATATAACCGATTTTCATATTGCCCTCTTCATCAAGGGGGATTGCGGTTATATTATCACCGTTTAGCTCATTGTCGATTACACCACTGCAAACTGTGTAGCCGTTGAGTCCGATTAAAAGGTTGAATAGGGTTGCTCTGTCGGTCACTCTGATATTTTTTGTACGCCCGACCGTGCTGAAAATTTCTTCCGAATAATAAAAAGAATTATGCTCCCCCTGTTCAAACGAGAGATACGGATAATCGGCAAGCTCCTCCATTGTAACGGATTTTTTGTCTGCAAGCGGATGGTCGGTTGATACAAACACATGAGGCTTTGCCGTAAAAAGCTCGGTGAATGTCAGCGACTTTGATTTTATAATTTTCATCAGCGCATCTTTGTTAAAGCTGTTGAGATAAAGAATTCCGATTTCGCTTTTCATCTTTGCAACATCGTCAATAATTTCGTAGGTTTCGGTTTCACGAAGTGAAAAATCGTACTCCTCGCCTGCAAACCGTCGGATAAGATCAACAAATGCATTGACTGCAAACGAGTAGTGCTGGGTTGAAACGCAGAACTGCTGTTTTATCTTTGTTCCCGACTTATACACTCCCTCAAGCAGGCTTGCCTGTTCAAGAACCTGTCGTGCATAACCGAGAAATCTTTCACCCTCGTTTGAAGTTACAACGCCCTTGTTTGTGCGTGTAAAAATCTTTATGCCCATTTCCGTCTCCAACTCACGAATTGATGTTGTAAGTCCCGGTTGGGAAATAAAAAGTTCTTTTGACGCTTCACTCATTGAGCCTGTGCGGGCAACGGTGACAACATATTTCAACTGTTGCAAAGTCAACCTTGTTCAATCCTTTCAAAAACAAATTCCCTCATTCAACATAGAAAACACGGTTTTCTCTTCTCGGTGAAGTTTTGGGATATTCACCGTTCACATAACCGATAACGCAGTGACCGATACCCTCATAGTCACCCTCAATACCGAGTGATTTGAGAATTTCTTTGCCCTCTTTGCTTTCAAATTCTTCCTTTGCACGGTGAATCCAACAACTTCCGAGTCCCTCATCATGGGCGGCAAGCATAAGATTTTCCATTACAAGAGTACCGTCATACAAATATGTAGGAGCTGCTTTATCGGCAAGCACAATCAGCACAACGGGAGCGTTATAGAACGGATCAACATCTTTTCCCATAATTTCGGCATTCATTCTTGAAAGCCTGTCACGCATTTCTTTGTTTGTAACGGCAACGATAATAACCGGCTGTCTGTTCATTCCTGACGGTGCATACAGACCTGCGGAAATGATTTCGTCAATAACTTCCTTTGGCGGCATTTCAGACTTAAAGCTGCGAACGCTTCTTCTTGATTTCAGTTTTTCGATAAATTCACTCATTATGTAAACCTCTCAGTCCTCATAAAATTTTGCAAAATCCTCAACAGATTTTCTCTTTGGTCTTACGATTTCGGAATCAGTATAACCAACTGCGATAACGCTGACAACAGCCTCTGTTTCGGGAATGTCAAATTCTTTTCTGAGCTTTTCACCGTCACGGATACCCATAACAAGGGTTGAAATGCCGAGTTCGGTTGCCTTTAGCGAAAGTGCCATATTGTTAAGGCCGAGATCGTAATAACCCCATCCGTTGCCGATTTCAGTCACGGCAGTACCGTCTTTGTCAAAACCCGAACGGTTGAGAACAACTGTTGTCACGATATATGCAGACGCATTTTCTGAATTTTTTCTGTTAAATTCAGGGAGTGCCTCTCTTACGGCATTCTTACTTTTCTCGCCTGTTGCAACATAAAAGCGCGGCGTCTGCGAGTTCTTCCACGAAGGAGCAAGATTTGCCGCCGACAGCATTTCGTCAAGCAAGCTTTTGTCAACTTTTTTATCTATATAATGTCTTGTGCTTTTTCTGTTATTTAAAGCCTCAGATAATTCCATAATCAAACCTCCAATATTTTTATACCTATATTGTACCAATGGAGTGGGAATTAATCAAGGGTTAAAGCAGAATATAGAACAAAATCGGTATCGTAAAAACTGCCGTAAGCTGTGACACAAGTGCCATGCTTGCACCGTCATCGGGACTTTTTCCGTAAGCTGACGGAATGATTACCGTGTTAAGTCCAAGCGGCATTGCATTTGCGCAAAGTGTTGCAACAACTGCCTCCTGAGGTGCGTTAAAAAGCTTTAATATCAGAACCGAAACCGTTGGCAGAAACACAAGGCGGATTCCTGCAACAACATAGGTCTGCCATTTGCCGAAAAGATTTGCAAAGCTGTAGCCGCCTATTACAAAGCCTGTCAGAATCATTGCAATCGGAGACATACAGGCGGCGGTTGAATTGATTATTGTTGTGACAAGTCTGAATTTCGGAATCGGCAATAAACCGAGAATTGCTCCGATAAAAATTGAAACAAAAATCGGATTAACAAAATTTTTCATTGAAAATTTGCCGTGTCCGTTCGGCACAAGCCACGCAATTCCTATTGAATAAGTAAACAGATTAAGCGGTAAAGTGAACATAAGATAGTCGAAAAGCTCCATGCTTTCTGCGCCGTATATTCCCGACACCATTGCAGTTCCGACAAATCCGAAATTTGAAACGGAAATTGAATAGCGGTACACCTTTTTCAGATATTCCGTCTTACCGAGAAATCTTGAAACGGCAAATCCCGTTGCAATGCAAAACAGCAGAACCCCCGTGCTGTATGCAATGAACACCCATTTTTCGCTTATGTTTTTTACTGTACAATTGGTGCGGAATGTGTTAATTACAACGGCGGGCATAAGAATTCTGTTCTCAAGCTTTGAAAAAATTTCGGCTGAATTTTCCGGCAAAAATCCGCCCTGTCGGATTGTAAAACCGATAAATATAAACGAAAACAAAACCGCAATCTGAAAAATTACCGATGAAAAAATCTCCACAAATTCATCCCCTTTTAAAGCCAAAACACCCCCAGTCCGAGGGGCTGAGGGTGTAAGCTTCAAATCAAATTACTTGCAGCTGCACTTTGCTTCAAAGCTCTGGCAGTCCGTACACTGACAAACAGTCGGATTTGCCTCGTGAGTTCCGACCTTGATTGCTTCAAGCGAACAGTAGTCCTTTGTGCTGTTGTGATGCTTACAGTTTGTTACCGAGCACATAATGCTTTGGTTACAATATGCATTGTTTTCCATAGTATTCATTCTCCTCATTCATTTTTGCGGATTAGCCGCTTTTTATATTGTTTCTGCATTTTGCGGATTTATACCGCACACTTTGAAACATCTGCAATAAAATGTACTGAGGTGAATTACATGAATGTTGTATCGGCTGTTTTTCTTGTTGTTTTTGCCGTAATCGGAATTTGTGCATTTGTCCGTGAATTAACATTTTTTCTCTTTCGTAACAGGAAAAATAATACCGTTATGTTTGTTGCTCCCGTTAGCGGAAAATGTGAAAATGCCGAATATATTTTGCGAAGTGCTGCCGCAAAGGTAAAATGGATAAGCAGAGGAAGAAATGACTGTGTAATTTGCCTTGACTGCGGTATGGACGATGAAACAAAAAGAATTTGCCAAAAAATATGTCGTGACTACGGCTTTGCAAAGCTTTTGACAAAACAGGAATTTTTTGAAATGATAAAGTAAAAATCCAAACGAAATTTAAACAAAAATACTGCCACGAAATATGCCGAGGTTTTATAAGGCAGTATGATAAAACTTAATAAACCCAAGACATTGCCATGGCAGTATGAGGCTTTGACTGTAAAAGGTCAAAGCCTTTTTCTTCAATCTCGGATACATCCTTTTGCCGCTTCGGTATAAGCTGTGATTCAAAGCTCGAATCACGGTCACGGAGCTTGCAATAATAATGACCTATCCCTCAAGAAAATCAATATTCAGACTTTTATGCGATTTCCGTTCCTTAAACTGGAACTTTGCCCATTAGGGACTTTTCACTCCTCAATCCGGCTTTCTTCACACTCCGCCCCTCGCCGAACCCTTGCCTTAGGCTGACAGTTTCTACTGCCAAGATGCAGTAGACTTTTGCTGACAAGTGTTAATGCGCGCACCGAGTTCACACTAAAAACCGCAGGAATCCAACTCCCTGCGGTTTATGAATATTTGACTATTATGTTTAAGTTGCGTTTTAACTTTGCCCCATTGTGCTGCAATCAAACCGCTGTTGATACATTTTTCAACCTACTTTGAACATTAAGGCAAGTTCTGCACCTGCCTTAATGTTCTGATATTGTTTTTCATATGTTTTTTTGAGATTGCTTGTTTACAAAATCAAAAAATTCTTTGCACAAGCAAGCGGCATGTTTATCAAGTTTACACTTACAAAAATCTGCAATATATAAAGGAATTTCTTTATAGTAAGCTTCTGCGATGCTTCCTGCCATTGCAGCTATTGTGTCTGAATCACTTCCGTATGAAATTGCAAGTTTTATGGCTGATTCAAAGTCAGTGCTTTCTAAAAAAGCAGCAACTGCCAAATGAACTGTATCCTGACAAGTTACACTATAATTACTTTTTTCACGCAATACTTCAACCGAAAAATCAAGTCCTGAATAGCCAAATTCTCTGATAATATATTCTTTAATTTCATCTTTAGATTTTCCGTTTCTCGCAAGAAAAATTGCAGCCGCTATACACATTGCGCCTTTCTCGCCCTCAGGATGATTATGGGTTATGTCAGCAGATAATTTTGCAAAACGCATAGTTTCTTCCATAGTGTCAAAAAACCACCCAACGGGACTTACTCTCATTGCAGAACCGTTTCCAAAACTGTTATAAGGTTCGTATTCATCAATCAGATAGGCTTTGTTGCACCATTGCCAAAAACTAAATCCGTATCCCAGTGGTTGATTTTTATATTTTCTGCAAACATAGTCAACCATTCTTTTCACTAACTTGTCTTTAAAGTAATCATCATTTTCATAATCATTCAGATCATGTAACAACCAGTCAGCAACAGCGAGGGTCAACACAGTGTCATCGGTGAAATGACTCCCGTCTCTAAACAAATCAATTTCTGAAATATTATTGTATTTCTTTTCTTCAAACTCAAATGTTGAACCCAAAATATCTCCGCAAATTGCACCGAAAATATTATTGTTTGTCCTACAGGCATAACAAATTCCTGAGCAATTATATATCATAGAATTTTTCAAGTTTAGTTTTTAAATATGAATTTTTCATTAACTCATTATACAATTCTTCCTTACTAATTATATAAATATTTGTGCTGGCATATTCTTTTCTATATTTATCAATATCCTCGTCTTTCCATTTTCCTGAAAAAAGATAGATTTTATCATAACTCTTTTCATCATTATATTCATTTGGAATAATGTCGTCACTTTGATTTTTGACCTGGCAGGTTATAGGATTTCTATTTACGCTTACAAAGCTAAATTCATAATTTTGTTTGTTAATTTTACAGGAAGAGGGCAATAAAATATATCCCTCTTTATAATGCCTTTCATAAATAAACTGACTAACGAGGTCCTCCAACTCCATATAGTTTAAACTCGTTACAAAATTATCTTGATTTAACAAGGGCTTAGGTATATTAAATTCCGTAGTCTTGGATGCTCTTTCATAAGATGCAATTATCATAATTTTTAATTTATTATTTGCAACTCTCTGAATGGTAGAATGATATCTTTGTGAAAATCTTCCAATTATATCAGATGGTAATTCTTCTTCATTTTCAAATTCAAACCATTCCTTTACATTACATCCCCATGATAGCCTATTAGCACCATTAACAGAAAATCTTTGAATATACTTTGCCTTGCCATCAACTCTGCCTAAATAGAAATGAGAATTTTTCAGACGCATTATCACTAAATCGCCGTCAGCAATGTTTTGGTACATTTTAAGTGCAGACTTATATGATTCTTTGTATTGAGGACGGTCTATTTCAACCATTGATTCATACTTTGCTTTGTTTTCTTCAGTAATCTCTTCGTTGTCTGCAATTTCGTCAATTATTTTTGTCGCCCAACCCATACCAAAAATATTATTTTTAATGCATTCTTGTTGAAAAGGCAAAACCTCAGATGAATATCTTTCATCCTTAGGAAATGGCATAAGATTAATAATCCAACAGTTAATTTCGTTTAAATTAATTTGTTTCATCAATAATTACTCCTTTTTATTCATAATTTTTCTTAGCAAAATCAATATCCGCTTTAATTCGTCAATAAGGCTTTGTGAAAAAATGGCCCTTATATGCCTTGAATATTTCAGTGCCCACATTTTCATGGCAATCGGATTTACCTTGACCGTCACCGTGACCTCATCATCTGTTGCGTCCGAGAATTTTATGTCCTTGCCGAACCAGTCGATAACATCGGTCACGATATACCTTTTTGCGATGAATTTCACAGCTACGCTTTTGGACTTGTCGAACAATACACCTCCACAAGACAAATAATGGGAATTACCCTCGCTTGCATTTATGCTTTGCAACAAATTACATCCTGCAAAGACATAATTTCCAATGTTTATTACACTGTTTGGTATTGTTATGTTTTCCAAGGCTGTGCATCCCGCAAAAGCCTTATCCCCAATGCTTATCACACTGTCAGGAATTGTTATGCTTTGCAATAATCCACAATCAAAAAAGCATCTTTTCCAATGCTTGTTACACCGTCGGGAATTGTGACAGTCACGTTTTCTTCTCCCGACATCCTGCACTTTGCCAGAACACCGTTCTGAATTTCAAAATGCGGAGTACACATACAATCGCCTCATAATAAAAGTATCATTATTTTACATAATAGTCAATCAGTTTTCTTTTATTTATGTGTTTATTTTAACAAGACAGATGAACCAAAAACAGGACATCCGTTATAAATTCTGATTTTGAAAAATGAAACGCTTATTTTTAAAAATGAAACGGTCAAAAAGTTTTGTGTCAGAATAAAAAATTGGCTCTAAAAACACACTCAACGGCTGCTTTTTTATTACAAAACAGCCGTATTTTTTATTCACTCTGACACTTTACGAATCGGCAAAAGTACCGTAAACGCTGATTACAAGGCAATTTTAAGACGTAAAAAATGAACCGCAATTAAGATACGCTATGTATCAAAATTGCGGTTCTTATTTGGTGGAGCAGGCGATGTCATAGTCGAACACTGCTCCGTGCAGGTTTTATCGCTGTTAAAGGCTTCTTCGATTTCCTCTAACGGTATGTCATCAATGCTCATCGGTTTCTTGCTGGCGTTGATTGTCAGTGTAAAATGGTCATCGTAAAGATACACCGAATGAACAAGAATATTGATGATTGCTCTGTGTTTGTTGACATCATCAAGCGGCATTTCGCAGACAAAATTGAGGAATGCAAGTATCTGTGCTTCCGAAAGGCATATCCGCTTGTTCTCTTCAATGGCGAGCTGTTCTTCAAGCGCATCTTTTTCAGCCTGACGTTTATTGAGCCGTTCTGTTAGCATTGGAACGGATTGACCTTGCTCAATACCTCTCCACAGGTTTTCTATGGCGATATCCGCTTCTCGGATAGCTTTCTTTAGTTGCTTGACCGTAAGATTATCAGGGCTTTTATTACATTCCTCGGCTACCTTTTTAGCGATAAATTTGATGTTTTTATCTGTAAGCAACTTCAAACATTCTGCTATCACTCTGTCCTCAATTTTCTTTTTGCCAACGATTGTTTTATCACAGCGCTTCTTTCGGGCTTCCTTGCAGATATAATAATGATACTGTTTGCCGGTTTTACTTGTGCCACCGTAACCGACCATCATATTCTTACAGTGACCGCAAAATAGCTTTGTTGTCAACAGATATTCGCCCTCGCCGTGCGTTCTGGCTGGAGCCTTTTTGTTTTTGTTCAGAATATCCTGAACCTTGTAGAATAAATCATCATCTAATATCCTTGGCATTCCGCCCGGCGTTTCCTGTCCCTTATACATATAAACTCCTATATATCTTTTGTTGCTCAGCATACGGCTAAGACTATTGTAAGTAAAATCGTTACCTAAAGACGTTTTGACTTGTCTCCGTTTCAAATCCTTTACGATTTCCGCCTTTGTTTCGCCGCTTGCATATCGCTCAAATATTTCACGCACGATTTTGGCTTCTTCCTCGTCAACATAAAATCGCCTATCTTTATACACCTTGAAGCCAAGACCGGGATTACTGCCGTTGGATAAACACTTTTGTGCGTTGATCTCCATTCCTCGGTGGATTTTTTGGGATAGTTCAGCGGAATAATACTCCGCCATACTCTCCAACACACCTTCAACAAGGATACCCAATGCGTCATCAGTAATGTTCTCCTTTGCTGATAACACTCTAACACCATTCTTTTTTCAGCTTTGCTTTATATATGGCGCTGTCGTAGCGGTTACGGGCAAATCGGTCAAGCTGATAAACCAGCACTCCCTCAAAGGTGTGTTTATCGCTATCAGAAATCATACGCTGAAATTCCGCACGATTATCATATTTACCGCTCATCGCTCTGTCTATGTACTCACCGACAACTGTATAATGATTTTGCTCCGCATATTCATAGCACACCTTCAACTGACCTTCAATGGATTGTTCGGTTTGACTGTGGCTTGAAAAGCGAGCATAGATTACTACATTCATAATTGACCTCCTTTGCTCTCCGCCGAAACGACGGAGAGCTTTATTGATTTTTATTTTACAGGATTTGTAGAAAACAGTCGATTGTGTCAAATTTACGCAATCATTTTCTCGTCCTGATATTCGGGATGAGCCTTTAGCCATTCTTCAAAGTATCGTTTGCCGAACTCACTGTTATAAAACTCAATAACGTCAGGAACAAACACTTTGGCGAGGAGCGTCAATGCTTCTTCCGAGTATTGTGCTATTTGCAATTCGTTGCTCAATAGGCTCACCTCATCTTTCACGGTCACGCTGTCGCTTGAGATAGCGTTGGTAATAATCGCAGGCTTTGAGGACAAAATCCTCAAGCTGATTGTCGGTAACTCTTGGAGCATATTTCCTAACTTTGTCCATTGGAATTTTAAGCGTTTCACGCTGATTGGGCTTTTCTGTTGCCATCAGCTTGTCAACATACTGCATTGTGAGCGTTCCGTTGTGCATTTCCTTATGCATATGGAACGCCTGAGAGTAGGACGGTGTGCAATCGTCACGCTCAATAATATCCAGTAAGTAAAACTGCATATTAACGCTGAGGTAAGACAGTTCTACGCCTACGAAAAAAGCGATTTTGCCCTCGTCCATCAGCTCGAGCAATTCGGGTATAAGGTTAGTTAAGCGGATATAGCGCTGAATTTGATTGCGGCTTTCTCCGGCTTCAATCGCTATGATTTTGTCTGTTCGTAACTTTGTCCCAACTTGGGACGAAGTTAAGTCGGTGCGCTTGCCCTGACGTTTCAGAGCGTCATATTTCAGTTTATAGGCGAACGCCTTTTCTGACGGCAGAAGATGTTCACGGTGGAGATTGCTGTCCACCACCATAATCGCCGCTTCGTCACGGCTAACGGGACGAATAAAGGCAGGAACTTCTGCAAGCCCTGCCTTCTGTGCCGCACGGAAACGGCGGTGTCCGGATATGATTTCATACTCATCTGTAGCACCTTCAAGCGGTCGGATAATCAGCGGCGTCATAATGCCCTGCTGCTGAACGCTCTCGATTAAGCTATTCATTTCTTCGTTGTCGAGCACCTGATAAGGGTGATCTCTGAATTCGTGTAATTTGTTAATTGATATATTGGTCATCTTTCGTAACTCCTTTGTTTCGTTTTATTTTGGTGATAATATTTGTACTTGTATCTGCCTTGCTCCAGCTGCTTTTCCTGTTCTATCAAAGCACGGAGTCGAGGCACTTTGTTTTCAATGCGCTCGCAGATAATGAGCTGCTTGCGCAAGGGTGTCAGCTTTTTTGTGATTTTTCTGCATTGTTCTTTAAGAGAATTATTTTTTCGGGTGATTTTGTCCTGCGTATTCGGTTGCGAATGTGCTGACGCTCGGTTTCATAAGCCTTGATTTGCTCGGTGATTTCCTTTCGGCAAGATACGAAATCCTCTGCGCATTCCACATTGTGGTCACGGAGGAAATGGTATTCCGCCAGCGTTCGGTCAAGATTTCTGATTTCTTCCCGCAGCTCTGGTGATACCGGACGGTAATCACGCTTTTGGACGTTGTTGCCTGAGATGAGTTTTGCGATAGTGATGATAAGCTCAAACAGCGCCGTGATAACATCGGGCTCTGTTCTTTTCTCAAAATTCCTTATCCGCACAATTAGCGGCTGGCGCTGATAAAACGATTTCGGTGTATAGAAAAATCCACAAAGTATTTATCTTCACGCTGAGATTGTAGCCGCCTGAGTATCGCTTCTCTGGAATAATCCTTGCCGAGACTGCTTAACCTGACAGGCTTTTGCCAGTCGGGAGCAATCACCGACGGATGCTGATATTTGAAATTCCGCACAAACTGATAGCCGAGCGAGCGAAGATATAATTCAAAATCAAATGGCTTGATTGTACAGGCTAAGGCTTCATCAACATCGTGCTGCAGCATATCCTTGTGTGGTATTCGCCCACTTTTGCGTACCCAATACGCCTTGTCGCCGCCGTAGAACGGAGCGTTTTCAAGCACGAATTTTCCATATTCACGACAGATCTCGTCGGAAATCTCACGCAGCTTGTAATGGTCGGAAATATGATTTTCAAACTTCCGTCCGGTGCGAAACGATACACTATTTACGACGATATGATTGTGTAGGTTTGCCGTATTCAGATGTGTCGTAACAACTATCTCATAATCATTACCCCACATTCGCTTGGCGGTTTCAATGCCGATTTGGTGCGCTTCTTCGGGCGTGACTTCTCCTGCCTGAAAGCTCTGATAACCGTGATACGCTACATTTCCGCCGAGCTTGCCGAAACGTCGCTTTGTGGTCATCATCTGCTCGTAAGCCCTTTTCTTCGGACAGTTTATTCCACTGACGTACATTGTTTGGTCGGTTTTGTCGCTGTTCTCAACGTAATTGAGAGCGGCAGCTAAGTCATCATCAAGATATTTGCGCTCGATAGTTTTATCAGGATTTTCAGTGTAATTGATAACATCTTTTAGCCGTCCTTTGACGGGCCAGAAGCCTGTTGTTGCCACGTCGTTGCCTCCTTACAGATTTGCTTGGCAGAGGATTTCTCCGGCAGAAGTAGACGATGTTGGATTTCGTCTACGACTTCAAGCAGCTTTCGTTCGGTTTCAGGTGATACCTTATCGGCAACCTCGTCACACAAACGGCAGAGCGTTTGATAGAAATCAAAAAAGACATCAGGTTGCACCGTCCTCGGCGCATAGCCCAATGTCCTTTGTCTGATATATTCGGATTGAGATAAGCCGCAGCTCTCGGCGAGCCGGGCTATCTTCTTTTTCTCGGACTGCGTAACTCGCAGCTCGATTCTTGCATTTTTATCGTTCAAAAATATACCTTCTTTCTTCGGGTGTTAGGGTGTCCCTAAAGATTTACAACAGCTTTGGAGCTGTTGTATTTGGAATTTGCCGTACAAATTCCCTGCTTGCTACAGTATAAGACAAACCCGCCCTGTGGTAATACGGGACGGATTCTGTTTGCCTTATACTGCTGATAATATTTCATCTTTTTATAATTCTGTTGTGCCGTCAAAGTGACGGCAGTTTTGTTTATCGTCTCAAAATTTGCCGTCATCGTGCCGTCAATCAAACAGTTTAAGGTCGTCCATAATATCTTGTTCGGCTTCTTTCTGTTGTTCTGCGGTCAGTGCCGGAGCGTTTGTCAAAGGCTGCGGAGCGAAGTTTGCTTCGGCAAAGCAAGCCCGCATTTCTTCACGGATAATGCTTCGGATATCCTCATCGTGCTGCTCTCGGGTGATCGACTGCAAATCCACATAGTCTGCGATCGCATCTAACACAAACTGATTGCGGGATTGATACTTCTTCACATCCAGCGTCTGCATATACTCTGCAAGATAACGCTCTCGGGCGTCGGTTAGGTCAAAGCGTACTGTCATTTTATACACGTCCTTCATTCTTCGCCTCGGCTCTCAGATGATAGACATCTGAGAGATATTCATAGCCTTTTGCGGCGGCACAGATGTCGTTAATGAACTTTACACGGTCGAGATTGCCGTGATAAAAATTCTTGATCAGACAACCGCCACCGCCGCAGACGCAGAGCGTCATCGTACTTTCATCATAGCCGTGCTCACGCAAGCGACGGAAGATCTCAGCGACATATTCCTCGGCAATAGCGGTGATGATCTCCAAATCCGAATCAGGAATATCCGCTGTGCCTGTTTGCAACACCTCGTCGATGATATAGTCGTTCAGCTCTCTGCGTGTCTTGCGCATAAAGCCCTCCCGAATAGCGAGAGTACATTGATAAGTGCCGAACTTCTCGGTGAACATCTTACCGCTTTGCGGCTTGCCGTTGACAAGATAAAGTGTGTTCATCGTACCGTTACCGATATCGGCTACCATACTCAATCCTTTGAGCGTAGACTTGATAGGTACAACCGCAGAATAACCCTGCGGATAGATTTTTACATCACAGATTCGGATATGATAATCTACATTCCGAAAAGTGAACGCTACCTCTTTGCTCTTTGACAGATAAGCGGCAAAATCCGCTTTCTGTCCGCTTGTCCAAGTTAAAGGCAAGCCTGCGGCAATAATCACATCCGCTTCGGTCAGCCCTTCGTCCGAAAGCTCGGTTGAGATAGCGGCGAGTGTGAGGATATAATAATCCTCATCATTCTGCTTTTCGGGCAGAAACTCTTTGTGTCCTTCGCCTATCAGATAATACTTGCCGTTGTAGGTTAGCATATCCTTTGTAAACAGCGGTTCGCTGTCGTGGGCAGTGATACCCGTCTTGAAACAATGGTTAGCGGTTTTGATATTGCCGTAACCGTGGTCGATACCGATAATGATTTTGTCTTTAAAACTTTTCATAATAAAAATACCTCCTGAAATAGTAAAACTGCCCTGAAAAGTGGGGGCAGTTTTCAAGCAATTGATTATTCACGGGCGCAAAAAAGCACCCGCTTTTCAGCAGGTGCTAATCGTAGCCTATGTCGGTTTCGGTGTGCTTTTGATATGCCGCACCGATTTTCTTGATTCGCTTTTGAACGGCACTGGGCGTTTTGAAGCCAACCTCTTTCGCTATTTCCTCGTAGGTGCGTCCCTCCATACGAAGCTCAAGGATTCGCTTGTCGGTATCATCAAGCGTCGCAGTAAACTCGTTGATGGTTTCTTGGGACACCACCTTTTCCTCAACGTCGGCGGAATAATCAATTTCGTCTGCTTGGTTGTTTTCGTATTCCTCCAACGAATATTGAGGATGCTTAGTTTGCTCGTGCCACCATTGCGCTTCAAAAGCCTTCTTTTGCAAACTGTCAACATTATCCTCGAAATCCTCAAAGCAGCGGTGTTTTTTGACGCAATCCATTATCTCTAACAGATTGTGCTTTTCCATAACGATCGGCAAGGTCTGAATATACCCGAATTGATAGACCGGCCACGGAGTGTACGGTAGATCGTAGTCGATTTTTGAAAATAGGTATGCCGGAGTATAGATATAGTGCGCCTTCTCCAAAACCTCACGATACCATTCCACGTTGTAGGTCAGCCGCCAAATCGGATCATCAGCCGAAAAGCTTTTCATACTTGCCCGAATATCAAGAAAATGCCAAACCGCCGCCGATACTATATCGCACACCTTAACAGCAAACTCCATACTCTCGACGTAATCAAAGACCTTTTTATCCCTCAATATGTTCTTTGGGTTACGGGGAATACTTTGGAATTCCTTTGGATGCGCCTTAATAATATCTTCGGGGAAGAAATAGTACAACGGTAAAAGTTGAATGTTTTTGAAACTTAACTTTGAATACGGTGTACCTTCATATTGAATCAGTTTAAGCACGGTAAAGCCTCTTTCTCTTAGGGGCTCTACTATATACTGGATTCAGAGCCCCATATTTTTCCTGTTTTTAAAAAAATTTTCTGCGGATAATTATACTACCCGAATAAAGCGAAAACGAACCAAATTTGTCGATAAAACAAAAAGCGCATCGGATAAAGATACGATTTGCTGTATCTTCATTCCGATGCGCTTTAATCTCATATCTCTTATCTGTTCGTTCATTCACGGATATTTGGTTGTGGTTTGATTATATCATATCGAACAGTTGTTTGTCAATAAGCATATATGTTTTGTTCTTCTATTCTTTCTATAATACAAATTCTTGCATGCTGTTGATATATAATTTGTTTCGTAGTATAATTGAAGTGTAAATATAGGGTAAGGCGTAGTGTTGAAAGTTGCCTTGCTTTAAATGCGTTTCATTAATCTTGCGTATAGCGTATTAAGAAAAAGTAAAAGTGAAAAAACACAAGACAGGCGCAGAGGAAAGCTATAACAGTTTTATTATATAATTCATTAGTCTTTTTTGTTAAGGGTATGGGAAATGGATAATACTTTATTAAATGTAAATAGCCCAATAGAACAAGAACACATATCATCAACGTTGCAACCGGACACTCTTTTTCATTTTATGGAGAGAGTTGAATGGTTAATAGAGATTATAAACAAAAAATATATGCCAGCCAGGTATTGCCAAGAAGATATTAAATATTTAAACATTCAAGGTATATACCGTATTGCGATACCAATGAGATGTTTTTGTGATATTAGGCTTCACGATTTACCAGCGCATATAAAATATTATGGCGCCTGTGGGATAGCTTTTCAAAAAAATTGGGGAATGAAAAAAGGTATTCAGCCTATTCACTACATTAATCCTAATTCACGCTTGTGTAAAGATTTATCGACAGTATTTAATGATTCTTTATCAAACAAAAGTAAAAGAGAAGCTAAACTACAAAAACATTTAAAAAACTATATGTTGCACGAAATAATGTACTCAAAACCGGATTCTGGAATATCACGAAATCGGATAACAAAAAATGAAGATCAAAAATGTTTTACGGATGAATGTGAATGGAGATTTATTCCAGATTTATCTCCAATAAACTATGATCCTATAGTAGTCTGCAATGGTATGAACAATGACTATATATCAAAACTAACTGAATCATTAACAGCGTATAAAGATGTTTCTTTACAATTTGAATATGAAGATATTAAATATTTGATTGTTGAAACAAATGAAGATTTTGTAATGCTCACTTCAACAATCAACAAGCTGGATATAAAAGAAAACCTCAAATTAAAACTAATATCGAGTATTATTATTTGGAGCGAATCAGAGGGGGATTTTTAATGTTTGTGGATTTCAATAAAATAATGAAACCAAAAGAAGAGCCTAAGACACAAATCCCTGATGCTCTAGTTGATTACTTAAACCAAAAACTCCCGGAAGGTGTTGAATACCGAAGAACAAAAGATGGAAATTATCATTTATCTCCAGATGGAAAGGGAAACTTCTCAATAGGCGAATTAGTTTTCAAGCCTAATGAACATCAAAAACAAGTATTAGGAAAAAACTGTTCTTTCCAAGATGTCCTTGAATATATTAATAATTCACAAGTACCAATGAGAATAGATACCAAAGATGGGAAAACGGTTTTAATTAATGGAGAAAGGATACCATTAAGCGATTTCTTTATTTCGCCGTACGTTGATGTGAATAGTGAAAGCTTTACTCAATACATTCAACCACAACCATTTCCTGAACCCCACGCAATCACACTTTCTTGTGATGATATTAGTGAACAAATTTATATACAAAGAGTTGCAAATGATAGTGTTCATGAAATAGTTTTTGAATCATTAAGTGATAACTATATCTTTTTTAGGCTAAAAATAAATGAAGAATCTTCTCTTTTTAGTATTACAATTAGAATTAATCCAGATAAGATTAAAAGAGTATGTACTTTGATTAAGGCTATGAAAATATGTAATGCTTTTTCTTCAGGAAGACTCAAAATCGATAATAATTTAATTAGATTAAAAAACATGGATTCTCAGAAGAATCGATTTGAACAAGATACAATTGAATACTGGGAGAAAGTATTAAAGATTGAAACAGTATTAAATTTAGAATTCAAACCAAACAGCAACGAAGTTGATTTTCAGACTGTAAATGAAGTGGAAAAGCTTTACCAGTGTTTAGTTAACAAAATACCATACAGAGAGAATAAATCTTTCAATACCATTTCCGGTAACTGGAATATTGATGATACAACCAAAAATAGTATTGGCAAGTCAATCTATTTAACATTTGAAGGACAAGAACATTTTCATATCTATGAAGAAGAATTTGATTTGTTTTATAGATCTTATGTGTTTAACTGTGTTTTTAGAAACATAGAGGAAAATGAGAATGGCAAAGTTACATTATATCTAGACAATATTGATGATGAAAAACGACGTTATACTTCCACTTTGTTATTTCAAAACGAATCCGAACTGGATGCATATAATTTTGAAGAAAACATAGAAAAGTTTCAAGTTGCCAAGTCCTATTTTGAGATTAGCAAAAAAGAATAGTTAGTTTTATTTTATTTCCCAAAATCAAAAAAATATTGATTTTGGGAAATATTTTTGTTATACTAACATTGAGGTGAATCGTATGAAACTGATAGAACGCACGATGTACTTGGATAAGCTGAAAAATGTTATCGGGACACCTGATATTAAGGTGATCACAGGTGTGCGCCGCTCCGGTAAATCAAAGCTGCTCGAAGCGTTCAAGACCTATCTTGACAAAGAATATGAAAATGCCAATATCATTCATATCAATTATAATCTTAGCAAATTTGAGGATTTAAAAGAATATCACGCCCTCAACGAATATATTCAGGACAGATATATCTCCGACACGGAAAACTTTGTTCTGATAGACGAGATACAGATGTGTCCTGATTTTGAATTGACCATCAACAGCCTGCACGCTTCCGAGCAGTATGATATCTATATCACAGGCTCAAATGCCTTCCTGCTCAGTTCGGATTTGGCGACCTTGTTCACAGGACGCACCTTTGAAATCAAGGTATATCCCTTCTCATTCCGTGAGTTTTTGACTTATTATGAGCTGAACGATGTTTATTCGGCGTTTGACCGATACCTCACCGAGGGCGGTATGGCGGGTTCATACCTCTACCGTGACAGAGAAGCAAAGTACGATTACATTGAGGATGTATTCAACACCCTGATTCTGCGCGATATTCGTCAAAAGTATAAAATCAGAAACCCTGTTTTGATGGATAGAATAGTTGATTTCCTGATGGATAATATCTCCAATCTGTCGTCTGCTCGCAATATTGCGAACGCACTGACAAATAACCAAGACAAAATTAATCACAAGACGGTATCAAACTATCTGGAGTACCTTTGCAACGCGTTTGCCTTTTACAAAGTCAGGCGATATGATATCAAGGGCAAAAAGTATCTAAGTACGAATGACAAGTATTATCTCAGCGACCATACCTTCCGCTACGCAAAGCTCGGCACGAAGAATTTGGATTACGGCAGAGTTTCGGAAAACATTGTTGCCATAGAGTTGTTGCGCAGAAAATACGAGGTCTATGTCGGCGTGCTGTATAAGAAAGAAATAGATTTTGTAGCGATCAAGCGTGATGAAAAAATCTATATTCAGGTCTCGGATAATATCAGCAGTCCCGACACTTTCCAAAGAGAAGTCGATCCGCTGCTGAAAATCAAAGACGCATATCCGAAGATCCTGATTGCCAGAACACGCCACGAAACCTATCAGTATGAGGGAATACAGATTATCGATATAGGAAACTGGTTGGCAGATAATGAATGAAACTATGGATAATAAATGTAATTATGTTTTCCCAACAATTATTGGAGCAAAACAACTCCTAAACGAAGCTGAACAACGCAACCTCGGTGCTTGGATCGGTCATAGTAAAACAGCCGCATTTTGTGCGAGAGTGATTGCCGAACGATGTGACAACCTCAATTCCGATACCGCCTATGTTCTCGGATTACTGCGCGACATCGGTAGGCGTGAGGGTGTAACAGATATGCGGCATATCATTGACGGCTACAATTTTATGACCTCTCTTGGCTATGATGATTGCGCTCGAATATGTCTGACACACTCATTTCCATATAAAGACATTCACTCTTATAACGGACAAAACGATTGTACAGCGGAGGAAACAGAGTTTATCAAGAGTTTTCTTGATAACATAGAATATGATGACTATGACAGGTTGATTCAGCTCTGCGACGCTCTTGCTTTGCCTGATGGCGCAACCTATATAGAAAAGCGTCTTATTGATGTGGTTATGCGGAGAGGTTTCAATGATCTCACTATTCCGAAATGGAAGGTATTTTTTGAATTGAAAGAATATTTTGATAAGAAAACCGGAACAGATATTTATAAACTGATTGGAGTTTAATATGTTAAAACAATTTCCAGTTTGGGAGAAACTCGCAAAGGAAATCATTTGGCAACAAATCGGAGAATTGAAAGATAAAACGATTCTTGACTTTGGAAGCGGGACAGGTATTACAGCCGATCATTTCGCCGCCAACAATCAAGTAACTGCGATTGAGCCTTCCGAGGATATGCTCTCTCAGCAAGTAAACACAAATGGCTATCTTCAAATCGTCGGAAGCACAGATGAATTGAAAAAGCTGCCGAGTAAATCCTTTGATTATATCTTTTCCCATAATGTTTTAGAATACGTTAAAGATCAAGACGTAATTGTCAGCGAGTTTTATCGATTGCTTAAGCCAAGTGGTAAGCTATCTATCGTCAAGCACAACCGTAATGGCAGAGTAATGCAAATGGTAGTGCTGCTCAACAACTTTGATGAAGCGAACGATCTCCTTGATGGTCATAACAGCAACGCACAGCAGTTCGGCATAATCAACTACTACGATGACAAGGATATTATCGAATGGTGTGACGGTTTATCCTTAAAAGAAACCTATGGATTGAGAACCTTCTGGGATTTACAGCAAAATCAAGATATTCAAAAGGACGAAGAATGGCAGAAAAAGATGATTGAGATTGAGATGAGAGTTTCTCAGAATCCTGATTTTCAAAGAGTTGCTTTCTTTTATCATTTATTATTTGAAAAACGAGGATAATATGGCTTATAAAATAGAAAATTGTAAAGACGGCAACGCTGAATATATTATCGACAGACTTGTAGAATACAACCTTTCCCAAGTGCCGGCTGAACAGAAAATTTTGTTTGATACGCTTGATAAAAAGATAACCGATGATAACGGAAAGATTATCGCAGGCTGTGTTGCAAGAATGTACTGTTGGAATGTCGCTTATATCGACACGCTTTGGGTTTGTGAAACTTATCGTGGTAAAGGGTTAGGCGCAAAGCTTCTTACTGAAGTAGAAAGCACCGCCAAAGAAAAGGGATGTTATCTGATACACCTTGATACCTTTGATTTTCAAGCAAAAGAGTTTTATGAAAAACAAGGTTATAAGGTGTTTGGCGTATTAGAAGATTGTCCGAGGGGACATTGCAGATATTATTTGAAAAAGTTTTTATATAGCAAAATTACAAACGATTGTTCCCCCAATATTGAAAACTAGATTAGGACAAAAATAACAAAGGAAGAACTATTATGCTAAATTCAGCTGATCGAATGAGTTTTATTATAGAATATATTTCAGCTTACGAAGAAAAAATAAAACTTGCAAATAATAACGGTCTATTTGACAATGCAAAACTTTTTGAAGTGTTTGCTATAGAAATATGCAAACTCTGGTTTAATCAAGAATTTTCTAATCTTAATGATGTTAAGCTAAACTTTTCATATGTAGATTTGATTTCTGCTGACAAAAAATTATACGTTCAGGTCACTACTAACCAAAATGTACCCCAAAAGATAAAAAGCACTCTTGAAAACATCAATAACTCTACAGATACATTCTTTTCAAATATTACAAATGTAATCTTTTTTGTTTTAAGCAACGATAGTGTTAATAAATTAAAAGATTTTACCGGTAAAGATAGAATAGGTAATATTGACTTTACAGTAAAGAATAATCTAATTTCAACAAATGATATTATTTCTAGAGCAACTTCAGACGCCGATTTTCAAGAAAAACTGTATTTGCTTTTAGAAAGAGATTTTGATAGTTTTGAAAGTAATAGTAAAAGATTATTCGAAGCAATAGGACTTAGTAAAATAGGTATTGAAAATATTGATTCTAAAATAAATAATGAGTATGAGATCAATCGTCAGGGTTTGATTAACCCAATTATTAAAGAAGATGAGAAGTTCATTAGTATACAAGGTGAGGCTGGTAGCGGAAAAACTGTTTTATGTAAAAATCTTGTAGAAGATAAAGATATTGTTATATATGCCAGAGCAGAAAGGTTTTTGGAAGAATCGGATATCAATAGAATCTGGAATTTTGAATTAATTCAAACACTAAATTACATTAATAATAAGAATATATTCTTTTTTATAGATGCATTAGAATTTATCGCCGATAGCAGCAAATCTAAGCTTGATCTTTTAGATTGCTTTTATCATATATGTTCTCAGTATGATAATGTAAAAGTGATTACCTCATGCAGATCTACGGATAAATCTGCCTTTATTCACATTGAAGCAAAGTACTCAATAAAAGCCTATGAATGCCCGCTATTATCGGATGCAGAGATAGAAGAAATAGCTCAAAAATATCCGATTATCAGACAAGCTATGGGTATTAATCAGTATGCATCTTTAATTAGAAGTCCTTTTTATATAAATCTTCTTGTTATTAGTATCTCAGATATTAATAATATAAAAGATGTTAATGAATTTAGAAATTATATTTGGACAAACATAATATGCATTAAAAATATATCTAATCGGTATAATTTGAAAAGCAACGAAATAGTTGACACAGTTAATTATATCGTAATGGAAAGAGCCAAAAAATTTCTAGTAGGTATTCATACAGACAGATTACAAACTGATATATTAGAAGCTCTTAAATCCGAGGGAGTTGTTATTGAAAGCAATCACACTGTACGTTTAAAATATGATATTTTTGAGGATATTTGTTTTGAAAATTATTTTGATATTCAGTTTGATGAATGCCGAGGTGATTATAACTCGTTCTTTGGTAGTATTGAATCATTAGGTCGCTGTGTATATAGACGTTATCAAATATGGGTTTCTAATAAAATCCTTGCAAAACCTAACAGAGAAAAGTTTATTTACTCACTTTTGTTTTCGAATAATCTCCCTGATAGTTGGAGAATCCAAACTGAAATTGGGTTGGTAAAATCAAATTATTCACAAAGCTTCTTTGACGAATACATTGATAGTATTATAGATAATGAATTATTGTCTGAATTTATACAGACAACAAACCTTTACGTCTTTAATACAAGAATAATTAAGCTATCAGATGATGTAACAGAGATTCTTTTAGAACCATGTGGTGTAGGAAGGAGTAAACTGATATACTATATTTTTCAGAAAGAACTATATAGGAATAATGATTTAAAATATTTCATTCTAAAACTATGCGATGATTTCTCTAATCAAAAACAAACAAGTGATGAAGATAAGGGTTGCGTATGCAATATTTTAGAATACTATGTTGACGAATTGTTTAATGAAGTAAAACAGACTCACATACGTAATATTGATAAAAATATATGCGAACTATTATTGCCGATTTACAGAATGGCAGATATTTCAAAGGAGTGGATTAAACAATTTTTCGGTGAATTGATTACTGGAGCAAAAGCTGATAATCACTCCTTATCTAGAGTATGTGAAAAAATAGTAGATTTTACATTAAGAAAAACACCGCCACAACTAATTGAAAATATGACAGAAAGTATTTGTGGTTTAGCAGAATCTTACTGGACATACTCAACGCAAGATAAATATACTTTTAGATCACATGACATCTTTGATAACAAATATTACATTTATGGACTAAACGACAATGCACAAAACTATGAGCATAATTATCGAACAATATACGACTGTGCCTTTTTGCGTTTGCTTTTTAAAACGAAGTTGTTAATTGGATTAAGATGGTCTGTAAATTTTTTAAACAAACTAATGACAAACTATAATGGTCAGCAAAAGGATAATGTAATCGATATAGTCAAGAATAAAGAAATGAAACAATATATAGGTAATGAGGCCCACTGGTTTGCGGGCATAGAGGAACACCGGCTTCCTATGATAATAGGAGACATTATATATTGGATAAAATCAGAACTTATATCTTGTGGAGAGCATCTATTATCAAAAACAAAACAAGAACAGTTCACTTCAGTTTTTTGGGCTATTCAGGAATTTATATATAAAAAATCTAACAATGTGCTTTTACTAAGTATTGTCGCTACTGTAGGTATGCATTTCCGTCGAAAACTACCTGGCTACGCACTTGATTTAGCTTCAAACATTGATGTATTATTCTGGGATTTACATAGATATGTTGAACTTCAAGATAACCCGGTTCGGAAAAGACTAGAAGAAAGAATCCTTTTAGCCGTCGGATTACCAGATTTACCAAAAAGATATCAAACTCAATTTAATAAAGATATTTCTTTAAGAAACTATGTATTTGAATTGCAATTCTACGGGAACGATAGAATAAAAGAAAAGGTCTTTCAATTGTTAGATTATCTGTATTCTATCACTCCGAATAATGAAGAGTATGCTGAATACTATTTACAAATTCAAAATATAGATTCAAGAATTGCCGAGGTAAAACAAATCGATGAATCTACTTTTTCGGTTAAAACTATTCCAACGGGAGCCGCAGCAAAAATTGTTCAAAGAAATGAAAAGAAAAATCGGCCGCAAATAGAGATTGAAGTCTTCATCCGAGACAGTTTGGAGAAAATGACATCAAACGCATTCACTGTTGAAGATGTTTTTTCAGGGATTAATAATCTTAAAAGCTATATCGATAATCCAATAATCCGTCTATCAATTGAAGAATATATTATAATTTTTATTATATACGCACTTAATAAACTAAATCTGTCAATAGAGCAACGATCTGAATTATGTGATATTTGGATTGATGGAATAGACAAGATGTTTGAGGGAGATAGCTTTGACTTCCCTCATCCTACAATCAAAATTCTTTTTGAGCAGCTTGAGATGGATATCAATTCTGAAACCCAAAATCAGATTAAATTATTGTTGCTTAGATTGATAACTGAATGTGGACAAAATGGTATTTTACTTGATTTGGCACGCTATGCAAAAGAATACTTGTATTCTAATAAAATAATAGCGCGATGTGTTTTTAATACAATACTGGTCTTATCTACGGAGGAGAACTTTGAAATTAATTTCAAAGAGATTACCTTAACATACTTATTCAACGAAGAATCACTTGACATTCATAGTATTGATTTAAACAATACTGATATAAGATTAATATGCTATATATCGAATTGCGGATTGGATTTAAGTGATAACGATTTCTCTTTTGTCATAAAATCACAACTCATAAGAATGATTGATTATTGGGATTCTGATGAATACACTTGGCGTGATTTGCCTTTTGAGGCAACAAATGAGTTGGAATCCTTTTTTGAAAACGAAATCATCCGAAACGCACAGTTAGCTTATAACTGTTTGTTTGATCGTATTGATTTCTCCAAATTCAAACGAGAGGCTATTGATTTTTATCATAATATTTTTTCAAAATTGATAGTTGAATTCTTTGATTCACATAGCGACACTAAAAGAAGGGATAACTGCAAGAAATCTATTTTTATTCTCGAAGATAAAGTAAATCAAATTGCTTTTGAAGGGGTCAAACGAGAGTTATATAAATCCTTATGTTTATCTCCTACACACAAAATGGGTGATTGGAGTAAATTTGGTGTGGGTTACTCTTATGCTGATAAATGTTTTATTAACGAACTGCTTTCCAAATATGGCAAGTACAATATGGAGTCCACATTGTATACAGTATATCAACTCCAAATCAAGCATCTGATGCCTGAAATACTAATATCGCTGAATGTCTGTTTTGAAGCTGTACGAAATGATGGTTTTGAAAATGTTTCAAGAATTATTAACAGCCCTGCAAAAGCTGTAATTGATAATATAATTATAACCGCATTTTTAAAATATAATGACCATATAAAAGCGGATATTGATTTGTGCCAATCATATGAGGGGTTACTAGAGACACTTGTTTTCGGACATTATGAAAAAGCAGCCGTATTGTTAGATGAATTTCGTATACATTAACTCCACAAAAACACAAGGGACGAAGATGATACATTTATCATCTTTGCCCACATTGTTTATGAATATATTAATTCTTTGTTAACTATCTCTGTTGCACGGTTACGGATGTTGTTCATCCGCAGCACCCATTGCATTTGGTTATCTGCTTTGAGCTTTTCGGTCACACCTTCCTTATCGGCGAATTGTTTTACTAACCGAAAGAACATATTCTCCGCTTGTTTGTCAATGTCGGCAAGGTAGGCGGTGAGTTTACAACTTGTAAGCAGATTTGTATAAATAATAGAGCGGTGGTTTTTGAGATATCTCAAATGTCGCTTGCCCCAAATACCGATTTCAACCTTTGGCTGATCGGGTAATTTCAAATCAGGCAGAAGATAATCTCCCTGTTGCGTGTATGTAATCATTGTAGCCATAACTCATACCTCCTTGACCTTGATATTCTTTATTTTGGCTTTGGTGAGCTTGATCAACAGCTCATCAATAACATCGGTGAATTTGCCCTGTGATATGAGGTTATTCCTCAAATCAATCAAGCTGTTGATGACCGTGCGCCATTCATCAGGCGTTAGATATAGGCGGTACTTTGGATTTCTCATTGTGGTTACCTCCGTTTCATTTGATAGTTTTATTATAAACGGAGATTACCGATAAATCTAATGTGCGGATTAAAAAAGTCTTAATAAACAGAAAAACGCCGTTCCAGCTTTTACACTGAAACGGCGTTCTGTTGTTGTATCAGAGAACACATTTTACAGCGAAACCGCCGCTGAAAAAGTAGGTGTTCATCCAATATTTGTTTGGTGGAGATGATTCGGACACGGAGAAAGTCACGGTTTAAAAATACTTGTGTCTGCCGAGTGAATTAAAAGGCTTTTAAGGAGTGTGATAAATACCTATATAAATACTATAAATTTGAATATCCTTAACTCACCAATTTTCGGCAACAGAAAAGGATATTGCAAGGCAGTTAAAACTGCCCCCCACACCTCACGCTCAGTGCGTGGTGTGGTGTTTTGGCTTGCAATATACTTTTTGTTGCCGAATTTTTTGTCTATATATATTTTTACACTTTTGCGTGGAAAAGTACGGAAGATTTTTCCATTTTGCTGTCATATAATGTAAAAAGAGGGTGAAACAAGGCAGGTGATTGATATAGATAAAAATCAACAAAAATGCACAACATTAAACGGAGTTTATGAAACAATGAGCGAAATCATAGGCTTTGACAATGTGGTAAAACTGTATGAAAACTTTAAAGGAAGTCAGATAAACTTTCCTACCCGACTTTTTTCTAAGGAATTTGTCCTTGAAGAAGCGCTCAAGGCATATGACGGAACATCGGAATCAATCAATCTGATTGCGACAAAATACTCGTATTCGGAACGAACAATCAGAAAACTATTAAAAAATCATTTAAACTCAATTTAAGCAAATCAGCTTAAATCATATTTTTATTCTCAGGAGGAATTTTAGTGTTACAAGTTATCATCTCAATCATAGGTTTAATTATTGCAGTATTTGTTTTTGCTTTGATAGCAGACAAGTTTCCGTCCATTACAAACTGCATACCATTGGCAATATTCATTTTTGTACTTTTATGGGGAGCAAGTATTTGTATTTCCTATATAGCGTGGTGGATTGGAATAATTGTAGCTATTGTCGCTCTGATTGTTTACATAATAAAAAAGAAAAAGCCTCTGCAAATGGACAACAACGAACCAATTGACAATAATCAGGAGAATAATAATGAATCTAAATGAATTTTTACAAAAAGAAAACTGTGAAAAAGAATTTAATATATGTGTGGGCAACATAAAAGTTTCAAATGAAAGAAATTTATACAATGCTTTAAGAAAATGGTATAAAAGCCTTGCAAAATCAGCACAAAACTCGTTTGATGAGGGTTATAAATCCTATAATAACTGTGAGGACATTATTTCTAAAGCAGAAGATGATTTTAAAAGCAGTATGGCAATTGTTGTTGAAGATTTGAAAGATACCTTTATAAATTTAGGTGAATATGATTATGACACCAATGCCGTTTCTGAACTAATCGAATCCGCAGGTTGCACAGAAATATTTGAAGAAAGATTTTGCTCTGTTGCCGAAAAAGTGTATTCTATTATGGGTGATGTTGAAGCTCAGAGAGAATACAGAGAACAAAGAAAAGAAAACAGAGGTCGTTGGCAGGGTGCTACTATAGGTGGAAATGCCATAACTGCAATAAGCCATCAAATTGATGTCGGTGCTATGAATATGGCGAGTGGTGCAGCACATAGTGTTGCAAATGCTGTCGGCAACTTTTTCACCGAAATGCAGGCTGAATCAGACCTGAAAAAATTATTCAAAAATAATGAAGTTAAGATTTTACTTTCTGAGGGTGTGTATTACTCAGCATATTCTGTAATTGAGGTATTTATGCAGACAGTCGGACAAGATTATGACTGGGGATATGTTGAAGATTGCGACAGCGATAAAGCACAAAGATTGATAAATAACCTTAAAAGCAATTCAATTGCTTCAGAGAATATTTCAAAAATCTGCATAGATGTACTTTCTCTTAATCCGTATAACATTGAAATATATGATTACTTATTAAAAAATTACGGTGATGACGGAAGTTTGAGTACATTGGCAGAATACTTCGACATAGACGGTTTTTCAGCAATAAAGGAATATATGGCACTTGACTATGTAAAAAAGAATCAAGGTACAACAGAAGAAGATGCCGTTAAAGCTAAACACGATTTAATAGAATATTGCAAAAACATAAGACTTGACATTACTGATGAGTCCGAATGTATTACATACATAAATTCCGTACTTGATGATTTTGATTTAAAATATCGAACAGTTGACGGTGTGGTCTGTGAAACAAGAGAAAGTGCTGATTTTTCAAGAAGCGAATTACCTGATATACTTGAATTTATGAAACAAATTCAGCCTTTAAAATCAAATCCGATATTGCCGTATGAAAATGACCTGTTAGCAAAGAAAGAAAAATTTATCAACACATTTTCTTCTGAGGTTTCTAAAAAGCATTTAGAAACTATCAATACATATCTAAGTGATTTTGATAAACAATTTTGTAAAACAAAATTATTTTCAAGCGTTCCAAGAAAGCAAGCGGCAAAAGATAGAGCTTTATCATATGCAAAAGGACTTCGATATTCTACAATTGAGGAGTTTGACAGAGAATACGAAAAATATAAAGATTTTATTATCAAAAATCTTGGCGTAAACATTGATGAAGCTGTTGAAGCAAAAGAATATCTTGAGAAAAAGAGGAAACGCTTGTCAAGTCCATACGGTGGCATAGGCGGATTCGGTGGTTTCTTCCACAAAAGAAAGTAATGCAATTTTTTAGTAAACGCATATATTTGCAAAAAGTGTATATAAAAAATAAATAATTTTTCACCATCTGAAAATGCACTCACCAAAAGGCGGTGGGTGCATTTTTGCATAAATAAATAACAGAAAGGAGCAGAACAATGGAAGCATTATGGTTTGTGCTTGGATTTGCTGTGACAACAACAGTTGTACTTGCAACGGAAAAACTTATCATCAAAAACTAAAATCGGAGGTAAAAATGTTTGGACTTATAATGACATTGACTGCAAAAGTAGCAGTAGAAATGTTTGCAAAAGGTGCAGGAACGGCTATTACACTTCTCTGCACAGGAACAAAGCTGAGGAAAAGAAAATGATTGAAATATTCTTATTATATCATAATCACAAGGTGCATTATGATATAATCACCCATCGAGAATTTTGCAAGGCAAAATTTGAGGGGAACATAAATTCATATAATAAGCACTCACAAACACTTTAGATTATAACTATAATTTCCGTGCTTATTATATCATAAATCCGTTAGCATTAACAGACAAAATTCATAAGCAAAACACCTGCAATGTGCATAACAAAATTTACACATAGTAAAAGCATACAAATAACCATAGTAAAACTTGATGATTATGCTGATTTATTATCTACAGTATTGTATTCGTATAACGATAATGTTACAATTATGTCAGAGCAATAATAACCGGTTTGAACTTAAAAACAATTATTAACAGAAAGGTATGAATTATATGAAGCTTGATTATATTAACGAAGAAAATAAATTTAATGAAGATGAATTTGAAGAACTCACCGAAGATGAGATTTATCTTAACAAAGGTGCAGATGCGTATCAGGCGGGCGATTATGAAACAGCAATCAGGCTTTATCAAAAGTCTGCCGATATGGGAAATATAACCGCACTGAGCAATCTTGGCTACTGCTATTACTACGGAAGAAGCATTCCTGTTGATAAAACCAAAGCTAAAGAATGTTGGGAAAAGGCGGCTATTTTCGGCGATATTCCGTCTGTTTACAAGCTTGGTGATATGTACAGGTACGGCGATTTACCGCAAAATCTCGATTATTCACACGCTTTGTACAAAAGGGCATTTTTGTTAGCTCTTGACAATATGGACAACTACTATGTTGCTCCCGATGCATTTTTAAGAATGCTAAAGTATTACCCCGAGGAAATTTCCGACTTTGGCTATTCACCTATCGACATAGCCGCCCATTGCGTTATCGGAATAAAAGATCGCATTGCAAGAGGTGACAATTATTCGGGAAAAGTTTTAAGTGATGCAAAAGCCGTACTCATAAAATTACTTGATGAATAATTTTTTTAATTAACAGTTTGGAGAAAATTATGTTTAAAAAACTTCAGGAAAGAAAACAACAACAATACGAAGAATATGTAAGAATGAGAAATGCAGAAAGAGAACGATTGTATTCGCTACCGGAAAAAGAATTGATGGTGGAAACTCTTTTGGAAATAAGAGATTTGAATAACAAAATAGATGATTTAAAAAGAACCGTTATACTTTACAGTAATCTTAACGGCAATTAAATATTAACTTAACAAAAAGGACAAATTCACTCACGGGATTTTCGCTTAACAGCGTGCCTGTTATGATGTGTGAATTTGTCTTTTTTATTGAACCAAAATTATTACTGTGATATAATTTTAACTATAAAACTACTTACGATTTATTCGGAGAAAATATGGATAAGCAACGAAAAAATAAGATGACAAAAGATACAATTCCCGAGGGGTTCAGCGTACCGCTTGCGGTGTTTGACTTGATTCCTGTTATATTTTTCGGACTGTCGGCAATTAGAGAGTAGGCAGTCTTTTTCACATCACATTGTTTGTAATCGGAGCAGTGATATGCCTTGTTTCAGGCGTAGTCAAAGTACTTTGGAAGCTGATTGCCGCTGTTGCAAAGAAAAACATATGGCTGATGTTCGTACAAATGCGAATTTTTATGCCAATCGGATTTATTGTTCTGATAACAACGCTCATTGTTGACAGAACAAATTTAAACGGTTCGGCAATACTTGCAGGATTGCTAAGTTTCCCCTCGTGCATTTTCTTCGCAATAGGCGTAATCGGAATGATTTTGATGACCGTTCTCGCATTCAAAGCAGACTCCTCAAAACCAAAAGTGGACCTGACAGAACAATTCATCATACCACCGCACAGTTATGCTTCTTTGTATGATTGATGTTAGTTTAATAATATTTCAGCGTGATTTCATCATTCATATTTTAATAATCACTTTACACAACCACCCGATTTTGGGTGGTTTTTATTTTGCATTACTTTACGCAAATTCGCTCTAATAATTTTTAATTAAATTTTCGAAAAATTGCATTATTCTATGCATTTTTCTTTAGATTAGGGGGGTATAAGTGGAGGGGGTTTCTTCTTTAGTTACAACAGGAGTGATTATATGAGCGGTTGCAAATACATAACAATTTCATACAACATACTCTCGGACAAGAGATTGAATTCTACGGACAAGCTTGTTTACGGTATTATTGAATCGGCTTGCAGAATGTATGACAGTTGTTGCACTATGAGTAATGACACGATTGCTAAGATACTAAATACCACCACAAGAACAATTCAAAGCTCAATTTCTAAACTTGTAAAATACAAATTCATATATCGTAAGATTGAAAATGCAAACGAATCTTACATCAAACTAAGGAGTATGACTGTAATTCAGGACACGGACACTACGAAGAATACTTCATACCCCCATGAAGAAAATTTCACTCCCCCCATGAAGAAAACTTCACATAAATATAATAATAAAAATAATAATAAATATATTGTCGAAATCAAGGAGATTATCGACTATTTGAATTTGAGAGCAAGAAAGAATTTTCGCAGTTTAACCGCTGCAACACAAAGTCTTATTAAAGCAAGACTTAACGAAGGCTTTACTGTTGAAGATTTTAAGAAAGTAATTGACATCAAGTGCAGTGAGTGGCTTGGGAGTGATTACGCACAATACCTCAGACCGCAAACGCTGTTCGGGACAAAGTTTGAAAGCTATCTGAATTCTATTGACACCGTTAAGCCAAAGAAAGATTTTGACATTCTGTCAACCTATGAAACATTATAAATTACGGAGGTTATATGAAAGATACAACAGAAATTGAAAACCGACTCATCGGTCATATTATCAACTTTGACGAGGGCAAAAGCCTCATCAGCGAATTGTCGGACGATTTGTTCACAGATGAAACCAACCGTTCCCTATTCGCAATTATCCGCAAAGAATTCAAAAGCGGAAATCCGGATACAGGCATTTTGCTTTCTAAATGCTCAAATGAACAGAAACAGCGTATTCTTGAATGTGCCGACAGTTCGTTCAGAACGGACAATGTGAATGAATATATTAAAATTCTGATTGATGAATCTGCAAAAAGATTTATGAAATCAAGCCTTGAAAGCTCAATCATTGACGGCAGTATTTCACCTTCAAAGCTGAGGAGCATTGCCGATACAGCCGATGAAATCGCTCACAATGACACATTTAGGCAGAATGAGAAAATGCTCAATGATTACATTTCGCACATTGGCAAGGCTCACAAGGGCATTAAAACATACTTTCCAAAGCTTGACCGCTTTACTTCGGGATTGAAGAAAGGCACACTCGCAATACTTGCGGCAAGACCGTCTGTCGGCAAGACTACGCTTGCACTCAACATTGCGGTAAATTGTGCCTTACACGGTCAAAAGGTTATGTTCTTTTCGCCTGAAATGACCTACGATATGATTTTGGACAAGGTGTTTTCTTCTCAATGCAATATTCCTTATGAGAATTTCAGAAACAGTCAGAATGCCGAACAGCTGCAATCCACAGCAAGAAATTTTGCATTAGGAACGAACATTTCAAAATATCTTATTGTCAGGGACAGAACAAGAAATGTTGAAGCAATCACCTCTGAAATTGCCAAAGAAAAGCCTCAGCTTGTAATTGTTGACTATGTTCAGATTGTTTCAACGCTGAAGAAATTCGGTGAGAGCAAGCGACTTCAGATTGATTACATAACAGGCGAACTCAAAGCGATTGCAAAGCAGACAGGCTGTTGCGTTATTCTACTTTCACAGCTCAGAAGAGCCGATACAAACCATATTCCGACAATGGAAGATTTGAAAGAAAGCGGAGGTCTTGAACAGGACGGTGACTATGTTTTTCTCCTTGACAGAGAATATGTCCGCAACCGTGACTCAGGCATTCCTCCCGAAGAAACCATGCTGATAATTGCGAAGAATAAATTTGGCAAAACCGCAAAAATAGAGCTTAACTTTGACGGCAAATATCAGAATTTTACGGAACCAAAGAAAACAAATTTTCCGCCTTATAAAACACCGAAAGCACCCATAATGCTTGATATTTCCGAATCACTCATTTCCTCTGAAATTCAGAATTCATTTGAAACTCACGAACTTGATAACTAATGCCCCGCATAGAAAAAGTCACGACTGCATATGCAATCGTGACCGAGTTGGTGGAGATGAGGGGAATCGAACCCCTGTCCGAAAAAATCTTGCCAAGGGTTTCTCCGAGCGCAGTTGGTGTTTTAAATCTCCCTCGGTGCATCGCCCATCAACAGGCTATGCACTTTGGCAGCTCCTAAGCTGTGACAGGGTTCGGAGCGCTCCCCTGTTCACATTTACCTCTAATCGACGCCCCTTACACAGCCGAGGTACTCTGTGTAGGAACGAGCAGCACTCAGGCTGCTAAAGCAACTGTTTTGTTGTCAGTTAATTTTAAAGTTGCGGATTTTATGGCGGTTCCGCACCGCCGCTCGCTTACCAAGGTTTGAAATCCCCGTCGAAACCTTTACATCCCCATATTCAATTTAAAAATTTTATATTGAAAACCTGTATTCAGCGGCAGGCTTATCAAGCATTTTTTCACAGCAGACAAGACAACATTCAATGTGCTTTGTATTCGGCTCAATCGGTGAATATATCACAGCCGATTTCAAATTGCTTTTGCTTGAATTATCTACTGCTAAAGCAACAACTCCGTCATCGACAGCCAAACCGCCCATCCCTTTGAAAGGTTTGTCAAGCTCATCAAAAAGGCAGAATATCACTGAGATTTCATCATCACACGAATACTCAACATACGGAAACACAATATCATTTTTGAAAAATTCCTTCATTTCGGAATCTTCGGCTGAATTCAAAAGTTTAAGATTTTTAATCACAATCTGATTTTCGCCGTCAAAAATTTCAATCGGAATATTTACTTCCTTGCCAACTTCAAGGCTGAGTTTTGCTAACGGATAATCTGTCTTTTGATATTTTGAAAATATTATTTCAACATTCTTTGTCAAATCAAGCAAAGACAAATCATCAATCTTATTCTCAAGTTCAATAAAGTTTATGAACAGAGAATCAAGAGGAGCGTCGAAAAGCCTGTCGCTCTTCCAACCGAGTTTCATAAACTCTGAGATGATATATGACCTTGTTAATTCGCAACATTCAAGCGTTTCACCGCATACTGAGTCAAAGTCAAAACGCTGTCCATCAATTACAATTGCGGAAAAATCATCGGACAAATCAGAATTATTTTTCTTTTCAAGAATAACATTTTCTCTCAAAGTCAAATCTTCACAGCAAATATCATCTTTGGAACAATTGAAATTCAACAGAACAAGCTCGGTTTTATCGGACGAATTTGCAAAACCAAGCACGGAATAATCGGTATCAAAGGCAGAAAAGTCCCGTCCGATTAAAGCAAAATCGCTGTATTCCGAAATATTTTCGTACAAGCTACGCAAACTCATAATAACACCAAACTATCTTCTCTGTTCTTTAATGGCACGCTCCATATCACGCTTTGCGGAGCGTTCTGCCATATCGGCACGCTTGTCATAGAGCTTTTTACCTTTGCAGAGTCCAACCTGAAGTTTTACCTTGCTGTCCTTGAAATACAGACTAATCGGGATAAGTGAATATCCCGTCTGCTTAACCGTGCCGTAGAGCTTTAAAATCTCTTTTTTGTGCATAAGAAGCTTTCTCACACGCATCGGATCACGGTTAAAGATGTTTCCCTGTTCGTAAGGAGAAATGTGCATTCCGTTGACAAAAATTTCGCCGTCAACAATTGAACACCAGCTGTCCTTGAGATTTACTCTGCCGGCACGCAAGGATTTTACTTCCGTACCGCAAAGCTCAATTCCGGCTTCATAGGTTTCCTCGACAAAATAATCGTGTCTTGCCTTTTTGTTCTGAGCAATCGTTTTCATATTTGCCACTGCACATCCTCCTTTCTACTGTGGAATACAAGATTATACTACTGTTTTGACAATTTGTCAATAGTTTAAACCAAGAAATTAAATTTCATTTCTGCCCTCAAGAGCCTTTGCAAGGGTGTATTCGTCAGCATATTCAAGGTCACCGCCAACGGGGATACCGTAGGCAAGCCTTGTTACTTTTACACCAAGCGGTTTTAAGAGCTTTGAAATATACAGAGCCGTTGCATCGCCCTCAACGGTCGGGTTGGTTGCCATAATGACCTCCTCAACCGATTCCTCGTTAAGCCTTGCAAGCAGTTCTTTTATTGTAAGGTTGTCGGGACCGATATCGTTAAGCGGTGAGATTGAACCGTGGAGAACATGATAAACACCCTTAAATTCGTGGGTATTTTCAATAGCCGTAGCATCTCTCGGAGTTTCAACAACGCAGATAACGGAATGATCCCTTGCGGGATTTGCACACACGGGACAAAGGTCTTTGTCTGTAAGATTACAGCATTTACTGCAATAGTGAATCTTTGTGTGGGCGTCCATCACCGCACCCGCAAGCTGTTCCGCTTCTGTTTTTGACAGATTGAGAACATAATATGCAAGTCTTTGAGCGGTTTTGTTACCGATTCCCGGCATTCTTTCAAACTGCTCCACCAAATTTTCAAGCGGAGCAACATTATATCCCGACATAATCAGAACATTCCCGGAATGTTAAGTCCGCCTGAGATTGTTTCCATTTTGTCCTCTTTTTCCTTAGCGGCTGCTCTGATTGCCTCATTTGCGGCTGCCATAACGAGGTCTGAGAGCATTTCTACATCCTCGGGATCAACAACTTCCGGTGAAATCTCAACCTTTGTGAGTTCCATTTTGCCTGTTACTGTAACCTTAACTGCACCGCCGCCGGCTGCTGCCTCATACTCTTTTGTCTCGAGTTCCTTTGATGCGGCCTCCATATCATCCTGAAGTTTCTGAGCCTGACGGGCAAGCTGCTGAATGTTGTTTGCTCCGCCGCTGCCGTAACCCTTTGGTAATCTTGCTTTCATAATTTTATCTTCCTTTCGGTTATTCTTGTGTTATTATTACATCGCTTCCCTGCAAGCTTTCAATAAGCTTGTCAACGGGATCGGTTTTTTCTTCCTGTTTTGCACTCGGTCTTTTATACGGACCGAGATTATAGTGCTGACCTGTTGTTTCTAAAATAAGCTGACGGATTTCCTGTCGTCTTTCGTTATTTTTGAGAAGTTCAAAAGCCATTTCATTATCTGTGTCAATCAGCAAATATTTTCCGCTTGTGTAAGCGGCAGAATTTGCAAATGCCGCCGCAATTGCCCTTGAAACAGGTTTCATATTGTTGACTACCTCTGCCCAATCGGGAAAAGGCTGTGCGTTATTATAGATTGCATCAAGGTCAACGCTCGGTCTTTGAGCTGTTTTCTTAGGCTTTTGCTGTGCAGAAACGGGTTGTTCCTGTATTGGCTGAACGGGCTGTTTCGGTGTCGGCATCTCAACAGGAGGCGTCGGAATTACCGGCTCGTCCTTTATTTTTTCCGAAACAGGTTTTGTTTCCTGCGACTTTTCGGGTTCTGCATTTTGAACCTCCGGTTTTGGAGTTTCACTCTGAACAGACTGCGGTACAGTTTGCACCTGTTCGGGAACATAGTTCACCTTTATTCCCTTTTTAACAGCCTTTTCAAGGGCGGTTACCCTTGCGGTCAAAGCCTCAATTGTACCGTCAAGCTCAGCCGATGACAGCTTTACAACCGCCATTTCAAGCTCTGTTCTGTCGCCTGTTCCCCTGCCCATATTCTGATATGCCTTTGAAAGCACATCCATATAATAAACAATGTCGGCAAGTGAGAGGTAATCCGACTGCGTTTGAGCCTGTTCAAACTCATCGTCAGCCATAATCACGATATCCCTCGGATTTTTTACCGACTTTATGAGCATAAGCGTTCTGAAATGCGAAAGCAATTCATCGCAAAGCCTTGCCATATCCTTGGACTCACCGTAAAGCCTGTCAACAATTTCAAGTGCCTTTGCTGTGTTCTTATTGATTACACAGTTAGAAAGCTCAAAAAGATATGTCTTTCTCGCAAGTCCTGCGGCACTGCGAACAACATCTTCATCAATTTCCGAGCTGATTGCAATGCATCTGTCAAGAAGCGAAAGGGCATCTCGCAACGCACCGTCAGCAACAGATGCGGCAAGCATTGCGGCACTATCGCTCAGTGTCACGCCCTCCTGATTTGCAACATAGAGCAGTCTGTCTGCTATTGCACGGGGTGGGATTCTGTGAAAATCGAAACGCTGACAGCGTGACAGAATTGTCTGCGGAAGCTTGTGAACTTCGGTAGTTGCCAGAATGAATATGACATGTTCGGGAGGTTCTTCAAGCGTTTTGAGCAAGGCATTGAACGCCTCGGTTGTGAGCATATGAACCTCGTCAATGATGTAAACTCTGTATTTGCACTTTGCGGGCTTGAACTGAACCTCGTCAATAATCTGACGGATATCATCAATTTTTCTGTTGGATGCGGCATCCATTTCGACAATGTCGAGGATACTGCCGTCGTCAATTCCCTTGCAGATTTCACATTCACCGCAGGGATTTCCGTTTACGGGATGAAGGCAATTGACTGCCTTCGCAAGAATTTTTGCACAGGTAGTTTTGCCCGTACCTCTTGAGCCCGTAAAAAGATATGCATGGTTAAGACGGTTGGTGCTGATTTCGTTTAAAAGAGTTGTGGTTATGTGTTCCTGTCCCGAAACATCGGCAAAGGTCTTCGGTCGCCACTTTCTATAGAGTACCTGATACAAAAATTCACCCCGCAATCAACAAAAAATGCAAGCCGCCAGCCGAAATAACGGCAATCGTACAAATGAGTGAACGACAGACTTACTGCATCGCATCGGCAATACTGCTTAATGCTGCTCGGTTCCCCGCCTGACATGATTCACAGACCCCAATCGTACAGGGCCTGTCGCTCACTTAATTGCACGCTTTTTGACTTCTTGCAATTCTGAACTAAATTATTCATTTCTTTGTTCGTAAAAAGAAATATATTGTACAAAAGAACACCATTGCAAGACAAGCTGATTGTTCAGTCTGCTTTACAACGAGCTTATTATACCATAACCGATTAATAAAATCAATAGGTTTTGGTTATTTTTATTGTTTGCAGTCGCAGAAAGATATCGTCTGTTTTGCAACGGCAAACCTTGTTCACCGTTGCAAATGAATACACATTTTTGATTAAATCATAAGTTATGTGAATAAACAAAATGTTACATCAATGCGGGCGTCCAATGGACGCCCCTACAGCATAGACTGCATAAACACTTGCAATTTTGCACTCGGGCATAATATGCTGTTTATTATGCAATCTATCTTCACGAATTGGGAACGGCGGCTCGCCGTCAATTTTTAATTGGCTAAGATTTCCCTTGCGACGAATACACCGCCGGCGCTGGCATGAGAAAGTGAATGTGTAACACCGCTGCCGTCACCGATGATATAAAGTCCCTTGTGGGGCGACTCGAGATGCTCGTCAACATCAACTTCCATATTATAGAACTTGACCTCAACACCGTAGAGAAGTGTGTCATCGTTGGCTGTGCCGGGGGCAATTTTGTCAAGAGCATAAATCATTTCGATGATACCGTCAAGGATTCTCTTTGGAAGCACAAGACTCAAATCGCCCGGTGTTGCGTCGAGAGTCGGAACAACAAGTCCTTCTTTGATTCTGCTCGGATTGCTTCGGCGACCTCGAATCAAATCACCGAAACGCTGAACAATTACACCTCCGCCCAGCATATTGCTAAGACGGGCAATGCTTTCACCATAACCGTTGCTGTCCTTGAAAGGCTCTGAAAAATGCTTGCTGACGAGGAGTGCAAAGTTTGTGTTCTCTGTCTGCTTTGCCTTGTCTTCATAGCTGTGACCGTTTACTGTGATAATGCCGTTTGTGTTTTCGTTTACAACGCAACCCTTCGGGTTCATACAGAATGTACGCACATTGTCCTCGAACTGTTCTGTGCGGTAAACAATCTTGCTTTCGTAGAGTTCGTCTGTGAGGTGTGAAAAGATTGCGGCAGGGAGCTCCACACGAACACCGATGTCAACACGATTCGACTTTGTGGGAATGTTAAGGTTATGACAAACATGTTCCATCCACTTGCTGCCGCTTCTGCCGACTGAAACAATGCACTTTTTGCACTCATAATTTTCATCGGCTGTGTCAACAAGATAACCTTCCTTATCATTGCCGTTCTTGAGTTCAACATTTTCAACAGGTGTATCAAAGTAGAAATCAACCTTGTTTTCAAGGTAATCATAAAGATTTTTAAGCACAATGTAGTTGATGTCCGTACCGAGATGACGGACTGATGCGTCAAGAAGATTAAGCTTATTCTGTAAGCAAAGCTTCTTAAAGCTTGTGCCTGCTGTGGAATAAAGCTTTGTACCCTCTCCGCCGAACTTCATATTGATTTTGTCAACATATTCCATAAGCTCAATAGCTTTTTTCTTGCCGATATGTTCGTAGAGCGTGCCTCCGAAATCGTTTGTTATGTTGTACTTGCCGTCCGAAAACGCACCCGCACCGCCGAAACCGCTCATAATGGAACAGGTTTTGCATGAAATACAATTTTTAACTTTGTCACCGTCAATCGGACATTTTCTCTTTTCAAGAAGATGACCTTTTTCAAATACGGCAACCTTTATTTCAGAGTTGTTTGTTACAAGCTCATATGCAGAAAAAATTCCGCCCGGACCTGCGCCTACAATAATAACATCGTACTTTTTCATTATCATTTTCTCCTTTATTGTTGTGGGTAACATTTAAGGGCAATAAAAAAACCGCCAAAACATAATACTACGCCCCTTAACGGGGATTATAGTAAACTGTTTAAGGCAGTTTGTAGAAACACCCGTCCGTATTACGGGCTTATACAATCCAACTTCTGCACACGGCAGAAAATTGTTCTGATAAAAGTCATCAAAACCTTGGTAATTGTAACAAATAACATCACAATTGTCAACAAAAAAACGCAAAAATTTAAAATCTGTTATTTTTCCTTTATCACATAAAAACTACACAATAATTATGCTTGCCGACAAATGCATAAATATTATTCGTACTTTTCTGCAACCTCACCAAGACGCTTGTAGATGCTGTTTTCGGGAACATACCCTCTTACAAATGAAAGCGGATAGATGTTGGTGTTTCTGCCGATTACCGAACCTGGGTTAAGAACGCTGTTGCAACCTACCTCTACATGGTCACCGAGCATTGCGCCAAACTTTTTAACATTTGTATCAACCTTATCGCCGTCGCAAAGAACAGTTACAAGACTCTTGTCACTCTTGAGGTTTGATGTGATTACACCTGCGCCTGTGTGTGACTTGTAGCCAAGAATACTGTCACCGATGTAGTTATAGTGCGGAGTCTGAACACCGTCAAAAAGAATTGAATTTTTAAGCTCTGTTGAGTTGCCTACAACTGCGCCCCTGCCGACAATTGCATTGCCTCTGATAAAAGCACACTGTCTGATTTCGGCATCTTCGCAGATAATGAGCGGTCCGCCGAGATATGCGGAGTCAAAAACCTTTGCACTTTTTGCAACCCACACATTTTCTCCCCTCTGCTCGTAGATTTCGGGATCAAGAGTTTTTCCGAGTTCAATAATAAATTCGCTGATTTTCGGAAGAGCCTCCCACGGATAATCAACGGTTTCAAGCAAGGGCTTTGCAATAGTCCTGCTGTAATCAAACAGATTTTTTGCCAATAATTTTTCGTTTTCCATTTTTAACATTTACTCCCAATATATATTATTCTTTCAAAGAATTTTACGGTTTTATACCTCAACAAAGAACAGCCAGTAACCGCTTGCGTCCTTTCCTGCAACAAACTCAACTCCTCCGCTTATGTACTTTGAAAATACATAGCTTTTGCCGTTCTGAGGATTTGTCACGGTGGCACAACTGCCCTCATGAATCCAACGCTCGTTGAAAACATTAATTCCCTTGATGAGAAAAGCCTCTTTTGAGGTTTTGCCGACAAATCTGTAATTTTTCATAAAATCAGCCTTCTTTAACCTTTTGCGGTGACAGCCTGTTGTCAAGACCTGTCTTTTTAAACACAAGCACAACGACAACGGCACAAATCACGCCGAGTAACATTCCGCAGAGAACATCTGACGGATAATGAACATAGTTATAAAGTCTTGAGAATACAATCAAAAGCGCAAGTACAAGTGCAGGAATTCCGAATCGTTTGTCCTTGATGAGCATAACGGTTGCCGCCGCAAGTGACGAACAGCTGTGTCCCGACGGAAAGCTGCTGCCTGACGGAATGGCTATGTTAAGCCCAAAGTCGGGATTCAACTCAGACGGTCTTGCTGAATAATCGATATTCACCATAAACGGCCGTGGTCGGTTTATAAGATTTTTTATTCCGATTTCACCGACAAGAAAGCCGATTGCCATTGCAACAAGCATCATAACTCCCATTGAGCGAGTTTTTTTAAAAATTATAAACACAATGCCGACTGCAATCCAGAAAAGTCCCATTTCACCCATATAGCTAAAAAAAGCCATAATCGGATCAAGAAAAGAGCATTTAAACGTGTTCTGAATAAATTCAAGAACCGAGGTGTCAAATGATTGAATCATATCAAAGAATGACATATCATTTTCCTTTCATAATATCATTATAACAACCAAAAAACAGAATGTCAAATTAAATAAATTTTAAGTTATTTGCATTCATATTTTGCAAGTTTAGCATAAAGTGCTTCGTCAACAACAGCCTCAACCGAAAGTCCTTCGGCAACATATTCTTCATAAATGAGAGTGCCTTTGTTGCGGATTTCATTTGCAAGACCTGCCTGTGCAAACGGCAGAAGAATTTTTACTCTTTTCATTCTGACGGGAAGATTGTTCTCAATTGCATTAAGAAGTTCGTCTATACCCGTGCCGTTCTTTGCGCTTATGCGAACACAGGCTTTAAAGTCCTGTGCAAGCATAGTTTCGTCAAGCAAATCGCACTTGTTGAGAACGGTTATAATCGGTGTGTCACCGCAGCCGAGGGATTCAAGCAAGTCGGTTGTAACCTGCATATGTGTTCTTGCCTCGTCACTTGATGCGTCGCATACATTTAGAATAATATCCGACTGTGCCGCCTCTTCAAGGGTTGAGCGGAATGCTTCAACAAGGTGGTGCGGAAGTCTGCGAACAAGACCTACCGTGTCAATCATCATAACGGTTATACCGCTCGGAAGCTTCAACGCTCTTGATGTGGGATCAAGCGTTGCAAAAAGCTTGTCCTGTGCAAGCACACCTGCGTCCGTAAGGCAGTTCATAAGAGTTGACTTGCCTGCGTTTGTGTAGCCGACAATCGCACAGGTTATTACACCGTCTTTTTTTCTGCGTGAACGCAACATCTGACGATGCTTTTCAAGGTCGGAAAGCTCTTCTTTCAGGCTTTCAATTCTTCTGCGGATATGTCGTCTGTCGGTTTCAAGCTTTGTTTCACCCGGACCTCTTGTGCCGATACCGCCGCCGAGTCTTGACATTGCGATACCTTTGCCCGTAAGTCTTGGAAGCATATATTTAAGCTGTGCAAGCTCAACCTGAAGCTTACCCTCTTTTGATCTTGCTCTCTGGGCAAAAATATCGAGAATAAGCGTTGTTCGGTCAATTACTCTGACATCTGTTTCAGCCTCAATATTTTTAATCTGTGTCGGAGAAAGCTCGCTGTCAAACACAAGCAAATCTATCTCCTGCGATTCGCAGATTTCGGCAATCTCGGCAAGCTTGCCTGTGCCGACAAAAGTACCCTTTTCAATTTTTTGCAGATTCTGCGTTACCGATAAAACGGGATCTGCTCCCGCACTTTTTACAAGTTCAAAAAGTTCGTCAAGTGACGCCTGTGCGTCATATTCGCCCGTGTCAACGCTGACGAGCAATGCACGGGTAATTTTTTCTTCGTTACTTTTAAGCTCCATAAAATCCTCACTTGAAGTTATTTATTCATACTTTTGTCAAAACAGGTTTTCATATCCTCATCCGTGATTTTTCTGATAGGCTTGCACGGATTCCCCACAGCTACGCAGTCGGACGGAATATCCTTTACAACAACGCTTCCGCCGCCGATTACAACATTACTTCCGATTGTGACGCCCGGCATGACCTGAACTCCTCCGCCAATCCACACATTGTCGCCGACGGTAATCGGATAGGCATATTCAAAGCCTGCGTTTCTTCTCGGATAATCAACAGGATGACCTGCCGTGTAAAATCCGCAGTTTGGTGCAACAAAAACATTGTCGCCGAATTTCACCTTTGCACAGTCGAGAATCACCATATTGTGGTTTGAATAAAAATTTTCACCGAGTTCGATATTGTAGCCGTAGTCGCACCAGAACGGAGCGGTAATGTAGAAATTTTCCTTTGTACTGCCGACAATTTTCTTTATAAGAATTTTTTGAGTCTCTTCATCCTCAAACGGAAGATTGTTGTACTCTCTGCAAAGATTTTTAACCGAACAGCGTTCATTGCGAAGCTGTTTGTCACCCATTGGATTATACATCTGTGAATTAAGCATTTTTTCTTTTTCAGTCATAATTTTCTCCGTTAATAAATCACATAACAAAATTTACATAACAACGCTTATTATATTATAATCTCACCTTCAATACAAGTAAATCCAAAAATTAATTTACTTTTCAACTGACAACAAAATTCAATTTTAAAATTCATAGGGAGGATAATGGGACAGCGGTCTTTTGTATAATATAGTTACATTGAAAATATCAATGGAATTTGCAGAAAAAACGATTAAATTATGAGATTCCGTTTTGATTTGAGGAGGAATTATTATGGAAGAAAAAAGAAAAACCGTCACATCAACCGAAGTAAAACGCAGATACAATCAAAAAGTTTACAGTCAAATTTCATTTTCCGCCCCAAAGGAACTTGTTGAGGAATTCAGAGGAATATGCAGAAATATCGGGATTTCACAGGCAAGTGTTTTCAAAAAGTTTATTGCCGATTTTGTTGAAAAGTACAGATAAAATCAAAACCACTCGTTGAACGGATGGTTGCAGTCTGCAAAAAAGCCCGAAATTCAAGCTGACCGAATTTCGGGCTTTTTATTTTTTGGATTTAAAATTTTTTCAACCTGCTGTTTCAATTTGCAAAAAATTTTAAGAATATATATTCAAAGAAATAAAATTGTGGTATAATGATGAAGAATATATACAAGGTATGTAGAGACAACACAGGTTGTCTTTAATTAAGGAAGTGGCAAAATGAAAAAACTATTTACTATTATTGTGTGCAAGGTTCTGAAATTTGTCGGAGGATTACTCGGCAAGGGCAGCAGTCTGCCGGGACAGATTGCGCTTAAGCTCTGCCCCGATATTCTCGGACGAATTGAACTGCCGAAATATATTGTTGCCGTAACAGGCAGTAACGGCAAGACATCTACCGTTGAGATGATTGCACATATTCTTTGTGAAAGCGGCAAAAAAGTTGCCTGGAACAAAGAGGGTTCTAACCAGATTGAGGGCGTTACAACTCTTATTCTCGGCAGTTGTACTCTTTCGGGCAAGGTTAAATCGGATATTCTTCTCATTGAAAGTGACGAACGCTTTGCAAAATATACCTTCAAATACATCACACCGACTCATTATGTTATCACAAACCTTTACCGTGACCAGCTCACACGAAACGGTCATCCGGAATGGGTTTACAATGCCGTAAAGGATAGTATTCATCCCGAAACTCAGCTTATTCTTAACGCCGACGATCCGCTTGTTTCGTGCTTTGGCTACGGCAGGGATAATGTTGTATGGTTCGGTGCAGGCAATCTTCCGACCGATACAAAGGAGTTTGTCGGTGTTTATAATGACGGTGCATATTGCCCTCACTGCAAATCTCCTATGACATATTCAAGCTATCACTACGACCACATCGGCAACTATGAATGCCCTAACTGCGGTCTTAAAAGGCAGGATACAAGCTACACAGTTACATCTGCCGATCTTGAAAAAGGCGAAATTACAATCAACAATAAGTACAAGATTGAACTTACGCTCAAATCGCTTTATAATGTTTACAATTTGCTTGCGGCATTTACCGTTGCGTCAATCACAGGTGTTGACGGAAACACAATTGCAAAGAGCCTGAGCAATTATGTTCTTAAAAACTTCCGTGTTGTAACATTCACGCTCGGAAACAGAAAGGGTACGCTTGTTACATCAAAACATGAAAACAGCATTTCGTACAATCAGTCACTCAAGCTTGCCGCATCCGACAAGGATAAGTGCGATGTTTTGATTATTGTTGACGCAGTCAGCAGAAAGTATTTTACAAGCGATGTTTCATGGCTTTGGGACATCAACTTTGACCTTCTCAAAAGCGACAATGTAAAGAACATTGTGCTTGCAGGAACATATTGCAATGACCTTGCAACAAGATTTTCTTTCTCAAAAGTTGACAGAAACAAAATCAAGGTTATCAAGGACATTGAAGAAGCCGTTGATTATCTTGACAATGACCGCAAAGAAAAGATTTATGTAATTACCTGTTTCTCAGACAAGGGTAAATTTCTTGAAAAGGTAAAGGTGGACTGATTATGAAAATTCTTCATTTGTATCACGATATAATGAACCTGTACGGAGAATATGCCAATGTTTCTGCGCTTGAAAGAATGCTTGAAAAGAGCGGTGTAAAATTTACAACCGACAGGCTTACCCTGTTTGACAATGCCGACCTGGGCGATTACGATTTTATATACATCGGTTCTGGTACAGAAAAAAATCAGAAGCTTGTTTTGCAGGACTTTAAAAAGTACAAGGATTTTCTTGTTGAATACATCAACAGCGGCAAGGTAATTCTTATGACGGGCAACTCATTTGAAATGCTCGGAAAAACAATTACAGACTCTGACGGCAAGGTTTTTGACGGACTCGGAATTTATGATTTTACAGTTACAGAGCAGAACAAACGCAGAATTACAGGCGATATTGTTTATACATCTGACATCCTCACAAAACCGATTGTCGGCTTTGTAAACAAGTGCAGTGAAATTAAAGGTATTGAAAATCATCTTTTCACTGTTAAACACGGACTCGGTGACTACGAAAATGCAAAAGCAGAGGGTTTGAAGGACAAGAACCTTTTTGCTACTCATGTTACAGGTCCTATTATGATTAAAAATCCGCATTTCCTTGAATACATTGCTTTGCAGATTTCAAAAAACACGGATAGCTTCAAGCCGTGTACGGATTACCTTGACTACGAAAGAGCGGGCTACGAAATTACTCTCGGCGAACTCACAAAAAGATTTGAGGAGTAAGTTTTAATGAACAACGACAATCTTCTTCAGCTTGAGGGAGCAATTGAAAGCGTGGTTTTCCGAAACGATGAAAACGGCTACACGGTAATTGAGCTTGCTGACGGTGACGACTATTTGACCGCTGTCGGAATTATGCCACAGGTGTCGTCGGGTGATGTTGTAAAGCTTACCGGCAAATATACAAATCATCCGAGCTACGGCAGACAGTTTGCCGTGCAGATTTGCGAAATCATCAGACCTACCGAGGCGGCGGATATTCTGCGTTATCTGTCATCCGGAGCTATCAAGGGAATCGGCACTCAGACCGCACAAAGACTTGTAAAGGAATTTGGCGAGGCAACGCTTGATGTGCTTGAAAATCAGCCCGAAAGAGTTGCAATGCTGAAAGGAATTTCTTCGCAAAAAGCCGAGGATTTTTCAAAGCAGTTAAAGCAGAACACAGGCGTGCGAACACTCATGCTTTTTCTCGGCGAGTACGGAATTTCAAACACCGCATCGGTCAAAATTTTCAACGCTTACGGTCCGAGCTGTGTCGATTTAATCAAGAAAAATCCGTACATTCTCTGTCAGGGTGATTTTGGGGTATCGTTTGAGAGTGCGGATTTTATTGCTAAAAAAGAAAAATTAGAACCCGATTCAAATGTCCGTATGCGTGCAGGAATCGTACACATTCTTCATCACAATGAGCGAAACGGTCACACCTGTCTGCCAAAGGAAAAGCTGCTGAAGGTTTCAACCGATTTTCTCGGAATTGACGGCGAAAAGGTTTCGGAGTGCATGGAAGAAATGCTGTTTGACCGTTCGCTTATCGAAGATAAGATTGACGGCAAAAAATTTGTGTTCCCCCCCAATGTTCACCTCTGCGAAATGTACATAGCGTCAAGAATAAAAATGTTGCTCAAATTTCCGTCAGAGAAAATTAAAAACATTGACAAGGCGATTGAAAAATGTGAGAAAGAGGACGGAATCGAATATGCCGATTTGCAAAAGAAAGCAATCACTATGGCACTTACCGAGGGTATGCTCGTTCTGACGGGCGGTCCCGGTACAGGAAAAACGACAACCCTCAATGCTATAATAAAAATAATGAAAGCAAACGGCAAAACTGTTTTGCTTTCTGCCCCCACAGGCAGAGCGGCTCAACGAATGAGCGAGCTCACGGGCGATGAGGCGAAAACTCTGCACAGACTGCTTGAGGTCAGCTGGGATAAACATGACAACCCCGTTTTCAACAAGAACGAACGCAATCAGCTGAAATGCGACGCGTTGATTGTTGACGAGGTTTCAATGGTGGACGCATTCATTATGGAAAGCGTTATGAGAGCGCTTTCCACAGGATGCAGACTTATTCTTGTAGGCGACTCCGACCAGCTCCCCTCCGTAGGTCCGGGTAATGTGCTCGGCGATCTTATCGAAAGCGGACTTATTCCCGTTGTACGGTTGAATGAAATTTTCCGTCAGGCACAGCAGAGCCTTATTGTCACAAACGCACATAAGATTGTGAACGGTGAAATACCCATTCTTAATTCCGCCGACAAGGACTTTTTCTTTCTTCAAAGGAACAATAAATCAGAAGTTTCAGCGGTAATAGCTGACCTTTGTGCAAATCGTCTGCCAAAGGCATACGGATATTCTCCGTTTGAAAACATTCAGGTGCTTGCTCCGTCCAAAAAAGGTGAACTCGGAACTGCCGAGCTTAACCACAAATTGCAGGCGGCGCTAAATCCGAAGGATGACGATAAGGCGGAAATCACAATCGGTTCAAAAACCTTTCGTACAGGCGACAAGGTTATGCAGATAAAAAACAACTATGATATTCGCTGGTTTCGTGAAAACGGCGAAACGGGCGAAGGAATTTTCAACGGTGACATAGGAATCATCACAAAGATTGACAGAAAGACAAAATCGCTTGTCGTTAAATTTTTTGACAAGATTGCAAGATACACCTTTGAATTTGCGGGCGATCTTGATTTTGCCTACGCAATCACGGTGCATAAAAGTCAGGGCAATGAATTTGACGCAGTTATTATACCGATGTTTTCGGGACCTCCTCAGCTTTACTACAGGAATCTGCTCTACACCGCTGTTACAAGGGCGAAGAAAACGCTTGTGCTTGTCGGCAATCCGTCAACCGTTGAATATATGGTAAACAATAACCGCCGTACAAAAAGGTACAGCGGTCTTAAAGAATTTTTACTGAGAGATGACACACTTTATTAAGAAAGTTTTCGGCACGATAAAAGGATTTTTCTTTACGGTTCGTTGTCCGTACTGCGGAAGGGTTATTGAACCAAACAAAAACTGTTGTGACAAATGCAGAAAAGAATTCCCCGAAATGCCGCTTGTACGATATGCAACGGGAGGGTACATCTGCACCTCTCCTTTCCCCTATGACGGAATTTTTCGCAGGGCAGTTCTTAACTTTAAATTTCACAACTGCGGTGCATATGCCGAATTGCTTTCACACGAAATGGTTCGTTCAATAAAAGATGTTTATCGTGACAGGAAATTTGACCTTGTCACCTGTGTGCCGATGCACAAGGATACTCTCAGAAAGCGTGGATACAATCAGGCTGAGTTGCTTGCAAAGGAATGTGCAAGGCTTCTCGGCATTGAGTATGCCGACCTGCTTGTCAAAACAAAGAAAAATAAAACCCAGCACAGCATAAAAGCGGCTGAAAGGGCAAAAAATGTTATAGGCGTTTACTCGCCGATTGACAAGAATTTAATCAAAGGCAAGCGAATACTGATTATTGACGACATTATTACAACAGGCAGTACGCTTGGCGAATGTGCAAGAATACTTAACAAGTGCAAATGCGGCGAGATTTGTTGCTGTACGCTTTGCACATCTCTGCTGATATAGCATTGGAGTGATTAAAATGGATATAGCTGTTGATCTCGGTTCTGACAGAACAAGAGTTTTTATTGAAAATAAAGGAATAGTGCTTGATGAGGCAAGCGTTGTTGCGTTTGATGTTGATACCTACGACATTGTCGGCGTCGGCAACGAGGCTTATAAGATGATTGGCAAAACGCCTGCAGGCATACGAGCAATGCACCCGATTGATGACGGTGTTATTTCACGCTCCGAACTTGTTGAGGATATGGTTTCAATTCTTATAAAAGAGGTCAGTCCGTCAAAGGTGACTATGCCGAGGGTTGTTGCATCAATCCCGAGTGAGGTTACCGAGGTTGAAAAAAGAGCTGTTGTAAACGCAGTAAGCTCAATCGGTGTTCGCAAGGTGTATCTTATTGAAGCACCAAAAGCGGCGGCAATGGGCTGTTCGCTCGACATAACAAGTCCTCACGGCATTCTGATTGCAGATGTCGGCAGCGGTACGGCAGATATTGCCGTGCTTTCTCTCGGCGGAATCTCGGTTTCAAAGTGCATAAAGTCGGCAGGCTGTGCAATGGACGAAGAAATCGTTAAATACATCAGAAAAGAGCATAACCTGATTATCGGCACAAACATGGCAGAGGCCTGCAAAAAGGCTGTTGGCTGTGTAAAAATTCCGAAAGAGCCTAAGCTTTTCAGAGTTAAAGGCAGAGATGCCGTAAGCGGTCTGCCCAAATTTATTGATGTTGGCTATGCCGAAATCAAGCCTGTAATCGAGGATATTGCGCTTAACATTATCAGGGCAATTAAAGATGTGCTTGAACAGACTCCGCCCGAGCTTGTCGGTGACATCTACACTGACGGTATAATTTTGACAGGCGGTCTTGCCAAGCTAACGGGATTTGCAAGGCTTCTCAGCGAATCCACAAAGCTGAAAGTAAGAGTTCACAAAGCCGCCGCTGACTGCGTTATCAACGGTTGCGGCAAGGCAATCGAATATATTGACCATCCCGAAAAAATACAGCCGGGTGCAGTCAATCCGCTTATAGAGGCATTTTAATTATAATTTTAAACATTTTATCCGCAGATTTTACCGTCTGCGGATTTTTTGTAACATGGTATTGTCAAATCCGAAAATATGATTTAACAGTTGCCTTTATCCCGTTTCAGTACCGTACTTTTTTCTTCTTTTTCACATAAAAAATCTCCCCTTAAAGCATTCACTGAAAACCATGTTATTTCAAAAGTCTGCTTTAAGGGGATTATATCAGTTAACAATTGTTCTCCGCTTTTGTTTTATAGTTCATTATTCTTTCAAGAAATATCTGTACTTTTTCTTTGGCTATCTCTCCGCTGTTTTCAATTTCGGTATCGCCAATGTAAAACTTGTGTTCAGCGGATTTCTTCAAAATATCAAGCAATTTTTTCTGTTCATCCGCTTTGTTAATGAAAACGGACACGGCACAATCACAGGCTATAGAAAATTCTGCCGGTGTTTTTGAAGCAAGTGCGTCGTAAAACCTTTCTTTTACGCTTTCAAATTTATTTTCCGTGTCAGTCGGCAAAAGCTTTGTAATCATCTTCCAAGTATTCCACGCAAGAAAGCCGTTGCAGTTGTCAAGACCTTTGGCAACAAATTCAAAGAACGGATAGACAAGTTTCGGATTTACTTCGCAAATATACTCAAGAACCTGTTCCGCCCAGTGAGCATTTGCGTAATCATCGTCAAGAAAAATCTCAATAAGCAAAGGAACAGTCAGAATTTCTTTGCTTGCAAGCTGTGCGTAATATTCTTTTTCAAGCCTTTGTTCAAATTCCTGAAAAATCTGCTCTGTTTTCATAAATTCCCGTCCATAAATTCACTTAAATTTCGGTTTAATACTCCTAATATAATACTGTATATTACATTCTTTTTCAAGTAAAATCATATTAAAAGTAACATTCCCCCCGAATTTTATCGGAGGGAATGCTTTGCTGTTAGCAGAATATTAAGAAAAGGTTGTTCTGTAGTTCTGTTATTCTGAATAGCTTACCCAGACACCGCCGGACTTTGAACCCGGATTTGCACGGAAACAGTTCTTACCGTCAGCAACTGTCAAGTCGCTTGTCTGTGTTTTCCATGTTGATTCTGTGTCCTTAAAGAGGAAACAGTTTGAACCGGGGCTGAGCGGTGTGTCAAAGTCGTAGTACCAGATATCTGTACCTGCAATCTTATTCATGTGAGCTGCTGCGTTGCCGAGTCCGCTCTCTGCCCAACCGTAGATATAAACATCAGTATAGTGTGCCTTTGAGTTATCAAAGTAAACTCTTGAAAGTGTGAATGCAGGCTTCTGCTCCGGAACATACGGAGCTGTTGAAACAGCTTCGTCATTGCTGAGTGAGATGCAGTTGTTTGTCTTTGAAACTGTTGCATTCCAGCAATTGTAAACATTACCGTCATCACCGCCTACAGGCTTTTCGTCAACCTCTGAAAGAGAACGATAAACGCTGACATTTGAAACTGTTGCAGGAACTTCAACTGTGTAAACATTCGGGTAAGCGTCTGTATCCTGCTCAAACTGATAGCTTGCACCTGTGTCAAGGTCATAAGCAAAGAGTGAAACACCGTCAGATGTCATCCAGCCAAGCTTAGTCTTGAAGTAAAGAGTGTATGTGTCAGCAGGCTTTGTTGTAGGCTGTGCAGTCGGCTTTACAGTTGTAGGCTCGGCGGTAGTCGGCTCAGGTGTTGTAGGCTGTTCTGCCTGATAAACATCACCCGTGCGGCCCCAGTCTTTGAGCTGAACAACGTACTTCTGAATCAATGTTGCGTCAACAACAGAGATTGTATTATCCCCATTAACATCAGCAAGAATCTGCTTGTCAGCCGAAAGTGTTTCAAGCTGAACGACATGTTTCTGAACGAGTGTAGCGTCAACGACTGTAATGTCACCGTCACCGTTTACATCACCGTAAACAGCATTGCCCGAAGGCTCTGTTGCGGGCTGTGCGGTTGTAGGCTGAGTTGACGGAACAGGCTTTGTTGTAGGTTCTGCTGCAGAACCCTTTGTAACATCAGTAGCCTCAATCTCAACCTTTGTAGGTGTAAGAGTTGTATCCTCCCATGTACCTGCCTTTGTAAGTGAGAATGCCTTTGATGAACCGTTGAGGCTGATAGGTGTACCTGTTCTGCCCGGATACTGCTCGCCGCCTTTTTCAGAGATGATTACTCTTGTGTTGGCTGAAGTTGAAAGGTCAAAATCCGACGCAGCCTGATTTTCATCATCCTCATCAGCTGAAATACTTGATGACTTCGGAACTTCGTAGTAATAGTAACCTGTTGCAGGATCAAGAGTCATTGCTTCGCCCGGCCAGTTTGCATTTTTGTAAACAGTACCCTTGTTTGTGGTTTCATCAAAGATGTAAACCTGGTAAGGTGCTGACCAGCCCTTCTTGTTAGCAGGGTTGAAGAATACATACACTCCCGATTCCTGAGCGGTACTCTTTGCGTACTTATAAACCATTGAAGAAGTCTTTACACCGTCGGTTGCCGTAACTGTGAGATTGATTGTTTCGCCCGGCTTATAATCTGAACCGATGCGGATTGATGTTGTACCCGTAAACTTAACAGGAGTTGAATCATCAAGACAGTAAGTACCCGATGTTGCGTTTTCAAGACTGAGTGTAAGGGTCATTGTGTCGCCCCTGAACGAACCGCTTTCAACAGAGTTTATTGCCTTCGGGGTTGTTGTACCGTTGTAAACAACAGCAACACCCGTGTTGCCGATTGAACCTGTGAGAACGCCGTTTGCAACCGTAAACTCAGCACCTGAAACCGTATCCGTATATTTGCCGTCTGCAAGACCTGTGCCGGAAATACTTACGCTTGCGTTTGTACCTTTACAATTTGAAAGAACGATACCGCTTGTGCCTCTTGCAACATAAGCAATGTCGCCTGAAGAACCGAGCTTTTCAGACTGACCTACAAAAAGGTTGTGGAACTTGTTAATTTCGGAAACAGCTGTGCTCTTGTAAGTTGAATCCGTTGAAATGTTACCCATGAGAGCTGTTCCCGGACGGGCAAAGAAAAGTGCTGTTGAATCTTTTCTTGACGCAACGATTGCCCATGCCTTTACAACATTTTCATCCGAAACATCGGCAGTGTTTGAGAATCCCGATGAACCCGAGCTGCCCTCGTATGTATCGTGGCTTTCTGCCCAGAGAACTGCATTTGACGCTGCAACACCTGATTTGTATTTCGCATTGGTAGCTGTGCTTGCCTTACCCCTTGTGACATTGTAAAGCACTGCGTCGCCCGTTCTGTTGTCAGTAACATTGATATACTTGGTGTATGAGGAGTAGCTTCTGTCTGCACCGCAGTTGTTAAGAATTTCACCGTAGATGTAGAGATCATCGCCTGTTTTCTGTGTGTAGTAAGAAGAAGCCGAGGTTGTTATATTTTTCCAGTAATCAGACGCATACTCGCCGTCATCCTCTGTTTCAATATGCTTTGCGGCATCAAAACGGAAACCGTCAACACCGCAGTCGATGCATTCCTTGAGGAGGTTGATAATGTATCCCTGAACAGCAGTATCGTTTGTTACAAGGTCAGGACACTTTGAAACATGACCCTGAACAACTGCCTGAACCGAACTGTCGTTTGCATCGCCTTTGTACGTACGGGTGTAGGTTTTTCTTTTCTTATAGAACTCAGGCTCGTACTTTTTAACCTGATTGCTCACAGTCTCCGGCCTAGCTTCATCAGCATTTGCAATATGGTTTGAAACGATATCGCAGATGATTTTGATGCCGTATTTGTCAGCCTCATCACAAAGTGATTTAAGATCGTCCTTTGTGCCGAGCCATGACTCCTCTGCAATGTGGAAGCTGATCGGCTGATAAAGCTTCCACCACTGACCTGTTACATCGCCCGAAGTTGAGTAGTCCTTTGGCTGCTGAACGGGAGAAGTCTGAACTGTTGTGTATCCTGCCGCTGCAATTGCGGGAAGGTTTTCTTTGATTGTATTGTAAGACCAGTTGAATGCGTGGAGCATAACACCGTCGCCGACCTTATCACGAAGGGTACTGTCGGCAGATGCAGTCTGTGCGGAATCAACCTCGGCAGCATTTACGGAGGTAATTGCCGCAAAAGAAGATGTCAGAAGCGCAGACGCAACAACAAGACTTGCAATCTTTTTTGCTTTCTTCATAGGGAAAACATCCTTTCATAAAATTCTCGACTTCATTATAACAAATTTCACCAAAAAAGTATATACTTTATGTTACAAATTCGAGGGCTGTTTTTTGTGCAGATTACACGGTTGTAAAATTTTTTTAACAATAATTTTGCATCAAAAAGCATTATATTTAACCTTTTCTGACTCTGTATGAGCTTTACTTCTTTAAGAGAATATTAGTGATGCAAATTTGATTTTCTTTTTACACGATATTGATTGACATTTTTGTGCATTTAGAATATAATCAAAGAGCAGTTGTCCCCTGATGCTTATGTGACGGGTGACATTTCGGAAAATTTAAATTGTATTGCGTGCAATCGCTTTTAAGCGGTTAATAAGGATTTTGTGTAAAGAAAAAGGACGGGGCGACACAGCCGTCTTATTTTTCTGTTCAAAAATTCTGAGCATCATGGTTATGTCTTTGCAGAAACGGCAGAGCGGACTGTGTTCGCCTGCATTTTTCAGGCTGACACAATCCGCTTTATTTTTACGGATTTTACTGTTATCACAACGGAACAGGGGTGCATAAATGGAACAGACATCAAAGAAAACAATAGTTTCACTCAAGGATATTTTCATCAAATTTGACGGTGAGGTAATTCTTAACCACATCAACCTTGATATAAATGAAAAGGAATTTGTAACTATTCTCGGTCCGTCAGGCTGCGGTAAAACCACAACCCTGCGCATCATCGGCGGTTTTGTTGAACCCGACAGCGGCGATGTCATTTTCGGCGGCAAAAGAATTAACGGAACTCCTCCGAATAAAAGAAATGTAAACACGGTATTCCAGAAATATTCTTTGTTTCCCCACCTCAATGTTTTTGATAATGTGGCTTTCGGACTCAAGCTTAAAAAGATGCCGAAAGATGAAATAAAAAAGCGTGTAACCGATATGCTTGCAACCGTTGACCTCAAGGGTTATGAAAAGCGTTCCGTTGCAAAGCTTTCGGGCGGTCAGCAGCAGCGTGTTGCAATTGCAAGAGCGCTTGTGTGCGATCCCGAAATCATTCTGCTTGACGAGCCTCTCGGTGCTCTTGACCTTAAACTGCGTAAGAGTATGCAGCTTGAGCTTAAGGAAATTCAGCAGAAAACTCAGAAAACATTTATATATGTTACTCACGATCAGGAAGAGGCTCTTACCATGAGCGACCGTGTTGTTGTTATGAACAACGGTGTAATCGAGCAGATTGGTTCTCCCGAGGATATATACAACGAGCCTGTGAACGCATTTGTTGCAGACTTTATCGGTGAGGCAAATATTCTCAACGGAATTATGCTTGATGACTGCAGAATTCAAATTCTCGGCAAAGAGCTTGAATGTGTTGACAAGGGATTCGGCAGGAATACTCCTGTTGATGTTGTCATCCGTCCCGAGGATATTGAAGTTACCTCTCCCGAGGACGGTCAGCTTGTCGGAACTGTTGAGAACACAACCTTCAAGGGTGTTCACTATGAGATGAGCGTAAGATGCGGAAAGTGTGAAATTCTTATCCACTCCACCAAATCGGCTGAAATCGGAAGCAAAATCGGTATGAGGGTTATCCCGTTCAACATTCAGATTATGAACAAGCTTCTTCCGTTTTACGATAATGTTATTGAGACAACCGTTACATACGCAAATCAGAACGACAATTCCTTTGAATTTGAGCTTGAGGGCGAAACCGTTACCGTTCCCGATAAATACTATGAAGAAGGTACAAAGCTAAAAATCGCTCTGCCGCCCGACGCTCTTTCGCTTGCAGGCGACGGCGTGGGCGATTTAAAGGATTTGTACATTGAATCCGTAGTTTACAAGGGTGAACACAACGAAATCATTCTTGAATCGGACGAAAGAAAGTGGCTTATGCTCAGCGATACGGACGAGCAGGTCGCAACCTATGTTCCGCTTTCATTCAACTTTTCAAAGGCTCGGTTTGAGGTAATCTCAGAGTTTTCGGAAAAGGAGGGCTGATAAATGAAATCACGCAAGCCCTCTATTCCCTACATAATCTGGATGGTTGTTTTCACAATGATTCCGATTATTATGATCGGCTTTACCGCCTTTACCGACAAGAACGGTAATTTTTCGCTTCAGGCATTTACAAATGCGTTTTACTACACAAACATTTTTGTAAAATCACTTTGGATTGCGCTTATTTCAACGGCAATCTGTCTTGTACTTGCATATCCGCTTGCATACCTTCTCACGAGAATGAAAGAATCAACCCAGAACACGCTCATTATGTTGCTTATGATTCCTATGTGGATGAACTTTCTGCTAAGAATCTACGCATGGGTAACGCTTTTGCAGGACAACGGTCCGATTGATATGATGCTCTCGCTTTTGGGTATTCATTCAACCTACATCGGCAACACGGGTGCGGTAATTCTCGGAATGGTGTATGAATATCTTCCGTTTATGGTTCTGCCGATTTACACCGTTATGAGCAAAATCGACAACGGTCTTATTGAGGCGGCGCAGGATCTCGGTTCAAACAACTTTACCGTATTCAAAAAGGTTGTCGCACCGCTCAGCGTTCCCGGAATTATTTCGGGTGTGACAATGGTATTTGTTCCGAGTGCAAGCACATTCCTGGTTGCACAGTATCTCGGCGGTCCGGACGACATTATGATTGGTGATGTCATTGAAAAAATATTCTGGACAGACCAAAACACGGGTTCGGCAATTTCATTGATACTAATGATTTTTATTTTCGTGTTCCTGATAATCATGAACTTGTTCGGTGATGAGGAGGCGATTGCATAATGAAAAAGAAAACAGGTATTCTTTCAAAAATTTACATTGCAATCCTGCTTATTTTCCTTTATTCGCCCATTGCCGTACTTATCTTCTATTCCTTCAACAACGGCAAAACTACCGTCTGGAAAGGATTTACATTCAAATGGTATGTACAGCTTTTTCGTGACGACAATATTATGAACGCATTGTGGAACACTGTTATTATTGCCGTTCTTGCATCTGTTTTTGCAACAATACTCGGAACTGCCGCCGCAATCGGCATCAGCAATTTCAAGGGCAAAAAAAGAATGCTTATTCAGAATGCGTCAAACATTCCGATCATCAGCCCTGACATAGTAATGGGTGTTTCTCTCATGCTTTTGTTTACGACTCTCGGAGTTATCTTTAACTTTGAAATGGGATTTTTCACGGTTTTAATTTCGCACATATGCTTTTGTGTTCCGTTTGTTGTGCTTAATGTTATGCCGAGAATCAAACGAATGGATCAGAGCATTTACGACGCCGCCCTTGACCTTGGCTGTAACCAATGGCAGGCATTTTACAAGGTAATTATTCACGAGCTTATGCCGGGTATTTTCTCGGGTCTGCTCATGAGTTTTACATATTCTCTTGACGATTTCATCATAACATATTTCACAAGAGGTGCAAAATTCCAGAACCTCTCTATTGAAATTTACTCGATGACTCACAGGAGAATTTCACCGAAAATCAACGCTCTTTCCGCACTGCTTTTCCTTGCTGTACTCATTGTTATGGTTATTATTAATCTGCGTGACAGACACGAAGAAAAGGTGCAGAAAAAGAGAACTTGATTTTAAAAATTTTATTAAAGGGAGATTGAGAAATGAAAAGAATCATCAGCATTGTCCTTGCATCTGCAATGACGGCAACATGTGCGGCTTGCCTTTCAGGCTGCGGCGGAGGTGCTTCGGCTGACTCAGCTGACGCAGGAGAAGTTAATGTTTACAACTGGGGCGAGTACATTTCAAACGGCGAAGATGACTCACTCGACATTATCGAGGAGTTTGAAAAACGCACCAACATCAAGGTAAACTACACAACCTATGAAACCAACGAAGAGCTTTACAATATGCTGAAAAACAGTAATGTAAGCTATGATGTTGTCATTCCGTCCGAATATATGATCAGCAGATTGATTGATGAGGATATGCTGTTGGAGCTTAACTTTGACAATATTCCTAACTACGACAATCTTATGGATCGTTTCAAAAAGCTTGCCTGCGATCCCGAAGGTAAATATACCGTATGTTACAGCTGGGGCGTAACAGGTATGGTTTATGACAAAACAAAGGTTAAAACAAAGCCCGATTCATGGGACGCACTTTGGAACAAAGACCTTTCAGGTCAGATTCTTATGTTTAACAACAGCCGTGACGCAATGGCGATTGCAATGCAGCTTGAGGGCATTGACCCTGCCAACTGTACAAAGAAAGATGTTGACAAAGCCGCCGCTAAACTTAAAGAGCAGAAGCCTCTCCTTAAAAAATATGTAATGGATCAGGTATTTACTGAAATGGAAAACAGCCAGTCGGCAATTGCTCCGTACTACGCAGGCGACATTATGACAATGATTGATAACAACGAGGATCTTGACTACGCAATGCCAAAGGACGGCTCAAACCTTTTCTATGACGCAATGTGTATTCCGAAATGCAGTAAAAACAAGGAAAATGCAGAGAAGTTCATCAACTTTATGCAGGATCCTGAAATTGCCGCCGCAAACTTTGAATATCTCAACTATGCAACACCCAATCAGGTTGCATATGACGATTACATTGATGAAGACGTAAAGAAAAACGAATTCATCTTCCCGAGTGACGAGTATCTTGACAAATGCTATGTATTTTCAAATGTTTCCGATGAGGTTTATTCCTATATGCAGGAACAGTTTGTAAAAATCCAGGCAGACTGATAAGCAATAAAATTAATCCCGAGCAAAGCTTTTAAAGGCTCTGTTCGGGATTTTAATTTTGGTAAATTTTTAAAATTAATCATCCCCCATTTATACAGCCTTCAAATTTTATGTTATCTTAAAAGTATTATTCCTTATTTTAAAGGGTTTCCGTGACAGGTTGTCATATTCGCTCTGCGAACACTCAAAATACACAGAATTAACGGGGATTCGCTCAATCTTACAAATAGATTTCAATTGCCTTGTTTTGATTGACAAATTAGGAAAAAGTAATATAATATATACTGTTAAAGAGTGCATAATACATTTTTCGATTTTATTCACTTGCAGGCGGGCGCCTGTGCATCACAAAAGAGATAGGATGGTATAATAATTGTTTACAATTTTAAAAGAACATCGTGGCTTCGGAAAGCAGATTTTGCTCCTTGCCAAAAACGAACTTATTAAAACTTACAAAGGCGCCGTAATCGGTCCTCTTTGGGCTGTTGTTAAGCCTGCGTTTACAATTTTTGTTTACTGGTTCGCTTTTTCCTGCGGTATCAAACAGCTTAAAACACTTCACCTTGACATCGGCGGAGCACAGCCTTTTTCCATTGACTTCTTTACTTTTATGTTCATCGGTATCATTCCGTGGTTCTTTATTCAGGACAGCATAACGCAGGGTGCAAAGGAACTGAGAATCAACCGTCAATTTATTACAAAGGTTAAGTTCCCCGTTTCAACAATCCTTACTTATACAGAGGTTTCAAGGCTTTTTGTTCACCTGATTCTTATGGCATTTATGTACGCATATGTACTTTTCACAATCGGACCGAGCTGGTACAATCTGCAATTTTTCCTGTACTGTCCGTTGATGTTTATCTTCTTCCTTGCGCTCACATGGTCAACAGCCCCGATGTCTGCGTTCAGTAAGGACTTTGAAAGCCTGATTGTTTCCGTTATGTCAGGTATTTTCTGGTTATCGGGTATTATGTACAACTCCTACGGCTTTGATTCGCCGTTTCTCAACAAGCTTATGCTTATCAATCCGATTAACTTTTTCGTAAACGGCTACCGCAACTGTTTCCTCTACAACAGACCGTTCTATGCAAACAAAACGGAATGTCTTGTGTTTGCAATTGAATTTGTTGTAATTTTCGCCCTTGGTATTTTCAACTACAACAGACTCAGGAAAAAACTTCCTGATGTACTTTAAGGAGGTAATATTATGGCTGAAACAAAAGTATCCGATCCGATTATTACCTTTAAAAATGTCAGCAAAACCTACACTCTCTACAAAGATGACAAGGCAAGATTCAAGGCTCTTTTCTTTAAGCCGAGAAATGCAAAAACGAACAAGGCACTTAACAATGTTTCAATGGTAATCAATCGTGGCGAATCGGTTGGTATTGTCGGCGATAACGGTGCAGGCAAGTCAACTCTGCTCAAGATGATTACTGGCGTTGCATTTCCCGACGAAGGCGAAATCACCGTTGACGGCAAGGTTGCCGCATTGCTTGAGCTCACTGCAGGCTTTTCCATGGAAATGACAGGCAGAGAAAACATTTATCTGAAGGGTTATGTTCTCGGTCTTGAGGACAGCTACATTAAGCAGATTGAGGAGAAAATCATCGACTTTGCAGAGCTTGGAGATTACATTGACCAGCCTGTAAGAACATACTCAAGCGGTATGAAAATGCGTCTTGGTTTTGCTATCAATGTCAACATTGAACCCGATGTTCTTGTTGTTGATGAGGCGCTCTCGGTCGGTGACGCAACCTTCAAAAAGAAGTGTAAAAATAAAATTAAAGAGATTATCGAAAGCGGTGTAACCGTACTTTATGTAAGTCACAATGCCGCTTCGGTTAAAGAAATCTGCGCGCGTTCAATCTTCCTGAAAAAAGGAACTGTTATGTTTGACGGCCCGACAGATGAAACCCTCAGAGTGTATGAGGAATCAAAAAAGAAAAAATAATTCCGTTTCGGAATAAAGCAAAAGCTCCACAATTGCGGAGCTTTTCTGATTTATCTGAGAGGTAAACCCATATGGACTGTACCGTAAAAGGCAATCTGCCCTCCGAAATTTTTGAGGACATTAAAAAAATTGCAGACAACAGGATAAATTTTCAACAGTTAAAAAACAAGACTGTTTTCGTGTCGGACTGTCACGGACTTATTGCATATTACATTATATGCACATTGCTTGAGGGCAATGATTTTTTTGAAAGCAACACAAGGGTAATCACCCTTGCAAAAAGCCGTGAAGATGCCGAAAAGCAGTTCGGCAACCTTACTCTCCGCAAAGATTTTGTTGTTGAAATCGGAGATTCAAGAGCATTTTCCGTAAATGAAAGAGCCGACTTTGTAATATACTGCAACTGCCCGTGTGAGGTTGCAGAGGAAGATTGCAGTAATCCCGAAATTGCGGATACAATCACTTCGGGCTTTGCAAATGTGCTTGAATATGCAAAAGAGTCAAATGCCGAATCGGTTCTGCTCGTATCTTCATATATGGTTTACGGGGAAGTTTTCAGCGGTAAAAATAACATTTGCGAAAACGACCTCGGCTATCTTGATCCGACCGATGCCGACAGTGCATACGCACAAAGTATGCGTTCAGCCGAAACACTTGCTGTTTGCTATGCTGAAAAGTTCGGTATGAATGTAAAAATCGCCCGTCCCTGCCCCACACTCGGAGGTGTCAGAATGAGCGATGAAAGAAAATGGGCAAAGCTGATTGTCAGTGCGGCAAAAAATCAGAGCATTATGCTTACAGATAACGGTGGCGAAAAGTTCAGCTTTTGCTATGTGACGGACACGGTTTCTGCATTGATTGATATTTTGCTTAACGGAAAAAGCGGTGAGGCATACAACATTTCAAACGATAACGCAAATGTGACAATGCGGGAATTTGCACAGCTTGTAAAATCGGCAAATCCCGAAAAGAATCTCTCCGTAGTGTTCGTTCACAGAAAAGACGAAGAAGAACCCGAATTTTCTCCGTCATCCCCCACACCGTATGTTTTGTGCAACGATAAAATAAAATCACTCGGCTTTAGTCCGAAAACCACGCTTAAAGACGGAATAAAACGCAGTATAAGAGCAACAGAACTGCGTGCAGAATTGCGAAGGATAAAGTAATGCGTATTAAAGATTTTTTAAACGAATTTGAGGCCGACAGGGCGGCATTGCCCGGAGTTGAAAAAGAAACTCTTGCAAAGCTCAGGAACAAAACAATTGTCATCTCGGGCGGTGAACTTGCAAGGTGTCTTTGCTATGCCCTTCTGTACAATAACGAGGCTAAAAGGCTCGGAATAAAAGTTATCCTTCTCGGCAAATCACGCAACGCAATGGCATCATACCACAGCGAACTCTTGTTAAGAGATGATTTTGATTTTGTTGATTATAATTCTGCATCAGAAATTTCAAGTGCCGACTATGTAATTACAACAGGAATCTGCGGTGAACATACAGACAACAACCCACAGATTATGATTGACGGCATTGCAGAGGTAAATGCCTGTGCCAAAATTGCAAAAGCCACAGGCGCAAGAGTTGTCGTTGTGAACGACAGCAGAATTTACGGCAAAGCCAAACCGCACAGAGTTTATTCTGAAAACGAGTACGCAGAACTTGACGCAACCTCCCCCTCATCGCTTGCAGGTCAGCTTATGAGAACGAGAGAAACCACCTTGCACTCGGTTTTGAAGAACAGCGAATCAACCGTTACAACGCTCAGAACGGGCATAATTTTGGGAGCTTCAAGCAACTTTACAAGCGTGCTTGATCCTGTTTTTGACGATATAGCCAACCGCCGTGACACAGTTGTTCCTGCAACAAGGGATCGTTGCACCTTTGTTTATATCAACGATGTTTTAAAGGCGATTGTTTTCGCAATGACAAATCTTGAAGAAAACGCAGTTTATAATGTCGGCGGCAAAAACTGCAACGCATCGCTGATTATGATTGCGGCTGTTCTCAACGATATTTACGGCAGTCGTTGTACAATTGAGTCGGGCAATTTTACGGAGCTTGACGGCTGTGCAATTAATTCAAACAAGATTTCCGTAAACGAATGCACTCCCGACATTGACCTTGAAACCATGCTAAAAATCTGCATAATGGACAAGATGAAGTCAGAAAAAGTTCTGCGTATCCCCCACTCACACGAACGCAGACTTGATTCAATTCACGAAATTCAGCTTGCATTTCTGCTTGAAACCGACAGAATTTGCCGAAAACACAACATAAAATATTTTCTCGGCGGCGGAACACTTCTCGGTGCAATCCGTCACAAAGGATTCATTCCGTGGGATGATGATGCCGATATTATGATGTTGCGTGAAGATTTTGACCGATTTTGCGAGATTGCGCCAAAGGAACTTCCGAGCAATATGACTTTTCAATCGTACCATACGGACAAGGCTTGTTTCTATGAATTTGCCAAGGTTAGACTTGACGACACTTTCTTTGCAACCGACTTTGCAAAAGACCACCACGCGATGCACAACGGAATTGCGTTTGATATTTTCTGTCATGATAACACAGCCAATTCAGCAATCGGACGAAAAATTCATATGGCTGTGACTCTGTTCACAAGAGCGCTGGTGTTCAATAAATGGAACAATCGCAAGGCTGAAAACGGCAGTAGAATCCAGAGCATTGTAACAAATTTCTGCAAGAAAATATTTCCGCTCAGATTCAGTATGTGGCTTGAAGTCCGTACTTTAAAATTCTTTAAAAACAAAAAGAATGCAAAATATCTCTATGACGGAATGGGCAGAAATATTTATAACGGTGCTTTTCCAAAGGAATATCTTGACGATGTTGCTTATGCCGACTTTGAGGGTTACAAGTTCCCCGTGCCAAAGGAATATGACAAGTACCTTACTTTCCTCTACGGCGACTATATGGAGCTTGCACCGCTGTCAACAAGAATGGGTTGCCACGAAATTGCCCTCTGCGACATCGGAAAATATGACGGTTTCAAAATCCGCAAACCCGATTCTGAAAAATAATCAGCGTAAAACAGACCGATAAAGTAAATGTCACTTGACACTTACCTGTCGGTCTGCTATAATAATATAGCACATTTTGGGTGTTGCACAAATAATGGATGCTAAGAGTGACCAACTGCCTTCTAAGCAGTAGGTCAGGGGTAGCGTTGCTAACATATTTCAGTTTAAATGCTCACTATCGACTTCTTGTACACAAAATTAAACATATGCGGATATGGCGGAATTGGCAGACGCGCATGGTTCAGGTCCATGTGAAAGCAATTTCATGCAGGTTCAAGTCCTGTTATCCGCACCAACAGCCGTTTCTTACGTAGGGACGGCTGTTTTGTACCACATTGTCGGTCTGTTTTATGGTGATTTTCAAAATATTTGAATTGATTTTGAATAAAAAACGAAAATTATGTTGACAAATCCGAAAATATGGTATATAATAATCAAGCTGTTGTTATTAAGCAACATTTCGAGGTGTAGCTCAGTTTGGTAGAGTGCTTGGTTTGGGACCAAGATGCCGCAGGTTCAAGTCCTGTCACCTCGACCATAGAAAAAACCGCATTAGAAAGCCAGTTTTTAGCTTTTTGGTGCGGTTATTTTTTATATCTTTTTAACGCTAAAATACACCGAAATACAGGAAAAAACAGGTAAAATGTTAGGCAAATGCAAGGCAGGAAAAGTCAGATATAATCGGTACTTTCAGGCTTTCAAAAAATGCGATATTATGCAAAATCATTAAATTTACAAATAACAAACTCCCCTCACCTATCTTCAATGACTGTGTGAGGGGAGTTTTTGCAATTATGTGTTTGGTTTTGTTATGTATTTATTTGATTTTCGCAGTGTAATCAAGGGCAATCCAGCCGGCACCGCTCTTGAGTTTGCCCCACTTTTTTGCGCCTGTGCCTGATTTTTCGGCTACGATCGTGTACGCTCCGCCCTTGGGGATTGAGCCACACACGGGATAGTTCGTGCCTGCACCTTTGCGGATGTTCACACCGTCATTTGCGGTAATCCTGACAATGTACGGCTTAAACGCTTTTGATGTGCTCGGCTTTGATGTTGTCGGCTTTGCAGTCTGTGCAGGCTTTGTTGTGCCTGATGAGCTTGCCGACTTATACTTATAGCCGAAGTATTTACACATACCCTTGCAGATTGCCTCTCCGATTGCAACTGTATTCTTGCGTATCCAATCCGAGCCTGTCACGGTGTCGTGAAACTCACACTCAACATATACTGACAAAGCCTTCGGCACATTGATTTCGTAGAGATCGGTTTTGTAGCTGACCGAATCATCCTTGCCGGGCGATATTGCTCCGAGGGCATTTTTCACCGATTCGGCAGCCTTTCTGCCGTTTGAGTTCAGGCAGAAAACTCTTGTACCGCCTGTGTATTTGCCGTTAAAAGCGTTGGTGTGAATCGGCATATGAATGTCTGCACCGAACTTGTCCGATTCGGGACAGCGTGTCTGCATAAGCGTTCCCGACTTTGCGACCATAACCTCAAAACCGCAACGCTTGAGAGCTTTGGCTGTTGCAGCGGCAATTTTGTCGCACTGAGCCATTTCGTTTGTACCACCCGTTGCATAGGTGTTTCTGTTCTGATTCGACGGACTGAGATAGATTCTTTTTGTTGACATAATTATTATTCCTCACTTTCGTTTTTATTTTATGCACTCCCCACTTTTACTACATTTTTTATAAATAATATGGTATAATTCATAATAGAAGGGAGGTGAATCATATGGAGTTGATTTTAAAAGAAATTGAACGGGCATTAGACGCTAAACTATACTATTTAGCGTTGCAAGCTTCTCTAACATTGCCCGATATTTGTGGAGCACTGCAATCAGATGACGGCGTAGCAAAAAATTATAAATATATTGCTTGGTATGACACTTACGCAAAAGAACCGGGCGATCTATCTATTTCCGGCAAGGATTGTTACCATTTCCGTTGTTCATATGTGCATCAAGCACTAACCACACATGAAAAATCTTCATATTCACGAATTATATTTTTAGCACCAACTTGTCAAGGCATAACTTTTCATAACAATGTTATAGATGGTGCCTTAAATATTGATGTTAAGCGTTTTTGCAATAATATTCTTAATGCAGTACGCAAATGGCAGAAATCAATCAAAAATAATGAAAACTATAAAAGAAATTACAAAAATCTCATTAAACTTTACCCAGATGGACTTCCACCATATATAACCGGCACACCAGTAATTTCGTAACAATAATCTAAAAAACATAGATAGTCCAGAAGAAATTTAATTTTCAACTGGGCTATCCTTTTATTTTAGTTAGTTTTCCGAAACTTCGGGCAAACCTGCAATGCTTGTCAACACAGACAATACACCTGCAAGCAAAGATGCCGAGCCTACTGCAAGCCAGTTTACATCTGTCATAACGGCAGATACTCCGATTGTTGCAATAGCAGTCTGTGCAACGGTCTTAATCGCTCTGACCGCCGTAGCTTTCGCCCAATTTTTGGTGAAAATTTTTTTCATTTTTAATCTTTCCTTTCGCTGATTTTTTCGAGGTCATCAATTCTGTGATTTGCGACCTTAATTTCTTCGTCCACAACCGCGTTGTGCTGTTCAATCGCATATGTACGCTCGATGAGGCTGTTATGCTTGTCAACCTTTTTTTCGAGCTGTTCAATGCGATAGTTCGACATTTGACTGTTAATCACAATACCGCCAAGAGTACCCACCGCAGAACCTGCAAGCGTGATTAAAGCGATAATAATTTCAGTTGTCACTTATTCGACCTCGCTTTCTGTCGGCTCGTCAACGGTTGGATTGTCGCCCCAAACTGCCATGACAGCATTGAAGTATTCGTCAGAGAGAACCTTTCTCAACTGTTCTCTGCCGAATTCGTCATTCATATATGCATTGCGGATGTTTCCACCTACCTGCATTTCTTCACCGTTAAAGGTCAAAAACTGCTGTCTGAGTACCGAAACGCTGTCCTTTGTTAGCATATCGAGTGTGATTTTTTCTTTTAATTCCATTTTTCATACCTCCGTTATTTTTATATTTTGTAAATCAAAGAAAAGTTTACCTGCTCATCAGCGACGAAATTATAAGCCTGTTTATTGAGCGGAGTAAACTGCAACCAAGCCGATTTATTTACACTTCCTCTGAACATTCCTCCGTTTTTGCTTATGCCGATATCATGAACAATCACATCCGATTTGTTTGAGAAAGGCATATTGAGCAAAGCTATTGTAGATGTTCCGCCTAAAGATGTTGCGTTCATAATGACGGTGACATTTACAATAACGATATCGCCAATTCTTTCATAAAGGCAAGTTGCAGATTTTATTTTATCAATCTGAGTAGAGTACGGAGTAAGAGTAGCTGTGCCGAGTTCGATATTTGACGAATCGTATTTAGTCGCCAAGGCGGTTTTATCGGCTTTAACAAGCAGAGCATTGTAAACCGTACCGCTTGTGAGGTAACACGGGCTGTTATTTTTGGGTTCGCTGTCGAACGGCATTGAATCGAGCTTTCGGGCAATACTCTTGTCTGTTTTATCAAGCCTTGCTCCAAGCGAATTAGAACTACCTCTTGCATTTTCGACTTCTTTTGTGATTTCCGCAATAGAGCTTGCACCCGGGAAAGCTTTACTGTCATCATTGATTACGCTTTTTCCTACACGCAAACAAACGGTTTCAGCAGTTATGATTTCGTCGTTTTCTGTAAGCACAATGTCCATTTTGCAAATTCCCGACAAAGCAAGCATTGTGTCTGTTAGCGTAACTGTGACTACATTATTTTCGGTGTCAACGACTGCGGCAACGCTGTCTGCTACGATTACATCATCAACCGTAGCATTGACTTTAGCTGACATTGTGGAGGCAAGGTTAACAGTTTCACCGTTGACGGTGAACGCAAAATCAATAATGCGTGAGCCTTTGTCGCCCTGTCTGACCTCTAAGATTTCGTAGTTCTTACAGCTGTTGATTTCGAGTGTCATTTTTGTATGATTAATGTTCAAATTTTTTCACCTCATTTAACTATATAATCAGATAACTTTGATTTCGCTGTGCCGAGTTCAAGACTGTTCCAACGTTCAAGCACAAAATCATAGTCTGTCTTAATGATTTTGGCTTGTAAGCTATCGTTTTCAGTATCAACATACGCCGTGTCGCATAAATGCAGTCCAAGCATTTCGGTGAGTGTAGGGGGATAGTCAACCTTTACATTGAGCGTAGGCGCTCCGTTTGTGTTTACGAGCTGTCCTCTTAAAACCTGCGCTTGAATATTTAGCTTTTGAATCAAGAAGTCCTTGTTCTCGCCTGTGTGAGCGTTGAAATCCCAGTAACCTGTTTCATCGCCGATGTAGACCGAACCGCCGTCCGAAACATCAACCGTTTTCACCTTAATTAGCTTAGATTTATGGGTTTTGAGTTCTTGCGGTTGAGAGCAGAGGATGACGTTCTTGTCGTTGTATGTGTCGTGGCAAGTGGCATAAGCTGCAACGTGGGAACAAATATCATCTGAATTAAGCGTTTGCGTAAGACTGCTGATGTTACTTCCCCAGCGCAAATGGCAGTTTGTAACCGCCCCACGTTTTTTTAACAACGATACATTAAAGTTATTGTATTTATATTCACCGCCGAAAACATCAACGAGTGAACCGTCAGCACCGCCCATAAAATCACCAAGAGTACAGGGCGTACAGAAGCCAAGCGTCATAGATGATTTTGTGGTAATATCTGATGTAAATTTGAAATAGTGCTCCCACAAGGTTGCCTGCGGGAACAGCGAATCACCCTCAAAATCACGACCTGTGCAAAGTATATCCCACCATTCCTTTGGAGTGTGCACAACATCAGTTTGGTTGGAAGTTTCGATTAAAAAGTTGTTGTACAAATTATGCTTGATGTGCTTTGCTTTAACCGTAATTGATTTTTTGTCTTTGTACTGCAAATCGTAAATCTCAAAATACTGCGGTTCATCGGTTGGGTTCGGTTTTGCCTTAATGAAATACTGCGTGTCGAGTAAATCAGCACATCTGTCCGTTGTTGATAGTTCCATTTCGAGCAAATAATCGCCGTTTCGTTCCTCGGTAACTTTACCGCTGATTATTTCTGTAAACCGTCCGAGTAGGTTAAATCTACTTGGGCCGATTGTTTTAAAATCCGATTTATACAACAAAGGGAACATTTTTTATAATCTCCTCCAGTTCGGTCTTATTGACAGTAATGCGTTTTTATATGCAGTTACAACAATTTGATTGTTTCCAACCTTTAATTTAGGAGGTATAGTATCGTCAACAAAATTAGTTGTACCGTCTGATTTGTGTGCAATATACTGCATAGTTTCGCCGTCAAGCACAGCGTAGTCATAACCGCCTGTGCACTTCAAATCAAGTGATTCACCGTTTATGTTAATTTTAGCAATGGCCGTAGTGCCACCGCTAACATTCGTGTTAGTTATGATGATAGTAGGTAAGGATTCATATTGTTCGGGATTGTGCAAGGAAACCGATTTATTAACTTCAAAATCAATAGTCCGCTGTCCAAGCTCTGAATACCACCACGGCTTGCGGTTGAATTTGATTTTAGTTGTAAGCAATGTTGGGAGTTCACGAACAATATCGTCAATATTTGAAATATAAGCCTCGGTGAAATATCCGGGATTGTAAGTGTCCTTGTACTTTTGGTAACCTTGATTTAAAGTCAGCCATTCGATAACGGCCCTCGCAAGGTGCTTTGCTGACAGTTCGGATAAATACGGCAAAAAGGAAATTTCACGCTCAAATTCAACATTTTGCCACCGCCCGTTATCAAGCAAAACATCACCGTCTCTGCACGGGATTTCAACCGTTGAAACATCTCTAACGGGGATTTCGTGCTGTGGCGCTTGTGTGATACGACCGCCGAAATACGATAACCATTTACCTCCGAAATAAAAGTTATGCATATGCTCTCTGCCTCCTTGTTATTTCATCGGCGAGCCGATTGCTCATATCTTCGACAAGGCTGTCAATATCCATATCGTTATTAATTGCAACAGAGGGAATATTGATACTGATGTTGTTAATGATATTAGTGGAATCGTTTTCAAACACTGAGCCTCTGCCTTCACGCTTTGATTGACGATACTCCTCAGCCTCTTGAGCTGTGAGAACTGCCTCACCGGCATCAAGATATGCGGCGAACTTATCATGTGGAACATAATCAATGCCGGCACGGAAACGAGGTAAGGTTACTTCCGGAATCGGATCTATCTCCCAGCCAATCATTGATGTTGCCCAGTTTACGCCTTCCAACAATTTATTAATAATCCAAATAATGCCGTTGATTACATTCTCAACAAATGTAGGCAAAAGGTTAAAAACATTCTTGAAAATGTTAACAACACCGTTCCACGCTTGTTCCCAGTTTCCCGAAAAAACACCTTTTACGAAATCTACAATTCCGTTAAAAATCCCCGAAATCGGTTCAAGAATTTTTTTAACTCTTTTAATGGCATTGCCTAAAACTTCTGAAAAGATATGTGCAAGCCATTCAATCACCGGAACAAGTGCAGGGATAAGTGTTTCAAGCATTTCACCGAGTAGGCCAAGAACCGGTCGAAGAGCGTCAAAAACCAGTGAGATGACAGGCGATAGCTGTTCAAAAACAGGCTGTAGAATGCCGACAATTGTATCGCACAACTCACTGATAATCGGGATAAGAGGTGTAAGCAAATCATTCAAAAATGTAGCTAAATCCTCTATAATCGGAGTAAGTGCCGCCAACAATCCGTTGAGCAACACACCGGCAAGCTGAATGAACACCTCGATTACGGGCATTAAGAGTTCTACAAGCGTACTGAATAACGGCATTATAGCCTGGATTATTTGCATAAAATACGGAAGTAAATCCTGTATAATCTGCATTAAAGGCGGAAACAATTGTTCAACAATCTGTATGATGAGAGGGGCTAACTGCTCTATAAGCTGAGCTATAAACGGGAGCAATTCCTCAATCAATGGCATAATCTGTTCAAGCATTGATACAATTATCGGGGCGACCTCTTCGCAAATGTTGATTAAAACAGGGGCAAGGTTGTTTGCCACACTCTCAATCAATGGTGAGAGCTGTTCGAGGAGTTTACCGCCAAGACCGATAAGAGAGTTAAGGACAGGCTCGGCGACAGCACCAATCTGAGCCATAGTGTCAGACAACTGCTGATGAGCTCTGTTAGATTCCATTACATCGCCATTTGTTTTCTTGTATTGAGCCGACGCATCAGAATATAGCGATGTGAGGGTGGATGTGATTAACTGCTGTCTTTCTTGTTCTGATGAGCATTTTGCAAGTTTTTCGTTGAACTCATCTTCTGACACGCCCATCCAGTTAAGAGCATCGGCAAGCGGACCTGTTACCTGTCCAACTTTTGCGGTTTCGTTTGCCGCCTCTGTCAAACCCTCAATAGGCAAGGAATCACCGAATTGACCGTAAACACCTGTGCAAATCTCTGTCCAACTTTGCAGGTCTTTTGTGGAATCGCAAAGCAATGATAAATGATTAGCCGCCTCAGTTGCTTGTCCGCTGTCGCCAACCACAGCATAGAGGTCGGAATATGTTTGCTTTGCGTCTGCCGCTGTAAATTTGTTTGTGGTGAAAGCTGTGTCGAGTTTACCCATTTCGGTGCGGTATTCTCTGGTATTTTCGGCAACTGACGATAATGCTCCGACACCTGCCGCCGCACCTCCGACCATTGCCGCTCCCCATTTGCCTGCGGTTTTGATACCGTTACCTAAGGTTGCGGCAACACCTTTACCTTTTTTCTCGGTTTCGGCGATTGATTTGTTTGCTTCATCATTGTTGACGAAAATAGAGCCAAACAGCTTAAATATTTCAACAGCCATTAGCTACACCTCCTCCCATTTGTAGTTATCAAGATAGTTTTCAACTTTTCTTTCGATTTCCTCTGTATTGACACTCTCAACGCTTTCAGACCGTGTCGAGCCTGTTGCCTTGTTTACAAAATCCATGTACGACAAGCCTGTGAAATTTCCTACAACAGTCAAAATATAGGCTTTGTAAAGCAATTCGTCATTACGGTCATTTATAGCGTTTTTGATAATTTTGACAGCATCTGAAAAAGACAGCTCATGCAGTACGGCAGTATTACCGCAACAATACTGCACGAGCATTCCATATGTTCTTACTTCAAGGCTGAGAGCGAGGTAAAAAAACTCTTAATATCATTCTCCCTGATGATTGCCTTTACATTGTCAAGAACCTCGGGGATACTTAATTTACTTACATCATCTGCCGTAATGTCGCCTCTGATATCGGCCAGCAATGAATAGAATTCCTGTTCTGTTTCTTTGGTTGCCAAAGAAGTTAACAGAGTAATCACAAATTCAAGACCGACCGCTTCGGTGTTGACTGTTTCATCTTTGCTGTTATTTTTAATAGCGATACGATTTGCAAAGTCTGCAATTTCCTCTTTGATGTCTGCTTTTTTGATAATGCGAGCAAGAGTGAATGCGTCTTTAATGCTTAATTTTCTCATAATTATGCCTCCGATGTTTCCGTTGTTTCCGTTTTTTCTGTCGGTCTGAAAATTTTAAACGGTGGTTTGATTTCGTCCTCTGAATTGTAAACTTCGGGTGAAAGGTTACCATAGAACTGAGCTTCTACCTTACCGTTGTCCTTATCTGCAATTGCAAGCGTGAGACCGTTCTCATTGAAGCCGTTGAACACCTGAATAATACACGGCTTATCCTCCCCGAGGAGACAGCCTACCCAAGTGATATTCTTAATGTAGTCACCGTCAAGAATAACATCTCTACCCGTGATTACATCGTAGCCTACGACCTTTTCGTCTGTGCCTTTGTCGGCAATTCCAAGACCGTAAATGAAGTTCTGGGTAGTCATCTCAGCAAGTGTTGCCTTGATGTAAACTTCCCAACCGTCAACTACTGTGTCGCCTTTAGTTCGTGTTTTTACACCGTCAAATTCAAGGCGTCTGAGTGTCGGCTTGGCTGAAAATTCACCGCCTTTAATCGTTACGCCAAGACACTTACCTGCCTTTTTGGCGCTTGCGTATGTGTCCGTAGCTGGATCGTAGTTGGCAAAAAACGCACCTGCATCAAGTAACATACGGTCAGCCGTCTTATTGCTGTAACCGCTGTACGGTTTAATCTTTCGTGGCTTAACTATTGCCATTTTAATCATCCTTTCTGTTGTATTTCCTCATTTCAAGAGTGAACATCACTCTCTTTATTGATTTGTCTGGTTCGGCAATATACTGCCGGTCAAAATTGTTGTAGAATTTGTAAAAAACATCGTCAACCAAGTATGTAGCCTTTGCTATGTTGTCGTAGATTTTGTCCACAACCTCATCAATGTCCGCCGTAGTCTGCCTATCATAAACATTAACGGTCACAACAAACTTGTCATACGGCTCATCTGTGTAGAGCTGTTTGACCTCATAGACAAGGCGAGGAAATCCGCTTTCTGCCTGTAAAAAATAAGAGGGTGCATACTCAGCGAATAAGTCTTTCAAAAATTTCTTGATATTATTCACCGCTGTATTCCCCCTCGTTCAATTTGCGTTCTGCCTCTTCTGTACCTACGGCACTGAGGTATTGCTGTTCAATCTTTATAATGTCTTTGATGTTGCTTTCGGCAGCGTCGCTCAATGCTCCGATTTTTGGAGCTTTGCTTGTACCGATTTCTTGATACAAGCCGTAAAATCCGCCCGGCTTAAATCCTACCTGCAAGTCAGGAATTTTTTGCTTTGAGCGTACCCAATACTGCGTATTTTTCGCTAAGCGCCCCGTCCTGCGTTTTATTTTTTTTCGTGACCGTTTACATACCAGTTTCCCAACATCACGCAGAGCGGCTCTTTCAAGCTCTTTGAGTGTGTACTGAATGCGGTCAACATTGCTGATTATCTCAACGCCGTTTTTTGTGATTTTGACTGCTTTAGGAAGTGACATTGTTTTCACCTACCACATCAGTTAAATACAGCTCTGTACGCTCCGTTCCCTTGATTTGATATGCACGATAGATTTTGAACTTTTTGTTATCAAGGTAACAAAATTCTTCGTTCTGATACTCAAAAGAATTAACTTCAAGCATACATTCGGGTTTTAATCCGTTAGCTTGTGCCTGAAAGAACTCGGATTGTCTGACATATTGCCGCTGAGCATAGACCTTGCGGAGCTTTTCGGACTGAACAATTTCACCGATATCATTTGTTGTTTCGTTATAGCCCGAAACAAGCAAAATCAAAGTATCTGCATTCATTATGCTTGCGCTCCTCTCGCAGCCATTGCATCACGCAATTCTTCGTAATGCCGTGCCCATTCGCTATCAGCTGTCACCGAAAAATAAGCACGGCAATAGAATTTGATTGCCTGCATAACAAGTGCAGTTGAGTTTTTGTCGTTGACATTAACTCCTGCACCTGCCATGTCACTTTTGGCAGAATCAATGAGGGCAGATATTTCATCGTCAAACAGCACCGTATTGATACGGAGCGAAACCTTTACGGCTTCAATTTCATTTGATACTGCCATAATTCAAACCTCTTTTAAGCGCTCTTTTTTACGAGCTTTACAAGGCTGTGAGTATCCACGACCTTACCGTCTGCAAGCATTACGGCTTTAAGGACTGTGTTATCGGTGTCGTCCTCTTCGTACTTCTTGACACTTAAACCCATTACCTCGTTGAAGATGTAATCGTTAAGATTGAACATCATCGCAAAGGTTGTGTCGGCTGAAACCGTGTCAGCGTACGAATCCATATAGCCGTCTGTTGGGATAACAGCACGACCGAAAAGTGAGAGTGACGGCTTGCCGTTAAGTCCTTCGGACATACGAGCGACAGGCTGACCGTTGCTGTCTGTGATGCCCATGAACGCAAAGAATGACTTCTTTGTCATCAGCCATACAGCGTCATCGTATGCAGCAGGAAGAGCCGCCTCAGCCGAGCAAAGTGTTGAATATGTAAGCTTGCCGGTTTTTGCAATCTCGATTGTCTGACCGTCAGGCGGAGTGCATGAAAGGATGCCGGTTGGCGAACCTGAACCCGAACCCTTAACGATTGCCATTTCACAAGCCTTAACAACTGCGGTCTTGATCTGGTCGATAAACTGTGATTCAAAAGTATCAAGCGCCGTTTTGGTCATGAAGAGCGAGAACGCAACCTTGCATTCAAGCTTATAGCCGGCAAAGACAACCTTGTCAGTAGTTACTTTCTGCTGGTCTGAACCCTTTTCCTCATCAACCCAGCTTGCTGTCGGGCGGATGTTCTGTGTAGGGATAAGGAGTGCTGTCGGATAAGCCGTCTTGAACACTCTTGCGTAAATTTCGCCGATTTTTTCAAGTTCAACGATTAAACGCTGATACATTGTGGTCGGCACAATAGCCGCCGCAGTGCTTGATGTGGTCTGTGATGCCACATTCATAAACTTCTGTGGCACGGGTACACCGTTCTGAATATAGTTAGCAAATGCTTTTCTGTATTCAAGTGTTGCGTACATATCCGTTACCTTTTCGTCCTCATCTGTAAGGTCGATGTTTGCCTTGTGATTCTCGAATGGTGCAGGCATTTTGATTCCCTCCTCTGCGTTTTTATTTGCCTTTTCTACGGCAGAATTTTCAAAGTCACTGTCGAGCTTATCAATCTGCTGTGTAATCTCTTTCGCCTCGGCGAGCTTATTTTCTGCAATGAGCTTTTTGGCCTTGTCGTAGAGAGCATTTCTCTTGTCGAGATATTCCTGTTTGTTCATTCTTCTTCAACTTCCTTTCGTTTGAGTAATTCAAGTTTTGCTGTAAGCTGCGTTTTTTCATCCCTCATCTGTTTGATGATTGTATCAGGGATAAGGCCGTTAAGGCTTGCCGCAAGTTTAACTTCCACGGGCTTATTAGCGGCATATTCGGTAATTTTGTCAATAAAACCTTTTTCAACCGCCTCATCGGCAGTAAGCCAAGTTTCGTTATCCATAAGTCCGATAAGTTCGTCCTCACTCATACCGGTTTTTAGCCTGTACGCTGCTGCAACGGCTTTACTTGCTTTGAGCAACACACCTGATTCGTGTGCCATGTCATTGTAATCGCCTGCGGCATAGTTTGAAACATTATGAATCATAAGCATACCTGTTGGCACAATTTCAGATGTGCACGCACAAGCGATGTATGAAGCGGCAGAGGCGGCAAAAATGACCTTGATTGTAGCCTTGCTTTCGGCGAGCATATCGTAAATTTCGGAGGCGGCAAAGATGTCACCACCTGATGAATTGATAACAACCTGTATACTCTCATCATCCGCCACTTCGTCAAGCTGTGACCGAATATCGGCAGGGCAACAGGAGGCTACTCCAAACCAGTTATAAATCCACTTATCATCATTCGTAATGATAGGACCTTTAATTTCAATTGTTTTCGGCATCATTTTCACCTCCTTCGTCAACTGCAACTGTATCTAATCTTCTGAGCGGAGTATCACCGCCCGGAACAGGAGCAAGACCAAGTGATTCTCGCCATTCATTCGGAAGCATTGCACCACGGTCAACCATTCCGGCAAAATTTAGCTTAGTTTTAAGACTTGCAGATTGTAGATTGAACGAACCTACTGCGATGTAATTTCCACAACTACGCTGACGGCGAGTGAATAGTTTCCGTGTCAGCTCGTTTTTAAGCTGAATAATTTTAGGTGAAATCACCGCCTCAAAGTAGGCGTTTTCTTCATCTTCGTTCGCTGTTGATGTGATAATTTTTACATTGGTGTTAAAAAGCTCAAGGATTCTGTTTTTTGTTCTATCCATTTGCAAAGCATTTGGAACATAGTCATTCGGGGTTATCTGATTTGCGTCAACCTTTGCGTCAACTGCCGCAACGCCCACAGAGCTGTTACTGATGTTAAGGTAGTTGTCAGCAAAAGCTTTTGCGTTCTTCTTCAAATCCTCAGGACGCAACGATGAGGTATATTTCAGCAACCATTTAATGACACTTGAATTTCTGATAGCGCTGATGATGCCGCTGTCGGTTGTTTCAACAATTTCGAGCAAAGGAGCAAGAGCCTTAAATTTGCCACTTCCAAATATATCGTTCTCTGCGAAGTCATCACGCAAGTGTATGACATCTTCGGAGGCGAAGCGGTAAGTCTTGCCGTTTGCAAGGATAAATTCATAAACAAGGTTGCCGTTAGTGTCGTACAAGTCCGTAGCTGATTTAGCCGGTATAAAATACAATTCTGTCGGCAAGCCGTTTGAATCCCTGATTATCAGCCAAAAAGCATTGCCCGATAACGATAACTGTGTGCTTGTCCTATATAGGAGCATATCCATTGTTGTGTACGGGTTTGGTTCTTCAAGCAAAAATTTGACATAAGGCTCGGGATTGATTAAGAGGTCTTTTCTACCGTCAACGATTGTTTCTCTTATGTGTTTAATGGATAATTTTGAAAATCTGAGAGCCTGTGCATTAACGCAAGATCGGACGGTGTCGGAATCATATGCTCTGTTGCCCCACAAGAAGAAATTTGAATTATTTTGTGTGACAAGTTCAACCCTTGAAAAATTCTTTGTCTTCCTGACATTACGAACAGAATTTAAAAAGTTCTTAAATTTTCCCATTCTCTCACCTCCTAAACAATGCTTAAATATTCATCTTCGTACTCAAAATATATCGTGTAAGCGTCAAGCAAAGCCGCAGTACCGTCAATTCGTCTTGTTGACTTTGAGGTCTTAATCGGCTGTATATTACCGTTTCTGTCCTCATCTATTGCGGTGTTTGCGAGACACCATTTATCAATTGGATTGTTGTTGTAAATTATTCTTTTCTTTACAAGGTCGGCTTTGAGAGCTTTCATCGGAGCAGACAGCGTTTTCTTGCCCTGATGTACAGCTTCCATAACGGTAGGACCAAAAGCGTCAATCATCTGATTAACCCACATCTGAGCTGACCAAGCGTCATAGCCCTCTTTCCACAAGTAAATGTCGTATTCGTCTTGTAGCTCTTGATACCACGCTGTTACAACACTTGCGTCAATCTTGTTTCCGGGGCAGGTACGCATAAAGCCCTGTTCTATCCACTTATCATATGGAATTTTGTCCTCGGTTACTTTTTTCTCTACGAGGTCTGCCGGTATCCAGTACATTGACAATACAAAAATATTTTCATTGTCAGGCACTCGGAACAACATCTTGGCCGCTGTAAGGTCGGTTGTGCTTGATAGGTCTGCGCCGCCTATCCCGTAGGTTGGGCGGAGTTCCTTAACATCAAATTTTGTTTCGTTGTTAAGTTCCTCGAAATTGAGCCACGATTCAGTTGATGTTTCGGCTATGTTAAATTCTTTGCATACAAGGTTGCGTACAAGTGACGGATTTGCCTGTGCTTTCTTAACTTTGCTTGCAAGAGCGTTTCGGTTTTTAATCGTGCCAAGTCCCGGGTTTGCTTTTACCCAGCAATCAGGTTTTTCCCATTCTTCACGCTTGTCAAGCTCATAGATGATGTAAAGGCTGTGTTCGTCTTTGTAACCTACATCGTCAAACAAACCATTTGTGGTGCGGACGGCGTCGTCATAGATTTCATCGTAGATGTCCTCTCTGATTTTTCCGGCTGTTGTTGTCACAAGGATAAGCGGTTGGTCTCGTCCGATCGTACCGTCTGCCATAATGTCATACAGCTGTCTGCCGTTCTTCCATTGATGAAGTTCGTCCATAAGGCAACAATGCACATTCAAACCATCGAGTGTATCTGAATCGGAAGCAAGCGGCTTAAATACTCCGCAGTTGTAATCTTCTGAACTCAATTCATTCAGCAGTGGTTTAATTCGCTTTAGCAGAGTTTCGCTTTTGCGAACCATTCGTTTTGCTTCCTGCCAAATGATTTTGGCTTGGTCACGCTTTGTAGCAACTGCATACACTTCGGGACCGGGTTCACCGTCACCGATGAGCATATACAAGCCTATTGCAGAGGCAAGCAAAGACTTGCCGTTCTTTTTTCCGATAATTAACACAGACAGGTTGTACTGCCGGATGCCGTCATCGTCCACAAAACCAAAAGTCGCCGCAAGCCACGCTTTTTCCCACAGTTCAAGCTTTACAAGCTGACCGCCCATTTTGCCTTTACTATGTCGGCAATAGTTTTCAACAAATTCAATGATGTGATTTCCTCGCTTAGCTTCGTAATGATAGCCGTCTGTCGGATTAATCACTTTATCGCTTAAATGTTTGTACCACTTGCGTATTTTGTCGCAAACAGTAACCTTGCCGTTCTTTATCTGCTCGTAATATTCAAGTATCGGATTATAGCTTAATGGATAGCGTTTCAAAGCTTGTCACGCCCTTCAACGAAATCGTCAAAGCCGTCTGTTGTTGCAATCTTTGCCTCGGTCACTTTTGGAAGCATATCGTTGAGTTGCTTGATGTATTTAAGATAATTTCCAAGCATCGTGTTATACAAATCTGCCTCAGGTCTTTTGCGTGAGTACGGCTTTTGTGTTTCCGACTGCGAAAACAATTCAGTCAAGCCATAAATTGCAATGTCTTGTTGCAGTTCTTTAAGTCTGATTCGAGTAAACGCCGCATTTTCAATCAAGCCTACGGCGAGGTCTTTTCTTTTAACTTCTATGTCCTTGTAGATTTCCGTTAATCGCTTTATCTCTCGCTTAATCGCTCTTTGTTCCTTCTGTTCGTCAGTCATTTTACAAGTCACACCGTCCTTTCACACAAGATTTTAGGGGGAGGGGGGCTATATGTAAGGCGCGCAAAAAATCTAACTGCCCCCCTCGGTCCTACGGTCACTGGTTTCCGATTTTTCAACGGGGGGGATAATCGGTCGGAGCATTCCGCTTTCGTCGAAAAAATATTTTTTCGGTTCGCAACCTATCCCGTGTCCCGGTAATTCGTCGTGACATTTTTTGCATACGTATAAAAGATTGTCGTGGTTGAGAGTAACATTAGGATTGTTTATGTTGCTCTCATTAATCATGATCTTATGATGTACGATAAAGCCGTGTCGCTCTTTACATAGCTGACACAATCCGCCGTCAACAAGCATTCGCTCTGCGATAAAACTTTGTCGGCAGTCCTGCCAACGCTTTGATTTGTAGAAACTCTTAGCAAACGCTTTAGCCATATATGCACCGCCAAATAACAATGGACTTACAACACAGATAGTCCTTCTGCATCATAAGTCCATTGTATAATTTTTTGCTGTTATTTTTAGGTACAATTTTATTATTGTAAGCTACTGTTTGTCTGCTTTAACCAGCCCTAATAAATAATCAGATGTTACGCCTAAAGCAATAGCTAATTTGCAAATAGTCATTGCTGTCGGCGACATCTCAGCAGTCAAATATTTGCATATCTGACTACGTTGTATTCCTGACATTCTCGACAGTTTTGTTGCACCTATGTTCCTTGATGTCATAGCCTTTTCAAGCTGTCTTGAAAATGTTAAATCTGTTCTGTGTGACTTATCCATTAATCAAGCCACCCTTTACCGGATTCGTATCTTCGTGCAATCGCCGGCAATGCGCTGTAACAGTCATAGCAAATCTCTAATCTTACAAACCTCACCTTGTGTCCCTCGTTAGCCTTTGCCCAAAGTTTTACTCTAAAATCTCTTTTCCCTAACGCTTTTTTACAAGCGTCGCAATGATGTACTTTCATTCTTCTACCTCACTTTCAAGCCAATGTTTTGTGCAGTCAATACAGCTGTCATTGAATCGCTTTTCCATAGGACAGCCAACATACGGAGTGCCGTACGGGCAACTGAAAAATTCCATACAACTCCGAGCCATTTCGTCAATTGACATCTGTTTGATTTTTTCAAAGTTTGTCATTGTGTTCACACCTCACCTCAACAATTCATCTGTTGTGATGTTAAATAAATCCGCTACAGCTATTATGGTCTCGATATTAGGCTCAAATTTTCCCTGCTCATAGTAAGATATACTTGTTCTGCTCAAATAGAGCTTTTCACCCAACTCATCTTGCGTTAATCCATTTTTAAGTCTTAACGTTTTTAGCTTTTCGGGGAATGCCATTACTCTTCACCGTCCTCGATAGGCTGATTCCAACACTTAACGCAATTATTGTCACAATCATCTTTGTTTATCAATCCTAAGGCATACAGACATACACCTTTGGGTGTTCCGTCATCGTCAAGCAAAGTATTCGGATAATGTTTCAGGAATTCCGTAAGAAATGTCTTTTGCGGATGCTCATCGCTCCACCGCTGAACTATTTGAACAGCCGTTTCACTGTGAAATAATTCTAACTCGGAGCAAACTATTTTTTCGTTATTATTAAATCTGCTCAATGGGCAATCTGTACACCGAATATGGCATACACCGTTCACAACTGATTTTGTCATTCGAGCTTTTTCATGCATATAGTTTTCAGTTTTTGAACAGTCAATCATTTTTCATTCTCCTTTAATTTTTCGGTTATTCTTTTGGTTAAGCCGTTTTCGTTGGTTAGGCATTCTAAGGCTTGGAGGGCATTGATTACGGTTTGCTCGTTGGTTTGGGACTGATACATCTTACGGACGAAGTCGGCGCTTTTCTTTACATTATCCATAATTCTTTGTGAGAGCATACGGTATTCGTCTGCGTTGTCCCTATCACGCTTATACTCCGTTCTGAGCTTGTCCTGCCATTCAAGGCAGATGTTTATGTCCCAGCCTTTATGACGGTTGTTGTAGCCGACCTTTGCAAGCCTTGAAAAGTATTTATATTCGGGCGGAGGAAAGGCTGAGTAATCAAGCTGACCGTCAATTGCTTTATCTTCAAGCTGTTCAAACACCTGTGGATTGTTAAAATCATATTTTTTCATATTACCTCCTGCGGAGGCTTGTGGTGGGTTTGGTGCGATTTTAAAGAACCCTTTCTATATATAATATTAGTTTATTTTTCTTATACGAAAGGTTAGAAAAACCCGTAAACCCTCCTCAAGCTACCACACTAACAATCTTTATAAATTGAAATTCCGTTGAAATAATTGAAATTTCTTCCCTTTACTTTTTCAAATCGTTTGGCAAGCTCGGTGCTGAATTTGGTATTTGACATACAATATTCGTTGTTATCCCCTGCCCAGCTTGTATAGGCGGCATAGAGCGTGCTTGCCTGAACCGAACCCTCTAACACACATCTGTCCTCGATAAAGGCGGAAATGACATCCATTTCACGCTTGTACTCTCTCACGCTTTGAAGAACGGCAGACGGCATTTTCAAACCCTCTCTCTGCCAAAGAATACAGCCGTCGATACACCATTTGAAAATTGCGGTCATTTCGGCTTTGAGCTTATGCGTAAGGTTCTTATCAACCTTATCCTCGGGAATCTGAACATTGAACGGTATCATATGTATTCTTCGCCATATGCCCGTGTCGGTGCCTCTGATAATCGGTTTATGGTTTGTCGCCATCCACAGCTTAAACTCGGGCTTGAACTCAAATTCCTCGCTGTACAGCTTTCTTGCCGTTACGGTATCGTCACCCGTAAGCTGTTTGAGAAGTCCCTCATTAATTCGCACGCCCTCGTTCGGCTCAACCGAGGTGACAAGCCTTGCACCTTTTAACCGTGCAATATCGCTGTTTATGGCACTGCTCTGAGAGTTTCTTACCATAATAGTTTCAGGCTGAATGTTTGCGGCATAGTCGCCGAATACATCACGGATAACATCAATGAATGTACTCTTGCCGTTTCGTCCCGTGCCGTAAAGGAAGAATGCGCATTGCTCGGCTGTTGAGCCTGTCAGGCTGTAACCGACCGCCTTTTGAATGTAGCGAATAAGCTCCTTATCGCCTGCAAAAATATCGTCAAGAAATGCAAGCCAACGGGGACACTCTGCCGTTTGAGAACAGTCAACCGAAGTAATCTTTGTGAAATAATATTCGGGATTATGCGCCCTCACTTCGCCGTTTTTAAGGTTGATTATTCCGCTTGGGGTGTTTAATGCCATACGGTATTTATCCATTTGTGCCGGAAGTACGGGGATATGGTGTTCAACCTCGTTGAGCATTGCTTTTTTTGATTTGTTGGAACGGCTTACTTTCATATGCTTTTCAAATGCTTTTGACATATCTCCGCTGTTCTCTTCATCAGCTTGCAAGTACAGCCTTGCTTCGGCTTTCATAGCCTCAACGCTTTTATCCGCCATTCGCAAAACTACCCCGATATTGTCAACACACCACTTCATAGAATTGTAGTAATACCACTTTTTCTCGGTGTAACAATACCTTACATTATCTCCGAATAGATCAACGAACCTGTCGGCATTGCCCATATCGTCAAAGGTGTAGGCACGCATTTTTTCTTCGTCAACCGCTTGAACAGCCTTGCCCTCACCGATTGAAATTGAATAATCGTTATGCTGTTTTGGGTTATAGGTCTGCGTACAGCCCGACACAGCCTTTTGCAAGGTTATAATGCCGTAGGTTGTACCCGACTGTTTTCTGTCCCACTTATCACGCATCAAGCCTGATTGTCTGAAAATCGAATCCATTTTGTCGGTATCGCAACCGCACCAAAACGCAAGCATATTGCAGAATGCCATATCAGCCTCGCTCTGTGACGCATAAGCCGAAAAATCACCGCTGTATAAGGCTCTGAAAAGATTGCCGTTTTTGGCATTGCAGGCGATTCTGACAATATCGTCAACGGTGTTCGGATTAGCCTCAATGCTACGGAGCTTAGGCTGTGGCTCTGTTGCCTTGCCGAGATATTTTGAATGCAACGGCTTTATGCTTTCGGTGCAATCGTTTATGTACGCATATGCAGAGCAGTAATCACCTGTCACAACGAAAAATCTGCCGTTTTCATACATTTCAAAACCGCCTGAATCATTCTTCGCCTTTCTTCTGCCCTCGGGAAGACTTCCCTTGCAGATTATGTGAACGCCTGCCTTGCTCTGCGAAAACTCGGCGTAGCTCTGCAAAGTGTTCACGAACTCGCTGATTATGTTGTCAGCTCCGCCGTTTTTGTAGTCCTGAATGTCATTCGGCATATCGTCAAGATCAACACCGAAAAACGGTGAATTTGAGAACATAAAGCCTATGCCTGAATATTTGGCGGATTCTCTGACTGCTGTTTCAAAGTCTAACCAAGTGTCCGAGTTATTCGGCATTGCAAAGCCACCCGTTCTTGGATTTATCGGTTTCTTTGAAATTCCGCTGTGCGATTTCGGATCGGGATATGACTGCCAGCACACCCAGTTTTTGTAACCTTTCAATTCCTCGGGAACTGCAAAATATTTATTTTTATTTGGGTTTAAATTTGTAAAGCCCATTTTTTCACCTCCATATATAAGGAAAAGCACGGTGAAAATTGCACTGCTTTATGCAATTCCCGAAGAGTTTTTTTAAAATCAGAACGGCAAATCATCATCAATCGGCATATCAACAAAGCCCTGATTTGCAGGCTGAGCAGACGCATAACTCTGCTGTGGCTGTGCATAGGCTGTAGCTGTATTGGTTGTCGTCTGCTTTGGAATATGCTTTACAGTCGGATATTTTGTAGGATTTCTCCAGCTTACTCGCTCCTGTGTTTTTCCGTTGTATTCTTCGTGCTTTATAGTTACACGCAACGGCTTATTGACAAGCTCACCGCAGAACTGCTCAAGGCTGTCGTACTCCTTGCCATCGGGAAGTCCTGCCGCCTTGCCGAGTGCCATAATCTGACCATAGCTGTATCCCTTGACCTGCAAGTCTGCGTTTGTAGGCTCTTTCTTCTTCCACAATGTATCAAATATATATCCGTTTTTATAGTTCTGCTCAACATCATTTCTGATTACCATTGAGATGTTCAGATTTTCTTTGCCATTCTTTGTTACTCTCTCCTCAACCTTAGCGATAAGACACTCATAATCGCCCTCGGGTTTGAGTGAGTTAGACTGTGCCGCCTCGCTCCAATTTGCTTTAAATCCCATAATTTTACTCCTTTGTTATTAACTCTATTGCCTCATCGGCACTTCTGCACACTCCTGCAACAGCGCCGTTGAGTTTCATCATCTGTATAAATTTCTGTTGTTTTTCGCTTGGCTTGCCTTTGGGAGTTTTAACCTCGATAAAAACCGCCCTTCCGTCTGATTTCCTGACACCGAACAAATCTGAAAATCCGGGCGGAACTCCCGTGTTGAAATATCTGCCGTCCTTTGTAAAGCCTGCACCTACATTTATACGGAAAATATCGCAGTACGGTGCAATTGCAATACGGATTTTGTTCTGAATTGCGTGTTCTTCTGTCAAGCTATCATACCTCTCTTTCGTGCCTGAAAATATGCCCAGCCTGTTTTGTAGCCGTGGCTTTTTGCGTATGCAAGCAAGTCCGCATAGCTGTGGCAATCGTCGGGTGTGCTAAAATCAAGCTTGAATCCCTCAACCTTAATGAGCTTTGCGGTGGTATCGGTTTCAACGGTTCTTTCGGCTGTCGGGAATACATAACCGCAATGCGGACACACGGCTTTCTGCCCTGCCGGCGGTGCTGAAAATGTAAAGAAACATTCGGGACATTGTCTGACCTTTTCCTCCTGCTCCTTTTCGATTTTTTTAACACTCAGCTTTTTGCGTTTTTCAAGCGTCCATTCTCGGTCGTCATCAGGCATTCCGTGCCTTGCATAGTTGCCCACATGGTCAATAATTACCGCCCTTTTGTTTGGCTTATAGCGCATACACCGCATTGACTGCTGAATGTAAAGCGTAAGGCTGTGAGTAGGTCGGAGCAGAATCGTGCATTCGCAGTCAGGCACATCAAAGCCCTCTGAAATCAAATCCACATTGCAGAGGATTGTAATTTTGCCGTTTCTGAAATCGGCTATAATCTGTTCTCGCTGTGCCTTCGGAGTTGCTCCGTCAATATGCCTTGCTGATATGCCTGCGTCACAAAAAGCCTTCGCCGTTGCAAGACTGTGCTTTACCGAGGAACAGTAACAGACGGCTTTCTTACCGTCTGCAAGCTGTTTGTAATATTTGATAACATCACCGAACACCGTGTTTTTAATCATTGCCTTTTCAATATCCGCTGTTACATATTCGCCCATTTTGGTGTGCAGTCCTGTAAGGTCGGCAACACTCGGAGCATAGTAATCATACGGGGCAAGGCAGTTATGTTTGATGAGCCATTTTGTACTCACCCCGATTATTAGCTTGTCGTTGACATCGCCCAAACCGTCACCGTTTAATCGGACAGGTGTTGCGGTGACGCCAACCCTCGGAACATCTGAAAAATGTTCGTAAATGCGTTTGTAGCTTTGTGCAAGGCTGTGATGATTTTCGTCTGTGATGATAAGTGCGGGTTTTGGCAGTTTCTTCAATCTTCGTGTAAAGGTCTGCACCATACCGATTTGGCACAAATCCATAAGCACACCCCAGCGGACAAAGGTTCTGAATATTTGGTCAACAAGCTCTCTCCTGTGAACAAGGAACAGCACCCGTTTCCCGTTCCAAGTTGTTCGTCTTGCAATTTCTGCGACAATGCAGGACTTTCCGCCACCGCACCCAAGGACAATGCAAGGGGCTTTGTAACCCTCTCGCCAAGCCTGTCTTACCTGTTCAACAAGGTCATTCTGATACGGTCGAAGTTGCATTGTCTGCACCCTCTCTCTGCTTTTCCTGTTTCTTCTGCTTTATCAGCTTTGCAACACACTGCATACAGAGCTGTCTGCCGTAATTTTTTGTTGTGCCGTCAATGATCTGTTTAACGGTGCGTTTGCCGTCCGAAAGTATCGGTGCTTTGCACTCATCACAATACTGTTCGGGTTGCATTGAATAATATGTTCTCAATGCTTCATCAACAATTTTAAGGTCATTTGATATGTACATTGAATCAAACAAGCCTATCGGACTTTTACAGGTATCGTTACCGTCCGTTTGTGTTGCAAAAAGATACTTGCCGTCAACGACAACAGTTTTTAAAACCGTGGTAAACATTCCCTCGACCGAGATTTTTTCGTCAAGCAACTTGCCGATTGTTTTAGCTTTCTGTCTGCCGTTTTCGTCGGTTTCAATATGGCTGAGAAAATAAACAATCGTGTCATTCGGGAGAGTTTCAACCTCTTTCACAAGCTCCCAAAAATTTTTACCGATATCGGTAAACTTCTGAAAGCCTGTTTCCTTGGCTCTTCTCATATACTCGTTAGCCATGAGATACTGTGCGTCATCAACTGCAATCGACTTGCATTTCTGCTTTTTGATAAAGTCCTCAATATCTATGTAGTTGTCGGAATTGATTGAAGAAGTAAATTTTGTTCTGAACGGGAGTGATTTTCCGTTTACATTCACAAGAGCAAGTTCATTTGCTTTGAAATTTCTTAAAGAGGCAGATTTTCCGCTGCCTGAATATCCTAAAACCAATATAGGTAATCCCATAAATAACACCTCACTTAATACTTAATGACTGCTTGGCTTCCATATGTACGAAGGGGATTTCTTCGCCCTTTTTGCAGAGAGCCTTGACATCATTCTTTTTCACTTCGGGCATACTGTACTTTAAGAGGTGGTCAAGATTGTGTTCCTCCGCCCACTCAACAAATGAAATTTCATCATCAATAACAAGGCTCGGAGCGTTCTTTTTAAGCGACATAACCGCTCTTGGCATATCAATCTTCTGTCTGCCGAGTGCCTGCATTGACTTAAACAGATAGGTTTTAAGGCTCTCCGCCTGTTTTTCTTTTTGTGACTGTCTTTTTGCAATTACCGCCTTTTCGGCTTTAAGCATTTTAGCCTCGGCAAGAAGCTGTTTGTAGTAGATTGCAATGCTCTCAGCTTTCTCGTCAAATTCGCCCTCAATACCCGTGAGAGTATCGAACCACGCTGTCAACATCTTGTTGCGGTATGCGTCCACATTGGCAATAATATTGCCGTCATCATCAATCGGCATTCCGTCTGCATTCGTATCGGGTTCCCATTCGTTGATAGCGTCAAACTGATTAAATAAATCCGAGTACATCTCGGTAAGCTCATAAAGTTTCATTGTTGCTCCCCCTTAAAGATTTATGTTTTGTGTGGCAAGTGCCTCTATTAAATGTTCAACCTTGCCTTTGAAAAATTCCTTGTCCTGTGACTGCTTGGCGAAATCGAGCATACGGACAAAGCTGTCATATGCAATTGAAAAATATGCCTTAAAGACATCCTTGTCATCTGATGAACCATCGGCAGTCTGAACATTTTTCAGCCTTTCTTCATACTCCTCTTTCTGTTTGCGAAGAGCCTCCTGTTTTTCATCCTCAAGCTGTTTTCTGACGATTTTTTCGTTGTTGCGGTATTCTTCTTCGAGTTCGTCATAATGTTTAATGTTCTCCCTCTCCAAAGCCTTAATCGTTTCATTGAGCCTGCGTTCATTGTCGCTCGGCTCTGCAACGGCAACCTCAATAGGACGGCTTTCAAGCTCCTGAACTTTATTCGTCAGCTTGAAATTTTTGTTCTTTTCCTCTGCAAGCTGATTCTCAATATTGCGGTAGCTTTCTTTTGAAGTGTCCGCCTGCTGTTTGTAATAGTCGGCGTCTTTCTTAGCGTTATTGAGCTGTCGGCAATAGTCAATGCTCTTGTCGGTTGCCTCCTGCTTTTCGTCCTTCAGCCTGTCAATCTCTGCCTTTAACTGCTTGACCGTTGTGTTTTCAAGGTCAAGCTTTTCGGCGATTTCAGCCTGTTCGGGTTCGCTTATGGTGGCAAGAAGAGCAAGTTTTGTCATTCCAATTTGTCCAATCGATTGGACATTTTCAGGATTTATTTTTTCTACAATAGAAATATAGTTATATGCGTTACTGCGTTTCATGCCTACTTCATTCTCGCAATAGTCCTCAAAGTTCTGATATCCAAGCTCCTTATACAGCTTGTTGTCACGCATTGTTTTAAGTCCGTTGCACATATCCCATATGTTCTGCTGTGCAAGGTTTGCGCTGACAATTATCTTCTGATGCAGTTCAATTGCCTGCTTATGCTGTTCGCTTACTGTTATTTCTGACATTTTTCAACCTTTCTTCTTGATTTTTTGAGTAAGAAAGGATATAATCAAATTTGTGATATTTGTTATATCCTTGCTATCCGTTGAGGCTTTGCAGAGCTTCAGCGGATTTTTCTTTTTTAGTTGACATTTGAAACACCCATACATTCAAAATTGAATGCTTCGGATTCAGGCGTTTCAAGGGCTTTGAGCTTGCGTTTTAGCTCTCGGTTTTCGAGACGATAACCGCTTGACGCTGTTTTTTCGAGTGCAAGGTCCGTTCTTGCGTTTCTCAGTTCAATGCTGAGATGTCTGTTCTCTGCTCTGAGGTTTTCCACATCTTTGAGCAGCTTTCTGCGTGTTGGATAGTTTCTTAACCACATTGTTAATGCTCCTTTATGTATTGTCTGATTTCTTCCTTATCAAATCGCCAAAGCTTTCCGATTTTGTGGGCAGGAAGAACGCCCCTTTGTGCAAGCCGTGTTGTATAATCAACATTAAGTGCAAGCAACCGTGCCACATACGGCACATCAATTATCACAGGCACTTCATCCCAGTTGACTATTGGTCTTTCTCTCGGCATTTTCAGTCCTCCTTTTTTAACATTTCGTTAAGCTGTTTTTGTGTGTTCAGAAAAATCAAGCCGCCGAACCGAATAAATCTTCGATAGATAAATCAGTTTGTAAAACCGACTTTAATCGGTAACAATTAACACAATTGCAGGTCCTTCGATTTCAATTTTTGATTTGGCGTATGGTTCTGCAATTTTTATTTCAACACCCTCTCGACTTCCTAATTCCTCTGCCAACTGAGCGGTAGGGATTTTTTTAAATTCATTCATCTTCTTCACCTCAAATCTATATTGATCGTACAAGTGCCGATTTTTTCAAAGTTTGTCATTATCAGACCTCTTGTTCCATTCATCTTCTACATCGTTTAAATTTCTTCCTGTCGGATAGCTATTCACAGGGACAGGACAATCAGGGTTATTACATTTAACCATATACATTATTCCGCCACTGCTCCAATGTTCAATTATCGGTTTCCGACCACAAAACCGGACACGGCTTTAAATCCATTTTTATCATTCCTTTCTGAGATAATAAGGCGGCAATGTTCAATGCAATTGAACCTCTAAATTAAAAAAATATTCTGGTATGTTTGCATTGTCAATTTGCAAAATCGTACACGCTTTACAAATTTCACTCTGCTTCCATTGTACTTTGCCGTTCATTTTTAAAGATATACTACGTTCTGACAGCCCCATTTCTTTTGCAAAGTTCATGCGTGTACGGCACTTTTCTTTAACTAATCCCTCTAACTTACTGTAATCAAATGGCATTAAATCACCTCCTTGGAGTTCAATATCTTTGAACAATTACAATTTAACACATTATATTTTGCTTGTCAATACTAAAATTCAAAAAAATTGAACTTTTTTTCATTAAACTATTGAACTTTTGTTCAAGTTGTGTTACAATTCAAACAAAGAGAGGCGATACAGTTGAAAAAATACAGTACCTCGTACCGATTAAAGCAAATAATGTCAGAAAGAAATCTGAAGCAAATTGATATTCTAAATATGGCAAAGCCTTTTTGCGAAGCATACGGTGTTAAATTAAACAAAAACGATTTAAGTCAGTATGTTAGTGGAAAAGTTGAACCCGGACAAAATAAATTGTTTATTCTTGGTCTTGCATTAAATGTAAATGAAGCTTGGCTAATGGGTTTTGATATATCGCCTAATAGATCAAAAATTGAAGAACATAACGATTTCTCTCTAAGTGCTCACGAAAAGAAAGTTATGATTGCTTATCGTAATAAAGTTGATATGCAACCTGCGGTTGATAAATTGCTTGGTGTGGAAGATGAAATTTTGATACCAACGGTTAAAGCCGCACGAAGTGACGGCAACAATCAACCTATTGAAATAGTTAATCTTCCTGATCTCAGTAAGTTTGAGCCTGACGATACAGACTTATAAGCATTACATAATAAAAAACACCTCATAGGTTACAATACCTACGAGGTGGTAAAACTTGAATTATGGTAAATACAAACAGGCACGCAATGCCTCTTGGCAATGTTTGATTGATTATAATATAGATAGCCTACCTGTTAAGGTAAGCCGAATAGCTAATCAAACCGACATTGTTTTATTAAAAAATTCGGCGGTCAATCTGCTACACCAAAATGAGAGTGGAATAACTTTGATGCAAGATGATAAGTTGTACATCGTCTATGCTGATGAGCAATCCCCTCAGCGATGTAGATTTACAATTGCGCATGAACTCGGTCATATATTTTTAGGTCACTTGTTTAAGGAAAACGGCAACGGATTTGCAACAACCGACGATGCCGAACATTCAGCAAATGTATTTGCTCGAGATTTGTTGGCTCCGGCTTGCGTACTCCATGAGCTACACGCAACAAATGCCGCTGCAATTGCAAATTTATGTGACATTAGCTTTGAGGCGGCAACCTACAGGGCTGAACGAATGGCAGAGCTCGAACGCAGAAACGCCTTTTATCTGCACCCTCTTGAAAGACAGGTGAAAGAACAATTCGCAAATTTTATCAATAAAAAGAAAAACCTACCATAGTTGCCGCTATGGTAGGAATAGGAATTATGAGAAGTTGGAACTCCTCGAATATTATTATATAATATTTGACATTATGTGTCAATGAGGAGGCTATTATGGGATTATTATCAAAATTATTTAAAAAGCCAAAATCAGAGGTAAAAACTCCTGCGATGCAACCGGAATCGGGCAAGTCGCACACGAAAGTTTTTAAAGTTGCAGGTGTTACCTTTCAGGGCAGGCAGAAGTTACTTAAACAACTCAAAACTGACAAAAAAGCAGGCAAAGCGCTTAATGTGCAGTTACAGGAATACGATTATAAAGGCGAGCCTGCAATCAAGGTGCTTGTCAACGGTTTAGATGTCGGCAATCTCCATATAGAAGATGTAGCTTTTGTTAAAGAAAATCAAGAGCGAATTCTTGGCATTAACGATTTTACAATTGGTGAACATTACGATGAGAACGATAAAGTAAGTTATAATGCAAAGGTTAAAATGCTCATAGCAAATAAAAATTAAATAAAAAAAATCCGCCCTGCTCGACTGGTACTCGAACAGAGCGGAATCACCTACACAGGGTGCAGATGATACGATTTAAACGCAAAATAATTGTATCACAATCCCCTGAATTTTTCAAGTTTTGAATATCAGGGGATTTTTGCACCCTTTTTTCAAACAAAAGGAGTGTATAAAATGAAAAAACGCAAAGACGGGCGCTATCAGAAGAACATCTATATCGGACGAGATGAAAACGGTAAACGAAAGTACAAATCCGTATGTGGCACATCACGAAAAGAGGTTGAAACGCTTGCCGCCGAATTAAAACAAAAACTCGGCAAAGGCATAGATATCTCATCTGATGATACATACGGATGTTGGAAAAAACGCTGGCTAACGGTTCAGAGGTCACTGCAAACACCACAGCAATACAAAACGCTTGAACGGTATCTCAAACATTTTGCAGAACTTGAGCCTTACAAAATCAACAAGCTGACGATTGCCGACTTTCAGGAAATCGTGTTTGACTTAGCCGCTAAGAACCCAACAACAGGCAAACCCACAGCGAAAAAATCGCTGAAGGAGTTCATCGCAACCGCAAGCCGAGTGTTTGAGTATGCTATTGAAAACCGAGCTATCGACTTCAACCCACTGAAATATGTCAAAATATCAAAGAATGCGGCAAAGAAAAAAGAACGCAGAGCCTTGTCACCTGAAGAGCAAAAGCTAATAATCAACACTCCGCACAGAGGAAGATTGCCGGCAATGATTATGTTGCTTGCAGGACTGCGAAGAGGTGAATGCCTCGGCTTGCAATGGGCGGATATTGACTTGAAACGCAACAAAATAAATGTTCATCAGACTTTGGTTCTTGACGGAAACAATTCTTACATAAAAGCAGGAGCGAAAACAGAAGCAGGTGTCCGCAAGGTTGATATTCCGACCGTTCTGTCAGACTATCTGAAAAGCCTTGCACCCCACTCCCCATTTGATTATGTAGTCACAACCACCAAAGGCAAACTTATGACAAATTCAGCGTGGCGGAGATTGTGGGAGAGTTACATCAATTGCCTAAACCTCGAAGCATTCAATTCACAGCAAGGCAAAATTGTCGGCATTGCTCCACGCAGTAAATACTGCCCCGACGGTATTCCGCAGATCATAGAACCGTTTACAGCTCATTGTCTTAGGCACACCCACGCAACAAATCTTTTCTATTCGGGCTATGATATTCTCTACATTCAACACCAGTTAGGGCATACCAAACCCGAAACCACCTTGAACATTTACACGCATTTAATGCAAGATGATACTGAAGCACCTGCGAAAAAACTTGATGATTTTCTCAATCGTAAAATAAGCTAAAAAATAAATGCAAGGCAAATGTTAGGCAACTGAACTTGAAAAGTCCGATAAACACTAAGCTTTTCACACATTTATTAAGTGGTTTGGGACCAAGATGCCGCAGGTTCAAGTCCTGTCACCTCGACCAAAAAAGGTGGTTTTTTAACCACCTTTTATTTTTTGCCAAAATTACTTAAAACGCCTTAAAAGTGGCTTAAACACTGGGTTTTTGAGATTTCAAAAATTCAGTTGAGTAATTTTGAATTAAGTTAAAACAAGATAAAATGCAGTCAAACTTACTGTCATTTTAGTTTGCCTGCCGATTTTCAAGGAAACAAGATAATATATTTTTAAAATTTATTACATCGTAACACAAAAGATTTTTCTATTATTAAAACAACAAAGAGGTTAAGCAATTTTTTCTAATGCTTAACCTCTTTTTTTATTTTGTTGATTACAGAGCATTCCCATACCATAACTAAGTTAAATACTTTCTTTAGTATAATATTTATTTTTTAGCATAGAAAAAGAGGGTTCATAAAGAACCCTCTCTTCCCAATAATACTTAAAGGATTTATATTGATTTTTATACTTACTATCGAATTTAATTATATGTACTCATAGTGACCGCCATCTTTAACCTTTTCATCATAAGGTTTTACCCATTCCTTCTTCTCTACTGTCTTTGTACCTACCTGAACCTGTCGTTCTTCAGCGTGATAAGCACCTGCACCATTTGTTTCCAATTCCCAAAATAAATGCTCATCCATCTGGTTGTCATCTAATAACTCTTTACCACAATTATTGCAAATATTTACCCATCTAGTCTCATATACTGGCTCTTCCTTTGTACCTACTACTTTCCAATAACCTTCGTGGTGTACTGTCTTATAGTCATCTACCCATACCTTCTGCTTTGGCTTTTCTGTTGGTCTTGGAGCCTCAGTAGCCTTTGGTGGGTTTGTCTTATGCTGTTCAGCTGGCTTTGGAGTGTTCGATGAACCACTCGGCTTCTTTGTTGGTTTCTTGTCTTCCTTCGGCTCGTCTTTCTTTGTATCTGCCTTAGATGATGATGTGTTGGTTTTTGAAGTTTCTTCCTTCTTTTCGATGTTACCCTTGTTGCTGTTGTTTTTGTTAGATACTGTAGTTTTTACATCGTCAACCTTAACTGTAACTGTCTTACCGTCATCGGTTTTTACTTCTACCTTACCGTCTTTTACTTCGACTTTCTTACCATTCTTGTCTGTGATGTTGCCGTCTTTGTCGACCTTGATTTCACCCTTGTCTACCAAATCTTTAACTGCCTTTGGAACCGTTACCGCAGGAACTGTAGTTGCCTGTGCAGTGGTCTGAGCAGAAGTTGTTGCGGTCGGAACTTTGTCACTTTTACAGCCTGCAAGAACGCTTGTGCCGACTGTCGTGCCTGCAAAAAGTAAGGTCATACCGCAAGCCATAGCTATGACTTTTGTCTTAACCGCTGTAACTGCACCTGTCTTAACCGCAGTTGTGGTACTCGATTTTACCGCTGTTGAAACACCCTTTGAAGCCGCAGTTACAAGGCTTTCTCCGTTTGGAAGTGTGATTTTTATGCTCGGAACGCAAAGGCTCTTTGCCTGCTCTCTGAAAATTGTTGTAAAGAACGGCACAAATACAACACCGTGAAGCCTGTCACCGCTTTTGTTTTCGTAATCTTCAATTGCAGTTTTCATCTTTGCCCTTGAATAATTGAGCCTTGAAAGCACAGTACCCCTTGAACATTCAAAGACTTCTGCGATTTCATCAACAGTCATTTCATTAAAATAGTGCATAATCACTGTCTGATACTGAACATCGGACAGTACTTCCTGCATAATCGAAAGAATAATTTCTCTCTTTGCCTTGTCTGAAATGTATTCTTCGGGAATTGATATACGCTCGTCAACTATTGCCTGATTTTCAAAAATTTCATCGTCCAGTTGGATTTCACCTTTACCTTTCAAATAATTTTTGCACTTATTAACGGCAATTCTGTTAAGCCAACTTCTGATTTGTGATGATCTTTCCAAAGATTGGATTTTTAAAAAAGCCGTTATGTAAGTTTCCTGCATAATGTCCTGTGCGGTTGTTTCGTTCTTTAAAAAGCTGATACAAGTAAACCACACTTCACGCTCTGTAAGCTTGTAGAGCTTTTCAAATGATTTGTTATCTCCCTTCTTAATTTTCTCTACTAAGTGGGAAATGTTCATAAAATGACCTCCTCTCATTTCCTTTCATAATATAGACAATTTAAAACGGCTTTTGATTTTATAAAATCCGAAAAAATTTTAAAATTTTTCAAATTTTTTCGATTTTTTCAAAAAAGCAAATATTTTTCGCATAAAATAAAAAGTGCGTAGCTGAAGCTACGCACGAAAAATACATAGCTTTGATTGTTGCGACACAATATTTCACTTATAAGGTGTGAAAAGTAAAGCCTGTATTTTTACCAAAATAAAAATACACACTTAGGTGAACTTAAAATTAAATTTTTGTTTGGCATTTTTATTTTAGCATACAATATGTGAAAATTCAATATTATTTAAATTAACTTTTAAAATTTATGTAAAAGAATTTAACAATATCAATTCCGTACTATCATATTTCTGTTTATCAAACATCCCGTTTACAAGCAAAGGTATATCGTTGTATCATTGTTATTATACAGAATTAAATTTGCATAAAAAATCAGGCAATCGTTATGACTGCCCGATTTGTTTTTGGAAAATTTACAATTTTAATCCTATTTATGCACTGTTTTACACGCACTAACCGTAATCAAAGTGCCATGACTTTTTGAGAGATTTCTGCCGGAGATGACACTGTGCCGACGCACTTGTACTCTTCGGTTTCTTCCTTGGTTTTAAAGCCCCAGCCGTATAGCACAGCGAGGAAGTCCATACCTATTTCTTCCGCACCCTTTGCCTCGATTGTGCTGTCGCCGACAAGGATACTTTCTTCAACGGAAACTCCTGTCTGCTCACACGCCTGCAAAAGCAGATGACTCTTTGTGAGGTTTGTACCGACATCTGTTGCACATACTGCGTCGAAAACATCCGACGCCTCGTAGGTTTCAAGTATATCCGTTGTGAACATTCTGTGCTTTTGAGTTGCTATTGCAAGCTTAAAACCGCTTTTCTTGAGTTCACGAAGAGCGTCATAAATTCCGTCATAGACGGTGAACATCTCTTTTCCTTTCTGGGAATAAAGCTTGCTGTAATTCTTTACGGCATATTCAATTTCGTCATCACTCATATTAAAGAGCGTTTTAAATCCGTATTCAAGCGGTGCGCCGATTACTCCGTAGAGTGCGCTGTGTTCAACAGGCTCATAGCCCATTGCAACTGCTGTTGTATTGAAACAATATAAAATTCCCGGAGCTGTGTCGGCAAGAGTGCCGTCAAAACCAAAAACAACTAATTTTTTCATAAAACCACCCAATCTGCAAATAGATAAATTCATAAACAATTTTTTACAAAAGTCTTTGTCCTGCAAATATGGAAATATATCTCAAGGGGAATTATACCATTTTACGGAGATAAATACAATACTAATTTTTCCACAAGTATTAATTTGGGAATAAAAGTGCCGAAAAATATGCAATTATTGTTCTTTTGCAAGCATATGCCAATCAAAACAAGTCGAAAATCAGAGCTTTCAACTTACTTTATTTCTTGACAACATCGTGTGTGCGTTATAAAATTGAAGTACATTATATTGAAAGGTTATTTTATTATGACTTCTGCAAAGCATAAAAATCCGCCTGCCAAACCCAAAGAAAAATATTCGGTACAGCAGGCGCTCACAAACTATTATCTGCTTATTATGTTCACGCTTTTTCCGTTGTTTTTCACGGACGCATATTTTAACATCAGGCACGATAAGTATTACTTTTTCATTATATTGACGGGTATTCTCGTTATTGCGGAATTTCTTATTATTATGACTGCAAGCGTTGATAAACCGCCGGAAGACTCAAAGCTTGAAAAGCCTAAACCAAAGCATTTGTATGAAGAGCTTTCGTTTATGGACTGGGCATTTATTGTATTCCTCGGGATAAATGTCATTTCAACGCTGTTGTCTGCAAACCCTTTGGATGCACTTATGGGTACTCAGGGACGAAACAACGGTCTTGTGCTTATGGCATTTTACACCGCAGCATATTTTATGATTACAAGGTGCTTTAAATATTTTGAATACATATTCGTTGCGCTTGCGTTCGGTTCAATGATAGTTTATGCACTTGCGGTGCTTAACTCATTCTATATTGATCCTCTCGGGATGTTTACTCTTCTCACCGACCAACAGACTATTACCGACTTCACTTCAACAATCGGCAACAAAAATCTGCTTTCAAGCTACATCTGCATCGCTATGCCTGTTATGATTGCAATGTCGGTTATCACGGAGAAAACCTTGCTCAGAGTAATTTATCTTATTGCAACAGGATTTGGCTTTGCGGCTCTTATGACTGCCGACAGCGATTCCGGCATTCTTGGTATGGCTGTATTTATGATTATTTACCTTGTATGGTTTTCAAACAGCCTTGTCAGACTGAAAAGATTTTTCCTTTCGGCAACTGTTATGCTGTTGTTTGCAAAGCTGCTCAGATTGTTCTCGCTCTGCTTTGACGACAAAAGCAAGGGCTTTGATAAGTTTCAGGAAATTTTCGTTTTCTCAGGCATCGGCTGGATATTACTTGCAGCTTGTGCCGTTATTACAGGGATTTTGTATCTTATTGATTACAAAAAACCAAACATCACAATTTCAAAAGCCGTGCCGATTGCTCTTGCCGTTGTATTCGGACTTTGTGCTGTTGCCATGATAGGAATTATGGTTTATTTCAGCTGTATTGACACCAAAACCGACCTCGGCAGTTTTGAAAGAATTATCCGCTTTAACGATATATGGGGTACGCACAGAGGCTTTATGTGGATAAGGTCGATATGGATTTTCGGCGACGCTTCATTCATTGAAAAGCTGTTCGGCGTAGGTCCGGATATGTTCTACTCCGCATTCAGTCCGTACTTTGACGACCTTTCAAAATACGGTGACAGCTCAACAAATGCCGCCCATAACGAATATCTAAACTACCTTATCACAATCGGAATTACGGGACTTCTTTCCTATCTTGCCATTGTGTGCGGTACGATTAAGAACGCAGTTAAGTATGCAAAGGAAAATCCGATGCTGATTGCGTGCGTTTCGGCTGTTATCTGCTATGCTGTTCAGTCTGTTGTAAACCTTTATCAGCCGATTACAACTCCGCTGTTTTTCATCTTCATAGCTTTGTGCGAGGCTTTTGTAAGAAACGCCAAGGCTGAAAAATCTGCCGTATCTGCCGTATAAATATTATGACTGCGTTTCAATTCGGATAAGAAGATTCTGCATTGACTCGTTGCGGTCACGGCGGTATCGTCCCAGCTCGTAGAGGCTGTCGGGATTTTTAGTAATTATATTGGGCTTTTCCGTACAGGTTAGTGTACACGAAAAGCCCATTTCTTTTATCAGCTTTTCGGTCAGGTCATTTTTTGCACCGAACGGATATACAAAGCAGGTCGGTTTTTTACTTGTTGCATTTTCAAGCAAGCCTTGAGCTTTGACAACATCTTCCGTAAGAATAGATTTATATGCTTCGTCACTCTCCCCCGCTTTTGGCAAAACACCCTTTCGTGATTTCAAAGAATGCATATCGTACGAATGATTCTGAATTTCAACATAGCCCGAATCGGACATTTCTTTCATATCGTCAAAAGTTATATGACCGTAGGTCACGGAAATGTCCTTGGTTTCGGTGAATTTTTCGGACACTGACGCAATCGGAGATATGACCGCCTTGCAGTTGTATTTTTCGAGCAAAGGGAGTGCATAATAATAATTATTATAATAGCCGTCGTCAAAGGTCAGCATAATGCATTTTTCGGGCAATGATTTTTTGCCGTAAACATAATCGGTAAGGTCTTTTACAACAACAGTTGTGTAGCCGTTTTCGGTAAGATATTTTAAATCGTTTTCAAAAAGAGTCGGTGAAACAGTGTAGTCATTTTGCAGTTTTTCGTCCTTTAAAAGTGAGTGATACATTATTACGGGCAGTTTTACGCTGTCGGTATCAGCCGTTGTTTCTTTTGTTGCACCTGTCATTACCGATATTAAAATTACTACAGACAGGAAAAGTGCCGTAAAAATGATAATTTTTACTGTTTTGTTTGATTTCACTATATTTCCTCCCAATTCTTTGTGCAAGATTTTTTATTTATAATTCTTTATTGTAAATATAATCAAACATCTGCGTGATAGAATATAGTCAAAGTTAATACTGATTACTGATTTTGGTCAATCGGTACTGACTAATATTGCATAAGGATTTATGAATTATGGCAAAAAGAAATTTCAGCTCAAAACGCAATGCAATTTACAACGCTGTGTGCGGTACGGACACTCATCCGAGCGCACGCTGGGTTTATGATAAATTAAAGCCCGAAATTCCCGACCTTAGTCTTGGCACGGTTTACAGAAACATTGCTCTTTTTAAGGATGAAGGAAAGGTCAGCGTTATATGCAATGTAAACGGTGAGGAGCGTATCGACGGCAACACAGAGCCGCATCCCCACTTTGTCTGCAACAAATGCAATGCAGTTATTGATGTTGAAGACAATCAAAATGCTGATGACCTTGAGTCACAGCTTGCCGAAGAGGGATTTAAGGTAGAAAACAGATTTGTTATCTACTACGGCATATGTCCTAAATGTTCGGCAGAAGTACACTAATATTTATTACAAAGGAGAAGTAATTATGAAATGGTATTGCACAGTATGCGGTTATGTTTATGAAGGTCCCGAAGCTCCCGAGGCTTGCCCTGTTTGTAAGGCACCGAAGGAAAAATTTAAGCAGATGGACGAGGAGGCGTCTTTCGCAACAGTTCACGAGGTTGGCGTTGCTCAGGGCGTAAGCGAAGATATTCTCAAGGATCTCAGAGCTAACTTTGAGGGAGAATGCAGCGAAGTCGGTATGTATCTTGCAATGGCAAGAGTTGCAGACAGAGAAGGCTATCCCGAGGTTTCAGCCGCATTTACAAAGTATGCTTTTGAAGAGGCTGAACACGCTGCCAAGTTTGCAGAGCTTTTAGGCGAAGTTCTTACAGACAGCACAAAGAAGAATCTTCAGATGCGTGTAGATGCAGAAACAGGTGCTTGTGAAGGTAAGTTTGACCTTGCAAAGCGTGCAAAGGCTCAGAACCTTGACGCTATTCATGACACGGTTCACGAGATGGCAAAGGATGAAGCAAGACACGGAGCAGGCTTTAGAGGTCTTCTTAACAGATACTTTAAGTAATCATTAAAAAATAAAAAATCAAAAAAGTCAGCTTGATAATCGTATGACCAACAACTAACCGATTACACAACAGACTTTGAACAGGAGATTTGATAGTATGAAATATGTATGCGATGTTTGCGGATATGTTTACGATCCTGAAATCGGCGATCCCGACAACGGCGTTGATGCAGGCACAGCATGGGAAGATGTACCCGAGGATTGGGTATGCCCTCTCTGCGGTGTAGGCAAGGACGAATTTTCCGCAGAAGAATAATTAACAAATTGGCAATTTGGGAGCAGGCAATGCTTGCTCCCTTTTGTGTGTACGGGAGTAAATTATGAAAAAATTGATTTCGTGGAATGTAAACGGACTTCGTGCCTGTGTTACAAAGGGCTTTGAGAACTTTTTTAAAGATATTGACGCAGATATTTTCTGTCTTCAGGAAACAAAGCTTCAAGAGGGACAGATTGACCTCTTGCTTGAAGGATATCATCAGTATTGGTGCTATGCCGACAAAAAAGGCTATTCGGGAACAGCTATGTTCACAAAGGAAGAGCCTTTGAATGTATGTTACGGGATCGGCATTGACGAACACGACCATGAGGGTAGAGTTATCACGGCAGAATTTGACAATTGCTTTGTTGTCACCTGCTACACTCCAAACTCGCAAAGCGAGCTGAAAAGGCTTGATTACCGAATGAAATGGGAAGATGATTTCAAGGCATATCTGAAAAAACTTGAAGAAAAAAAGCCGGTTATTATGTGCGGTGATTTGAATGTTGCACACAAAGAAATTGATTTAAAAAATCCGAAAACCAACCGTAAAAATGCAGGCTTTACCGATGAAGAGCGTTCAAAGATGACAGCATTGCTCGATGACGGCTTTATCGACACCTACCGCTATTTCTATCCCGATACAGAGGGCGTGTATTCGTGGTGGTCATACAGATTCAAGGCTCGTGAAAAAAATGCGGGCTGGCGTATTGACTATTTTATCGTTTCAAAAGCTCTTGAAAGCAAGCTTGACGGTGCAAAAATCCATACCGAAATTTTAGGTTCTGACCATTGTCCCGTTGAACTGACGATTGACATTTAAAAAGCAAAATAAAAACCCGACACAGCATACACCGTGTCGGGTTTTTTTGTATATTATGAAAAATTTTCAAGACTGACAATACAAATTCCAAAAGTGCCAATTGACAAAACGGGAATTTCGTCTTGACAAATGATTTTTTGCAAAGAAAATGCTCCGACGCTAAAAAGTATCGGAGCATATATGAGCTTTTTTATAATTAACTGACGGTAATTTTGTTTTGACCGCCTGTTATGTCGGAAAAATTGTTTTTTGCACTTTTAACGAATGCGAAGATTGTTTTCAGAAGCATATTTCTCGTTTTGCTGTCAAGACCTGCAAAGGATTTTAGGATTGTTCCCGTGTTTTTAAGCGGATTTTTCAGCATTTCATTAAAGGTTGCGGTTTCGGTCAGCGACAAAAGGGCAAAAACCTCTTTTGTGAACTCCCGTCTTTGAGCAATTGTCAGCGATTCAACAAATTCTTTCAGCGTATGGTCAAAGAAAACGCTGAAATTTGTAGTGCTTTTCAGTCTGACAAGCCTGTTCTGCTCAATCTCCCACGAATAGACATCGTGTTGGAGAAAACCTTTTTGATTGCTCTTTACAATTGTGTAGCTCTCCTCATGCTCAAATATCATGCCGAAAATGCTTGACTGCGGAACAAAGGTGTAGATTCTGTCGTCGATTTCATAAAATCCACTGTCCCTGATTTTCTCAAGAGAAAACCCCGGTCCGTCAAAATTGTAAATATAATCAATGTGATTTCTTGAATTTTCATCGGTAAAAGCACCTGCATAAACCGCAAGATTTCCGCCCTTTGAGTGACCGCCCAGAATGAATTTTCCGTTGAGCATACGGACTGCCTTTTCAAAATAATCAAGAGCCTTTTTCTGTGACGGCAACGGAAATGTGAAGAACATATTGAAGTCCTCCTGCCAGCCGACAAGAGAAAAGTCCGTTCCTCTGTATGAAATAAAATAATTCTTTTTGAGAAATTCAAAAGTGATTGCGGAAAACTGCATACTCACATCGGACTCAACCTCGTTTACATACCCCGAAACAAGAATTTTGCCGAATCTCTTGCTCTCTGCCGTTGCTTTCAAAAGGTCGGCGTCACCCTTCCACAATAGATTTTTCTCGTAATCATCGGTTGCAAACACACGCATTGCCGCCTGTTCAAGGGTAATTTCATCAAACAGACAGGACGATACCGCACCGTCAAAAGGAAGATATGAAAGCCGTGAAAGCACAAGTGCGTCAAGCTCGTTAAAACCATCCTGTTCAAATGTCAAATCGCCGCGCCAGCTTATGTAATCAAATATGTCAGCCATACAAATGCCTCCAATCTGTTTTCTCTCTGTAATTATTGTATCACTTTGTACTAATTATTTCAATGCAATTTTAAAAATTGAAAAAGAAAAGGACAAACGAATTCGTTCATCCTTTAACAGTATATGAAGTTATCTGAATTTTGCGATTTCTTCAAGAAATTGTTTTCCGAATTTTTCAAGCTTTGTTCTGCCCACACCCGAAACTTCAAGCATTTCATCGGGTGTTTCGGGGCATTTTTTGCACATATCAATCAGCGTTGCATCGGTAAAAATAACATAGGCAGGAACGCTCTTTTTGGATGCAATGCCTTTTCGCAAAGCCTTGAGTGCGTCAAGTAATTCGGAATTGACAGGCACTTCGGGGCGGTGCGTTTTGACAACCTTTTCGGAGTTTTCAACTTTCTTCATCACAAGCCGTTCCCGCCCGAAAAGCACATCTCGGCTCTTTGGCAAAAGTTTTAGAACCTCGGTTTCATTGTCGGATGAAATATACTCCTTTTCGGCAAGAAAGTCAATTGTGCCGAAAATATGCCTTGCCGTAACCTCTTTCATTATTCCGTAGGTTGGCTGATTGTTAAGCTCAGCTTTTAGAATTTTCTCGCTTTTACTGCCCTTTAAAACATCACAAATCACGGTTTTGCCGTACCTTTGTCCTGTTCTTGCAATACACGACATAATTTTTTGAGCATCAATTGTGGCATCAACAAGCTTGTGAACGGAAAGACAGTTGGAGCATTTTCCGCAGTAAGCCTTTTTTTCACCGCCGAAATACCGCAGAATAAATCCACGCAGACAATCGTTTGTTGTGCTGTAAAAGGTCATATATTTTAAGCGTTCAAAATCACGCTCACGAATTTGCTCGTTTTCTTCAATTGTAAGCTCATCGTTGCCCTCGGAATTTTCAATCATAAAGCGATTTAGGCGAACATCCTTAGGACTGTAGAGCAAAATACAATCAGCCTCACCGCCGTCACGACCTGCCCGTCCTGCCTCTTGATAGTAGCTTTCAATGTTTTTCGGCATATTGTAATGAATTACATATGTAACATTTGACTTGTCAATTCCCATACCGAAAGCATTGGTTGCGACCATAATATTTTTTCGGTCAAAAACAAAATCCTCCTGATTTTTCCTGCGTTCGTACTCATCAAGACCTGCATGGTATCTTGCCGCCGAAAAGCCGTTATCGCAGAGCAATTCGCAGACAGATTCAACATTTTTTCGGGTTGCACAATAGACAATTCCCGACCTGTCGCCACGCTCCCGAATGAGGTCAATAAGCTTTTCGTCCTTTGACGATGACTTTATTACACCGAAGAAAAGGTTGGGGCGGTCAAATCCCGTTGTAATTTCAAACGGATTTTCAAGCCTGAGAATTTTCTTTATGTCTTCTTTTACATCATTCGTAGCCGTTGCGGTAAATGCTCCGACAATCGGACGATTTGCAAGGCTTTCAACAAATGAAATAATTTTGAGGTAACTCGGTCTGAAATCCTGTCCCCATTGTGAAACGCAATGAGCCTCGTCAACTGCAACCATTGAGATTTTTATCTTTTTACAGGTGTCGAGAAACCCGTCAGTCAACAGCCTTTCGGGTGCAACATAGATGATTTTGTATTTTCCGTATTCAACATTTGAAAGCACTCGGAGAAATTGCGGATATGAAAGCGAGCTGTTTATATATGCCGCAGGAACTCCCGACTGAACAAGCAAGCCGACCTGATCCTTCATAAGCGAAATCAGAGGTGACACAACAATTGTCACCCCGTCAAAAAGTAATGCAGGAATCTGATAGCACATAGACTTGCCCGCACCTGTGGGCATAATGCAAAGTGCATCTCTGCCGTCAAGCAAAGCGTCAACTATCTGTTCCTGTCCGTCTCTGAAAGAATCGTGTCCGAAGTAATCTTTTAACACGCTTAATTTATCACTCATCTTTTTGCCCTTATCTATCATTCTTTATTGGAATTATAATCGTTGTATTCCCTTTCAATCCAAGCCATAAGCAGATTTACAATTTTCTGCTGTTCAACCTCGTTAAGCTGTTTGTCCTTTGCAACTCTGTACCACTTGTTAAGACACCCTCTGCAACAACAGGCACAGGCGTGCTGTGCGATAAAAACAGGGTGTCCCCTCATAGGCGTTTGCTTTCCGTCATTCGGAATATATTTTGGCGCAAGCCGTGTTCTGACAAAATCTTCTGCATGGGAACGGATTTTATTCATTCCCTTTTCATTAATATAGTCAATGTCCTTTTGCTTTAAATGAAACCGACTGCGAAAATCAGATTTTTTCAGTTTATTTAGTGCCTCATCTATCGTTTGCATTGTTCATGCCTTCTTTTATTGTCATACCTTAATTATAAACAATTACTACGGTAATGGCAAGAATAAATGCACTCATTTTCTGTTACAGAAAAAAACAACCCCACGATTATTTTACCGTGGGAGTTGTTTTCATAGGGTTGCTTTTCAATTATTTTTAGAGATTAAACATTTTTGCAATATTTTTCAGCAAGGGCAAAGAACGCTTTTTCGAGCGAATCCAAGGTTTGTTCCGTCATACTGACCGACATACTGTTTTTATCGGAAAATATGATTTCAACGATTGTAACCGTGGCGTCATCGACCGTCAGTCCTTTGTTTTTTGGATTATATTTTTTCAAAATTTCCAATGCGTCTTCGGCGGTATCACACAGCAGTCTCATATCCGTTTCGTCGATCAAAACATTTTCAAAAGCGATATAACCGCATTTGCAGATAGCGTCAAAAAGAAAATTTACACCTTTTTTTCGCACATAAAAAGAACAGCAGTAATCAAAATTTGAATGATTTTTTGAATAGCTCACGGATACAATTTCTTTTTTTACACGCATTTTTCGTTTGGAAATATTATGAAATAACGACCGTAAAGTCATATCGGTTATGTCATGGCAGCCCCGCAGAACGGACAGAATTTCGGCGGATTGCCGTCAGGCTTATATCCGCAAGCCGAGCAAACAATTGCCGCAGCATTTTGCGGAGTAAACGGCTGTGAAACTTGCTGATTTACTGTGTTGCTCTGCATAGGCATTCCGTTCTGCTGATAACCCATATTGTTCTGCATGGGCATTCCGCTTTGCTGATAACCCATATTGTTTTGCATAGGCATTCCGCTTTGCTGATAACCCATATTGTTCTGCATGGGCATTCCGTTCTGCTGATAACCCATATTGTTTTGCATAGGCATTCCGCTTTGCTGATAACCCATATTGTTCTGCATGGACATTCCGCTTTGCTGATAGCCCATATTGTTCTGCATACCGTTCCTTATTTGTTCACACAGTCTCATTAACTGCATTCCGTCATCAAACGCTCTCATAAGCTCATTCCTTACAGTACCGATTGACGAATCAACATACATTGATATATCGGTTATGAACGGATGATTTACGATAAATTTTGCTTTTAAAGAAGATATTCTTTGCGGTGATGACGATGTGTTTGTATCACGAACATACGGCTGAAGTGCAAGCGGAACATCAAGCATACCATTTTGCCCCGAAAATGAGTTTGTTGTATCAAACTGACTGCCAAAACCGCTGTTCCTGCCCTGACGGTTATCATAGCGGTCATACTCATCAGGAATTCCGTCACGGTCGGAATCCTGCAGAGTTGTATATCCAAGCTCAAGCCAAAAGTCCTGCAGCTGTGAAAAATCAAAAATTTCAGGATTGCTGTTTTTGAAATCTCTGCCTATTGTAAAATAGAATTTTCTGTTATTAAAATCTACAACAAGCTTTTCGTTTGTACCGGCACTTGCCGACTGAACAAATGCCGAATATTTCTGTCTGTTCTGTTCACGCTGTTCAAGATGAGTTTTAACATCTGCTAATGTTCTGTTTTTCCAGCCTGATGAAAGCGAACTGAGCTTGTGCTTACAGTCGCTGCAAAGATAACCGTCTGAAAGCTTTTGCCTTGTGAGGGCGTTTACCTTGTCACCGCAAAGGTCACAATATTTCTTTTCAAATAGTCCCATAAACTTTCTCCTTTACAAAAGATTCACGATTTTCTTCTGAATATTTGTAGCATCAATAACTGATATTGTGCCGTCACCGTTTGTGTCTGCAATTTTAAAAGTGTAATCGTCAAATTCTTCAAGCCCGACAATGTATTTTTGAACCAAGGTTGCGTCCACAACATTAATAACACCATCCATATTGACATCATACGGAACAGTAATTTTTACTACAAGGTTAACATCTTTCTTAACAACATTCACTTCATATACCCGTGTTACGCATTGCGGTTTGCTTACAGTAATGACATATTTGCCTGGAACTGTTTCATAATACACATATAAGGGTTTTGCATTACTGTTTACCGTTTCATGTGTATAGCTGCCATTATAGACGCCGTCAGGAGTGTATTTATCAAACTTAATAGTAATAGTGTCATCCGGTAAGCCGCCCGTTCTTAAATCTAGTATAATACGGGCCTTAACCTTTTGCGTCACTTTAACCGATACACTGTAAATGACATCACCGTTTTCACCCGTGACAGCACACCTGAAATGAGTTTCATCAAAATCCGTATTCGGTCTGATGCTCAAAGCATTTGTTTTTGTACCCTTGAAGGAAAATTTGTTTGATGTGGATGAGTTGTCACTTATGTTGCGCCACACATATCTTCCTGTGCTTCTCCTTACTTTCATCTGCCACTGATAGCTTGCGGCATTGTTGGCAGTAACCGATATAGTTCCTTCTTTGCCTTTCATAATTTCTGCCTCAGTGAACTGATGTGAAAATGAAGGTGATTTATCTGCAACAACGTAATATGCCCAAATATAATATTGACCTGTGGTTTCATCCTGAAGAATTGTCGCCTGACCGTCGTCGTTGTACAAGCCACATACTGCGTTCTTGGCAACCGCATATCCTCTGTTCATATTAAAGTATAGCTGACAACAATACATACCGCTGTCAAAAGCTTCTCCGTCGTTGAGCTTTCTGCTAACTTTGTTGTTTTTGTACTCATACCACTCAATATAATCAAAACTGTAGTAAGTGCTGTTTATCGGAGTTGCCGTAGTTGAGGGGATTTTCCGCTGTTCAGGTTTCTCCAAGCCTAAAAATCCAATTATAGGAATTTCTGTCTTCTCAAGAAGTCCCGGAAAGTTACATTTTCCCGAATAAAAAGTACCGCTTTTTGAGCCCGTTACTTTACATCTAAAGACAACATCTTTCCACCCTGAGTCAGGTCCTACAAGTTCTGCGTAGGTCTGAAATTTAAGATGGTCTGTAAAAACACCCGAAAATTTCGAGTTGGGTCTGTTGGTTTTATCGGAGAGGTTAACCCAGCTTAGGCTCGGATACTTTGCCTGCCATTGATAGGTAAAAGTTTCGTCTGTACTGCCGCCGTTTACTCCCACGATAATGTTAAGGACATCTCCTATGTAAACCTCGGTGTCGATATATTTGATATAAGCCTGAGCCGCCGCATTTGCGGTTATGGCTGTCATAGGAAGTGTTGTCAACAGCATGAGAAAGCATAAAACAACACTCGAAATACGCTTTGCTTTTTTCTTGATTTTCATAAAAATCACTCCTTCATGCCCAAGGATCAACCGAAGCCGGAGTTCGTATGTCAGAGAGTGCAAGATTACGCCATAAGAACCATTGATTGCCCTTTCTGCGAAGCTCAATCGGACGAGGTGAATCTGCTCCCGACGACTGAACCTGAACCTTTGCATAACCCTCGCTCTGATAGGTATATGCATACTCGGAAACGGTTATTTTGTACGGAACATTCGGTGTATAATCGTTCTTCACGGATGAACCCTCAAAATATGAGCGAGGAATATATCCCCTGCCCTTGATTCTGTCACGCAAAAACTGAACATCCATCCCGTTCATCGGCTGAGGTCCTTTTAATACATTAAGCATTTCTATTGTGTTTTCCGGACTTTCATCATATTCAAGCAACACAAGCATAGCAAATGCCGCTGTTGAAAGAGGTGACGAAAAGTCAAGCTCCGGCATTTTTTTGAGTTCATCTGCATTTTTCGGATAATCGGCAAATACAAATGTTTTGCTTTTGTGCATCGCATTGTTTACCGCTCCCGAAACGGCCTTTGAAACATTGTTTTTTACAGCCTGATTTGTCATATTTTTTAAGCTGTCAAATATACCCATAAACAGTACCTCCTTTTTAAAGTGCGTCAAGTGCGGCGGCAAGATAATCTGCCGTTACGGATGAATAAAAAAATGAGCTTATTTTTCCGAATTGTTTTGCCTGTTTAACCCTGTCGGCAAGGTCGGGATATGCCTGTTCGTCACAGAGCAGAGCCGTTTTACAGCTTGGCAGATATTCCTTTACTTTTCCACAAAGCTCAAGCCGTTTCTCAATAGTTGAATCGGCAAGTCTTGTGACATCCATAAGCAAAACATCAACTCTTTCTGCAATGCACAAATCAAGAATTTTCCCGTCTTGATTCGGTGAAACATTCTCAATACAAAATCTTCCCTTCTTTACAAGGGCATTTTGAATAGCCTCACTGAGCAAATTATTCTGAACACTGAGCAAAATTTTCTTCAACGGACATCACCCCTTTTCACCTATATCTTTCACTTATATTGTACAATTTTGCGATAAAAGATGAATGTGCCAAACGGCATATTTCACAACATAAACAAAAAAAGCACAGCCGCCCGATTGTTCGGACAGCTGTGACCTTGTGCTAAAAATATTTACGGTGGGTAATTAAAAGGGGGGTAAATAATAAAATAATTATGCTTTGTTCTTAACAGCGCCTATAATGTAAAGTACAGGGATAGCAAGACCGCAGATAAGAGAGAATACATTGAACTGTGATCCGCCTATCATGCTGATAATTTCGCCTGCAATACACATAACCGCAACAATAACGCCCCATACAATACATGTATTTGCCTTGTGCGGAAGTTTTGCGTTGATAACACCGATAATACCTGCAACAAACTCAGCAACCGCACTGATAAGTGCGAAAACGCCGCCGACATAAAGCATAGTCATATCGTATGTACCGTCGTTAAAAGCTGCAAGTGCGGCGATACCGAGAATGGCGATGATTGATACAATCAATGCAATAGCACCGAATACAATCATAAGGATTCCCGTTACTTTAAGAAAAGTTGAACCTTTTGCCTCCATAGTTTTTCCTCCTGTCATTAAATAATAAATTTTATGCACCTTTGTCTTTGATTATTAATCGGACAAAGATAGCGTTTTGCACAAAAGATATTCACCGTCTGAGCAGTTTATATCCTGTAATTGTATTATACTGTTTTAACAGCAAAAAAATATGTGCCAAACGGCACATATTCAGAAAAAAGTATTTATTTGTCGTTAATTCTATCGTCAAGGATTACAAGTCCCGCCTCTCTTGCCTTTACGGCAAGCTCTGTTCTTGACTTAAAGCCTGTTTTTTCAAGCATATACTGTATATAGTTCTTGACAGTCCCCGGAGCAATGTAAAGTCTTTTGGCAATTTCCGTGTTTGTATCACCGCTTGTCAGTTCACGCAAAACCTCAAGCTCCCTTTCGGTAAAATCCGTACTCATTGCGTTGCCGAATTTAATTTTGGGAGTTGTGTCGGGAAACACACGCTCACCGTTCATTGTTCTGTCCATAAGTTCAATAATAGGTTCGGAACTTACCTCTTTGTACCAAAAGCTGTCAACTCCTGCATCCTTGGCACGCTTTAGATAGGAATATTCGGGCATTGAGGTAACAATGATTATCTTAATTTTCGGGAACTTTGCTTTTATTCTTTCAGCCGCCTCAAGACCGTTTGCTCCCATTGACGTGCATATATCCATTAAAATCAGGTCAACATCGGAATTTTCACAATGATAATCCGTCATATCGGCATTACTTATTGAGCCCGCAAGCGTATAGTTTTCGCTTTGGTTTACATACATTTCAAATAAAGTTCTCGGCATTGACTGATCTTCAACTATCAGCACTCTTGTCATACTGCAGCACCTCGCTTTTCGGTATTGTGATTTCAAGAACAAAAATTTCGGAAGTCGATATTTTCATGCTTCCGCCGATTTGCTCCGCCTTTTTTCTTACGGAAGAAAGTCCGCCGCCCTCATTGATTTTTTGAGGCGGTTTTCTGCCGTTATTTGCAAATTTAAAAATATATTTTTCACCGTCGTCAAGACTTTCAAGAATCATTTTATCTGCTTTTGCGTGTCTTGCGGCATTGTTAAGGCATTGCATTGTTGCAAAAGTCAGAACCCGTGCAACCGCATTGTTATCAGTCGGAAGATTTCCGACTGTTTCAAGCGTTATTCCGACAAGCTTTGCGGCATTTTCAATATCCTTAGCAAAGTTTTCATCTTTGCGATCATTCTCTGCGGTATTCAGAACAGAAATATTGTTTTTCCACATTTCAAGTAATTTACTGTTATTTTCAGACAGAGTGCCGTTTTCAAGATATCTTCTTGTTGTTATCAGCGTACTGCCGAGCCTGTCATGAATTATCTCTTTTGTGCGAAGAATTTCTTCTTCTCTTGTCAGGTCACAGACCATTTCATTGTATTTTTTCAGATGAGCATTAACCTTTTTTAACTCGCCTATTTCATATTCCAAGGTTGATGTAAGCTTTGTAAACTCTGTTATATCGGTTGCCGCAAGCTGAAAATACGGTTTTGAAAAAATTTCCGTTTCCGACAACGAAAAGCTGAAAACCCTGCCGTCCTTTAATCTGACTGTAAATGCCCCGTCATTTTCATATTGAGAAGCCTCTTTTATCTTCTCTCTGAAGGGCATTGCAACATTAAGCGATTTACCCGTAAGTTCAAGGCATATGCTTTCCATAAGGTTATTTTTCAATACAACAAGTCCGTTTTCGTCAAAATAACAAAGTCCTGTCGGCAAGCCGTCAAAGCTTTCTTTAATTGACATTGCGGTAATATCGGTATTCCTGCAATGATGAAGCCTTACCGTTATGTACACAGACATTATCGCACAATACGCAGTTATGCCGACAGACAGAGCAAACGGCATTCTGCCAAAAAATTCAGCCATTTTATTAATTTGGTTATCGTAATATATTTTACCCAAGACCTGAGTGCTTACCAAAAACATTGTCAAAGAGATTACTGCAATTATAACCGCTGAAATCGGTTTCCACAACCTGATTTTATAAAGAAAAGATTGCGTTGCGTTGTATATTGCCGCACAGGCAACAACAAATTGCACACTCATCAATATAACACAAACAAACGAACGCATTTCAAGGATGGATGTCATATGTCATCACCTCCGCTTTGCATACGAACAAACACAAACAGCGTGTCAGCGTCATATTCCGTGGTGACATTTCCGCCGAGTTTTGTAATATCGTCAAATAAATCATCGGGAATTTTCATTTCATTTTTGCTGTCACAGTTGATTTTTAAATCAATAAATCTGTCATGGACTTTTAAATTAAACAGCAACGCATCTGTGCAGTTCATTATATGCCTTATAAAAATCCCGATGAATTTAAAAAGTGCAATCGTTTTTTCGGCTGAAATTTCTCCCGAAACATTACTGAAAAACGAACACGAAATTCCGTAAACAGAAATGTACTCGGCAAGTTCTCGGATACTGTTTTCAAGCTCAAAAGCATTCAGCATTTTTTTGCTTTTTGCCATAATGAGCAGATTGCTTATTCTCTTGATGTAGACATTAACAACACAGGCACCGGCATAATTAACCGAAATATCTCCCCTGTTGTTTTCAATATTTTTGAGTATATTTTCAAGGTCGCAAAGCTGAGGACGGATAAATTCGGTTATACTGTCATAGAGCTTGTTCTGTTCGGTTACTGCCGCTCTTCGTTTTTTCAGCTCTGCCTCTGATTTTAAGATTACATTGTATTCCGAAATCTGCTCTTTTACTTCCGAAAGTTCTCTGTTAATTTGGTTAATTGCCGATATATCTTCCGTCCAAACTGCCTTACCGCCTTTTATATTATGCTTTTTAAGAATTATATTTTCATCAATCACAACACTGTTACCGTTTTGCAGAACAACATCTTTTGAAACATTTGTTGCGTTTTTTGAGCGGTATTTCACATTACCCTCATTGTCAAATATGAGAGTGTTAAGATTTGACGCATTGAAAAAATCGCCGTAACCCGTATTTGACGGCACAAGACCTATCTGAATAAGGCTTTCCCATAGAGCAATTGAGGCAAAGCAGAACACCTCGGGAACATTGTAAATTCTAAGTCCCGAATATCCGTGATTCAGATTATTCCAGAGCGTATAAATTATTGCGACAAGAATTATTACAATCGGAATCCACAGTTTTTTGCGTGTTGCGGAAATTCTGCATCGATTTATTGAAAGCACAATTGACGAAAGTACAAGTATAAAAATCCACACTGCAATTACATAGTAAACAGGACCGTAACTGTATTGTTTGTTCCAATTGTGAAAATCGGGTTCAAATACAAAAGCAAGCTGATGAAAATCGTTTGTCATAACAAGCAGCACAAGAACGGCGGCAGGTATAATCAAAAGATATTTTCGGTTATTTGTATTTTCGGGCTTACCGATATTCAGCATTGCAAAAAACATCATAAGCGGCAAAAACACCATTGCTATGTAATATGAATACCAAAGATACCGTCCGTATGTGTTGATATCGGCAGGGCTGTTGTATTTTATGGCACGAAGAGCCATCCACAAGAGCATAAGCGCCGCAGATATCACAAGGCAGATTCGTATATTCTTCTGAACAATGCGATATGCAACAGACACACCCCAGCCTATAATAAGCCCCGAAAAGATAATAACATCAAAATTTTCAATATAATTGTCCGCCGAGGAAGTAAGATGAGAAAAAATTCTCACCGCACCTCCAAACAGGAATATAATTATCCCGACAACAGTCAGAAGCTTTGTTTTGTCAACTTTGCGAACCATATGCCACCCGTCAGTTATTTCAAGTTTGATTTCAGCAACATAATTTTTTCAAAACACCAATGTTGCACACCATTTTACTACATAATAACACAATATAACGGATTATACAATTCATATTTACCGCAAACTTAAACGAAAAAGTAAATAGTTAATTTTCAAAGTAACTTTCATGGTAGAACTTACTTTGGAAATTGACGCACTGAAATCTTCCTTGTTTTGGAATGTAATCAATCGTGGTATTCTTAACAAACTTATTAAACTACAAAAGGCACATAAAAAGGCACATAACCGAAAGTGATAACGGTTATGTGCCTTATTGTTTTTTGCAATGCTGTTTTTTCACAGTCCACGAGTAAAATTTGTACCCTAATTAGATTTACTCTATTCTTAAAAAATTGTTTCAATTTGCTATTGCAATTTGCGTCCATTAATTTTTCCTCCAATCAGTCTGATTTTTTAATTCAGGTCGATTGGGGGACTTCTGTTTCTACAAATCATAATTGCCCTTTCTGCTTTCAATGCAAAAAGGGCAAAAATAATGCCGACAGGTAATAGCATTAAAAGCTATAACTTGTCGGCATTTAAAATCTAAAATTTTGACTTTATTTAATCTCTACAAATATAATCAGTCAACTATGTTATTCAATTCTTCAAATGGTATGTCATGTTCGTTTGCATACTGTTCTGCATAACTACCCTTTATTCCGCAGATTGTAAGTTTATCACATCCTTCAAAAGCGTTATCTGCAATATATTCTACCTTATCGTAAATGATAATTTTCTCCAACAAGGTGCAATTTTCAAAAGCACCCCATTCAATGCTCTTAATATTTTTAGACAAAACTAACTGTTTTAAGGATATGCAATTACTAAATGCATATCGTTGTATTGCAGTAATATTATCGGGAATATTTATACTTTTTAGTGATGTGCAACCGGAAAAAGCACCGTATGCTATACCACGATCAGCAATATTATCCGGAATTACAAGCGTTTCTAATGAAGAACAGCCTGAAAATGATAAACTTTCAATTTCTTTTACATCACCATTAAAATTAACATTTTTCAGACTTTCACAATTCGTAAAAGAGAATTGTTTTATAGTACTTGGGAGTTGTATGCTTTCTAATGAAATACAATGGTCAAAACATCTGTTAAATATATACTCTATCCCTTCAGAAACAACAATCTCTTTTACTATATCGTTATCCTCAAACATTCCTTTCCTTTCTGCTCCCCACAAATTGTATCCTGTAACATATCCGCCTAAAGCATTTACTTTATGGAAAAATATTGTTGAAGGAATTACAACTTTCTCTGACGGGTAGTTTATCTTTACAATTGTTGCCGATTTATTTGTATATCCATCGGTTTCATATGTGTACCCAAACCACCAATGTTCACTTGAAAAGATTTGCAACAATATAAATATCACTAACACTACGCACAATATCCCGATAGGTAGTTTATATTTTTTTATTTTTTTCATCATATTAAAATTCTCTCGTAAAAAATATAGTTTTAATTATCAACAAACCGATAATTATTAATTTACAGACTGAATTGTTGTATCCAATTTTTCAAATGGTATGTTATGTTTTTTTGCATACTGTTCTGCATAACTACCCTTCATTCCGCAGATTGTAAGTTTATCACATCCATCAAAAGCGTTGTCCGCAATGTAATCACATTCATCATAGACATTAATTCTCTCTAAAGAAACGCAATCCCGAAAAGCTCCGTCACCTATTTTTATTAAGTCCTCAGGCAAATTCACTATTTCAAGAGATTTGCAACCATCAAATGTCCAGCTCTCAATAATCCTGACCTTTGACGGAACATCAATAGTTTGCAGAGAAGTACAACATTGAAAAGCATTTGAACCTATTTCTGATAGCTTGTCGGGTAAATCAATATTTGTAAGTGAAGTACATCCTTGGAAAGCCACACTCTCTATACAATAAACATTTTTTGAAAACTTCACATTTTTTAATGAATAGCAACGAGCAAAAGCATTAGTGCTGATTTTGTTAATTTGCTTCGGTAAGTATATTTCTTCAAGCCCGGAACAATCGCTGAAACTAAAGGATTCGGTAATAGTATCTCCGTCAACAATGTTCACTTCCTTTAAATTATCACACCGCACTACGTCAAATGTCGTCATTGTGCCTGGTATAGTAATTTTTTCAAGATTATAGCAATTAGCTATAGCCGGGCCATAAGTTTCCACTACTCCTTCAGGTATTATAATTTCTTTTACAACATTATTTCCCTCAAATACACCTGTAAGAGACACCCCAACTAATGCAGCTTCTTCTACACAACTTAGCTTTTTGACTTTATATGAAGAAATTTCCGATGGAATTTCAATGGTTTCAGCCAATATATCGGTTTTTATCAATGTAGCGTTTTGATTTTCATCAATTTCAAATGTATATCCTTCAGCAGTTTTTGTTATAGGGTATAGCTCTTTACAACTTGAAAACATTAAAATAAAAACTGTACAAAAAGATATTGCAAATACTATATTTACTCGTATTAATCTAGTTGTTTTCATATATAAAACCTTTCAAAAGTTTGTAGCACTAATTTCAAAGATGAATGAGCAAACATAATTGCTCATTCATCTTTAGAAATTTATAATGAATCAGTTAATCTGGTTCATATGTTGTCCAAATATTATCCTTAAACCACACATCTTGTGTAACCAAATGCCCAGGTTGCAATACACCAGGTATCTGTTTATTCTTCGAATCATTGAACATTACTTTCGGATTTTCCATTCCAATTAATGTTGCAGTGCCATTGAAAAAGTCGCCCTCAAATGTATATCCCTCTCTGTTGTGTTTTCCGTTAATACTAAAATATGCAATAGTAAATACAACAACGCATAGACCTAAAACTAAAGCTATAATGCTCGAAACTATTTTCGATTTTGGCATTATCTCACTTCCTATTCTTTAGATGAAATAAAATTATATCAACAAACAGTTACTCACTAGTTTAGAAACTCAATTGTTGCATCTAATTCTTCAAAAGGTATATTGTGTTCGTTTGCATATTGCTCGGCATATGAGCCCTTTATTCCGCAGATTGTAAGTTTGTCACATCTGTCAAAGGCATCATTAGCTATATATTTAACTTCATCATGAATATTTACTTTTTCTAAAAAGTCGCAGCTATAAAACGTCCCACTATTAATAGATGTTACTTTTGGTGGTATAGTAACAAATGTTAGAGAATCACACTCCCTAAATGCATAAGATTCAATTGTATTTATGTTTTCAGGTAAATCTATTTTTTGTAACGCACATTCTGCAAAGGCATCACCTTCTATCTTTTCTACACTACTTGGCAATTCGATAAAACGCAGGTTTTTACAATTACTAAACATTGATTCACTTATTGTTTTTATTCCTGTTTCAAATTCCACAGACCTTAAATATTTACAAAAAGCAAACGCCCTTGTCCCGACTACTCTAACGCTGGAAGGTATATTCACTTCACAGAGACCTGAAGAATAAAATGCATCATTACATATTTCCGTTACACCTTCAGGGATACTCACTTCTGACACATTACTGTCTTCGAATATTCCCCTTTTAGCTGCTCCTGAAAGATTAAGCACCTCATACTCACCTAACTTTGTAACTGGAACTCCATAAACACTTGACGGAATCTTAACATGATACTCTTCACCCGTATATTTAATCAAAGTTGCTTGACCATTATCCACCTCAAACCAATAGTTATATTTTTTTGACATATAATACTCCGTACCATCTGATTTGTTACTCTTCCAAGGATGAAGCAAAAGTATTATTAATGCTATAAATGCTACAATTAATACAATTATCAATATAATTTTAGTTTTTTTATTCATACACTATCACTCTTTTTGTTATAGTATATTGTAATCGGATGACATAGCAAAAGACTCTGTCATCCGATTGCTTATCAAAGTATATTACGGTTTATATGTTGACCATATACCATCTTTATACCACACATCCCGTGTTACTAAGTGACCTTCTTGTAATACTCCTGGTATCTGCTTATTTTGAGAATCATTAAATATTACTTTAGGATTGTCTATACCATATATCGTATAGGTTAACCAATTATCGTACATTTGACTATTCATCAGCGTACCAGGCCATTCCATCAGAATATTATTATCTTCATAGAAGTAAATCCTTGTGTTCCAATACTCCCAATCAGCCGGACGATAAAAATGAACTGTAATTCCTTGTGGCTTTTGACTATATGCAGTTTCATTTACTATCCACATTTCATCTTCTATTATTTCTATTCCTGGTTGATTAATACCGGGACGCTGTTGTCTTGTGTCAGGATCGGTAGTGTTGTTATTAAAAATAACCCTTGGATTCTCCAAACCATATATTGTGTAGGTATACCAATTATTACCACCATCAGGGGACATTTTCTCTCCTGGGAATGGGAGTTCATGGTCATCATCATTATAATAATAGATATGAGGAGGCTTTGTCAAGAAAAGTGTGTAAGTTTTTTTAAAGTCATAAAAAATTATATTAATGTCTTAAATCATATGCTCGTATTTTTTAATACGGGCACTGATTTTTTCATTTGCAGCCAGTTGATTTCTGACCATTGCCCAATTTTGAACCTTACTGCCATTCTACTTTTTGTAAAGCTCGGTTGTGCGTAAATAGAACAATTTGAGTAGTGCGTTTTCGTTTGGAAAAGCACCCTTTTTTGTAACTTTTCTGAAACTTGAATTTATGCTTTCAACCGCATTGGTTATACACATAACCTTACGAACGACACTGCCGTAATCAAAAAAATGCTCGACATGGTTGAAATTTCGTTTCCACACATCAACTGCTCCGTAAAATTGTTTGCTGTGCAAACGGTGAAATACTACATAACGTATTGTGAAATTTTCTGCTAACGCAGAAAATGAAATGAAATAAATCAGCTCACACCGTAGGCATTTCACATTCAGAAGGAATATTTCACATGCAAAGCGTATTTCACAAATCCGTAAGGATTTATTTCACTAAAAAAACGACAGGTAAAAACCTGTCGTTTTCTGGCTCCCCAAACCTACTTTGTAAGGGAGGAAAGTAACTGCCTCGCATACCACGTTTGGTTCTTAAACAGCACTCGCACAATCCCAGTTCACTAAAAACAGTCCACGGGGTGTTAGCGATAAAGAAGGTGTTATGTGAAACAGTCGGATAGTTGGATTTGTAGGATAAAATCTAAACTTACGGAGGTTTTACAAATGAAGTACACAAAATATCACATCTACCTAAATAGCAAAGAAAGGCGGCTGTTGATTAGTAGCTTGAATGATGTGAGAAACAAGTTGATTGATGATGGCAGATATACTGACCTTGTTGATGAGGTCTTGATTAAGGCAGCCAACGCTAAAATCAAAAAAATCAAGGTGGTCAGCAAATGTCCGTAATCGGTATATTTGCGGTTTTTTGAGGGTGGTAATGATAACACCTTAACCCATCTAAATCCGCTATTGCAAAGCCGTATAAACATTGACTTTTTGAAGCTAACTTTTTCGACTATTATGGAGGACAAAGATTATGACAAATAAGATTACATATACGCAACAAGGCGATTACCTTTTACCTAACCTGACATTACCCGAACAGCCGAAGGTTGAGATCGGGATTTGGGGCAAGCGGCATTTGAAATATATCAAACATCATCGTCCCATCTTATATACAAACCTGCTGACAAGTTGCAAGCTCACAGCCTACCTCGCCGATATTGACGAACAGGCAGAGGATATGTTCTTTCGGTTAGTAAAGCAGCTTGCCGAAAAGGAAGGTATAACCGACCAACTCAAAGCAGATAATCAAATGCTGTGGGTAAAGAGAATGAATAATATACGCAACCGTGCAGAAGAAATTGTCAATAATGAATTGATACTTGTTTAATCAACGGGAGAAGATGATTAATTTCATCTTTTCCCGTTCCAGTTTGTTTGCTAGAATTCGCAAAAATGGATTCCTTTTTGTTTTAGTTTGTTATACATATTCAAGTTTTGGTGAATTGTAAGTTTTTCTTTGAATTCATCTTCGGTTATTATGTTTTCAGAAAACAATTCATAATTCAATATCCAAGAAGTCGAGGATGATTTCATTGTTTGCTTTAAATCCTGAGATATGAATCCTTTTCTTAATAGCATTACTTGAGCTAATTCATTTTTGCTTGAACATATCCGAATTATTATATCATCATCTCTTTCGATTCCCTCAATTTCAATTAATAGGTACAATAACCAAATTACTTCTAAATCATTTATTTGCTGCAAACTGCGTAGAAGTATTTTTTTAATTAACGTAATATCTTTATCATTAATACAAAAGTTTTCGGATTTCTTCTCAATTAAAATCTGACAAGCTTTAATTAAAGAGCGTTTATTGTTCTGTAATATAGTTAACAGATATGCCTTGTATAATTCTGAATTTGATATATCAATGGGATTTTTTTCTAAAGATTTTAACAAAAATCTTATTGCTCCCTTTGTTCCCTTGTTTTCTAATGTAAAAAAGCTGTTAAACATATCCATTAGATGTTCATTATCAAATTCATCAATGTGTAGATCAGTAAATAGTTTATTAAGATTCTTATTAATATAATATGGGAATTTTTCTTCTCTTGTTTTCTCGTTATTAATAGTTAGGTTATATTTTCTAAGAATCAAATCAATTTTGCTTTTTGTCGTTTCAGTATTATCATCAAAAACAAAGATTTCATAATCATCAACATATCTGACAAACCGGATGTTTTCAGATTTTATTTCTTTATCTATTCTTGTAAGCAGCGCTTCTGATATCAATCGAGAAACAAAAGGACCTGCTAATAATCCATTTGTTTGATTTGAATTCATTCTACGAACTAATTTATCAAGTTTGGAGTGTTTTTCATATGTTGGACTTAAATTTTCGCCTTTTTGGCTTTGACGATATTCTGAATCAGCTGATTCATATCCCATAATTATAGTAGGAATTAAATGTGTATAAATGGCACCATAAAAATTTGATATATCTAATTTTAGAATCAGTTTTGCTCCAGTTGCCTTTATTATTTTTTTTGATATGTTTTCTATGTAGTCAGAACATATTTCAAAAGATTCCTCTAATACTTCCTCTGTTTGTCCATATGATTGTTCAAATCTATAAATTTGACCTTGTTGATTAATAACTGGAGAAAAAGAATAATCCTCACTTTTTGTAAAATCTATCAATTCTTTCAGCAAATTATTATTCCGCATATATTCGTGTAATACAAGATATGATCCTAATTCAGGAATATAAATATTTCTTCTGGAATCAGCCTGATCATATTTGCTCATTGTAAAACAATATGGTTGTATTATATCACAGTTTTCGGGTGGAACATAATTTAAAACCTTTTTATCCAAGAAAAAACATGGCGGAAGATATTCAGAAAAAAAGCCCTGCGTTGCTATCTGTTTATAACTTTCTCTATTGAATGGCATATTTTTTACCTTTCTAAATCATCAGCTTATCCAACTGCTCCCGAATCTCATCAAACCCGCAATTCAAGTCAAGCGTTTTCACGCTTATTTGGTTGCCGCTCATTTGATAGGTGTTGTCGGGGACAATCTGTTCGTCTGTTTTGGCGTAAAGCAACATTCCCGAAACTGTAACTTGCCTGTCTTTCAGCTCTTCCTGCTTGTTTTTAACATAGGTAAAAATCTGATACAGGTTTGCCGAATGTACTGTCGCCTTATTAAACCGCTGTTGTGTGGTATGGGCGTAGTATTTTGCGTCGATGAGCAGAATAGTATCGTCTTTTTCAAGCACGATATCCGACTTCATAACCGGCAGCATATCGCTGAAATCATCGTCGAGCTGCCACGGGATTTGCGGTGCGCCGACGGTCAGTTCCGGATGTTCTTTGCGGAAATATTCCAGAATAAACTTCTCATACAAGCGGTGCATACGCTGTTCATCGAGGAAATCCATCAGCTTGGTTGTACCGTCCGACTGTGTTTGCAGCAAGCCCTTCAAAACCAAATAGCAAACCGAAACCAGCATACGGTACGTCTGATTATTGCGGTCATAGCGCAGATTCCAGTTGATACTGTAAATCGGCAGCGGCTCAACATTGCCCAAGAACACCAACAGCTTTTTCATTTCCTTTTTGCGGCTCTTGTCAACGTCCGCCACCATCAGGCGCAGCATTGTCGTCTTGATGATACGGTTCATATAGGCGTTTTCGGAAAACTCGTCGTAGGAGCACACAACCTGCCGCTTGATAATGGAATTTGTTTTCAGCGTTTCCGAAATTTCCATTTTACCACGCAGCGCCGTCAGCGGTTCACGCTTCGGGATATAATCCTTCATCAGACCACGCTTGAGCTGCTTTGACAAGCCTTTAATCAGTATTGCGGCGCATAAATCCGCCACATTCTCAAAATGCTCTGTCGCCACACTTTTATATCCTTGCTCGTTCAGCACTTGAAATGCGTAGGAGAGCATATAGTAGATATTTTGAATCGGAATCACTTGACAGCACTCCTCAAACGGTCAGTCCATTCTTTTACTTTTGAAGGCTCGTCAAACCAATACTCTTTGAGCAAGGGGATAATTTCAAACTCCACAATATCGGTCAGCGTGTTCTCCTTAATCTCCTCAATATCGCAGAAATAGCTGTGACCGATACAGAAGCCCTCACCGAGAGATTCGTCGTCGGCAATCTTCTGATTCAGGCTGATAACGCAGTCAATTAGTTTATTGAATTTATCATTTTCTAATCCGTACTGATATTCTCTAAAGCCCTCGGATTCAAACGCAGGCTTCATTTCATAGAACGCAAAACGCCTGCGGAGCGCATAGTCAATCATCGCCAAGCTTCTGTCAGCTGTGTTCATCATACCGATAATGTAAACATTTTTCGGGACGGAAAACTTGTCCGAAGAATAGAGCAACTGAATATCATTACCTCGCTTATCGGCTTCAATCAGCATAAACAGCTCGCCGAAAATCTTACTGAGATTGCCACGATTGATTTCATCAATGATAAAGAAATACTCGTTTTCTTTATCATCGGACGCTTTCTTGCAGAAGTTGTAAAATGCGCCCTTCTTAATTTCAAAATTCATTCCTGTGCTTGACGGACGGAAGCCCTCGACAAAATCCTCATAGGAATAACTTTGATGGAATTGAACAAGCTGCACACGTTCGGGATCCTTAACGCCCATCATTGAATAGGCAAGACGCTTTGCGGCGTAGGTTTTACCGACACCCGGAGCACCCTGCAAAATGACGTTCAATTTCTTACGAAGCAGTCCTTCTAACGTGTCATATTGTTTTTCACTGATATATACGTCTGCAAGAAAGTTCTCTTTGGTATAGGTGTTCAGCGGTTCTTCCTCGACGTCAATATCATCGTCATCATCTTCTGTATCAAACATTGCATTGAGCTTTTCAACGTATTCTGTATATTGGGTAATATCGGTCAGCGTTTTCATAACTGCCTTACCGGGATGTTCCCATTCACCGATGTCTGTCCACTTTACTTTACGGGTGTTATTATACTCATCTTTGCTACTGTCATCATATATATAACCGGACACAACAACGCCACGACCGATTATTTTATACATACCTTGCTTAGCAAAAACAATATCGCCCGGTTTCATCTCATTGGCAAACTGCCAAGTAGCAAGAGCTGCATTGCGATAAGGCTTATTGCCGCCGTAGGTGTCCTGCATAGCAGATTTCATTTCCGATTTTGAAGTGAAGCGTGTCAAATCACCGATTTCACCCCAACCGATGAGCATAATTCCTTTCTCGGTACATTCACTCCACTTTGAAGCATTATTGCCGGGCGAGTAAATCCAATAGCGCTTTGTGTTTACATCTTCGTCAGCAAGAGCTGAGCCTTTATCTTCTTTATCTTGCTGGTTTTCTTTAACAATCGTCTTGAAAATCTCTGACGCTAATTCGTCTGTCATATCAACAGTCCAGCCATTTTCGGTGAGTTTCCAAACACCACGAGTGCTGTTGTCCAAATAACCGCCTCTGACAAGGTACTGCCTTGCCCAAGCAACGTCATTGTTGAATTCAGGCGTTTGCGTCTTACCGACAACTGCGCTTGTTTCTTCCTCGGTCAGCTTTTCGCTTTCTATAATTTTATTTCGTGCTTCTTTCGGAGTAGCCGAACCGCCTAAATCTTTGAGCGCCTGCAAAAGAGGCTTGAACCAACGCAGGAACTTTGCGCCGGAATTAGCATCGCTTTTCTCGGAAAGTTTCTCATATTCATCATCTTGCTTAGATACACTCCACGCACTGCAAGAAAAATCTGCCAATGATTTATAGGAACATTTGTCAGATTGAATATAAGCAATGCAATCATCACAAAGTTTTAAGTATATCTCTGCTTTCGGTGTATCACGCAGATTTTTTACTGTGGCTGTAATTGACTCAGGTAATCTGTCATTATTCTTTATAAACCACCTATTGCGTGAATCTAAATTTATAAATCTGTTGGGACGAATCCAGTATAAGCCCATTGACAAATTCCATTTTACGCCTTTTTGTTTCCTAACTGTATTAAAAGCAGAAATAAACTCTTGTCTGTTTTCTTCTGTATCGTTTTTTGACAGAGTAAGCGCTAATTCAAAAATTGACCAGAGGTTTTGTATATCTGATTCTCCTCTGTTATCTACAAAATAGAAAAAAGTAGATTTTAGTGGACTTAACACAGGAATTCCGTCAAAAGACATAGGAACATCAGCTTTTATGTCAAACAATTCCTTGAATTCAGTAATAAGTTTTATTCTGTTCTTTTCAGTTAGTTGTTTATTAAATAATCCAAAAACTGTAAAAGGATCAATATCAACAAGGATATTATTTCCGCCTTTATCTCTATCAATAGTCGGCAGTTTTATCCCTGTAACCTCATAAACCTGCTTTATTTTTTCAATCAGCTCCTGCCGATTGTCCTTATATGCAAGTAGCTTATCTGCAAACTCCTCATAAAATGATATCCAATCAAATTGATTCTTAGCGCTCATACTATCGCCCCTTGATGATTGATAATTTTATCATATCATATAATAAAACAAATTAACAGACATAAAAACGAAAAAGATAATTTTTTATAGGTCTTATGTGTCCCTAACAAACGTGTTTTTCTCGGTAGGAGTAAAAACGCACTGCTTGTTTAGACATGACATCTTAAATACACTAATGTTTGTCGAACGAATTTTCTAAATTTGCTTGACAACCAAACGAATGTTCGTTATAATAATTACTGTACACAAAACTGTTCGCAGATTGTGTGCGACAACTGAATAGTGATGAACTTATGAGTGTAAAGAGCTGACGAGTGCAGGAGCATCACCTGCGGGCAGCGCAAAGCCAAAGATGCGCTATAGGGTACCGGTACGCTGACAGAAGTGCCGGCTCCGTTCTGTTTTTAGTCATTTGAGTTTAGCTTATTTTAGTGAACGGCAGTACAAATAAGCGCTTTAATTTTTCAAAAGTTTAATCAAAAAATTTAAAGTCAAGTTACATGAGGCTTCTCAACCAAGGGGGGTAGTTTACCCTTTTGAAGTTGAGGGAAGTGCCTTGTGTGACTTGGCTTTTTGTCGTGTCAAAATACAACTGAATGACCGTCCGAATGGGATATGATATTGCGATGACCGTAAGTGAGCGATACGACGCTCCGGTGAAAATCCGGCGCAGGAACGACATTCGGGTAAAGCGGCAAACTTACAACAAAACAGTCACTTTTTACAGTGACAGAAAGGAGAAACAATGACTAAAGGTGAACAAATTGTTGCGCTGGCAATGGAGAAAGTCAGTCGTGAAGGCTATCCGAAGCTGACCGAAGATCATCCTTTTTTCGGAAGGTTAAGAGCGTTTATGGTTGACAAGCATTACTGGATGGGCACAGCTACAGATTTATTTACCGAAATGAACGACACCGTTACGCCGACTAATACGGTAACAAAACTGCTCAACAAATATTGGTATTGGTTGAGAAAACGTGACGGTATCGGCATCAATTTTCGGCGTACTAACCGAAGAAGAATCATCGAAATCTATAATCACAGACAACCATAGTGATAGTTTAGGGTGACAGATATGTTGACAGTTTTTCAGAACACTGCATAACAATGTTGAATCTAAGCAAGCAGACCATTCGTACTCCTACCGTAGCCGAACGGTACTGCTGAACTTCCGAGATGCGTCTCAGCAAGCATACTGTTTGTAACCACAAACAGTGCTTGCTGAAACTACCGTGTATTATCTCAGCAAGCAGACCGTTCGTATCCACAAACGGTTGTTGCTGAGAAATCACCTCGGAATTTCAGCACTTGTTAGGGACACCCTAAGACCTGTTTGCGAAAATCTTAACTACGAAAGGAAGGTGACAGATTATGTACTATGTTGATGACAAAGGCAAAGTCCTTGATATTCAAACGCCGCTTACCGAAGCACTCAACGCAGTCATTGAGGATTACTTCGATATGCTCAGTAAGATGACAGCGGAGCAACGGCTAAACTATTTTAAGTATGAACAGTTCGTTGAACCGTTACGATACACACAGGACATTGACAACACAACCTATGTTGTGCGAACGCACTTCAATCAGAACGCTGACAAAACAATCTTGAAGAAGATTGAAAAGATAGTAGAGAAAGGTTCAATTTAATACTTTAAAGCGTTGAATTTAGCAGTCGGATATGTTATAATAAAACTATCCTACAAATACATATCCGACTGTGGAAAGGAGCAAAATGAGTAAACAGTCAGATAAAGACAAAATCACAGCTCTGTACTGCCGACTATCCCGTGATGACGAGAACGAAGGCGTATCGGGCTCAATCAAAAATCAAACAGAAATTTTACAACAATACGCTGCCGAAAACAGTTTCAAAAATACTCGCCTTTTCATAGACGACGGTTTCTCCGGTACAACCTTTAACCGTCCTGCCTTCAACGAAATTATGAAGCTCGGCGAGAAAGGAGAAATCGCAACACTGATTGTCAAAGACCATTCCCGTCTCGGACGTAACCGATTGGTAGTCGGTTCCTTGTTGGAAGAAGAATTTGACCGTATGGGCATTCGCTATATTGCCATTATGGACAATATCGACACCAAAAACGGAATCAGCGACCTTGTACCTATGCAGGACTGGTTTAACGAGTGGCACGCTAAGAATACAAGCGACAAGGTGCGAAAGGTATTCAAGAGCAAAGGTGAATCGGGCAAGCCACTGACAAGCAATCCGCCTTTTGGATATATGAAAAGTCCTGATGACAAGTATCAATGGATAATCGACGAGCCTGCGGCTGAAATCGTCAAGCGTATATTCAAGATGTGCGTATCAGGAATGGGATCGTCGCAAATTGCCAACAAGCTAAGCGCAGAGAAAGTTCCAACACCAACGGAATACTGGATTAGCGTAGGCAGAAAGTGCGGTAAGCCGCCGTCCGTTCCGTTTCACTGGTGTCCGGCTATGATAGCGAACATCTTGAAGCGACAAGAGTATTGCGGTGATACCGTCAACTTTCGCAGCACAACCAAATCCTTTAAGAACAAGAAGCGTGTTGACCGTCCTGAAAGCGAATGGATAATCTTCGAGAACACCCATCCCGCCATTGTTGACCGTGACACATTCAAACTTGTTCAGAAAATCCGAGAAGGCAGGCACCGTCAAACACGGACGGGCAAAGTCAGTATCTTTTCGGGATTGGTGTTCTGTGAGGATTGCGGACAGAAGATGTACTACCAATCAGGCAAGAAGGACCGGCGAGATCCACCGCACTTTATGTGTTCAAGCTATTCCAAGAATCCCGACACCTGTACCTCACACTATATCGGCGAGAGAACGCTGACAAACCTTGTTCTTGAAAGTATGCGGCGAGTGTTTCTGAACATTCAGGCTTTTGAAAAGGAATTTGTCCGCAAACAGGTTGAGAGCTACGACTCTGACAAAAAGAAAGAGCTGACAGCAAAACGCCGAGAGCTTGAAAAGGCAAAGAAACGTATCGCTGAAATTGATAAGCTGATACAGCGAATCTATGAGGACAACGTTATCGGCAAACTGAGCGACGAGCGATTCGCAACCTTGAGCAACACATACGAAACCGAGCAGAAGGAACTAAAAGAAAAGCTCCCCGAAATGGAGAGCTATCTTGAAGCCGAAACAGATAAGACGGTTAATCTGCAAAAATTTGTTCAAAAAGTGAAGGCAATCACCGAGCCAACCGAGTTGACAGGTGAGCTTGTTCACGAATTCATCGACAAGATTGTTGTATCAGCCGCCCGCTATCTTGACGGCAAGCGGTATCAGATTATCGACATTTATTACAACGGTGTTGGTATCATCAAACCGCTTAACCCCGAAGATATGGAAGCAGGCTTCCAACGCCATATGGCAGAAATGCAACAGAAACAGAAGAAAACAGCATAAAACCTGAAATATCAAAGTCCGATGGGATACCTTCTTTATGTAGTGTGTCCCACAGGACTGTTTTCTTAACGCTCACCTTCTCGCCCGATTTAGCAGTAAATTTAGATAAAAAAGAAAACAGAGTAGTCAAAAGACTACTCTGTTGTGGCTCCCCCAACTGGGCTCGAACCAGTGACATCATGATTAACAGTCATGCGCTCTGGGGAGTGTAGGGAAATAGCATGATAATTTTAATTAATAGAACATATTATGACAAATTTCTATAGATTATTATGTAACAATATATACAACTACATTAAGGCAGGTAAATATATGCACTTAAACAACATTGAAAAGAATATACTAAAAATATATATAACAAATACTCTTGAAGGAACCCTAGAAAATCTTACTGTTGCCGCATCATATTTTAGTAATACAAAAAACGGTATAATTTATTTTAACTTACTTAACAAATTCAAAAAAGTTACACCTGAAGAATATTGGAAAATAGTAAAAATATTGAACACTCCTTAATTATTTTTAATATATTTGTTTATCAATCCGAGAGTCAATTTATCCAATTCATCTTCTGTCACTGTAGTCATTGTCATACCTTTTAGAACATTAAATGGAGCTGGAATAACTTCATTAAACTTTCCAAAAGCAATCGGAACTATTTTACTTCTATGCTCAGACATAAAACCACTTGCGATTATCCTATCTTCGAATGAACTACCTGAAGAACAAACTCCATATACACGTTTCTTGTATTCTTCAGTGCCAATGATTAAAGTAACATCGCTTTTCTCAATATTTCTCATAAATTCTATAATATCCGTTCCAAATAATTCATCTCCATAAAAATACACATCCATATCTGCTTCTTTCAAATGATCAGCTATCCTTTTAACTCTATTTACGTGTTCTTCTGAATCCTCTGAATATGAAATAAACACTTTACATTTTTCACTCATTTTGTCATACCTCTTTCTTAGTTTGTTATAAACATTTTGTTTTCTCTTTTCATTATTATATTTCATAACATAATATAATGATTTTTGAGAACTCATTGTTTGAATCTTAATAGTTCCATTTTCAATTAAATCAAAAGCTGAATTGATAAAAGATTTTACTCTATTTTTAAAAATTTCATTAGCTTTGCAATCCTCAATTAACCAATATATACACTGTCCACCTCTGACTCGAGATATTCCTTCTATCTGTTCCACGCATTGCTTACTATATGATGGAAAAGAACAGAACCTTTGTCGTGCATTTTCTTCTCCAGAAATCTTCAATTTTAATTCTTCTGAGAGATTGTAATATACTTTTGCATATTCAAAATTATATTCAGGCAATCCTTTTGACAAACATTCAACAAGCACTTGATTAATTAAATCTTGCTTATTTTTCCCTTTTAAAAAAAACCAAATACCTGCTTCAGGGAAAATTGCATTTGAATTAAATATTGGGAATTCTTGATAACTTATGTTTTTAGATTTTAATAATTGACGGAAATTCTTACCAAACAAATCATAATTACATTCGGGCATTATACAAAGTGCATGATTGTATCTAATAATTTCGTTAACTTTTCCGTGCTTATTTATTAACAAATCAACATCCGATAAAATGTTTGGTATTAACTTGTTATAAAAGCAAAGATTATCTAATATCTTAAAAATAACATTCCTATCAGGAATTTGTTTCACTGATTCAAATAGCTCACAAGAAAAAGCCATTATTTTTTTCACGCCTCTATGATTTGAAAACTTTTGCTTTTTCAACTTTTCTATAAATATATTTATTTGTTCGTGTAATTCTGATTTTTTCTTGTCATCTAAACATACGCAAAACAGCATTTCTCTACATAACACATTTAATATTAATATCAACTTTGCTTCAGTATAAATCGTATCTAATAAAGTACGCTCTATAGAACTTTCATTCCAATCTAAATTATTGGGCCAAAATTGATCCCATGCAGAACCATACACACTTAAGTCCTTTCTATTTGCCAATTGAATAGATATTTCTTCGATCCTTCGTAAAGCATTTTTATTAATAAAATCAAAATACTTTTTTTGCCCACTATTTATACTTGTATAAAATTCATTACTATTTATTAATTCATATACTTCGACATATTTTTCATTTTCGATTTTATTACTTATAATATTGACTTTTTTTGAAAATCTATCATTAAAAATCGCTAATTCAGCAGCCAGTGCATTTAAAACATCTTGTGGAAATAAGCATGTTGAAAACAAAATAAAGTCATGATCATCAATATACGGAACCTGCCCTAATTTATAATTATAGAATAATTTACCAAAAGTTTGACCAATAATAGATACTTGTCCTTTTGTGACTCTATCAATTGCAATATCAATTGTATCATCTATATCTTCAACTTTCCCATTGCTATCAATCTTAATTATTTGTTTTTCCTTTAAAACATCAGTTAACCAAACAACATCTGATTTATGTTTAATATAATGAATGTTTCTACAACTTTCAAGGTCATGTTTTGATGGAATATTACCAAATAAATATGCATCCACACTAACTTTATAATATATACTATCATATGTGTCTAGTCTAAATATTTTTTGTAATTCGCCAATTCTCAAAAACAATACCAACAGTTTCTCAATCCTAATTTTTGAAAGTGCCTCAATCCCTCCTTGATCTTTATAATTCGACAATAGTATAGCACACATTTTTTCCTGATGCTCCCCAAAAGGAATATCTTCTCCATGGCGAAATGCTCTATAAAATATTTTTTTATTGTTATTGTCAATTTCTTCAGCAATAATTGGAACAATAACTCCAGAATCAATAGCTTTGTCGATAAATAAAGAAACTGTTGTTTCTTTATCATAAACATCAGGAAATTTATCTAATATTTTTAAAAGAGATTTATAAGAATTTCCATGATTCAACCGATAAAAAACATCTTTATACTCGTCTAAAGCAAATGCATCTTTACCATGTTTTTTTACTATTTCTCTTGCTTTTAATTCTTTATTGAAATATAGATTTGTGAATGGTTCTACTAGTTTTGCTTGTAGAAAAACATTATAATCTTCATTCTTATTGCACTTTTTTAAATCCAAATCAAACGAGTATGATTCTAGTGGTAAGAAGTCATTAAAATACTTTTTTAAATCAACTTCAGAATAAATAGCTTTAATAATGGCATCATAATAACCAATTGGAAAAATTTTTGAAAACTCTATTTTGTTTAATTCCCAATTCACATTAGTCCCTGCACCATCGAACAAATCATTCCATATCAAAAATACTTTTTCTGCAAATACATATTGTAATATTCTTAACTTAGCATATGAGTTAATATCACCTTCGCACCAATCACTAAATAACGCATTAAAAATAATGTTTATTTTATCTTCACTTATTTCATTAAACATAAAATATGGTATGGCATTCAACTTATATTTCTTTTTCCTATCTTCTGCATATTTCACAAATAATCTAATTTTTATATATCCAAGACTAAAAAAGCACTCTCCCATTCTATTTTTTAAACTATATATCAGTTCTTCAGACGGCAAAAAAGTTATGTTCCTTATTTTAAAATCAGATTGCATACTTGATGAAACATCATAAGACCTCCAATAAGAAGAAAAAACCATCTGATCTATCAAATCTTTTGAAACCGACACTATGTTATGCTTAGGAAAGTCTACATCATAGGGACTTGCATCAAGAGCAAATACTTTAGCTATATTGGAACACATATATGTGCAGCCCTCATCAGTCATAAGGACATAAGGTCCATTTATATAATTTCTTATCTCATCATTATATTGATAACTAAATAATTCAGTATTAAAGTATTTGCTATTCACTCCTAAAATAAAAACTTCAATATTTGCAACTTTAAAATTTTTAAGTTTTCTTATTACATTGTAAATTGTAGTTCCTGACACTACAACATCATCAATAACAATAACATTTTTATTAATTAATACATCATTATTAAAATCTAAAATTCTATCAGTTACAATACTACCATTAATTTTAAGAAAATCATACTTTTCAAGAAAACTAACAAAGCAGGCAGCTTTTCTTGACATAACAACATAAAAATCAGCATCAGAATTATTAATTCTCTCACAAAACTCCATAATATCGTTATATGTTTTTTGATCAAAAATATATCTCAATATGCCCTTTCCATCCATTAATATCCCCCTAATCTACATATAATTACATATTATATCCTTTATGTGAAATTATAACACATTTCAACAGATTAATCCATAATTCTTAAAAATTATAATGTAGAATTTTCACAATTCCTATTGTTAATTTTTCACAAATAACTGTTTTGTTAATTTTGAAAATAAAAAAGCGTTTTGCAGTTACAGCTACAAAACGCCTAATGATTAAATCAAATTAAATAAAATCACTATTATATTCAGCAATATAAAAAATACAGGTACATAACACAGAAATTATTTTTTTATTAATTAACAAATCCAATTGCTTATTAAGTATATCAATAGAATTTGGCAAATATTCATTAGTGTTAGTCAGAAGTTTAGATTTCTCAAGATTTTGCTTTATAACAATATCACACTCTTCCTTGTTAGATGCAAATTTTGTATAATCACCATCTCTACATATATTATGTACCATTTGCTTGTATTTTTTATTTTTCAAATCATCCAGGGTAACTATATATTCATTATATTTTTCATCTGGTATGTCTGACATATGATAAAACGACTCAACCATCGGATAATTTAAATATAATTTTCCCATATTTGTAGATTCTGTGAAGTATTTTGTCATTTTAATTACTTTTTCAGGAGCAAAGTCCGGGGCTTGTGGGTCTAAATCAAAAACGAGTAGGATATCTGAATAACGCTCATTTAATAGAGTTCGTTTTGACTCATCCTTCTCTCTTTCTTTTAACAATTGAAGCAAATCAATATCATCATACTCATCGTAGCTATCCGGTAGCTGACTATACAAAGTATATATGTTGGTATTATATGATACTATTTGATGAGTTTCTGAGATACCATAAACACTCAGCAATCTTTTCATTAAATTGAAATCTGTCTTTGCTCCCTCGACAATAACTAATATCTTACTTTTACCCATCAAACTCACCACTCATATAAAGTTTTTCAAGGTTGTGTCCCTCACGCAGTTCTCTGCTTGTGGCATCAGCAAATGATGTAAGCTTATTATTGGAAAGTATAAAATAACAATCAGGACGCATAATCTTGTTGGTTAAAAGGTTTGTATTATGAGAAGTGATAATCACTTGAGTATTTGTCATTTTTTCAAGAATTGTTACAATATACTCAGATAGTTCATAATGATAATACGCATCAAATTCATCTACATACATAAATGACACATCTTTGGCAGTTTTATACCAATAGAAAAATGTATATAACGCACGAGTTCCACTTGAAGCCACCTTAAAAAATGGCAACGGTGTATCTGTATTAAAGTACAATCGTTTTACTCCATCTGCATCTTTTATTGCTACCAAGTCTTCTTTTATTCCGGTTATGTGCAAAAACTCCTCAAATTCATGTAATGTATCATCTTCAAATATAAAATCCAAATAATCCTTGCTGTCAGATTTAAAACCAATATATCTGTTTTCATCTAAATTTCTAAACCATAACATATTGGATACGAATCTTATCATTTGTCTAAGAGGATGAGAGTCAGGAAGCACTGTGTTATTAACAACATATTTTAAAATGCAATCAGTATCCTGAAAAGCCCAATTTAATGTTGATGCTAATTTATCAATGCCATTAGTTTCACCTTGCTTTTTTATATAGTCATACTCAAATAACAATTTTTCGTTTAATACGACCTTCTCATATATCAAAATTTGCTTTTTGTCCTTCTTATATGAATAATTAATAATATCATCATCAAACTGAAACACATAATCAAACTCGGCATAATTGTTCAAACCGTCTGAACATAAGTAATAATCATAGAGATTAGGAGTAACATTTTTATTGGTTAGATGCGAAACAATATCAAAGATTGCAAGTCCGAGATTAGTTTTTCCAACAGAATTTTTACCATATACAATAGATTTGCTAACCAAACCATTTGTCAAGCACTGTGAATTAAACCTATAATCACGAACATTTGAAAAATCCAATGTTATCTTTTCACTGAAATTTTTGAATCCCTTTACACTAAAACACTTTATCATATCAATCACCATTATTATTATACCCTTAATCAATGAGTTCTGTCAACAGTATCCGTAATTTTTTTACGGATACTGTTTTTGCACATAATTACACTCTTAATTGAGAATAACAAAAAATTAAGATTACCCATCGTTTTTCTGATGAGTAATCTTATATTTTTCGCCGAAATCTAGCGAAATAAAATAAAATGTTATTTATTTTCAATAAAACTCCAAAAAATAATTGAATTGCATTTTTATTGACAGTAACAACAATATGTATTATTTAAGAAATCTTTTAAACTACTAGTAATTTTATCGCTACTCCAAGGGGCAAGAACAGAAAAAACTTGCGACAGAGGTACCGAACATGTAGGTCTGATTTTCCCAGTTCGTCCTAAAGAAGGAGCAAAAACATCTGCATGCAAACGCATCATCTCACCGATTTTTGCCATAAACCATAATAACCATTTTCCTCTAACAAAATAATTTTCTAAATCATCTTTAAAATCTTGGATTTGTTTCTTTATTTCATCTATATACTCTGGTAGTATTAACCATTCACCATCAACTTCATCTATGTTATTTAATTGAAATTTTATATAATTATTATCAATAGAAAAATTTATATATCTACTAATTTTTAAATCGTCAAGAGTTATAGACCTATTATGTTTTTTACCAACTACTGCTTTCGCCATAACAATCATCATACTTTCCTCAAATTCAGCTATTAAACGCATACATTCATTAACCATAAAAATAATTTCATCTTTATTAGCTCTAGCAAACCCTAAAAATTTAGTTAAATAACACCTAAAAACTTCAGCATTGACAACATAATTCTCCACAGAATATCCATCGGTAATATATAAATTTTTAGCATAGTGTTGCGGTTCTTTTAACCAAAAAGACAAATCTCTATCAATAAAGAATATTATTTGATTGGAATTATAATAATTCCAATCAAACTCATTATATAATTTGATTACATTATTCTTACATCCTGCCACTATTTCTTCTATTTCGTAGTCATATGCAAATCTTTTTAAATATTTATTATAATAACTTGAATCTTCATCACCTTCATAAAAGGCAAAAACTTGTTTCTTTTTAGGATCAAATCTATATAAAAATTCCATATAACTAGGAATATCAGATTTTAAACTCCTATCTAATTCCTCTAAAATATTCATTTAAGTCTCCTTATTTTACAAATTCTCCAAGTGAGTGAGCGCATTTCCTTAATTCATTGTCGAATACAAACGGAGAATGTGTAACTGAAATAATACCCTCGCATTGATTACCTTTTGAAATATCAACGAGGAATTTCTTTTGCCAAGGCACCGATAATGATAATTCCGGTTCATCTATCAAGATTAACGATTTTGATAACGGAGACAAATACAGATAACTAAAAATTGATATTACTTGTTTTTCTCCAGAAGATAGATGCTCTAAATCAATTTTCCTTGACTTGTTGCCATCATTCACATAAATATTATATGTGTATTCTTTCTCATTATAGACAAACTTCTTATTACATAAATATTTATTACAAGCATCAAAAAAAGATAAAATAATTTTCTCTTTTTCTCTTAAATGTATATATCTGTCATGCAACATAGAGTAAAAATAATACACAATTCGATCATATGGTTGACTCATAGGTGCACTCAATGATTGCATATTCATTAATTGTTGCTTTATTTGTATACTTTCAGCGGATGATAATACATCTTCATTTATACTTCCAAAAATTTTTTCTATTTCTTCTTCTGATAAAATTTCTTTATTATATTTTACGTTATCACTAGTTTTATTAAGTATACCTTTAAAACACTGATAGTTTAATCTTGAAGCACTAATATTTGCTTCTTTACGAATATCATCTAAACTCATTGATATAAAATAATCAACATCATCCATTCCTGTCTTTGCAATCTCTATCGAACGCTCTTCAGAAATGACTTGATTAGTCAATCTATACTTATATCCCATATGTCTTTTTTGATAATCTCTTTCATTCACATAACCAATTCGTTTTTCAACTCTTCGATATGTTGGTAAATAAATTATACTACAACCTATTTTTTCTTTTATTACGTTACTATATTCCAATAGAGCATTTTTCTCTACAGAGTATAATTTTTCATTTATTCTGTGATATATTTCTAAATCTGTGTAGTCGTATTCCTCTAATATTTCTAAAATCTGATCATAAGAAATGTCTCGACCTGATATACTTGAACGTTCATTAAGGACTCTTCTTATTATTGGTGGAAACTCTCTCAAAAGAGAGGAATCTGCTTCTAAAAACAATTCTCTTGCTGACAACAATTTAGATTTAGAAATTTTTAACATCTTATTGTCTTGAAATATTAATTCTATTCTAGAAAAATCTTCTACTGAAAGCATAGACCACTTACACGCTAATGTTTCATATACAATTCGTAGAATAGTAGTCTTTCCGCTTCCGTTTTCTCCGACTAAAATCAATTTATTATCTTTAAAATCTAATATTACCTGTTTATCACCCCACAAATCAAATATTGAAAATTGTTTTAATTTGCCAATCATTATCGTTTCTCCTTTTGTTTTTTCTGTTATATGTAGAATAACTACTTATAATAATTTATTGTAGTCAAAAACAGCAATTAATATTCAACTTTATTAATTTAAAAACTATATTAATAATAAATGAAATTTACAAATAATTTTACCGTAAAATTTGTCATTTAACCAGTTAATTCCAATTATAAAGATAAAACTCCAATATACTCAAATCTACAAAATCTCCCAACTCCATCAATCATTATATTAATGCAAGATAACTTAGAATTATCATCTACTTCCATTACTTCTTACAATAATATTATTTTGAGAAAACATGCAGTAAGGGGGAATTGTATATGATTAAACAAGAGAATTCATCAGGAAAACCGTTAGCGGATACTATTTGGTTAGAGAATCACCATCGCGCAAAACTGCCTGAAAGAACTGCTTTTGCTAAAAGGTTGGTTGAATTGCATCCAAAAAGTATAGTTGATTTGGGTTGTGCCTCTGGATTATGGCTAGAACTACTTAATCAATTGCTTCCAGAAGATTGCGAATTTATTGGAATAGATAGTGATGGCGAAGCTTTGAGCATTGCTGCTAATAAAAGTAAAGATTGGAATCGCAGGTCATCATTTATTCAATTGGACATTGAAAAAGATGCTCTAAATATACCACCTAGTGATTTGACGTTAGCTTTCAATGTTTTTCCATATATTCAAGACCTTGATAAGTTTATTAAATTGCTATCACAAAGAGTCCCGCGTGGTACATTGGTGATTCGACAATACGATGGTGCTTCTATTCGATTCGGCCCTATGAATACAGCAATGAGACAAAAGATGGAGATTGAATTACGAGTGGCAACTGAAAATAGCCAAAAGTTCCATCACTATGATTTGGATCGCACTTTCTCAGCACTTCGTAATTCTTCATTTGAGCAGGCTGAGTATAGTTTTGAATTGTTCAAAAGGACAAGCCCTTTCAATGAAGATTTTATACCATATTACAACCAAACATTAGAATGGACTTGTCAACAATTATCTGACACTTCTGCCGAACATCTTCAGAAATGGATTTCCCAAGATCCTCAGATGACCAATAAATATTTTTATGAGGTAGACTTAATTGCCCTATTATCATAATCCTCAACCGCTGTTCTCCAGAGACCTTTATATTGTGCCGCAAACATATTCAGAATTTCTTGATCTCTCGATAAAAGAACAACCGGATCTTGCGGAATATCTCTAAAATCCCAATTAAACAGCACTTCAGTTGTACCGTCCTTGTAGGTCAAAATAATAAAGCCTATTTGAGGTTCAGATTGTGTTATCAATTTATATTGATAATGACCCTTACATCTTTCGGTAATATGTTCATTAATTTTTCTAAAGCGCACTAAAGCCGATGAATCTCCGATATCTTTCCATGTCAATCCTTGATTAACATGTTTTGCTATTTTGCTATATGATCGCTGGTATGTATCTCCGTCATATAGACGTTCATTAGTTTGTTCGGTTTCATCTTCAAAATTAAACGATGTATTTTGTACATACTCCAAAACAGGTAGCCTGTTCATTATGTATTCCCATGCATATTTTGGGGTTCCCATTTTCGTTACGTGCAAGTAGTTTTTTACAGTTTCGCATATTAGTTTTGAATCCTCTGAAACCTTTTCTACTTCACCATGGGTAAGATATATTTTGACCGATTATTAGAACGATAACCGAGAGAAGAAAGGCTGGTATTGCAGCCAAAGTTGACTGTGACGTATATTTTAGAGGATCCAAAAAATAAGTTATTACAAATACAACTATTGATAAGATTGCGTTAAAAAGTAATATGATTAGTTGCTTTTTCGAATTAGGTTTTTTCATATTAGTAGTCCTTCCGATTGAAATAATTTGATTCTTTAAATAATATTTTCCTTTATCAATCCTTACAGGAATAAATAGTTATTTTAAGGTGAAATATTAGTAGATGATAATTCTAAGTTATCCTTTATTCATTATTTTCATGTAAGGTCAATAATACATTTCTGTTAACAAAATACGCTACGCATCTTACATTTAACTGGTGTATGTCTATGTAGTGCTTAATCTCATTCTAAGAAATAAGTATTAAGCCTTAACTAAATCTATATTTCGGGTACGTAATATAAAAATATTTATAATTACCCTTTATGGTATTAATTATAACATAATTTGACAAATATTTAAATAACTTTTACGCAAATCAGTTATAAAATTTCACACGGTATTTTTATGTATTTTGCATAATAGAATCTTGTTCACTGCTTTATAAACATACTTTTATGCAAAATAAATCTAGGCATTTGAATAGACTTTCTTTGTTTCCTATTGCATAATAATTTTATTAAATATAAGGAGCTATATGCGATGGAAATAAAAAATTTACAAGCAAATAATCTAACAACTGATTATCTAAACTTCTGTATTTCAAGGAAAAATCTTGATCAGAAAACGATAAAATCATACACTATTGATTTAAGGCAGTATTTTGAATTCACTATGGAATCTGCTATTGAATGGACAAACAAAAAATCCATTGAGCAATTCATTGATTTACTGCATTGTAAGTACAAACCTAAGAGTGTTAAACGAAAAATCGCTTCGCTAAAAGCATTTTTTCACTATCTTGAAATTGAGGAACTTATTGATATTAACCCTTTTCATAAGATACAAATCAAGTATAAAGAACCATTTATTCTCCCAAAAACTATTCCGATAAATAATATTGAACAAATTATTAAGTTTGCTTATTTAAAACTTACCAAATCTAAAACAGAGTACGCTAAAAGGGTTGCTCTGCGAAATGCACTTATACTCGAGTTGTTATTTGCCACCGGAATGAGGATTTCAGAATTATGCACACTCACGACTGAACAAATTGATTTTAATGATTACATAATCAAAATTTACGGAAAGGGCTCAAAAGAACGCCTGATTCAAATCTGCAATCAAAATGTTCAGGAGTTGCTCAAAAAGTATAATCAATCATTTAAATTTGAAATAGCAAACAACAAATTTTTCTTTATAAATAGACTCGGCAACCGTCTATCTGAACAATCTGTTCGTAATATGATTACCAACTATGCAATCGGTGCAGAAGTGCCGCTGCACATTACTCCGCATATGTTTCGTCACTCTTTTGCAACTCTACTGCTTGAAGAAGATGTTGACATACGCTATATTCAACAAATGCTGGGTCACAGCTCCATTACCACAACGCAGATTTACACACATACCAGCATCAACAAACAGAAAAACATCCTTTCTGCCAAACATCCGAGGAACAAACTTGAAATCGGGATATAATAAAAGCCTTGCGAGCGTTTTAACTCACAAGGCAATCAGAATACTTTATTCATTTTTATCAAAATCATTTTCTATTACATCGGAAATAAGGTTTGAAAAATCGACGGCATTTTTTGAAGTAATAACAGGTTTTCCTTTTTCAATCCTTTGAGATTTTTATACTGACGAGTTGTCATTCCTGACCAAGCTTTTGTGATTTCATCAGTCAGAATTGCATATTCTACACCCTGCTTTACACCACGAGAATCCCATTCATCAGTAAGCTCTTTTCTCACCTGTATAGCCTGAAGTCTTCGATTTATCCACTCTCTGCTATATCCTTTTTTCAGGTATGTTTCAAGAGCTCTCTCTATGGTAAGTTCGGGATCAATAGTTTCATCTATTCTTTCTCTGCCAACTTCTGCAAGCCACATTTTAAATGGTTCTGCTTTTGGTGACGGAATAGATTGAATTATTCTCAAAAGTTGCTCTGTATTTGCAACATCCGTCTTGTAATTTTTACCATCCTTAGGAGATTGCATTTTCAGTTGTACGATATTTTCGTACAACTGGTTTGCTCCTTCAGCTTTAAGCTTTCGCTTAAGATCGCTCCAGTAACGACGAGGTTCGTTACTGTCAGTCAGAACTGAAATTACATCAACTATGGAAAAATACCATTCTTCTTCCGACTCATTCCACGCAGTACGAATCTTTTTATCTTCAAAAATTTGTATCTTATTTTCTTCGCTCATATATATTCACCCACTTCTAACCTAAAATTATTATAGCAGACTGAGTTTACAAATTCAATCTATTAAGCTTTATAGAGATAGGAATTGTTCATAATTAAGGTCGAAGACAATCTCTAATTCGTATCCCCGTGATACTTTCACTTCTCTTATGAGCTGACAAGCTATCATTTTCTTCTGTTCCATTGTGGAGTTATCAAACTCATCAGCCCAAGTTCTGAATTGTGAGTAATAAAAATCAAGCTTACCCATCGCATTTTGCTGATTGGCAAGCTTGAACTTTATATCATTTAATTCAAATTCTTTTTTATGGAGTAAATCGTTTGTATTGTCAATAGAAGTGGACAGTATATCGGGAGTGAAGCGACTTTCACCGAGGAGTGATCATCCTACTTCGGCGGACAATTCAACCACCTGTCTTTTAAGCTTTTCAATTTCTTTTTCAAGCTTTGTCTGTTTTCTCCTATACTCCGATATTTCGGATTTGTAGCGTTTTTCCAACGCTATATCTTTTGGTGTTGATTTGATTTTAGCGAGATAATCCCTCAGCGTTGCAATCACGGCACCGTCAATTCTGTGCGCTACATAAGCCGACTGCCCGTCACATGCACCTCTTTTCATCGCTTTATTGGTACATATATACCTCTGTCTGCGAACTCTGTACTGACTTCCGTCTGCCCTGTCGTATCTGTCGATATAGCTTGTTGATACCATCTTCTGACCGCAGTGGGCACAGTATATATTTCCCGACAGCAATGTACTGCCTTTGGTAGTCCTTGCTATCTGTTGCTTTTCCTCATTCTTTGATGAGCGTTGTTTCAGTATAAATTGAGCTTGGTCGAAGATATTTTCATCAATGATATGAAGTCTTTCAATATACGGTGATTCAACGCCGCCTGATACAAGATAACCGCAGTACAGCCTGTTCTTTAGAATACGATTAACTGTATTACATTGGAATTTACTGTTATTATGAGTTCGTATACCATGACTGTTCAAAAAGTCAGCCATTCGATATGAACCATAACCCTCTTTAACAGTCATATTAAATATCATTTTGACAATTGTAGCTTCATCGTCATCAACGACTATGTCCATAAGCTCTTTTCCCTTTTTGTTGACTTCACCGCTTTTTATAAGTTTGTAACCGAATGGTGCAACACCTCCGGTAAATTTTCCGTCCATCATCTGGTTAAGGCGAGTTTTAACACGAGCTGACGTTTTCTGACTTTCACCGTTGGCTTGCCAAAATCGTATGTAATTCATAAGCTTGTCCACATGATTATCCATACGCTGTTCGCCCTCGTTAACGCTCCACACCTCTATGCCGTGCTTAATAAACCATTCAACGACAAACGGAGTTTCATCATCAATTCTGCCTATTCTGTCAAACATAAAGACAAGAAGCACATCGAATTCTTTCTTTTCAGCGGCGCTTTTCAAATCCTGAATTGCATCTCTGTCGCTTGCCGAAACTTTAAATCCCGACACGCCTTTTTCCTGAAACTCTTTCAGAATTGTCCAGCCGTTGCGTTCTGCAAATTCTCTGCACGAGGTTTTCTGCATTGGAATATCATCTTTATCAACCTGACCTTTGGTTGATACTCTGTACAAGCAATATACTCTTTTCATTTTATCACCCTTTCATACGATTTTTGCAAACCAACAATACTACATAATTTCTATAATATCCAGCGAAATCTGAAAATGAACTTAAAGAAATTCAGCATCCAATCTGTGCGTTCATTCTGTTCTCAAATGTATCCAAAAGATTTTCGAGAATATTCCTTTCAACATGGTTATTTCTGTTTTTAGAAAAGTAGATTGTGACCTTACAGTCATTTATAACAGATTCTATTCTGTGTTCTGAATCAATGTTATTTTCATTTATATAGTTTTCGTTCAAATTATCACCTGTTCCTTATTTTTTGTTTTTGTCGTTTATATGATCTTCCATCTGCTCATCAGCTTTTGCCGCTGCATTGCACAGGCACATAATGCATACGCCAATAAATGTTCCTATAAAAAGTCCTATAATAAAGCCTAACATTTTAACACCTTCCTTCAGTAATTTTCTTCTAAATACCCCGACAGCAGAAAATTAAAAATCTTCTGCTGTCGGGATAAAATCAATCGTTTTGGATAGTTCTAATTTTCACGCTATCCTGTTGTCGCTATTTATCCTCGATGCCCTGCGACAAGGAACACATCAGACGGCATTGCATTATAGCCTCATTGGAATTTCACCACCGTGGGGATCTCCCACAGCCGCCATCTTTGGTTGCGACGGTTCTATCACGCTCGACTTTTGACTTAACGGAAGTATCATTATCCCATCTGCCTGTCATCGCCGTCATTGAATTTGCCTTTCAATGTCTGAGTCCTGAAGATATATAAAATATGTTCGCTCATTGGCTTGTCCGTTCCGAACAGCAGAAGGAAAGTATCTGATGTGCTGATATTCAGTTTTCAATGTTCAACAGAGGTTGGAAAATAACCCCTTCATTAATTAGGAGGGGGAATAAGCTTTTGAGGGGGTATTTCTCAAAAAAGCTTTTAATTTTTCTGATTTTTCTAATTTTTTCAATCCTGATGCAATAGATTCATGTACGGATTTCTGACACACCCCCTGCAAAGCGGCGATTTTTCTTTCTGACAAACCATTTATGTAGTTCAATATAATCCTTTCTCTCTGTTTATCAGTCAGATCATCTAAAGCGGAATATAAAGCTGAATATTCATCTTTAAGCTCTATTGAACTTATAAGATTTTCACCACATCTCACCTTATGTACGCTTTCAGTTCTTCCATCTTCATATCCGATAAAATCTTCTTTGTTACGCATACGCCAATCAAATTTTTCTTGATTTCGGTTATACCTAATAATTTCTTCACCCTGTTCTTCCGTAAGAATAAGAAACGGAGTAAATGGCTTGAGTTCTTCACCAAATTCATTTGAAAGCTCCTGATAATTCATATCGGACACAACTGCCCAGCGGACATTTGATGTCAATCCGGGATACTCTTCATTTAAATCAATTATTTTTATTTCTTTATTATTTGAACTTATACATTTCATAAAAAGTCCTCCAATCAATCCTGAAATCTTTATTTCAGATCAATTGGAGGACTTTTGTTTCTATAAATCATTTTGCCCTTCCTGCTTTTAATGCAAAAATGGCAAAAAATAGTGCCGACAAGTATAGCATTAAAAGCTAAAACCTGTCGACACTTAACAAGCATATATTAAATTATTTCTTATGTATTTTATCTATTTTCGTTATTGTCAGAACAAAGCATAGTTATTACACCCTGATTAATATAAAATGAACCTTTTGCACCTGAATCTCTTCTCATATTACGAAAACATTTTCTGACTTTAGCTCGAATATTGCTATATTTTGTAATATCATTCAAACATTCATTATATACATCAACAATATCCCATATTAAACTCACCGAAAATGTATTGCACATTTTCTCATAATTTTCGCAAATAAACTTCTTTAATGAAGATATAATTAGATTTTGTTTTGCAGCAGTATTCATTTCAGCACATACATTTTTATTATGAGCAATGTATTCATCAGCTAACAACTTGACTAATATATCACTCAATCTTTCATATAAAGGCCTATTATTTTCATATAATTCGTCAACCATTTTCTGTTTGCGTTTTATATGATTAATTAACAGCGGAATAACAACCAGAGATAAAATTCCACCTACAATTGACGCAATCCATACACGAATATCTTCAGGACAGGATAAAAAAGCTAATGCAGTTGGTACACCAATTATGACTACAGAACAAACAAACAGAATAATATAGTTTACAACTAACATTTTATCACAAAAATCACTTATTTCATCAAAGACTCTTCTAACTTTTGGTCGCTCTTCCCTGAGTTTTTCAAATTTTAATAACATTGTATAAATTTTCCTTTCTTTAAAAATTGAGTAATCTTAGCCTCTATTTTGAACTAACAAAATTATTCTATTTATTATTATATTAACAATACTAAAAAGAACTACAGAAAACAACGCAAATATAACCAGCAACCACACAAGGACTGAAAAAGAACTTGAGTAGAGATTAACAAGAAAAGTATTGCCCATCAATGCAAGAGAATTAATGTCATTTGAATTTTTAACAACAGCTGATATGTAATAAGGCACATCTAAAATATTGTCATATGGGATGTACTTGGAAATTATAAAAATGTTAAAATCGGACAGAAGAAATATTACTAACAATACAGTGGGTATGCCAAGTACCGTTATAATCAATAAAGTGTATTTGTGCGGTATGGATTTAAAAGAATTTAAAAAGTAAATTTCATTCAGATTTTCTTTTATATCTTTGATAAGTTTTTTGCAAATTCTGTACCATAGTTTCATCGATATAAAACACAAAGCAATGAATAGTATCAGATATATAATGTGTTCAAAGTTTTTGATTACCTTTGCTTTTTCAGAAAAATTTGTCGAGTGGTATTGAGATAATTTCATCTGCTCAATTAATGGTGCAGAGCTTGCCGAATTGTCATATGAAATAGTATATACATCACAATTTTCATATCCGCTATAACAGGTATAGGGAATGTAAACTCTCTGCTTTCCATCACTCGAAAGACTGTTAATAATGTTTTCGCTTTCCTGAATAACACCGCAAATCGTATAGACTTCATCATTAAGCGTTATTGTCTTCCCTACTGCATCTGTATTAAAAAACAATTTAAGTGCAAGACTGCTTGAGATAACTGCAACCTTGTCTTCATTTTCTATATTCTCCTTAGTAATACTGTCACCGTTAAGTTTTTGTCCGTAAATTTCAAAATAAAATTCATTTGTAAGAACAGGTGTAACAGTTTCTTCCTTTACATTTGTTTCATCAAGTTCTGCACAAAAGCTGACTTGATTAAATGAAATTCTGTCCGATAAATTATTCATATCTTTTACTGTCAAAGGTTTTTCATCAGACTTGAGATTATAATTCATCTGCGTTATGCTTGGCAATTGATTAAGCGCATTACCGCTGAAATAAAAGCAAAGACAAAATACAAATACCGTCAAAACACTTATCAGAGCAACAGACAAAATTTTCTTCTTTGACATCTGTTATTCCTCCACAATATACACTCTGTCGCCGTTTGAAATACTCTTTGAAGTTGAATATACTACTTTCATACCGCCGTACATTTCATCAGAAGTTACCTCATAATATAAATCGTCACTGTTTTTAATATTTACAGTAGCTTCGCTTACGGTTGTCTTGTTATTTTCGTCTGTTTTTGTAACAAACACAGAGCCGGTATCTCCCATAGCAATAACAGCAGAAAGCGGTATTAAATACCTGTCGTCTCGGCTCTGTTCACCGTTAATGGTGCCATATGCTACATCGCTGACTTTCACCTGTGGCAAAAGCATATTATCTATTGTACCGGAAAAGTATGTAAGAAAGGCTATTACAATTAAAAATGTAATTCCAAAGCGTATTGAATATTTTTTTAATTTATCTTTTTTCATATCTGCCACTCCTAATTTTTATCGACCTGAACAAACGGTGAATCAATATCCCTGTGTCCGTAAAGATAAATAAGCAATGGAATTATCATAAACATAACTCCGCAGGCAAAAATTATGCCGTAGTCGGAGCTGCTGATATCCGACAGCCCGATTGAAAGCGGATACATAGCCTCATCATCAAAGTAGATAAGCGGCTGTTCAACCACATTCCAATTATCAATAAAGCAGAGCAACGCAAGTGTTATGAGTCCGCCCTTAATCTGCGGAAAAATAATATTAGTAAATATCTTCAAATATGACGCACCGTCAACTCTTGCCGCCTCAATTGCGGAATCGGGAATGTATTTTATACTTTGCCTCAAAAGACAAATTCCGAATGCAGAAAAAGTTCCGGGTAAAATTACCGCAAGAAAATTATTCAGCAAATTCATATTTTCAAGAATCATATAATCAGGCACAAGAGTTACCTGCAACGGCAGAATGAGCAAAATTATGTATATGAAAAACAGCTTGTCCCTGAACGGGAATTTCAATTTTGCAAAAGCAAAAGCCGCCAATGATGATACTGCAACCTGACCGATTACTGTCGGAAAAGTACAAACAACCGAATTCCAGAACTTCAACAAATATTCGGGTTTTCTGAAAAGAGTCTGATAAAACTGCTCCAAAGTTGCCATATTCGGAATCATATTGAGTTCTTTATATTTTCCGTCAGAAAAATTGAGCATCTCGCTTACCTGTGAACCTGTCATAAATGAACAAGCAAGCATATAAATGACAGGAAACAAAAACAGCACAGTTACAGCAATCAACAAAATATATTTTAGTATTTTCATAACCGTATCTTTCATAACAAACCTCTCAAGAATAGCTGTGTTTCCTTTCAAAGCAGAAGAAAACAAACAGCACAATAATTATAAACAGCGATAAGACAATTGATGCCGCTGACAATCTTGGATAGTTAAGATTGTAATAATTGTTGTTGATGAAATTCTGCAAAAAATACACATTGGTGTTTGGATAATCGCCAAACAAAGCAAATACCTCACGGAAAATTTTAAATGAATAAATAAGCTCCATCAAAAAAACAAAAAATGTAGTTGGCGCAATCATAGGTATAGTAATTTTAGTCACAAGCTGATGTGATTTTGCACCGTCAAGCCTTGCGCTTTCGTAGAGAGATTGCGAAACATTGGCAATGCCTGCCGTAAAAAGAATCACACAAAATCCGCAGTACTTCCACACATAAATAAAAACGATCATCACCATAGACCATTCCGAATTAAAAAATTCAACAGTATTAAATCCAAGTGAATTAAGTAATCCGTTGATTGCACCGTAATCATCAAAAACTAATTGCCACACGCAAATCAGAGATGCAATCGGAACTACAACAGGAATAAGCAATGCACTTCTGAAAAAGGAAGATATTTTATTAAAAGAATTAAGAAACAACGCTATCAAAAACGAAATCACCATTAACAACGGTATCGCCGTAACTGTAAATATACCCGTGTTTTTAAGTGCAAGCAAAAATGTGTTGTTTTGAAAAAGCTGTATGTAATTTTCTATGCCCACAAAAGTATCGCCGACATACAGGCTTTTGGTAAAACAAATTATGTACGGCACAATATAAAACACCAATATGCCTAAAAAAGACGGTAATATAAACAGGTATGCCGCTATATGTTCTTTTTGTTTTCTTGTTAATTTAGATTTTCTCATAATTTATTCCTACTCAGTCAAATAAATTTCCGTTGCCGCTGTGAGTTGACGTATAAATTTTTCCTTTGAAATATCCCCGTTTAAGTAATCGTTCACAATACCTCCGATAACCGAGGAGTTGTAATAAGTATTTTCAAATTCCAGATAATCATATAAAGTACAACTGCTTATACTGTTAATCATATCTAAATATTCATTAAAAAACTTAGTTTTTATTTCATCTGAATATTCTTCCTCAGATTCCTCATACTCTCCATCATCATTAATATCATATACACGTTTTGACGTATGGTCAATTACATATTCAAAAGCAGCTTTATTTACAGGCAGTGCCCTTACCACTATTGATGTTGATGAGCTGCTTTCACTCCATAATTTTTGAATATCATAACTTAAAACATATTGAATAAAAGCCAATGCTTTTTCTTTGTTATTTGAATTATTATTCAATGCAATACCACATTGAACAAATGCTGATACTGCATTCGCCTTTTTATTGTAGTTTGGAATAATAACCGGCGTGCTGTTATTATTATAAATATAAAAATAAGAATTTAGCGTACTCATCATAGAACCGTCGAAAGATAATTGTGAAGTACGAAACAAATAATTACCTGTTATATCCCATGTAGTTCCTTCTTTTCTTGAATTATCATTCCTAATCATTTTTCCAATATAATCTAAGCTCTCGGTAAATTCATCGCTTGAAAATTCTGTAGTTTTATTATAAAAATCCACATATTCATTAACATAGGAAAGGAAGAACTTATATGTTTCATCTTTATTTCCAAAAAGCGCATAACTATGGTCTTTGTCAGATAACCGTATCTCTAACTCTTTAAATGAAAAGTTAGTATTTTCCAGATTATATTTATCTAATATTTCCTGAGTTGTTATAAGTATATTGGGGCAATAAGCTATAGGTATAATATATCGCTTTCCATTGTAAATTCCGCAATCCATTATTGTTGAATTATAGTCATCAAAATCTATATCGGATTTGTATAATTCCGCAAGCTCATCTATATCCGCAAATGAACCGTTATCAATCAGCTTTTCAAAAGGTAATTTTTGATTCAATGAAATTATGTCGGGTCCTTTCCCCGCCATTATCTCCGTTGATATTTTTGTAAGCATAGTATCTTCCGAATCAAATTCCACAATTTCAATTTGATAGGACTCATCAAGGTTTTTAAGACAATAATTATTATATTTTTGTATCAATTCTACACAAACCGAATCTTCATTGTTTATGGTATAATATTTTAATTTTTGACCGTCTTCATTATTCTTTGAACAGGATGCAAAACATAATAATATTGCCAGCAATAAAAATATTGATGTTAATTTAATATACAACTGATATTTCACCTCAAACTTAATCAAGAAAAAACAGTTAATTCATACGGATAAGTAGCGAAATTAATATGCACTGAGTTAAATTCACTTCATTAATAATTGAAAGTAACATATGAACCCTTTGCAATTCCCTTTGCAGGGTCAAAATCTACTACAGTATCATCCTTAACTTTAGTTATAACTACATAATGCAATAAGGAATCGTCAATTATCACGTGTGCAATAGCAGGCAAAGGCAATTTATTAGTTAACACACTTTTATCCGCTTCAACAACTTTTTGCTAAAAACCAAAATGCTCAATTACCTTTACTAGTCCGTGTGCAGCTGGGTCGCAATCTGTTTCGTCATTTTGTAATATACATTTAAATCTAATCATAATATACCAGTTCATTCTGTTAAATAAATTTCCGTAGCAGCCGAGAGCTGACAAATAAACTTATCCTTTGATATACCTTTATTTATATAATTGTCAACAATGTCACCGATAACATTGTCATTATAATATGAATGTGACACATCTCGATACAAGGTGCAAGCGTTTACATTATCGGCAATGTCAATATATGCTTTCATAAAATCGTTGTCAATCCCGATAATTTTATTGTTATCATCCGTTCTTGAGCCGGCAACAAGCTTAGCATTATCGTAAACAGACATATTCACAGGAAAACTCAAACTTCCTGATGCTGTTGCACCAATTTCTTGAATTTCATCACTAAGAGTATATTTTATAAACGCAAGTGCTTGCTCCTTTAGTTGTGTATTATTATTAATTGCATATCCAACCTGTATGTGTGCGGAATTAACATCTTTGTTTTTTGTCAATCCACGAAAGACTACAGGTGTTTCATTTATAGATTGATAATAAGAATAACTTCCTGCCATCAACGGAAATGACCTATTTATATACAATCCGTCAAACAATTCATTTGTATTGTTTTTTTGAGAAATCGTCAACATCTGCATCATTACATCTAAATTATCTTTAAATTCATCGGTATCAAAATACACAGCTTTATTTTCAAAATCAACATAGCTGTTTAAAAATCTGCAAAAGAGTTGCATTGGATAATCAAACCACAAAAAATCCGACAACTCATTAGATACAAATGAATAGCCTTCATCATTTAAAAAATAATTTTCAAATACATCTGAAAAATTACTGTATGTCAAAGAAAAGCCGTTATTTTCTTTGATATCGAAATTTTTCAATCTTTCTTCTGTAGATACCAATACATCAACTCCATAAAACAGCGGTACAATATATAAACCGTTATCATAAACTCCTGCGTTGAGTATGTTAACGTTATAATCATCAAGATTTATTGCATTTGAAAAATTATCATCTTTTAACAAATCATAAATATTCATTAATGAACGGCTTTCAATTAATTTTTCAAAAGGCAATTTTTGACTAAGTGAAATAATATCAGGTCCACTTCCTGCCATAATTTCAGTTGATATCTGCGTTGACATTTCTTGTTCAGAATCAAATTTAACTATCTCAACTTGGAAAGACGGATTATTACTGTTTATGCAGTATTTATTGTATTTTTCTATAATCCAAGACAGAGAGTCTTCATCATTTAATGTGTAATAAACAAGATGATTTTGTTTGCTGTTATTTTTTATTGCACAACTTGAAAATGAGGTAATTATTATAACACTTAAAAGTATAGCTAGTATGACTTTAATAGATTCATGCGGTTTAAATAAAAAGCGTGTGAACATAATTACATTTTATCCTTAGTCTATTCCGTTAAATAAATTTCCGTTGCCGCTGTGAGTTGGCGTATAAACTTTTCTTTTGAAATATCTCCTTTTAAATATTTATCAACTATATCAACAATTACTGACGAGTTGTAATAGGTGGTTTTTAAATTTTTATAATTATATAAGGTACACCCGCTTATATCATCAATTATACCCAAATAATCTTTCCAAAATATTGAATCCACATTTTCTGAAAATTCTTTTTCTTCTTCATCAAATTCTCCGTCTTCGTTGTAATCCCACTCCTCGCCAGTTTCAACTTCAACAGCATAGTCAAAAGCTTTATTATTCACCGGCAACGATATTTCATTTGTGCCTGAAAATCCCTTATCGCTCCTACTTCCGCACCAATATTCTTGAACATCCTCGCTTAAACAATATTCAATAAATCTTAATGCCTTATCTTTTTTATCTGAATTTTGATTTATAGCTATTCCGCACTCAACATAAGCTGTTATTTTGTTCTCATAGCTAAAATTTGGCAAAATAGCAGGAGTTTTGTTTTGTAAAAAAATATTGTAATAAGCTGTTTTTATACCTCCTATTGTACCACCAAAAAGTAACCTAGGAGTAGACAATATACAACCATTGTTTTCTGAATTATATAAATCATAATATACATTCTCGTTGGTGTTATCATTATTTATCAACTTCTTAATATAATCTATATTTTCCAAAAAGCTATTGGTGTCAAAGTTTGTTGTTTTATTATCAAAATTTACATAGCTATCTATAAATGAATACAAAAGGCTATAGTTATCACTTTCATTTCCAAAAAGCGAACAGGAAACTTTTTCTTGTGAAAGTTGTCTAGATAATTCTTTATAGGAAAAATCAGAAAAATTTAAATCATATTCTTTTAATTTTTCTTGAGTAGAAATAAATATATTGGGACAATAGAAAAAAGGCACAAAATACCGTTTTCTGTTAACTATTCCCGATTCCATTACTTTTGTGTTATAATCATTAAAGTCGATATTAGAACCATATGTATTTATAAGCTCGTCAACATCCGCAAATGCGTGATTTTCAATAAGTTTTTCAAATGGCAATGGTTGATCTAACGAAATAATATCCGGTCCATCGCCTGACATAATTTCCGTTGCCATTATTGTGTACATTTCTTCTAACGAATCATACTCTACAATTTCTATTTGATAGGACTCATCGTAATGCTTTTTACAATACTTATTATACCTTTCAATAATATCGCAAATAACATCCTCATTATATGCACAATATGTAAGCTTTGAGGAATTGCTTGAAGCTGTGCTTTCACCACATCCGCTGAAAGCAAACACAGTAATAATAAATTGTAATGTTAAAATTATCGCAATTTTATTTTTCATAATGATTCGCCTTGTGATTTTTTATATGTCTTAACATAATTCTAAATTATTAATCTGTAGTCTATCTGAATTTTTATTATTTAAATCAGCAATAACACTCTACTTGTTAATTCATACGGATAAGTAGCGAAATTAATATGCACTGAGTTAAATTCACTTCATTAATAATTGAAAGTAACATATGAACCCTTTGCAATTCCCTTTGCAGGGTCAAAATCTACTACAGTATCATCCTTAACTTTAGTTATAACTACATAATGCAATAAGGAATCGTCAATTATCACGTGTGCAAT